>Ga0210110_1000012_pt1 | contig 88914 bp, 88 predicted proteins | sample China_Galinas_PW_2_FD_184865 | JGI IMG/M metagenome (GOLD analysis project Ga0210110, IMG submission 184865) | Wetland microbial communities from San Francisco Bay, California, USA, that impact long-term carbon sequestration - China_Galinas_PWB_D1... | ecosystem: Environmental > Aquatic > Marine... | reverse complement strand
GCCGGGCCTTCGGCTTTCACTCACCCCAGGCGTTGATTTCCCTGGCGATGCTGAAGCTCGGTGGTCTGTGTCCGCCTCTGCCCGGCCGAGTCACCGTCACGTGACCCACGGAAACGTCAGGAGAGCCAGAAAAAGCGAGGGAAGCGAAATCGGGTGGTGATCAGGCGGCTGAGCCAGATCAGCCCGAAGGTCCGCAGGAGGCTGAGGGGCCACAGGGGTCGCCGGGGCGCCGCGGGCGCGCAGGGCGCCCAGGGGCCTCCCGGTCCCGCGACCGGCCCGGCCGGAGGCGACCTCGCGGGCAATTTCCCCAATCCCGTGATCCGCGGCCTCGTCGTGACGCTGCCCAAGCTGGCGCCGGACGCGATCGACTCCTCGAAGGTGGTCGACGGATCGCTCACCGCGGCCGACATCGACCTCGCGACGATCGACGCCTTCTGGCGCCTCGGCGGCAACGCCGGCACCGACTCCGCCGTCGACTTCCTCGGCACGACCGACGAAGAGCCGCTCGAGCTGCGCGTCGGCGGCGCCGCGGGGCTGCGCCTGCTGCCCGCATCCGACGGCGTCGCCGCCAGCCCCAACGTGGTCGGCGGAACCGCCGACAACGCGGTCGACGCGGGTGTCTTCGGTGCCACCATCGCGGGTGGTGGCCGAGCCGAAGCCGGCGAACCCACCAGCGCCAACCGGGTCAGCGACGATCGCGGCGCGGTCGGGGGCGGCGCCGGCAACCGAGCCGGGGACGGAGCCGGCACGACGAGCGACGCAGCCGACGCCACCGTGGGCGGTGGCCGCTCAAACGTCGCGAGCGGGCCCGGGGCGACCGTCGGCGGCGGCGTCTCGAACACGGCTGCCGGCGCGCCGCAGGCGAGCACCGTCGGCGGCGGCTTCTCCAACAACGCCAGTGGATCCCTCTCGGCGATCGCCGGGGGCTTCGCCAACGAAGCCACCGGAGTCGCGTCCGTCATCGGCGGCGGCCAGATCAACGACGCCAGCGGGTTCGAGTCGAGCGTGCTCGGCGGCTTGAACAACCTCGCCAGTGGCCAGGACTCCGCTGTGGGCGGCGGCAAAGAAAACACCGCGAGCGGATTCGGGGCCACCGTCGCCGGCGGCTTCCAGAACACCGCGGCGGGCGCCTTCAGCTTCGTCGCCGGCCGCCAGGCGACCAACTCGAACGCGGCCCACGACGGCGTCTTCCTCTTCGCCGACTCGCAGACCGAAGACATCGCCTCGACCGCGGCCGACCAGTTCATCGCCCGCGCGCAGGGCGGCTTCTTCCTCCAGGGCGCAGACTCCACGCTCGACGACCAGGGCGGCTTCCTCAACACGTCGACCGGCGCCCACCTGACCAGCGGCGGGGCGTGGACCGACAGCTCCGACGCCAACCTGAAGCGGGGCTTCGAGTCGGTCTCGCCGCGCTCGCTGCTCGCCCGCGTGAGCAGGATGCCGGTCCGCTCCTGGAGCTACATCGCCGAACCCGGCGTGCGACACGTCGGGCCGACGGCCCAGGACTTCCGCCGCGCCTTCGGCCTCGGCGCCGACGACCGCCATATCGCCGCGCTCGACGCCAACGGCGTCGCCCTGGCGGCGATCAAGGCGCTGCGGACCGAGAACCGCCGCCTCGCGAGGCGGCTGAAGCGGCTCGAAGCCGGCGGCGCCCGCCGGCTCGCGAGCCTCGAGGCCCGGCTCGAGCGGCTCGAAAGGACGGGCAGCCGCAGGTAGCCGCCGCGCCGGTAAGCGTCAACGAACCACAACACGCACGGGCGGCGCCGCTGCGAACATCGGCGCATGGGGTCCCTGCGGGGAATGGGACGGCGCCGCAAGATCGCGCTGACCGGGGGCGCCTGCGCGGTGGCGCTGGCGGCGCTCGCCTGGGTCGAGCGGCCGCGCGACGCGCCCGTGCGCTCGACCCTGGAGGAGGCGGTGCGGGCGTTCCGGGCCGAACGCGACGCGGGCGGGCGCGGCGGCGGGCCGGGCGAACCGGCGCTCGGTGTCTACCGCTACCGGACGCGCGGCTCGGAGAGCGTCGACAGCCTGGTGCTCGACACGACCCACAGCTACGACGGGGTGTCGACGATCGTCCTCAGCCGCGGGCGCTGCGGCGAGCGCGAGCGCTGGCAGGTCCTCGACGGACGCTGGACCGAGGTCGAAGCCTGCGGCTCGGGTGAAGGGGTCGCGCCGGTGGCGGTGACCGAATTCCACCGGTTCTTCGGCGTCGGGCAGAGAGACGACCTCCGCTGCCGCAGCTCTCCCGCCTCGCGGCGGCCGGGCCGGCGCTTCTCCAGCGTCTGCAGAGCCGCGGGCTTCTCCGTCTCCACCACGACCCGCGTCGCCGGATTCGAGCGGGTGCGCGTCGGCGGCCGCCCCTACGACGCGATCCACCTCGCGTCGCGCAGCAGGATCAGCGGCGCGAACACGGGCGCCACGCAGCGCGACGAATGGCGGCGGCGTTCCGACAACCTGCTGCTGCGCCGCACGGAGCGCAGCGAGGCCGACTCCGGCCGCGCCGGCGGCACCCATTACAGCGAGCGCTACGCGATCGAGCTGCTGTCGACCCGTCCGCGGCGCTGAGCGCAGGGGACGGAGGGGTCCCGGGCGCTCAGACGTCGTCGCGGCCGAAGTTGGCGAGGGCGACCTGTTCGGCTAGCTTGAGCAGGCCGAGAGTCGAGTGCGGCGAGGAGGCGGTGCTGCGCATGCGCACGTGCGAGCCGTGCGGCCCGCGCACCTCGACGATCGTGCAGATGTCCCCGACTTCGCAGTCGTCCCCGTAGTCGGCTTCGATCGCTTCCATCTGCGACGCGACGTGCTGCCCCACTTTGCTTTGATCCAGCGGCATGCGGCTGCAACGGTAGCGCAACTTCGCCGGGTGCCCGCAGTTGAAGCAGAGGCCAGTCGTCTACAGGGGGATTCGAGATGAGACCACACACGCTGCTCGCGGCGCTCGCGCTGCTCGGGCTCGCCGTCGCGCCCACCGCCGCCGCCGCGCCCGCGCCGGCCCGGTCGGCCGACTTCACGATCCAGGCGAGCAACGGCTATCGGCTGCACGCCCACAGCGAACGCGGCACGCTGACGATCGTCGCCGCCGACGCCCGTCCTCCAATCGCGACGATCTCCGCGACCGGCGGCATCAGCGCGCCCAACCGGGGCAACGTGACCAGCACCACCTACAGGACCGAGGCCTCGCGCGACCCCCGCAGGATCGAAGCCGACCTGGGCGCGCTCGGCCACCTCTCGCTCACCTTCCGGCCCTCCGGCAAGTCGCGCGTGACCCAGCTGGGCCGAAAGGGAAAGGGGCTCAAGTGCGTGTCCCCCCGTCGCGTCGTGCGCCGGCTCGGCAGCTTCGAAGGCAGCATCTCCTTCCACGGGGAAGACGACTACACCGCCGTCGAGGCGGTCCGCGCCCCGGGGTCGATCGGCACGTACCCGTTTCGCCGCTGCCCCCTGCGCATCGACCCGACGCGGGTCTTCGGTCGCCCGCCGCCGCAACGGCTGGGGCATCTGACCGCCCACAGCCGCGGCCCGGCCCAAAGCCTGTTCACCGCCCTGGGGGACGGTTTGAAGGGCAGCTTCAGCGTGAGCGTCACCGAACCCCGGGGCGACGAAATGATCGTCCTTCGCTACGCCCAGGCCATCGGCGGGCGCCGGAGCTTCCGCTTCGACGCGCGACGGGGCACGGCGACGGTGGCGCCGCCGGCTCCCTTCGCGGGCGCCGCGCACGCCGCGCTCGGCTCCGGTGGCCACGGCGCGAGTTGGAGCGGCTCGCTCAGCGTCTCCTTCCCCGGGATGACCGTCCCACTAACCGGCTCCTCTTTCCGGACGAGCCTCGACATCGACCGCTGACGCCGAATCCGGGGAAGGCGCGGCGGTCGAGGGGATCGATCCTCGCCGTCCAGTGTTCCATGTAGTGGCGACTTTCCGGTCCATGTGACGGGAGAGTCGCCAGGCGAATTGCATGGCCGGGGGCGGGCGTTTGCCAGCATCCCCGGCTCGCCCGGATGAGGACCGCACGCGACAAGAGGGCTTTGACGGGCGCCGCCTGCGCGCTGGCGGCGCTCTGCCTGCTCGCCGCCGCCCCGGCCGGCGCCGCCGCCTCGCTGGTGCCGCGCGGGCACAACGTCTTCTTCGGGATCAGCGACACCGGCGACCCGGCCGACTTCGGCCAGTTCTCCGACGCCCTGAACAAGCACCCGGCGCTGATCGAGTCCTTCCGCACCTGGGGCTCGGACTTCCCCGACACGATCCAGCGCTGGCAGACGGCGCGGGCGCGGCCGATCCTCCACGTCACCACCGCCGACAACCAGGACGGCCATGAGCTGATCAGCCCGCGCGGGATCGCCGCCGGCGGCGGCGACGGCTACCTGATCCGCCTCAACAGGCTGTTCGCGCGCAAGCGCATGCGCGCCTACGTGCGGCCGCTCGGCGAGCCGAACCGCTGCCTCAACGTCTACGCCGCCTACGACTGCGCGGGCAAGCCGCGCGACGCCGCGCACAGCGCGCTCTGGTACAAGCGCGCCTTCCGCCGCATCTACGTGATCGTCCACGGCGGCGGCAAGCGGCGTCAGATAAACCGCCGCCTGCGCCGGGCCGGCGTGCCGCCGCTGCACAGCCACCTCGGCGGCCTGCCGAGGGCGCCGGTGGAAGTGATCTGGAGCCCGCTGCCGGCCGGCTCGCCGACCAGGCCGCACAACCGGCCGCGCCACTTCTACCCCGGCAGCCGCTGGGTCGACTGGGCCGGCACCGACTTCTACTCCGACAACCAGGACTGGAAGGCACTCAACGGCATCTACAACAAGTTCTCCGGCAAGCCCTTCGCGATCACCGAGTGGGGCGTCTCGACCGGCGACGACTCGGCCTACGTGCGCAGGCTGATGAGCTGGGTGCGGCGCCACCGGCGCGCCAAGATGCTCGTCTACTACCAGGACTTCGGCTCGACCAGCTCCTACCGGATCCAGAACTGGCCAGCCAGCCTCGGAGTGCTGCGCAGGATGATCCACAACGGCCGCTTCCCCTCCTACGCGCCCTCCCCTCCCACTGCCCCGCCGCCCCCGCCAGGCGGCGTCGCTCCCCGCAAATAGCGGCAATCCACCCCGACGCCGTAGAGCTTTTTCTCGCTATGCGGTGAAAACCTCTACGACGCCGGGTGGACGGGCGGCTAGCGGGCCGGGACGCGGTCCGCCAGGCCGCGGCGATACCTGAACGGCTGCAGCGCGCTGATGCTCGAGTAACCGGTCAGGTAGATGCGGCGGCCGTCGGAGATCACCGGCGTGTAGGCGCCGGTCCTGTAGCGGAACACGGGACGGCCGGTCTTCAGCCGGAAGCCGATCGTCGTCGTGTCTTCGAACTCGGCCGCGTAGACGATGTCGCCGACGACGGTGAGCGAGCCGATCACCGGGCCGCCGGCGGAGTGGATCCAGCGCGGCACCCCGTTCTTCGCGTTGAGCGCGTAGACGTTGCCGTCGAAGGAGCCGATGTAGACGGTCGGGCCGGTGTGGTCGGTGTTGGCGACGGCCGGGCCGGAGTAGGCGTAGCCGCCGGTCGAGTAGCTCCAGGCGAGCGCCCCGTCCTTCTGGTCGTAGCTGTACACGCGGGTGTCGTTGTTGCCGGCGTAGACCCGCCCGTAGGCGACCGCCGGGGTCGAGTAGAACTCGCCCGAGGTGCCGAAGCCCTGGCCCAGCGAGCCGCTCTGCCAGAGCAGCTTGCCGTTGCGCGCCCGAACCGCGTTCATGTGGCCGCCGTAGTCGCCGACGAAGAGCACGCCACGGCGGAAGGCCGGCGCCGCCTTCACCGCGCCGCCGAGCGCGGTCGCCCAGCGCACGTGGCCGTTGCGGGTGCTCAGCGAGTAGAGGTTGCCGTCCTCGCAGCCGAAGTAGACGCTGCGGCCGACGACCAGCGGCGAGGACTCGGCGCGGCCCGGCAACGGCCGTTTCCACAGCACGCGGCCGTTGCGCGCGTCGAGCTTGACGATGTGTCCCGGGACCAGGTTGACGATGTAGAGGCGGTGACGGTGGTAAGCGGGCGAGGAGGCGTTGAGCCGGCCGACGCGGCGGTGCCAGATGACCCTGCCGGTATTCGCGTTCAGCGCGTAGGCGTTGCCGTTGTTGTCGACGAAGTAGAGCCGCCCCGCCGCGTAGACCGGCGGGAACTCGAGCAGCGGCTTGTCGCCGTAGCGCCAGAGCCGCCTGAATGGGGGCCTGACCCGGTCGGCGGGCAGGAAGCGGGTGCGCGCCGGGTTGAGCCCGAAGACCGGCCAGTTGACCGTGCGGCGCTGCGGCTTCGGCGGCTTCTGCGGGGTGAAGGAGGCGCTCGGGTTGTGCACGTCGGGCGGCCGCTTGAGCAGCTCGTAGGCGAGGACGACGCCGCCCGCCAGCAGGACCAGCGCGGCGGCCCCCATCGCGAGGACGAGCCGCCGGTGCTCGCGCCAGAACCAGCGCGGGTGGCGGAGCAGGCGCCCGGCCTCGCGCAGGACTCGTCGCGCTCGCGAACCGTCGCTCACCGGGCGGCAGCGTAACGAGGCCGGCGGGCGCTCATCCCGCGAGCCGCCAGCGGCGCGGGTCGCTGCCCTCGACCGGCTCGGCCTCGCCGAGCACCGCCAGGTGGTCGAGCGCGGAGAGGACGATCTGCAGCGCCCAGACGCTGGCGATGCTCCTCTGCCCCTCGGGACCGATCAGGTCGCCGACGACCTCGTAGGCGGTCCTCTCGCCCTCCGCGAGCGAGGCGCGCACCTTGCCGAGCAGCTCGTCGACCTGCCGGCGCGCCTCGGCGATCTTCGCCTCCGGGTCGCGGAAGGTGCGGCCGTGGCCGGGCAGCACGAGGTCGACCGCGAGCGGCTCGACCTCCTCCAGGCCGCGGAGGAATTCGCCCACCGGGTCCGGGCTGTGGCCGTGGTCGAAGAAGAGCACCGTGCGGCCGAGCAGGTGGTCGCCCGAGACCAGCAGCCTGCGCTCGGGCTGGTGCAGGACGACGTGCGAAGGGGCGTGGCCGGGGGTCTCGTGGACCTGCCAGGCGCCGAGGTCGGTCTCCACCTCGACCCCGGGAAGCAGCTCGCGGTCGGGCTCGACGATCCCGTCGATCGTCCGGTCGTCGTCCTCTTCGCGGCGTTCGCGGAAGCGCTCCAGGTCGGCGAGCGGCACGCCGCTCTCGCGGCCGACCTCAAGCCGCTGCTCGAGCGCCGCCTCGGGGTCGTCGGCCAGCAGCCGCACATGGCCCCAGCGCGGGTGCATCCAGAGCTCGCAGCCCGCCGCCTCGACGATCGGCGCCGCCAGCCCGTAGTGGTCGGCGTGCGAGTGGGTGCAGACGAGCAGCCGCACGTCCTCCAGTCCGAAGCCGGCCTGGGACAGCGCGACGTCGAGCCGGCGCAGGCCGTGCCGCCCGCCGATCCCGGTGTCGAAGAGGACGATGCCGCCGTCGGCGGCGACCGCCCAGACGTTGCCGTGCGGCACGCCGGGCCAGGGCAGCGGCAGGCGCAGGCGCCAGACGCCCCGCAGGACCCTCTCGGCGCGCGGCTGCTCGGGGCGCTTGCGCTCGTCCGCCATCGTCGGCATCCTCTCAGGCCGTGAACTCGTCCGGCGTGACCGCTGTCAAGCACGGGGACTCCGCGCCGGCGATCGCCTCGCGCAGTCCCGAACGCGGCGGGCTCGTGCTGGCGGCGCTGATCCTCGTCGCCGCCGTCGCCAACCTCAACCTCGCCGTCGCCAACGTCGCCCTGCCCGACATCGGCAAGGCCTTCGGCTCCGGTCAGACGACGCTCAACCTGATCGCCGTCGGCTACTCGCTCGGCCTCGCGACCTCGGTCCTCTACCTCGGCGCGCTCGGCGACCGCTACGGGCGCAAGATGATGCTGCTGCTCGGCATGGGCCTCTCGATCCCGGCCTCGCTGCTAGCCGGGCTGGCGCCCAGCGACGGCGTCCTCTTCGTCGCCCGCCTGCTCGGCGGCGTCGCCGCCGGCATGGCCTTCCCGACCACGCTGGCGCTGATCACGGCGCTCTGGGCCGGCGACGCGCGCACCCGCTCGATCGCCCTCTGGTCGGCGATCGGCGGCGCGATCGCCGCGCTCGGGCCGCTGCTCTCCGGCGCCCTGCTCGAGCACTTCGACTGGGGCTCGGTCTTCCTCGTCACCCTGCCGCTCGCGGTCATCGCCCTCTACCTCGCCTGGCGCTACGTGCCCGCCCACGTCAACGAGGGCAGCGACCCGGTCGACAACCTCGGCGGCGTGCTCTCGATGCTGCTGGTCGCCGCCCTGGTGCTGGGGATCAACCTGGCGCCGGTGCCCGGCAAGGGCGCGCTGGCGGCCGGGCTCGGCCTCGTCGCGCTGGCGGCGACCGGGGCCTTCGTCATCCGCCAGCGCCGCTTCTCCTCGCCGCTCTACGACCTCGAGGTGGCGGGGCGGCGGATCTTCTGGGTCGCGGCCTGCGCCGGGATCATCGTCTTCGGCTCGCTGATGGGGGCGATGTTCGTCGGCCAGCAGTTCCTGCAGAACGTGCTCGGCTACTCGACCCTCGACTCGGGCCTGGCGATCCTGCCGGCGGCCGTGCTGATGGTCGTCGTCGCGCCGCGCTCGGCGAAGCTGGTCGAGGCGCGGGGCGCCCGCTTCACCCTGCTGCTCGGCTACGTCTTCTGCCTGCTCGGCTTCCTCGCCATGCTGCTGCTCTGGGACCAGGGCGCCGCCTACTGGAAGGTCGGCCTCGGCTACGCCTTCATCGGCGTCGGCGTCGGCTTCGCCGGCACGCCCGCCTCGCACTCGCTGACCGGCTCGGTGCCGGTGCGCCGCGCCGGCATGGCCTCGGGCACGGCGGACCTGCAGCGCGACCTCGGCGGGGCGATCATGCAGTCGATCCTCGGCGCCCTGCTGACGGCCGGCTACGCGGCGGCGACCAGCGCCGCGATCGCCGCCTCGCCGAACGCCGACAAGGTCAACGAACAGGTCGAAGGCGAGCTGACCAAGTCGTTCTCCAGCGCCGCCGACCTCGCCCAGCAGTACCCGAGCCACTCGACCCAGATCATCGAAGCCGCCAGGTCGTCCTTCCTGCAGGGCGACAAATGGGCCTACACCGCGGGCATCGTCGCCATCGGGCTCGGCGCCTCGCTGGTCTTCTTCCTCTTCCCGAAGCGGGACGAGGAGCAGGCGCTGCTGGCCGGGTACGCCGCCGAAGACGGCTGACCAGCCCCTCAGCGGGCGGAGCTGCGCCACGCCAGCGGCGCGACCGCCGGCTGACCGCCGGCGGGCCGTCGCCCGCCCCGGGCCCGGGGCGGCCTCTCAGCTGGTGGCGAGGCCGATCGCCAGCAGCGGGAAGGCGAGCATGACCCCCAGGTAGGCGCCGATCGCGAGCCCGGTGAGCGTCGACGTGGTGCGCGATTTCGCGCCGGCGACGAGGCCGATCAGAACGAAGGCCGCGGCGAGTCCGAGGCCGATCCAGAAGACGTCGGGCATGGGCGCGGCAGCCTATCGGACGGGGAGGATTCGCCGCCCCGGCGGTAAACCCCACAGCCATGCAGGCGACCGGCGGCAGGAAGAACCTGATCCTCGCGGCGATGATCTTCGCCGTCTCGATGACCTTCATCGACCAGACGATCGTCGCGATCGCGATCCCGCAGCTACAGCAGGACCTCTCGCTCTCCTCGACCGGCGTGCAGTGGATCATCAACGGCTACCTGCTCTCGCTCTCGGCGCTGTTCGCCTTCGGCGGCAAGCTCGCCGACGTCGCCGGCCACCGCCGCATGGTGACGATCGGCGTCGTGATCTTCGCCACCGCCTCGGCGCTCTGCGGGGCGACGCCGGAGGGCGGCGCGGCGGAGCCGTGGATCATCTTCTTCCGCGTGATCCAGGGCGCCGGCGCGGCGATCATGTTCCCCGCCGCGCTGGCGATCGTGCTCGGCGCCTTCCCGCTGCGCGAACGCGGCCGCGCGCTGGCGATCTTCTTCGGCCTCGCCGGCGCCTTCACCTCGATCGGGCCGATCGCCGGCGGCTACCTGACCGAGTGGACCTGGCGGTCGATCTTCTGGATCAACGTCCCGGTGGCGGTCCTGGCGCTGGTCTGCATCGCGATCGCCAAGCCGGCCGACGAGAAGCACCCGGCGCCGCTCGACTACCGCGGCGCCCTGCTCGTCTCCGGCGGCATGGGGCTGGCGGTGCTCGGCCTGCAGCAGTCGAGCGTCTGGGGCTGGGGCAGCGCGGTCACCTGGGTCTGCATCGTCGCCGGGCTCGCCCTGCTCGCCGCCTTCGCCCGCTTCGAGCTCGGCCTCGCCAACCCGCTGATGAAGATCCAGACCTTCCGCGACCGCGCCTTCGCGGTCGACAACGTCGTCCTCTTCCTGCTGATGATCGCCTTCGTGCCGCTGTTCTTCTTCGCCAGCATGTACGCGCAGATCGCGCTCGGCGAAAGCGCCTCGGAAACCGGCCTCTACCTGCTGATCTTCTTCGCCGGCTTCTTCGTCGCGACGCAGCGCGGCGGCCGCATCCTCGACAGCAGGGGGGCGCGGCCCGCCGTCGTGCTGGGCTGCGCGATGGCGGCGGTCGGGTTCGCGCTGTGGGCGCACGAGATGCCCAGCCTCTCGGTCGAATCGCAGTGGCCGTTCATGGTCCTCGCCGGGGCCGGGACCGGCCTGATCCTCAGCCCGGCCAACACCGACGCGCTCAACCGCGTGCCGCGCAGCCGCTACGGCGAGGCGACGGGGATCACGCAGACGGTGCGCAACTTCGGCTCCAGCCTCGGCCTCGCCGTGCTCGGCACCGTGCTGATCCTCGAAAACAAGTCGCACCTGGAGGCGACCCTGGGTGCCCAGGGTCTGCCGAAGTCGCAGGCCGACCGGGTCGCCCAGGAACTGAGCGAAGCGGGCGGCGGCGAAGGCAGCGCCCTCGCCGAACACGCCGGCCGCGGGGCGCAGAAGCTCTTCGCCGCGGTCCAGCACGACTTCGCGCTCTCCTCGCGCACGGTCTTCTACGGGATGGCGGCGGCGCTCGCCGTCGCCTTCGTCGTCGCCCTGATCTGGATGCCCGCGGGCAAGGCGCCCGAGCTGGACGGCGAGGGCGAGAGCGCGACCCCGGACGAGGCGCCGGTCAGCGAACCGGCTTGATCCGGAAGCCGACGCCGGCGCCGCTCGCCCGCAGGAAGCTCGCCGTCTGCGGCTCGATCAGCCAGGGCAGCGGCAGCCTGTTGCCCGGGCTTTCGAGGAAGCGGACGAAGAGCGCCTCGGCCTGGCCGCAGCTCAGCCCGCGCCGCTGCAGCAGCACGATCCAGTAGTCGCCGCGCGGCACCCGCAGCGGCCCGATCCGGTCGTTGTGCAGGACGCGGAACGGGGCCGGGCAGAAGAAGCCGCCGCCGACCGGGTGCTTCCCGCCTCCCCCCGGTTCGGTTTCTTCGCCGCCACCGCCACCGCCACGGGCGCGGGCGACGTGGAAGCCGACGCCCGGCGCGCGCAGGAAGGTCGAGCTGCGCGCGGCGACGCGCCAGCCGCCGGGCAGCCTGCCGTCGAAGTCCTCGAGGAAACGGGTGAACAGCGCCGAGGCCTGGGCGCAGCTCGGCCGGCCCGAGGCGAGGATCGTGATCCGGTAGTTGCCGCGCGGCAGCGCGAGGGCGCCGACGTGGTCGTCGTGCAGCACGCGGAACGTGCCCGCGCAGCGCACCCGCGCGGCGTCGGCGCGACTCGGTGCGGCCATCGCCACGAGCAGCGCCGCGAGCGCGCAGAGGGCGACGACGCCGACGATCCGCGTCGACCGCATGCGGGGCAGGTCGAATCCGAGCACGGCGGCATCCTACCCGCCGCCCTCCCCGGAGCGCCGTAGAGGTTTTCACCGCCCTCCGACAAAAACCTCAACGGCGTCCGGAGTCCCCCGGAGCGCGGTCGACATTTCCGCCGCTATCCGACGGAAAGCTCGACGGCGGTGGGTTTGACGCTGGTACCTTGCTCGGCGATGGGTCGCCGGATGGCCATCGCGAGCTTGGCGCTCGCCCTGCTCCGCCTCGTCGGTCCAGCCGGTGCGGCGGCCGAGCGATCCGCCGGCGCGACCACCGAAGGATCCGCCGGCGGGAGCGCCGCGCAGCGCCTCATCGACGCCTACGTGCCGCGACTGATGGTGCGCGACCGCGACGGGATCTGCGACACGAGCGGCGAGCAGTACGAGGCGACCAGCGTGCAGACGGTGCTCGAAGACAACCCCGCGGTGACCCTGACCGAATCCGACTCGAGCGGCAGGGAAACGATCGTCAAGCACTCGCCGACCGTGGCCGACATCGCCGGCCTCGGCGAGAAATACCACCTCAACATCCCCGGCAGCCCGCTCGGCAACACCTGTGTCTACGCCAAGGACTTCGACAGGCTGAAGCGCGAAGGCAAGGCGCCGGCGGTGACCTACGCCCACATCGCCCGCGAGAAGGGGCGCCCGGGGCTCGCCGTCCAGTACTGGTTCTTCTGGTACTTCAACCAGTTCAACGACCTGCACGAGGGCGACTGGGAGGGGATGCAGGTCGTCTTCGAATCGTCCGACCCGGCGCGGGCGCTGCGCGAAGGGCCGAGCGAAATCGGCCTCTTCCAGCACAGCGGCGGCGAGAAGGCCGACTGGGAAGACGGCAAGGTCGAGAAGGAAGGCACGCACCCGGTCGTCTACCCGGCGGCGGGCTCGCACGCGACCTTCTACGAACCGGCCGTCTACATTCAGAACGGGCGCAAGGGCTCCGGGGTCGGCTGCGACAACACCAGCGCGCCGGTGCACCGCCTCGACGTGCGGGCGATCCAGGTGCCGACCCACCCGAGCCGGAACAGCCGTTTCGCCTGGCTCACCTACGAAGGCCGCTGGGGGCAGTGGGAGAAGAGCTTCAACAACGGTCCGACCGGGGCGCAGACGAAGACGCGCTGGCTGGCGCCGATGACCTGGATGGAAGAAATCCGCTCGACCAGCCCGCACCTGCCGGCCGGCTCGATCCTCGGGCCGACGGTGACCAAGGAGTTCTGCGGCGCGGTCGCCGGCGTCACCTCGTTCGTCAACCACACGCAGGACACGCCCTGGGTCCTGCCGCTGATCGGGCTGGGGATCCTCGCGCTGCTCGGCTTCGTCGCCTGGCGCACCCGCTGGCGGCCGCTCGACCTTGACGACCCGCGGCGCAACCGCGCCTTCGGCCAGCTGCTGCTCGCCTCGGCCGGCCTCTACCGGCGCCACTGGCGCGCCTTCGCGCCGATCGGGCTGACCGCGATCCCGATCGTCGGCGGCTTCAACGCGCTGACCTTCCTGCTGACCGGCGATCCCGGCCGCCGCCTCGACGACAGGGTCGGCGTCAACGGCCTGCACAGCGCGCTCGGCGAAATCGTCACCGGGGTCGGCCGGCCGGTCGCCTCGGCGATCGTCGCCGCGGCGGTGATCGTCGCCGTGCGCCAGGTCAGCGAAGGCGAGCGGGCGAGCTTCTCCGGCGCCTACCGCGGCATGTGGGAACGCTTCCGCCGCGTCGTCGGCGCCCAGCTGCTGGCGACGCTGGCGCTGATCGGGATGGCGATCACGGTCGTCGGCCTCCCCTTCGCCGCCTGGAAGTTCGTCGGCTGGCTGTTCATCCAGCAGCAGATCATGTTCGAGGACAGCCGCGTGCGCGGGGCGTTCCGCGGCAGCTCGGACCTCGTCCGCGGCCGCTGGTGGTACACGCTGCGCGTCGCCGCCGTGTTCGCCGTGATCGGCCTCGTCTCCGGCCCCGTGCTCGGCTTCGTCCTGATCTTCGCCAACATCTCGCTGCTGCTGATCAACGCGATCGGCGCCGCCGTCTTCGCCCTGCTCGTCCCCTACGTGGCGATCGGCCAGACGCTGCTCTACTTCGACCTGGAAATCGAAGCCGAGCGGGCGCCGGTCAGGCGCTGGCGCGAACGGCTGCCCTGGCGACGCGGGCGAGCGGGCGAAGCGCCGGCGCCGGCCGAGGCCTGAATGCCGGCGCGCATCTCGCTAAGTTGAGCGCGTGAAGCTGCTCGCCTTCAGCGACCTGCATCGCGACCTCGGCCAGGCGGCGAAGCTGGTCGCGATGTCGGACGAGGCCGATGTCGTGATCGGCGCCGGCGACTTCGCCTCGGTGCACGAGGGCCTCGAGGAGACGATCGCGGCGCTGGCCGAGATCGAGAAGCCGACCGTGCTCGTGCCCGGCAACAACGAGACCGAGGACGCGCTGCGCGAGGCGGCGTCGGGCTGGAGCGCGGCGACCGTCCTGCACGGCGGCGGCACGGCGATCGACGGGATCGAGCTCTACGGCCTCGGCGCCGGCGTCCCGGTGACCCCCTGGGACTGGAGCTTCGACCTCGACGACGAGGCGGCGACGGCGATGCTCGCCGGCTGCCCCGACGGCGCCGTGCTCGTCCTGCACTCGCCGCCGCGGGGCCACTGCGACGAAGCCGGCGACGGCAGCCACTTCGGCAGCCCGGCGCTGCTCGCGGCGATCGAGGCCAAGCGCCCCCGCCTCGCCGTCTGCGGCCACATCCACGAGTCCTGGGGCTGCGAGAGCCGGATCGGCGAGACGCCGGTTCGGAATCTCGGCCCGACGGGCACCTGGCTCGAAGTCTGACGCGCCCCGCGGGGCCTCAGCCGCTCGCGTCCTCCGACTCGGGCTCGGGCTGGCCCCGGTGCCAGACCGCCTGCTGCGGGAAGGGGATCTCGATGCCCTCCTCGTCGAAGGCGCGCTTGATCCGCTCGCGCAGCTCGCGGCTGATCCGCCACTGCGCCGAGGGCGTCGTCTTGACGACGAGGCGGAGCACGACACCGCTGGCGCCGAGCGCCTCCACGCCCCACATCTGCGGTTCGGAGAGGATCGCCTCGTCCTCCTTCCAGAGCCCGTCGGCGACCCGCTTGACGACGGCCTTGGCGAGCTCGAGGTCGGTGTCGTAGGCGACTTCGAGGTCGAGCAGCGAGCGCGACCAGTGCTGGCTCATGTTGCCGACCCGGCGGATCTCCCCGTTGGGCACGTGCCAGACCGTGCCGTCGACGCTGCGCAGCCGCGTCGTCCGCAGGCTGACCAGCTCGACCACGCCTTCGGTCTGCTCGTCGAGGCTGACGATGTCGCCGACCCCGTACTGGTCTTCGACCAGGATGAAGATGCCGGAGAGGAAGTCGCGCACCAGCGACTGCGAGCCGAAGCCGAGCGCGACGCCGATCACGCCGGCGCCGGCCAGCAGCGGCGCCAGGTTGACGCCGAGCTCGCCGAGGATCATGAAGGCGGCGATCAGCCAGACGGTGAAGGTGGAGATGCTGCGCAGGACGCCGGTCAGCGCCTCGATCCGCTGTTCGCCCCGCAGGCTCGTTTCCTCGGTCTTGCGCAGGGCGCTGGGCACGCCGCGCCGCATCGCGGCGACGCGATCGCGGACCGTGACCCTGTGCAGGCGGCGCAGCGTGTGCCCGATCGCCCGTCGCAGCAGCCAGCTGGCGAGCGCCGCGACGACGACGATCAGCAGGATCCGCGCCGGCACGTCGAAGGCCCAGCGGGCCACTTCCGCCGCCCCGCCGCTGCCGGTCCAGTCGAAGACCTTGTGGCAGAAGAAGCCGGGGTCTTCGCCGCATGCCTGCGTCAGCTTGTCGCCCGAGGCCTGGGCAAGGGGGAGGAGCATCGGCGCGACGCTAGCAGCAGCGGTCGCGGGCGGCGTCAGCCGCGCGGCTCGCGCCACATCGCCCACATCTTCGGGCCGCGCGGCAGCGCGATCTCGCCCGTGACGCGGAAGCCGTGGCGGGCGTAGAAGGCGATGTTCGACTCCTTCGAGGACTCGAGGTAGGCGGGGACGCCGTCGCGGTCGCAGAGCTCGAGCACGGGCCGCATCAGGCGCGAGCCGAGGCCCTGGCCCTGCGCCGCCGGCGAGACGCCGAGCGTCGCCAGGTAGAAGTGCGGCGGCCCGGGCGGGTGCGCGCGCTCGAGCCCGAGCAGGCCGTAGGCGACCATCGGCGCGCGCGGCCAGTGGCGGGGATGGGCGAAGGCGCGCATCAGCTGCAGGTCCTGGCGCGGCGTCGTCCGCCAGGTCTTCGGCGGCGCCCAGACCGCCGCCCCGGCGCGCGCCTCGTCGGTGTAGACGAAGCCGCCGGGCAGCTTGTGGCCGAGCTGCGTGCCGAAGAAATGGCGCAGGACGCCCGGGCGGGCCCCGTCGTGCGGGCTCGCCCAGCTGGAGACCGGGTCGTCCCAGAAGGCGTCGGCGAGGCTGCGGGCGAGCGCCGCCCGGTCCTCGTGCGAGGCGTCCCGCACCCTCCGGCCACTCGAATCGATCTCCGCGCCCGCCATCGTCGGCCCCAGGATGACACGTCCATTTGAAACTGGCCAGCCAGCCAGTATGATGCGCGGGCGTGGCCGACCAGACCGAGATCGCAGCCGGCAAGGGCGACGTCGAGGACGCGCTCGTGCTGGAGCGCGAGCACTGGGTCGAGGGCCCGCCGCTCGAGCTGTTCAAGCGGATGCGCAGCGAGTGCCCCGTCCACTGGACCTCGGAAGTAACCGAGCTGCCGCAGGCGAAGGGCTTCTGGTCGGTGACCAGGGCCGACGACGTGCACGCGGTGAGCCGCGACTGGCAGACCTACTCCTCCGAACGCGGCGGTGTGGTCGTGATCGACGAGGTCTTCCCGATCGAGCTCGCGCGGGCGATGTTCATCGGCATGGACCCGCCCAAGCACGACCGGCTGAAGGCGCTCTTCCAGGCGGGCTTCACGCCGCGCCGGATCGCCGCCCACGAGGAGGCGATCCGCAAGATCGTCGTCGACGTGCTCGAGAAGCTGGAGGGCCGCGAGACCGCCGACCTGGTCACCGACGTCGCCCAGCCCGCGGTCTCGCGCGTGATCGGCAGCTTCATGGGCATCCCCGAGGAGGACGACAAGGTCTGGGCCGACCTGATGAACACGGCGCTGGCCGCCAACGACCCCGACTACAGCCCCGACGTCGATGACGTCGAAGCGACGATCCAGGAGGCGATCCAGCAGATCTTCGCCCGCTGCAGCACGATGATCGCCGAGCGGCGCGAGAACCCGACCGACGACCTGACCAGCGTGCTCGTGCACGCCGAGGTGGACGGCGAGCAGATCGAGGAGCACGAGATCGTGATGGGCTTCTTCCTGCTCGTCGCGGCGGGCAACGACAGCACCCGCTCGACCTACTCGAGCGCGATGCGGGCGCTGATCGAACATCCCGACCAGCGCCAGATGCTGGTCGAGGACCCGACGCTGATCCCCGGCGCGGTCGAGGAGGCGCTGCGCATGTTCCCCGCCTTCGCCCACTTCCGCCGCACGGCGACGAAGGACACCGAGCTCGCCGGCCAGCAGATCAAGGAGGGCGAGAAGGTGGTCATGTGGTACGCCTCCTCGAACCGCGACGAGACGCGCTACGAGGACCCCGACCGCTTCGACGTCCTGCGCAACCCCGAGCACCAGGCCTTCGGCGCCGGCGGCCGCCACTTCTGCCTCGGCGCCGCCCTCGCCCGCCTCGAGCTGAAGATCCTGCTCGAGGAGACGCTGGCCCGCTACCCGCGGATGGAGCTGGCGGGCAGGCCGGTCTTCGTCGAGTCCGGCTTCCTCAACCAGCTCAAATCGCTGCCGGTGCGGCTGGCGTAGACGCGCCAGGGAGCCCCGGCCCGCCGGGCGCGGCGCCCCCCGAGCGCGGCGGGCTCAGACCGTGCCCGGGGTCGCGGTCGGCGGGGCGTTGCGGTCGCCCTTGACCTTGACCGCCGACTCGAGCTCCTCGGGGGTGAATCCGCCCACCGCCTGGCCGTCGAGGGCGTAGCGGTAGAGGGCGACGCCGAAGATGCCGCTCAGCGCCTTGCTGATCAGCAGCGAGATCGCCAGTCCGATGACGCCGACGACGACGAGCAGGGCGCCGGCGAAGCTGGCCGAGCTCCAGACGACCACGCCGAGGGCGATCAGGAGCGCGCTGGGCAGCATGCCGAGCAGGAAGACCGCGCCGCCGATCGCGAGGTTGCCGGTGATCTGCTGCCCCCAGCGCGACTTGAACAGGCTCGCCGAGCGCTTCAGCGTCTCGAACGGCCCCGTGCCCTCGATCGCGATCACCGGCACGGAGATGAAGGTGACCAGCGACCAGGCCATGCCGACCACCCGCGCGGCGATCGTGCCGGCGATGCCGCCCTGGTTCTCCAGCGCCGCCATCAGCACGCTGATCGCGGTCGAGACCGCGGCCCAGCCGCAGATCGCGCCGAAGCGCTGCCGGGCGACGGCGAGCCCGTCGCCGACGGTCGCCCGCTCGCCGCGGAAGATCATGTCGGCCGCGGCCGCCAGGCCGACGCTGAAGTAGAAGCCGACGACGGCGAGCACGTAGACGCCGATCACGAGCAGCGGGATCGCCCCGCCGTACACGTTCCGGTCGAGGAAGTAGAGGCCGGGGCCGAGGAAGACGAAGGCAAGCGGGATCGTCGCGACGGCGCCGTAGAGCGGGAAGCGGATCAGCTCGCGATGCTCGTTCAGCAATCCCCAGCTCTTCTTGCTCAGCGCCCAGCCCCGCTTGATCCTCTTCATCCCACTCCTCCTTCGAGCGACCGCTCGGTTATCGGAATACGCGGGACACCCCTTCCCTCGAAGTACTCCCACTCCTGCTCGCCGAGCTCGGTTGCAGGCGGATCTGCATAGATCCACTCGCGCGCGATCCGGTGCCAGTTGCGCTTCGCGCGCAGCTGGCCGAGCACGGCGACGACGCCGATTTCCATCCGCCGCCCCATCAGCTCGTCGGCCGGGATCGACTCGCGCCGCATCAGGTCGAAGTACTCCGAGCGCGGGTCGTTGGTCGACTCGATGATCTTCATCACCCGCTTCGGCGTGATTTCCAGCTCGCGGTTCTCCATCACGAACCAGCCACCGACCGCGCGCATGTGGTCGAGCAGCCGCTCGGCGTCGAGCTTCGAGGGGTTCTTGACGAAGCCGAGCTCGTGCAGCGCCTCGCGGAAGGCTTCCGGGTCGTCGCGCGAGGCGGCGTCGAAGGCGCGCTGCTCGAGCAGGATCTGCTCGCGGTCGAGCTTCTTGGTCATGCCGAAGTCGAGGAAGGCGACGCGGCCGTCCTCCATCAGCAGGTAGTTGCCGGGGTGGGGATCGGCGTTGAAGTGCTGCAGGTGGTAGATCGAGCCGAAGCTGCCGCGGAAGACGATCTCGCCGAAGCGGCTGCGCTGCTCGTGCGGCAGCTGCTTGATCGCCTCGAAGTCGAGCCCCTCGACGAGCTCGGTGACCAGCACCCGCCGGCGGGAGAGCCGCGTCACCACTTCCGGCACGTAGATGAAGGGGTGGTCGCGGTAGGCGCGGGCGAAGGATCGCTGGTTCTGCGCCTCGTACTCGTAGTCGAGCTCCTCCATCACGCGCTCGCGGATCTCGTGCGCGATCGCCTTCGCGTCGAGGCCGGGGGCGAGCGCGCGGGCGAGGCGGACGATCGTGCCGGCGTTGCGCAGGTCGGCGTCGAGCGCCTCGGCGATTCCCGGGTACTGGATCTTCACCGCGACGCGCCGGCCGTCGAGCAGCTCGGCCCGGTGCACCTGGCCGATCGAGGCGGCGGCGAACGCCTCGCGCTCGAACTCGGCGAAGAGCTCGTCGACCGGTTCGCCGTCCCACTCCTCGTCGAGCACCTTCTCGACCTTCTCCCAGGGCATCGGCGGCGCCGAGGTGCGCAGCTTCGCCAGCTGCTCCTGGTAGATCTCGGCGTACTCCGGCGGCAGGAACTCGGTGTCGATGAAGGAGGCGAACTGGCCGAGCTTCATCGCCGCGCCCTTCATCTGGCCGAGCGCGCCGACCATCTTCAGCGCCGTCTCCAGGTGGCGCTGCTCGAGCCGCTCCTTGCCGGCCTCCTCGGAGCGGCCGACGTTGGTCGCCCTGGTGCCGGCGTAGCGGGCGCCCTGCAGGCCGACCACCGAGCCCAGCTTGGCCGAGCGGCGCAGCCGCCCTTTGGGGATCTTCGAGTCGTCGGCCATCGACCCGAAGGGTCTCACAGCCGCCGCGCGAGCCGGGAAGTGCCGCCGTTCTCTATCCTTTCCGGCCCGCATGGCTCGCACCCGCGAAAAGCTCAAGGCCGCGCCCCGCAGCGATTTCGGCTCGCGCAGCGCCCGCCGCCTGCGCGGCGACAAACTCGTCCCCGGCGTCGTCTACGCCGGCGGCGAGGAGGCGCGCCACTTCCAGGCGGTCGAGCGCGACGTGCGCACGGTGCTCGGCGCCGGCCAGGCGCTCTTCGACCTCGAGGTCGAGGGCTCGAAAGCCGTCCCGGTCGTGCTCAAGGAGTCCCAGTACCACCCGGTCAAGGACCTCCTCCAGCACATCGACCTGCAGGAGGTGAAGCTCGACGAAGAGATCCACGCGGAGGTCGCGATCGAGCTCGAGGGCGCCGAGGCGGCGCCCGGCGTCAAGGAGGGCGGCGTGCTCGAGCACGTCACCCGCGAGATCACCGTGGAAGCGCTGCCGACCGAGATCCCCGAGCGGCTCGTCGCCGACGTCTCGGAGATGCAGATCAACGACACCGTCACGCTGGCGAGCGTGCAGGCTCCGGAGGGCGTCAAGTTCGTCGCCGAGGAGCTCGAGGAGATCACGATCGCCAACCTCTCGCCGCCGCGGGTCGAAGAGGAGCCCGAGCCGGAGCTCGAGGAGGAGGCCGAGCTCGTCGGCGAGGAGGGCGAGGCCCCGGCCGCCGAGGCAGGCGGCGAGGAGTCCGAGGGCGGCGACTCGGGCGACTCCGGCGGGGAGTAGCCGCCACGATGTCGATCTTCCGCCGCCGCGCCGGGGGCGGGGAGGATGGCGACCGCGTTCTCATCGTCGGTCTCGGCAACCCGGGCGCCGAGCATGCCCGCAGCCGGCACAACGTCGGCTTCGACGTGGGCGAGGAGCTGGCGCGCCGCTGGGAGCTGCCGCGGGCGAAGCGGAAGTTCGGCGGCCTGATCAGCGAAGGCCGCACGCGCCCCGGCGGCCCGCGCGTCGCGCTGCTGTTGCCGCAGACCTACATGAACGCCTCCGGCGACAGCGCCGGGCCGGCGCGCGGCTCGCTCAAGGCGCCGCTCGACCGCGTGGTCGTCCTGCACGACGAGATCGACCTGCCGTTCGGCGAGGTGCAGAGCCGGCTCGGCGGCGGGCTGGCCGGCCACAACGGGCTCAAGAGCCTCGAGCGGGGGCTGGGAAGCCGCGAGTTCTGGCGCGTGCGCGCCGGCGTCGGGCGGCCCGACTCGACCGACCCGGAGGTCGTCGCCGCCTACGTGCTCGGCCGCTTCCGCGAGCCGCGCGAGCAGGTCGAGGCGCTCGTCGGCCGCGCCGCCGACGAGGCCGAGCGGCTGGTCGAGCGAATAGCCTCCGCCGAATGAACGCTGTGGAGTTTCTACGGCCTATAACCCGTAAGAAGCGCGACGCGGCGGGACCGCGGTGAACCGACGCACCTCCTATGAGGTCGACGAGCGCGGCGTCGCGCTGCTGCGGCTGCAGCGGCCGGAGGCGCGCAACGCGATCGACACGGCGATGCTCGAGGAGCTGCTGGAGCACCTGGCGACGGCGCGCGAGGACGGGGCGGTGCGCGTGCTGGTGATCAGCTCCTCCGACCAGATGGGCCTCTCTGCCGGCGCCGACGTGAAGGAGAGGCTCGACGAGCAGGGCAAGGTTCGGCGGATGCAGCTCTTCGCCGACCTCTACGACGCGATCGTCGCCTTCCCCAAGCCGACCGTCGCGGTCTGCCACGGCGACGTGGTCGGCGGCGGCGCCGAGATCGCCGTCGCCTGCGACCTGCGGGTCGGCGGTGCCAACCTGCGCCTGCGCTTCCCCGGCGCCGCGCTCGGCGTCCCGGTCGGCCCGGCGCGCCTGGTCACGCTCTGCGGGCTCGCGACGGCGAAGTACCTGCTCTTCAGCTCGCGCACGGTGCCGGCCGACGAGGCGCTGCGGCTCGGGCTGGTCAACCGCGTCGCCCCGACGGCGGCGACCGAGGAGGCGGCGCTGGAGCTCGCCGCCGGCGTCGCGGCCCACCCGCCCGAGGCGGTCGCCCGCCTGAAGCGGATGCTGCACGAATGGGACGACGTCGAGGGGCGGTCGCGCGTCGAGGGGGTCGGCCAGGTCGACTGGGCTCGCGAGGGCCCCGGCCTACCGCAGCCCGATTGACGTCCTAGAGGCGGCTGAACAGGCGGGGGTCGTTGGTGCAGATGCCGTGGACGCCGGCGGCGGTGAGCTTGCGCATGCGGGCGGCGTCGTCGACGGTCCAGGCGATCAGCTCGACACCGGCGAGGTCGGCGATCCGGGCGAGGCGCGGGCTGACGATCGGGTGGTAGACCCAGATCGCGCTGACCCCGAGCTTCGGCAGCTCGCGCGCGGCGAGCCCCGGAAGGCGCTCGCGCATCCAGACGAGCGCCGCCAGCATCGGCAGCTTCGCCCAGCGCCGCGAGGTCCAGTCCCTGGTCACTTTTGGATAGGTCCAGCCGCGCCGCAGGCGCGGCTCCAGCTCGCGGATCCGCTCCAGGCTCGCCAGCTCCATCGTCGAGACCATCGCCCGCTCCACCAGTTGCCGCTCGCGCAGCGCCGTGACGATCTCCTCCTCCCTGCCGGGAAGTTTGATGTCGAGGTCGATCTCGACCTTGTCCAGGGGCGGCCGGGTGAACGCATCGAGGCACTCGGCGAGGGTGAGCGGAGTGCGAATGGCGGCGTCGTGCCAGTCATGAGCGACCACAAGAGGAGATCCGGGCTCGCGAAGTCGAAGGACATCGAACTCGATGACGTCCACCCCGACATCCACCGCCTTTTCGAAACTCTCCAGGGTGTTCCCGGGACGGATCAGGTCGGCCCCCTTGTGTCCAACGCGTTTCACTTGATCTCCATTCTGAGCGGTCGGCAAGAATAGACACGGATGGCTGGGCGTTCAGGGCCAAGCGGGGCGCCGCCGACGCGACTTCCGCGTAGCAGCGCTACGCGGAACGTCGAGGAGGTGGTGCATCCGCGCAGCGCCCTGGGCGTCCAGGCGCCGTGTCTGTTCGCAGCCGCCCGCTCTCAAGTAGCAGCGCTACGCGGGACACCGGGACGGGGCCGTATCGCGCCGATGCTGGGCGTCCAGACGCCATAGCTGTCCGCAGCCGCCCGCGCTAAAAAAGCTGATTCTCGCCGGCGAATATCTCGGAGACGGAGTCGTCGGTGAAGATGCGGCGGATCGAGTCGGCGAAGGTGCCGGCGGTGGAGAGCACGGTGATGTTGTCGGGGGCGCCGGGACGCAGCGGGATCGTGTCGGTGACGACGATCCGCTCGATCGCCGAATCGGCGAGGCGTTCGTAGGCCGGCCCGGAGAAGACGCCGTGGGTCGCGCAGGCGATCACCCGCGCCGCCCCCTCGTCGAGCACCGTCTGCGCGGCGGCGCAGAGCGTCCCCGCAGTGTCGATCATGTCGTCGACCAGAACCGCGGTCTTGCCCTTCACGTCGCCGACCACGTAGCCGATCTCGGCGACCTGCTGGGCGGGGCGCTCCTTCTCCATCACCGCCCAGTGGGTGCCGATGCGGCGGGCGAAGTTGCGCGCCGTCTTCACCCGGCCGGCGTCCGGGGAGACGATCACCAGCTCCTCGCTCAGTTCCTGGTCGGCGAACCACTGGGTCAGCATCGGCATCGCGGTCATGTGGTCGACCGGGACGTGGAAGAAGCCCTGCACCTGGCCGGCGTGCAGGTCCATCGTCAGCACCCGGTCGACGCCGACGCCCTCCAGGCACTTGGCCATGATCCGGGCCGAGATCGGCTCGCGCGGCGAGGACTTCTTGTCCTGGCGGGCGTAGCCGTACCACGGCAGCACGGCGATGATCCGGTGCGCGGAGGCGCCCTGGGCGGCGTCGATCATCGTCAGGAGCTCGACCAGGGCGTCGTTCGGCGTCATCTCGGTCTGCTCGTTGGCGCAGGTCGACTGGACGATGAATACGTCGGCGCCGCGGATCGACTCCTCGTAGCGGCAGTAGACCTCGCCGTTGGCGAAGGTCTTCAGCGTCACCTGGCCGAGGTCGAGGTCGAGCTTGCCGGCGACCTTCGCGGCGAGCTCGCCGGAGGTGCGGCCGCCGAAGACCATCATCCGCTTCGAGTAGTCGTGCGGGATCGCCGTCGGGGGCGCGGTGGCCGGCTCGGGGCGCTGCTCGATCGTGCTCACGATTCCTCCTCACGAGACCGCGCGGCCTTGCCCTCCGCGTAGCCGTCGATGTTCCTCTGGTCGTTCTGGCTCACCGCAAGCGCCCCCTCGGGGACGTCCTTCTTGATCACCGCTCCAGCGCCAGTGTAGGCGGCGTCCCCGACTTCTACCGGTGCGATCAGCATCGTGTCAACGCCGATGCGCACACGGGAGCCGATCGTCGTGCGGTGCTTGCGGAAACCGTCGTAGTTGGCGGTGATCGTGCCGGCGCCGAGGTTGCTGCCCTCGCCGATCTCGGCGTCGCCGACGTAGGCCAGGTGCGGGACCTTGGAGCCGGGGCCGATGGTCGAGTTCTTGATCTCGACGAAGGTGCCCGCCTTGGCGCCCTCCTGGAGGCGGGCGCCGGGGCGCAGGTAGGCGAAGGGGCCGACGTTGCAGCCATCCTCGACCTCGCACTCGACCAGGTAGGAGTGCGGCGCCGCGACGCCTTCGCCGAGGCGGGTGTCGATCAGCGTGGTCAGCGGGCCGACGACCGAGCCGGCGCCGACGGCGGTGGCGCCGCGCAGGCTGACGCCCGGCTCGAGCCGCGCGTCGGCGGCGATCTCGACCCCGGCGTCGACCCAGGTGCTCGCCGGGTCGACGACGGTGGCCCCGCCGAGCATGTGGCGCTCGAGTATGCGGCGGCGCGCCTCGGCCTCGGCGGCGGCGAGCTCGACGCGGTTGTTGACCCCCATCGTCACGGCGAAGTCGTCGGCGCGGTGGCCGGCGACGGCATGGCCGGCCGCGCGCAGGGCGGCGAAGACGTCGGTCAGGTAGTACTCGCCTTGGGCGTTGTCGTTGGAGAGGCCGCGCAGCGCGGTGGCCAGCGGGCCGGCCTCGAAGGCGTAGGTGCCGGCGTTGATCTCGCGGATCGCCAGCTCCTCGGACGTGGCGTCGCCGTCGGCTTTCGCCTCGACGACGCGCTCGACACCGCCGTCGGAGCCGCGCACGACGCGGCCGTAGCTGCCGGGGTCATCGAGCTCGATCGTCATCACCGTCGCCGCGGCGCCGGAGGCCGCGTGGGCGGCGAGGAAGCCGGAGACGATCTCGGCCGAGATCAGCGGGTGGTCGCCCGAGAGCACCAGCACCGTCTCCGCCTCTTCGATCAGCGGCAGCGCGGCGCGCACGGCGCCGCCGGTGCCGTCGGGCTGGGGCTGGACGACGGTCTCGACCTCACCCGGGAAGCCGGCGGAGATGTCGCGCCCCGGCGAGACGATCGCCGCGACCCGCCCCGCCCCCGCCTCGCGCGCGGCGAGGATCGGCCAGGCGACCAGGGGTCGCCCGCAGACGGGGTGGAGCATCTTCGGCGTCGAGGAGCGCATGCGCGTGCCCTCGCCGGCCGCCATGACCAGGACCAGAGGCGAACTCACGGCGAGATCGTGTCAGATTTCCGTCAGGTCCGTGCGAGGAAAGTGCCGGATTTCCGACAGACCAGGGTGTCGGCGGGCGGGTCCTGTCGCGGGGTGGGGGTGCCCCGGCGGCGCTGGATTTTTCGCCCGGGGGGTTGCGTCTCTCATGAGTCTGGGAGCGAAAAATTAACGCCGCGCCGCCGGGACACCCCCACCCCGCGCCACCCGCCCGAGGAGCGGCTTCAACAAGCGCAATACTCGCTCGAACATCTGCGAGACCCTGGCGTGTCTGGAGCAAGCAGAGCAAGGATGCAGTGAGCGCCGCGTGCTCTGCACGCAAGCGAGCGAAGACGCAGATATGCGCAGCTCCAGGCGCGTCAGGCGTGCTCTGCACGCTAGCGAGCGAAGACGCAGATATGCGCCGCTACAGACGCGTCAGGCGTCGCTCCAGGCGCGTCAGGGACGGGCGCGAGAGAGGTCTCGGCCCACGAGAGCGACCGAGGTCAGGGTCCAGCCGGCGAAGATCAGGTCTATGCCTACGAGCAGGCCGATCGCCCAGTCGGCGCTGCTGGGGAACTTGGCGAGGACGAGGATGCCGATCAGCAGGCCGGCGACGCCGCTGAGGCCGACCAGGCCGGCGCCCTGCTGGCCGCGGCCGGCGAAGGCGACGGCGATCCGGGTGATGCCCATGAGCAGGAAGTAGATGCCGAGGACGAGGGTCAGGGTGAGCGTGCCGTTGTGCGGTTCGATGATCAGCCAGAGGCCGACGATCACAGTCAGCAGGGCCCAGAGCAGCCGCCAGACCACCGAGCCGACGGTGTGCGCGGCAAAGGCGCCGGCAACCAGGAAAGCACCGACGATCACCAGGATCCACCCGATGAAGATCGCCGTCCCGACCGCGGCCACCGCGGGCACGACGATCGCCACGCAGCCGACCAGGATCGCCGCGATCCCGACCGCCATCAGCCCCTTCCAGCTGCGCGCCAGCCCAGCGCTCACTTCCGGGTCCATCCGCACTCCACCCATCTCCATACGACGACCTTAGGCTCCCCGGCGGACGCGATCAAGCCTCGCTCGCGGCGGCTTCGGCCATCTCCCGCTCCATCTGCCGCTCGTAGAACCGCACCCACTTGCGGACAGCGTTGTCGGAGACGCCGTACTTGCAGCCCACGGCAACGTAGCCGTTGTTCTCTATTTCCTTCAGAAGTTGCTCATATGACGGCCGCTCGACTCGTCGTTGATCCAGGTGTGGCTTGCCACGCAACACCGAGCGATCCCATCTGACGCCGCAGGCGCGCGAGCAGTAGTGATGGTGGCGATATTTCGCGACAAACTCACGGCCGCATCGCTTGCAGGCCCGTGTTGGCGCCTGCATCCGGTTTTTCCGCCCGCAATGCGTATCGAGCGTCGCCGCACAGTTCGGGCACACGATGCGCAGATTCTCGAGCCGATTGTCATCGGGTGTTCCGTTGATGTGATCGAGAATCAAGGCCATGCGGCGCCCGCGCCAAGTTTCGTCCTGCCCGCACATCTCGCAGACTCGCTTCTTGAGACCCGCCTCGAACAGCCGCTGCTTCACCTTGTTTCGCGAGTAGGAAGACCCCTTGACGAGGATCTCATCCAGCGGCTTCGCAGGCCGATGGAGGTTCTGTACGGCCGCCGCGCCGGGATCGAAATGCTCCGTCGAGATCTCCCAGATCTCATTCACGTATTTCTTCAGCAAGGCGTGGTTCCCACCGGCAGGCCTCATGCCAAGCCGCCGCAGCGTCTCGCTATAGGACTTCGAGACAGCGACCGCCTGACGGGCTTCCTCCTCCGTGTATCTCGGCATAGGCGAACACTAGTTCGCCTATCGGACGGAACGTTACACCATCATCCTCGGGTAAGGTCTTAGAACAGTCCGGGGTGGTGTAATCGGCTAGCACGTCTGGTTTTGGTCCAGAAAGTGGTGGGTTCAAATCCTCCCCCCGGAATTCGTTCTGTCCTAGGTGCAGATAGCGAGGGGCAAGATTTGTATTGCAGGACCCATAATCGCAGGATGTAGCGCCTCTACATCGTTCCCAACATAGACTTCATCATCTTGCTCCTCCTCCAAGGTCGACTCCTCGGTCGACTCTGTCCCAGCAGGCGACTCCTCCGTACCCGCCGCCGCCATCGCCGCCTGTTGCGCTTCATTCACATTGAGCCCTTTGGCCAAGCTGATCAGAAGGCCGAAGATACCCCATGCGGCCGTTTGGCTAAGGGCGGGTACTAGCGACATCACGGAACGGCGATAGAGATCTACCGCTTCATCCTCATTGGGCCACACATGAGTGATCTTGCCGATTACTTTGAAGCGCGAGGTATGTAGAAGCTCAAGCGTCTGGTCGGAGGCAAAACGCTTGTCGAGAGTCAGCAGAATGCTGGGCTCACCCTCACGTCGAACAACCACATCGATCATCCCGCTTTGATCAAGGTCGTCTTGAAGCGCAAGAAAAAGACCGTAGAGTTTGCGTAACTCGGCTGATTCTCCTTCCTGGTTCACTGCTTGCTTCGCCAGTTCTCGAGCCTGTTGTCGCCGTGCTTGACGGCTAGCGCCTCCATCGGGTTGTTCGCTTCCGACCTCGACGGTCACTCCCATGACGGGAAGCGCAACGTCAAATAGCCGGATAATTTGATCGACGACCCGTCGCAATGGCGACACCGCCGGTCCAACGCTCGCAGATACCAGGTCTCCTGCTTCAGCGGCTCCTATCTCGATGTCTTTGATCTGACCCGTCCTCGAAAGCTCGTCGTGAAGCGCAATAAGGATCGAGGCTTCCGTGTGCTCTCGTACGAACCTGGATTCGCTGCCGGTCGAAGTGGCCTCCTCCTTGTTGAGGCCACCACCAATGCCAAACAAGTCAAACAGTCGTAGATTTCCAGCGAGCTTTTTGGCTGCTTTAGAAGCAAGCTCGTCTTTCTCGATGTCCTCTTGCTGGAGTGCCACTCCGCCAGAAATCGCAGCCGCAAAGGCCATCGACATCTCGGTGTCTAGATAGAACGGATGAAGGAGCTCCGGAAGGGCTGCGGGCTCTCTATCCACGCCAGAGGTGCGTGGGTCGGGACTCATTTGCGAGGATGCACCTGCATCTAGCCCACGGGCTCGCGCTCAGGGGGGAGCTGGCCGCCGCGGTCGGTGCCGGCGATCAGCTCGTCGGGGGACCTGTCCTCGGGGATGAAGCCCGACTTCATGCCGAAGTAGACGGCCTGGGGGTGGTGGGCGACGATCGCGACCGTCGACTGCTCGGGCATCACGGCGAAGCCGTCGGAGAGGGTCATGCCGATCTCTTCAAGGTCGAGCAGGCGCCAGACCTTCTCGTGCTCGGACTGGTCCGGGCAGGCCGGGTAGCCCCAGGAGTAGCGGCGGCCCTGGTCGGGATCGATGCCGAGATCGGCCCGCACCTGCGAGTGCAGCCACTCGGCCAGGCCCTCGGCCGCCTGCACGCCGAGCCCGTGCACGAAGAGCTGCTCGGCGAACTCGCCTTCGCTCTCCAGCCGCTCGATCAGCTCGGTCACCTCGGGGCCGACGGTGACGCCCTGCAGGGCGACCAGGTCGCGTTCGCCGGAGTCGAGCGGCCGGTAGAAGTCGGCGAGGCAGATGCGATCGTGCTTGGGCTGGCGGGGAAAGACGAGCCGCTCGAGCTCGCGCTCGGGGTCCTCGGGGTCGAAGACGACCAGCTCGTTGCCATCGGCGTTGCAGGGGAAGTAGCCGAGCCGCGCCCGCGGGTGCAGGTAGTCCTGCTCGCGCCACATCCGCTCCAGCCGCGGCGCGAAGCCCTCGTCCTCGCCGTTGCCCTCGACCAGCTCGCGCCAGGCCTCGCCCTTGACGCCTTTGCCGCCCCAGTGCAGCTTGAAGAGCACGTGGCGGTCGAGGTAGGGGAAGACCTCGTCCAGATCGACGTCGATCTCGCGCACGCCCTCGAACGGGGGCTCGGGGATCGGGGTGTCGGTGCGCGCCTTCGAGCGCACGCTCGCGTCCGTGGTCGGCGGCGCGTCATTCGTCTCGACCGGCTTCTCGCGCAGCTGCCGGGCCTCGGAGCGGATCCGCTCGACCAGCGCCGCGCGCGCCTCGTCGTCGACCAGGGCGTCCATCGTGTCGAGCCCCTGGAAGGCGTCCTTGCAGTAGAAGACGCCGGGCTCGTAGACGTCGTCGGAGTCCCTGCCGCCCGGGTAGAGCGTGCGCCGGCCGAAGTCGCGGTTGATCGCCGCGCCGCCGATCAGCACCGGGAACTCGAGCCCGCGCTGGTGCAGTTCCTGCACGCAGATCGGCATCTGCTTCGAGGTCGAGACGAGCAGCGCCGAGAGCCCGATCGCGTCGGCCTCGTTCTCGACCGCGGCCTCGATGATCGTCTCGACCGGGACCTGCTTGCCGAGGTCGACCACGGTGTAGCCGTTGTTGGTGAGGATCGTGTTGACCAGCGACTTGCCGATGTCGTGCACGTCGCCGAACACGGTCGCGATCACGACCTTGCCCTTGCTGTGGCCCTCGATCCGGTCGAGGTAGTTCTCCAGCCGCGCGACGGCGCGCTTCATCACTTCGGCCGACTGCAGGACGAAGGGCAGGATCAGTTCGCCGGCGCCGAATTTGTCGCCGACCTCTTTCATCGCCGGCAGCAGCACCTCGTTCAGCGTCGGCACCGCGCCGATCTTCTCGTTCGAGCGGTCGATCCAGTCCTCGACCCCGTCCTTCTTGCGGCGCAGGATGTGCCAGTGCAGCGCCTCCTCGGGCTCCATGCCCTCGGTCGGGTCGCCCGCCTCCTCGGCCTCCTCCTCGCCCTTCGACTCGAAGTGGGCGATGAAGCGCTCGAGCGCGTCCTCGCGCCGGTTGAAGACGAGGTCGTCGGTGAGCTCGCGCTCCTCCGCGGAGATCTCCGCGTAGGGCGTGATGTGGTTCGGGTTGACCATCGCCAGGTCGAGCCCGGCCTCGACGCAGTGGTGGAGGAAGACCGAGTTGAGCACCGCACGCGCCGGCTGGCCGACGCCGAAGGAGACGTTGGAGACGCCGAGCGAGGTCTTGACGCCGGGGATCTCGGCCTTGATCCGGCGGATCCCCTCGATCGTCTCGATCGCCGAGGGCCTCCACTCCTCGTCGCCGGTGGTCAGGGTGAAGGTGAGCGCGTCGAAGATCAGCGCCTCGGGGTCGAGGCCGTGCTCCTCGCAGGCGAGGTCGCGGATGCGCTGGGCGATCTCGACCTTGCGCTCCGCCGTCTTCGCCATCCCGACCTCGTCGATCGTCAGCGCGATCAGCGCCGCCCCGTGCGCCTTCGCCAGCGGCACGACGACGTTGGCCTTGTCCGGCCCCGCCTCGAGGTTGATCGAGTTGACGATCGCCCGCCCGGGGATCTTCTCCAGCGCCGCCTCGATCACCTCGGGTTCGGTCGAGTCGACCTGGATCGGCGCCGGCTGGGTCAGCGAGACGCGCTCGACCACGGCCTGCATCTGCTCGTCCTCGTCCTGGCGCTCGGTCAGCGCCACGCAGACGTCGAGCACGTGGGCGCCGCCCTCGACCTGGTCTTCGGCGACCTGGACGAGGCCGTCGTAGTCGTCGGCGAGCAGCAGCTCCTTGGCCCTTTTCGAGCCCTGCGAGTTGACCCGCTCGCCGACCAGGGTCGGGCGCGGCTCCTGCACGAGCGGCGTCGAGGTCATCATCGAGGAGACCTGCGGCGGTCCCGGCTCGGGGCGCTCGCCGGGGACCTTGCCGTCAACCCGCTCGCGGATCGCCGCGATGTGCTCGGGCGTCGTCCCGCAGCAGCCGCCGACGATGCCGACGCCGTAGCGCTCGACGAACTCGCCCAGGGTCGCGGCCAGGGGCTCGGGCTGTTCGGGGAAGATCGTCTCGCCGTCGGGGCCCTGGAGCGGCAGGCCCGCGTTGGGGATGCAGTGCACCGGCAGCGGCGAGGCCTCGCCGAGGAAGCGGATCGCCTCGCGCATGTCCTCGGGGCCGGTCGAGCAGTTGAGCCCGATCACGTCGACGTCGAGCGCGGCGAGCGTCGTCAGCACCGCCTGGATGTCGGTGCCGAGCAGCATCTTGCCGCCCTGCGGCAGCAGCGAGACGCTGCACTGGATCGGCAGCGCGCGGCCGGCCTGCTTGAACGCCTCGCGGGCGCCGAAGACCGCCGCCTTGACCTCGAGGATGTCCTGCGCGGTCTCGATCATGATCAGGTCGGCGCCGCCCTCGACCAGGCCCTGCGCCTGCTCGGCGAAGACCTCGACCAGGCGGCCGAAGGAGATGTCGCCCAGGGTCGGGTCGTCGGAGGCGGGCAGGAAGCCGGTCGGCCCGATCGAGCCGGCGACGAAGCGGTCCTCGCCCGCCGCCCGGCGGGCGATCTCGGCCGCGCCGCGGTTGACCGCGAGCGTCTCCTCGCCCAGCCCCCACTCTTCGAGCTTCAGCCGCGAGCCCTGGAAGCTGTCGGTCTCGACCACGTCGGCGCCGGCCTCGAGCATCGAGCTGTGCACGCCCTCGATCACGTCGGGGCGGTTGAGCACGAGCGCCTCGTGGCATTTGCCCTCCAGGCCGCCGTAATCGGCCTGGCTGAGGTCGAACTGCTCGAGGGTTGCCCCCATTCCGCCGTCGAAGACGACGACGCGGTCTCTGGTTGCGGCTATGTAATCGCGTTCTGACATGTCCGAACCAGGCTATCGAGATGAGCGTTGTCGACTTTCGTGCCGCCATGCGGACCAAAGGTCGACCACGCCGCGTGGATTAGGCTGGGAGCCCGGTCATGATCGATTCGCACACCCATCTGTTCCTCTGCGAGCGGCCCGAGGACGAGCTGGTCGAGACGGCGCTCGCCGCGGGCGTCGGACGGATGCTCAACGTCGGCCTCGGCGGCACGCAGAACGAGGCGGCGATCGCCGGCGCCGAGCGCCACGAGGCGGTCTTCGCAAGCGTCGGCCGCCACCCGACCGAGGCGACGGGCTTCGACGACGCCGAAGCGGAGCGGATCGCCGCGCTCGCCGCGCACGAGAAGGTGCGGGCGATCGGCGAGACCGGGATCGACTACTACCGCGAGACCGCCGCGCCGGCCGACCAGCGCCGGGCCTTCGAGGCGCAGGTGGCGATCGCCCGCGAGCTGCGGCTGCCGATCGTCATCCACGGCCGCGACAGGGACGGCGAGACGGCGGCGATCGACGAGATCTTCGCCGTGCTCGACGAGCAGGCGGGCGGGACCCCGGTGATCCTGCACTGCTTCTCCGCCCCCTGGCGCGCCGCCGACGCCACCGCGCGCGGCTGGTACTGCTCGTTCGCCGGCCACACGACCTACCCCGCCTCCGAGCCGCTGCGCGAGGCCGCCGCACAGCTCCCCGCCGAGCTGATCCTGGTCGAGACCGACGCTCCCTACCTCGCCCCGCAGACGATCCGCGGCAAGCCGAACGAGCCGGCCCGCGTGGTCGACACCGCCCGCGTCGTCGCCGAAGCGCGGGGCGTCCCCTACGAGCAGCTGGAGGAGGCCGTCGAGGCGAACGCGCGGGCCGTCTTCGGGTGGTAGCTCGCGGATGGTGAGGCTGGGGCAGAACTTCCTCGTCGACACCAACCTGCTGGACGCGATCGTGCGCGACGCGGAGCTCGACCCCGGCGACGTGGTGCTCGAGGTGGGCGCCGGCGAAGGGCCGCTGACCCGGCGCCTCGCGGCGGCCGCCGCCCACGTGCACGCGATCGAGCTCGACCGCCGGCTGGAGCCGGCGCTGGCGGAGGTGGCGGCGCTGCCCAACGTCGACCTGCGCTGGGGCGACGCGCTGAAGCTCGACCTCGGCGCCATCGAGCCGGCGCCGACCCGCGTCGTCTCCAACCTCCCCTACGCGATCGCCACGCCGCTGATCCTGCGCACGATCGTCGAGCTGCCCTCGGTCGAGCGCTGGACGGTGATGGTGCAGCGCGAGATCGCCGAACGGCTGCGCTCCGCCCACAACCGGCGCGAGTACGGCATCCCCAGCGTGCTCGTGCAGATCGCCTGCGACACGCGGACGCTGCGCACGGTGAGCCGCTCGGTGTTCCGGCCGCAGCCCCGGGTCGAGTCGATCGTGATCGAGCTGCGGCGCGCGGCGCCGGCCGCCGACGAGGACACGCGCGACCTCGTCCGCACCGCCTTCGCCCACCGGCGCAAGAAGCTGACCACGTCGCTCTCCGAAGCACGGCCGGGCGTCCTCGGCCGGGCGCGCCAGATGATGCGCGCGCTGGGCATCAGGCTGGAGGCGCGGCCGGAGGAAATCAGGCCCGGCGAGTACGTCGAGCTGGCCCACGGCATCCCCTGGCGCGCTGCCGCCCGGGAGAGCCGCCGCGAGAGCGTCTAGAACCCGCAGCCGATGCGCCTCGAAGCCCCCGCCAAGCTCAACCTCTGCCTCTACCTCGGGCTGCGGCGCGACGACGGCCTGCACGAGCTCGTCTCGCTGTTCGAGCCGCTGGCGCTGAGCGACGCGATCGAGGTCGGCGAGCTGCCGGCCGGCGCTCGCGACGAGGTCCGCTGTCCCGGCGTCGAGGGCGAGAACCTGGCGGCGCGGGCGCTGGCGGCCCTGCGCGAGCGGGGCTGGCAGGCGCCGCCGCTGCGGCTCGAGATCGAGAAGCGGATCCCGGTCGCGGCCGGGCTCGGAGGCGGCAGCGCCGACGCGGCGGCGGTGCTGCGGCTTGCGTCTGGCGAGTTGGTCGCAAATAGTGCGACCAACTCGCCAGACGCGCCGCGGCTGGACCTACCGGCGATCGCCGCGGAGCTCGGCGCCGACGTCCCCTCGCAGCTCGAGCCCGCGTTTGCGCTGGTGCGCGGAGCCGGCGAGCGGGTCGAGCCGCTGCCGGCGCCCCCGCCCCACGCGGTCGTCCTGCTGCCGTGCGGCGGCGGGCTGAGCACCGCCGCGGTCTTCGCCGAGGCCGACCGGCTGGGGCTGGGACGGGACGCGGAAGAGCTGGAGGCGATCGCGGCGCGCCTGCGCGGGGCGGCGGACGGGGGCGCCTCGCCGCTCGACTACGCCGAGCTGCTCGTCAACGACCTCGAGCCCGCCGCCCGCTCGCTCCGTCCCGAGATCGGCGATGCGCTCGACGCGCTGCGCGCGGCGGGCGCGCCGCTGGTCCTGCTCAGCGGCTCCGGCCCCACCGCTGTCGGACTCTTTGGCGCCATGGCCCCCGCAAAGTCGGCAGCGGCGTCGTTGGGACGCGACGACGCGATTGTCTGCGAGGCCGGGGGCGCGCCGGGGGGCCCGGTCCGGTGAGGCTCCGGCTGCCCGAGGACAGGCGGCGCCGGCGCCTGCTGATCGGGCTGGTCGTGGCCGCGGTCGGCGCCGGCTACTACCTGCTCAGCCGGGTGGTCCCGCACGAAGAACTGCAGGGGCTGCTGGAAGACGTCTCCAACGCGCTCGGCGCCTGGACCTACCTGCTGGTCGGCGTCTTCGCCTTCGCCGAGACCGGCGCCTTCGTCGGCCTCGTCGTCCCGGGCGAGACGGTCATGCTGCTCGGCGGCGCGGTCGCCGGCCAGGGCGCGATCGACATCTACCTCTTGATCGCGATCGCCTGGTTCGCCGCCTGGCTGGGCGACACGACCAGCTTCTTCCTCGGCCGCCGGCTCGGCCGCGAGTTCGTGATCCGCCACGGGCCGCGCTTCGGGATCAGCCGCGAGCGCTTCGAGAAGGTCGAGGACTACTTCGGCCGCCACGGCGGCAAGACGATCTTCATCGGCCGCTTCGTCAGCCTGGTGCGCGCCTTCGCCCCGTTCATCGCCGGCAGCTCGGGCATGCGCTACCGCGCCTTCGTCCCCTACAGCGTCCTCGGCACCGGCCTCTGGGCGAGCGCCCACATCCTGATCGGCTACTTCTTCTCGCGCAGCATCGACACGGCGGCGAAGTACGCGGGCCGCGGCGCCTTCCTGCTGGGGACGCTGATCGTCGTGGTCGTCGGGACGGCGCTGCTGATCCGCCACTTCCGCGTCGAGGCCAACCGGCGCGCCGCCGTCGCCTGGATGGACGCGCACGCGGCGAGCGCCTGGCTGCCGCGGCTGGCGCGCCGCTTCCAGCCGCAGCTGCGCTTTCTCTGGGAGCGGGTGACGCCGGGTGGGACCTTCGGGCTCGAATTCACCTCGCTGATGGCGGTGTTCGCGGTCGGCGCCTTCGTGCTCGTCGCCTACACGGTGATCCTCAGCGGCGACCCGGGGCCGACGCCCGGCGACGTGACGGCGATGGAAATCGCGGAGAAGCTGCGCACCGAATGGCTGGTCGACGCGGCGAAGGCGCTGACCAACCTCGGCTCGGCCGCCGTCATCTGGCCGCTGGCGACGATCGCCGCCGCGGTGCTCGCGGCGCGGCGGCGCTGGGCGGAGCTCGGCGTGCTGCTCGCCGGGATGCTGATCGCGATCGTCGGCGTGCACGAGCTGAAGAGCGCCGTCGACCGGCCGCGCCCCGAGGGCGCCCTGACCGGCTACCGGGGCTCCTCCTTCCCCAGCGGCCACACGGCCTACTCGACCTTCTACGTCTGGCTCGCGGTGACGATCGTGATGCGCCTGCGGCCGGGGATGGCGCGCGGCGCGCTGGTCGTCGTCGCGGGCGTCGCGCTGACCGCGCTGGTCGGGCTGACCCGCGTCTACCTCGGCGTCCACTACATGAGCGACGTCAACGGCGGCTGGGCGCTCGGCGCCGCCGCCTTCTCGCTCTGCGCCGCCGTCGCTCTCGTCATCTCCACGGTGCGGCAGAATGGAGGGCGTGCACCTGCTGCCGCTGGCCCTGCAGAAGATCGAAAATGAGTACCTGCTCTTCGGCGCCGCGGGCCTCGTCAGCCTGGTCGCCTTCGTCGCCCTGATCCTCGTCCCCGCGATCGGCTCCTACGGCCGCCTCTGGGAGAAGGCCGCCGCCGGCTTCCTCTCCCTCTTCGTCCTCGCCGCCCTCGTGCTCACCGGGGTCGTGGTCGGCCTCGTGATCGTCTACTACTACAACGACATCGCCGAATTCGTCGGCTGAACGCATAATGGGACCATGGCCGCTGGCTCGAAAGAGCAAAAAAGCCCTGCAAAACGGGCAGACGACGGAACTCTGGACGCGCTCGCGGAGGCCGTCGAGTCCGGCGCGGGGCTGCCCGCGGTCGCGCGCGCGGCGGCGCGGGTGCTGGACGCCAGCGTCGCCCTGATCGAGCGCTCGGGGGCGGTGCTGGCGGTGGCCGGCGCCTCGCCCGACCAGGAGGAGAAGCTGCTGGCCGGCGGTGAGCGGGTGACCACGGTCGAGCTGCGCGTCGCCGACACGGTCGTCGGCGAGCTGCGCTACCGGGCGAAGGCGGCGCCCGACGCGGCGATCGCGCGCATGGTGACGACGCTGCTGGCGCTGGAGCTGGAGCGCTCGCGGGCGCCGGAGTGGCAGAGCGAGGAGGTCGCGGGCGCCTTCGTCTCCGCGGTGCTGGGCCGCCAGGTGACCGATCGCGGCGACATCGTCGCCCGCGCCTCCGAGCTCGGCGCCGAGCTGGAGAAGGGCGCCGGGGCGCTCGTCCTGCGGGTCGCCCCGCGCACCGCGCAGACCGGCGAGTGGCGCGCCCGCGTGCTGACCCTGGCGATGCGGGCGCTGCGCTCGCTCGCCCCCGGCACGCTCGCCGCGGTCGAGCAGGGCGAGGCGGCGACCGAGATCGCGGTGATCGTCCCGGCCGAGGACGAGCAGCGCCTGCAGCGCGCCGCCGCCGGCCTCGCCCGCGAGCTCGAGGACGCGCTCGCCGGATTCCACCTGACGATCGGCGCCAGCCGCCGGGTCGCCGACCCGGTCGACCTCTACCGCGCCGGGGGCGAGGCGCGGCTCGCGGTCAACGTCGGCGAGGCCGAGGGGCGGCCGCTGCTCGCCTTCGAGGACACCGGCGCCTACCGCCTGCTGCTGCCGGCGATGAGCGAGGACCCCGGGGAGCTGCGGCGCTTCTTCGCCGAGACGATCGAGCCGCTCGCCGCCTACGACGACCAGTACGAGACCGAGCTGGTCGCCACCGTCGAGGCCTACCTCGACAACGACGGCAACGTCGCCGCGACCGCGAAACAGCTGTACACGCACCGCCACACGATCCGCTACCGGCTGGAGCGCGTGCGCGAGCTCTGCGGCCACGACGTCTCCGCCACCGAGGGCCGCGAGAAGCTCAGCCTCGGGCTGAAAGCGATGCGCGTGCTCGGCATCGCCTCGCCACGCGGCCCAGCGCAGGAACCCGGCGCCGGCGCGGGTAAGGTGCCGAGGGGCGGCGAGGAGTGAGCCCCTACACACACCCCCCCCCCGCCGCCGGCTGGGTCGAGCCCTCATTCGCGTCGAAGCTCGCTGACGAGCTGCACGACCGTCTCGCCGACAACGTCCAGACTGGCCGGCGAGAGCTTGTCGAGCCCGCCGGCGAGGGTGTGGCCGGGGTAGCTCCAGTCGATCAGGTCGACTGCGGGGTCGCCAGCCTCGATCGTCGCCGCGGTCCCCGCGGCCCCGTTGTTGGCGCCGACGAAGCCCCCGCGGGCCTCGCCAGCGTGTCGTAGCGCGCCGACGACTCCTCATTGCGCTATCATGATGTAGCCATGATGCTGGTACGAACTCAGATCGCTCTCGACGCCGAGGATCACAAGCAAGCCAAACGCCGGGCGGCCGAGCTCAGCATCTCTCTCGCCGAGTACGTCCGCCGCGCGGTCCGCCGCGACCTCGGGGAGGAGCGGCGCACGGGAGGAATCGACGCCATCTTCGGCCTCGGCGATTCCGGTGGCTCGGACATCGCCGCCCACAAGGACGACTACGTCGGCGAGGCAGTCGAAGCGGCGCACCGCCGCAAGCGCGACAATCAAGCGCCGGCTTGAGCGTCTTCGTCGACTCCTCGTGCTTCTACGCGGCCGCCGACGACGGCGATCGATCCAGCCCCCGGGCGCGCGCGCTGCTCACTGGCGACGAGCCGCTGCTCACAACCGACCACGTACTGGTCGAGTCCTGGCTGCTGCTGCAGCGCCGGCTGGGGGAAGCCGCAGCGAACCGCTTCTGGTCGACGCTGCGCGAAGGAGCTGCGTCCATCGAGCCCGTGACTTCCGCCGACCTCGAGACGGCTTGGACCATCGGCGAGCACTTCCCGGACCAGTCGTTTTCGATCGTCGACCGAACCAGCTTCGCCGTGATGGAGCGCCTCGGGGTTCATCGAGCTGCCGCCTTCGACGACGACTTTGCCGTATTCCGCTACGGACCCCGCCGGGACCGCGCCTTCGAAGTGCTCCGCTGACACTCGTCGCGATCGCCGCCGAGGTCCGCGGCAAGGGACCCGGCCGAGTACGGATGAAGCGCATCCCCAACGCCTCCGAAAAGGTGCTGACCGACTTCGTCCTCAAGCACGTCGAGCGCGGCGCCGAGGTCCACACCGACGCCTGGGCCGGCTACAACGGCATCGGGTGCCATCGCTTCGATCACGTGATCACCAACGTCGCCACCAGCGAGGATCCCGCGCATGTCCTCATGCCCGAGGTCCACCGGGTCGTCAGCCTGCTCAAGCGCTGGCTGCTGGGGACACATCAGGGCGGCGTCTCCCACGAGCAGCTCGACTACTACCTCGACGAGTTCACCTTTCGCTTCAACCGCCGGCGATCACGGCATCGAGGTCTGCTCTTCTACCGCCTGCTGGAGGGCGCGGTGGCCACCGATCCGCACCCCTACAAGTCGCTGATCAGCGAAAGCAGCCGCCTGATCAGGCCCAGAGCCGAATCGGGGACGGAAGGGCATACCCCGTTCTTCCTGATCCAATAGCAGGATGGTTTCGCTTGGCTGGACATGGCGCCGCTCGCGGCCGTCTGTCGCTGGGAGTACCGCGACAGCAGCGCCATGAGCACCCCCTGCGCCGCATCGACGTCGAGACGACATTCCTGCTCACCATTCCCCTGCTGCGACTGGCAGAGGAGCGCAGCGGATCCTGCCGCTTGTCAGTCGGGGCTGCTGTCGGATCCGAGCGCGCGCTGGGCCGGCGGTCTGCTCTCGCTGCGAGATGGCCGCCCCGGCTCCTGCGAGCTGGTCCGCAGCCTCCACGCAGCGTTGTTCGGCGCTACTAGAGGCGTAGGGACGAGAGTAGCGCGGCGCTGACCCCGAAGAGCCCGACCGTCATGAGGCTTGCCTCGAGACGCAGGACAATGCGGCTTTATGGACCTATGAACCTTTCCGTCGTCGTGGGAGCCAGCCTGACGGGAGAGCGCGACGTCACCGGACTCCTAGCCGCGGCGTCCCGAGGCGACAGCGCGCAACCCAAGCGAAACCCCTTTTGGCTCTTCTCGCGGCAATCCGAGCGCAGCGACCGCCCCGAGGACCGGGTCGCCGCGGAACTCCTAGGCCGCAAGGAATCCTCGCTCAACTTCGAGGGTGACCCCTTCGTCGACTTCGACCGGATTATGGTCGCGATCCTCGCGGAGAGGAGCGGCATCCCCCTGAAGGAGGCGTTCTCGCAAACCCGGGTCCGCCAGCCCGCTCCGGACGAACTCGTGTTTCCCGCACCCGCCCTCCTGCGCGAGCACCTTGACCGCGAGCTCGACAACCCGGAGAGAAAGGCACTCGTGCTGATCGGCGAGCGGCAGGTGGGCAAGTCGACCACCGCGCGCCTGCTGGCCCACTGGGCAATGATCCGCGCCAACGAACCGGTCCGCGTCAAGGGCTACAGCGGCGCGACCGAGTGCCTCGCGGCGGCGGAGGCAATCGCCACCGGGGGCGAGAGCGTCGAGCTGGCCGACTTCCTGATCTTCGACGATCCGTTCGAACATGATCCGACGTCAGACGCGAGTAGCGCTTTCGAAACCGCGGTGAGCGCGATCCTCGACCGCGAGAATCCGCCGCATGTCGTAATCACTTCCAGCCCAAGCAGGTGGCAGCGGGCGATGCAGGCCGAACCGAGGCTCTCGGAGCTCACCGCGCAGGTGACAGCCAAGCCGACCGACTGGTACGACAGCGCAGACCTCGCCGCGCTCGCGGATGGCCTCGACTGTCGCTGGCCTGCGATGGCGACCCGGAGCGTGCTCGAGGGCGTCGCATCGACGCCGTCTCGCCTGCGCTCATACGTGGTCGGCAAGTACCCACCTGGTGAAGACGACGTGATCGAGGACAAGCTGGCCCTCCTGCGCGCCCTCGACGACAAGCCACAGAAGCTCCTCGCCCTGATCCGTTTCTGCGAGCTGGCGCGCACGGTCGTCCCCCAGGTCGAGCTGGCCGCGGAGCTCGAGCGCTCGCTGAGCGAGATCCCAGCGATCGTGCGCCTCATGCTCCGGGAATCGGAGCTGCTCGAGGAGCCGCACCTCCAGTTCGCCCACCACACCGATCGCATCGCCTTCGACCGGCTCTACCTCGAGAAGCAGAAGAGCCTGCGATCGCACGTCCTGGAGCGCGCCTACGGCCGCAACGTCGTCGACGAAGTGTGCAACGTCTGGCTGGCCATCACCTCCGTACGCAACGACGAGTTGAAGCCGCTCGAGCAGCTGAGCGAGAAGGAGCTGCTCGAGTGGGGAACCCTGCTGCTAGAGGAAGCGTCGAACGGCAAGGACTCACGCGCTCGCGTCGAGAGGGTCCTGAAGCGGCTTCTCGCGCTGGACGACAAGCGCGACTTCTGGGCGCTGCGCGAGCTCGTCTACGAGGTCGTGCGACTGTGGCCGAAGCTGCACAGCTCGGAAACGGCGCGGGACTTCATTGGCGATGTGCTCGTCGAGGACAGGCGGATGGGACGGTACTGCCTGCTCGAGGCCCTCCTCTACTTCCAGGGGGCCACGCACAGCGCTCTGTGGGATCGCGACTGTCTGCTTGGCGAGCTCTGGGACCTGGTCACCGCCGCCCGCTGGACGCTGATTCGGGACATTGAGGCGCATGGCGACGAGCTGGCGCTGATCTTCGACGCGATGGCGTGGGCGACGCCGCCGATCGGCAGGCGCCGGCTGTGCGCCTGGCTCGGCCCGGTCGTCGACGCGCTGGAAGCCGAGGAGCGGTTCAGGGGGGCGATCGCACTCGCCTGCCTCTACCACCCCGCGGGCGTCGAGCTGCTCCGGCTGGTCGAGCGCGACTCGCCGCTGGCGAACATCGGCAACCTGAACGAAGAGCAGATGGAGAAGGCGGCGGAGCTGGTGCGATGGCACTACATCCACCAGTCGCGTGGAAGGGCCCTGCTGACCCGCCGCCGCCTCGAGCCCGCGAGCCCCGACCTGCTGCGCCGCCAGGCGAACCCGCAGACAGTTCCCAAGCTAGAAGCGGAAACGATCAAGAAATTCGTCCAGAGGATGGCGGATTTCCCCCATCTGCGCGGCTGGGCGATCCACCTCGGGTTCAACCTGCGCTGCACGGTGGGCGAGTTCAAGGACGGCTTCCTCGGGCCGCTGGTCGAAAATGCCGAGCTGCAGGACCTCGGCCTGGCCACCGCCGCCCTGACCTACTGGATCCCCGCGGGCGCGCACGACCAGGTCCAGCGCTACTTCGCCGAGGACGTAAACCGCAAGCTGCTGCTGGATACGATGCGCGACGGTCACGCCGTCGACGGCATCACCACCTACACCGAGGGGCGCCTGCGCCCGCCGCGGTTCATGGCGGGGCGCATGCCGCACGAGGTCCATATGCAGCTGAACACGACCTGGCGGGGCTCGCTGCGACAGGTCCACCCCACCCCGGTCGCCGCCGACTTCCCCCGAGAGGTACAGCGGATCCTCGTGGAAGCCAGCAAAGAAGGGTTCGTCGACGAGGAGTCGATGTGGGAGCTGCTGCGGCATGTGCAGGCCGGGGACCTGCGCCCGCTCGACGAAGCGCGCGCCCGCGGCTCCTGGAAGAAGAAAGAGCTGGCCAACTGGTTGCGAAGCCGCGATCATCTCACCTCCGTAGTGATCTCTGCGACCCTCGACATCTGGGAACAGACGCTGGCATGAAGGGTGGTCCCGCTCCCTGGGCTGCTTGGCGGGAACGCATGGCGGCGGTCGAGCAGGGGCGCGACGGGGTCGCCGAAGCGCTGGCCGGGATCGCCCTGGAGATAGCCGAGGCGCGCGGCCGCAGCGGCAGCCTCGTCGAGCGCTGGGCGAGGGCGAGCGTCGACGTGCGCCCGCTGCCGATGCGCGGCCGTGGCCGCTGCACGGTGTCGGACGGCGGCAACCCCGTGGTGATGGTCGACGAAGACGACAACCGCTACAGCCAGCACTTCACCGTCGTGCACGAGATCGCACATCATCTACTGGGCGCCGTACCGCACGACGAGATGCTCAGCATCGACTACCACGAGGAGGAGGAAATCTGCGACGACTTCGCGCAGCGCGTGCTCGTCCCGCCGCACGAGCTGGCGAGCCTGCTGCCCCCAGGCCGGCCGCCCGACCCGGCGGAAGTCCTGCGGCTATGTGGAAGGTTCGAGGTCAACCCCAGCACGATGCTGAGGGCGCTGCCGGCCATGCAGGGTCGCGCCTACCTGCTCGCCCGCTTTCGCTCGCACTTTCGCAGGCCCGCCGTCTCGGGGTTCCGGATCGACGCCGCGACCGGCCCCCGGCAGCTGTTCTGGCCCTACGACGCACGCCTTGCGACCGTCGGCCTTGTCGAGCTTGCCCGAGCGGCCGAGCGGGCCCCGCACGGGGTGTTCTTCTCCGGGGCCGACGAGCGGATCGAGATCCCGCTGGCGCGCGCCGACGCCCGCACCGGCCACAACTCGATGACCGGCCCGGTACGCTGGCAGGCCGCCAGGCAGGGCCGCGACGTCCCCTACATACTGGCCCTTTTGGACTGCTCGCAGCTGCGCCGGGAGCGTGTCTCCCGGGCGGCCAGACAAAACCCCACCGAGCGCCATGGACGACGGCTACCGGCTCGCCCTTGAAGAGGCGCGCGCCGGCGCCGCGGAGGGCGGAATCCCGATCGGCGCCTCGCTGCTGCTCGGCGGAACGCTCCTCGGGCGCGGTCGCAACCTGAGAGTCCAGCGCGGGGACCCCACCGCGCACGCGGAGATCGCCTGCCTTCGCGACGCGGGCCGGCTGCGCTCCTACGCCGGCACCACCCTCTACACCACCCTGGCCCCCTGCTTCCTCTGCGCCGGCGCGATCCTCCTCTTCGGCATCCCCAGGGTAGCGATCGGCGAGACGCGCACGTTCGATGGCGAGGGCTCGCTGCAGCTGCTGAGCGCGCACGGCGTCGAGCTGGTCGAGCTCGAGGACGAGCAGGCAAGGAGCCTGCTCGAATCGTTCGTCAGCCGCAACCCAGAGCTATGGAGCGAGGACATCGGCCATTGAACGAAGCCACCCCGGCCGCTCAGCCGGCGCCCAGCACGAGTCCGCTGCCGTCGAGCGCCGCCACGCGCCAATCGCCGCCTTCGCGGGCCATCGGGATCGCCGTCGGCGTGCCCTCGCCGTTGCGGTAGGGGAGGTGGGCGTTCCTTTCCTCGATCCGCATGCTGAGCACGCGGATCCGCGCCGTAGTGCGCAGGGCGCGGATGGGGACGGACGCGCTGAGAGCCCGCGGGCCCTGCGCGCAACCCGCCGAGCCGCCCCCTCGCGGGCCCGCGAACACTGCGATTTCGCCCGCCCCTGCGACGACAGATAGGCGCAGGCGCGCGCCCAGCGGCCCCTCGGCACGGGCCCTTAGGTAGGCCTCGAGGATTTGTCAGGGAAGTTTTGAGCTGCGAGCGGCTTCAGGCGCCGATCCGTTCGCCAGCCTCGCGCCGCCGCGAGGGCCGCGGTTCGAGCCTGACCGGCGCCGAGGAGAGGGCCTGCACGCGCAGGTCGCTCCAGGTGAGGCCCTCGCGGACCAGGGCGGGCAGGCCGAGGGCGACGGCGGTGGCGATCTCGACCGCCTGCAGGATCACCCCGTAGGCGAGCGCGTCGGCGGTGCCGATGTTCCAACCGGTGTGCAGGACGCTGATCACGGCGAGCTGGAAGACGCCGATGTTGGAGGGCGTCGCCGGCACGACCGCGGTGACGTTGACGGCGAAGAGGACGGCCGCGGCGGCGCCGATCCCGGCCGTGCCGCTGAGCCCGAGCGCCGCCAGCAGCGCCCAGCAGGCGGCCAGCTGGATCGCCCAGGCGCCGAGCTGGGAGGCGGTCGCGATCGCGCCGTAGCGCGGGCGGCGGAAGACGGCGAGGCCGGCGCGCACCTGCAGCAGGGCACGATGCGTCGCGGCGCCGACCCGGGCGAGGCGACCGTTGCCGTTGCGACGCATCAGCGTCGGCGCGACGAGCACGACGAGCAACAGCGCCAGCGGCACGAAGCTGAAGACGAACAGCCGCTCGGTGCTCGAGTGGAAGAGGTCGGTGCTGGAGACGATGATGACGCCAAGCAGCGCCAGGGCGACGATGTTGAGCATCGTCTGCGATACCAGCGTGCCGAGCAGCACCGGGAAGGTCTCGCGCATGCGGCCGACCCGCCTCGCCAGGGTCATCGCGCGCGCCGGCTCGCCGAGGCGGGCGGGCAGCGTCGCCGACATCAGCACCCCGATCATCGTCGCCGAGGTCACGTCGCGGCGGCGCAGCGGCCGGTTGGGCAGCGCCGCGCGCACGATCCCGAACCAGGAGCCCGCGCGGAAGAAGAGCGAGAGGGCCATCAGCGCGCAGGCGACGAGCACCCAGGTGAGGTCGCTGCGGACGATCGAGGCGACGACGTTGTCGACGCCGATCTTCCGCGCGGCGAGCGCGGTCAGGCCGACGCCGAGCGCGCCGGCGACGCCGAGCCCGGCGCGGCGGGCGAGGCGGCGGCTGCGGCCGCCCTCCCGGGCCAGCGGCGGGTCGAGCGAGGGCAGGCGGCGCGGCGGGTTGGGCGTCTCGCCGTCGGCGGGACGGACGCCGATCCAGTGCGCGGCGCGCTCGGCGACGCCGGCGGGGGGCGGCGTCTCGATCGCCCGCTCGTAGACCCGGCTGACCCGGCCGGCGACGCGCGGCCACGCGTAGCGCTCGGCGCTCCGGCGCGCCGCGGCGCCCATCTCGGCGAGCCACTCGGGCTCGTGGTGGGCGCGCTGCAGCTCCTCGGCGAGGCGCTGCGGGTCGCCGGGCGGGACGAGGACGCCGTCGACGCCGTCGGTGACCACGTCGCTGTAGCCGGCGATCGCGGAGGCGATTGCCGGCGTGCCGGCGGCGAAGGCCTCGGTCAGCACCATGCCGAAGCTCTCGCCCGACAGCGAGGGGGCGCAGAGCAGGTCGGCCTCGTGCAGCGACGCCCAGAGGTCGGGGCCGGAGACCCGCCCGCGCACGTCGATCCAGCGCATCGTCTCGCGGTCGGTGAGGTAGCGCCGCACGTCGTCGGGCTCGGCCCCGATCACGGTCAGCCGGCTCGGCACGTGCTCGACCAGCGCTTCGAAGGCGGTCAGCAGCACCGGCAGGCCCTTGCGCGCCTCCGGGCGGCCGACGAAGACCAGCCGCAGCTCGTCGCCGGGCGGCTTCGGGCCCTGCGGCGCGGCGGTCACGTCGACGCCGTTGGGGACGATCTCGTAGTGGCCGCCGAACCAGCGCCGCCCGGTCCAGGCGGCCGCCTCGGAGACGGCGATCCGGGCGGAGAGCCGGTTGAACATGCGCCGCGCGCCGAAGGCGGTCGCGACGTGGTTGGGCAGCGGCTTGGTCGAGTAGGCGTGGAAGGTGCCGACGACCGGGGTGCGGGCGCCGAGCGCGGCGTTCCAGCCGACCAGCGGCGCCAGCGGCTCGTGCACGTGGATCACGTCGTAGTCGCCGTCGCGCAGCTCGCCGCGGATGCGGGCGAAGCCGCCGGCCGGCGAGACGGAGAGGTTCGAGACGGCGCCATTGGCGCCGATCCCGACCGTGCGACCGAGCGGGATCAGGTAGTCGGGCAGCTCGCGGCGCTCCGCCGGCGCGCGGTGCATCGCGCGGCTGAGCCGGCCGGGCGGGTCGGCGGGGGCGAGCACACGGACGTCGTCGCCACGCCGCAGCAGCTCCTCGGCGAGCGCCTCGACGTGCCGGTTCACGCCGCCCTGGTAGCTCCAGGAATATGGCGAGACTAGGGCGATTCGCACTGCCCATAACCCTAGACGATCGATTCACGGATTCCCGCACCCACGGATGACGCGCCTCGTACGGCGCCGGATCGGCACCCGCGATCCTCGCGCGTAGCGCGGCTACGCGCTTGCGGTCGCGAGCACCGCCCAGCTTGGCCAGTCGCGCCCCCGCGGGCACGTCAATCCGGAATCGACCGTCAGCCGCTGCGGGAGCTCTCGCTTTCCGCCCAGGCGAAGCCGAGGAAGGCCAGCAGGTAGGCGCCGCCGACCTCGAGCAGCAGGGCGCCGGAATCGTTGGCGAGGGTGCCGACGACGGTGGCGGCGAGGGCGCCGAGCAGGGCGGCGCGCATCGCGGGGAGGCCGCGCACCCAGGCGGCGATGGCGTCGCGGCGCAGCCAGGCGAGCGCCGCGGAGGCGACGACGACCGGCAGGCCGGCGATCAGCACCGGCCGGCCGAAGCTGCTGACGGTCTCGCCGATCCGGTGGCCGAAGACGCCGAGCAGGTCGCCGCCGCTCTTCGCGTCGAGCACCGTCTTCGTCAGGTGGGCGTTGGCGCCGGTGACGAGGTCGGCGGCGGAGAGCAGGGCCAGCGCCGGGATCGGCAGCAGGAACGCGTACAGCGCCAGGTCGCGGCGGCCCGCGAGCAGCGCGGCGGCGACCGCGGCGCCCAGCGGCAGGCTGATCGCCGCGCCGACGTCGGCGCCGTAGCGCCCGTAGGCGAAGACGAAGGAGAAGACCAGGGCGACGACGAGGAACGCCGCGGGGCCGCGCCGCTGTGGACTTTGTACGTGCTGGGACCCGTACAAACTCACCAGCGCGGCGCCGGTCCCGACCAGGATCAGCACCACCAGGCAGGCCTCGAGCTCGTTGCCGATGCCGTAGAAGCGGTGGCCGCCCGCCGGGTTGGGGCCGACGATCGAGAGCTGCGTCAGCGCCGAGCCGCCGAGCAGGTCGGTCGCGTAGGCGAGCGCCGTCGCGCCGCAGGCAAAGGCGAGCGCAGCGTAGCCGCCGCCGAGGCGAGCTCCGCGGCGCGGCCCGCCGCTCCCGAACGCCGCGATCGTCAGCGCCGCCAGCGTCGGCGAGCCGAGCATGACCAGCCACCGTTCGGCGCCGAGGCCCGGCTCGAGCGCCGCGCAGCCGAGACAGACGAGCGGCAGGTAGACCAGCGCCAGCGCCAGCAGCCGCGCCGCAATCCTTCCGCTGGGACTTATGCGTCCTATGGGCGCATAACTCCCACTGGAAGGGGCGAAGAGACGTTCCACCGCGATCGCCGCGCCGAAGACGGCCAGCCAGACGAGCAGGGTCACGCCGATCACCGGCGCCCGCCGGTCGGCCACTTCGAACAGGCGACTGCCCGGCGCGGCGTCGCGCACGACCGCGTGCGGGTCGCCGTGGAAGCCCGCGCCGGCCGCGTGCAGAACGAGCAGCAGGGCGATCGCGCCCGCCACGAGCGCCGCCGGCGCTATCGTGAGCGCGATGGCCGACCGCACGTTCGCCAAGTTCACTTTCTTCAAGATCGACCCCGAGTGGCGCCGCCGCGACGCCGAGCTGCGCGCCGCCGACAAGCAGGAGTTCCTGGCGGCCTGCGAGGACTTCGCCCTCGACCGCTCTCTGCGCGCCTACTCAACCATAGGCACGCGCGGCGACGTCGACCTGCTCGTCCTCTCCCAGAGCCCCAACCTCGACGACCTGCACACCTTCCACGTCGTGCTCGGGCAGAGCGGGCTGGCGAAGTGGGCCGACATCCCCCACTCCTTCCTCTCGATGACCAAGCGCTCGCCCTACAGCGAGGAGCAGGCGCGGCCGGAGATCTGCGTCTCCGAGCGCAAATACCTCTTCCTCTACCCGATGGTCAAGCAGCGCCGCTGGTACGGCCTGCCGGCGGAGGAGCGCGGCCGGATCATGAAGAGCCACATCGAGGTCGGCCGCCGCTACCCGGAGATCACGATCAACACCTCCTACTCGTTCGGCCTCGACGACCAGGAGTTCGTCGTCGCCTTCGAGGGTGACGACCCGGGCATGTTCCTCGACCTGGTCAACGAGCTGCGCCCGACCGAGTCGAGCGAGTACACCGAGCGCGAGACGCCGATCTTCACCTGCGTCGCGATGTCGGCGCGGCGGGCGCTCGACGCGCTCGACGGCGCCGCGAGCCGCGTCGCCCAACCGGCCGGCTGAGAGCGCATCCGCGAGCCGCGCGCCTGCGGCTTTTTACGGTTTCGGCGGTACACGTATAGAACCGATGATTGGTCACGATGACCGTTGAGGCGCTCAGCTACGCGATCGACGACGAGGACAGGCTGGTCCGCGTCGACGAGGGCTTCTACCGCTTTGCCGAGGAGAACGGCTGGGACGGCGCGGCCGACTGCCTCGGGCGCTCGCTCTGGGACTTCGTCGACGGCGAGGAGGTGAAGAAGGTGCAGCGGCTGCTGGTCAGGCGGGTGCGCGAAGGCGCGCGCGAGGTCGAGTTGCCGTTCCGCTGCGAAGCGCCCGAGTCGATCCGCGAGATGAAGATCCGCATCGACGCGACGGGCGGCCGGCAGGCGGTGCTGTTCACGGCGACGCTCACCTACGAGGAGGACCGCGAGGAGCCGCAGCCGCTGTACGACCCCGACGTGCCGCGCGCCGAAGGCGACTTCCTCACGATGTGCGCTTGGTGCGACCGCTTCCTGGTCGAAGGGGAGTGGATGGAGGTCGAGGAGGCGGCACGCCGCCTGGAGCTCTTCCGCCGACCGCGGATGCCGGCGCTCGACCACGGCATCTGCCCGCAGTGCAGCCGCCAGATGCTCGCGGCCTGAGGTCTGTCCCGAGCCCCGCGCGCACGGCGTGGCCATTTCCCTATTCTTGCCGTTCCCGTGAGCAAGATCGGAACCGAAGACAACCCCCTGCGCGTCGCGATCGTCGGCGCCGGCCCCTCGGGCTTCTACGCCGCCGAGCACGTGCTCAAGGACGGCGACGTGCACGCCCAGGTCGACCTCTTCGACCGCCTGCCGACGCCGTTCGGCCTGGTCCGCGGCGGCGTCGCGCCCGACCACCCGAAGATCAAGTCGGTGATCCGCGTCTACGAGAAGACCGCGGCCCGCGACGGCTTCCGCTTTTTCGGCAACGTCAAGGTCGGGCACGACATCGAGGTCGAGGACCTCGAACGGCTCTACCACGCGATCGTCTTCACGGTCGGCTGCGAGACCGACCGCCAGCTCGGTATCCCCGGCGAAGACCTGCCCGGCAGCCACGCCGCCACGGCCTTCGTCGGCTGGTACAACGCCCACCCCGACTACGCCGACGACGACTTCGACCTCTCCTGCGAGCGCGCCGTCGTGATCGGCAACGGCAACGTGGCGATGGACGTCGCGCGGATGCTGGCGCTGACCGACGGCGAGCTGCACCAGACCGACACCGCCGACCACGCGATCGAGATGCTCGACCGCAAGGGGATCCGCGAGATCGTCGTGCTCGGCCGGCGCGGCCCGGCGCAGGCGGCCTTCACCAACCCGGAGATCAAGGAGCTGGGCGAGATGGAGGACGCCGACGTCGTCGTCGACCCGGCCGAGGTCGAGCTCGACCCGGCGAGCGCCGCCTACGTCGAGTCGGACGAGGCCGACAAGACGACCAGGGTCAACGTCGAGACCCTGCGCGAATTCGCCCAGCGCGAGCCGGCCGGCAAGAGGCAGCGGATCGTGCTCCGCTTCCTCGCCTCGCCGGTCGAGATCAGGGGCGACGGCAGGGTCGAGTCGATCGTGATCGGCCGCAACGAGCTGGTCGAGGAGGGCGGCACCCTGCGGGCCAAGGACACCGGCGAGCGCGAAGAGCTCGAGTGCGGCCTGGTGCTGCGCTCGGTCGGCTACACCGGTGTGCCGATCGAGGGCGTCCCCTTCGACGAGAAGCGCGGGTTGATCCTCAACGAAGGCGGCCGCGTGCTCGACTCCCACGACTCCGGCCACAAGGTCGGCCACTACACCGCGGGCTGGATCAAGCGCGGCCCCTCCGGCGTCATCGGCACCAACAAGAAAGACGCGCTGGAGACCGTCCAGCACCTGCTCGCCGACGTCGAGTCGCAGACGCTGCTCGAGCCCGCGAGCCCCGAGCCCGTGGCGGTCGAGGAGCTGCTCGCCGAGCGCGGCGTGCGCTACGTCAGCTTCGAGGACTGGCAGGCGATCGACGAGGCCGAGGTCGGCCGCGGCGAGCCGCATGGCCGCCCCCGCGTCAAGTTCGTCCGCGTCGAGGAGATGCTGGAGACGCTGGGCGAGAAGGTCTCCGGGTAGGCGCTGCGCCCGTGCCCGACCTGGCGGAGTTGAAGACGATGATCGAGTCGGCGCTGCCCGGCGCCGAGGTCGCGGTCGAGGACGAAGACGGCGGCGGCCAGCACCTGCGCGCGACCGTCAAGGCGCCCCAGTTCGAGGGGCTCTCGCGGATCGATCAGCACCGGCTGGTCAAGGCGGCGGTGCGGGAGCGCTTCGACGACGGCACCGTCCACGCGCTCTCGATAAAGACCGAGATCGCCGGATAGCTACCCTGTGGCCATGGCAGATCCCCAGCTGAAGGAGAAAGTCGAGGAGCTGATCGCCGGCAACCCGGTGCTGCTCTTCATGAAAGGGACTCCGGAAGCGCCGCGCTGCGGCTTCTCGATGCGGGTCGTGCAGGTGCTCGACCAGATGGACGTCGAGTACGGCGCGGTCGACGTGCTGCCGGCGCTGCAGCCGCTGCGCGAGGTCACCGGGGAGATCGCCGACTGGCAGACCTTCCCGCAGCTCTACGTCAACGGCGAGCTGGTCGGAGGCGCCGACATCGTCGAGGAGATGTTCGGCTCGGGCGAGCTCGCCGACGCGCTCGGGGTCGAGCAGCCGGCGACGGCGCCGGAGGCATCGCCCCCGCCGCAGTCGCCGCCGCTTCAGATCGAATAGCCGGTCAGCCGCGCAGCGGCGCCCGGAACTTGAGCCACTTGGAAGCGCAACGCGGGCTGCGCTTGCCCTTCAGATGGTCCTTGACGCGCAGGTGTCCGACCACGACCTTGCCGCGGACGGCGCCGCGGAAGAAGACTTCGTCGGTGTTGCCGACCTGGACGTCGTTGAAGCGGTTGCCCTTGAGGCGGGTCCGCTGGAAGCCGCTCTCGGTGACGATCAGCCTGGCGCCGTTCTTGCAGCGCAGCGCCGCGGTGAAGTGGCGCAGCTTGATCGTGCGGCCGCTCTTGGTGATCCGCAGCGGCCGCTTCTGGGCGGTCTTTCCCTTGTACAGGCGCTTTGGCGCCGCGCCGGCAAACGGGGCTCCCTCCGCTGCCAGTGCCAGGGCGCAGACCATCAGTGCTCCGACTGCGAGCCTAAAACGCATACCTCTCCCGCCTCCTCAGTAATCGCTTACAGGGGTGCTATTACCCGCAACAGGGCAGGCAAACCGATGTTGCGGCGTTGGCCAATCGACCAGCCGTCGGCTGACCAAGCAGGTCAAGGACGCAGGAAAGAGAGGTGAGGGGAGCGCACTGACGTGCGTGACCCGAGCCGAACGACCGAGGAACTCGCGCTGCGCGCTCGCACCGCTCCCTTCGGTCGCTCGATGCGCCGGTCAGACGGCGGCTGGCGCGTCGTCTTTGACCTGGAAGGAAGAGCCGCAGCCACAGGCCGCAACCACGTTCGGGTTGTTCACCTGGAAGCCCGCCCCCTGCAGACCTTCGACGTAATCCACCTCGCTACCGAAGACGAACTGCATCGAGACCTTGTCGACGATGACGGCGACGCCGTCGACCTCGAAGACGTGGTCCTCGTCCTTGGCGCGGTCGAATGCCAGCGCGTACTGGAAGCCCGAGCAGCCGCCGCCGCGCACGGCGACGCGCAACGCCTGCTCCTCGGAGTCCTCCTGGCCGCCCAGCAGCTCGCCGATCTTCTCGGCCGCCTTCGCGGTGAGCGTGATCGCCTCTTGGGGAGTTTCAGCGGTATCGGTCACTTCACAAAGTGTAGCGATGAGGTCTGCGAGAATCGACAGGCCCCGTGACCCCCCCCTCCTCCCCCACCGCCGTCGTCTGCGACAGCACCGCCTACCTTCCGGCCGACCTGGTCGCCGAGCGCGGGATCGAGGTCGTCAGCCTGTATGTCTCGATCGACGGCGATCAGCGCAGGGAGACCGAGATCGGCGACTACGGGGCCTTCTTCGACAAGCTGCGCGCCTCCGAGGGCGGCGCGACGACCTCCCAGCCCTCGGTCGGCGACTTCGTCGCCGTCTACGAGCCGCTGCTCGCGGCGGGGCGCGAGGTCGTCTCGGTCCACATCTCGGCCGGCATCTCCGGCACCTGCGAGGCCGCCCGGCAGGCGCGGCAGCGGCTCACCGACGAGGGCAAGGGCGGCGAGCGGATCCGCGTCTACGACTCGCGCTCCGCCGCCGGCGGCATGGGCCTGTGCGCGCTCGGCGCCGCGGTCGCCGCGCAGTCGGGCGCCGACGGCGAGGCGACCCTCGCCCGCGCCGAACGAGTGCGCGAGGAGCTGAAGATGTGGTTCGCGATCGACACGCTCGAGTACCTGCGCCGGGGCGGGCGGATCGGCGGCGCCAGCGCCTTCATCGGCTCGGCGCTGAAAATCAAGCCGATCCTCACGCTGGAGGAGGAGATCACCCCGGTCGAGCGCGTCCGCACCCGCGCCCGCTCGATCGAGCGCCTGCGCGAGTACGCGCGCGAGCGCCACGCGTCCGGCCTCGACGCCTGGGTCGTCCAGCACATCCAGGACGACGAGACAGCCGCCGCGCTGGCCGACGACGCGCGCGAGATCTTCGGCTGCGAGCCGGCCTTCATCTCCGAGATCGGCGCCGTGCTCGGCGCCCACGTCGGCCCCGGCCTGCTCGGGATCGGAAGCGTCAGCTGGCCGGCGCTGGAGCCGTCACCGCGGCCTTAGCGAACGCCTCCTGCCAAGTCTTGTCCCTGATCGGCTCCGACAGCCCAACGCACAGGGCCGCGTGAACGATCCGCTTGCGCGCCGCCTTTCCGTCCACCAGAAGACGCCCGCGGAAGCGGGGGTTGTACCTTGCGCGCGAGACGTTCACTATCCGAATCCGGTCGTCGCGAATGTGCTCGAGCATCTTCTGTTCGTCGCTGGAGATATCGGCAGCGAAGGCGAGCAGTCCGTCAATGCTGCGGTTTCGGGTCAGGTTGCCCTGCGCGAGCGTTTCGGACGAAACCCAGATCCAGCAATCCGGCAATGACGGCACAACCTCATGGCGGCTGACTCGCGTGAATGCGCGGGACCCTTTGACGAGGTCCCTAAGAAGATGCTTCGACTCATCCCCGAGGCATTCCTCGATCGCCTCCGTGGTGCCATTGCCGTTGAATATCCGCACCGCGCCCTTGGGATTCCGCTGAGCGAGAGCGAGGCACTGCTTGAGCGCCTTGTCGCAAACCTCCTCGGGCGTGATCCGATCCATGACGCCGCCGCCTGCGCTCTCGGCTTGACTGGGGAAGCCCCGCTGGGCGTCCATACGCTGCATCACGTTTGGAGCATTCCAGGGCAGCACCAGGCAGAGCCGACCGACATTTTCTTCGAGCACTTCCTCGCGTGCCGAGATTCCGTGACAGTACCTGACGATGCTGAGGTCGTCGTGATATAGGGCGGAGGCAGCTTCGCGCACCGCCTGCTCGGGGCGGAACACGGTCGGCACCTCGTTGCGCAACACGAACAACGCCCCATCGCCCTTCTCGGAGATTCGATGAACCAGGTCGTCCAAACAGCGCTCGAAGAGCTCTCCCGAGAGCGCTCCTTCGTGGTCGATTTCGATCAACTCTGCGGTCGACAGCGGGCCCAGCACGCGCCGTCCCCTTACCTTGCCCTTTTGCTTCGCTACCGCCTCCTGCCAATCGGATCGTGAGAGCAGCGGCGTGAGCTGTGTGGCCTTCAGCCAAGTCAATGGCCGCTGCTCCTCATGTTCGACTGCCGCGTTTTCGGCAAAGCGGTGAATCAATGCAGCCATTTCGGGTAGGCCGAACGTCCTCCTGGAATCGTCCTCGGAGCCCGACCCGTCCTGGAGGAAGTGGCCTAGGCCACCGACCTCCAGCAGATTCAGCCCGCCTTTGGGACCCGACTGAAGCACGGTCTCCGGACGCATCACCGGGTCATCCCCTCCGACGATGAAGAACATCCGGTCTCCGAAGGCCTCGTAGCGGGTCTGGATGCTGCCTCGGTACTCCTGCTGGAAGACCTCGTAGAAAGTCCGCTTGAGGTAGGTGAAGAGTTCGCGGTCTATGCCGGCGACATGGTTGTCCTCAACGTCGATGTGCGTGCTCATCATCCTGTCGTCCAACTCGTAGCGAAGCGAGTGGAGAACGGTTTGCCACTCCTCTGGATCGGCAAAGCCCGTGGGCGCGAGCTCTCTCAGCGCGCCCCCGGCGAGCATCGACGTACAGGACGCAACCGCGAAGGGCCAAGACATGAACACCGATTGGGCCGCAAAGCCGCCAAGGCTGTAGCCGATCGCATGGAGACTCGGTTCGCTTTCCTCGTCTTCTTGGGGGTCCAAGTCGCCCCCGCGATCCTCGAAATCGCGCTCGAGGTGCAGCGTCTCGCGCAGCCCCGATATCGCCGCCTCGATCTGCCCTTCGCTGGCCTCCTGGACATTGACCGGCTCGCGTTCCGGCGGGGATCCATTGCCCGCAGCCGGGGCTCCGTCTCCCTCGGCTTCGCCTTCCGAGGCAGCGGTCCTAACCGATGCGAGGTGCAACCGCTTCCAGTCTTCGAAGACCTCGCGCGCGAGATGCCCGGCATCGAGCCGGCTCGTCCCTGTGTCGTCGCTCTCGCCAAGCAGGTTTGCGCCCGAGGCGCACCGGAAAGAGGAGCGTCGCACAAGAGCGCTGAGAAGCCACTGGGCCTCGACCATCGAGCGCATGAACTGACGAAAGAGGTGAGAACCATCCCAGAGATAGAGATCCAGCGGGGTTTCCGCAAAGGCGCCGAACGGATAACGCGTCATGTGGCCCGGGAAAGGACGAACTATGCATACCGTTCGGGGCTCTTCGGAAATCAGCTGCGACGCCAGGCGATAGTAGAGACCCATCGTGTCGCGCTCGTTGAGACCAGTGTGCATGAGGAAGATGCGCTTGACCTTTTCCTCATCCGCCCCCGGTTTCCCCGAGCGAAGAACGCGGAACGTGTGGAAATTCTCCGACGGGCTGAGCTTCATGTGATGTCCATGAAGACGCTGGAGTCCGTGTATGGGCGCCGACGGGAAACGAAGAATCAACTCCTCGAGCTCCGCCGGAATCCGGCCCGTCGGCGATTTGTCCCGATCTATGCGACGCCTGAAACCATGCTGGGCCGGTTCCCAACCGGACGGGGGAGGCGGTGGCCAGTTCTCGGCGTTTACATCGAGCTTGCGGTCGCGCTCGTCGGGCTGGATATGAGCAGCTTCACCGTAAGACACGCCTCCCTGCGCGCCATCGCCATTGCCGGCAATGTGGCCTCCCTGCCCCATGCAGTGGCCAACATACTATAAATCCGATCAAAACGTCGCGGTTCAAAGAACCACAACGTGTTTAGACAGCCCGAAAGACTCGGGCGGCGGCTATTTAGTCAGAATTCCCAGTCCACCACGCGTCTCTGGATGCGCGATGTCAGGGGGCGGCGGCGGCGGCGGCTCCGGCGGTTTTGGCTTTTCGGCTCTCATGTCTCAGGAGATCTTAGCGGCTAACGCCCAGGACCAAAAGACGAATTGAGCGATCAAGGCAAGAGCCGCGGCGAAGAAGTACTGCCCCAGCACATCCGCCTTCTCCTGATTCTGCGTCCAGTAGCGCTCCAACCAGTAGATCAGCTGTCTCTGCGCTTCGTCGGCGCTCTCGCCGTAGAAGGTCTCGTAGACACGGGGCGCGTTCAAGCTGAACACGAAGTCGCTCTTCGGCAATAGGACGTAGACGCTGGCGCAAATCGAAACCGCGAGGGACACGAGGGCCAATCCGCCCAACACCCCGAGGCCACTGGAGCGCTGAATCGTCTGCGCGCCGAGAAACGACGCGGTAACCGACGAGGCGGCGAGAACTATGCCCGCCCGAGTTCGGAGCTGCTCAAGGGCGCGCTCCTGAAGATCGAGCGCTCGAACGGCCTGCGCATAGCTCAGGTCGAGAATGGCCCGTCGGTCGGGCTTCCCTCCGAATTGACGCCGAAGATTCATTCGGGCGGCCCCTACCTGCGGCGGCGGCGCCTGCGCAGCATCATCAGGCCGCCGACGACGAAGCCGGCGACGGCGGCGCCGGCGATCAGCTGCTCGCGGTGCTCGGAGACCTGGCGGCGCCAGTCGGTCAGCTCGGTGACGCGGCCGCGCAGGGCTTCGACCGAGCGGCCGAGGTCCTGCCGCTGGAGCTCGATGTCGCGGCGTATCTCCTCCGCGGTGCGCTCAGGCATCGCCCTCCCCTTCCAGCGTGCTCTTGATCTTCCTGCCCTCCTCGATCGCCTGCTCGGGCACCGGCGGCGCGCCCGCCTGCACCGAGCGGAAGGCGGCGTAGCCGGCGCCGGCGGCGACCAGCAGGAAGAGCCCCGCCTCGACGAAGAAGCCGGGCCAGGCGTTGCCGCCGAAGACCTCTTCGGCCAATAGCCAGGCGACGCCCTGCATGATCAGGATCAGGGCGAGGAAGGCGAAGGCCCCGGCGGCGACGCCGACGGCCGACCCGCGCAGGATCTTGCCGACCTTCTCGCTCACCTCCGTCTTCGCCAGCTCGATCTCCTCGCGGACCAGCGAGGAGGCGCGTTCGGAGACGTCGAAGACGAGCTCGGTGACCGAGCGCTCCTCCAAGTCGGGCGAGGGCGGGCTCTGGGTGGGGTCGGTGGCCACGGTCGCGGCTACTCCGGCGGGTCCTCTTCGAACACGCGCCGGTAGAGCAGCCCGGCCGCGCGGCTGGCGAGGATGCTGGCGAGCGCGCCGAGGCCGGCGAGCATGCCGCTCCAGACGAGGCGTTTGACTATCTCGTTGTCCATGGGCTAGACGGTCCCCAATCGAAGGTCGCAGTAAACCAAGTCGGCGCGCCTCGGGTGGGAAGGCCCGCCCAGACGGCTCACCGTGGCTCCAGACCCTCGCAGATCGTCGCCGTGACCAGCGTCCCCGCTTCCTCGAGGTCGGTCTCGCCGGCCGGGATCAGGTCGAAGATCCAGCCGGAGAGCAGCTGCTCGATCGCGCCGTAGAAGGACATCGAGGCGAAGTCGGCGTCGATGTCGCCGCGGAAGGCGCCGCTGGCCTGGCCCTCGGCGACGATCCTGGCGATCGAGTCGTAGGCGCGGCGGATCTCCGCCAGGTGGGTGCGGCCGAAGGAGTTGGCAGCGCGCGTCACCTCGACGATGATCACCTTCATCAGCTCGGGATCGTGGCGGTAGGACTCGAAGATGAAGCCGGCGACGGCCTCGAGCTTGGCCCGCGGGCTCGCCTCGCCCCGGTCGGCCTCCTCGATCGCCGTCAGCAGCAGCGACCAGCGCTCGCTGAACAGCTCGTTCAGCACCTCGTCCTTCGACTTGAAGTAGTGGTAGACGAGGCCGTAGGCGACGCCCGCCTCGTCGGCGATGTCGGCGACGCGGGTCGAGTGGAAGCCCTGGCGGGCGAAGACGCGGATCGCCGCGTCGAGGATCAGCCGGCGCTTGTCGGCGGGGGGAGCTTTCGGGTTGGAGGCCATCAGGCGCCCGCCTCCTGCAGCTGCGGCCAGGCGAGGGACTCGTAGGCGGCGGGGCGGCGGTTGGCGAGCGAGGGCAGCTGCTCGCGGATCCGCTCCTGCGCGGCGAGGTCGAGCTCGGCGGCGGCGAAGCCCTCCCCGTCGGGCGCGGTGGCGAGCACGACGCCCCAGGGGTCGACGATCGCCGAGCGGCCGTGCGAGCTGTAGTGGGGCGGCGCCTCGCCGAACTGGTCGGGGGCGATGACGAAGGCCTGGTTCTCGATCGCGCGGGCGCGCAGCAGCGGCAGCCAGTGGTCGCGGCCGGTCGCCGCGGTGAAGGCGGCGGGGACGGCGAGCAGGCGGGCGCCGCGCACGGCGAGGATCCGGTACAGCTCCGGGAAGCGCAGGTCGTAGCAGACGCTCATCCCCAGCTCGACCCCGCCGACCGGCGCGGAGACGATCTCCTCGCCGGGCGTCTCGTGGTCGGACTCGCGGTAGGCGACGCCGCCGGCCTCGACGTCGAACATGTGGATCTTGCGGTAGACGGCGAGGTCGGCGCCGCCGGGGCCGATCAGCACCGAGGCGTTGAACGCCCGCCCCTTCCCCGCCTCCGCGTTGCGCTCGGCGATGCTGCCGGCGAGCAGGTGGACGCCGAGCTCGCGCGCCCAGCCGCGCGCGGCGGCGAGGCTCGGGCCGTCGAGCGGCTCCGCCTGTGCCGCCATCTCCTCGCCCGCCGCGAGGTGGTTCCACTTCTCGGGCAGGGCGACGAGCTCGGCGCCGCCCGCCGCCGCGGCGCGCACGAGCCGCTCGGCCGCGGCGAGGTTCCGCGCCTTGTCCCCGTTCGAGTTGAGCTGCACCGCCGCTACGCGCACTTTCGTCCTCTCGTCCACATCGCGGGGTTCCCTGTGGACGCAGTGCGACTGAAGGGAACCACGCGGTAATCCGGCTGACTGACCAGTCAATCGGTCTCGGTGGCGCCAGTATAGGTGGGCCGAACGCGGGCCACCGCCGTAGAGCTTCTGCTCGCTATCCGGGCATAACCTCTACGGCGCGCCCGAGGCGGCGTACGATTTGGAGTGGTGTCCGGTCCGGATCGCATCGAGTCAGACGGTGAGCGCAAGCAGGTCACCGTGCTGTTCGCCGACGTCAAGGGCTCGATGGACCTGGCCGAGGGACAGGACCCCGAGCAGTGGCGCGAGATCATGCGGCGCTTCTTCTCGATCCTCGCCGACGACGTCCACCGCTTCGAGGGCACGGTCGACAAATTCACCGGCGACGGGATCATGGCCGTGTTCGGCGCCCCGATCGCGCACGAGGACCACGCGCGGCGCGCCTGCTACGCGGCCCTGCGGATGCTCGACGACATCGCCTCCTACGCCCGCGAGCTGCGCCGCGCGCGCGGGCTCAGCTTCTCCGCCCGGATCGGGATCAACTCCGGCGAGGTCGTGGCCGGCGCGATCGGCGCCGAGGGCGACGGCGGCTACACGGCGGTCGGCCACACGGTCGGGCTGGCGCAGCGGATGGAGGCGCTGGCCGAGCCCGGCAAGGCCTACCTGACCGAGGCCACGGCCGAGCTCGCGCACGGCTTCCTCGAGCTCGAGGACCTGGGCGAGTTCGAGATCAAGGGGGCGAGCCGGCCGGTGCGGGTGTTCGAGCTGGCCGGCGTCGGCGCGGCGCGCTCGCGCCTCGACCTCTCGCGCGAGCGCGGCTTCTCGGGCTTCGTCGGCCGCGGCGAGGAGATGGACGTGCTCGGCGCGGCGCTCGAGCGCGCCCGGGCGGGCGAGGGTGCCGCGGTCGGGGTCGTCGCCGAAGCCGGGGTCGGCAAGAGCCGCCTCTGCCACGAGTTCGCCGAGCGCTGCCGCGCCGAGGGGATCGAGACCTTCGAGGCGCAGGCGCAGTCGCACGGGCGCGGCATCCCGTTCATGCCGGTGCTGCAGATGCTGCGCGCCTACTTCGGCATCGCCGACGCCGACCCGGAGCGCATCGTGCGCGAGAAAGTCGCCGGCCGGGCGCTGCTGCTCGACCCCGAGCTGGCCGACGACCTGCCGCTGCTGTTCGACTTCCTCGGCGTCCCCGACCCGGCGCGGCCGCTGCCGCAGCTCAGCGCCGAGGCCCGCCAGCGGGCCCTGCGCGGCGTCGTCTGCAAGCTGGTCGGCGCCTCGCAGCGGCGCGAGCCGGCGGTGCTCGTGGTCGAGGACCTGCACTGGATCGACGAGGGCAGCGAGACGCTGCTGGGCGAGCTGCTGGGCGCGGTCGAGGGGACGCAGACCCTCGTCATCCTCAACTTCCGGCCCGAGTACGAACCCGGCTGGAGCGGGCCGCCCGACTACCACGAGCTGGCGCTGCAGCCGCTGGGGCCGCGGGACACGCGTGACCTGGTCCGCGACCTGGCCGGCTCGGACCCCTCGCTCGACGGGCTGGCCGAGCACCTGCACGATCGCACCGCCGGCAACCCGTTCTTCATCGAGGAGATCGTCCGCGAGCTGGTCGAGGCCGGTCACCTGGAGGGCGAGCGGGGCGCCCACCGCCTCGTCCGCCCGGTCGAGGAGATCGGCGTGCCGGTCACCGTGCAGGCGGTGCTCGCGGCGCGGATCGACCGCCTCGGAGCGGACGCGAAGCAGCTCGTGCAGGCGGCCTCGGTCGCCGGCAAGGAGGTCTCGGAGCCGACGCTCACGAGGATCGCGGGCCTCACGGGCGACGGCCGCTGCGAGGCGGCGCTGCGCGAGGCGATCGCCGCGGGCTTCATCTACGAGGCCGAGCTCTACCCGGAGCGGCTGCTCGCCTTCCGCCACCCGTTGACCCGCGAGGTCGCCTACGGCAGCCAGCTCGCCGAGCAGCGGCGGGCGACCCACGCCGCCACCGCGCGGGCGACGATCGATCTCAACCCCGAGCGCCAGGACGAGTTGGCGGCGCTGATCGCCGACCACATGCAGCAGGGCGGCGAGACGCTGGAGGCCGCGCGCTGGTCGGCGCGCGCCGCCTACTGGGCCGGTCACAGCCAGCCGCGCCAGGCGCTGCGCCTCTGGCGCCGGACGACCGAGCTCGCCGCGCGGCTCGAGCAGGGCGAGGAACGGGCGGCGCTCGAAGTCACCTCGCGGCTGCGACAGCTCGACTACGCCTGGCGCCTGGGCATGGACCCGGGCGAGGAAGCCGGGCTGGCGCGGGAGGCGGAGGAGATCGCGACGCGGACCGGCGACCTGCGCTCGCTGGCCCTGCTGCGCGCGCTCGGCGCCGGGCGCCCCGGCCGCGAACGCCGGGGGGAGGAGTGGGTCGCGGCGACCGAGGAGGTGTGCCGCCTGGCGGACGAATCGGGCGACCACCACCTGCGCGTCGCGATCCACGCCGCCACCACCTACGCCCACATCTGCGTCGGCGACTTCGACGGCGTCGAGCGGATCAGCCGCGAGGTGATCGAGCTGGCGGGCGAGGACCTCGACGCCGGGGCGGGGATCATCGTCGGCTGCCCGGTCGCCTGGGTGGTGATGTGCACGGGGATGCACAGCCGCGAACGGGACGAGTTGGAGACGGCCGCCGAGCGGTTCGAGCGGGCGCTCGCCCTCGCCGGCGAGCACGGCGACCCCGAGACCGCGAGCTGGACGCGCGGCAACCTGGCGACGCTGACGGCGGTCCGCGGCGACGTCGAGGCGGGGCTGGCGATGGCGCGGCGCAACCGGGAGCTGACCGAGCGGCTCGGCGACGTCTTCTCGCGCAGCCTCTCGCTGGTCAGCCTCGCGACCGTCCAGCTGGCGGCCGGCGAAAGCGGCCCGGCGCTCGACGCGCTGGAGGAGGCCGAGCAGCTCTATCGCGGCGCGATGGGCAACGGGGGCGAGGTCGGCTCCTGGCGGGCGGCGCTGCGGGCCGAAGCGCTGTGCGACCTGGGTCGCGCGGGCGAGGCCCTCGACCTCGCCGAGTGGGCGGCGGGCTCGGCCCGCGAGAACGGCATGCTCTGGCCGCTGCCGCGGGCGCTGCAGGCGCTCGCCGGGGTGCGCGCGGCGCTCGGGCGGGACGGCGTCGCGGAGGCGCTGGACGAGGCGGCCGCGGTGGCCGGGCGAACCGGGTCCCGGCTCACCCTGCGCGAGGTCGAGGCGACGCGCGAGCGACTCGCCGCCGGCGCCCGCTGAGAAGCACCCCCTCCACGCGCGGTAGAGCTTTTGCCCGGATGGCGGCGAAAACCTCGACGGCGGTCGCTCAGACGCGCAGGAAGGCGGCGAGCAGGCGGTCGAGGGCGCGGTCGGGGAGCAGGCGGCGCAGGAGGACCTGGCCCTGGGCGTCGAGGCCGACGCGGCGGCGGGTGCGCGGGCGCCTGGCGACGAGCTCGCGCTCGATCGCCTCGGCAACCTTGTCCGCCGGGATGCCGCGGGCGGCGGTGCGGCGGGCGCCGTCCTGCAGCTTCGCCAGGCGCTCGCCGTAGAGCTCCCGCTGGCTCGCGGGCGCCCGTTCGGAGATCTCCTCGTGTCCGCTGACGGCGCGCCCCCAGATCGGCGTGTCGATCGAGCCCGGCTCGATCACGATCACCTCGATTCCCCACGGCCGCAGCTCCTGGCGCAGCGAGTCGGCTACCCCCTCGAGCCCGAACTTGGCCGCGTGGTAGGCGCCGCCGAAGGGCAGCGCCATCCGCCCGCCGGCGGAGCTGACGAAGACGACCCGGCCGGTGGCGCGGCGGATCAGCGGCAGCACCGCCTGTGCCACCGCGACCTGGCCGATCAGGTTGACCTCGATCTGCTTGCGGAAGTCCTCGATCGGCAGCGTCTCCAGCGGCCCCATCACGCCGATCCCGGCGTTGTCGACCAGCGCGTCGAGCCCCGCCTCGCCGACGACCTCGCCGACCCGCTCCGCGGCGGCGGCGATCTGCTCGGGGTCGGTGACGTCGAGCATCAGCGGCGTCAGCCGCTCGGAGCCCTCGGCCCGCAGCGAGTCCGCGTCCTCCTCCCTGCGCACCCCGGCGAACACCCGCCACCCATTGCGGTCCAGGCGCAGAGCCGTGGCGCGCCCGATGCCGGTCGAAGCGCCGGTGACAAGTGCCGATCTCACCACCAGGAGGCTAGACCTTCCGAGCGATCTTGCTGCCTTTTCCACCCCATCGTGGGGACAAAGCAGCAATATGCCGGGGATCAGCTGCGACTCGAGCGGTGGCGCTCCAGCTCGGCGACCAGCAGCTTCGTGTGCAGGGCGGCGATCAGGTCCTGCAGGGGCTGGGCGCCGGATTCGAGCATCTCGACCACACGCTCGGGCGGGACCTCCTCGGCGAGGCGGTCCATGACCATCTCGACCTCCTGGGCGACCAGCTCTTCGAGCGCCTTCTTGTAGCGCAGGGTGTCGTAGACGGTGAAGCCGATCTGCTCGTCGTAGCCGCCGGCGCGGAAGCGGCCGATCGCCTCGATGATCTTGATGTCCGAGGGCGAGTAGCCGCGGCTGTTGGGGCTGAGCACCTCGATCTGCTCGAGCCGGTCGAGCACGTCCCTGGGCACGCCGTAGCGCTCGCGCACCTCGGCGGCGCTGGTCCGCGTGCGCTCGCCGGCCAGGGCGCGCTCGAGGATCTGGTCCTCGAGCTCGACCAGGGCGCGGACCCGCTCGGGGTCGTCCTCGAGCACCGACTTGATCGCCCGCAGGGGCATGAAGCGCTCCTCCTGCAGCTGCTTGATCAGCTTGATCCGGTCGACCAGCTCCGGCGGGTAGTAGGCCATGTTGCGGCTCGTCTTCGTCCCCTCCGGCAGCAGCCCCTCGCGCAGGTAGTGCTTGATCGTCGGCACCGGCACCCCCGATGCCTCCGCCAGCTCCCCGATCTTCAGCAGCGTCTGCTCCGCCTTCGCAGCCACGGCTACGCCCTGAAGGTGGTCGCGGCGTCGGCGCTGGGGCCGGCGGCGGCGCCGGAGGCTTTCATCGCCTCAATCTCCTCGGCGGAGTAGCCGGCCTCGGCGAGGACCTCGTCGGTGTGCTCGCCGAAGGCGGGGGCCGGTCGGGTCGGGTCGCCGGGGGTGCGGCTCATCTTCACCGGCAGACCGAGCTGGCGCACCGTGCCGAGGCCCGGCTGCTCGATCGCGCTGACCATCTCGCGCGCCCGCACGAGCTCCGAGTCGAGCGCCTCGTCCATGTCGAGCACCGGCTCGATGCAGCAGTCGTGCGCGTCGTTGAAGGCCTTCCACTCGGCGCGGGTGCGGCCGCGGAAGACCGCGGCGACCTTCGTCCAGGCGTCCGAGCCAGGGGCCTCGAACTGGGCCTCGATCAGGTCGGGGCGCTCGACCCCGTTGCAGAAGGCGGCCCAGAACTTCGGCTCGAGCGCGCCGCAGGTGACCCAGCCGTCGGCCGCCTCGTAGGGGAGGTAGCAGAGCAGGCCGCCGGCGAGCTGCTGCTCGCCCCGCCGCGGGACCTCGCCGTCGCAGAACCAGCGCCCGGCCACGAGTGCCAGCCAGGAGAGCGCCCCGTCGGCCATCGAGATGTCAACCAGCTGGCCCTCGCCGGAGCGGCGCCGCTCGTGCAGCGCCGCGAGCACGCCGAAGGCGGCCATCAGCGCGCCGCCGCCGAGGTCGGCGATCTGGCCGCCGGACTGCACCGGGGGGCCGTCCTTCGCCCCGGTCAGGCCGAGCAGCCCGACCAGGCCGAGGTAGTTCATGTCGTGCCCGGCCCGCTGCGCGTAGGGGCCGTCCTGGCCGTAGCCGGTGATCGCGCAGAAGACGATCGCCGGGTTGGCCTCGCGCATGCGCTCGTAGCCGACGCCGAGCTTGTCGAGCACGCCGGGACGGAAGCCGTCGAGGACGACGTCGTGGCGCTCGACCAGGCGCAGCAGCGCCTCGCGCCCGGCCTCGCTCTTCAGGTCGAGGCGCACGGAGCGCTTGCCGCGGTTGAGCGCCAGGTAGAGCGAGGAGCGGGTGCCCTGCTCCTGCTGGGACTCGTCGCCGTAGTAGGGCGGTGCCCAGCGGATGTAGTCGCCCATGCCGGTGTCCTCGACCTTCAGCACCTCGGCGCCGAGGTCGGCGAGCAGCAGCGAGCAGAACCCACCCGGCAGCAGCCGCGTCAGGTCGAGGACCTTGACGTCGCCAAGCGGGCCGTCAACCGGCGGCTGCTCCGCTTCGCGTCCGCTGCCGCCGGGCGCCACCAGCCACCTACGCCGAGGCCCGGGTCTTCAGTCCCAACATCGCACGCGCCTCCTCGACCGTCGCCGCGCGGCGGCCGACGTCCTCGGCCATCTGGCGCGCCTTGGCGATCAGCTCGCCGTTCGACTTCGCCATCTCTCCGTTCGGCAGGTAGAGGTTGTCCTCGACCCCGGCGCGCACGTTGCCGCCGAGCACGAGCGACGCGCCGAGCAGCTTCCACTGGTCGCGCGAGATGCCGATCACCTGCCACTGGTGCTCGCCTTCCGCGCCGCCGGGGACCTGGTCGGCCATGAAGCCGACGTTGCGCGGGGTCGGGCGGATGCCGCCGTTGACGCCCATCACGAGCGAGACCTGCAGCGGCGTGCGGTCGAGCAGGCCCATGTCGATCAGCGGGTCGAGGTTGGCGACGTGGCCGGCGTCGAAGCACTCGTGCTCGGGCTTGATCCCGAGCTCCTTCATCGCCGTGAGGAACTCGATGATCGTGTCGAAGCTGTTCTCGAAGACCGCCTTGAAGACGAAGTCCTTGCGCCGCGAGCTGTACTTGGCGTAGTTCATCGAGCTCATGTTGAGCGCGGCGACGTCGGGCTTCAGCGCACGCAGGTACTCGATCCGCTTCTCGATCGGGATCCCGATCGCGCCGGTCGAGTAGTTGACGATCACGTCGCCGACCTCGGCCAGGATCGCCTCGGTGATCGCCTTGAAGTCCTCGACCTCGTACGAGGGCGTGCCGTCGGGCTTGCGCGCGTGGATGTGGATCTGCGAGGCGCCCTCGTCGACCGCCCGCCGCGCCTCGGCCGCGTACTCCTCGGGCGTGTAGGGAATCGCCGGGCACTGATCCCTGTTCGCGATCACCCCGGAGATCGAACAAGAGATAACTACCGGGTCGTCAAAAGAGCTCATACGCCGTCCCTCGCACGGGCGCGAAAACCAAGCAGGTCGGTGGACGCAGGGAGCGAGGTGAGGGGAGCGCACTTGTTAGTGCGTGACCCGATCCGAGCGACCGAGGACGCCGAGATGCGCCGGTTTGCAGCGTCCGCGCTCATACGGGCATCACCCCATGCCTTTTCTTCGGCTTGTCCACGTGCTTACTTGCCGCCATTCGCAACCCCTGGGTGATGACCGTCCGGGTCTCCCTAGGGTCGATGATGTCGTCGATCACCGCGTTGCCGGCGGCGATGTAGGGGTCGATCTGCTCGCGCACGGCGTTCAGCATCGCCTCGCGGGTGGCGTCCGGGTCCTCGGAGGCCTCGATCGCCGAGCGGCCGATGATGTTGACCGCGCCCTCCGGCCCCATCACCGAGATCTCCGCCCCCGGCCAGGCGACGATCAGGTCGGGCTCGTAGGCCTTGCCGCACATCACGTAGTAGCCGGCGCCGTAGGCCTTGCGCACGATCACGGTGATCTTCGGCACGGTGGCGCGGCTGACCGCGTAGAGCATCTTCGCCCCGTGGCGGATGATCCCGGCGTGCTCGACCTTCGAGCCGACCATGAAGCCGGGCACGTCCTGGAGGAAGACGAGCGGCACGTTGAAGGCGTCGCAGAGGTTGATGAAACGCGCCGCCTTGTCGGCCGAGTCGTTGTCGAGCACGCCGGCCAGCTGCTTGGGCTGGTTGGCGACGATCCCGACCGGCTGACCGCCGAAGCGGGCGAAGCAGGTGATCAGGTTCTTGGCGAACTTCGGCTTGAGGTCGAACCACTCGCCGTCGTCGACGATCTCGGCGATCACCTCGTACATGTCGTAGGGCTGGCGCGAGGACTCGGGGACGATCTCCAGCAGCTTCTCGGAGCGGCGGTCCGCCGGGTCCTCGCTCTCAGTCAGCGGCGGCTTCTGCTCGCAGTCGGGCGGGAAGTAGGAGAGGTACTTCTTGACCGCCTCGATGCACTCGTGATCGTCCTTGACCTCGAGGTCGCCGACGCCCGACTTGCGGCAGTGGACCTTGGCGCCGCCGAGCTCCTCCATCGAGATGTCCTCGCCGGTGACGGCCTTGGTCAGGTGCGGGCCCGCGAGCGCCATCGCGCCCTGGCCGGAGACCATCGGCACGAAGTCCGAGAGCGCCGGGATGTAGGCGGTGCCGGCGGCGCAGGGCCCCATCATCGCCGCGACCATCGGGATCACGCCCGACATTTCGACCTCCTCGCGGAAGAGGTGGCCGGAGCCGGCGAAGAGCGAGCCGGCCGCCTCCTGGATGCGGGCACCGGCCGAGTCGAGCAGCCAGACGAACGGCATCCGCTTGGAGAGCGCCATCTCGCGCAGGCGGGTGACCTTGAGCTCGCCGGTCATCCCCATCGAGCCGGCCATCACGGTGAAGTCGTAGGCGGCGATGCAGCAGGGACGGCCGTCGACGTCGCCCCAGCCGGTGATCACGCCGTCGGCCGGCGCCTCCTTGCCCTCCATCGCCCGCTGGGCGAAGTGCGGGCGGCCGTGGATGCCCATCTCGACGAAGGAGCCCTCGTCGACCAGCAGGTCGATCCGCTCGCGCGCGGTCAGCTTGCCCGCCTCGTGCTGCTTGGCGATCTTCTCGCTGCCGCCGCCGAGCTTGGCCTTGGCGCGGCGCTCGTGCAGCTGCTCGGTCAGGTCGGTCAAGGGGGCCGCACCAGGCAACAAGGGGGACCCCGAACTCGCCCGCGATGAATCAGATATGGACGCGGACGAGTTCGGGGTCGAATCATTGCCCCGCACGTCCTCCGCTTCGCGTCCGGGCGTGCGGGGGTTTGGAGTGTCCTGCTCAGTCATCTGCCCTTCCAATTTGGCTCGCGTTTCTCGAAGAAGGCGCTGACGCCCTCGACGATGTCCTCGGTCGAGAAGGTGAGCGAGAGCTGCGAGCGCAGGTAGTCGAGCGCGTCGTCGACCGCCATGTCCTGCTGGCGGTACATCGCGTCGTGGCCGAGGCGCATCAGCACCGGGCTCTTCGACGCGAGCTTGCCGGCCCACTCGGCGACGGCGGCGTCGAACTCCGCCGCCGGGACGACCTTGTTGGCGAGCCCGTACTCGACCGCCTGCTCGGCGCTGAGCCGCTCGCCCAGCAGCATCATCTCGTTGACCTTCTTGCGCGGGACGTTGCGGTAGATGATCGCCATGATCATGTAGGGGAAGGCGCCGACGTTGATCTCCGGCGTGCCGAAGGTCGCCCCCTCCCTGGCGATCAGCAGGTCGCAGGAGAGCGCCAGGCCCATCCCGCCGGCGAGCACGTGGCCGTTGGCGGCGCAGAGGCTCGGCTTGCCGAGCCGCGGCATCAGGCGGAAGAACTCGAGGAAGAGGTCGGAGGCGAAGTGTTTGGCGACCAGCGGCACCTCGGCGGCGAAGCCGCCGAGGTCGGCGCCGGCGCAGAAGGCCTTGTCCCCCGCCCCGGTGAGCACGACCGCGCGCGCCTCCTCGTCCTGCTTGGCCCGCTTCATCGCGTCGACCAGCTCGGCCAGCATCTGGCCGGAGAGCATGTTGCGCTTCTCCGGGTTGTTCAGCGTGACCGTCGCGACCCCGTCGGCGACCTCGTAGGTGACCAGCTCGTAATCCATCCCGGCGGGCACCATAGCCGACCCGCGTCGAAAGTGGAAAGTGCTACTGTCCACCCACGCTGACGCATGGTCCCTTATTGACCTCAGAGGCAAAAAACGAACCACGCGGCGGCGACAGGCCCAGCGAACGGAGGAGAGGACGATGGCGACGGCGACGACCAACGGCTCGAAGGTGATCAAGCCCGACCACGCGGCGGGTCGCAAACACTTCATCTTCAGCCAGGAGCACGAAGACCTGCGCGAGTCGATGCAGTCGTGGGTCGAAAAGGAGCTCTGGCCCCACCGCAACGAGTGGGAGGACACCTACTGGCCGACCGAGAAGATGAAGCGCGCCGGCGAGCTCGGCTATCTCGGCCTCTGCTTCCCGGAGGAGTACGGCGGCCAGGGCGGCGACTACTTCTACTCGCTGGTCCGCGCCGAGTGCATGAGCTACTCCGGCTCGGGCGGGACCAACATGGGCTTCGCCGTGCAGACCGACATGGTGCTGCCGCCGATCCACCTGCTCGGCAGCGAGGAGCAGAAGCGCAAGTACCTCGAACCGGGCCTCAAGGGCGAGAAGATCGGCAGCCTCGGGATCACCGAGCCGGGCGCCGGCTCCGACGTCGCCGGGATCCGCACGACCGCGATCCGCGACGGCGACGAATTCGTCATCAACGGCTCGAAGACGTTCATCACCAACGGGCCGCGCGCCGACTTCATCGTCCTCGTCGCCAAGACCAACCCGGAGGAGCGCCACGCCGGGATCACGCTCTTCGTCGTCGACCTGCGCGACGAGAACGGCGAGAAGGTGCCGGGCTTCACCGTCTCGGCCGAACTGGAGAAGATGGGCATGCACTCCTCCGACACCGGCGAACTCGCCTTCGACGACGTGCGCGTCCCCGCCAGCGCGATCCTCGGCGAGGAGGGCAAAGGCTTCTACCACATCGCCTGGGAGCTCCAGGGCGAGCGACTGGTCGCCGCCGCCGGCTGCCACGCGGGGGCCGAACGGATGATCGAGAAGACGATCGAGTACGCGAAGGAGCGCGAAGCCTTCGGCCGGCCGATCGGCAAGTTCCAGGCGCTCCGCCACAAGATCGCCGAGATGGCGACCAAGACCGAGGCGGCGAAGCAGTTCACCTACGCGACCGCGTGGCGCTTCGGCAACGGCGAGTACCCCGTGCGCGAGATCACGATGGCGAAGCTCTACGCCTCGCGGATCGCCTGCGAGGTCGCCGACGACGCGGTCCAGGTGCTCGGCGGCTACGGCTACATGAAGGAGTACGAGATCGAGCGCGCCTTCCGCGACGTCCGCCTCAACCGGATCGGCGCCGGCACCGACGAGGTGATGCTCGACGTGATCGGCCGCAGCTACGGGCTATGAACATTCCGCCGCCTCCTCTGCTCTCGCGGGTGGCCAAAGAATCAGATATGGATGGCCACCCGCTTCCGCGTCCGGGGGCGGCGGTAAAGCAATGACCGGCCTTTCGAATATCGACCACGTCCGCTCCTACTACGAGGCGCTGAACAGCGGCGACGCGGCGCGGGTCGCGTCCCACTTCACCGACGACGCCACCCACTACTACACGCGGCTGGACCCGCACCGGGGCGCCGAGACGATCGGCCGGATGACCGAGTGGGCGGTCGCCAACATCAAGGCGAACTGGAAGGTCGAGAACGCGATCGAGGAAGGCGACCAGGCGGTGATCGAGTGGACGATGACGTGGAGCCACCTGGAGAGCGGCGAGCCGCGCCTCGACCGCGGCACCGAGTGGTTCCTCTTCCGCGACGGCAAGATTGCCGAGATCCGCGCCTACTACCACTCCGGTTCGAAGAACCGCCAGGGCAACCTGCTCGGCTTCGACCACGCCGGCCGCGGTCACAGGACGCTCGAGTCCTAACCCCCCGGCCCCTCCCCGCTCGGGGCGGGATCCGCCGGCGGCAGGCAGGTGGCGCAGAAGTCCTCGCCGAACGGGGTGAGGACGATGCTGCGGCGCACGGTGCGGGCCGTGCGCCCGCCCTCCTCCAGCGCCGCGACGACGTCCGGCTGCGCCTCCAGCACCTGGTAGCGGGCGGAGTCGCGCAGTGGCTCGCGCAGGAACCAGACCAGGCCGAGGCGGTGCAGGTTGTTGAGGTAGGCGTAGACGCGGTCGGGGTGACTGCAACCGGCCTCCTCGGCGATCATCGTGCGACCCTGGGCGCGCAGCTCGGAGGCGAAGGGCAGGCCGGCGCGCACGTCGACCGAGGGCTGCGAGCCGTTGCCTGCGAGGAAGCGCAGGATGCGCGCCTCGTCGGGGGCGAGCGCGTCGAGGATCCGCATGTAGGCGGGGTGGGAGTCCTGCGAGAGGCGGATGTCGGCCGATTCGCGCAGCAGCTCCTCGCCGCGCCGGCGCAGCGCCGCGCTCGAGGAGTCGGGCGTCGTGCGGCGAGCCGGGGCCGCCTCGAGGCTCGGCCGCTGCTCGACCGCCGCCTGGGCGAGGCGCGAGATCGTCCGCCCGTAGGCGGTCGCGGCGGCGCCCGCGAGGCGCAGGCCGGTCGCGGCGGCGATCCGCCCCATGCCAGGCGCCGCCCGCAGCAGCTCTCTTGCCGGCCCGTCGCTCATCCGAAGATCGCCAGGTGTAGCAGGCCGGCGCCGAAGCCGAGCACCGCGCCGTGCAGATAGAGCAGCCACTCGTCCTCGCGCATCGCCGTGCGCAGCATCTCCGAGAAGTCGGCCGGGTCCATCTCGCGCATGCGGGCGGCGACGAAGGTGCGTATGCCTTCGCTCTGCGAGCGGTTGAACTCGGCGTCGGCCAGCGGCGCCACCGTGTAGTCGGCCGCCTCCAGCGCGACCGAGGAGCGGATCTCCTCGTAGCCGCCGCGGCCCAGCGCCGCCCAGACCGCGGGCCGCGTGCGGCCGACCGCGCGGTCGACCACCGGCCGCAGGACGACCTCGATCATCTGCCGCGTGCGGTCGGCGTTCGGCCCGTACATCAGGTCCTCGGCCATGTTGCCCATCGTCACGATGTCGTCGGCGATGATGTCGGCGTAGACGCCGGCGACCTCGGGCTGGCGCCGCAGGAAGAGGCCCTGGATGCGCAGGCGGCCGAGCCGCCGCGGGCGCACCGGCTCGAAGATCATCCGGATCCCCAGCAGGTTGGTCGTGTAGCCGATCAGCACGCCGGCGATCGGCAGCACCCACCACTGGGTGAGCACGAACTCGGTCAGGAAGGCGGTCGGGACGCCGAGCGCGAAGCCGAAGAAGAAGCCGAAGTTGACGATGAAGCGCAGCTCCTTGCTGCCGACCTCGAGGAAGATCCGGTTGGCGAGCTCGGGCTGGGCCTCGATCCGGTGGATCACCATCAGCTTCAGGTCGACGATCTGGTCGGCGTGGGTGCCGATTTCCTCGGTCACCGAGCGCACGATCTGCGGCAGCTGCTCCTCGACCCGGGCGTGGACGGCGGCGCGCACGCGCGGCGGCAGGTCGTGCCAGAAGCGGGGCCGCTCGCGCTCCATGATCCGCTCGACCACCTCGTGGATCTCGCCGCGGGCGGTGGCGAGGATGTGCTCGGCGATCGCCTCCGGGTCGAGCTGCCGGTAGAAGTCGGTGGCGCCGCCGAGCTTGGCGATCCCCTTGTCGACCGCGATCGAGCCCATCTTCGCGGCGCGCGAGGGGATGATCCCCTGCCACCCGATCCCGCCCTGGCCGATGCCGGGGATCTGGCGGATCCGGCGCGGCAGGAAGTTGGCGAAGGCGGCGAGCCCCGGCAGGCGGAAGCCGGCGAAGCGCACCGGGTAGAAGAGCATCCAGACGCCGGTCCAGTTGGTGACGTAGCCGATCGCGCCGGTGAACAGCGGGATCGTGATCAGGCTGAGGGTCTCGCTGCTCATGGCGCCGGTTGCGAGCGTAGCCGCTAGCTTCCCGGTCGTGGGCGTGGTCAGGGACAGCGGCGCGCGGGCGATTCTCCCTCCCTTCGATGAGGAGCACGAGGAGCTGCGCGAGACGGTCAGCCGCTTCGTCGCCAAGGAGATCGCGCCCAACGTCGACGAGTGGGAGGCGGCGCGCGAATTCCCCCGCGAGCTGTACGGGCGCTGCGCCGAGCTCGGCTTGCTCGGGCTGAAGTTCCCCGAGGCCTACGGCGGCCAGGGCGGCACCCACCTGCACGACGCGGTCTGGGTCGAGGAGCTCGCCCGCTCCGGCGGCTCCGGCGGCGTCGCCGCGGGGCTCAACGCGCACACGTCGATCGCGATGCCGCCGATCTTCAACTTCGGCACGGAGGAGCAGAAGCAGCGCTGGCTGGTGCCGGGGATCGCCGGCGAGAAGATCGGCGCGCTGGGGATCACCGAGCCGGGCGCCGGCTCCGACGTCGCCGGCATCTCGACCTTCGCCAAGCGGGTCGAGGGCGGCTACGTCGTCAACGGCGCCAAGACCTTCATCACCAACGGCGTCCGCGCCGACTTCCTCGTCTGCGCCTGCAAGACGACCCAGGAGGGCGGCCACCACGGCATCTCCTTCCTCGTGCTCGAGCGCGAGATGCCCGGCTACGAGGTGGCGCAGAAGCTGGAGAAGATGGGCTGGCACTCCTCCGACACCGGTGAGCTCGCCTTCACCGACGTCGAGGTGCCGGAGGAGAACCTGCTGGGCGAGGAAAACGAGGGCTTCAAGCTGATCATGTTCAACTTCGCCTGGGAGCGGCTGCTGATGGCGATCGGCGCGGTCGGCGCGATGCAGCGCCTGATCGAGACGACCGTCGCCTACGCCCTCGACCGCGAAGCGTTCGGCCGCCCGATCGGCAAGTTCCAGGCGATCCGCCACAAGGTCGCCGAGATGGCGACCCAGGCCGAGGCCTCGCGCGCCCTCACCTACGACGCCCTGCGCCGCTTCTATGAGGGCGAAGACTGCATCAAGGAGGTGACGATGGCGAAGCTCATCACCCAGCGCGCCGTGCTCGAGATCGCCGACGAGTCCCTGCAGATCCACGGCGGCTACGGCTACATGCGCGAGTACGGCATCGAGCGAGCAGTCCGCGACGCCCGCCTCGGCCCGATCGGCGGCGGCACGGACGAGGTGATGAAGGAGATCCTCGGGAAACTGATGGGGTTGTAGCTGTTATTCTGTTCATCACTTAGTCGATCATGATGTTCATTACTACGTTTATCGATATGAGATAAATCCATGGAAGCCGCAGCAAAAACCGGCGTTGGCGCGCTCGCTCGCAAGCTCGACTCGATTCGGGACGAGGTTGGCGTCCAGGGGCGGGAGATCGCGCAGTTGCTCGGTACTACGCCGCAGACCGTCTCGCGTTGGCGGACGGGGAAGGCTGAGCCGCAGCGGCGCAGCCTCGACCGGCTGCTCACGCTCGCGTGGCTCGCCGAGGAGTTGGCGGAGTTCTACCCACCCGACGAGGCCCGGCTGTGGCTCTTCTCCCCTCATCGACTGCTGGAGGGACAGCGGCCGGCTGATCGCATCGAGGAAGATCGTGTCGATGACGTCCTCGCTCTGATCGCCCAGCTTCGAGACGGCAGCTACGCGTAAGGGCGCGGCGTCGTGATCCACGATCCGGCGCTGCTCGACGCCCTGGAGCGCTTCGATACCGAGCGCTGGCAGGGTCGCGTCTACCGGCACATGCTCGGCTCGGCACCGCCCGAGCTTGTCAACGAGCGCGGGGCTCGGTGGAATCCGCCGGGAACGCCGGCGCTCTACACAAGCCTCGCCGAGACGACCGCGAAAGCCGAGGGCGACCATGTGATCGCGATGCAGCCCGTCCCGCCTCGGGCGACGCGGACGATCTACGAGCTGGATGTTTCGATCAAGAACCTGCTCGACCTGACAGACGCAAGACTGCTCACCGCTATCGGGATCACCGAGGAGGACTTCGAGTCGATTCCCTGGGAGCCGTGCCAGCGCGTCGGTGGCGCGGTCGCGTGGCTCGGCCACGACGGTCTGCTCATCCCCTCCGTTCGCGACAGCGACGGCTCGAATCTCGTCATCTTCACCGCCAACCAGCCGCCCGAGTCGGAGATCGTGGTGCGGGACAGCCACGTCATCGGAGCGCGATAATCCCTTCGGCGTGAGTGCCGATCCTGCCAAGCCCTCGAAGGCGGAGCGCCAGGCCGATGAAGCGCTCGTCGTCGGCTATCACGAGGCTCGGCTCACCGAACTGCTTGAGCGCGTGCGGGAGGGCTTCGAGCACTACGACTCCGGCGAGCTGGACGCCTTCGAGCTGGATGAGCTGATCCACCGCTACAAGAAGGCGGCGCGGGAGTTGTGGAAGTTCTGCGCCGACATGACCGGGGGAGTCAGCGCCAGCTTCATCGCCCGGACGCTCGAAGAGATGCAGGAACGGGGCGAGGCGATCAACTGGTGGGAGCGCGGCAACCCCGAGCGTCGCCGTCGCTGAGTACGGGCCAGCGCGGGGGCGGACACAATCCGGACACATCCGCCCGACCACTGGCGATCACTCGCGGTCTTCGCCTTCCTCCTCGAACAAGCTCATTTGCGGGGAGTCCTTGTCCTCGGGTGATCCCGCGTGTCCCCCCGTGCCAGGCTCGGCGATCTTGAAGGAGATCCTCGGCAAACTGATCGGGTTGTAGCCCTCAGTTGCTGCATTTTCCCCACTGGGGTGGGGAAAATGCAGCAACTGTCGCGCTATGGGCGCCACCTGCGCTCGATCCAGGCGACGATTGCGGGCCAGAAGCGGATCAGGAGGATGATCGCGACCACGGCGGCGATCGCGATCCAGCGGCCGCGGGAGGCTTCGCGGAAGAGCAGGTGGCGGCCGAGGGCGAGGAGCATGTCGGCAAGGGCGAGAGGCACGCCTTCGATGGTAGGAGGCGGGCGCTGCCGCTACCCTGGGCGGCGATGGAAGAGGTCCTCGACAGGGTCTTCCACTGGAAGGCGAAGCACCCGAACATCGGGATGGAGGTCGGCTGCCACTTCGTCGCCGGCTCGGGGACGGTGATCGACCCGCTGCTGCCGGCGGAGGGCATCGAGTGGTTCGACGGGCGCGACGTGCAGCGGGTCGTGCTCTCCAACCGCCACCACCTGCGCGACGGCGCCGAGATCGCCGCGCGCTTCGGCTGCCCGATCCTCTGCCACGAGGCCGGCCTGCACGAGTTCGCGGACGGCGGCCCGGAGGTGACCGGCTTCGCCTTCGGCGAGCGGATCGCCCCCGACGTCGTCGCCCTGGAGATGGACTCGATCTGCCCCGAGGACACGGTGCTGCGGATCGAGGCCGGCGACGGGGCGCTGCTCTTCGCCGACAGCGTGATCAGCTACGGCGGGCTCGGCTTCGTCCCCGACAACCTGCTCGGCGACGACGCCGAGGGCGTCAAGCACAAGGTGCGCCAGCGCTGCGCGGCGCTGCTCGACGAGGACTTCGAGCACCTGCTCTTCGCCCACGGCGAGCCGCTGCTCGGAGGCGGCAAGGCCGCGCTGCGCGAGTTCGCCGCCGGCTGACCCCGGGCCTCTAGGATTCGCGCGTGATCTACCTGCTGCGACACGGCGTCGCGGAGCGGAGCAACGGCGAGGACGCGAAGCGGCGCCTGACCGCCGAGGGCAAGCGGCAGTCCGAGGCGGCGGGACGGGCGCTGGCGGCGCTCGGCGCGCCGATCGAAGCGTGCCTGACCAGCCCCAAGCTGCGCGCCTCGGAAACGGCGGAGCTCGCCTGCGAGGGGCTCGGCATCCCGGCGGAGACCTGCGAGGCGCTCGCCGGCGGCGCCTTCGACGCGCTCGAGCTCGCCGCCGGGCGCGGCGAGGCGATGCTGGTCGGCCACGAGCCGGACTTCTCGAACGAGATCGCCCGCCTCACCGGCGCCAGGGCCAAGCTGCGCAAGGGCGGGCTGGCGATCGTCGACGGCGGCACGCTGCTGGCGCTGCTGCGGCCGGAGGAGCTGGCCGCGATCGCCGCCGGGGGAAACCAAGCGCGCCCCTGACCGATCCCACGGCGGCAACAGGCGCCATGCGGGGGAATACAGCGCCCCGGCTGCTCATGGGAGGTGAAGCAGCCGGGGCACGCTCTTTGCGGCGATGACTCTCGTCGCAGTGTCTTGTCTATCAGACATGTCCGCGCTTGCCAAGTGGGGCTCGCACAGACTGCCGCAATCTGCGTCATCTGGTACCGACGGCGCGGGCGGTGCCGCACATGATGACACTTATCTTGGACAAGAACGGCCAGGGGCGCGATCTGTCAGGACGGGCGCGTTCCGATTGGCCAGTCAGCCAAGCCCGCGCCGTTCCTTGTAGCCTCCGCGGCCGACTTCACGACCGATAAGGAGAGCGCAAGACCGATGGGACTTCTTGATGGGAAAGCGGCGATCGTCACCGGCTCGGCCCGGGGCATCGGCCGGGCCACCGCGGAGCTGTTCGTCAGCGAGGGCGCCAGGGTTCTGATCAACGACCTCGACGCCGACGTCGCCGAGCAGGCGGCGGGCGAGATCGACGGCGAGACCGCCGTCTACAGCGGCGACCTGACCAAGGAGGGCGCCGCCGACGAGCTGGTCAAGGCCGGGGTCGACGCCTTCGGCGCGGTCGACATCTGCGTCAACAACGCCGGCTACACCTGGGACGGCGTCGCCCACCGGATGACCGACGAGCAGTTCCAGGCGATGCTCGACATCCACACCGTCGTCCCCTTCCGCGTCGCCCGCGCGCTCGCCCCGCACTGGCGCGAGGCCGCCAAGGCGGAGAAGGGCGAAGACAAGGAGGTCTTCCGCAAGCTGGTCAACATCTCCTCGACCTCAGGGACGATGGGCAACGCCGGCCAGGTCAACTACTCGGCCGCAAAGATGGGCGTCGTCGGGCTGACCAAAACGCTGGCCAAGGAGTGGGGCCAGCTCAAGATCAACGTCAACGCGGTCGCCTTCGGCTTCGTCGAAACGCGCCTCACCGCCGCCAAGGAGGAGGGCGAAGAGATGACCGCCCCGGGCGGCGAGAAGATCGAGCTCGGCATCCCCGAGCAGATGCGCGCGATGGCCTCGGCGATCATCCCGCTCGGCCGTCCCGCCACCCCGCAGGAGGCCTCCGGCCCGGTGCTGTTCCTGGCCTCGCCGCTGGCGAACTACGTGCAGGGCCAGGTCCTGAACGTCACCGGCGGCATGTTCGGAGGGATGTACACCTGAGACGGCTGCAAACCGGCGCCTGGCGGTGTCCTCGGGAGGCCGGGTCGGGTCACGCACTGACTTGTGCGCTCCCCTCCCCGGCCTCCCTGCGTCCTAGCCAGGCTTGGTTTTCGCCGTCTCAGAGAAACATATGAGCTACCTGGATCTGGCCGACAGGACCTGGCCCCTGCTGTGGCGGGGGATGCGCTTCCACACGTTCGCGTACCGGGCGACCGGTGGGCGAGTCGGGCACAGCCTGCCCGGCTCGCCGATCCGGGTGCTGCTGCTCGACCACGTGGGGGGGGCGAAGAGCGGCAGGTTGCGAACGTCGCCGCTGCTCTACGTGCGCGAGGGCGAGGACATCGTCCTGGTCGCCTCCAAAGGCGGCTACCCGAAGAACCCGGCCTGGTTCCACAACCTGATGGCCAACCCCGATACCGAGGTCCAGGTCGGCTCCAAGCGCCTGCCGGTCCACGCCCGGGAAGCTAGGCCCGAGGAGCGCGAGCGGCTCTGGGCCAAGGCCGTCGCCGCCTACCGCGGCTACGAAGCGTACGCGGCGCGCAGCAAGGGCCGCGAGATTCCGCTCGTCATCCTCGAGCCGCGCGGCTAGGCGATCGCGTGGTTCCTTAGAGACGTCATAGCGTCAACAAGGAACCACGCGGCAGACAGGGCTACTTCGGGCGGCGCTCCTCGGCCAGCGGCTCGCCGCCCTCGGCGATCGCCTCCGGCGGCCAGGGCCCGGCCCAGTTGTCGCGGGCGCCGTCGATCGTGATCGTCGTGCCGGAGAAGAAGTCGCCGGCCGGCGAGGCGAGGTAGGCGACCAGCCAGGCCATCTCCTCGGCGCGGCCGGCGCGGCCGATCGGGATCGAGCGCTCGAGATTGTCGACGACGACCTGCGGATACTTGGTCAGCAGCGTCTCGGTGGCGAACTGGCCGGCGGCCAGCGCGCAGGTCCTGATCCCGAAGCGCGCCCACTCGATCGCCAGCGTGCGCATCATGTTCTCGACCGCGGCGCGGGCGGCGCCGGAGTGGACCATCCCCGGCATCCCGTTGTGGGGGGAGAGGGTGACGCTCAGCACCTTGCCCCCGCCCTGCGGGATGAACGCCTTGGTGGCGGCCGCGTGGGTCATCAGCCAGGTCCCCTGCACGTTCAGGTCGAGCACCGTGCGGAAGCCCTTCGGGGTGATCGCCTCGGCCGGACTGAGGAACTGGCCGCCGGCGTTGTTGACCAGCACGTCGAGCCGCTCGTGACGCTCGAGCAGCCGGTCGAACAGCCGCTCGACCGCCTCCTCGTCGCGAATGTCCATCGTTTCGCGCTCGAAGGAGCCGGCCAGGCCGGCGGCGAGCGCCGCGGTCTCCGCCAGCGGCTCCTCGCGCCGCCCGCAGCCGACCACCGCGGCGCCGAGCCGCACCAGCTCCAGCGCCGTCTCGCGGCCGAGCCCGCTGCCCGCGCCGGAGACGAGACAGACCTGCCCGTCGAGCAGACCCTCCCTGAAGATGCGCGAATCGGGCGCGGTCACGCGCACAAGCCTAGATGGTTGATTCCACGACCAGGCACGCCTGGATGACGCGCCTGGCACACTGCGCGGCTCGGCGTCCTCGGGTTTGCCTTTGCCAACCGGCAAAGGCTGCACCCTGCGTCCTTGATCCGCTTGGCCAGGCGCGCCCCCAGTCACACCTCGCCGTGGAATCAACCATCTAGAGTCTGCGCGCGTATCCGACTTTCATGGCGTTGCAACCCCATCGAAGTCGGCCGCGGGGGGCGGAAACCGGGGTAATGTGACCGGCCCATGAAGGTCCACGTCGAAGCCAAGCCGCTGCACGAGCCGCTGGCCGGCGGCAGCGCCGGCGCCTCGGTCGCGGTCGAACCGCTGATCGCCGGCCACGTCACCTGGCCGCTGCCGATGATGGAGCGGCCGGGCGGGCGGCTGGAGACGCTGAAGCTTCTGCGCGCGCTGCTCAGCGGGCAGCCGCCGACCGTGGTCCCCTGCCCCGCCTTCCTGATCCGCCACCCGAGCGCCGGCGCGGTCCTCGTCGACACCGGCCTGCACCCCTCGATCGCCACCGACGGCAGGGAGAACTTCGGCGGCCTCGCGGCGCGCTTCGGCAAGCCGGCGCTGGAGCCGGGCGAAGACGTGCCGGCGCAGCTGCGCGCGCGCAACCTCGAGCCGGGCGAGATCCCGGTCGTCGTGATGACCCATCTGCACCTCGACCACAGCTCGGCGATCTCCGAGTTCCCCAACTCGACCTTCGTCGTCAGCGAGGTCGAGTGGGAGGCCGCGACGGTGGGGCCGAGACCGCTCGCCAACGGCTACCGGCGCGCCCACCTCGACTACGCCTTCGACTACCGGACGGTCGACTTCGACCGCGGCGGCATCGACTCCTACGCCAGCTTCGCCCGCTGCTTCGACCTCTTCGGCGACGGCTCGGTGCGGCTCGCCCACACGCCCGGCCACAGCGCCGGCCACGTCTCGGTGATCGCCCGCCTCGCCGAGCGCGACTTCGTGATCGGCGGCGACGTCGTCTACACGGAGGGCCAGCTCGACGGCTCGGCGCCGCTCGCCCCGCGCCCGTTCGACGAGCACAACTACAGGCGCTCGATCCAGGAGCTGCGGCTGTTCCGGCGCGAGTACCCAGGGGCGATCGTCACGCCGGGGCACGATCCGGGCTTCTACGAGAAGCTCGCCGAGCGCTACTCCTAGCCATCCCCTCGTACATTTCCCGCACGCGGCCGAAGATCTCGCCCGCGACCTCCTGCTGGCGCTCGCGGCTCGCCGCCGCCTCGACCGGGAAGCTGAGCGGCGCGCCGAACTGCACGGTGACCCGGGGGAAGCGCAGCCGCTTCCAGCGCCGCACCTTGGCCGAGCCGTGGATCGCGACCGGGACGACCGGGGCGCCGGATTCGAGCGCCAGCCGGCCGACGCCGCGTTTGGGCTCGCCCAGCTCGCCGCTGCGCGAGCGGCCGCCCTCGGCGTAGATCAGCAGCATCTCTTCCTGGCCGAGCACCTCGAAGGCGGTTTCGAACGCCTTCTCGTCATGCTGGCCGCGACGGATCGGAATCACGCCGCCGACCTTGTAGATGTAGGTGAGCACCGGCGGGCCGAACATCTGCGATTTGGCCAAGAAGCGGATCCTGCGTCGCAGGTAGAGGCCGACGAAGAAGTGGTCCATCTGGCTGAAGTGATTCGGCGCGAGGATCAGCGGACCGTCCTTGGGCACGTTCTCGCGGCCGATCGCGCGCACCCGGTAGAGCAGCAGCGTCGGCAGGGTGACGAGGATGCGGACGAAGGTGTAGGTCCAGCCGGCGCCCTTGAGCGCAGCCTCGTGGAACTGGTCGAAGTAGGAGGCGGGGCGGTCGTCCTTGTAGACCTGTGGCTTCATGTCGGACATGTGCGGGGGACGACCCGCGGCCGTCGCCCGTGCCTACCCCCTGCCCGCGCGGCGGTTACGCGGCCCCCTCCCGAGCGTGGTCGAGGTTTGTACCGCCATGCGGATAGAACCTCTACGGCGCCGGGTCAGCTGGCCCAGCCGCGGCTGCGGTCGAGGGCGCGGCGCCAGTCCGCCAGCAGGGACTCGCGCTCGTCCTCGCCCATCCGCGGCTCGTAGCGCGCCGCCTCGCGCCACATCCCGGCGACCTCGGCGGCGCTCCAGCGGCCGGTCGCGATCCCGGCCAGGTGGGCGGCGCCGAGCGCGGTCGTCTCGGCGATCTCCGGGACGACGACCGGGGCGCCGAGCACGTCGGCCTGGAACTGCATCAACCAGCGGTTGGCGACGGCGCCGCCGTCGGCCTTCAGCTTGCCGATCCGCTCGCCGGCGGCGGCCTCCTCGGCGCGGACCGCGTCGACCGTCTGGTAGGCGATCGCCTCGAGCGCCGCGCGCGCCAGGTGGGCGCGGCCGCTGCCGCGGGTGAGGCCGACGATCGCGCCGCGCGCGTGGGGGTCCCAGTGCGGCGAGCCGAGCCCGGTCAGCGCCGGGACGAAGTAGACGCCGTCGTTGCCCTCCAGCGAGGCGGCGAGCGCCTCGCTCTCCCCCGCGTCGGCGACGATCCCGAGCCCGTCGCGCAGCCACTGCACGGCGGCGCCGGTGACGAAGATCGAGGCCTCCATCGCGTAGGCGGCCTCCTCCCCCGCGCCGCAGGCGACCGTGGCGAGCAGGCCCGCCGCCGGCGCGGGCGGCTCGCCCCCGGCGTGCAGGAGCACGAAGCTGCCCGTCCCGTAGGTGTTCTTGGCGCTGCCGGCGGCGTGGCAGGCCTGGCCGAAGAGCGCCGCCTGCTGGTCGCCGGCGACGCCCGCGACCGGCACCTCGCCGCCGAACTCGGCCGTCGTCCCGTAGACGTGGGCCGGGGGCAGCGGCTCGGGCAGGCTCGCCGGATCGACGCCGAGCAGGCCGCAGAGCTCCAGGTCCCAGGCGAGCCGGCGGATGTCGAAGAGCAGCGTGCGCGAGGCGTTGGTGTAGTCGGTCGCGTGGCGGCCGGTGAGCTTGAACAGCAGCCAGGAGTCGATCGTGCCGAAGACGGCGTCCGCCGGCAGCTCGGCGTTGCGCAGAAGCCACTCGACCTTGGTGCCGGAGAAGTAGGGGTCGAGGACGAGGCCCGTGCGCTCGCGCACCAGCGGCTCGTGCCCGGCCGCGCGCAGCTCCTCGCAGCGCGCCGCGGTGCGCCGGTCCTGCCAGACCAGCGCCCGGTGCAGCGGCTCGCCGCTGGACGGGTCCCAGGCGACGACGGTCTCGCGCTGGTTGGCGATCCCGATCGCGTCCAGCTCCGCCCCCCCGATCCCGGCGTCCGCGAGCGCCCCGTGCGCCACCCGCCGCGTCACCTCCCAGATCTCGTTCGCGTCGTGCTCGACCCAGCCCGGCCGCGGGAAGTGCTGCTCGAACTCCGAGTAGGCGCGCCCGGCGACCCGCCCCCCGCCGTCGAAGACGAGGCAGGTGGTCCCCGTGGTGCCCTGGTCGATGGCGAGGATCATGAAAGGTTCCGCCCCCCTTCTCGGCTCCCGCTACCGCCTGAGGAGTCAGAAATGGACTGGCCTCCGCTCCCGCGGTCAAAGGGGGGCGGGCGGTGCGTCTCTCGGCGAGCAACGTACACCCGGGCGAAGTCGAGCAGCTGGCGGGCGCGGTGGGCGAAGCCGGCGAGCGAGCGGCCGGTCGCGCGGTGGGAGAGGTCGAGCTCGAGCTCGCGCAGGCGGTGGCCGGCGCGCACCGCGTCGATCGTCATCCCGACCTCCATCCCGTAGCCGCGGGCGAAGGGCAGGGTCGCGCGCAGCGCCTCGACCCGCAGGGCGCGCTGGCCGGATATCGGCGCCGCCGTCTCCAGGCCGCAGCGGCGGCGGATCGCCCAGCGGGCGAAGCCGAGCGCGAGGCCGAAGCCGCCGCCGAGCCGGCGGCTGAAGGCGGCGACCGCGAGGTCGCACTCGCCCCGCTCGACCGCCTCGACCAGCGGCGCCAGCGCGGCGGCCGAGCCGCCGAGGTCGCCGTCGCAGAGCAGCACGACCGCGGGCGCCGGCTCGGCGCTCAGCGCCGCCTCCGCCGCGGCGCCGACGTTGGCCCCCTTGCCGTGCGGCCGGCCGCGGCTCACGACCTGCGCCCCCGCCGCCATCGCGACCTCGGCCGTGCCGTCGGTCGAGGCGTCGTCGGCGACCCAGACGGCCGCCCGGGGAAGCGCGCTCCGCAGCGCCGCCACCGTCTCCCCCACCCGGTCCGCCTCGTTGCGCGCGGCGACGATCACGGCGAGTGGGGCAAATCCCTCAGTAACGATTTTCGACACCTCTCGGTGACGATTTCGACAGGCGGTCACGGAGACGGCGCCTCGCGATCGAGAAGCCAGGCGAGAACTCCCACCGGAACCGCCCAAACCGCTCCCGATCCTCGTCCATCGTCCAAGTCCAGCACGGAGCGGGTGGCGAAGATTCCACCCCCCCGGGCACGGAGGGTCTGCGCAGCACGTCGCCAGGGCCCATCGACGTACTTCCCCTCGAACCCGATTCCCAGCTCCGGTCCGACGAAGTCGACCTCAGCCGCGGTCGGCGCGCGTTCGTACATCACGGTGCTGGCCTCGAGGAGCATGCCCGGCCCCCGGCTCGTCGCCGCCGCACGGAGGAGAAGCAGGCCAAGCTGCTGCTCGCTGACAAGCGATTGGTCGGGATCGCTGCGGCGTTCATCTCTCAGGTGAGGAATGCGAGCGATCAAGGGGTCGACGAAGTAGACCTTCTCCTGTGCCCGCAGGTTCGGCAGGCCCCCCCTTGCCTGGTGGCAACGCCACGCGATCAGGGCAAAGCTGAGCGCATCAACCCGGTCGTTGACCCTGTGGTTGTCGGAAAGGCCGACATCGCGCGCGACCGACGAGGCGTTGAGCGGCGAAGCCAGGTTGTCGACCAGACGCTCGAGAAAAGCCGCCACCTCGCCCTCGCTCATCCCGGTGGTCTGGAACGCATCGCCGGCGATCACATCCCAGAGCGCCTGCACGAAGCCGGCGCTCACATCCGCCGAAGCGACGAAATCGCTCACGGCGCGAGGGAAGCCTCCCACGCGAAGGTAGCTCTGCCACACGTGGTCGAGGTCGGAGAAGAAGGGCACAAGCTCGCGAATCGCCTTCTCCCCGCGCGCGGTGCGCAGGTCCTTGGGCGGCAGCGAGGCATCCGGCAGGCGATCGAAGCCTCTGGTCGAACGACAGAAAGACCGGAAGCCCATCGGCAGCAGAAGCCGATCGGAGTCGACCGCGTCGGCTCGACGACCCGCCAGAGCCTTCGTCGCCTCGCGCAGATCACGGGCAGAGGAGCCCGAGAGCACGACGCAGCTTTTACGGAACAGGGAGTCTCCGTCTCGCAGCTCCTTGATAGTCGCCGCCCAGCCGGAAACCGCGGTCACCTCGTCCAGGAACCAGTAGCGCTGGCCGGAAACCGTGGCGGAATCCCGCTGGCCGGTGACGATCAACCGCCGCAGGTCCTGAGCCGTGAGCCCGTCGCAGGAGCAGAAGAACACCAGGCGGGGATCGGCTCCATCGGCGATGGCTTTTGCGATAGCCCGCTTGATCTCGACGCTCTTCCCGACCCGGCGAGGGCCTCGCAGCACATAGAGCCCGGGCGGCTCGAGATCGAGCAGAGGTGCAGGTCTGTAAAGGAAAGGCGCTTCGGTCGCCTCACGGAGATCCGGGTCGTCGCGCTCCCACCGCTCGTCGCGCCACCAAGGCGAGCGATCGGTTAGAAGTCTCCGTAATTGGCCGTCATTCACCCGAAAAACCATACCAAATTGGCGGTCAGCCACCCAAAAAAATGCCGTTTTTTGGGTGGACGCAGTAGATATCGGCTTCGACGGATATTGTCCCCGCCCATGGCGGACATCGAAGCTCACATCACGGGGAACGTCTGGAAAGTCGAGGTCGCGGTCGGCGACACGGTCTCCGACGGCGACACCGTCGTGATCCTCGAGTCGATGAAGATGGAGATCCCGGTCGAGGCCGAGGACGACGGCACCGTGAAGGAGATCCGCTGCGAGGAGGGCCAGTCGGTGAGCGAAGGCGACGTGCTGGTCGTCCTGGAGTAGGGACTTGGACGAGCAGCTCGCCTCCGGCAAGCTGATCCTCGACTCGCCCGCCGAGGCGGTCGTCCGCATCCGCATCTCCAACCCCGAGCGGCGCAACGCCCTCGACCACGAGATCCTCGACGCGCTGGCGGAGACGCTGCCGCGGCTGAGCCGCGGGATCGAGACCCGCTGCGTGATGATCACCGGCGCGCCGCCCGCCTTCTCGGCCGGCTACGACCTCGCCTCGATCCCGCGCGAGACCTTCGAACGCGACGCCGAGGCGCTCGTCGCGCACCCCTTCCACGATGCGATGGAGGCGCTGGCCGCGCACCCCTGGCCGACCGTCGCCGCGATCAACGGCCACTGCCTCGGCGGCGGCCTGGAGCTGGCGATCACCTGCGACATGCGGATCTGCGCGAGCGGCGCGAAGCTCGGCATGCCGCCGGCCAAGCTGGGGCTCGTCTACGGCCACACCGGGCTGCGCAAGTTCCTCGACACGGTGGGGCTGGCGCGGACCAAGGAGCTCTTCCTCACCGGGCGCAACTTCGAGGCCGAGCGCGCGGAGCGGATCGGGCTCGTGCACGAGGTCGTCGACGCGGAGTCCTTCGAGGCGGCCTCGATCGCGCTCGCCGAGCGGATCGCCGCCAGCGCGCCGCTCTCGATGCGCGGCAACAAGCAGGCGATCGAGACGCTGAACGAGAACCCGACGCTGAGCGAGCAGCAGGAGCGCGGCCTGATCGCCCTGCGCGAAGCCTGCTTCGCCTCCGAGGACCTGCGCGAGGGCGTCGAGGCCTTCGCCGAGAAGCGCCGCCCGCGGTGGAAGGGCCGGTGAGCAAGCCGATCCGGGGACCCGGACACATCTGCGCGATTTCCCGCTCCGAATTTTTCCATTCTCGTGCTGACATGGCACAGCAGGAGCGCCAGCCTGGCGGATGTGATCGATGAACGCCACCCACTTCCCGAGCCTGGACATCCCCGAAACCGAGAAGCTCGCCTACACCGAGGCGGACGTCCACTCGAAGCTCTTCGAGCCCGACATGTCCGCTCTCGGCTTCCCGCCGCGAACGGCAAACCAGGCGGACGGAGAGTGGTTCCAGGAGCAGCAGACGCTGGCGCTTCGCCGTCTCAGGTCCGGACGTGCTCGCGGCCAGTACGACGGGCTCTACCTGATCGGCAACTCCCCGGTCGTCCTCTGCGAGCTGAAGCGGTACGACTCGCTCGACTCCGCACGGGAGCTCGCGCAGGCCAAGAAACAGCTGATCGAGTACGCGCTGAGCGAGGACTTCGATCCCCCGCCGCCGTTCCTTGTCCTCTACTGCGGCAAGCAGGAGCGGACGGTGTTCTGGGCCCTTAGATCCCTGGTCGACGGGACGCCGGCCGACGAACAGCCGTACGAGGAGCTCGGCTCTGAGATCTGGAGCTGGGACCGGATCGTCTCCTTCCATCGAAAGGGCGAGTTCGCGAAGGAGCAGGTGTCAGCCAAGCGACTGCTGGAGATCCTGCTTCACCACCTGGACCGGATCGAAGACGACCTGCGCAAGGACGTCGCCCAGTCGATCCGGATCGTCGGCGCCGAGAAGCCGCCGGCGATCGTCAGCGACTTCGGCCGGTGGCTGCTCGACCACGCCGAGGCTCAGCGCCGGATGAGGGAGCTCTACCAGCGGAAGCTCGCCGAGGTGCCGCAGGCCTCCGAGCGGGTCGTGAACGAGGAGATGGTCACCCAGGCTGCGCTCAACTACCTGAACAAAGTCTTCTTCCTGAACCTCTGCGAGGAGCGCAACCTGCCCGGCTTCTACCGGATCCTGCGCGAGTTCCTGCCCGAGACGAAGGCCGTCACGACGCCGACGACCGCGGCCGTCTTCCTCGGCCTGCTTCGCAAGAAGATCCGCGACGCCACCGACGAATGGGACCCCGCGGAGGAGCAGGCCTACCGCAGCCTACGTGGGGAGCTGACCAGCGACATCCGCGAGCACGTGATCGACCAGAACAACTGGAGCGAGCTGATCCGCGTCGCCTTCGACCTCGCCCAGGACGAGTTCCCGCTCATCTACCGCGAAGACGCCTACGACTACTTCCGACCCAACAAGGAGACGGTCGCCGAGCTGATCTACGACCTCTCGACCAAGAGCTTCACCGAGCTCACCAACGAGCACGTCGGCAACATCTACCAGGGCCTGCTCTCCTCCCGCCGGCGGGGCTCCGACGGCAAGAGCGGCCGTCAGGCGCAGCAGTCCACCCTGGGCGCCTTCTACACCCCGCAGGGGGACGTGGACTACATGGTCTCGAAGCTCGGCCTGACCGCCGACTCCAGGGTCCTCGACCCGTGCATGGGCTCGGGTCACTTCCTCGAGGGGATCTACGAAGCGCTGCGCGAGCTGCACGCCGCCACCGGCGTGACCGGCGCCGACGCGCACCGGGCGATCGCCGAGCAGATATACGGCGGCGACATCGACACCTTCGCGACGTCGCTGGCGGCGATCCGGATGTTCCTGCTCGACGAGCACGGCACGCGCGCGAGGCCGCGTCTCTTCGTCCACGACATGCTGCTGCACTCGCCCGAGCGTCCGGGGGACGAGCTGTTCTCGAGCGAGGTCTTGGAGGCCGAGGGCCGTCCCAGGGCGGAGGCGGAGCTCGCGGTGAGCGGGGACCGCGAGGTCGACGATCTGCGGCCGATCGACGAAGTCGAGTTCGACGCAGTGGTCGGCAACCCCCCGTACGGCGCCCGCAAGCCCGCCTACAAGAAATCGATCTACGCGCGGCTCTACGGAACGCGGGCGGCAGACGTGAAGCTGGGCAGCGTCGCGACCGGCGACAAGGACACCTACTCGATGTTCTTCGCGAACGGGGTCGAGCGGCTGCGCGAGGGCGGCAGGCTCTGCCTGATAACCAACGACAGCTTTCGCACCCTTGCCAACCACTCCGCGCTGCGCAGCTACCTGCTGCGGCGCTGCAAGATCGTCGAGATACTGCTCACCGACACCAAGCACTTCGGAGGGGTCAGCTTCCAGTTCGCCGGCATGGCGATCACGACGCTGGAGAAGTGCTCGGACGCCGACGCGCGGCGCGAGAACGTGATGCGGCTTGTCGACTACGTCAGGGACCCGGCCGACTTCGCCGATCCCCCGCCCGGCGCCGTGACCGAGCTGCGACAGGCGGAGTACGAAGTGCTTCCAGACACTCCGTTCTTCGTCGGCGTTCCGATCGAGCTCTTCGTGTCCGCACGGGACTCGATCCAGGTCGGCGAGGTCGCGAAGGGACGCGTCGGGCTGCAGACCGGAGAGGACAAGCGCTTCCTGGCCGGCGTAGACGAGCCCTTCTCCGGACTCGAGAAGACCGTGCCCAGCGCCGAACTCGCAACCGACATCGACGAGACCGCCATGAAGAACGGCATCCCGCCGTCCGACCTCCATTGGGTCCCCTTCGCCAAGGGGGAGGGTTTCGGCGAGTACTGGAGGCTTCCCCGGGTCGCCATCGACTGGTCCGAGGCTTCGGTCGCAGAGCTCGAGCGTCGAGCGGCGCTTCCTGCCGGCACTCCGAGAAAGACCTACTTCCGAAACCGCGAATCCTTCTTCCGGCCGGCTCTGACCTACTCGGTCGTATCGAGCGGCAGGGTGTCGGCAAGGCTGATGCCGGAGGGGTGGATCTTCGGCCACAAGGGCAGCGCGATCTTTGCCGAGGACGAAGGCGCCTCTGAGCTCTTCCTACTCGGCTATCTCAATTCTGCCCTGGCGACTTACTACTCCGGACACTAAATAGCCGTCATGCTGCTTTGGCATAGGCGACGTGCTCCTCGTCGAAGTAGCCGGCGACGATGTGAGGTCGGCGCTGCCTGGAGCGCAGATAGGAACGTGTGTCGTCGAT
>Ga0210110_1000011_pt1 | contig 92327 bp, 73 predicted proteins | sample China_Galinas_PW_2_FD_184865 | JGI IMG/M metagenome (GOLD analysis project Ga0210110, IMG submission 184865) | Wetland microbial communities from San Francisco Bay, California, USA, that impact long-term carbon sequestration - China_Galinas_PWB_D1... | ecosystem: Environmental > Aquatic > Marine... | reverse complement strand
TCCTCTGGACATTGTTGACTCCTGTGGCAGTCAAGCAAGCCCAGTCTTCTGCTCTCACGAGAGACCTGGCATCCAGGGTGGGTCTTCGTCCTCCTCTTCTTGTGCGACTGAAAATCGTGGTGTCGTGGGTTCGATTCCCACCCTCGCCACTTCGGAAAGTCCCTGCAGGATGGGGCTTTTCGGGTGCTTCTCTTTCTCCTCTGTCTCGCCCTGAAACGGCGAATTGGCTACGAAAGGGCTACGCAATCCTGGCTCTGGCCCTCTGCTAGGCCGATCAAGAGACCGCTCAGCTGCTTATCAACGCGGCGATGAGGATGAGGCACCTGCCAGCGCCGTGTCGAGGGCCGCGGCGATCAGCTCGGGCTGTTCGATCTGGGGGTAGTGGCCGGCATCGGGGAGCTCGATCGCCTCGACGGCGGGGCGGAGAGCGCGGAGGCCGTCGAGGACGGCCGGGCGGGCGACCGGGTCGTGCATGCCCCATGCGAGCGTGAGGGGGCCGGGCCAGTCCCGGATCGCGCCGTGCCAGCGGTCGGTGAAGCGTTCGCGCTCGTCCATGTAGTGAATCGTCTTGTGGGCGATCCGTTGGCCGCCGTTGTGGGAGATCAGCGACCATTGGTCGACCGCCTCCTCGGCACTCAGCGGGTGGTCGGGGGCGAAGATCCGCGCGAATTGCGCGCGGAACGTCCGCTCGGTGGTGAGGCGCGCGAAGAGCGGGCCGAGCCGGCTCCGCAGCATGCGCTGGCCGATAGTCGGCTTGGCCAGATGGAGAAGCATGCTGCCGTTGAACAGCAACGCGCCGGTCAAGCGCATGTCGAGTTCGCCGCGAAGGTCGCGAGCCATCAGCTCCGTGGTGACCGAGGTGCCCATGTCGTGACCGACGATGAAGATGGGCGGTGAGCCGGCCCGCCGGACGAGCTCCTCGGCCGCGTCGGCCTGCCAGGCAAGTGTGTAGACGTGGTCCCGGGGCTTCTCGGAGAGGCCGAAGCCGAGGAAGTCGAAGGTCAGCACTGCCGGATCGGGCCGCAGCGCCAGCAGCTCGCGCCAGTCATACGAGCTGGATGGGAAGCCATGTAGGAGCAGCAGCAGAGGTGGTTCGGAACCATCGCGGCGGCGGACATACAGCTGCCGGCCGAGGACGTCTTCGATTGTCCCGGCGCTGCGCCATCGCTCGACCCTCTCCGTCAGCACGACCCCGTGAGCCTCCCACAATCCTCCTCGGACGCGCGACGATCCGTCCGCATCGACTGCCTCCGGTCTCAAGCGATTGCGCGTTAGGATGCCGGAATGGCGATTGTTCGTGCCACAGCGTTGATTACGGCAGTGCTCGGGGTGTCGTTCGTCTTGGCCGCGTGCGGAGGGGAGAGCGGCGGTACGACCACCATCGCGACGAAGCCTGGCACCAGCTACGCACCCAAGGAAACGACCTCTTCAACCGAGGAGAAGACAGCAACCGCCAAGGAAAAGACCGCCCCGGAGAAGACGACCGCCAAGTCAGAAGCGGGCGGCAACGCGAACGCGGCGGCGAAGGAGGGCGAGCAGGTGTTCACGGCGAACGGCTGCGGTGCCTGCCACACGCTTGCGGCGGCCGGCGCCGATGGCACCGTCGGACCCGATCTGGACGAAACGCTTCCCGGCAAGAGCAAGTCGTACATCAAGGAAGCGATTGTCGACCCCAACGCGACCGTCCCCCCGGGCTACAGCGCGGGGATCATGCCTCCCACCTTCGGATCTTCACTGTCGAGCTCAGAGCTCGAAGCGCTCGTGACCTTCCTGCAGCAGAGCGCCGGGACGTAGCGAGAGCCGGGACCAGCGCCGCTTCGCTATTCGGCCGGCTGCTCCAGCTCGGCCAGCAACTCGCCGATGCGGCGCTCGATCTCGTCGCGGGTGGAGCGGACCTCCTCCAGCGGCCGGCCCCTGGGGTCGGGGAGGTCCCAGTCGAGGTAGCGCTTGCCGGGGATGTAGGGGCACTCGTCGCCGCAGCCCATGGTGACCACGACGTCGGCCCATTCGGCGTCCTCGCGGGTCAGCTCCCGCGGGACGCGATCGCTCAGGTCGATGTCCAGCTCCTGCATCGCCTCGATGACCTCGGGGTGCACCCTGTCGCCCGGCGTCGTTCCGGCTGAGCGGGCCTCATGGCGGTCGGCCGACCGCGTGAAAAGCGCTTCGCTCATCTGTGAGCGGCCGGCATTGTGGAGGCAGACGAACAGGACGCGCGCCATCAGTTCAGCGCCTCGGCCGCGTTGGCGTGGTCGTTTCCTGGCGAGGCCGGCGAGGCGAACCAGCGCCGCCGCCCCCACAGCGAGACGTAGACGAGTCCGATCAAGACCGGCACCTCGATCAGCGGACCGACCACGCCGGCCAGCGCCTCTCCCGAGGTCGCGCCGAAGACGCCAATTGCGACGGCGATCGCCAGCTCGAAGTTGTTGGAGGCGGCAGTCAGCGCCAGCGTCGCGGTGCGCGCATAGCCGTAGCCGGAGGTTTTCCCCCAAGCGAAGGCGATCCCGAACATGAGGACGAAGTAGGCAAGGAGTGGCGCTGCGATCCGCACCACGTCAAGTGGGTGGCCCGTAATCTGCCGTCCTTGAAGGGCGAAAAGCAGGATGATCGTGAAGAGCAGCCCGTAGAGGGTGAGCGGGCCGATCCGCGGGAGGAAGCGCGTCTCGTACCACTCGCGGCCGCGACGTCGTAGGCCGACGGACCGCGTCAGGTACCCGGCGGCGAGCGGGATACCGAGGAAGATGAGCACGGTTCGCGCAACCTCCCAGATCTCGACCGAGAAGCCTTCGGTGTCCAGGCCGAGCCAGCCCGGCAGAACCGAGAGGTAGAAGTAGCCGAGCAGGCTGTAGGCGACGATCTGAAAGAGCGAGTTGATCGCCACCAACACCGCAGTGGCCTCGCGATCGGCGCAGGCCAACTCGCTCCAGACGAGCACCATTGCGATGCAGCGGGCGAGGCCGACGACGATCAGGCCGGTGCGGTAGGCGGGCTCGTCCGCGAGCATCAGCCAGGCCAGCGCGAACATCAGCGCCGGGCCGATCACCCAGTTGAGAACGAGCGAGGAGGCGAAGAGCCCGCGCTCGCCGCGCAGGTGCCCGAGCTCCTCGTAGCGGACCCGGGCCAGCACGGGGTACATCATCAGCAGCAGACCGATCGCGATCGGTAGCGAGGTGCCGCCGATCACGATCGAGGAGAGAGCGTTCTCGAGCCCTGGGGCCAGCGCCCCGAGGCCGAGCCCGACCCCCATCGCCACCCCGATCCAGACCGGCAGGTAGCGATCGAGTGTCGAGAGCTGTCGGGCAACGGCCGGCGAGACCGTGCCTGCCGGGGCGCCGAGAGCTGCCGCCTCCCGCTCGTCGCTGATCGTCGGGCGACCCATCATCCCGGTCCACAGTGCCGCGATCGTGCGGCGAACGGCTGCCTTGCCAGGCTTGGGCAGGGGCGGGATTCCAAATGCTTCGCCGAGCTTGCCGCGGGGATGGCGAGCGAGACAACCGAGACAGCGAACAACGATTTCGACCTCGTGCAGGACACAGACTTCCCTTTTGATTCGCACCCTTCGATGTAACGGCGGGCATCCTAAAGGATTGACAATCACGATTTCAATAGATATATGTAAATAGATGGCTATCGATCTCGAGATGGAGCCGAAGACCAAGCGACCGCCGGGCCAGCCGTGCTGCGAGCCGGTCGTCTATCCCGACATCCAGCGCGAGCAGGCGCAGCGCATTGCCAAGATCGCGAAGACGCTGGGAGATCCGGTGCGCCTGCAGCTGGTCGATGTGCTGCGCAAGCACGCCGGCAAAGTCTGTGTCTGCGAGCTGGTTCCGCTCTTTGACCTCTCGCAGCCGACCGTCTCCCATCACCTGAGGAAGCTGAAGGAGGTTGGGATCGTCGGTTCCGAGCGGCCTGGCCTGTGGGCCTACTACTACGTCAAACCGGAGGCACTGGAAGAGCTCTCACAATGGCTGAGCTGACCGAAACCAGGGCGACCGGGCGGGCGCTGTCGGGGTGCGAGGAGCCCTCGAACTCGCGGCAGAGCCGGTGACGGCAAGCTGCTTTCCGTTCCAGTCGCCCTCGCCCTGGGGCCTTATGCTTCTTGAACACGAGCGATGAGGCTCGCTCCATAACCGCGGCCGCGGGTCGCTGATGGCCTCTACCACGTCCACCGACGCTGATAGGAGGCTCGTTTCATGCGGCTGCCGCGACACGACCGGCGTGAGCTTGCGGCGATCTTTGCCGGGGGAGTCGCGGGCGCGCTTGCCAGGGTGGCGCTGGCAGAGGCCGCCTCCACGGACTCAGGCAGCTGGCCCTGGGCAACGTTCGCCGCCAACATGGTGGGAGCGCTGCTGCTCGGCTACTTCGTCACCCGCCTGCAGGAGCGCCTGCCGCCGTCCAACTACCCACGCCCCTTTTTGGGGACAGGCCTCTGCGGGGCGCTGACCACGTTCGCGACCCTGCAGCTCGAGCTCTTTCAGATGCTCGAAGAGGGACATCTCAGCCTTGCTGCGGCCTACGTGGCTGCCACCCTTGCCGGCGGATTCGCCTGCGTCCACCTGGCGACCGTCGCGGTGCGGCGGACGCGGATGGCGCGATGACTCCGCTTGCGTGGGTTGCAGTCGCGTTTCTCGGCGGGACGGCCGCTCTGGCGCGCTTCGTCCTCGATGCGGCGCTGTCTGAGCGCCCCGTCGGTGTCTTCCCGGCGGGCACGCTGGCCGTCAATCTGAGCGGCGCGCTCGCCCTCGGCCTGGTCTCCGGCGCGGCCCTGCACGGTGCCACGCTGACGATTGTCGCCGGCGGAGGACTCGGCTCCTACACAACCTTCTCGACCTGGATGTTCGAGTCCCAGCGCCTCGGAGAGGCGGGACGCGCCGGGCTGCTCTGGCTCAACATCGGTCTCTCGCTGCTCGCCGGTCTTGCGGCGTTGGCGCTGGGCCACTGGCTCGGAGGGGCGCTGTGAGCGAGATGCGGTCAGAAGGGGCCGAGGCGCTGAAGCTCAGCTTCTACTTTGGTGAGCACGACCGTCACAACGGTCGCTTCCTCTCCGAGGCAATCCTCGACCTCTTCGGGCGCCGCCGGCTTGCGACCAGTGTCCTGCTGCGGGGCACCGAGGGCTTCGGCGCAGGCCAGCGCCTGCAGACCGACCGTCTGCTCTCCCTCTCCGAGGACCTTCCCCTGGTGGCCGTCGCCGTCGATCGCCGGGAGCGAATCGAGGCCGCCGTGCCGGAGTTGGTCGAGATGGCCGGCGACGGCCTCCTCACCCTGGAGCGTGCCCGCCTTGCCGCGGCCGGTCACCGGCCCGAGCACGAACCTCACGAGGAGGTGAAGCTGACGGTGTACCTGGGCCGGCGCAGCCGGCTGGGCGGCGCGCCTGCCCATGTCGGCGTCGTCGAGACGCTTCACCGGCAAGGGGTTGCCGGCGCAACGGTCCTGCTGGGCGTTGACGGCACGGCGCAGGGGCAGCGCCGCCGGGCGCGCTTCTTCGCAAGCAACGCCGGCGTTCCATCGATGGTGATCGCGGTCGGTGAGCGAGGGCGGATCGCCGCCGCGGTCGCGGAGCTGGACGAGGGGCTCGAGGGCCCTCTCGCCACGCTCGAGTCGATCCGGGTCTGCAAGCGAGACGGCCGCTCCCTGGCTCGCCCCCGGGCGCTTCCAGACGTCGATGACGCGGGCCTCGGTGTCTGGACCAAGCTGATGGTCTACTGCTCGGAGCGCTCCGAGCACCAGGGCAATGCCCTACACCTCGAGCTGATCCGGCGCCTGCGGGCAGGGGGGGCGGCGGGCGCGACCGCGCTGCGCGGCGTTTGGGGCTATCACGGCGACCACGCCCCCCATGGCGACCGGCTGCTGGCGCTGCGCCGCCACGTCCCGATTGTCACTGCAATTGTCGACACGCCCTCCCGCAGCGAGCGGTGGTTTGAGATCGTCGACGAGCTGACCGATGAGACGGGACTGGTCACATCCGAGGCCGTTCCCGCTCTGCGGATCAGCGGGCCCGGCGGCCATCTCGAGGGTGGCTTGCGTCTGGCCGGCCCGCTGCCATAGCGCCTATTCGCCGTCCGCCGCGCCCTCTACTTTGGATTAGGCGATGGAGCAGCAGACTCTCACCGACGCCTCCAGCCCCGCCCGGGTCTCGCTTCGGGATCTGCAGGACGGCCAGCGCGTGAAGGGCGTATATGCCGTGCGCGAACGGGAGCTGCGCCGCAAGCGCAACGGCGAGGCGTGGCTGCGGCTGCTTCTCGGCGACGGCAGCGGCAGCACCGAGGCTGTCTGCTGGGCGGACGCTGAGGAGCTGTACGCGATCGCCACACCCGGCACAGCCGTCTTCATCGCGGGGAGCTTTGAGGTCAGCGAGCGATGGGGATCGAAGATCAAGCTCGCCGAGCTGCGCAAGGCCGACTCCGAGGAGTACCGGCCGGAGGACCTCGCAATTGAGCCCGATGTCCCACTCGAGCGCCTCGAAAGCGATCTTCGCGAGCTGCTGGCGACCGTCCAGGACCCCCACCTACAGACGCTGCTCGACCTCTTCTTCGGTGAGGACTCCGAGATCTGGGCCCGCTTCCGTGAGGCGCCGGCGGCGAAGGTCTACCACCAGGCCTACCCGCACGGCCTGCTCGAGCACACGCTTTCGGTTGCCCAGGCCGTGAGTGCCGCCGCGAACTTCTTCCCGGGGATCGATCGCGAGGTCGCGGTGGCGGGGGCGCTGTTGCACGACATCGGGAAGATCGAGGCCTACAACGACGATCCGCTCGCGATCGAGCTGACCGATGCCGGCCGCCTCCAGGGCGAGATCCCGCTTGGCTACTACAAGGTGCGTCGCCAGATCGAGGAGATTTCGGGCTTCGAGCCAGGCCTGGCGAAGGCCGTCCTCCACATCATTCTCAGCCATCACGGCTCGCTCGAACACGGCTCGCCGGTGGCGCCCGCCACGCGCGAGGCCGTCCTCGTCCACATGATCGACAACCTTGGCGGCACGCTCGGCAGCTTCGATCGCCTCGAGCGCGAGCTCCCCGTGGGAGAGTCCTGGTCGGGCTTCGATCGCGCTCTCTCCGGCTCTGCCTACTTCGGCGAGCGCGCGGCCGCCTGAGTCGAGCCCGTTTCGGTCTCAGAAGCGCCGCGTGCAGCGCTCGATCCGCTTCACGTTGCCGCGCGAGCGGTTGATGCAGCGGACAAGGCGTTTGCGGCTTTGCCGGTGACCGCCCGTGGTCCTCAGCGCTTTTCGGATCTCCCGCTGGACATCGTGGCTGACGCTGTTGAATGTCTTGCCGATTTCCTGGACGCCGGTCGACTTGATTGCCGCGTCGGTCGTCTTCAACACCGGCTTGACGATGAACAGGTAGCAGAGAAACAGAATCCCGGCGCTGACCGCAAGGCGAATGAGCCCGGATGTGAGGCTGCCGAAGAGATTGCCCAGAATGTTCATTGATCGCAGTCGAGACTAGCCTGGGACTCCAAGACGGGCCAGGCATCGGGGTCGCCCCCCTCGCCTCGCTCGACACCGTACAACGCCCGGATCGATCCATTCCGTCGCCCCAGCGGGGCCGGCGCTCCCGCCGGATCGCAAAATGCGGAGTTCTGGAGGCATGGGCGGAGGGCTGGCCAGGCTGCCCTCACTATCCTCCGATTCGTGGCAAAGGACACCGAGAAGCTGATCCGCCAGCTCTCTCTGATCTCGTTCCTGATGGCCCAGGGCCGGCCGGTCTCGGCCCTGGAGATCAAGCGCGAGGTCGAGGGCTACAGCGATATGAACGACGATGCTTTCGCGCGCCGCTTCTACGCGGATCGCGCCGAGCTCGAGAGCCTCGGGATCCAGCTCGGGATCGAGAAACCGGGCGAGGGGTTCTTCGAGGCCGAGCTCTACTCGCTGCCGCCCGAGAACTTCTACCTCGACCCGATCGAGTTCTCCGACAACGAGCTGGCATCGCTTTCGACGGCGCTCTCGCTGCTCACCGATGGAGGCTTCGCCTATGCAGAGCCGCTGCGGCTGGCGCTCCAGCAGGTCGCCTGGGGACACCCCAACCCGCTCAGCGAGGGGGAGCGCGCGCCGGTCGAGATGGCGATGACCGCCTCCGCCGGAGGGCGTGAACTCTCGCAGCGCCTTTCGAAGATCGAGACGGCGATCTCGCGCCGCAAGACGATCGAGTTCACCTACTACACGATGGAGCGCGACGAGACCGAGAAGCGCAAGGTCGACCCCTTCCACCTCGTCTTCCGCGGCGGCCAGTTCTACCTGATCGGCCACGCGCACGAGCGCGACGCGGTTCGGGTCTTCCGCCTCTCGCGCATCCAGGGCAAGGTCGGCTACGCGACCAAGGCCGAGCACGACTTCTCGCCGCCGGAGGACTTCGATCGGCGCGACTACGGGCAGCGCGCCGACTGGCAGCTGGGCGAGATCAAGGGCACCGCGAAGATCTTCGTCCGGGGCCGCATCGCCTGGCTGATCGAGCGCGACTTCGGCGCCTATGGCGAGCTTCGCGCGGCAAAGAAGTCAGACGGGGCACCGGGCAAGGGGTCGATCTTCGAGACCGATTACGCGTCGGCGCGCGAGCTGATCTCCTGGGTGTTCCGCTGGCGCCGCAACGCAAGCGTGCTCGGGCCGGACGAGCTGCGGGAGGAGGAGGAGGGACGCCTGGCGTTGCTCCGCGACCGCCACCGGGACAATTTCGATCTAGCCGAGACGGTCGATCGGCCGCTGCGCGACGCGGCCCGCCGGTCCCGGTCCAACGGTCGCGGCGAGGCGGCAATCCGGCCGGAGCGCTTTGCCCGTCTCGTCACTCTCGCCGGCCTGCTGATCGAGTCTGCAAAGCGCGGTGAGCGACTGGGCGTCGCGGACCTGCGCGATCGCCTGGAGCTCACCGAAGAGGAACTCCAAGAAGACATCGACCTGCTCAACGTCGTCAACTTCGGTGGCGGCACGTACGTTCTCTACGCCGAAATCCAGGGCGGCGAGGTGGAGGTCGACTCCGAGCCCTACGGCGATAACTTCGCCCGCCCGGCGCGGCTCCTGCCGCTGGAGGCCAAGGCGCTCGTCGCGGCGATCGACCTGTTCGGGAACCACCTTCCCCAGGGTGGCCTGCAGAGCGCCCGCGAGAAGATCGTCGACGCGCTCGGCCACGATCCCTCCGAGGAGGGGTTGGAGATCGCCTCTGGCGGCGGCGGCGATGTCGAGGTGGCGCGGGCTGTCAACGAAGCGATCGCATCCCGCCGTGTTCTCGCGATCCAGTACTACAAGGAGAACGAGGACCAGTTCACGAAACGCTCCGTCGAGCCATACAGGCTGGAGAACGGCCGCGAGGGCTGGTACGTCGAGTCATACGACCTGACCAAAGACGGCGTTCGCCACTTCAAGCTCGATCGGATCAAGGAGGCGACCGTCACCGATGACGCGTTCGAGCCCCGCCCGGAGGTTGAGGAGCTGGCGGGCGTCGAGGGCTGGATGACGGATGGCGAGGTGCCGACTGCCCAGGTGGCTCGCGTCTGGGTCTCGCCGGAGCGGGCCCGCTGGCTGCGCGAGGAGCGAACGGTGGTCGAGGAGCTGGCCGACGGGGCCGTCGTGGTCGAGCTCCCCTACGCGGGGACCTCGTGGCTCGTGCGGGAGGTGTTGCGCGGCGCGGGCGACCTCGTCGTCCTCGAGCCTGAGGACGCGCGGGCGGCGATCGCCGACGAGGTCGCCGGCTGAGGAAGCGCCGGCTGCTGGCCGGTGAGGTTGCATTCGTTCATGCCGGGGACGTACAAATGCAGTCTCTTGGAGGCAATTTGATGCAGGCCCCCGGACATCCGGAGATCGCGCGGCTCGTGGCGCCCAACCCGGGGCCGATGACCCACGAGGGGACCAACACCTACCTCTACGGCTCGGGCCCCTGCGCGGTGATCGATCCGGGCCCGGACGACGCTGGTCACATCGATGCGATTCGCGCGGCGGCGGAGGAGCGCGGCGGAGTTGGAGTCATCCTCCTGACCCATTCCCACTCCGACCACGCCGATGGGGCGGAACGCCTCGCCACCGTTGTGCGGCTGGCAGCAGGCCGGCGCGGGAGTGGCGCCCCGCGTGTCGTTCTGCCGGTCGACGGTGAGGAGCACGACGGCCTGCGCGCGGTTGCGACCCCCGGCCACGCGGCCGAGCACGTCTGCCTGCTCACCGCCGACGGCGTCTGCTTCAGCGGTGACCTGGTCCTCGGCGAGGGGTCGACCTTCGTACCGCCCGATGGCGGCTCGCTTGCCGCCTATATGGAGTCGCTGCACCGGATCCAGGCGGAGCCGCTCGACTTGATCTGCCCCGGCCACGGTCCCTGGGTGACGGACCCCTCCGCGAAACTGGCCGAGTATGTCGAGCACCGCGAGATGCGCGAGCGCCGCCTCCTTACGGCGCTGGAGCGGGGCGAGCGCTCCCGCGAGGCGCTCCTGGCCGAGGTTTGGGACGACGCCCCAGCCGGGATGCGCCCGGTTGCAGCGCTTGTCATGGAGGCCCATCTGCAGAAGCTCCAGGCAGAGGGCCGTCTGCCAGGGCCCGTGCACGAGTGAGCTCTCGTAACTGGCAGGTTGGCCCAGAACGTCCTGGTCGGCTAGCCAGCCGAACGTCCCCCAACCTGATAAACACAGTGCTGTGACCTCTTCATCTATGGGGAAGCGCGCGGTGCGCGCTGGGCTTCTTGCTGGGGCGGCCGGGACGGGACTGGCAGCGGCCACGACCGCCGCTGCCTGGCATTGGCTGGCACGACGGCCGTTGCCGAAGGTCGAGGGCGCGATCGAGGTCGACGGATTGGAGGGCTCAGTCCGGGTCCGTCGCGACCGCTGGGGCGTTCCCCACGTCGAGGCCGAGAGCGGTGACATCTGGTTTGCGCAGGGCTTCTGCCACGCCCAGGACCGCCTCTGGCAAATGGATATCTACCGCCGCATCGTCTCAGGCCGGCTCTCGGAGATCGCCGGCGGGCACGGGCTTCCGCTCGATCGGCTGATGCGGACCCTCGGTATCTGCCGAACCGCGGAGGCAGAGGCCGCGGCACTCGACCCCGAGCTGAGAGGCCCGCTGGAGCGCTTCTGCGAAGGTGTCAACGCCGCAGCAGCCGCTAGGCCGTTGCCGTTCGAGATGCAGCTTCTGCGCCTGCGCTTCGAACCCTGGCGGCCGGCTGACATGCTCGCCCTCGCCAAGCTGCTTGCCTTCGGATTCGCAACCAACTGGGAGCGGGAGCTGCTCCGCGCCGACATGGTGCGGGAGCTTGGTCCCGAGCTGACCGCTCGGCTCGATCCCGCCTATCCGGCCGACAACCCCATCGTCTCCGAGGAAGCGTGGTCGGGTGCCGGCCTGTCGCTGGCTGAGCAGATCGCCGCGGTGCGCCGCGCGATCGGGTTCGCCCCTGAGGCGAGCGGTTCCAACAACTGGGCTGTGTCCGGGGCGCTGAGCGCGACCGGATCGCCGCTGATCGCGGGCGACCCGCACGTGTATCCGAGCATGCCCGGGATCTGGTACCAGGTCGGCCTCACGGTCGGCGATCGCTTCCTTCGCGGCGCCTCGCTGCCGGGGGTTCCCGGCGTCTGGCTCGGCCAGAACAACGACGTCTGCTGGACCTTCACCAACGTGATGCCCGACGTCCAGGATCTCTTCGTCGAGCGGATAGAGGGGGATCGCTATCTGTTCGAGGATGAGTGGCGCCCGCTGGAGACTGTGAGGGAGGAGATTGCGGTGAAGGGGCGCCGCGAGCCCGAGGTCCTCGATGTGCGCATCACTCACCATGGGCCAATCGTCAACGAGGCGCTGGGCGCCGATGAATCTGAGCCGCTCGCCCTGCGCTGGCTGACGCTCGACGATCCGGCCGCCTTCAAGGGCATGTTCGACATGCACCAGATCGGCTCGGGACCGGAGTTGGTGGCCTGCTTCAGGGAACAGACCTCGCCGGCCCAAAACCTCGTCTGGGCCGACCGCCACGGCTCGATCGGCTACAAGCTGGTTGGGCGATTGCCGATCCGCAAGGGTGGCTGTCCGGACCTTCCGAAGCCGGGGTGGACGGGTGAGTTCGAGTGGGAGGGCACGATTCCCTACGACGAGCTGCCGGAGACGATCGATCCTGAGCAGGGCTTTCTGGCTACCGCCAACAACCGGATCGTCGGCGACGACTACCCGTACCACATCACCAGCGACTGGCTGGACGGCTCCCGCGCACGGCGGATCGAAGAACTGCTGCGCGAGAGCGACGAGCACGACATCGAGGGCTTCGAGGCGATGCAGACCGACAACTTCTCGATCCCGGGGCTGGAGGCGGCGCGGCGATTGGGGCGGCTCTCGCCCCCCGGTCAGCGCGAGCGCAGCGCCATCGAGCGACTGCGAAGCTGGGACGGGCGCCTTGACCCCGACTCGATCGCCGGCACCATCTATCAGGCGTTCCTGCTGCGCCTCGCGCGCGAGTTCGCCCGTTCCGCAATCGGCGACCGCGACCTCTGCGAGCGCTGGCTCGATCGTGCCGACAACGGCTTCCTCACCTTCGTCGCCTCGCCGTGGCGCTGGCATTCCCACCTGATGAAGCTCTGGGAGGAGGCGGACGAGGAGTTGATCGGCCGTCCCTGGGATGAGCTCGTGCTGGAAGCCCTCTCCGGCGCGCTCGACGATCTCAGCGACCGCTTTGGCTCGGACCCCGAGGGTTGGCGCTGGGGGACCGTGCACGAGATGGAGTTCCCCCACGCGCTGGGCGACGCCAACCCGCTGCTCCGCAAGTTGCTCAATCGCAGTCTCAAGGCCGGCGGGGCACAGGAGACCATCAGCCAGATCGCCTACGACCCCAACGATCCCTACAAGGCCGTTTGGGCGCCCAGTTGGCGCATGGTCGCCGATCCGACCGACCCCGAGCGCTCGCGCTGGCAGATGTTCACCGGCCAGTCCGGTCACCCCGCCAGCCCGCACTACGACGATCTGCAGGCAGATTGGCTGGAGGGCCGGACCCAGCCGATGGCCGGCGAGGGCCCGTGGCGCGAGCTCGACTTGGTTCCCCCCTCCAGCTGAGCCCGTCCCTTGGGAGGGGTGATGGACAAAATGCATCCCTTGGATACAAAATGTGGGGTGACCCCTCGGGAGGGGGGCCTGCGCGAATTGTGACCCGCGTCGGGGTCGGTCGGTGTCGAAGACCTGCGCCGGGAGGCGAATCGATCCGCAGCGAGAACGGTTGGGATAGAGATGCGCCGTCTTGCCCCATGCCTGATGGCGCTGGCCGCCGTCCTGCCTGCCACGGCCAGCGCTAGGACGATCCACTTTCAGGGGCAGGAGGTCCGAGCCCCTGCCGGCTGGCCGGTCTACAGACTGGCCGCTCACCCCCGGATGTGCGTGCGGTTGGACCGGCGGGCCGTCTACCTGGGGCGTCCGGGCGCCAAGCAGCGCTGCCCGGCGAGCGCGATCGGGCGCCGGAGGGCGATCCTGGTCCAGCCGCGCGCCGCCCGGGCCAGCTCTGCGCGCCCGCTTGCCCGCATTTCGGCGGCGTCGGGGTTCATTGGGCTCGGCTTCGACGCCTGCACGGCGCCCTCCCGACGGGCGATGTCGGCCTGGGCCTCGTCTCCGTACCGCGCCATCGGCGTGTATATCGGCGGGCTCAACCGCGCCTGCTCGCAGCCCAACCTGACCAGCGGCTGGGTCAGGGACCAGGTCGCGGCCGGATGGCACCTGATCCCCACCTACGTGGGGCTGCAGTCGCCGACGAGCAGTTGCGGCTCCTGCGCCAAGCTCAGCAGCGGCTCGGCTGCCTCGCAGGGCTCGGCTGCTGCGGACGACGCGGTCAATCGGGCGCAGGACGCCGGCATAGGCCCGGGCAGCCCCATCTACTTCGACATGGAGGCCTACACGCGCACGACGACCGCCACCAACGCCACCCTCTCCTTCCTCGCCGCCTGGACCAAGCGATTGCACACCCTGGGGTACGACTCCGGCGTCTACAGCAGCAGCGCCTCGGGGATCGCCGACCTCGTCTCGAGGCTCGGCACCGGATACGCGCAGCCCGACGACATCTGGATCGCCAACTGGAACGGCCGCAGGGACGCCAGCGATCCATATGTCCCGGTCACCGCCTGGGCCAACCGCCAGCGCATCCACCAGTACCGGGGCGGCCACAACGAGACCTACGGTGGCGTGACCATCAACATCGACAACAACTACGTGGAAGGGGCCACGGCCGGGGCTTCTCCTACGGGCGACGACCCCAAGGGCGAGCTCGACCTTGTTGGCTCGCCCAAGCCTGGATGGGTCAGGGTCAGCGGCTGGGCGTTCGACCCCAGTGCGCCGGCGGAACCGGTGTCGATCCGCGCCTACGTCGGTGGCAGGGCCGGGCAGCCGGGGGCAGAGCGAAGCGAGGTGGGCGTCGCCACGCTGGAGCGCCCGGACGTCGGCTCGGCCCACCGGGCGGCCGGCGCGAACCACGGCTTCGACGTCAACTTCGCGACGCTGAAGAACGGCAGGGAGCCGGTCTGCGCCTACGCCGTTGACGTCGGCCCCGGGTCCGACGCGCTGCTGGGCTGCCAGACGATCGGCGTGCCGGTTGCGGTCACCCTGTCCCATCTGAGGACGAGCCGCGGCACCGTGCGGGTCAGGGTCAGGTGCGAATGGCCAGCGGGCACCGAATGCCCGGGGCAGATGGTGTTGCGCGCCCGGGTCAAGCTGCGCGTCCTCACCAGGCACCGGGGCAGGCGCCGGGTGAGGACCAGGGTTGCGAGACGGGCGATTGCGAGGAGGTCGTTCAAGTTGTCGGGCGAACGGTCGCACGCGTTCAGGGTCCGCCTCAGCGGGCGCGGCCGCCGGCTGACCCGCGGCCGTCCGAAGCTCCGGGCCCAGCTGGTGGTTGCGATCCCGGGCGGTCGCCGCGTCGCCGACGTGGCACTGCGTCGCCGTCCACGCTGAGATCGGCCTGGCCCGGCCGCACCGGCGGCGGAGAGCCATAGAGTCCCGGGACTGATGAGCCGCCGGGACCAGATCAAGCTGAGCGAGAATGAGCTGCTGGAGCTGCTCGAGGGGGAGCGGGTCGCCGTGGTCTCCAGCATCGGGCCCCGGGGCTGGCCGCACTCGATGCCGCTGTGGTATGTGCCGCGCGAAGGCGAGGTGTGGATCTGGACCTATGCGAAGTCGCAGAAGGTGCGGAACCTCGAACGCGACCCCCGGGCGACGCTTTTGGTCGAGACGGGCCGCGAGTACGGCGAGCTTCGCGGAGCGATGATCGAGGCCGAGGCGGAGATCCATGCCGAGCGCGAGACGGTGCTCCGGTTCGCCGAAGAGCTGACCGTGCGCTACGCGGAGGGGATCTCCTCCGTGCAGGGCGACGCCAAGGCGGCCCTCGAAGCCCAGGCTCCCAAGCGGGTCGCGATCCACTTCAAACCGCTGCGTGTTGCGACCTGGGACCACCGAAAGCTCGGCGGCGCCTACTGAGGAGAGGGGCGCGACGCCGCCACAAGCGCCTCCACCCGGTGTTGGAGGGTGACGCGCCCGCTACTCTCCCCGATCCGCCGAGAGGACCACCGATTCCATGAAACGAAGGCTGAAAGCCGCCCCGTTGCTTTCGTCGCCTTCGAGCAGGGCATCCGCGGCCATTCGGCGGGAGCGCCGAAAGGCGCTTACTTGCGGCGCCGCACGAAGCGAAGCTTGATCGTGGCGGTGGTGGCCTGAGAGCCGACCGTGGCCCTGGCGACCATCCGGACGGGCCTCCGGCGGCGTTTGGACCGCTTCAGCAGCCTCTTGCCAGCCTTGTCGAGCCTGATCTTGACGCGCTTCGTCCCGTGTGCCGCGACGGAGAACTGGGCGCGTCCATAGACGGTTGGCTTTTTCGACCTCTTCGACTTCCTGGCCGTCTTGCGCCTTTCCTGGCTGAGCAGCTGTAGCAGCCCCCGACAGGTGGTGTCGATCGCGCAGGCGATTGGCAGGGTTACGGCGTTGCCGCGGAGCCGGGGCTTCCCGATCTTCACCGGGTTCTGCGGCTGAGGCGGTTCCGGCGGCTGGTCGATCGTCAGCTCGGCCTGCATCAGGACCTCACCCAGCGTGTACCAGGCTCCCAGCGAGTAGAAGGGGTTGGGCCCTTGGCCGCAGCAGCCCGTGCCCTGACGGCCGGCCGGCAGCGGCGCGGTGAGCTCGCCGTTGGTGGAGGGGATGTCGACGTAGGGGGTGATCCAGGCCGACAGGAAGCTGCTGCCCAGATCGGCCGGGATCGGCGTCGTGTTGTCGAGCATCGACACCACGAGCACGTCAAAGCGATAGGAGTTGTCGTCGGAGTTGTAGAGGGAGCGGGCTGGCAGGTTTGTGGCCACGTGCACCAGCCCGTCCGCGCCGGGGGACATCGTGAAGGTCGCGCTGTCGGCGATGTCCTGCGCCAGGCCGGGGTCCGCCGTGCTGCTGGCGTCGCGGATGTACTCGACGACGCTGAGCCGCGCCGGCCCGGCGGCCGCACCCGGTGCCGGCTTGAACGTAACCTGGGTGATCGTGCCGTGCTGATCGCCGTTCACGCGCGGGTCGGGGAACGGGATGACGTGCGTGGCCGAGGTGTCGCCCGGGTTTGAGGCGTTTCCCGTCGTATACGCGCTGCAACCGACGCGGCCGCTGAAGATGTTGAAGTCCCCGCAGGTGACGTTCGAGTTCGATTCGTGGGCACTCAGGTTCGAGCCGAACGTCACGGCGCCAACCGGCGCCGGAAGGGCGAGGGCAAAAAGCGCCGCAATGGCGAACAGAATGCGCTTCACGAGCCTCTTATCGGCTCGTCCCTAACGAGCTTGAGCCGAGCGCTGCTGGTGCAGGCGCGCGGTAGCGCCACCGGTTGGAGGAATCAGCTGGCCTCGCGGCCGCAGCCCCGAACTCGAGGCGCAGTCGGTTTCGCCGTTAGATCTCGCCGCTCGATGGAGCCCGCCGAGGGATAATCTCGACACAACGGTCAATTGAGTCTCGGAGCGGTCAGGCCTCCGCTACATGTACGGCCGGCTCGTGTTGCAGGGGGACCAGCCGCCAGTTTCCGCATCCGATGAAACGTCGCTTAACTATTGCCTTGGCTCTCGTCTGCCTTGCCGTGCAGATCCCGGTCGCGATGAGCTGGGCGTCGCCTCGCGTCCCGAAGGGGTTCTTCGGAATTGCGCCCCAGACGGCGCTTACCCCCGAAGACGCCCGCTACATGAAGGCGGGCGGGATTGACAGCGTGCGATGGCCGCTAGTTTGGTCGGCAATCCAGCCGACCCGGCGGGGTGGCTACAACTGGAGCAGCGTTGATGAGACGTTCGGTGTAGCAGCGCGGGCCCGGTTGCAGATACTTCCCGTCCTGAGCGGCACGCCGCGCTGGCTGGCGAAACGGGAAACGACGCTCCCGGTCAACAGCGCGAAGCAACGCACGGCGTGGGGGGCGTTCCTGAAGGCGGCGACGAGGCGCTACGGGCCGGGTGGGACATTCTGGAGAGAACGTGCGCAGCCTGGTGCCAATCGCGAGCCCACGACCTCCCGCCCAGCGCCGGTCCGCCAATGGCAGATCTGGAACGAGTCCAACTTCTTCTATTTCACCTACCCGGTCTCCGCGCGCCGCTACGCAAAGCTGGTGACGATCTCGAGCAAGGCGATAAAACGGGTCAGCCGAGGTGCCAAGATCATCCTCGCGGGGCTCTTCGGCGAACCCCAGGTGAGGAGGCCATGGGGCATGGCCGCAACCACCTTCTTGGACCGTTTCTATCGGACGCCTGGAATCAAGAGCCGGTTTGATGGTGTTGCCCTACATCCCTATGCCTTCAGTACCTCGACCTTTGCCAGGCTGGTTGAGGCATTTCACGACGTCGTTCTGGCAAACCACGACCGGGTTGGCCTGTACATCACTGAGATGGGCTGGGGTTCGGAGAACGACTTCGAGCAGGTCGCCTTTGAGCAGGGCATTCGCGGCCAGGTCCGCCAGCTGCGCGCCGCCTACAGCTACCTGATCGCAAACCAGCGTCGGCTCAACCTGAAGCAGGTCTACTGGTTTTCCTGGAAGGACATTCAAAGCGATTCCTGCTCTTTCTGCGACTCCGTGGGGTTCTTCCACGAAGGCGCACGCTTCAAGCCCAAGCCTGCCTGGCACGCCTTCGTTCGTATCGCGGGGGGAAAGCCCCGCCCCTGACCCGCGAGCTCCGGGCAGTCTTGCGGCGCGGGGAATACCACGCTAGAGGCAGTTCCCTCTGCATGGTGGGTTAGGCGGAGGACCAGGTTAGGCTGCACGGCGTGAGGCTGATCCTGGCCAACAATCACCTGGGCCTGGGAGGCAGCGAGTCCTATCTCCTGACGGTGGCCGAACAGCTCGACCGCCTCGGGCACGAGGTTTCCCTATATGCCGCAGAGCTCGGGCTTGGCGCCGAGGTTGCCCGGGAGCGTGGCCTGGCGCTGATCGGCGAGACGGAGCTGGGGGACGAGTACGACGCCGCCCTGGTGCAGGACGCCAGCGTGGCGTTTCAAATCGCCGAGCGCTGTCCAGGGCTTCCGCAGCTCTTCGTTGCGCACAGCGAGATGCACAACCTGCAGGCGCCGCCGCAGCTTTCCGGTGTGGTGGGAGCGATTGTTGTCCTCAACGATCGCGTCGGTCGCCGGATGCGCAGCTATGCGATCGATGTCGATGTCACGCGCTTGCGACAGCCGATCGACACGGAGCGCTTCTTTTCGCGGAGTCCGCTGCCCGAGGCGCCGCGAAGAGCGTTACTGCTGAGCAACAACCCCAACGCCGATCGGCTGGCGATGCTGGAGTCGGCCTGCACGGATGTGGGCATCGAGCTGCTGCGGGTGGGTGGCGTTGCGGGAATGACGGCCGATCCTCTGGCGGCGATGTCGGCTGCCGACATCGTGATCGGCTACGGGCGTTCGGTTCTGGAGGCGATGTCCTGCGGGCGGGCCGCCTACGTCTATGACTGGAACGGCGGCGACGGATGGGTGACGGCGGAGTCCTATCCCTCAATCGAGGCCGACGGCTTCGGTGGCCGCAGTGGACGCATGGCAGCCGATGTCGAGCGCCTCAGTGAGGATCTGCGTCGGTATTCGGCATCGATGGGCCCGGTCAACCACGACCTCATCCTCGCCCATCACAGGGCGAACGTTCATGTCCAGGAATTGGTCCAGCTTCTGGAGCGCTTGGCGAAGTCGCCGGAGCGGCCGCGAACGCCGCTGCAGGAGATGTCGCGGCTCGTCCGTCTCGAGTGGCGCGCTCGCGGTGACGCGCAGGCCATGGCCCGCGAGAGCGCCCATCTGCACAATCTCCTAAGTGAGAGCGAGCGCGCCCGTTCAGCAGACGCGGAAAGAGCCGATGAAGTGCTGCGACAAACCGTGCAGGGGTTCGAGACGTCGGCGAGCTGGCGCCTGACCCGGCCGCTGCGGGCGCTCAGCGGGGCGTTCAGGAGAGCAGGTCGGCGGGGTCAACCTCCCGCAGATGCTCCCGGTAGCGATTCCACCACGAATGGAGCAGGCTAACTGCCTCCATCCCCAGGCGAAGGTCGGGAGACAGCTCCCCCCTCTTTGGCGCCCTGAGCCACTCGCGCAGCTCCGCGGAGAGATGGGGGGCGAGTGGGCCGGCGCCAAGACGTAGGCGATGTGCATCGATCGCCTGCTCTGAGCACCAACAGCGGAACAGGTCAGGAGGCTGTCGCGGCGTGTCGCTGGTCGATGGAAGCCTGCCGACCGGTCCGTTGAGGAGATCGAAGACGGCTGGGTAGAGACCGTCGTGTTCGCGAGCCTCCGCCTTAGCCGAAAGCACCGCCATCGCCACCTCGTCGCTTGCGCCGGGCGCGAACACCTGCGCTTGCGAGCCCAGCAAGCCGGACGGGTAGCAGGAGACCCCGCGCGCGGTGCGCGTTCGGTAGAAGATGAGGGTCGACTGCGACGGGTTTCCCTCGTACGGCTTGGCGGCGCCCAGGAACTGTTCCTGGGCACGTGCTACCAGTGGCTCGTGGAAGGTCTCCGTGAGAGCAAGGTGGGCCTTGCCGTACTGGCGCATGCTGTCGAACAGCGAAAGGCTGGCGTGGCGGGGGCGGTGGTCGAGCGTTTCCGGTAAGAAGAAACGACTGCCTCGTTGAAGTAGCGCATCGATCGCGAAGCCGTCCGCCACTGGCACGCCTTCTCCCCCGATCCGTTGTGCGAGCGGCACCAGCCAGGCGTGATCGACGAATTGGTGCTCGACCAGTCGAGCCCGCTCCTCCCAGTTGCTCGGATACTGGTCGGGCTGTGCCCGCAACCGCTCGTGGGGGATCTGCAGGGCGGCGGCGACCGGCGCGGCCAGATCCTCCTCGAAGCTGTCGCCCTCGTCGTCGTTGACGGTGAGGGCGACGGAGGCCTTGCCCGCCTCGGCCAGGCCGCAGGCGACCATCCGCGAGTCACGGCCACCGCTCAGCGGGGCCGCAACCGGGCCGTCGAGCGAGGCGACCGCCCCGCGCACGCCCTCCAACACGCCTTCGGCTGCGCCATTGCGGTCCAGCTGGGGCTCCGCTTCCGCCCATGGCCAAGTCCGGGAGTGGGAGCGGAAGCGTCGCAAGCGTCTGCCGAGCGTCGAAAACGGTTCCAGACGGCGGATCTCGACAAACGGCGTCCGCTCGCCGATCGGGAAGCGCAGTGCGACGATCGCCGCCCAGGCGTCCCAGTCGATCGAGAGCGGGCCAGGGGCGGTTCGCACGAGCGGGTCGATTCGCGAGGCGAAATAGAGGGCCCTGCCATCCTCGATCCAGTAGATCGGGCCGAGCCCATTGATGGAGGAATGCAGGTAGCGTCGCCGCCCCTCGATCACCATCCCGCAGGCCCCGCGCCGCGATGCCTCGGCCCAGTCCGAGGCGCCGTCGCGCCAAGGGATGCCCTCGTTCCAGCCCAGCCCTCGCTGGCGCGCGCCACACCAACGCAACGGCCCGCGGTCGAGCAGCAGGATTGACCCCTCGTCCTCGTGAGCCAACTGCGTCCCACCGTCGAGGGCCATGGCAAGTCGCAGTACCCGATCACGGTCGTAGGCGCCCAGCGCGCCGCAGGCGACGGGCGCGCGCGGGGGGGCTGCCGAGAGGGTCACGAGCCCGTCACCGAGGACAGGGTATCTGGGCTGCCTCTGAGGTCGGCGAGGCTACAATCGAAACCCTCTACAGCGCTCGGCCCGGGTGTTTGTCGCCAAGGCCGAATAGCCTGCAGGCATGAGGAGCGGGCACCTCCCCACCGTATTGAAGCGAGCGAGTTGCGGTAGACGTTGGCCGGAATTCTTCTAGGCGCTGCCGTCACCTGCTTCGTGGCGCTCTTCCTTGGCCAGGCGGCGCTGCGATTGGCCGGCGCGCGCGAGTGGAGCTGGCTGGCACCGGCAGTTGGGCTTTCAATCGCGATGCTGGTCGCGACACCCACGGTCCACATACCGGGCCGCAGCACGACGATGGCCGTCCTGCTCGCGGTGCTTGCGATCGCCGCCGCTGTCTGGTGCCTTCGCTCGCCGCCGCATCGTCCGCCCCTCTTCGACCTACTTGCGGCACTTCCCGTCGCCCTTCTGGCGTTGGTCCCCTTCCTGGCCGCCGGGCGCGGGGGCGTCTTGGGGGTCACCGTCAACAACGACATGGCGGTGCACCTGGCCATCGTCGAGGACTATCTCTCTTCCGCCGCGGCCGCGTTCTTCCCGTTACCCAGCGATTACCCGATCGGACCGCACGCGCTGACTGCGCTGATCGGCAGGGGGCTGGGGATTCAAGCCGACCTCGCTTTCTCGGGTTTCACACTCGCCCTTCCGCTGATCAACGCGTGGACCGTCCTGGCTGCCACCCGGCGTGCACCCTGGCTGGGTAAGGCGCTCGCCGCCACCGTCGTCGGCATGCCCTTCCTCGTGGCGGCCTACTACGGCCAGGGATCGTTCAAGGAGGTGGCGCAAGCGGGGCTGGTGCTCGCAATCGCGTTGGCGGTGGGCGGCTGCGGGCCAAGGCTGGGACGGGGGCGATGGATACCACTCGCGCTCTTGATCGGAGGCGTCATCTCGGTGTACTCGCCCGCCGGCCTGCCCTGGGTGGTGGTCATCTTGGGCTTCTGGCTCGCCGGACTGCTGGCGATCCAGGCCTGGCGTGGACGGCTCCGCGACGTTCGTCGGATCGTCCGCGGGGAGTTGCCGGCCTTGGGGATCGGTCTGGCGGTTCTGGTCGTCGCCCTGCTCCCGCAGGCGCACCGGATGTGGGAATTCATCGCCCTTCGCGAAGGCACCGGAATCTCGGTGGACGACATCGGCAACCTGGTTGCTCGCCTGCCCGGCTGGGAGGCCCTGGGCGTCTGGGACAGCGCCGACTACCGCTTGCCCGCTTCGACTGCCTTCACCGGTGGGCTGTGGAGTTGGTTTGTCGTCGCGCTGATCGTCTTCGGAGCCTTCTGGGCGTTCCGCCGCGGCCGCTGGCTGTTGCCCCTCTCGGCTGCCGCCGCGTTGCTGATCTGGAAGTACAGCGACCGGGCTCAGTCGCCCTACGTCGCGGCAAAGGCACTGGTGATCGCTTCGCCGCTGCTGTTGCTGCTAGCGGTGCTGCCCCTGATCGATCGCGAATCGGGGGGCCGGCCTTTGTGGCTGCGCTGGACGTGGCTGCCGTTGCTATTGCCGGTCTTGGTCCTCGTCTTGCGCGTCGGCGGCGACGATCTGCGAGCGCTCCGCTTCAGCCCCGTCGGCCCCACCGCCCACGAGCGCCAACTGAGCGGCTTTCACCCGCTCACCGCCGGGAAGCCGACGCTGTTTCTCGGGGCAGACGAGTTCATCAGGTGGTGGATGGCGGGCGTCAACGCTCAGGCCGTGGGTCTCGGCCCCACGCCCCTGGTGCCGCTCCGTCCCCAGAAGGCATGGGAATTCGGGCAGGCGATCGACTTCGACACGGTGCCCGCCTCGACCCTGAATCGATACGAGTGGATCATTGCCCCCCGCGACGCTGTTACCAGCGCGCCACCCAGGCAGCTGCGCTTGGTGCGCAGCACCGAAGCCTTCCAGCTGTGGAAGCGCGTTGGGAAGATTCGCGAACGGTCGACCCTGATGGAGGGGGAATGGCCCGGTGCGGTATTGCGGTGCGATACAGCCGAAGGCCGCGCGATCCTGGGGGGGGGAGGAGTGGCGGCGATCAGGCCACGACCGATTGTGGTTCCGGCGGGGGGAGCGGTGGCAGGAGACACCCTCTCGCTTCGAATGAGCCTGCCAGTCGGAACCTGGAACCTGGAGGCGCCCTACACTAGTCACCTGCCGGTGGAAGTAGCCGCGCCGGGCCTGAGGGAGGTTCTGCCTGCCAACCTCGACCGTCCGGGTCACCGCCTGCCGATCGGCCGCATCACGATCCCTCGCCAGCGGCCGTTCTCAATCTCCTTCCATGTGGTTGACACTCTCTTGGCGCCCCCGACGGCCACCGGAATCTTCAACTACGTCGTTGCCACCCCCGCGGGTGGCGGCGATCGCGTGGTCCCAATCGCCCGCGCCTGTGGCAGATACGTAGACTGGTACCGCCCCGCTTCTTCCTGACTCGCTAGTAGCCTGCGTCGCCGGATGACGCTGCCAGGGCACGCCGGCGAAGACGTCTTGACATCAAGCGAGGCTGGGGGCAAGGTCATCCGCGGTAGTGCGATGCGGGTCGTCGCCAATGTCGCCGGGCTCCTGCTCGGTCTCGTCACCGCCACGCTGCTGCTCCGCCATCTCGGGGTCGAGGACTCAGGTCGCTACGTCACCGTGCTGTCCCTGGTCGGAATCGCCGTCAGTGTTGTCGACAACGGCCTCAATGTCACCGCCAGCAGCGAGTTGGCCCGGCGCAATCTCGAGGCCCGCCGGCCCCTTCTCGCCAATATCCTGGGACAGCGTCTGCTGGTTGCCGCGGTCGCGTGGGCGCTGCTCGTCGCCTTTGCCCTGGTGGCCGGCTACCCAGAGGAGATGGTCGTGGGCACTGTCCTCGCCGGTGCCGGCGTGCTGTTGGTTGCAGTCGCCAACGCGCTGCTCGTGCCGCTGACGGTGCAGTTGCGCAACGGCGGCCTTGCCTTCGTTGAAGTCTTGCGGCAGGTGGCGACCCTGGCGGGCGTCGCCGGCCTGGTGGCGTGGGGCGCGACGCTCACACCGTTCTTCGCCGTACAGCTGGTTGTCGGCCTGCTTGTGATTGCTGCCGTCCCCTTCCTCGTCGGTCGTGGCGGCCTTGTATGGCCGCGCTTCACTCGGGTCGAGCAACGGATCCTTCTGGGCACGGCGTTGCCAGTGGCACTGGCGCTGGCCCTGGGGCAGATCTACTTCCGCCTGGTCATCGTGCTGATGTCGTTGATCTCCCCTGCAGACCAGACCGGCTACTTCGGCGCCTCGCTGCGGGCGATGGAAGCGCTGATCGTAATCCCGGTCCTGGTCGCCAACGTGGCCCTGCCGCTGTTGACGGCGGCTGCCCGCGACAACCTCAATCGCCTGCGCTACGCGCTCGCGGGCCTCGCCGAGGGAGCGGTGATCGCGGGTGTGCTGGTGGCGCTTGTGACCTTCCGCGCCGCCGAGCCGTTGATGTCGCTGTTGGGGGGCTCTGAATTCGGTCCGGCAGGAGATGTGCTGCGGATCCAGGTGCTCGCCCTCCTCTTCATCGCTCTGTACCAGATCTGGACGATGGGTTTGATCTCCCTTGGCGAGCAGCGACAGCTGATCCTGACCAACGCGCTGGGCCTGCTCGCCGTTGGTGTCTTCGCGGCGGTTCTGGTCCCGTCCCTCGGCGCGCGGGGCGGTGCCGCCGCAAGCGTCTTCGGCGACATCGTTCTAGCCGCCTTGATCTACTGGCGGTTGCACCGGTCGATCGGCAAAGTCACAGCTCGGGGTGCTTTTCTCGCTCGTGTCGCCATCGCTGCGGCGGTTGCTGTCGTTCCTCTTTTCCTGTCGGTTCCAGCCCTCGCCGCCGCTGCCCTCAGCGCCGTCGTCTTTCTGGGCATCGGTTTGCTGATCGGGATGATTCCTCAGGAGTTGCGCGCCGCCTTGCGCCCCGATGGGCCACTCCCCTGGCGGCGGGGAATCGAGCCGCCGCGAGCGTAGCGACGAGCAGCGCCTCTAGCTGCGCAAGGTGTGCCAAGCCAGCCAGGCCAGGCCGCGACGTACCAGCGGCCCAGCCTCCTGATAATGGCGCGTGCGGTTATCGGCGAGCAGCAGGTTCGCCTGCCCTCCACTCCGAAAGGTCGCGCTTTCGCGCCAACGCTCGGGCGGGTAGGTTCCGTCGCGGCCGACTACGAGCGTCTCCAGGCCGCGCTCGCGCACCTGTCGAGTGAGGCTGTGCGTGCCGCCCTCGAGCATCACCGCTCCTGCCCGAGTCAAGTCGCTGCCCCACTCAAGTTCCAGGATCACATCGCGCTTCATTGCGAACCCGTTGGTGCGAAGGTGCGGGTTCGGGAATGGCTCGAAACCGGGCCGCAGGCGTCGCAGGGGACCCGGCCGCACGGCGTTCGGGCTCTCATGAGAGCCGGTGGCGCCGACCATCCCAACGCGGGGAGAAAGCAGCGCCCGCTCCATCCGCCCGAGCCAGTCCTCGACGAGGACCGTGGTCACCGTGTTGAGGAAGCAGTATCGCTCCGCCGGGACTCGGTCGACCGTGGCGCGGTAGTGGCCGAGATCCGTTCCCAGCTCGGCCTCGAGCACCTCGTGTGGGACCGTCGCAAACAGTCGGTGCCACGGCGTCCGGTCTTCCTCAGGTCCCGCCAGCAGCAGCAGCAGCCGATGCGGAGCGCCAGCGTCGTGGGCGCGGTAGGAGGCGAGGAAGCTTTCCGCACATTCGATTCCATAGGGCGTCCAGGCGAGGTAGATGACGCAGAGCGGACAATCGCCGCCGGCTCCCTCAAGCATTGCGCATCACCACGTAGCAGGCGTCGCCGCCGCCGATCCGGTCGCCGAGGAAAACGAATGGCAGGAGCGGCAGGCTGAGCCCGTAGGAGAGCCAGAGCTTCCAGCCCGGCGTCCAGCGGCCGGCCATCAGGAAGTGGATGCTGTAGGCGGTCGAGATCGCCGTCGAGCTGGTGCCAACGTCCGCCACCTCGAGCCCGAGCTTGTCGGCCAGGAGCGTCAACGCTCGCGGTGAGAAGTGCTGCTGGTGGCGGGGAAGGTCGAGCACGAACCAGCGGCCGCGAAAGAGGGAGCGTTGCCAACTCGACCAATTCGGCACCGCGATAGCCAACATGCCTCCCGGCGCCAGCAGTGCCCGTGCCTGCTCGAGTGCGGCGATCGGGTCGACGACGTGCTCGAGCGAGTGTTGGAAGGTGATCACCTCGAAGGTCTCGCCCCGCCAGGGATGGTCCTGCAGCGTCCCCTCGTGGGTGTTGGCACCGCGCCGCCGCGCCGCCGCCGCGGCGGCTGGGCTTGGATCTATGCCGTAAGGCTCCCAGCCTTGCGCGGCAAAGTGCTCAAGGAGCTCGCCGGAGCCACAGCCAACGTCGAGCAGGCGACCGGGTTGGGTTCCCTCGAAGCAAAAGGGGGGGCGCGAGTAGCGGCGCTCCGCACCCTGACGCCGCACCTCGTCCCGCAGTCGCGTCAGCAGCCCGAAGCGGCGCTCGCCGGAGTGTTCGTAGAAGTCCTCGTAGTAGGCCTCGGCGTAGTAGCGGCCAAGCTCCTTACCTGAGAGCTGAGGCGTTGTCAGCCCGAACTCACAGCTCTCACACTCGACCACGCCGAAGGGCCCCTCACCCGTGACAAGACGATCGAGGGCATGGACGCCAGCAGCCCGCATCGGCTCACCGCAGATTGGACAGCTGTGGGTCTCGGTCAAGAAGCTTGGCTGGACTCGTGAATGGTTTGCTGATCCTTCGGAGCTTTCTCGCTCTCAGGTTCGTTCTCATCCAGCCGCTGCTGCAATAGCGCCATCCGCTGGGCGAGGATCTTGTTCTGGTTCGACAGGCGCGAGAGCACGATCGAGAAGTGGAGCAGAAGCGCGAGGACAAAGAGGAAGGCGACCGCGAAGAGGGCGGCCGGCGGGTAGTAGATCCCAGCCGCGTGGGAGAGTGTCGTCAGCAGACCTTTCCAGGCAGCGAGGATGACGACCGTGATCCCCAGGAACAGCCAGAGGATCGCGTAGCGCTCCATTAGGTGCTTCCGGCGGATCAGCTCGAGGATCACGGCGCAGACTAGGAGTGCCAGGGCGATCACCTCGACCCGCTGGCCGACGAGCGCGGATAAGACCGAAGTCAGAGCCATCGTGCCTGCTTTACCTGCGGTCGATGGCAAGGGCGTCGCAGTCGGGTACCCACCCGTGGATCACGGTTGATCGTCGCGCCGGAGGCCCCTGCCTCGTTATGAGCGGGAACGATGGCGAGATTGCGGTTCATGTGCCGAGCGTACGGTATCGGCAACGGGTCGAGTAACCTTGCTGAGCATGTCACGTCGTGCGTTGATCACAGGGATCACAGGGCAGGACGGCAGCTATCTAGCGGAACTTCTGCTCGACAAGGGCTACGAGGTGCATGGCATGGTGCGCCGTCTCTCCAGCGAGAACCACCATCGGCTGGAGCCGATTCGCGACCGGATCGCGATCCACACCGGCGATCTCCTCGACCAGCGCTCGCTGAGCGACGTGATGAGAGCGTGCGAGCCGCAAGAGATCTACAACCTCGCTGCGATGTCCTTCGTGGGAGCCTCTTGGAACCAGCCCACCCTGACCGCCGAGTTCACCGGCGTCGGGGTGACGCGGATGCTTGAGGCAATGCGGGAAACGTGCCCGGACGCCCGCTTCTACCAAGCTTCCTCAAGCGAGATGTTCGGCAAGGTGCGGGAAGCCCCCCAGAACGAGCTGACGCCCTTCTACCCCCGCAGCCCCTATGGGGTGGCCAAGGTCTATGCGCACTTCATCACGGTCAACTACCGGGAGAGCTACGGTCTCTTCGCCTGTTCGGGAATCCTCTTCAACCACGAGAGCCCCCGCCGCAGCCTCGAGTTCGTCACTCGCAAGATCACCCATACGGCTGCCGCGATCAAGCTCGGCCTGGCCTCGGAGCTGGTCCTCGGCAACGTCGACTCCCGCCGCGATTGGGGCTACGCACCGGACTTCGTCGATGCAATGTGGCGGATGCTGCAGCAGGACGAGGCCGACGACTACGTCGTCGGCACGGGCGTGGATCACTCAGTCAAAGACCTGGTTGACATCGCCTTCGGCTACCTCGGCCTCGACCCCGCCGAGTACATCCGCCAGGATCCGAGGTTCATGCGGCCCGCGGAGGTCGACCTCCTGATTGCGGATCCGACAAAGGCGCGCGAGGAGCTGGGATGGGAGCCAACCGTCGACTTCGAGCAGCTGGTGAAAGTAATGGTCGACGCCGACCTCGCCCTGCTCGACGAAGGCAGCCCGGTCTCCACCGCTTAGATGCCATCGTCAGGGGCGGTGGCGACGATCGCGTACTCGCCCACCCTGGTCCGGTCCTTCTCCCAGTCGCCCGTCCCGACCGGCGCGAATATGTCCCCCGCCACAAAGCCTGCGAGTGCGCAGAGCGAGAGCATCGCCTCTGGAAAGAGGGGCCGCTTGTGCGTGGGATCGAGCCAGAACGTCTTTAGCGCCGCGGCCGAGTGGGGATTGACGGTCTCAGCGATCCAGAGCCCGCCGGGGCGTAGCCGTGACAGGCCAAGCTCAAGAAAGTGCTGCAGCTGAGCGAGCTCCAGATGCTCGATTACCTGGGCGCTGAAGATTGAGCCCAGCGACCCCTCCGGAGTCCGTTCCAAGGCTCCAACCAGATCTTCCTGTTCGACGTTCTCGTGGCCCTTCTCTCGGCAGCGTCTGACCATGCCCGGATCGAGGTCGACCCCCCGGCACTCGATTTCCCCCTCGGCGAGCAGGTCGAGGAACTCACCCCTGCCACACCCGGCGTCGAGAACCGGCTGGTGGTCGGAGACGAGGTCCAGGTAGATGCGCTGGCGGTCGCGGATCATCTCCTCGGAGCCGCGGAAGAGGTCCTCAAAGCCGCGGTAGCCTTCGCTGCCCGTCTCGTCGGGCATGGTGCGGAAGCCGATCGTCCTGCCGAGAAGCGGATGATCTCTTTCGGTGAGCCGGTCGTCGGCCATGTACGGCTCTGCTGCCGCGGCGTTGACGAGGTCGTTCGCCTTCGCAAGCTGCGTGCGCAGCACCTGGTCGTGCTCGACCGACATCCGCGCTGTCTCGGCAAGCACTTCGCGCACATCGTCCAGCGATTCGGCGATGCTGACGTTGATTCGCTGCTGGTGGGCTGCGTAGGGGCGCAGCAGGCGCATGTAGACCCGCTTGGCGAAGGCCCGGACTCGAGTGCGTCCTCCGGGGGGCAGCGCAGGGCCGTTGACCAGGTGGACGAGCTGGGCTCGGCCACGCAGCTGTCCCGCTGCCGCCTGGGCCGGAGTCGGGCCCTCGAGCCGATCGATCAGATCGGCGCGCTTGGCGTTTGCAATCCGCAGCTTGATCGTCTCGGCGGCGGCCTCGGGGGAGTGGGTGCGGCGGATGTCCTCGGCGGCCTGCGCCCCCCGCTGTGCAGCTTCCTGCGGGTTCCTGAAGACCTGCTGCATCAACTCCGCGGCGCGGTCCAGATCCGGCTCGGCCCACTCTTTGTCCGCCGGGTAGGGGGCCGCGTCCGGACCGATCTCAACCATCGTGTGGGGAACCAGATAGCTGTTCTCCGCAGTCATGAAGTCGAGATTGCCGGAATAAGCCGTGGCGATCACCGGCTTGCCGAAGTACATCGCCTCGCCCATCGTCAGCCCTAGCCCCTCCGAGCGGTGCAGCGAGACGTAGCAGTCGCAGCTGGCGATCATTGCGTCTTTCATCCCCTTGCTGACCATGTCTTCGATCAGCTGGAGTTCGGGTCGATCGGCCACCGCCGCCGCCAGTGCCCGCCGCTCGGCCTGGAATCGGTCGCCGCCGATCGACTTGATCACCAGCGAGGGCCCCTCACCAGGCTCGAAGGCCCTACGGAACGCCTCCACCAGCCCGAGCGGGTTCTTGCGCTTGAAGACGCTGCGGTAATCGAAGAGGTAGAGGAAGCAGAAGCCTTCAGGCATTCCCAGCTCCGCCCGGGTCGCCTCGGCCGGCTCCCCTGGGACTATCGGCACTCGGAACGTCTGCACCGGCTTTGGCGAGAGGGGCCGCAGCGCTTCGGCGACGTGCTCGGATGCGACCCAGACTTCGTTGACGTTGTCGAAGGCGTGCCGCTGCTCCTCCGGGAAGTGGGAAACCTCCCAGAACCAGATGCCGGCTGAGTGGCGGCCTTCGAAGAAGCGGGGGCCGAGGCCTTTGGCGACAAGGGGGAGCATGTCGGCGTTGACGCAGAGCAGGTTGAAGTCGTAGGGATAGTCCTCGTAGCCCAGGCCTCCCAACGCGCCGGCGATCTTCTTCGCGTCGGCGGGGGCATCGACTTCCGCGACCGGTATTTCACTGCTCCGCAAGGCTGTCAGGAGCTGCCGTGCAGCCTCGCCGACCCCGCGCTCGTCGCTCAGGTAACCCACGACGTTGACTCCGGGCTTCGGACGGGGCGCGAGCCTGGGGCCGTTCGCACCGTGCCCCGCCCCCTTCAGGTACCCCGCGAACCGCTCTGCGCCGTTTTCCGTGAAGATGGACTCACTGATCGTCCCCGCCTCGACCGCGTCGCGGTAAGCGCGGCGCACCTCCCGGTCGAGCTCGATGCCGTTCGGCAGCGCGTCCCAGCCGTAGGGCCAGCCGATTGCGTTCTTGTACCCATGGTCGAGCAGTTCTCCCGCATACAGGCGACAGATCCGGGTCAGGCTGCGGTCGGCGGCGACCTTGATCCTGTTCTGGTGTTTGCTCAGCTCCTTGGGCCAGCGCGGGTCGAACCCGCTGAAGTGGAAGAAGCGAAGCGGTTGCCCGTCGACGCGGAAGGCGCCGTTGCCGTCGTCTTCGAGGTTCCGGGTCGGCAGGTTCCAGTAGGCGATGTTGTAGGCCGGGTCGCGCAGGACGTCGATGCCCTGCCAGAGGCCCGGCGCCAGGTCGATCCAGCGCTGATCGACGAAGCGACCGACCTCCGGTTCGTTCAGGCAGTGGTTCTCGAGGCGCTCCGACCACCAGTCGAGCAGCGAATCGGCCGTCTCCCCATCTCGCAGGCCGATGAAGCCGAGGTTGTAGCTGCCGGCTATGAGGATGTCCTCTTCGCTCGGCTTGCGGCCATCGCGGGGGAGAGGCTTGTCGAAGTGCGGCGTCAGCACCACGTCGTGGTCTCGCACCCCCCGCTCCACCTCCTCGAGCGGGGCAAAGATCCGGATGTCTGGGTCCAAGTAGACGACGGAGGCGTAGCCCGGCCGTTCCAGCAGGGTTCGCAGCAGCCACGGCTTGACCGCGGTCGAAAGCTCCATCACGTCGTACCAGGCAGCCATCCGTGCTGGATCGGGCAGGCCGATCTGGTCGATCGTCAACAGCTCAAATGGCTCCTCCTCCGGATCGATGAAGCCGGTGGGGTCGTCGATAACGAGAACGCTGCAGGTGCCGTCGGGGTGGAACTCCTTGAACGACTCCGCAAGGACTCGCGCGAAGGCGACGTAGTTCCTCGCGATGATCGTGCAGATGTTCACCCGGCCGGTCCCTTCCTCGACGGCAATTGGAGGCTGATTATGAAGACAGGCTTGGCCTTTAGTCGGAGACGGCCTCGACGCCGACCGGCTGTTTGCGCCGCAGCGTCTCCTCGGCAAGGCGGGAGACATCGGTGCTGATGTGGGGCACGCGGGCGACGAAGCGCTCCGCACCCTGTACTAGCACCGCCTGCGCTCCGATCCGCCGCACGTAGTCGCCGTCCCAACCGAAGGGAATCCAGACGAAGTGCAGCTCGCGGAAGACCTGTGCCAGGAACCAGGCCAAGCCCTGGTAGTTGGCGGCAGCGAAGCCGAAGGAATCGCCGAAGACAACCGCTATGCGTGGGTCGGGAGCCTGTTCGTTGCGAAAGACGCGCCGTGTTCCGATGTGCCCGTCAACCGCCGCGATCTCGGCGCGGTTGTCCTCGACGATGCGAGCGTGGTGCAGCGAGCCTGGCTCGCTGCAAATGCCGACGATCTTGGGATCGAACTTGACGCCGAGGTCGCCGGCCACCGGATACGAGCGAAACGACAGAGCCTCCAGGTCTGGCGGCTCCTGGACCCCGAGCGCGCCGAGAACCGAATTGAAGAGCAGCTGGTTGCCGCGGAAGGTCAGGTGCGTGTCGGTGCGCATGTAGACCTCTTCGCCGGATGTCGCGGCGGTTTGCAGGTCGGCAAGCGGGTAGACGATCGGCAGGTCAGCCGAGAGTAAGCGCTCGACGGCCCGCGGCCCGACCCGCCGCAGCTGCTCTGGATAGTGCTCCCCGTAAACCGCCAGCTTGTCCGGCACCACCAGCAGCGTCGAGGCGACCCCGAGCTCGCGTACCTCCTCCCGCCGACGGCCGAGGACCTCCCGCCATTCCTCGAGCCAGCCCGGGGCCATCTCCGCGGCGCCGACATACTGGTCAAGGGCCGCGTTCGTTCCCCCGCAAAGGAACAGCCATCCGTCCCGGCCGACGATCGCAGTCCCATCGGGGGAGCGCGTTCCGGGTTGCAGCCCCCACTCGGCGAGGTCGGGGTGGAACACGTTGACAACGGTCGGAGTACGTGTGCCACTCAGCCCCCTTCGTCGCAGGCGCTCGGCGTACTCCTCGGAGTCGAGCGCTACTCGCAGCAGCGAGTCGAGGTCCGGTATGCCATCGAGCTGAGCCCGGATCTCCTCCTCGCTCGGCTCGCGCTCGAGCACCTGCCGGTAGATCGAGACGACCTGGTCGCGCGTCAGCATTAGAGGTCCTCGGCGACGCGGGGAGCCTCGCGGTTGAAGATCCAGGCCGCAAAGGCGCACAGGCCGATGAAGATCGCCGCGGCAGGGAGCAAGTAAATAGCGCCGCCCGCAGCTTCGGCGGCGGTTGGCGCATTCGGTTCGGCCAGAACCCAGACCCGCACTTGCTCGAAGATCACCGCCAGCGGGTTGATCATCAGCAGGCGTTCTGTCGTCGGATTGTCGAAGAGGGTGATGGGGTAGAGGATCGGGGTCGCGTAGAAAAGGACCTGCGCCACCACCGCCCAGATGATCGAGACGTCGCGGAAGCGCACGTAGAGGACCGAGAGCGCGCTGCTGACGGCAGCGGTGAGGACAAAGAGGAAGAGGACCGCTACGGGCAGCAAGAGCCACGTCCAGGTCGGGTCGACGCCGGAAGCGAGGATGAAGGCGAACACGACCAGGAGATTGAGGGCGAGGTTGAACGAGCAGGTGAGGACCGTGGCCAGCGGAATCACCAAGCGCGGGAACTGGGTCTTGCGGACGACTCCCTCCTGGGTGACGACCGACGTGACGGCCTGGTTGGTCGCTTCCTGGAAAAAGGTGTAGAGGACGATCCCCAGCAACAGCATCACCGGGTAGTGCTCCACTTCCTTGGTGTCGAATTTCAGGGCCTGGGTGAAGACGAAGAGGAGGACGCCGAACAGCATCAGCGGCCGGATCAGCGACCAGAGATAGCCGAGGACGGTGCCGAAGTAGACGCGCTTGAACTCGGTCACCGACATCAGCCAGAGCAGATCGAAGAACCGCTGCCGACCGCCGCCGACCGCGGAGGGGCCACGCACCTCGCGAAGGGTCGAGGTTGCCACCTCGCTCATGCACCCGTCCGATCGAGGATCGTCGTCTTCGTCTCCTGCGGCAGGGCCACAAGGCCATGGTCGGCGGGCCCGCCGAAGACGACGAAGTCGATCGCCCCGGCGACGTCGAGGGCCACGCCCCCTTCCAGCAGCCGGTTGATGCCGCAGTGAACGAAATAGTGGCCGGCTCCGAGCAGGTTCTCGACGACCGTCTCCACCCTGAGGCGCTCCCCTGCCTTGATCGCGGGTGGCGGGTCGCCGCCGATCGGCGCCCGCAACTGGCAGACGCCGACTCCGTCCGCGTTGACGAGCAGATGACCCACCGCGAGCGCGGCGAAGTCCTGGCGCGCTTCGATCTCGATCTGGATCCGGATCTGCTCCCCGTGCTCGACCGAGCTGACCCGCTCGCCGCTCCCGTTGACGACGCGGGCGTCCAGCATTCTCACCAGCGCATCCTCTCCGTCGTTGGAGGGCGGAACGCCGGCGGCGCCGACCCCTTCGAAGTTGAGGCGCAGGTACCGTCGCCCGACCTCGTCGGGCCCCCCGATGTGGGCGATCTTTCCGTCGCCGATCAGCATTGCGCGGTGGCAGTACTCCTCGACCGTCGCCATCTCGTGGGTGACGAGGATCATCGTCTTCCCCTTCGCTTTCATCTCACGAAAGGCATCGGCGCACTTCTGCTGGAAGGCGGCATCGCCGACGGCGAGGACCTCGTCGATCAGGAGGATGTCAGGGTCAACCTCCATCATCAGCGAGAAGGCGAGCCGCACCAGCATCCCGGAGGAGTAGTTCTTCAATTTCAGGTCGACGAACTCGCCGAGTTCGGCGAAGTCGACGATGGCATCCAGGCGCCTGCGCGTCTCCTTTGGTGAGAGCCCCATCATCACGCCGTTGAGAACCACGTTTTCGCGGGCGGTGAGGTCAGGGTTGAAGCCCACCCCGAGCTCGATGAACGGAGCCAGGCGGCCGGCTATTCGGATGATTCCCGAGTCAGCGCGGTAGATACTGGCGAGGAGTTTGAGGAGCGTGCTCTTGCCGGAGCCGTTGCGGCCGACGATGCCGAAGAACTCCCCCTGGCCGATCTCGAAGGAGATCCCGTCGAGAGCTTTTAGCACCCGGTAGTCGCGGGTCGCCAACGGCCTCACCATTCGCTCTTTCAGCGAGTCGACCCTATGGGTGGGAATGCGGAAGGACTTGTGCAGGTCCTCGACATGGATCGCTAGCGTTCCGCTCACGGGCGGAACGCTAGCGACGTCGCTAGCGGAGCGTGCGTTGGTCGGCGGGGACCGGTGGCCGAGCGATGGGCAATGAGAGCCTGCACCTCCTCTTCGCGGCGCAGTAGGGTTGCAGCTTCGTGGACGTCCTGAAGGGATTGATTCTCTCCGGCGGGGCCGGAACCCGGCTGCGCCCGATCACCCATACCTCGGCGAAGCAGCTGGTGCCGGTCGCCAACAAACCCGTTCTCTTCTACGGCATCGAGGCCCTGGTTGACGCTGGGGTGAAGGAGATCGGGATCATCATTGCGCCCGAGACCGGCGATGAGATTCGTGAGGCAGTTGGCGACGGCTCGGCCTTTGGGGCCGAGATCACCTACATCCTTCAAGACGAACCCGCCGGGCTCGCGCACGCGGTTCTCACCGCCGAGGAGTTCGTCGGCGGTTCGCCCTTCGTCATGTATCTCGGTGACAACCTTCTCGCCGACGGGCTGCGGGGCCTTGTCTCGACGTTTAGGGCCGACGAGCCAGACGCACTCATTCTGCTGACACCGGTCGACGATCCGAGCTCCTACGGAGTCGCGGAGCTCGACGGCGAGCGGGTCGTGCGCCTGATCGAGAAGCCCAAGGACCCCCCCTCCAATCTGGCGCTGGTGGGCGTCTATCTATTCGGCCCGCTGATCTTCGAGGCCGCTCGGGCGCTCAAGCCGTCCTGGCGCGGTGAGCTCGAGATCACCGAGGCGATCGACAAGCTGATCGACGACGGCCGCAGGGTGCAGTCGGAGGTCGTCAAGGGCTGGTGGAAGGACACCGGGCAGCTGGCCGACATGTTGGAGGCGAACCGGCTCGTGCTAGAGGAGATCGAGACCCGGCTCGAGGGGGAGATCGATGCAGCGTCGAAGGTGGAGGGCCGGGTCGTCATCGACGCCGGTGCCAGCTTGACGAACTCGGTGGTGCGCGGGCCCGCGGTGATTGGGGCCGGCGCCTGCATAGAGGACGCCTACATCGGCCCCTATACCTCTATCGGGGAAGGCGTCCACATCCGTCGCTCCGAGGTCGAGCACTCGATCATCCTCGCCGGCTCCGTGGTCGAAGATCTGGGCACGCGGATGGAGGCGAGCCTGCTCGGCCGAGAAGTCAAGCTGACGCGCAGCGACGGGATGCCCAAGACGCTGCGCATGCTGGTCGGAGACAAGTCCGAGATCAAGATCATCTGAGCGGTTTCGCCGAGGCTGGGTCTCGGCGTCGAGGCTCAGATGTCGTGGGTTCCTGGATGCGCCGCCGCGGGGGTAGTCGCAGTCCCGCGCTCAGCCGGCACTCGACCAACCTGTGCAGGACGCGCAGGCCGTCGATGGTGGTCAGCTTCTTGCCCTCCTCCCGACCGCGAGCCTGGTAGCGCACCGGCACTTCGTGGATCTGATGGCCGCTGGCGAGCAGCTTGCCGGTGATCTCGGGCTCGATGTCGAAACCGCGCGACCTCAGCTGCAGCGACCGGAATATGTCGGTCCGCATCACCTTGTGGCAGGTCATGATGTCGCGGAGGTAGCTGTTGAAGAGCAGGTTGGCGGCAAGCGTCACGCCCTTGTTGCCGATGACGTACCAGAAGCTGAACGCGGAATGTGACTCGAATCCACGCGTCCCGAATACAACATCGGCCTCGCCGGTCACCACCGGCTCCAGCAGCTTGCCGATGTCTGCCGGGTCGTACTCGAGGTCGGCGTCCATGATTGCGGCGTAGCGGCCGGTGGCATGCTCGAGAGCGGTTCGCACGGCGGCGCCCTTTCCGGCGTTTCGCTCATGGCTGACGAGCGTCACCCGTGGGTCCTCCGACAGCTCGGCCAGCACATCGGCAGTCCCGTCGGTGGAGCCGTCGTCAACGACCACCAACTCGATGCCGTCGGTCGGGTAGGTGCTCGCAAGAACCTGTTCGAGCGCTCCGCGTACCGTATCGCGCTCGTTGAAGACCGGCATCAGGATCGACAGATCGGGCATGTGCGCGCGAAGGTTAGCCGCCCGCCACGCGAATCCATGGCCTTGGCGCGGCTTTCCAGTCGTGTTCTAGGATGCGCCCGTGCGGCTGCTTGGCGAGGTTCTGGTGGCGCTGGGAATAGGAGCCGCGGTGTTCGTCGTCGCGCGCCGGGTCGGCATGGGAGCCCAGCGCGCCCTTGGCGCGGTGGTGCTGGTCCCAATCGCCATCGCGATCGTGCTGGCGGCGCCGACTTTTCGCGATGACCTGACGAGCCTGCGCGACCAACGTAGGGAGTATGCCCCTCTGAGCAGGTACCAGGCGGAAGTACGGCCGGGAAGCGAGATGGGGTTCGCCGTCGATTTCCTTGCTTGGGTGAAGGCGCAGTTCGCCCCCGAAGACACCTTTCACATCGAGGTCGGGCGCGTCCCCGACGAAACCGATGTCGCGGGGGTGGGCGTTCGGCAGGGGGCGATCATGCAATGGAGCCTTTTCCAGCTCGCTCCGCATCTTGCGGTCGAACAGTCCGCGAAGGCTCGTGACCTCAAGCCCGGCGAAGGCCACAACGCGGACTGGTTTGTCTTCTATGAGTCGGAGCCAACTGAACTTCCGGCGCTGCGGTTCAGCGACGCAATGACCTACGCGCCGGGCTTTTCGATCGCGAGGGCGCGGCTTGCGCGCTGAGCTCGCCCCCTTTGCCGTCGACCTCCTGCTGGCGCTCGCCGGCTTGGGGGTGCTCTTGGCGCTGCGCCTCGTGCCTCGGCGGGCATCCGCAATGGCCGCGGCGCTGGGCCTCGCGTATCTGACCGGGGCGGCCGTGGTGCCGATGGTGTTGATCGCCGGGCTGGCAATCGGCATTCCCCTCACTCTCACGACGTATGCCGTCGTCGTTCTCATTTGCGCGGGTGTGGGCGCGATGCGCTCGCGGTCCCAGGAGGAAGGCCGGACGCCAGCCGCCCAGGTGCGGTGGACCCGGCGCTGGCGGTCGTGGCCGGCCGAGCTCTGGATCGCCGGCGCCTGCATTGCGCTCCTCGGCCTCCTGGTGGCGGTGGGGATGTTCAGCGCGCTGAAGATGCCGCTGACCGGATGGGACGCGTGGTCGATATGGGCGCGCAAGGCGCAGATGCTCACTGTGCACGATTCCCTCATCGAGGGGTTCTGGACGTCGCCAAGCTATTCCTGGACCCACCTCGACTACCCAATCCAGTACCCCGTTTGGGAGGCGCTTCATTTTCGGGCGGCGGGCGTCTTCGACGCGCAGGCATTGCTCCGGCATGTTTGGCTCCTGCTCCTCGCGTTCGTATGGGCCGCCGCCTACCTGCTGCGCGGCCAGGCGCGGCCACTTGTCTGGGCGCCGCTTCTACTTCTCGCCGCCGCCGCTCCCGGCGTTTGGGAGCAGTTGCTCACCGGCTACGCGGACGTCCCGATGGCGATCTTCGCCGGCCTGGGAGCAATCTCGCTGGCGCTATGGCTGAGCCAGGAGGACGGGCGACTCCTGGCGCTCGCAGTGGTGATGCTCGCCGCCGCCGCGAACACCAAGAACGAGGGACTGATGGCCGCCGTCGCACTGCTGGGCGTCGCCGGCTCGATTGCCGTGGTGCGCGGCCTGAGCTTGCGGCGGTTCGCCGTCGCCTTCGCCTTCGTCGCAACGGCGATCCTGCCATGGAGAATCTGGACCGCTGCGCACGGCCTGGAAGGGGACATGCCGGTGTCGAAGGGCATCGATCCTGGCTATCTGCTCGATCGAGTTGACCGGGTCTGGCCCTCGGTGCAGACGATCGGGCAGGAACTGGCCAATCAGGGGCGCTGGCTCTACCTGCTTCCGCTTGCCGCGCTGGCTGTGGCCGCCTCCCTCGTCTCGGGGGTCGGTCGCCGCATCGCTGGCTTCTACCTCGCCTCCTTCGTCCTTGTTTGGTTCGGGCTCGTTTGGAGCTACTGGATCAGCCCGAATCCGCTTGACTGGCACCTGACCTTGTCCGCGGACCGCGTTATCTCTGTGCCGATGTTCATCTGTTTGGCGGCGGCGGTGCATCTCTTCGGCCTCCTCCTGAGCGCGGCCGGTGGGCAGCGCCGCCGGATGCGCGATTCGGCCCACCCCTCGATCGCCTCCAGCGACTAGCCTGTCCCGCTCTTGATGATCGCGAAGGCACAAAGCCACGCGGCCCGGTGAAGGTCCTGGTCACAGGGGCCGGTGGGATGCTTGGCCACGACGTGATGCTGGCCGCCGCCAACGCCGGGCATGACGCGGTCGGCTTTGGCCACACCGAGCTCGACGTCACCGACGCCGCGGCGGTCGACGCGCGGCTGGAAGCCGAGCGGCCCGACACCGTCATCAACTGCGCTGCCTGGACCGACGTCGACGGTGCCGAGGAGTGCGCGGACGAGGCGATGGCGGTCAACGGCACCGGCGCCGGCAACGTCGCCGCGGCCGCCGCGGCGGGCGGCGCCAGCGTCGTCTACATCTCCAGCGACTACGTCTTTGACGGCGCCAAGGGAACGCCCTATGTGGAAACCGACCAGCCGGCGCCCCTCTCGGCTTATGGCCGCACGAAGCTCGCCGGAGAGGAGGCGACCGCGGCCGCCAACAAGCGCCACTTCACCGTCCGCTCCTCGTGGCTGTTTGGGATCGGCGGCGGCAACTTCGTCGAGACGATGCTGCGCCTGGCCGCCGATCACGGAGAGGTGCTCGTCGTGCGCGATCAGATCGGCTCGCCGACGTACACGTGGCACCTCGCCCACGGCATCGTCCGCCTCATCGAGGGCGTCGAGTTCGGCATCCACCACATGGCGGCTGCCGGGTCCTGTTCCTGGTACGACTTCGCGCGCGAGATCTTCGACCAGGCCAAGATTGACTGCAAAGTGCTCTCGGCGACGACGGAGATGCTCGGCCGCCCGGCGCCGCGCCCGCCCTACTCTGCCCTTGCCAGCCAGCGTGAGCACGCGATCAGATTGCCCTCATGGCAGGACGGCTTGGCCGGCTACCTGGCCCAGCGACAGAGTGAGAGGGAGGTTGCATGAAGATCCTCGTCACCGGCGCCGCCGGCTTCATTGGGTCCACCTACGTACGACTGATCGGCGACGAGCACGAGGTCAGGGTGCTCGACAAGCTCACCTACGCGGGGCGGCGCGAGAATCTCCCCGACGGCACCGAGCTCGTGGAGGGCGCGATCGAGGATCCGGCCGTCGTCCGCGAGGCGATGGAGGGCTGCGACGCGGTGGTCAACTTCGCCGCCGAGTCGCATGTCGACCGCTCGATCGACGATCAGGACGCCTTTGCCCGCACGCACGTGATCGGCACCGGTGTCCTGCTCGACACTGCCCGCGAGCTCGCCATCGGCCGCTATCTCCAGGTGTCCACCGACGAGGTCTACGGTTCGATCGAGTCCGGCTCCTTCACCGAGACTTCGCCGCTAGACCCCTCCTCGCCGTACTCGGCCACCAAGGCAGCCGGGGACCTTCTCGTCACCGCTCACGTTCATACCTACGGGATCGAGGCCTCGATCGTCCGCGGCTCCAACAACTATGGCCCGCGCCAATACCCGGAGAAGCTGATCCCGCTGATGGTGCTGAACGCGCTCCACGGGGACTCGCTGCCGGTGTACGGGGACGGTCGCCAGGTGCGCAACTGGCTCTACGTCGAAGACTTCTGCCGTGGCATCCACACGGTGCTGATGAACGGCCGTCCCGGTGAGGCCTACAACGTCGGTGGGCCGGACGAGTGCGAGAACATCGAGGTGGTCAAGCGGGTGATCGAGCTGACCGGCGCCGACGAGTCGCTGATCGAGTACGTGCAGGACCGTCCCGGCCACGACCGCCGCTACTCCCTCGCCTCCGACAAGCTGCGCGACGAGCTCGGCTGGAAGGCGCAGGTCCACTTCGCCGAGGGACTGGAGCGCACCGTGGCGTGGTACCGCGACAACGAGGAGTGGTGGGGGCCGATCCGTTCCGGCGAGTACCGTGAGTACTACGAAAAGCATTACGGGAAGGCGCTCAGTTGACCCCCGAGCGCCTGCGAACGAAGCTCGAGGGGGTGGTGCTGCTCGAGCCGCAGGTCTTCGGTGACGATCGCGGCTTCTTCGTCGAGACCTTCCGCACGGAGACCTGGCGCGAGCTCGGTATCAACGTGGACTTCGTCCAGCACAACCACTCGCGCTCTGTGAGCGGGACGCTTCGCGGCCTTCATTTCCAAACCGAGCCGGGACAGGCGAAGCTGGTGCGCTGTTCTCGGGGGGAGGTCTTTGACGTCGCCGTCGACCTGCGGCGCGGCTCGCCGACCTACGGGCAGTGGGAGGGGCATGTGCTTGACGACCAAACCCACCGCCAGCTCTTCGTGCCAGCGGGTTTCGGCCACGGCTTCACCGTCCTCAGCGACGTTGCCGATGTCTCCTACCTGCTCTCCAGCGTCTACGAGCCGTCGACGGAGGCAGGCATCGTTTGGAATGACCCCGATGTCGGAGTCGAGTGGCCGGTCTCCGAGCCGCTGCTCAGCGAGCGGGACAAGTCCGCCCCCCGCCTGGCCGAGATCGCCGACACACTGCCGTTCTGACTAGGCGCTCCCGGCGTCAGAGAAAGTCGTCGGTCCATCCGGGGTACCGGACCGGCGCGTCAGCCCTTCCAGGCGGACCGGAATTCGACAAGCAACACGCCCAGCGACGGCAGCGAGGCATCGCGGTCGGAGATATGAACCTCGTCCTGGGGCCAGGGAATCTCCAGCCCCGGGTCGTCCCAACGACAGCCCAGCTCATCCGTCCTGTCCCAGTAGTGAGAGACGGAATAGATGTGCATCGAGGGCTCCTTGAAATAGAAGCCATGGGCAACGCCATGTGGAATCGAGATGGCGGTTGGGTTCTCCGCTGTGAGTTCGACGCAGGCCGCTGCACCCTCGCTCCGCGAACCGTCCCGCAAATCACGCACGCCGATGATCACGCAGCCCCGGATCAGGGTCAGGTAGTCGTCGTGGCGGGGATGCACGTGTACGCCGCGTAGCACCGCGGCCTCGCTCTCGACCGCGTTCCACTGAATGGGGCTGACTCCGGTTCCCCACTCCTCTCGAAATAACTCGGTGAAGGTCCCTCGGTCGTCGCGATGGGGCGTTAGCGGCATCAACCCGACGTCATGGGGAAGAGTGCCGACCACCGGGGTCGCGATATCGACGCTCATGTTGCCGCCCCCTCCCGTCCCCGGGCCAGATCAATCATCCCCGCCACGGCCTCGACGATGAGAAGTGCATCGGCGGCAGAGCTGAGCGGGGGTGGGCCTCCTTTCAGATGCTCGACGAAGGCGCGGAGCTCCGCAAGCAATGGCAGCTCGCCCGGGACCGGGCGACGCTCGACCTCGTCCTCGTGAATCGTCCCCGATCGGCCGACCACGACGTGCTCGGCATAGCCACCGTCGAGCTGAGCCACGCCGCCCTCGCATACAAGTCGCAGCTCGCGCCGATGCCCCGGCGCCAGGGCCGAGACCTCAATTACCGCCCATGGCGATTCCCCCAGGATCGCGGTCAGACCGCCCAGCTCGCCACCGACCAGCTCGGGAACGGCACTGCGGGGCGCGGGTATTTCCCCGAGTAGTTCGAGGGCGATCGCAAGGTCGTGCGGGGCATGGATCCAAACCGTGCTCACATCGCTGTAGCGGTGACCGAGGGTGACCCGCCGCAAATGGACGCCGACCACCTTCCCCAGCTCACCCGACCGGGCAATCCGGGTCAGCTCGCGTACGCCGGGGTGGTAGCGCCACTTGTCCATTACGAAGAGCCGATCCGGAGCCGCATCGGCCAGCCTCCGCGCCGAGTCCACGTCCGCGGTCAACGGCTTCTCCACGAACACCGGCACGCCCAGTTCGAGCGCTTCTCCGACCACCTCCGCATGCGTTGCGGTCGGCGTCGCGACAACCACTCCGTCGACCCCCTCGAGTGAGTCCAGGTCGGGGACGATCGAATCCGCCCCGCCCTCGCTGGCGCGCTGTCGGCTCTCCTCGGTGCGGGCGACGACGGGAACGGCGCAGCCGAGGCTGACGAGGTCGCGAAGGATGTGGTGCCCCCAGCGGCCGCATCCCGCAAGTCCGATCTTCAGCTGAGCATCAGTCCCGGTGTCTGGCATCCATCCCGCCCGCCACCCACGGTGGCTGCTCCTTCGATGATAGCCCCGCCGGACGAGTCGATCCGTTGTTGTCGGGGAGGCTCGGTCTTCACCAATCGGTGGACGGGCCCGATCCCCTCTGAGCGGGGCCGAATAGGCTGCCGCGGATGATCCGCCTGCCGTCCACCCCCAAGCCCGAGGTATCCGTGATCGTCCTCCTGGATGGGGCGCCGGAGCTCGCCGTGAAGTGCCTGCGCGCGCTCGCCGGCGATAGCGACTCAGTGCCCTATGAGGTGGTCCTGTTACTCAACGACCCTGACCCCGCCCTGGAAGGCCTTGTACGCAAGTCGACGACCGGCGGGAAGGTGGTCGTTTCGCGGGCCAATGCCGGTCCGGGCGTCGGCTGGCACCTGGGCGCCGAGGTAGCGGTGGCCCCCCGCCTCGCGACCCTGCACGAGGACAGCGAGCCCGAAGCCGGCTGGCTGGTCCCGCTGGTCGATGCAATGAAAGAAACCGGGGCCGGAGCTGTGGGGGCCCGCCTCTACAACCATGACGGCAGTGTGCAGAACTGCGGCTGGGCGCTGTTCTCCAATGGCATGCCGCAACCCCTCCATGCCACCAGCGCCCCTGACATCGTGGCGGCCACCGAGCCGACGGCCGCCGATGTGCTCAGCGGCGCAGCCATGCTCGTGGACCGTGCAGCGGTGGAGGCCATTGGCGGATGGGACGAGCGTTTTCATCCTGCCGTCTATGCCGACATTGACATTTCGATCGCGATGTGGAACCAGGGCCGCCTCGTGCTGAGTGTGCCCACCTCTGGAGTTCGCCACCGAAGCGGCACGTTCGGCCGCAGACCGAACTCCGTCCTCACGGGGCCCCGGTTGCGCGACTTCCTCATCGAGCGAAACAGCCAGCTGTTCCTGGCGAAATGGGGGGCGGTGGTGAGCGGCCTTGCCCCTCCGCCTATCGACCGCGATCCTGCCCGCATCAAGGCGGCGGTTGATCTCTCGCTTGACCGGACCCGAGCACGAGCGAAGGCGATTCGCTCGGGGGACTGGAGCGCGCCGCCTTCGTCGCCGAGTCCCGACCGTCCCTACAGCACGCTCATCGCTCCGCTGCTCAATCGGGATGACGATGCATATGTCGTCGTCTCTGAGGTGCAAGAAGCATTGAAAGCAGGAGAGCAGGGACTGATCAACGAGTACTGCGGTTGGCTGGTGTCCCGGGAGGCGGAGCTGTTCGACCGGCTTCTCTCCGCGGGAGATGAGCTCGAGGTCCACCACCGGCTGCTGGCCGACTTGCGGAGCGAACTCGAGAAGGTCACAGCGCACTTGGACGCCATCCTTGACGGCAGGACCTGGCGCCTGCGCACGACGGTCCTCAACGCCCTGCAGCGGCTCCGCCGCGCAGCCCGAAGACTGGCCGGCGGCCGTCGGTCAGACCCCCGCTGAAGCCGGCTCCCCGGCTGAGACAGGCCGGACACTGCGCGCGTGTTGCGCCAGCGGGACCTAGCGAGTCGCCGCGCATATCGGTGCATGTCAAGGCGGGCTATATCGACGAGTTACCAACGGACCCCTGGAACGATCCCGATCCTCGGCATGACGACTTCAACGCGGAGCTTGACCGCGCCTGCCCCAGCCAGGTCGAAACGCGGCTCCTGCGTAGCGTTTCCTAGCCGCCGACGTCGGGACTGCGCATTTCGCGCATCGTTTCCGTAAGCAACTCCCGCATGCGGGCGACGAAGTGCTGGCGGGAGAACTGCTCTGCCCGGCGGACGAGGCGCTTGCGGTCCCACCGCGTGGATGCGACTCGTTCGACGGCGCCACGTAGCGAGGCGGCGGTGGGCTCTGAGATCAGGGCGCCGTGGGTACCGTCCTCGACGATGTCGAGCGCGCCGCCCGCGTTGAGGGCGATCACCGGGGCGCCGGCGGCGAGCGCCTCGACCATTGTGATCCCGAAGTCCTCCTCGCCGATGTGGATGTACCCGGCGGCCTCGCCGTAGAGCCGCCGCAGCTCCTCGCGGGAGATCCAGCCGCGCAGCTCGACGTTGGGTGGCAGGCTCGCGCGGAGCTCCTCTTCCTGGGGGCCGATCCCGACCATCGTCAGCTTGTATGGCAGTCCGCGGAAGGCCTCGGCGACCAGCAGCGGGCGCTTGTAGGGGACGAGCCGCCCGACCCATAGGAAGGAGCGGCGCTCGCCCTCGAGCTCCGGCCGCAGGTCGGCCAGCTCGACCGGCGGATGGACGACGTCGGCCTCGCGGCCGTAGAAGCGGCGGATGCGCTCCCGCACCGCGTTGGAGTTGGCGACCAGGTGGTCAGGGCGCCTCGCCGCCGCCCGGTCGCGCCGCCGCAGCCAGCCCGAGAGCGCCTGCAGCGCCGCGCCGCGGGCGCCGTTCAGCCGTCCGCGCTCGGTGTCGACCAGCCAGGCGTAGCGCATCGGCGTGTGCGAGTAGCAGACGCAGGGCGTGTCGGGCGGGGGCGACGCGTTGATCGCGCAGGCGTGCGAGGAGACGACGACGAGCGCGTACTCGCTCAGGTCGAGCGAGCGGAAGTAGCGCGGCATGTAGGGCAGGAGGTAGCGCCAGCGGCCCGGATCGTGGCCCACCTGACGTAGGCCGGGGAAACGCGAGAGGCGCGACTCCTGCACGATCCGCGCCGCCAGCCTGGGCGGCAGCAGCTCGCGGGCGGCGTGGAAGGTGAGCACGTCGACGCGGCTGGCCTCGGCGAGGACGTCGTCCGCCAGCACCTCGACCACCCGCTCGGAGCCGTGGTAGCCCTGGAACCAGTCGTGCACCAGCGCCACCGGCCGTCCGGACCAGGGGGCGGAGGGGCGGCTCATGCGCCTTAGCGTAGAGGAGGGCCTGTGCTGGGGAGGCTGATCTGGCAAGCTCGCGCATTGCGATGGCCTCCGACTCGCCCTCCGTCACGGTGCTCATCGGCGCCTATGACAACGAGCGCACGCTGCGCCGCGCGATCGGCTCGATCTTGGCGCAGACCGAGGCGAAGCTGGAGCTGATGGTGATCGACGACGGGTCCAGCGACCGCTCGGCCGAGGTGGCGCGGGCAGCGATCGGCGAGGACCCGCGGGGGAGGGTGATCCGGCTTGAGCAGAACGTCGGCATTGCCCGCTCTCTGAATGAGGGGATGCGCACCGCCACCGCCCCGGTCGTGGCGATCCAGGACGCCGACGACTACTCGGCCCCCGAGCGCCTGGAGCGCCAGCTTGCCGTTCTCGCGGCCGACCCGAGCGTCGCGGTGGTGGGCGCTCGGATGCGAGAGGTCGACTTTTACGGCGGCACGCTGCGGGCGAGAACCACGTTTGCCGCCGGCGACGTCGGTCCGGTGCTCCTGCGCTTCAACCCTATCCCCAACGGCTCCGCCGCGTTCCGGCGGGATGTGGCCCTCGCGTTGGGCGGCTACGACCCGCGCTATCGCTTCGCGGCGGAGTACGACCTGTGGCTGCGGATCGCAGAGGAGCATCGCGTCGTGGCGCTCGACGAGGAGCTCTGCACGCGGGTGATGGGTCGCGCCAACGTCGCCGCTCGCGCCGAGCGGGCTCAGACCGCCGAGGGGATCGCGATTAGGGCCAGCGCACTGGCTCGACGACGGACCCTGAGGGGCGCCGGCGGACTCGTGAGGCCCGCGCTGTCCTACGTCCTGCCGGCGCCGATCAAACGGGCGCTCCGCCGCCGGCGCGGTCAGGCGCCCTGACGCGGCGCGCCGTCGCGAGGGCGGCCTCATACTGTCCGCGCGTCCCGGCGAGGAAGGTCTCGAGGCTGAAGCCGCTTCGAACTCGCTCGCGGGCCGCGGCGCCGCGCCGGGCGCGGTCGGTGCGGTCGGCGGCGAGAGCGACGATCCGCTCGGCTAGCGCCTCCATGTCGCCGACGGGGAAGAGGATGCCGGTGTCGCCCACCGTCTCGGCGTGCCCGGGCCCGTCGGAGGCGATCGGGGGAAGGCCGTGGGCCATCGCCTCCAGCAGCGCAAACGAAAGGCCCTCCCGCTGGGAGGGGAGCAGGAAGACGTCGGCGGAGGCATAGAGATCCGCGATGTCGTTCCTGTAGCCGAGCGGCCGCACGCCCTCGCTGCGTCGCGCAGACACCTCCTCTTCGAGCGGCCCCCCGCCGGCGATCAGCAGCACCACCTTGGCGCCGCGGCCGCGGGCCGCTTCGACCGCCTCCACGGCCCCCAGCGGGTTTTTGCGGTCCTCGAGCTGCCCCACGAACAGGACGGTCACCTCGTCGTCGCCGAGCCCGAGGGAGCGGCGCAGTTGCGCCCGCCGCTCGGGGGTCGGGCCATCGGGGACGCGCACGCCGTTGGGTACGACCACAAGCCGGGGGTGAAGCGACGGCGGCAGCACGGCCGCGAGGTCCTCGCGTTCGGCGGGCAGGATGCAGATCGTCCGCGCCGATGCCTTGACCGCGGTGCGAATGCGACGGCGGACGATCGGTGCTTTCAGTCCTGTGGAGCGGCGGAAGCGAAGCAGGCCGTGGGTCGTGATCAGCAGCGGTCGCTTCGACAGGGCCGGGGCCGCGATCATCGCGGCCATGTCGCCGTGAACGTGCACGAGGTCAGAGCGGCCAGCGAGTCGCTTGATCGCCAGCCAGCGCGCGATCACGGTGGGGGCGCCCCGCACCCGCCTGCGGGTGGTGCTGAGAGTCACCCGACGGTGCTGGTAGCCCGGAAGCTCTTCGAGTAGGTCGATGTACGTTTCGGCCCCACCGCCGGGATGCGGCAGGACGTGCAGGACGCTGGGCATCCGGGCGAGGCTACTACCGACTTCCGCGACGCACTCGGCGGAGCCGCATCTGCGCTGCCGCCAACCAGTGCCATCCGATTGCGGTCAGCAGCGAGAGCTCGATGCCCATCGTCTCGTTGCGGCCCGCGAGTCGCCGCAGCGAGCGAAGTGCCAGCCACACGGCGGACTCTGGCGATCGTCCCAGGCGCGCCACCCGTCGGACGGCGCGCGCCTTGCGCCGCCCCAGGGTCCTCCCGGTTCTCGCTTCGATCGTCTGTGCGGCGAGCGCGATGCGGCACACGTTGGTCTCGTAGGAGCGGCGCCCGTGCGCCGCGATTCGGCGCAGGCTCCGCCGTGGGTCGCGCCAGCTGAGCAGGCGGCGGGGGTTCCACTCCCGCATCGCGGCATCGTGCCCGCGCGCGGCGTCGCCGTGTTGCACGTAGTCGTATAGGGGCCTGTCGAGATACGCGATTCCTCCGGTGGCCAGTGCAACGGAGGCAATCCACTGGTCATGGAAAGGGTCCCCGATCGGCCGCGGAAAGGGGAGGGCGAGGTCGAGCAGCTCGCGCCGGAAGAGGGACGCCGCGCCGGTAACGGTGTTCGCCAAGAGCAGCGACGCGAGGTTCGTGTGGTTGTTGTGCCGCCCGCGCCAGAAGGTGTCGGAGATCGCGCGCTCCGCCTCATTGACGATCCGCATATCGCTGAAGACCAGCTGCGCGTCCCCGCGGGCAGCGAGGAGCGCCTCGAGCTTCTCCGGATACCAGCGGTCGTCCTGGTCTGCGAGGGCCACGAACGCGGCCTGCGAGGGAACCATTTTCAGGGCCCGTTCAAAGTTCAGGTAGAAGCCGAGCCGCTCCTCGAAGCAAGAGAGCGAAAACCGCGGGTCATCGCCGATCAGGGCCCGCAGCCGGTCGAAGCGCTCCTCCGAGGAGCGATCGTCGCTGATCAGGCAGAGCCACGCCTCGTGGGTCTGCTCGCGGATCGAGGCGATCTGCCGCTCGAGCAGCACCGGATCCGGGTTGAAGGTAGCCATGCAGATCGCCACCAGGGGGGCCTGCGCGGGCATCGCCTTCAGGAGGCGCCGTCGCCCCGGATGATCGCACCCGGCGTGCGCAGGAGGATGGCCAGGTCGGTCAGCGCCGAAAGGTTGTCGAGGTAGTCGCGCTCCATCGCCAGCCGCTCCTCGAAGGTCAGGTCGGCGCGCCCATAGACCTGCATCGGTCCGGTCATGCCGGGCTTGACGTCGAGCCGCTGACGCTGCCGCTCATCGTAGAGCGCGACGACACTCTCCTCCTCCGGCCGTGGCCCGACCAGCGACATGTCGCCACGCAGGACGTTGATCAGTTGCGGCAGCTCGTCGAGGCTGAAGCGGCGCAGTTTGCGCCCGACCCGGGTGACGCGCGGGTCGTCGGGGATCTTGAAGGCGGGCTCCTCCAGGGTGGCCAGGTCGATCAGCTCGGGCAGGCGCTCCTCGGCGTCGGCAACCATGGTGCGGAACTTGACCATGGTGAACGGCCTGCCCCCTGCGCCGGCCCGGCGCTGGCAGAAGAGCACCGGGCGGCCGGAATCGATGAGGATCGCCAGCGCGATCGCCACCAGGAACGGGGATAGCAGCAGCAGCATGAAGGCGGAAACGACCGCATCCAATGTGCGCTTCATGGCGATCGTCGAGCGCGGCGGGTCGCTGAAGCGGAAGTCGAGCACCGGCAGCTCCGCCAGTCGGTTCAGCTCGATGCCGGGGCCAAGCAGCCCGTAGTGCTGGGGGAGGAAGGTCAGTGCCAGTCCGGCCGCCTTGCACTCCTCGATGAGGCGCTCGGTTGCTGCCTCGCTCATCTCCCCTTCGGTGACCACCACGCGTTCGATCGCGCGTGCGCGCGCCGTCGTGGAGATATCGGCAACTGAGCCCAAGCGCGGCAGCTCGGAGGCCGCCGGCTCGGTCTGTGCGGAGAGGTAGCCGACCAGCGCCAGCCGCGTCTCGGGGTGAGTCGCGACGCGACGCGCGACCAAATCAACGGCAGCGGGCGGCCCGACCACGATCCCCTTGGCGGCGGTCGTCAGCTTGTGCCAGAGAAAACGCAGGATTCCGCGCAGGACGAAGCTACCAGCCAGCATTCCCACCCCGACGGCGATCGCGCTGGCGGGGGAGAGCGTGCCGGCAGGGCTGATCGCGAGCAGGCCGTCTAGGGCCAGCACTCCCAGTGCGCTGGCCGAGACCAGCGATGGAAGCTCGTCGAGCGTGCTGTGCCGGATCCGCCGATGGTCGTTGTCGTAGAGCCCGTGCAACTTCAGCACGAGAATCCATGCGGGGCTGAACAGCGTTGCCCAGAAGAGGGTTCCGACAGTGGTGCGGCCGCTGACCGCCGTGACGATGACAAGTGAGGTTGTCAGCGCAGCCCAGTCGGACAGGGCCAGCAGGCGCCGCAATAGGGCGCCGCGGCGGCGCAAATCCGTCGCGCCTGGGGCCGGCGTCTGCGTTGAGCCGGCGGCCAGCGGCTCCCGCTCCGCGGCGCGGGCGTCCCTGGAGCGCGACTCATCTGCGGCCCGTCCATGCTCAGCGTGTGGGGCTCGGCTCATCCGCAGCCTTCGAACCCGTTGTAGAGGCATTTCTCTTCGGGGTTGAGCCGCTGGGCCTCGCGTTGGTCTGCCGTTGCCGCCGTGTCGTTGCCCGCTTTGTGCGCGACTCGGGCTCGCAGGTAGTAAAGGAGCCAGCTCTCCTCTTCCCGGTCGATGGCCTTACCGAGCCATTCCACGGCGGCCGCATAATTGCCTTCACGCTCCGCCAGCAGCCCGAGCTGTTTGTAGGGGACAGTTGCCCAGGGCTCGATCGAGTGCGCGGTTTCGGCATGGCCGACGGCGTTCGGGAGGTTGCCTTCGGCCGCCGCCGAGTTGCTGGCCTCGATCTCCCGGTCGACGAGCAGCGGTCCTATCAGCGCCAGTGCCGAGATCCACGCGACCGCGATGCCGATGATCGCCAGCCCAAACCGGCTCTGCCCCTCGTGTCCATTGCCTGCGCGCAGGCCGCTCAGCTGTGCGCAGCGGGCGGCGATCAGAACGCCGGTGGCGAGGAAGAAGGCCGCAGCCATCGCCGCAATCAGCCAGAACCAGTCGATAGCCGAACAGACGGCGAAAGCCAGGGCAACCCCGAGTAGCGCCGCGTACAGATCACGCTCGCTGCCCCGTGCCGCGCGTGCGGTCGCGAGGCCTGTCCACAGCAGCGTTCCCACCATCGCCAGGACGAGCAGTCCGCCCACCACCCCGAGCTCGGTGAAGGCCTGCAGGTAGAGCGAGTGTGCATCGAGGTTGTTCACCTCGTTTCGCCGCATCAGGTGCCAGGAAAAGCGGTATGTGCCGGCCCCGTGTCCGAGCAGCGGCTTTTCGGCGAAGGCGTCAACGCCGACCCGCCAAAATTCATCGCGCCCACTGCCGCTGAACCCCGTCAAGTGTTCCTCGGGACTGCTCGGCGCGCGCACGTCGGGCCGGGAGAATTCGCTCCAGGCGCGGCCTCCGACCCCAACCGCCGCGGCAATTGCCAGCAGCGCCGCGGTCAGCGCGATGCCTCTCAGAACGCGCGGGTTGCGTGAGAAGGCCAGGGCGTGTCCGGTTAGGCGACCGTCCCGCCGCTCCAGCCCGCGCAACCCCGCGAACAGTGCCCCCGCGAGCAGGCAGCCGCAGGCGAGGAACGCCAGCACGACCAGTCCCTGACCGGCGATCTGGGTGTCGTTGACGTGCTGGGCAAGGCTGTCGCGAGCCTGGACCGCCAGCACGGCTGGCAGCGCGCCGATTATTCCGAAGGCGAGGGTCGGCGTCAGCCAGAGCCGGTCGTGAGAGAGGGCGATCAGGCATATGCAGGAGAGGGCCAGTGCCAGCAGGCCCCCGCGCGAGTACGTGAAGTAGAGGGCGAGCAGAATCACCGGCAACGAGACGACGCCAAGCCAGCGCAGAGCAGCGTTTATCGAGCGCCTGCTCAGCCACAGTGCCATCCCGGTCGAGATTCCGAAGAGAACGCCGTCCGCGTTCCAGTAGCCGAGGGGATAGCTGAGTCGCGCCTCCGCCCCCGGGCTTTCGGCGACGGAAATCAGATCGGGCAGCAGCCGGGATGCCAGGGCCAGCGCCGCGATTCCAATCAGGGCGACCGCGAGCCCTTCACCGAAACGTTGGCGCACTCGGGGGGTTTGGGCGACGAGGAAGGCGGCAATGAAGAACCCGAGGTAGACGACGACTCTGTCCGCCTCGATTACGCTCAGTTCGATTGATCCAGACCAAAGAGATGACAATGCGGAGAGAAGCGCCAGCGCCCCGATCAAACCGCTTGCCCAGTAGAGCGGCCGGCCAAGGGCCACCCGGCCCGCAGCGCCCAGCGCCAGCATTGCGGCGAGGATCAGCCACACGGCCAGACCAGCGATGTGGCGATCTCCCAGTGCAAAACCACCGCCAGTCAGCGCCAGGCCTCCGATCAAGAGTGGCGCGGATATACCGGCGACCGCTTCCTCTAACCTTATCCGCAATGCAGGGTATCCCTCGCCGTCTCCATAGCTTGCGCCGACACGCCCTTGCGCGGTTTTCAGTGCTTCTTCTGCTGGCATCTGCGTGCTTTCCGGCTGTGATCCAGGCTGAAACGGTCTATGAACCCGAACAAACGACGATTCCTGGGGCAACCAACCCCGGGCATCAGTCTAAGAAGAGTTCGGGGGAAGATGCTCAAGCCCAGGTCTCGGGGTCGGCGGACGGCACCGGTGGATCCGGCAAAGGCTCTTCGACGAATAGCTCATCTGCTGGTAAGAAGAGTGCTAGCACGGGCAGCGCAACCAGCGCCGGCCAGGCTAACTCGGGCAACGGTTCTGCCAATGGTTCCGAATCATCCGCAACGCCCACGCAGCGCGAATCGGCAGCGACCTCTGGCACTAGCTCTAGCAATGACTCCTCGCCCGTGATCCCGATCCTGATCGTGATCACGGTTCTCGTCGCGATCACGATCGGCGCGGTCGTGGTCAGGAAGCGTCGTGGATTCGGCGACCCCGTCTCGCCAAACGCGAGCTGACCTCCATGGCAACGGCGACAGCTCAGATTTGGACGGGGATGCGTACGCTCGCAGTGACGCTGGCGCTCCTCGCTGCGCCGATGTTCGCTGCAAGGGCTGAGGCACTGCCGGCGAAGTTCTGGGGTGCGGTGCCGCAGTCGTCGCTTAGCACCGAACAATTCCAGCGCCTGCGTGCGGGCGGGGTAGAAAGCGTGCGTCTGTCGCTCGACTGGAACGAATTGCAGCCAGAGCGTGGGGGACCGATCGGGTGGAGCGGCGTCGACGAAACCATCGAACGGACGGCACTCGCGGGCATCACCGTGCTGCCCACCGTCACCAACGCGCCCAATTGGGCGGTGCGGCGCGGTCGGGTGCCCGGCGGGAGCGGGGACACGGCTCCGGTTCGGCTGCCGGTCAGGGGGGCGGCGGCCGTCGGCTGGAAGAGCCTGCTCCGTCAGGCGGTCAGGCGCTACGGAGCGAACGGCAGGTTTTGGACAACGCATCCGAGCGTGCCCCCGCAACCAGTTCGGGTGTGGCAAATCTGGAATGAGCCGAACTTCATGTATTTCGTCATCAGGCCCAACCCGGCCGAATACGGCAGGCTCGTCAAGCTCTCCAACGCGGCGGTGAAGTCGGTCGACCGAAGGGCCCACGTTGTCTTGGCCGGGCTCTTCGCAAGACCGAAGGGAGCGCGAACGAAGAGTGGGAGGCACAAGAGCCGCAACTGGTACGCGAGCGACTTCCTGCAGAGGATGTACGCGACCAACCGGGGGATCAAGTCGAGGTTCGACGGCGTTGCCCTTCACCCATACTCTTTCTATGCGCACGAACTCCCCCGACTGATTCAGGACCTGCGCGGCGTTCTCGTACACAACCACGACCCGCGCACGAGCCTGTGGATTACCGAGTTGGGCTGGAGTTCCGGGAGGCGGACCCGGAAGAACCTCTTCGCCAAAGGGCCGGCCGGTCAGGCGCGGCAGCTTTCCGCCTCCTTCAAGCTGCTTCGCCGCAAGCAGGCGAGGTGGCGGATCCGGGGCGTCTACTGGTTCTCGGTCGACGACATGAGGGGGGCCTGCAACTTCTGCGACGGATCGGGTCTCTTCGGCGAAGGTTTCATGCCGAAGAGGGCCTGGTTCGCCTATGTCCGGTTCGCCGGCGGTGTGCCGTAGCGTGGGCATAGCTGGGTTCCGCTACCGCTCGATTCGGGGGCGTGCCTCTACGACGATTTTGAAGCTCGGGCTGGCAGCTGCTGTGCTCGCCCTGCTGGTACTGCCGCAGGGGGCCTACGGCCGTAAGTCGCCGGGTCTGATCGGCATCTCCCCCCAGGACAACGCCACCGAGGCGGACTACCAGTTGATGGAGGAGGCACGCGTGCAGAGCGTCCGCTTGCCGCTCTTCTGGTCACAGGTCGAGCCGGTCCGGCCCTTCATTAGCGATAGGGACTGGACCAGCTTCGACATCGGCCTGGAACTGGCCGCCCGGCACCGAATGAAGGTTCTGGTGGTTGTCAACGGCTCGCCAGCTTGGATCGCCTCCGAACCGAGGCTAGAACCCACCTTCAAGTGGCAGCGGCGGGCTTGGGCCTCCTTCCTGCATGCCGCAGTACGGCGCTACGGCACAGGGGGCTCGTTCTGGCGGGAACACCCGGATCTGCCGTATCTGCCGGTGCGCGACTGGGAGATCTGGAACGAGCCGAATATCGTTCCGAACGGTCGCGTCAATCCCGAACTCTTCGCACCTGTGCTTCGGATCAGCGGCCGCATGATCCACGCCGCAGACCCGGGATCCAAGGTGATCCTCGGTGGATTGTTCGGCAGGCCCCTGCAGATCCCGCCCAACCTCGGCTCCGGCGAATTCCTGAATCAGATCTATAGGACGCCGCACATGAAGCAGTATTTCGACGGGGTGGCGTTGCACCCCTACGTCGCCGATGCGAAAGCGATGCGTGCCCAGATCCGCAACCTGCGCCGCATCATGCGGATCCACCACGACGCCGGCACGCCGCTCTATGTAACGGAGCTCGGCTGGGGATCGGCTAGCTTCGAGTCGCGTTGGGAGCGGGGGCCAATGGGACAGGCGCGGCAGCTCGACAAGGCATTCGGGATGTTGAGTCGACACCGGCGCGCATGGAGAATCGCCGGGGCCTGGTGGTTCTCGTGGTCTGACGTATATGGCGCCTGCCAGTTCTGCGATTCGGCCGGGCTCCTGACCAAGAACCGCGAAGCCAAGCCCGCCTGGTATCACTTTGTGAGGTGGACGGGGGGCGATCCGACGATGGTTCGCCGCGCCAGGCTTGGCGGGTAGGCACTGCCGACGCCGAACGCAGCGACCGGCTCCGGTCGCAGAGTCATTCGGTGTATGGATCGGTATAGAATCGCGCGTATCGGGTCCAGGAGATCCAACTCGGAATCGCACTCGTTAGCCCCCGCTCTGAGCGAATCGAAGTGACGGCTTGAGTGCGGCGAAGCTCCAAACCTCACCGATCTTGATGCCAAGATGAGTGGCAACCTCGCCATTGTTCCGGCCCACAACGAGGCCGAAGCAATCGCTGCAACCATCGCCGAGATCCACCGCTTCGCACCGGAGTTCGACGTGCTTGTCGTTGACGACGGATCGGTCGATGCCACTGCGGAGCTGGCCCATGCGACGGGTGCCACCGTACTGCGCTTGCCCTTTAACCTGGGCATCGGAGGTGCCATGCAGAGTGGCTACATATATGCAGCTGAGCATGACTACGACATCGCGGTGCAGGTCGATGGGGACGGCCAGCACGACCCCCGGCACATCCGGGATCTGCTCGCTCGTCTCAACGACGACCCCGGCTTGAACATGGTTACCGGATCGCGCTTTCTCGATCCCGAGGGCCGTGGCTATCGCTCTTCGGCCATTCGGAGGGTGGGCATCCGCCTGTTCGCCTGGTTGTCCTCCCTGATTACGCGCCAGCGCATTACCGATCCGACCTCGGGTTTCCGCATGACTGACCACCGTGGCATCGAGCTGTTCGCACGCGACTACCCAAGTGACTACCCCGAGGTGGAGGCGATCCTGCTGATGCATGCGCATCGGCTGCGCAGCTGCGAGGTTGCGGTGACGATGGGGCCCCGAGTCACAGGCGAGTCCGCGATCTCTTCAACTCAATCGATCTATTACATGGTCAAGGTGTTACTGGCGGTGTTTGTTTCACTGTTCCGAGCGCGACCGCACACGACACCCGCACCGGATGACGCCGCGCCCTTCTCCGCGGAGCCCACAACGTGACTGGCGCCACAGATCACCCAACTTCGGTAGTGGGTCAGCGCGCCGAGGCGATCATCGTTGCGCTGTCCGTCCGTGGGACTCGTTTTCGAGCTTGCTAGGCGCAGGCACCTGATGGAGCGCCACGCGATTCACTGGCTCCTGGCCGGGATCATGTTCCCGGTACTGGCGCTCTGCAAAGGCTTGCCTAAGACGCTTTCGCACCCGGCGGACCAGAACAAGGTGTTTGCCCAGGGATTTGCACTGCTGCGCCTTGAGCAGGCATCAGGCGAAAGGCCCGACCAGGAAACCGTTTTCCCGACCACTATTCCTGTTGCTGAACGGTCTAGGGGCAGGTTCTCCGGTGCCGCCTGACGACCGTGCTCGCCCGGGGGAGCGAACGATGACGATCACAGCTGTGATCGTGCGCTATGACAATGAGCCGCAGGAGATCCGGGCAGTGGTCGATAGCCTGCTCTCGCAGACGCGAGCGCCGACCGAGATTCTGATCGTCGACAACGGTTCGGACGGGGCGCTTGCAGAGGGCTTGAAGGCGTACGCGCCACGCGTCACGCTGATCGCGCCCGGGTCCAACCTTGGGTACACCGGGGCGGTCAATCTCGCCGCGCAGCGCGCAAAGGGCGAATATCTAGTCTGCCTGAACCCTGACGCCCGCGCTGATCCTGGCTGTCTGGCGAATCTGGCGACAGTAGCCGATTCTGACGAGCAAATTGCGCTGGTAGGCGCACAGATTCTGCTTGAGGATGGATTGACCTGTAACGCTGGGGCCAACCCGTTGCACCCATCGGGGATCTCACCGGCGGGCGGCTACGGCGAGCCCCGCGAGACGGGCCAGCCACGCGATGTGGCGGTTGTTTCAGGGGCCTGCTGCCTGATCCGCAGATCGGCCTTCCTCACACTCGGCGGCTTTGTGGATGAGTTCTTCCTCTACTACGACGATGTCGATATCGCCTGGCGGGCCCGCATTGCCGGCATGCGTGTCGTCTATTGCCCTGACGCCATCGCAACGCACGGCTATGAGTTCGGCCGTCGCAAGCGGAAGTGGTTCCACCTAGAGCGCAATAGGCTCTTCAGCGTTCTTGCAAACTACGAAGCTCGAACACTCCTCCTGCTGAGCCCGTTGCTTTTGGCGACCGAGTTCGGGGTGATTGCAGTTGCCGCTCGGGGCGGCTGGCTCTCACAGAAGCTTGAGAGTTACCGCTCGCTGTTCGCGCTGCGCCGACTATTGCTCGCCCAGCGCCGCGCGGTTCGTGAGTCGCGTCGCCGGGCGGATGCCGAGCTGCTCGATCTCGTCGACGATCGCTTCGACTCGGTCCTGCTCCCGGCCCGCGGTGCGGCCCTCGCCAACGCCTTCAGTGTGCCCTACATGCGCTTGGTACGCCGCCACCTGCGCTGATGCTCTACCTGGTCGTTCTTGTACGACGTCGATGGGCGTGGAGCCGGTCAAACATCTTGTTGCTTCCCTCCGCCAACACTCGGCCGGCATCGCACGCCGCCCGCCTTCGTCTTCGCGAAATAGCGACAAGCTGTCGCCGCCGTCAAATACGAGGAGTTCTAGCGTGGAATGGGAATGGGCCCTGGTCGTTGTCGGCAGCGACTGATGCGTTGTAGCGATGCGCTATCCCTCCGTGAACAGCAGCGCACCGTCTATCCGGGCACCGGAGGCACGCTCCGCGAGAATGCCCCAACCTACCCCGATTGTCGCTAAGACAACCGGGAAGAGTACCCAGGAGAGGATCAGAGCCAAGGCGTGCGAGGAGATTGATAGGCCCGATGGAGACGCTCGGCGGATCCCATTGCAGAGCTAATCAGTGCTTCGGTTGGGTGTAGCATCGTGTGCAGGGGCTTGGAGTTCGAACTTGAGATCGCACACGTTATTCGACCCTGCGCGAACCGGAGGTGGCCGCGGGAGCGCGACAAAGCACCAAAACCCACCGTCCGAGCGCCGCGATGAGTGGCATGCTCGCCATTGTTCCGGCTCACAACGAGGTAGAGGCAATTGCCGCAACGATCGCCGCGATCCAGCCCTTCGCATCGGAGTTCGACGTGCTCGTGGTTGACGACGGATCGGACGATGCCACCGCCGAGCTGGCCCGGGCGACGGGTGCACCTCGCTCCGCCTGCCTTTGGAGATTCGAGATCGGTCGCGTCAAGGCTGGGCAGACGGCGATTCTTCGAGGGCCGATTGACACGGTGTGTAAGCCCTGGAGACTGTCACTCAACGGCTCGTCACCTTGGGGTGCTTTCTTCAGATGACTTCAGTTGACCTGTCGGTGGTTGTTCCTGCCCTGAACGAGCGAGAGGCCCTGCCGAAACTGCTTGGGGAAATCCGGGAGGCATGTAACTCGCTCGCCGTCAGCTGGGAGGTGATTGTGATCGATGATGGCTCCAGCGATGGCACGACGGAGCTGATCGAACAGCTGGCGGTTGAAAGCCCGGAAATTCGCTGCATAAGGTTCCGCCGAAAATTTGGCAAGTCTGCCGCGCTTGCCGCGGGCATCGCGCACAGTGGCGGCGATACGCTGGTCACGATCGACGGCGACGGTCAGGACGATCCCGCCGACATCCCGGCTCTTCTTGCAAAGTTGGACCGGAACGCCGATCTGGTCAGCGGCTGGAAGCGCCACCGCCGCGACCCCTTCGCTCGTCGCCTTGCCTCGCGGGTCTTCAACAGCGTCACTTCGTGGTTGACGGGAGTGTCGATGCACGACATGAACTGCGGCTTCAAGGCCTACCGCGGCGCGTGCGCTCGCTCGCTGGATCTCTATGGTGAGCTGCACCGCTACGTGCCTATTCTCGCTGCCCAGCAGGGGTGGCGCGTCGCCGAGATTCCCGTCAACCACCGGCCCCGCCGCCACGGCAAGTCTCGGTTCGGTACCGAGCGCTACCTGCGTGGCGCCCTCGACCTGCTCACGGTCGTCTTCATCGGCCGTTACCAGTATCGGCCGCTGCACCTGTTCGGCGGGATGGGCTTCGTGGTGACCATTGCTGGAGTGGTAATAAGCGTCTACCTCACGATTCTCAAGATCTCCGGCGAGGCGATCGGCCAGCGGCCGCTGCTCTTCCTCGGAATACTGCTCATCGTCGTTGGGGTACAGCTGCTTACCTTTGGCCTGCTTGCCCAGATGGTGTTGCTCGTTCGCCAAGATCGTCAGGGATCGGACCTGGCCGCCGCGCGCATAGCGCAAACGGTCGGATTTGCGGCGCCGGTTTCTAGTGACGCGGACGACAGGCCGCGATCAACCAGGGGAACGACCCCCGCACGCTGACCACCTCGAAGTGCCGCTCCAAGAACTTGCGCAGGCTGCCACGGTTCCAGTGATTCACGTGCTCGGGATGGTTGCCCAGGGTCCGTAGGTACTTGCCGCGCAACAGGCTTCCAACTCTGAACCACGGTTCGTGTGGCACGGAGACTATTACCTGGCCGCGGGCCACCCGCGCCAGTTCCGCCGCCGCAGGGGCAGGGTTCGAAATGTGCTCCAGAACCTCAAGGCAGAGCACCAAGTCGAAGCTGTCGTCCCCGAACGGCAGCTCGTCGATACTGTGGCAGCTCACCTCAATCTCGGGAAATCGCACCCTGGTGAACTCAACTGCCTTGGGACTGAGGTCCACTGCCGCCGTCGTGGCCGGAAGAGCCGAACCCAGCCGGGCCAGAGACTCCCCCTCGCCGCACCCAGCATCGAGCAGTGATGAGACTTCTAGCGGCTCGACTGCCTCCATGAGCCGGTCGAAGAAGCGGTCGATGAGGCCGCGTATCACAGGATTCTGCGTCTGGAACTTCTTGTAGTTGGAACTCTCCACAGCGCGCCAGTCTAGGGGCCCCGCGAACGTTCGACCCCGGTGGAAGTAGCCGGTCGCCCTGCACAGCCCGCCGGCGCACCGGCCGATCCAGTGCGGGCGGGTGGGGATGAGACACGGTCAGCGGGCCATGGAGATCAGCCGGACCGCGACCACGAGGGGGCGTAAAATCAACAGGTTGGGCACCGACGCAAAAACAAGTGTGGAATTCGACCCGCTGGCGCCGTTTAGCGCGCCGGTCAGAGGCTGGTTCGAAGACTCCTTCCAGGAGCCGACACCCGCGCAGGCAGCGGGATGGGGGGCCATCTCGGGTGGCTCCAACGCGCTGATCTGTGCCCCAACCGGCTCCGGGAAGACTCTGGCCGCGTTCCTCTGGGGCATCGACAGGCTCGCGCGGGGGGGCGATCACGGCCAGGGGGTGCGGATCGTCTACGTCTCGCCACTCAAGGCGCTCTCCTATGACATCGAGAGAAACCTTCGTGCCCCGTTGCGTGGGATCGGCACCGACATCTCGGTTGGCCTGCGCACCGGCGACACCTCCCAGTCCGAACGGCGCGCGATGCGCAAATCGCCGCCCGACATCCTCATCACGACTCCCGAGTCTCTTTACCTGATCCTCTCCTCCGGAGCCCGCGAGATCCTCACCACCGCCGAGGTGGCGATCGTCGACGAGATCCACGCCGTCGCACAGTCCAAGCGGGGGTCTCATCTGGCCCTCACCCTGGAGCGCCTGGAGCACCTCGTGCGGCGCAATGGGGATCCAGAAGATGAGCGGGAACTGCAGCGGATAGGCCTGTCGGCCACCCAGCGGCCGCTCGAGCGCATTGCCCAGTTCCTGGTCGGCCCGAAGCGCGAGTGCGAGATCGTCGACGCGGGCCGCAGCAAGGAGCTCGACCTGGAGATCGTCGTTCCGGTCGAGGACATGTCGGACCCCGGCGCCCCGGCCTTCCCGAGCGAGGACGGCTCACCGCCTGACGGCGAGCCCAACGCGCATGTTCGCTCGATTTGGCCGGCGATCTACCCGGAGCTGCTGAAGCTTGTCCGCGAACACACCTCGACCATCATCTTCGTCAATGCCCGTCGCGCGGCAGAGCGACTCGCCATGCGCCTCAACGAGCTTGCCGCCGAAGAGGGGCAGTCCGCCGAGTTGCCTGCCACCGAGCATGGGGGACACGCGGTGCCCGCGGCCGGCGATGGCTCCTCACCCGATTCTGCCCCGGATGGCGATTCCCCGCCGGAGATCGCCCGTGCGCACCACGGTTCGCTCTCACACGAGGAGCGCACGGTGGTCGAGGAGATGCTCAAGTCAGGCCAGCTGCCCTGCCTGGTCGCGACCTCCTCCCTCGAGTTGGGAATCGACATGGGGGCCGTGGACCTTGTCATCCAGGTGGAGTCGCCGAAGTCGGTGAGCCGAGGACTGCAGCGGGTCGGCCGTGCCGGCCACTCGCTGGGAGAGGTGAGCCGCGGCCGCGTCTTCCCCAAGTTCCGTGCCGACCTGCTCGAGTGCGCAGTCGTCGCGAAGCGGATGCGGGCGGGCGAGATCGAGGAGACCGTGATCCCCCAGAACCCGCTCGACGTGCTCGCCCAGCATCTGGTCTCGATGGCGGCCCTGGACGAGTGGGACGTGGACGAGGCGGAGCGCCTGGTCACCGCCACCGAGCCCTTCCACGACCTCTCTCGCGAACAGCTCGAGAACGTGCTCGACATGCTCGACGGGCGATACCCGTCCGACCGCTTCGCCGAGCTTCGCCCCCGAATCGTCTGGGACCGGACCAAAGGCACGATCCACGGCCGTAAGGGCGCCCTTCAGCTCGTCGTGACCAATGCGGGCACGATTCCCGACCGCGGCCTCTACGGCGTCCACCTGCCCGACGGGCGCCGGGTCGGTGAGCTCGACGAGGAGATGGTCTACGAGGCGCGCCCCGGCCAAACCTTTCTGCTCGGCGCCACGACCTGGCGGATCGAGGAGATCACCCGCGACCGCGTCATCGTCACGCCCGCTCCGGGCCTCCCCGGTGCCGTCCCCTTCTGGAAGGGCGATGGGATCGGCCGCCCCGCCGAGCTTGGCCGGGCGATCGGCGCCTTCGCGCGAGAGGCGGTGGCCCGCGAGCCGGCTGAACTGGCGGACGAGTACGACCTCGATCGTCGTGCCGCCGAGAACCTGGTCGCCTACCTGCGCGAGCAGCAGGCAGCGACCCGGGTCGTCCCCTCCGACGAGACGATCGTCGTCGAGCGCTTCCGGGACGAGATCGGCGACTGGCGGCTCTGTATTCTCTCGCCCTTCGGCGGCCGGGTCCATTCCGCCTGGGGCCTCGCTCTCTCTCAGAAGATCCGCGCCGAGCGCGACCTCGAGGCCGACGCGATTTGGTCTGACGACGGCATCGTCATTCACCTTCCCGACGCCGATGACCCGCCTCCCGCCGACCTGGTCATGGTCGAGCCCGACGAGCTGGAGGACCTTGTCGTGCGCGAGCTGTCGGGCTCGGCCCTCTTCGGCGCCCGCTTTCGGGAGAACGCGTCGCGCTCGCTGCTCATCCCGCGGGCATACCCCGGTAAGCGCACGCCGCTCTGGCAACAGCGGCTGAAGTCCCAGAGCCTGCTCGAGGTGGCGCGCGATCACCCCCGCTTCCCGGTCGTGCTGGAGACCTACCGTGAGTGCCTGCGCGACGTGCTCGACCTCCCCTCGCTGCGCGACATCCTCACCGACCTGCATTCACGCCGGCTCAGCCTGGTCGAGGTTGAGACGCCGACTGCCTCGCCCTTTGCCTCCTCGCTCCTCTTCGACTACGTCGCGACCTATATGTATGAGGGGGACACGCCGAACGCGGAGCGCCGCGCGGCAGCTCTGGCACTCGACCGCGACCTGCTGCGCGAGCTGCTCGGCCAGGAGGAGCTGCGTGAGCTGATCGACCCCGAGGCGCTGGAAGAGGTCGAGGCGCAGCTCCAGCACCGCACTGAGCCCGGCCAGGCTGGCGACCGCGACGCGCTCCAGCAGGTGCTGCGCAGCGTCGGTGACCTGACGGCTGAAGAGTGTGCGGAGCGCGTGGCCGAGGGGTACTCAGCGGACTCGATGTTGGAAAAGCTCGTGGCCGAGCGCCGCGTGGCGCTGGTGCGGATCGGCGGGGAGGAGCGCTACATCGCCGGGGAGGACGCCGGGATGTACCGCGACGCGCTCGGCGTGCCACCCCCGGCCGGCCTGCCCGACAGTTTCCTCGAGGATCACCCCGATGCGCTCGTTGCGCTGGTCCGTCGCTATGCGCGCACCCACGGGCCATTTCCGATCGCGCAGCTGACCGCTCGCTACGGGGTCGACCCGGCCCCTGCCCTGCGGGAGCTGGAGCGTGCCGGCGACCTGGTTCGGGGTGAGCTGCTGCCGGGCGGCACGGAGCGCGAGTGGTGCGATGCCGACGTGCTGCGGCGCGTGAGGCGCGCCAGCCTGGCGCACCTGCGGCGCGAGGTTGAGCCGGCCGCCCGCGATCGCTTTGCCCGCTTTCTGCCCAACTGGCAGAACGTCGACGCCCACCGCGCAGCCGGAGCCGGGCCCGACCGTCTGCGAGACGCGCTCCTCCCTCTGCAGGGGGTGGCGCTCACGCCGAAGGTGTGGGAGAACGACGTGTTGCCCCGCAGGCTGGGCAGCTACTCACCCGCCTGGCTCGACGAGCTCTGCACGAGTGGAGAGGTGGTTTGGATAGGCGCCGGTTCGCTTGGTCGCAGCGACGGTCGTGTCGCACTCTACTTTCGCGAGGATGTTCACCTCGCCGGCCCACCGCCCGCCAGCACGAAGCTGGAGCGTCCCGAGGGAGATGTGCATGACGCGATTCGCGAGCGGCTCGGCACGGGCCCGTTGTTCTGGCTCGATCTGCTCGCCGACCTGGACCATCCCGCCGAGGAGCTGCACACTGCGCTCTGGGATCTGGCCTGGTTTGGTGAGGTGACAAACGATGCTTTCTCGCCGCTTCGGGCGCCCCGCCTGCGTGCTGTCCCGGACCCCGAGCGCAAGGGACGTCGCTTTGCACGGCGCCGCTCGGGGGCCGGCGCCGCAGTGCAGGGCCGCTGGTCGCTGAGCGCACCGCTGTTCGAGGGCGCGCCTTCAACCGGCCCGCGCCTGCGCGCTCAGGCCGAGCTGATGCTGGAGCGCTACGGCATCGTGACCCGCGAGACGGTCCTGGCAGAGGGCGTTCCCGGAGGTTTCGCGACCCTCTATTCGGAGCTGTCGAACCTGGAGCTGCTGGGTACGGCTCGCCGCGGCTACTTCGTCGAGGGCCTGGGCGGTGCCCAGTTTGCACTTGCGGGCGCCGTGGAGCGCCTCCGGTCGCTGCCCGAGGGCGACGAATCCCTCCTTCTGCTCGCTGCCACCGATCCCGCGAATCCATATGGAGCATCGCTTCCATGGCCGAAGCCCCCCTCCGGACGTCGCCCGGCACGCGCCCCTGGGGCCCACGTGCTTCTACGCGGTGGCGAGCCGCTCGTCTATGTCGAGCGGGGCGGGCGCAGCATCGTTCGCATTCGCGACCTAGATGACGCGGAGCTGGCCGCTGCCATGGAGGCGATTGCCGCCGCAGTCTCAACCGGGAAGCTGCCAAAGCTTTCAATCGAGAAGCTGGATGGTGAGCCGGTGATCGGCTCCGGTCATGAGGAGACCCTGCTCGCTGCTGGCTTCAGCCGTGGCCCGCGCAGGCTCTCTGTGTCAGCTCGCTAGCGGCGGCGAAGCCCAGTTGGTCGCGTCAACCGATGGCGAACATCTCAAGGAGCTCATCGGAGTCGATGTGACCATCTCTTTCGGCTTCACCGCCGCCAACCCAATGCGAGTGTGAGATACATGGTTCTCCTCAGGTGAAGTGATGCTCACCCAAAGTTAGAGTCAATACTGTGCACGGGCAACAAAAATGGACGACTATCCGCTCTACAGTGGAGCGTGGTGGCAATTAGCGACCTGTGGTGAAGGAGTTATTGGGTAATGGTGGACGCGTGTTCGTCGACAGCTGTCACAGGAATCGCGCACAAGAGGGCCGCAGCTCGGTGGCTGCGGCCCTCAGGACTGCCATGCGGGAAGTCAAATGCGGGAAGTCAAACTCCGTTAGCCAATGCGCACTGCATCGATACGTATCCAGCGGCGGGCAAGAACCGGTGAGCCACTGCTGACGCTGCATCGATGGTTGAGTACGAGCGCTTCGGAAGCCCGAGTGAGGGCAGCAAGATCGCGCCCCCATCGTCAGCTGCGCAGATCCTTGCGCTGAAAGACAGCGCTCGGACTGCTCTGGCGATGACGAGGCTGTCGATCACCTATCCCACCCTCACTGGGTCGACTTCGACGAAGAGCGAGAGGAAATCCAGTTGAGTGGATTGAAGCGAGTAGTAGCGAGTCTGGATGACGTTGCCCTTTGCGGCTGTCTCTGGAGGTGCGGGAAATGCCATGGGGGATGCGTCGTAGAGATGGCTGCCAACAGATGCGCCACTGACTTGGAACGCTCCATTGACGAACAGACCAACCCTGGCCTCCCATAGCGCCGATTCCTGCGACTGCACTCTATTTGCCCCGAAATTCGAGTCGAATTCCATTGCCAGTGGGGCAGTGACCGATGGTGAGCCAGTCGTTTGCCAGGATGAACTCGCCGTGCTTCGAGTGGTCGTGTCAAACGCCCTCAACGGAGGCCCGCCGACCTTCTTCCAGGGATATTCGCCTTTGCCGTCATAGACCAGCTGCCAGAAGACCGATTCGCTGGCTTCGAAGATGCAGCGGTCCCCGACGCTCGGCGAAGACGGCAGCGAGCTGACCAGCCCGTAGTCGGTATACGGCAGTGAGGCGTCGGTCCCATTGTTGCCGGTGCGGCTCAGATGGAGCGCCAGCGGCTCGTCTTCCGTGAATTCGCCCTGTCCAGAGACGTGGTTGATTTCGAAGAGCGAGTATTCACCGAGGTCGATGACGAGTTTCTTGACTTCGAAGACGTAGAAGCTCTGCGGTTCGGATTCGCTGCGGATCATCAGATAGCTGGGCGGATTGCCGGTCGATTCCACGCCTGTATCGAGCCAAGGCTCGACGTTCGCGCCGTCGGCGTCGGTCTCGTTGATGTAGATCCCGGTTACTTCTGCGGGGTTGACGCTGTTCAGCCGAAGCTCTCCGGGCCCGGGGTTGCCGAATCCCGTTGCGGGGTCGAAGGAGTAGGCGATCGACCCTCCAATCGCTCCTTCGCCGGCCGGGCCTTCAACCCCGGTGGCGCCCGTCGCTCCTGTGTCCCCTTCGACTCCGGCAGGGCCGGTCGGACCTGTCGCACCTTTGGGCCCGGTGGCCCCAACTGGCCCCTGCGGGCCCTGTGCTCCTGTCGCCCCTTCAGGGCCCGCAACACCCTGGGCGCCCGTCGTGCCTTTGGCACCCTGTGGGCCAGTCGCGCCATCGGCACCAGTCGCGCCGTCGGCACCATCGGCTCCAGTCGCACCTTTGGCTCCCTGAGAGCCCGCCGCCCCTTCAGGGCCAGTAACACCCTGTGGACCCGTCGCACCTTTGGCGCCCGGTGCTCCGGTGGCACCCGTGTCGCCTTCGGGCCCCTGAGGCCCGGGATTCCCCATCAAGCCCTGTGCGCCGGTCGCGCCTTTGGGCCCCACAGCACCCTGAGATCCGGTCGCGCCTTTGGGGCCTTGAGATCCAGTGTCGCCTTTCAGGCCCTGAGGCCCCACAGCACCCTGGGATCCGGTCGCACCTTTGGCCCCGGTCGGGCCAGGATCGCCTTTTTCTCCGGCGGGTCCTTGAGGCCCAGCCGGGCCCTGGGAGCCCTGAGGCCCCACAGCGCCTTGCGCGCCTTGGCTTCCCTGTGGGCCGGCTGGTCCCTGGGGACCGGCACCGCCCTGGTTTCCCTGCGGTCCCGCCGGGCCCTGTGGCCCAACCGGGCCCAGAGGCCCTTGCGCTCCAGGCTGTCCCTGGTCTCCCTGGGCACCCTCGGGGCCTCGCCTTCCCGTCAGCCCCTTCGGTCCCCGCCGTCCGCGTGGGCCGCCGCTGGGGCCCCGAGGACCACGCTCGCCCTTCGGACCGCGCTTGCCTTGCTTGCCGCGTGGGCCCGGAGGGCCCTGTGGGCCTTGCTTGCCGCGGATAACCCGTACGCGCTTGCCCTTCTTGCGCTTCTTCTTGGTTTTGGCCACCGCTTCCGCCAGATGCCCTCCAGGCGCAGGCGCAACGCCGCTCATCGCCACCGCCAGGGCCAAGACCCCTGTCGTGGCAAGCATCGCCGGTCGAGTCATGCCCAGCCAGTTGCAGCGTGTTGCAGCGCCGTTGCCCAGTGGTGAGAACATCGTTCCTCCTCGGTGACCTCGTGTTCACCGAACGTATCGGCGGCTCTCGCGCACGGACAATCAAGATGGACGACTGTCCGCTTTCAAACAGTTAAGTTACGAGCGTGCGCCCGTCGGCTACCTGAAAACACACAGTGAACATATGGACGTGTGTTTGGAAACAGTCGTCGCGACGCCGCGCAGTGCATCAGCATGATGTGGGACACCGCTATGCACCAGGCAGGACGGATCGGATGGCGACCCGAAGCCTGCTGCACCATTCCGGCTAGCCGACTCGAACCGGTTCAGCGCGCATCCAGCGGAAGAGAAAGGCTCCTTCACCGCCGCTGACCTTGTACTTCGCGGTGATTGTCGTGGAGGCGGTTAGGTCGGCCTTGCGGCGCAGGCGCGAGACCGATGCACCTCCCTGCCCATCCTGCGCCACGCTCACGGCGGAGTCGTTGTCAACGGCGCCCGTGCCGCCAATCGCGTAGCTCATGCGATTTGCCGTGGCTGTACTCAGGCTCTTTCCGTAATAGCCGATCTCAATGTCGTAGTCGCCTTTGAGGGGCACCGTCACACCTGGCCCAGCAGTTGCAAGATTGGTATAGCTGGATGACGCTGTACCTTGCTCGGCTTCGACTTCGCTGAACAGGGGTGGACCACCGACCTTCTTCCACGGATAGCTGCCCTGGCCGTCGTAGACGAGCTGCCAGTACACGCCGTTGGTTTTGTCGGCCACGTATGTGCATAGGTCGCCAACAAGCGTCGAAGAAGAAGCGGGGAGCGCTTCCACGAGCCCGAAGTCCTTGGGTGCCAATGACTTCCATTCATGAGCCGTGAATCCGGGGATGATCGATCCTGCGGTGGTGATTTGCATCTCTCGACCGCCGTACTTGGTTCCCAGTTCCACCGCAACGATTGCTCCGCCGGACAGCTCGCCCGTGTTGTCGGCGTCGGTGGATCGCGTTGGCGAGCCGCTGACGATGTAGATGCCGTTCTGTGACTTCGTCGTCTGGTTGGCGACCAAAACGCGGTTGCCTTCTGCGAGGGTCACGCCATCGACGACGTCGCCGCTGTTGAGGGCTGTTGAGATTGAGACGTTTTCGGTCGTCGCAACGCGAACGGATTCCTTGTAGTCGAGCACTCCTGATCCGGCGGGTCCTTCAGGACCTGTTGCACCTTTGGGACCGGCGGGCCCGGTCGCTCCCTGTGGTCCGGTGTCGCCTTTGTCACCGGTCCGTGAGAATTCGACGGCGAGCCTATCTTCGTCCGAGAAGCCGCCGTTGCCAGAGACGTGTTCGATGGCAAGTTCGTCCCAGCCGCCCTTGTTGACGATTGTGCCGTTGACCCTGAAGATTGCAAAGGTGCCTGGCGAGTCGACCTTTCGAAGCAGCAGGAAGCCGCGGGGATTGCTGTTGGAATCGTCCCACGTATCGATATAGGGGCCCAGCGATCCACCGTCGGCGTCGGTCTCGCTGATGTAAAGCGATCCGACCGTTCCGACACCCGAGAGGACGCTGGTCTTGAAGTCGACGAGCCGCGGGTTACTCCCGTTGCCGTCGATGCCCGAGTAGCCCTGGGTGAAGGTCGTGTCCGCGACTTCGTTCCCCACGGACACCGGGACTGCTTCACCTTCGCCGTGCCACATCGACAGCTTCCCTTCGTAGGCGAGCAGGAAAATGGAGTCGCCTTCGGAGAAGGGGACTTCTTTAACTTCTTCGAGAACTGTTTCGACGCCATTGACCCACTTGCGCAGGATGAATGCCACTTCGCCCGAATTTTCGCCGACAATCGCGAGTTGGTAGCCCGACGGTTTCGCCCCAGCTTCGGAGAACAGCCAAACCGAGAACTGACGAGGAGACAGGAGGCCGCCGGTAGTTTTCCTCATACCGACCATGGCGTCACCTTCAAGTTCCTCGCTGTTCCAGTAGTTGCCACTGCGCGAGTCCGCTTCGTAGGTACCCGGGACATAGCTGGATGGCGACCAGCCCCATTCGCTCCACGTGCCGCCATTGCCTGCCCACGGGAACTGCGAGAAGCTCGAGGGCGTAGACGGGTGCCTGAGGGAATCCGTGATCGGCATGGAATCAAGCAGTTCGGCAATCGATTTCGTCTGTCCCAGCTTGACGTTGCCGCTGCTCGGATCTGTTGCTTCCATATTGGTGAGATAGTCATAGCGGGGCGCGACGGACGGCCCTTCGGTACCGGTATCTCCATTGCGATAGAAGCTGACGGTCATCGATTCGTCGGCGGTCAGGCCGCCGAAGCTGAGTAGTCCGAAAGGAATTGCCATCCAGCTGCCTTCTTCATCTGTGTCACCCGTAACCGTGAACACTGTTGCCTTGTGATCGCTGACTTGCTGGATGACGATGTAGCCGCGGATCGCCGCAGTTGAGTCGTCCCAGGTTTTGATGTAGCCGCTCAGCACCGAACCTTGCCGATCGGTGGTGCTGATGAGGAATTTGCCGCCCGAGATCTTGATATTTCCGGCACCCGGGTCGGTATATTCGGTGTTGTTGCGCCACGTATACGGCAGCCCGACGCTTTCGCCGGCGACGCCTTCGACTCCCGTGGCGCCGGTGTTACCGGTCGGGCCCTGGGCCCCAGTCGCACCCTTGGAACCCGTAGCTCCGGTTTCACCCTGGATGCCGGCCGCGCCTTTTGCGCCAGTTGCTCCCGTTTCCCCTTTCAAGCCCTGAGCGCCAGTTGCTCCCGTGGCGCCTTTCGGCCCAATCACGCCTTGGTTTCCAGTCGCCCCAGTCGCACCCTTGGAACCCGTAGCTCCGGTTTCACCCTGGATGCCGGCCGCGCCTTTTGCGCCAGTTGCTCCCGTTTCCCCTTTCAAGCCCTGAGCGCCAGTTGCTCCCGTGGCGCCTTTCGGCCCAATCACGCCTTGGTTTCCAGTCGCCCCAGTCGCACCCTTGGAACCCGTAGCTCCGGTTTCACCCTGGATGCCGGCCGCGCCTTTTGCGCCAGTTGCGCCTTTGAGCCCCTGCGCACCGGTCGCTCCCTGGGGCCCAATAAGGCCCTGGGATCCCGTTGGACCCCGGGCTCCGGTCGCTCCAGCCACGCCGGTCGCGCCCGTCTGCCCGACATTACCCTGCGATCCAGCCGTGCCTGTTGCCCCCTCGGCCCCAGTTGCGCCACGTTCTCCCTGCGCGCCGATTGCACCCGTTGCTCCGACCGGGCCCTGCGCGCCGACCGGCCCTCGGGCACCGGCCTGTCCCGACGATCCCTGTTGACCAGCGGGTCCCGTGTTACCGCGAGCTCCTTGTCGACCTCGCCTACCCCGGGGGCCACGTTGTCCTCGTAAGCGACGTGCGTGCCGCCGCCGCTTGCCCCGCTTTCTCTTCACCTTCTTCTTGACCGTCGCCACCGCGTCGGCGAGCGGCAAACCTGACGCATACTCCGCACCACTCATGGCGATGCTAAGGGTGAGCAGACACACCAGAAGCAGAGTTACTGCGCACTTGCGTCGTGGCTTGGCAGGGCTGCACGGTGGCACCAACATCGTTTCCTCCTTGGTGAGCTGCTGTCGCCGAACGTATCGACAGTTTCTGTGTGACGACAATGAAGCTGGACGACTGTCTGCCCCGACGCGGCAACACTGTGAAAAGTTGCCGGTCGTTCTCTCCAAAACTCACACTAGAGGCGTGGACATCTGTTCAGTGCCGACACCGTGGCTGGAGTGTGCTGGCGATCTCGTCCCCAACAGTGGAGATGGATATGAAAGCCAAATGCAGAGCGATGAGGCCTGACGTGAGTGTCTCCCAGTTCGAAAAGCCTCATGCTGAGGCTTCAAGACTGGGAGACACCTCATGCCGGCGGAGTCGTCCCGCCGGCCGATCACTGTCTCTTCTCCCTGTGGCGGCGGACAGACGCACACCGTTCACGCGGGTGTGGGTCTGTCCGCCAACCAGCTGTGGTACTTACGGAACTGTCATCGCCCAGGTTCCGGTCATCGCAAGCACATCGCCTTCAACAACCACTCGTCCTCCGGTCTTCGCGGCGCCGACGGCGCCCGTGGAGGGGTCGAGAACCCAACCTTCGGTCACTTCCCCTCCGAGGCCTACGGGCGGTTTGCCGAGGTAGACGCAGAGATGGCCGGGTTCGGCTTTCGGGTTTCCGACGGTGCCCGCGTCGCATCCGTCGACGAGTTCTTTGTACTTGACGAAGTGAACGTGTTCTTCGTCGAGACCATTCGCCAGGGGGGCTGTAAACGAGACCGCTGCAAAGCCAAGCATGAATTGTTCGTAGCCGGTCTCGTCGGGGGTGCCCCCGTCTGCAGGGTCACCCGCCGGTTCGCCCACGGTATAGACGATCCTCCCGGATGCCGACCAGGCGCCGGTCTGCGTTTTCAGCTGCGGACCGGCCGGTCCGGTTGCACCGTCGGGTCCGGTCGCGCCCTGTTGCCCGGGTGGGCCCTGTATGCCCTGCGGGCCTGCATTCCCGGCATCGCCTTTTGGACCCGCAGCGCCCGTGGCGCCTTTCGGTCCGGCCGAGCCCTGTGCACCCTGAGGGCCTTCAGCGCCCGTGGCGCCTTTCGGACCCGCAGCGCCCGTGGCGCCTTTCGGACCCACGGGGCCCTGTGCACCCTGAGGGCCTTCGGCACCCGTGTCACCCTTCGGTCCTTGTGCTCCCGTGGCCCCCCTATCGCCCTTTGGCCCCTGTGGGCCCACGTCTCCTTGGGGTCCGGGGGCTCCCTGAGGTCCTGCGGTACCCTGGGCTCCCTGAGCCCCAGCCGTGCCCTGAGGTCCTGCGGCACCCTGGGTTCCCTGAGGTCCTGCCGGGCCCTGCGGCCCAACCGGGCCCTGAGCGCCCTGCGCTCCAGTTTGTCCCTGAAATCCCTGTGGACCGTCTGAACCCTGTTTGCCGCGTTCACCTCGAGCTCCGCGCTTGCCGCGCAGGCCGCGGGGCCCTCTCGGACCGCCACTGGGTCCACGAGGCCCCGGAATTCCCTGTGCGCCTCTCGGCCCAGGATTGCCGCGCGGTCCCCGTTCACCGCGCGGTCCCCGCGGTCCCGGTTCGCCCGGCAGCACCTTCTTATGCCGCTTGCGCTTACCCCTCTTCCTATTCTTCTTCTTGGACGCTGACGCGGCGCTTGCCGAGTTGTTTCCCGGCACGAATTCCACGCCGCTCATCGCGAGGCTGAGGGTCAGCAGGCAAGCCAAGACGAACGTTCCTAGCTGCTTGCGCTGCAGCACGACCGGGTTGCGCAGTGACAAAAACATCGTTTCCTCCTCGGTGAACGGGTTCTGCGCCGAACGTATCGACCGTCACCGCGCGCGAACAATCAAGATGGACGACTATCCGCTCGTACACCGCCACTTAGTAAGAAGTCGATGACGGCGCACCCAAATAGTCACGTGTAGGCGTGGACAGCTGTTCGTCGACAACTGTCGCGTCGCAGAATGAACAGTGCGGTTTAGGTGCGACGTGCGGGCCGCAATGAACCGGGGGGGAGGCCCGGTGGGCGGACGGGCGGCTTAGGAAACGGTCCAGCTGTCGCGGGAGTGAAGGAGTTTGTCCAGATCGGCGAGCGATGCTCCGGCGTGGGCGGCGGCCAGCTCCTGTTGGCGCCCTTCGCCATAAATCGGCCGCTTCGCGGCACGCAGGACACCGATCGGTGTCGGGCCGGTGGGGCGTTCGGCGAGATGTGCGAGGGCCGTGGCGTAGCTCGGGTCCTGTCGATGGGCGTCGTGGACGACAAGGGCGTCCTCGCCGACATCCGCCACGTCGACCAGCTCGAGATGCCCGTCGTCGGAGCGGATCACGCCTCGCTCACCCTCGGTGCCGAATCGAAGCGGCTCGCCGTGCTCGAGGCGAATCTGGTTTGGTCGCCCCGCCTTGCCGCGGATTGCGTCAAACGCGCCGTCGTTGAACACGTTGCAGTTCTGATAAATCTCGACAAAGGCCGAGCCCTCGTGTTCGGCGGCGGCACGCAACACGCTGGCGGCGTGCTTCTTCTCGACGTCGACCGTGCGCGCCACGAAGGAAGCTTCAGCGCCCAGCGCCAGCGACGCTGGGTTGAACGGCGGGTCCTCGGAGCCGAATGGCGTGGACTTGGTGACCTTGCCTATCTCGCTGGTCGGTGAGTACTGGCCCTTGGTCAGCCCGTAGATCTGGTTGTTGAAGAGAAGGATCTTGATCGGGACGTTGCGGCGCAGCGCGTGGATGAGATGGTTGCCGCCGATCGAGAGCGAGTCGCCGTCGCCACTCACCACCCAAACCGAGAGGTCGTCGCGGGAAGCCGCAATGCCTGTTGCCAGGGCGGGCGCGCGCCCGTGGATGCCATGCATCCCGTAGGTGTCCATGTAGTAGACGAAGCGCCCCGAGCAGCCGATGCCGGAGATGAAGACGGTCCGCTCGGGCGGCACGCCCAGGTCCGGCATCAGTGCCTGTACGGTTGCCAGGATCGCGTAGTCGCCGCAGCCCGGGCACCAGCGAGTTTCCTGGTCTGATTGGAAGTCTGCCTTGCCGAGCGTTGCCACAGCGGCGGCCTCGCCGCCCCCGTTGCTTCCGTTGCCGCTCATGACAGCACCTCCAGAATGCCCTCTTCCAGCTCCTCGGCCAGAATCGGCAGGCCCTCCATTTTGTTGTAGCCGATCGCATCCACGAGGAACTTCGCCCGGATGATGCTCAGCAGTTGGCCGCAGTTCAGCTCGGGCACGAGCACCTTGGAGAATGACTTCACGACGTCTCCGGTGTTGGCCGGCAGCGGATCGACGTAGCGCAGGTGAGCGGTCGCAATTGGAGTGCCTTTTTCCCGAACCCGTCGCGCCGCCGCCTGGACGACGCCGTAGGTGGATCCCCACCCGAGAACGAGCAACTCCGCATCCTTGTCGCCGTCGACCTCCAGGGCAGGAATCTCCTCGGCCAGCTTCTCCAGCTTGCCGGCTCTCAGATTGGTCATTAGAGCGTGATTTGCGGGGTCGTAGCTGATGTTGCCGGTTCCGTCTTCCTTCTCAAGGCCGCCTATCCGGTGCTGCAGCCCCGGCGTTCCGGGGATGGCCCAGGGCCGCCCGCCGTGCTCGTTGCGCTTGTAGGGGAGGAACTCGGCCCCGTTGTTGGCCGCCGTCGCGAAGTTGGGGTCGATGTCGGGCAGGTCGTCGGAGGAGGGAATCCGCCAGGGCTCGGATGAGTTGGTCAGGAAGGTGTCGGCGAGAAGGATCACCGGCGTGCGGTAGCGGACGGCGACGCGCACGGCCTCCACGGCACAGTCGAAGCAGTCGGCCGGGGTAGCCCCGCCGATCACCGGCAGTGGCGATTCGCCATGCCGCCCGTGGATCGCCATCATCAGATCGGTCTGCTCGGTCTTGGTGGGCATCCCGGTCGAGGGTCCCGACCGCTGCACGTCAATGATCACCATTGGCAACTCGACCATGGCCGCCAGGCCGATCGTCTCGGCCTTCAGGTCCATTCCCGGACCGCTGGTCGCCGTGATCGCCAGCTGTCCTGCAAAGGCGGCGCCGACTGCCATGTTCGCGGCCGCGATCTCGTCCTCGGCCTGCACGGTGTGGACGCCGAACTGGCCATGGCGCGCCAGGTGGTGAAGCAGCTCGGAGGCGGGCGTTATCGGGTAGCTGGCAAAGAACAGCTGCAATCCGCTTTTCACACTGGCCGCAACCAGACCCAGCGCAATTGCCTGGGCGCCGTCCACGTTGCGGTAATCCCCAGGCGGCAGCACCGCCGGTTCGATTTCGATTGGGTTCGCCGCCAGCTCGGCCGTCTCGCCGAAGTTGTAGCCGGCTTTGAAGGCAGCGACGTTCACGGCGAGGATCTCCGGCTTCTGGGCGAACTTTTCCTCCAGCCAGGCGAGCGTCGCCTCGACTGGTCGCCCGTACATCCAGGAGATGAGCCCCAGAGCGAAGATGTTCTTGCTGCGCTGGGCCTGCGCGGGTTTGATTCCCTCGATGTCCTCGGCCGCGCGCGTTGTCAGCGTCGTCATCGGGACGCGGAAGACTTTGTAGCTGTCGAGTGAGCCGTCCTCGAGCGGGTTGAACTCGTATCCCGCCTTGTGGAGGTTGCCGTCGGTGAAGGCGTCCTCGTTGACGATCAGGGTCCCACCCGGTTCCAGTGCGCCCAGATGAGCGCTGAGGGCCGCGGGATTCATGGCAACCAGCGTGTTGGGGTGGTCGCCCGGGGTGAGGATGTCGCGGGACGCGAAGTGGATCTGGAACGCGGAAACGCCCCGCGGAGTGCCCGTCGGGGCGCGAATCTCAGCCGGAAAGTCCGGCAGGGTGGAGAGATCGTTGCCGAGTACGGCGGTAGCGGCAGTGAACCCGGCGCCCACCAGTTGCATGCCATCCCCGGAGTCGCCAGCGAACCGGATGATGACGCGTTCTTGTTTCTTAGCTGTCGTGGTCACTCTTGGGCCGTGTGCCTCAAGCCAGCCCAAAATTTAACGCTATTGGTCTCTATACCGGTCTGCATCAGTAGGAAGCCGCAATTCAAATCGGATTTTCCCCGCGACCAACTTCGATCTCAGTCAGCGCTTACCGGGCCTCACAGTGAGTCGGCGTGTGGCCCGTTCGCCGGCCTAGGGCTGCCGCATGGCGTGCGGATCCCTCTGGCCGACGATGGTGCTCTCGTCGGTGAAGCCGCGGAGGAACTCTCCGGCCGCTGCCGCGTCGAGTGGGTGAGCGAACAGGAAGCCCTGTCCGCTGTCGCAGTCCTCCTCTTTCAGTAGAGAGAGCTCGTTCTGTTGTTCTATGCCCTCGGCGAAGGTCTCGATCGAGAGGGCCTTGCCGAGCTGCACGAGGGTGCGGATGAGCGTCTCGCCCTCCTCGTTGCGCCGCAGCCCCGAGATGAACGACTGGTCGATCTTCAGCGCGTCGACCGGGAACTGCTGGAGGTGGGCGAGGGACGAGTAGCCGGTGCCGAAGTCGTCGATTGCGATCTGCACGCCGAGCTGCTTGATCGCTTTGAGCCGGTGGGCGGTCGCCTCCGCGTTACGCATCAGCGTTGTCTCGGTGACCTCGACCATCAGCGCCTCGGGCTCCAGGCCGCTGGCGGAGAGCGCATTCTGGATGTCGGCTGTGATCTGCTCGGTGTCGAGTTGGCGCGCCGAGATGTTGACGGCCAGCGTGATCGAATGGCCCGCTGCCCGCCACGCAGCGCCTTGCGAGCACGCCTGCTCCAGCACCCACCTTCCCACCTCGGCGATCATCCCCGTCTCCTCGAGCACCGGTATGAAGCTGTCGGGTTGAAGGACGCCGTGCGCCGGGTGGTTCCAGCGGAGCAGGGCCTCCATTCCGGTGGGGTGCATGTCGCTGAGCTTGACCGTGGGCTGATAGACGAGAAAGAACTCCTCCTTGTCGAGTGCCTCGCGCAGGTCCATCTCGAGTTCCATGCGCTCCTGCATGGTCTTCTGCATGTTGGCCTCGAATACGGCGTAGCGGTTCCTGCCACCCCACTTGGCCCGGTACATCGCGATGTCGGCGTTGCGCAGGAGTTGCTCGGCCATGACTCGTTCACCGATCGCGATGCCGATGCTCGCCGAGACGGTCACGCGGGTTCTCTTCCCGGTTCCCAGCTTGAAGGGCTGGCTGAGGGCGCCCAGCAGCCGCTCGGCGACGAGCTCGGGACCCGCTGCCAGCGACACGCCCTCGGAGATGACCACGAACTCGTCTCCGCTGAGTCGCCCCAGAGTGTCGGCGTCGCGTATCGCACCGCCGAGCCTTGCGGCAACCGCTCGCAGCAGCTCATCGCCAACGCCGTGGCCGAGCGTGTCGTTGATGTCCTTGAAGTTGTCGAGGTCGATGAACAGGACAGCCGCCGGCGTTTTGTTGCGTTGCGAGCGCGCCAGCGTCTGTTCGGTGCGGTCCAGGATCAGCGTCCGGTTCGGAAGGCAGGTCAGAGCATCGTGGGTGGCGAGGAAAGCGAGCTGCTGCTCGCGCCGTGTCAGGTCCTCGTCGGTTCGCCGGCGCTCGCTCTCGAAGCACTCGCACATCCGCAGCAGGCTGAACTCGAGGCTCAGCTGCAGCTTGCCCATGGCCTCCGAGAGGACGTCGGAAGACACATCCAGCTGAGTCGCACTGTCGTGCATCACGTCGGCCATCGCGTTGCGCCACTGGAAGCTCCTCCGGGTCACCTCATCGAGCGATGCGGCGCGGCGGACGGCAAGATCGCCAAAGATCTCCCAGGTTTCCCGGCCCGCCTCTATCGCCGCCTCCATGGGCTCGCCCGCGATCCATCGTGCAACGGCTGCCGTGGAGTTCCTGCCGATCCGTTCGAAGCTTTCCTGGACCATGGGGTCGACATCGTGGTCGGGCCCCGCCGTGCGGTTGACCGTCAGCTTGACCACATCATCGATGCGTTCCTTGAGCGCCTTCCCGAGACGCCGAGCATCTTCTTGGGTTTGCTCCAAAGGCTGCGCTGCGGCCGACCCGCTCTCTGGCGCAGGCGCTCGGGGAGGCAGTGGCGACCGTGCCGTAGGTCTGTCCTCGCTTGAATTCTGCTTAGGCACTACGTTTATAGATCGACACCGGATGCCCGTACTTGAGGAGATTTGCGCAAGTTTGGGGGATATTTGAGGGTCCCACGCAGGCCATTTGACAGTCCATTTGCAATCCGGAACGATGCGGCGAACTCCGCGTGCTCAGAGGAAGGACGAAATGAGGCCCAGAGGCGCGACCGCGACACGGTCGCTCCGGTCGCGCCCAGGATGGCCGCTCACTGTCGTTTTGCCGGTGGTGTCGCTGGTCCTGCTGGGTGGTGCGGTGCTCGCCCCGGCTGCGTCAGCGGAAAGCGTGGGCAGCGACCTGGGTGCGCTCACTCCCATCCAGACGATCTCCTGTCCTCGTGGCAAGGCGTGCATCCTCGCGCAGGCACTGGGGGGCAACGGGACGCCGTTCTCACCGCCCACCGGCGTCATTGCAAGCTGGTCGGTGAAACTCGGGGCCAAGGTGCCGGACGGGATCCGTCTTGTCGTTCAGCGCGCTGCGGCGTTCGGCGGCGCCGGAGGCAGCCGCCGGGTGATCGACGTTGGGAGTCTGCGACGGACGCTAACCCGAGATGGCGTCACCAACTTCCCCGAGCGCCTGCCGATCCATGCGGACGAGACCTTTGGCGTGCGCCTCGAGGCCCGGAACCGCGCCGCCACCGCAGCGACGATCTCAGCGCCGTTCACCGGCGAATACAACACACTGCTTCTCTGGGACCCACCGATGCCCTTCGGCGGACATGGCGGCGAAACGACGAAGGTGCTCGGGAAGAGCAGGATCACGATCAGCGCTGAGGTCGTTCCTCCCAGCCGGCGCCGCTGTGCCCCGCTCAACACCTACACAGGGTCCAGCCGCGGCGACGACTACGGAGGCTTCCTCTACGGCGGCGACGTGATCTACGGCTACGGCGGCAATGACCACCTGCGTGCCTACCGTGGCGAAGATTGCGTGTATGGGGGGCGCGGGAACGACCAGATCGCCGGGATGGACGGCTCAGACCTGCTCGTCGGCGGGCCCGGGCATGACGACATCGGGGCCGGACAGGGGAACGATCGCATCCTCGTGCGCGACGGCCGGCGGGACGTGGTTCGCTGCGGGGGCGGCTTCGATTTCGTCAAGGCCGACGGCCTGGACGTTCTGCACGGCTGCGAGCGAATCCGCCGCGGCTGAGCTGCCGGAACGCTTCGGTGCCGCTGACGCTCTGTCCCCGGCCGCAGGTCACGTAGTGACGCGGACCCGCCGCTTTGCCGGCGTGTAGCCGCCCTTCCTCGCGATCGCCGCGTACCTGTGCGGCCTCGTCTTGACGGGAACCCTGATGGACGCCTTGCCGGCGCCATTCGTCCTCTTCGAGATCGTCCTCCTGCCGAGCTTGAGGAGGACCCTGGCACCCTTAACCGGCTTCCCCGCATCCCTCACTCTGAAGCCGATCTTTCCACCCGATCTGACCGCCTTCGGCCTTGCCGTGAGCGTCAGCCCCGGCCGGACCCGCTGGTGGAAATAGCCGAGCCCGCCCTTCGCTTCGGCAAGGACGAGGAGGTCCAGCGGGCCGCCCGACCCCTCGCCATTGAGGCGGTAGATCGCGCCGGTGCCATTCGGCGCCTTGATCGACACGATCTCCCCGAGCTTTGTAGCCGCCGGATTCGTGCGAGCCGCGTAGATCGTCTTTTCGCGGTCCCAGAAGAGCCACAGCCGCCCGCCGTACCCGGCTGTCAGGCCTGTGTGCCTCGCGCCGATCTTGCCGCCGATGACGTTTGCGCTTGCGGCGCCGACCCGCCACCAGGCCGGCTTGGCGGCGAACGGGTTGCCGCCCGACCCATAGGCCATGTAGACACCGCCGCCGCTACGGCCGCTGATCGAGACCCTTTGCCCGATCCACGGTGCCCCCGAGCTCGGCGCAGTCATCGTGGCACCGCCCCCCAGCGGCAGTGCCTTCACCGCATTGGCGCCGACTTCCGGCAGGTCGTTCCAGGCAACGAAGCCCGATCCACCTGCGGGATCGAAGGCGACGTTGGGGTCGACCTCGTCGGCGGCCGGCGACAGCTGTACGTCGGAGTCGAGCGGGCTGAGGCCGACGTGGTAGCCACCGTCGCTGGGGCCCGAATCGCCCCAGGCGCTCACCACCGTGCCGGCGGGCGAGACCGACGAGCCGATGCCCGCCGCCACATAAACCGCGCTCGGGGTCGCCGTATTCGAGACCGGCGCCGGCGACGACCAGGCCGTGCCCGCCTGCGGGGAGGTCGCCGTCGAGAGGACGTTGTCAATTGCCGTCTTCGGGAAAATCCCGGCGAACAGCACCCGCAGCCCTCCTTCGGGCCCAGCGACGAGATCGACACTGTTGTTCATGCCGGTATTGGAGGCGTAGAGGATCGTGTTCGGCCCGGCGACCGACCTGGCGTTCGCGGCGATTGCGCTGTGCAAAAGCGCGTCGGAGAGGGCGTCGACCTTGCGCGTCCAGGCGACATGCAGGACGCCGTCGGCGGTGCGCTCGAGCCCCACTTCGTCGGTGTTGACCGCTTCGAAGCCTTCGCTTCCTGTGACCCGAGTCCACTTGCCGGGTGGACCTGCGAGGGCCGGGCCCGCGGCCAGCAGCGCCGCCGCGGCCACGACCGCGAACGCCGTCCACATCCGAGTGCCGAGCCCCACCGTCCGTCCGGCGCTGCGCACCGACGCCATCCTGACCACATCCGAAAGGAGACGCCATGCACTCACACCCACAATGGTATGGGCCGTCTCACCAGCGGTCGAGGCCGGCTCCCATGAATGTCCAGGAAGAAATGCACTGCTGCCGGCGCGTCCGGGGGCCATAATCAAGCGCATGGGTGATTCGGAGGCGCTCCAGAGTCCCGTCGAACTGCTGCACAGCGTGCCGCTCTTTGCCGACCTCAAGCACGCGGAGCTGGAGCGGTTCTCGCGGGTCGCCGTGCCTCGTTCCTTCCCCGCCGCGACCCGCGTCTTTCACGAGGGGGACCGCTCAGATGCCTGCTACATCGTTCGCGCGGGCAGCTTTCGGGTTACCCGCGAGCACTCCGACGGACGCGCCATAACGCTCGCCACGCTCGGACCGGGCGACATCTTCGGCGAGCTGGCGATGCTCGACGGCGAGGTGCGATCGGCCAGTGTCGAGGCGCTCACGGACGGCGAGCTGCTCGCTCTGCCCGCAGGGGAGGTGCGGGCTCTGCTTTCCCGCCATCCGGAGATCACCGTAAAGCTGGTACGGGCGCTGGTGCGGCGGCTGCGCGCGGCCAACGAGCGGATTTCCCGGCAGTCGTTCCAGACGGTTCCCAGCCGGGTCGCAGGAGTGCTCTCCCAGCTGGTTGCAGAGGAGTCCTCCGCTGACGGCGACGGCGGTGAAGTGACGATCCGGATGAACCAGGCCGATCTGGCCCAGCTGGCTGGGACTTCGCGCGAGAGCGTCAGCCGGTTCCTCGCGGAGCTCGAGCGGGCCGGTGTGGTTCGTCCCGGTCGCGGGCGGGTGACCGTCCTCACCCCCGCGAAGCTCAACAACTACATCTTCTGAGATGGCGCCGGCGTGCGGCAGCGCGCAGGCAGGTGGCTTGCATGGGGTCGTGCGGTGACGAACTTTGCCGAGCTGCGGGAGACGATGGTTCGCCGTCAGCTGCGCCGCCGCGGGATCGGCGACGAGCGCGTGCTCGCCGCGATGGCGGCGGTGCCCCGCGAGAGATTCGTTCCCAAGGGCCAGCGGCATCGGTCCTACGCTGACTCTGCGCTGCCGATTGGGGAGGGCCAGACGATCTCCCAGCCGTGGATCGTCTCCGCCATCTGCCAAGCGTTGGAGCTGGGTGGGCAAGAGATGGTGCTGGAGGTCGGGACAGGCTCCGGATACTCTGCCGCCGTCCTCTCCCTGCTGGCCGCGAAGGTGATCAGCGTCGAGCGCCACGCGCCGCTGGCAGAGGAGGCCCGCCAGGCGCTCGACTCGCTTGGCATCGACAACGTCGAGGTGCTGGTTCGGGACGGGAGCCGCGGGGTCCCAGAGCGCGCCCCCTTCGGCGCGATCGCCGTCCACGCCACGGCGCCAGCCCCGCCCGTGACGCTGCTCGGGCAACTTGTCGACGGAGGCCGCCTTGTCGTCCCGATTGCCGCCAGAACCGCGGACATGCTGACGGTGTTCCGCCAGCGGGGCGACGAGCTGGACACCGAGGTGATCGGTCCCTGCCGTTTCGTTCCCCTGGTCGGGGAGGAGGGATTCGGCCCCGCCTGACGCCTCGCAGGGCTCGATCGAGCTCGTGGCCCCTTCGCTACCGGTGCCTTGACTTGGTGTGTCGCTTGCCTATCAGGCGGTCGTTGCCGCCGCCCCCGACCATGCGGCTATGCCCGCGACCGGCGATCAGCACGTCGTGCCCCCCCTTGCCGAGAAGGGAGTCGCCGGGGTTGCTGGCGACCAGCGTGTCGGGGCCGGGTGACCCCTCAAGCGCCTCCACCGATGGCAGGACGCGGCCCGGCGTACACGGGCTGCCATTGCGCCTGGCGGCCCCTCCGATTTCGGCGAAGACACCGGGTGTGAAGCGGAAGAAGTTCGCGTTGTCGTTCCCAGGCCCGCCGTCGAATATGTCACCGTCGCAGGGGTCGCCGCCAACCAGCACGTCAGACCCAGGTCCGCCGATCAGGGTGCTCTGGCCACTGTGGTACGGGACGGGAAGGTCCGTGCGGGCGCCGATCAGCGCGTCGTCGCCGCCACCGCCGACGAGGCGGTCCGGAGAGCTGTCGTCGCCCGCCTCGATCACGTCGTCGCCGGGACCGCCGCTGAGCGAGTCGGCACCGGGTCCCCCGTCGATCCGGACTTCGACGCTGCGCGGGACGCTGCCGTCGACCGAGACGCTGTCGTCACCACCGTCGACGTCAATCAAAATCGTCTGCACGTCCGCGGGACAGACGGCCATGCCGCCGGAGATGCTGCATCCCTGTGCATTCGAGGCGGCGAGTGGGATCTGCGAGGCGATCGCGAAGTTGGAGCCCTGAAGCGAGACGGAGATGGAGTCGTTGGCGGAGGTGCCCCTCACGCTGAGCGACCCGCTGTTGTCGATGCTGTGGACGCGGGAGACGATGGGCCCAGCGCTGACCTCCGGAGGTCGGCCGCAGGACTCCGTCACCGCGGCGCGATAGCAGTTCGCCCCGTCCGGCCCGCCGAAGAGCTGATCCGACCCGCCCCGGCCGTCCAGCCGGTCGTAGCCGGCGCCGCCGTCGATCCGGTTTGCCCCGTCGTTGCCCAGCAACGTGTCGGCGTAGGCGGAACCGACGACATCCTCGGTTTCGGAGTCGATCGTGTCCCTACCGTCGCCGCGAGCCAAGCCGCTCGCCAGGTCGACGGTGACCGCTTCGGAGGCCGTGGAGAAGGACGCGATGTCGCGCGCGCCCGGCCCGCCGTGCATATTGTCGAAGCCGATGTCCCCGCGGAGGACGTCTCCGTCGCCCGGCCCGCCGAACAGGTTGTCCCTGCCGTGGCTACCGCGGATCACGTCGGTTCCCTCGCCGCCCTTCAGCGTGTCGTCGCCCAGCCCGCCGTCCACCGAGTCGTTCCCGGGGCCGCCGTCCACGATGTCGTTGCCGCGCCCGCCGAAGAGCCGGTCATCGCCTGCTTCTCCGTCGATGACCTTGTCGCTGGCCTTGCCGGCATAGGCGATGTCGTCTCCACCTCCACCCCGCAGTTGATCGGGCCCCCTTCCCCCGAACAACTGGTCGTTGCCGCCGCCGCCGAAGGCCCTGTCGGGCCCCTTGGCGCCCAGCAACTGATCGTTGCCGCCGCCGCCGTAGAGGCGATCTCCGCCCGTTTCGCCGAGGAGGCGATCGTTGCCGCCGCCGCCGAAGAGGCGATCGTTGCCGCGCCCACCGTGGATCGTGTCATTGCCCGGCCCGCCGCAGATCGTGTCGTTGCCGTTGGGCCCGCCAAAGATCCGATCGTTGCCACCACCACCGTAGATCACGTCGCTTGCCTTACGGCCGACGAGCACGTCGTTCCCGGGCGTCCCGACGATCGTTGCGTGCTTGCCGGCGCACGTCGCGGCGGAGGCTTGGCTCCAGGCGGGAACCAGCGCCACAAGCGCTGCCACGCTGAGGATCGCGCCGACGACGCGTCCATGAGGTGAGAAGCCGATATGCATCTGGTGCGTTCATCGGTCGGCTGTCGTGTCTTCCCAAGGGCACGATCGAACAACCGTCCACCGCGCCGGCTTCACGGGGATGGGTGTTCGTCCCGCCACCGTGGGCGTGCCGAGACGCGTCCAGTCGGATACGCTCGCAGCCGTATGCGAGGCGGTATCTACGTACTCAACTTCTACTCGGCGGTCTTCGTCGATCAGCTGAAGCGGGGCCGCAAGACGGCGACGATCCGGCTCGGCGACAAGACCGCAAAGTACGAGCGCGGGCAGGTTGTCTGGGTGACGGTCGGGTTTCGCCACAGCCCGCGGGAGAAGATCTTCGCGGCGGTGATCGACGACGTCGAGGTGAAGAGGGTCGGCGAACTGTCGCCTCGCGACATCGAGCACGACAATCCCGAGTTCCGCAGGCTCGAGGACGAGATCAAATTCCTCGAGCAGATCTACGGCCGCGCGGTGTCGCGGGAGGACATAGTCACCGTGATCCGCTTCTCGCAGATAGTCGAGCCTCCGGGCCCCCACTTCGGCAATGGGGAGACGCCCCGTCACAACTGAGGGGACCATCGCGGGCTGATGGCCAGTTACTCGTTTCTCACAACCTGGTTGTTGGCCTCACCCCGCGAGCCCGTGTGGGAGGCGATCTACGACCAGCGAAGCTGGCCGAGCTGGTGGCGTGGGGTGGAGGCGGCCAGCCCGCTCACGCCCGGCGATGGAGACGGGATTGGCTCCACGTGGCGGATGACCTGGCGGAGCCTGCTGCCCTACCAGGTCCGCTTCGAGGTTACGACCACACGCGTGGAGAGGCCGCACCTGCTGGAGGGGAACGCGGTCGGTGAGCTGAGCGGCGTCGGCCGCTGGCGGCTCTATGAGCGCGACGGGGTCACCGCAGTCCTCTATGAGTGGAACGTCGCCACCAGCAAGCGGTGGATGAACCTGGTTGCTCCCGTCGCCCGTCCGGCCTTCGAATGGAACCACGACTGGGTGATGGCCCGCGGCGGCGAGGGAATCGCCGGGCTGCTCGGCTGCCGCTTGCTCGCCAGCCACTGAGTTCGACACGAAGGCGGCACATGCGGAAGGAGGGCTCTCAGTGGTCCGTTGCTTGACGGACCGCAGGCTCCCGCTATCTTTTTAGCGGCTGGCACTCTCTCCTATAGAGTGCCAACGCTTCGGAGAGCCTGGCTAGCGGCTCTCAAAGCGCGTTTTCCGAGACTTTTCCCAGTAACAGCGACCGATAACGGAGGTTCACGGATGAAGCTGAAGCCCCTCGGGGACCGGCTGATCGTCAAGCCGATTGAGGAGGAGGAGACGACCGCGAGCGGCATCGTCCTTCCCGATACGGCCAAAGAGAAGCCGCAGAAGGGCAAGGTCCTCGCCGTCGGCGATGGCGCAATCCAGGAGGACGGCAGCCGCCGCCCGCTCGACCTGAGCGAGGGCGACGAGGTCCTTTACTCGAAATACGGCGGCACCGAGGTCACCGTCGAGGGCGACGATCTCCTCGTGCTGCGCGAGTCGGACGTCCTCGCCAAGCTCGGCTAGACGCTCCCCTGACAGGACTTAGAGACCAAGGAGGAATGAATAGATATGGCTCATAAGGAGCTGAAGTTCAACGAGGAGGCCAGGGGGGCCCTGCAGGCCGGTGTCGACACAGTCGCCGACGCGGTCAAGGTAACCCTCGGCCCGAAGGGCCGGTACGTCGTGCTGGACAAGAAGTTCGGCGCGCCGACGATCACCAACGACGGCGTCACGATCGCTCGCGAGATCGAGGTCGAGGACGTCTTTGAGAACCAGGGCGCCCAGCTCGTCCGCGAGGTCGCCACAGCGACCAACGACGTGGCCGGCGACGGCACCACGACGGCGACGCTGCTCGCCCAGACCATCGTTCGGCATGGCCTCAAGAACGTTGCGGCCGGCGCCAACCCGCTGGCTCTGCGGCGCGGCATCGAGAAGGCCGTTGACCAGGTCGTCGAGAACCTGCGCGACAAGCAGTCCAAGGAGGTCGCCGACAAGGAGCAGATCGCCCGTGTCGCCGCCATCTCCGCCGCCGACGACGAGATCGGCAACGTGATCGCCGACGCAATCGAGAAGGTCGGCAAGGACGGCGTCGTCAACGTCGAGGAGGGTCAGACCTTCGGCATGGAGCTGGAGTTCACCGAGGGGATGCAGTTCGACAAGGGCTACATCTCCCCGTACATGGTCACCGATCAAGACCGCATGGAGGCGGTGCTGGACGATCCCTACGTCCTCATCGCGAACCAGAAAATCGGCAACGTGCGGGAGATCCTGCCGCTGCTCGAGCAGGTCATGCAGGGTGGCAAGCCGCTGTTGATCGTCGCCGAGGACGTCGAGGGCGAATGCCTTGCGACCCTGGTGGTCAACAAGCTGCGGGGCACCTTCACCGGCGTCGCAGTCAAAGCGCCTGGCTTCGGCGATCGCCGCAAGCGGATGCTGGAGGACATCGGCATCCTCACGGGCGGCGAGGTGATCACCGAGGAGATGGGCCTCAAACTGGAGAACACCCAGTTGTCCCAGCTCGGTAAGGCGCGTCGCGTGGTCGTCTCCAAGGACACGACGACGATCATCGACGGCGCCGGTGAGAGCGACGACATCAAGGGCCGGATCAAGCAGATCAGGCAGGAGATCGAGAACACCGACTCCGATTTCGATCGGGAGAAGCTCCAGGAGCGGCTCGCCAAGCTGGCCGGGGGTGTTGCGGTCGTCAAGGTCGGCGCCGCCACCGAGACCGAGATGAAGGAGAAAAAGCACCGCGTCGAGGACGCCCTGCAGGCAACCCGCGCGGCGCTCGAGGAGGGCGTTGTGCCGGGAGGCGGCGTCGCGCTGCTGAACGCGCAGAGCGACCTCGACCCCGATTCCCTCGACGACCCGGACGAGGCGACTGGTGCGCGGATCGTGCACCGGTCGCTGGAGGAGCCGGTTCGCCAGATCGCCGAGAACTCCGGTGAGGAGGGCTCGGTCGTCGTCAACAAGGTCCGCGACCTGAAACCGGGCGAAGGCCTCAATGCCGCGACCGGCGACTACGGGGACCTGATCAAGGACGGCGTCATCGACCCGACGATGGTGACGCGTTCGGCGCTGCAGAACGCCGCGTCGATCGCCAAGAACATCCTCGTCACCGAGGCCGTGATCGCCGAGCCGCCGGAGAAGGAACCGGCCGCTATGCCCGGCGCGGGCGGCGGCATGCCCGACATGGGCGGAATGATGTAGCGAGCGCCGTCCAGGCGTATGCTCGCCCCAACAGGCGAGTGACTTTGCGAGGGGCCCGGGTGACCGGGCCCCTCGCATTGAGGGCCCGTCCCTCACTGGCCCCATGCGGGACGGGCTCTACGGAGTGGACGGTGTGGGCTCGGCCGGTGGAGGCTCTGCGGCGGGCGTGTCCGGCGGCAGGGTGGCGGCATGCCCCCAGGCATACGGCGGGAAGCTTCTGCGCCTCACCTTTCTCCGCAGGAGGTTTGCGGTGCGGGGGTAGAGGCCCAGCCGGTAGGGGTTTCCGTCCTCGCCGAAGCCGCGGTAGTAGATGAACATTCGTACCCGCGGACGCTTGACCAGCCAGAAGACGAGTTGCTTGACGAAGCGAGGGTCGTCTTCGCCTGAGACCGCCCACTCGGTCAGAGCGAACGGCTTGCGCCGCCACAATGGCCGGCTGAAGAAGCGGTTGAGGTCTTTCCAGACCGGATATTGCGAGTAGAAGTCGGTCCCGACCCAGTCGACCCACCTCGTGCCCGGCCAGTAGTTGCCCGGGAAATTCCCCGGCACGCGGGGTGAGCCTGTCGGCAGCGGACTCCAGATGAAGGCGACCGGCGCCAGGGGAAGGCTCTTGGGGTTCGGTCCCTTGGTCCGGTTCAGCGGCGGCAGCCCGATTTCGAGCAGTGTCGCGTTGATCTGCTCGACCGTCGCACCCCCGCGCACGATCGTGACGATCCGGCGGAACGCCTGCTTGTACCAGACGGTTGCGTATTCGCCGCCCTTCTGCGTGCCGTCGCAGTTGACCGCCGAGTAGGCGTTGAGGCAGCGATTCGGCTCCCCGAGCGGCCGCACATACGCGCGCAGGTCGCGTTTGGCGATGAAGGCGTTGAGCTGCAGCAGGTAGTCGTCGCCAGCCCCGCGCGCAATCTGCTGCGGCGTGATCAGCTCGGCCAGCGTCTGATCGTCGACTGTGGAGATGTGCAGGACAGGCCGGACCGCAGTTTCTCGCCAGCGCTCGAAGGCACCGTTGAGGCTATTGCCCCAGGGGTGGAAGGTCTCCAGCAGCGGCGGGTGCTTGCCGATCAGGTCTGCGAACTCGTAGAACTCGTCCGTCGTGCCTCTGTCCGTCACCCCGAGGAAGACGCGTGGCTTGGGCGGTACCAGGGTGGCGGCAGGCGCCGCCGGAGCGGTCGCCAGCAGCGCCGCTGCGGCGACTGCCGCGGCGAGCAGCACGCTCGCAGCTCTTTTCACGTGAGCCTCCACTGCATTCTCGAACACGGTAGGACGGTGGCTGTTGTGCAGCCCTTGGGCCGGCAGGGCCGGTGGATGTCATGCAGGGTCGCTCGGGAGCCTCGATCGGCCGATTGAGCGACACAGGCCAGTCAGGCCTCCGCCAGGACGGCCTCCATTGCACGGGGCGTCACGCCCAGCTCCTCCACGTCCGCGGTGCCGCGCTCGCTCGTCATCGATATCTCCATCAGCTCCGCCTCCTCCCAGGTGGCGAAGGCCGCCTCACCGAAGACCGAGCGAAGGCCAAGCAACCCGGCTCGGACCAGGGGGAGCGGAAGGTGGACGAGCGGCCGCGGCCGGCCAGCGACCCGGCTAACCAAATCCGACATGTCGTCATAGGTCAGGGTCTGGGGGCCGGCGAGCTCCCAGCGCGCCTGGTCGCGTTCACCGCCCCGATCATGGTCATAGAGGGCGCCGACCACGCAGCGAGCCACGTCATCGGCCCAGACCGGCTGGAACCGCGCCTGCCCGTCCCCGGACACGGGCAGCACGGGCAGGAAGGAGAAGCGGCGCAGCAGGGTGATCCACGGGTCGGAGCGGTCATAGACGATCGAGGGGGCGAAGACCATCGTTTCCAGCGGCGAGGATGCGACTGCCTTCTCCGCCAGCCACTTGGCGCGGAAGAGGCGCGTGCGCTGGGCGGCAGCGGCGTTGAGGGCGCTGAAGAACACGAAGCGGCGAACGCCACTGCGCTCAGCCGCGCGCAACAGGCGCACGGTGGCAAGGCCGTTCAGCTCCTCGATCCGATGATTCGGCTGGTCGCGGATCGTCGCTGCCAGGTGGATCACAGTGTCGGCCCCGCGCAGCGCTTGGCGCACAAGGTAGGGGTCCGACATCTCGCCGAGGTCGCCGAGGGCGATCTGCACGTCGACCCGGCGCTCGCCGAGGCGACGCGGCTCGCGCACCAGGCAGCGCACGTCCTCTCCTCGCTCGAGCAGCAGTGGCAGCAGCCTGGAGCCGACGCTTCCGGTCGCTCCGGTTAGCAGCAGCATCGCCGCGTCTCGCTGGAATTTGCGTCTCCCGTCACGCCCCGCCAACCCTAGAGCCGATCGGGTTGGGACGTCTCGAGGGACACATGTTCCGCCCCGCCGATCGTCTACCGCGTCGTCGTATCTCGTCGCGCATCCCTAAAATGTGCGCTCGCGTTGCGGTGGGGGCTAGAGTCCCGCGCCGCCCACCGAAAAGACGACTTAGGAGAAAGCCCTCGAATGACCTACGTCATCGCCGAGCCGTGCATTGGCACCAAGGACAACTCGTGTGTCGAGGTTTGTCCCGTGGACTGCATCCACCCGACGCCGGACGAGCCCGACTACGACTCGGTTGAGATGCTCTATATCGATCCCGACGAGTGCATCGACTGCGATGCCTGCGTCGAGGCCTGCCCGGTCGATGCCTGCTTCGCCGAGGATCAGCTGCCTTCCGAGTGGGCGAAGTACACCGAGATCAACGCGGACTACTTCAAGAGCAAATCTGCGGCCTGACGGGTCGCCCACGGTCCCCCTTCAAGCCGCTCGCGAGGTGGGCCGACACGCCCATCCGGTGGGCAGGTCCCTGAATGCGAGCAACCGGTTGGCCCTGGCCTATCTCACGCCGGCCTCAAGGCCCCCGCAACGGCTGCCGACGCGCTGGCCCGCAAGCCGGGCGCAGCTCGGCCGTCGATCGCGGTTACTGGACGACCGGGAGCGGGGTGCCGCGGGCGGCCTGGCGAATCGCCTGAGAGGCGGGTGAGTCGGGCTCGTCGGTGGCCAGCGGCGAGCCGGAGTCCGCGTGCTCGCGAAGCGGCCCGGAGAGCGGGACCTTGCCGAGAAGGGGCACGTCGAGCTCGTCCGCCAGCAGCTGGCCGCCACCCTCGCCGAAGATCGTGAAGCGCTCGCCGTCCGGGGTTGTGAAGCCGGACATGTTCTCGATCACGCCCAGCAGCTCGAGGTCGAATTTGGCAGCCATCTCGGCGGCCCGGCGGGCAACCGACTGGGCGGCCGGCTGGGGCGTGGTGACGAGGACGATCTTGGCCTGGGGGAGCAACTGGGCAAGCGTCATCGAGACATCGCCGGTCCCGGGGGGAAGGTCGAGCAGCAGGTACTCCAACTCATCCCAGGCGACGTCCTCGAGAAACTGCTGGATCGCTTTGTGAAGCATTGGGCCGCGCCAGACAACCGCGGCGTTCTCCTCGACGAAAAAGCCGATCGACATCACCTTGACCCCGCCCGCTGCCTCGAGCGGCAGGATCTTGCGCTCCTCGTTCACTTCCGGGCGGCTGTTGACTCCGAGCATGCGCGGGATCGAGTAGCCGTAGACGTCGCAGTCGAGGGCGCCCGCCGGGTGGCCTTCCGCGGTCAGCGCCGCGGCCAGGTTGGCAGTCATCGTCGACTTGCCGACCCCGCCCTTGCCCGAGGCAACGCAGATCACGTTCTTGACCTGGGCCAGCGCGCCCTCGGGCAGCTTTCCCCGCCCCAGGGTTTTCTGCAGGTTGCCTTTCTCCTCGTCCGAGAGGACATCGAAGCCCACGGCGACCTCGGTCACGCCGTCGAGCTCGGAGACCTGCTTGGCGACCGCCTGCTCAAAGTGAGAACGAATCGGACAGCCCGGCGTGGTCAGCGAGACGACCACCTCGACGCGGCCGCTGTCCTTCACGTCGATCGAGCGAACCATGCCCAACTCGACAATCGAGCGCCGCAGCTCGGGGTCGATGACGGCGCGCAGCTTCTCGGTCACCTGGGTCTGCGTCGGGAGTGACATCGCCGGCATTTTCGCAAAGGCGCCATCTCGGCATCCGCCAGGCCCCGGAGAGGCGGTGTGCGGGCAGCTTCGGAACGGCATTTGGACATTCGTCCGGGCGGGTCGGGGATCCATCTGAAGGGGGGAGAGATGGGTGGCGCCGCGTCCTTTGCCCCCTATGTGTCTGTGTCGACTACCTGAGGAGGGCTGATGTCGAAAGTACGTGGGGGACGCGGTTGGATCGCAGTCGGCCTGGCGATCGCACTGCTGCTGGCGGTGGCGGGCGAGGCAAGAGGGGCGAAGTACACGGTCGCCCAGTGCGGCTGGCACGTGGGGGCCGACGCTGATTGGGCCGACACAACCGGTGGCGCGAAGTTTCGGCCCGATGCCTACTGCGCGACGCCGCCGGGAGCCGATCCGTTCGACGGAGCCCATTTGAAGAGCTTCACCCGCAGCGGCTCCGCGTCGGTCTCCGGCACACGTTTCGCGCGATGGCGCTGGGTGGCGCCGCCGGGGACGGGCATCACCCGCGTCAGCGGTACCTGGTGGCACGCACTGCACGACGGCATGCAGCAGCGGATCGGGGTCGGGACCTCGAGCGGCGGCTTCAACGTCTTCGCCAGCGCCGGTGCCACTGACGTCACGCCGCGCAACTTCGTGGCCGGGTTCTCGTCCCCGATGCCCTCCCTGGAGGACCGTCTGCTCTGCGCGCGAGCGGAGAGCAAGTGGTGCAGCCTCGAACCCGGCTCCTGGTCGGCGGTGCGGGCACTGACCATCACCATCGAAGACAACACCGGGCCGGGCGCCGGGATCGGCGGCGACCTGACGGCCGGCGGCTGGCGGCGGGGCGCGCAGAGCGTCGGATTCTGGGGCGCCGATACGGGCAGCGGCATCCGCTTCGGGGAAGTACTGCTTGACGGCGCGCGGGTGGCGCTGGCCGAGTACCCGTGCGCCAAGGAACTGATTGGCGGCGAATGGCGCGGCACGCGGATGCGCCCCTGCGAGACCAGCGCCTCGGGAGGGGCGAACCTGGCGACCGCCAACTTCAGCGACGGCCCTCACACGCTTGGCCACTGCACCACCGACTTCGCCGGCAACACAGCCTGCGTGACTCCGCGAACCGTGCTGATCGACAACAACCCGCCGGCCCACCCGCGCAGCCTCGCGGTGGCTGGCGGCGAGGACTGGAGGCGTGTCAACGACTTCGATCTGACCTGGGCGAACCCCGACCAGGGCCGTGCCAGCCCGATCGCCGGCGCCTCCTGGCGAATCGTGGGCCCGGCCGGCTTCGACACGGGCGCCCAGTTTGCGTCCGGCCGCAACCTGACCGTGCTGAAGGACCAAAGCGTGCCGGGCCCGGGCACCTACTCGGCACAGGTCTGGCTTCGCGACGAGGCCGGTAACGAGGCGCCCGGCTCGGCGGTATCGGTGCCACTGCGCTTCGACGACGTGGCGCCGGGCGTTGCATTCGAGGCCTCATCCGGTACGGCCATGCCCGACGCGATCCGCGCCGGCATCGCCGACGTGCACTCGGGCCCGGCGGCGGGGGCGATTCACTACCGGCGGCTCGGCGTCGCGCAGTGGACCGAGCTGCCGACAAAGCTCGAGGCGGGGAAGGCCGCCGGGACGGCGAGCTTGATCGCCCAACTGCCCAACAGCCTGAGCGCGGGCACGTATGTGTTCCGGGCAGACGCCGTCGATGCGGCGGGGAACACGGCGTCGAGCACGCGGCGGGCCGATGGCACAGAGATGGCCCTGCG
>Ga0210110_1000010_pt1 | contig 95514 bp, 88 predicted proteins | sample China_Galinas_PW_2_FD_184865 | JGI IMG/M metagenome (GOLD analysis project Ga0210110, IMG submission 184865) | Wetland microbial communities from San Francisco Bay, California, USA, that impact long-term carbon sequestration - China_Galinas_PWB_D1... | ecosystem: Environmental > Aquatic > Marine... | reverse complement strand
CCGAGGAGGCGGCCTTCCTGGCGATCGGCCCCGGGGCTGCGAAGTGGCTGACCAGGGCGGCTGCGGCGGGCACGAGCAGGGTGCGGCGCAAGATGGCCGAGGCGGTCGACCTGGCGAAGATGCACGGGGCTGGCGAGGTGGACGCGGCACTCGAGGTCGCAGCCGACGTCGGGCGCTTCGGCGACGGCGACCTCGCCTCGATCCTCGCCCACCGCGCGGGCGCCGAGGTGATCGAGTTCCCGCGTCGGCGCACCGAGGCAGCCACCCTGCAGGGCTCCACCGCCGCCTGGGAGGGGTTCGGCCGATGAGTGTCGAGACGCCGAAGCCCCCGCCCCTGCCGGCCGAGATGGAGAAGCTGCTGCGCACCCTGCGCCTGCCGCACGTGCGCAGGGCCGCGCCGGAGGTGCTGGCCACCGCGGCCTCCCAGCGCTGGGAGCCGCTGGAGATCCTGCGCGTCTTGATGGAGGCCGAGGCCGCCGGACGCTCGGAGGCTGCGATCCGCACCCGCCGCAAGCGCTCCGGTCTTCCCGCCGGCAAGACCTTCGAGGCCTGGGAAGAGCAGGCGTCCTCGATCCCCGCGGCGACCCAGCAGGCGCTGCGCACCCTGGAGTGGGTGGAGCGCTCGGAGGTGTTGTGCGTCTGTGGGCCGAGCGGCACCGGCAAGAGCCACTTCGTGGAGGCGCTCGGTCACCTGGCGATCGACAAGGGCAAGACCGTCGCCTGGCACACGCTGGAGAGCCTCGAGGCCCTGCTGCGCGGCCACCGCGCCGACGGCTCGGTCGCCAAGGCGATCGGCAAGCTGATCAGAACCGATCTGATCGTGATCGACGACGTCGGCATGGTCCCGGTCTCCGAGGAGGCGGCCGAGGCGCTCTTTCGGGTCGTCGACGCCGCCTATGAGAAGCGCTCCCTGGCGATCACCTCCAACCTGCATCCCTCGGGCTTCGACGAGCTGATGCCGCGCACCCTGGCCGCGGCGACGGTCGACCGGCTGCTTCACCACGCGCACGTGATCGTCACCGAGGGGGCCGACAGCTACCGGCTGACCCAGGCGACCGAGGGCAAGGGGGTGGTGCCGCTGGGCTGACGCGCGAGCTCGCGCTCGCAGCGGCTGCGCTCCGGCCTACGGCCGTCGCTACGCCGCTGCGAGAGAAGGGCTCAAGCGGGCAGAACCGATGGCCACCGGTGGGGAGTAAACGTGGCCGTCAGCGGGGAGGTTGGATGGCCGCCGCTGGGGAATTCTCGATGGCCGTTGACACCATGCCGGCATCCTCGCAGGCAACGCCGTCGTCTTCCTCTCCACGACTCCGCGCAGGCCACGCGACGCTGGCCTCCAAGCCAGCATCTATCCCCGGCCTCCGCCGCTATCGCTTCTCGTCCAGAGCGGGCGCGTGATCACCGTCTGTCGACGCGATCGCAACCACGCGAGAAGCAACAACACCTCCCGGCTGATCGTCAGGTGGTTGGCACGGGTTCGTGTAGCTCCTGGGCAGAGTCAAGAGACATCACACGCCACGACGTTCAGCTCTCTTGAGCACGCCCACCGGAACACTGGTCTTTAACGGCATCCGCCACCCACGTCGGATGCTCGTCGAGAGATGCGGCGTAGAACGTCTGGCCGCTGTCTCCCCATTTTGGTGGTTGGGACTTGACAAACGGGCGTCCATATCAGCGCCCCTGTCGTTGGCTCAGTGGATGGGGTGTCCGCCTCCCCGGCGAACTAGAGCGAGTCTGCTCCCCTCCCGCCACAGGGGAAATTACGAGTTGTCAGCCAGCGTTCTCGTAGTGCGAGGAACTCCTCTGCGCCCGCCCTGCCGCCCCGCCCCGCCCCGCCCCTTACGATCCGCCGATGCCCCGCTCCGGAGGACCGTCGAGCAAGTACGGCCAGCGCTACGAGGATCGCTGGACCGCCCACTGCGCGCTGCGCGTACTCGCCGGCGAGGCCGACTCGATCGAACTCGAGGGGCGAAACTCCGAGATCGGCTTTGAGTTCTCCCTCGCCGTCCCCGGCGCCCCCGAGCACCACCAGGTCAAGCGCCAGCGGGCGAGCGAGGGGCGCTGGACCCTGGCCGCGCTTCGCGAAGAGGGCGTTCTCGGCGCCTTCGAGGAGAAGCTGCAATCCCCCGATGCGTCCTGTGTCTTTGCCTCCGCCCACGCCGCCCACGTGCTCGACGAGCTCGCTGACTCGGCGAGGGCCGCCGAGAGCTGGGCGCTCTTCGAGCAGCGCCTCGAGGAGCGCCTCCACTGGAAAGGCCAGTTCGAGGAGCTCTGTGAGATCTGGAATGCCGATGGCCTGTGGGGCTGGGAGGCGCTACGGCGGGTGCGGGTGGCGACGCTCAGCGAGCGGGAGCTCGCCGAGCGCCTGGCGCTTGAGGCCGAGCTCGCACTTGAGGGTCCGAGCGAGAACTCACCTGCCGCCTTGATCGAGATCCTCCGCGACCGGGTCGACCAGCGCCTTGAGGCGAAGGACCTCTGGGAAGAGCTCGAGGGCCGCGGACTTACCCGCCGCACCCGGACCTCGGGCCCCGGCGCCCGCGCCGAGGTCGAACGGCTAAATGAGCGCTTCCGTACCTCGCGGCGAGCGACCCTGATTGCTCACAAGCTGATCCCCCGCGGCGAGGCAGAGCGACTCGAGGAGGCGCTCGCGGAGGTCGAGGTCGTCTTCCTGCACGGCGAGGCGGGCAGCGGAAAGAGTGACGTGCTGCTCGAATTCTGCGAGCGCCTGCGCGCCGCGGACACCCCCCATCTGGCGCTGCGCCTCGACCGCCAAGCGCCGGCGCAAACGGCCCGCCAGCTGGGCGAGGAGCTCGGTCTGCCGGGCTCACCCGCGATGGTCTTGGCCGAGTCGGCCTCGCCCGGCACCGAGGCTTACCTGATCATCGACCAGCTCGATGCGCTGAGCAGCGCCTCGGGCCGCAACCCGCGCTTCTTTGAGGCGGTCGCGGAAACCCTGGGCCTGGCGCTCTCGCGCCCGGGCACCAAGGTGGTTCTCGCCTGTCGCACCTTCGACGCTGAGAACGACTCACGCCTGCGACGACTGGCACTCACCGGCGGGCGCGAGGAGCCCAGCGAAGTCAAGGTCGAGCCACTGCCCGAGGCCGTGGTCCGCAAGACCCTGACCGAGCTCGGGATCGAGCCCGGCGGCCTTGATCCGGCGGTGCTGGAGCTGCTGCGCTTGCCTGTCCACCTCTCGCTGCTCGCCGGGATCGCCGAATCGGGCAGCCTCGAAGCCGCCGGCCTGCGCGGCCTGCACGACCTCTATGAGGCCTATTGGAGCGCCAAGAGCGCTGAGGTCTCCGAGGTGCTCACGGGCGCCAGCCACTGGAGCGAGGCGCTCGATGCCCTGGTCGATGAGATGAGCGCCAACGAGGCGCTCGCCGCCCCCGCGGCGATCCTCGACCGCTGGCCGGAGGAGCGCCAGGCGATGATCTCGGCCGGAGTCCTTGTCCGCGATGGTGCCCGCCTCGCCTTCTTTCACGAGACCTTTTTCGACTACGTCTTCGCCCGACGCTTCATCGGCCGCGGCGGCACCCTGCAGCAGCTGCTTGCGAAGGACCAGTTCCTCTTTCGCCGCGCTCAGGTGCGCCAGATCCTCGACTACTCGCGGCGCGCCTCCCCCGAGCTCTACCCCTCAGAGCTCAAGTTCCTGCTCGGCTCAGAGACGGTTCGCTTCCACCTCAAGGACCTGGTCACCAGCTGGCTGGCAGAAGTCGACCAACCGCGCAACGAGGAGTGGGCGCTGCTTGAGCCGATCCTCGCCGACGCCGAGCACCCACTACACCAACGGGGCTGGCACACGATCAGCTCGGCGGCTTGGTTCGAGTTCCTCGACAGCGCCGGACACATGCAGCGCTGGCTCGAGGATCCCGAGCGCCGCGGGCGTGCAATGGCCAGCCTGATGGCCGCCACGGGCAGCGCTCCCGAGCGGGTTGCCGCCCTGCTTTCCCCCTACATCGGGGTCTCGGCCGAGTGGCGGGCGCAGATCGCGACGCTCCTCGGGCGCTCCCACCTCGACGCCCGCGAGCTGGTCGACCTGCAGCTGGAACTGATCGAGGCGGGAGAGCTCGGCGAGGGCGATTTCTGGTTCGCAACCCACGGCCTGGAGAAGGAGCACCCGACCTGGATTTGCGAGCTGCTCGCCGCCTATCTGCGAAACCGTCTTGAGGCGGCAACCGAGGCGGAGGTCGCCAACCCCTTCGACCATAAGGCGGGACTGATTCCCGCCAACCTCCACATCGACGAACAGATCCTGGCCGCGGCGAAGGGCTCGCCCATTGCCTTCGTCGAGCATGTCTGGCCGGTGATCGCAGCGATGCTTGAGCGTGCCACCGAGGAGCCCTTCGGCGCTGAAAAGCGCCTGCTGCGAGACAAGATCTGGATTCACCGCCACTTCGGCGATGTCTATGACATCGAGGACCACCTGCTGGTGGCGACCGAAAGCGGCTTCGCCGAGCTGGGCCGCCAAGAGCCAGAGCGCTTTGAGGCACTGCTAGGCGAACTCGCGCAAAGCGAAATCGAGACGGTGATCGCCCTCGCGTTCTGCGGCCTCGCCGCCAACCCCGAGCGCTTCGCCGATACCGCGATCGAGTTCCTGCTCGCCGACCAGCGGCGCTTTCGCGTCGGCTACTCCGACGGAGAGCATTGGGCGACGCGAAAGCTCCTCGAGGCGGTCACTCCACAGGCGTCCAAGGATGCCCTCGAGCGCCTCGGTGCTTTCCTGCTTGACTACTACACTGCCTGGGAGCGCTCGGCGGCGGGTCACACCCAGTGGGGTCTCGCCCAATTCACCCTGCTTGGCGGGATCGCTGAAGAGCGCCGCCCGGAGGCGGTACGAAAACGCTTCGCCGAGTGGCAGCGCAAATTCGACCTAACCGACGGCCCGTCGCCCTTCGGAATCCAGGGCGGCACCGTCGGTTCTCCGATCGCCCCCGATGCAGCGCAGCGGATGTCGAATGCGCACTGGCTCGGGGCAATCGGCACCTACAGGGATGATCGCTTTGAGAACCGCAAGGACTTCTTAAGAGGTGGCGCCGATCAGCTCTCCAGCGTGCTCGAGTCTGAAGCCGAGCGCGACCCGGTCCGCTTCGCCAAGCTCGCCTCGGAGATCCCCGATGACGCCAACAAGGCCTACTTCGAAGCTCTGCTCCGCGGCGTCGGAAAAAGCGAGGAGTCGGTGCCCCTGGAGCTAGTCGCGGAGCTGATCAGGCGCTGCCACCGCCTGCCTGATCGCCCCTGCGGGCGCTGGATCGCCAACCCACTGCGGCGCTTCACAGATCAGGGGTTGCCGGCGGACCTGATCGAGATCATCGGCTACTACGCGATCCACGGCGATGGCCGCTCGATGGTCGGCATCTCGGAGAACCCCGGCCGGCGCGAACGCCAGATGGCGGGCCTCAACTCGGTCCGCGGCGGCGTCGCCTATGACCTGGCGCGGCTGGTCGCCTCCAACGCCGCCAACGTCGAGGCGGCCCGCCCGGCGATCGAGAGCCTGCTCGGCGACCCGATCATCGCGGTGCGCGAGGCGGCCCTGGAAATACCGCTGGCGATGCTCCGCCATGACGAGGCCCAGGCCCTCGAGTGGTTCATTAGGGGCATCACCGACATTGATGACGTCGTCCTCGATAGCCGCGGCGTGCACGAGTTCCTCCGCTACCGCGCGCTTCGCTACTACGAGCGCCTCAAGCCGGTGATCGCGCGGATGATCGAGGCCGATGAGCCCGATGTGCGAAGAGCTGGTGCCGCCCAGGCGGCCCTGGCAGCACTTGGGCGCCCCGCCAGCGAGGAGCTCCTTGACCGCTGCCTTGCCGGTGGCGTCGAAATGCGCCTCGGCGCCGCCCGTGTCCTCGCCTTCAACGTCTCAAACGCGCGCTTCCGCGGCCTCTGTGAAGAGCGGCTCGTGGCCCTCTTCGACGATCCTGACGAGGAGGTTCGAAAGGAGGCGACCAAGGCGATCCGCCACCTGCGAAAAGGGGGTCTCGCCGAGGTCACAGAGCTTGCCCGCAGCTTCCTGGGGAGCCGCGCCTTCGCCGAGGATCCCGAGGCGATCGTCTTCGCGATCGACGGCGACGAGGAACCGCCAGTCGGGCTCTCGATGGACGCCGTCGAGGCGGTCCTCGAGAGGCTGAGCGCGCCGGAGGACCCCCGCACCCGCGACGCGCTGATCGCTGCCGAGGTCAACGAGGTGCTGATGAAGCTCTACACCGATGCCCGCAGCGAGAGCCTGAAGAACCGCGCCCTCGATGTCCTCGACCGAGCAATCGAAGCCAATTCCTACGGCGCCAACCGCGAGCTTGGGAAATATGACCGAGGCTGAGCGACGATGGCAGTAGACCCGCTTGCCCTACTCGACTGGATGGCCGCGCGCGAACGCCGGCTCGGTTCAGGGATCGACGGGGCCTTACTGCTCTCCCAGACCGGCCACCTCGACTGCGAGCTCGACCCGGCCAAGGACGCCGCCCCGCTCTATGAAACGGACCCGACGAGCGGCGAGGAACTCGAACCCTGGGAGGCGGTGGCCCGCGCCTTTGACCTGCTCTGCCAGCTACAGGCGCTCGTCTGGCGCCCCGGGTCAACCGAAAGCAAACGCCCGGCCCCGGGCTCGATCAACCAGGCAATGCTGAGCTCGCTGAGCGAGATTCGAGTCAGCGGCAGGGGCCACCTGATCTGCGATGCAAGCCGAGGCTCGGGCCGGATCCAGTTCAACTTCATCGAGTCCTCGACCGTCGGCCAGCTTGGCATGGGGGATAACACCGTCGGCGACATCCGCATCCTGCTGGGGGCCGCCCAGATCGAGCTCGAGCACCTCGAGGCACCGGCCGAACTGAAGGCCGAGGCCCGCGAGAAACTCGCCCGCATCCAGGAGGTCGCCGGGACAATCGGTACCTCGGCGGCCGCCTCGCTGATCACTGCTGCCCTGCAGAGCGCGCTCGGGCTGCGCTGAGAATCACCCCGATCTCGCCAAACCTCGGTTCAGTCAGCCGAGGCGTTGAGCTGTCCTGTTTGCCGGGCAACTCACCTTGAACAGCAGGGCAGAGGCAAAGATCTTGCCGGAGATCGGAGAACGCCCAGCGCCAGAAGTCGGCGACGGTCGCGTCGGTCCCATCGAAGGCCTCGCTCCCGTCGACCCGGGCGATCGGATGGGGCGGTTTCAGCTCCTCGCTCAAGAGCGCTCTCTTCGTGTCCCAGCCACCTCCGCGAACCTACACAACACGTTGACGAGCCGCATCTGCTCGATCGCCTTGGCGTGGATGTCGAGCAGCCACTGGTAAAGACCTCATCGCCGCCTGCCGATGGACGACGCGATGGAGGACAGCGGACTCGACCTCGGCACCGCGGGGGCCAGTGGGCGGCGCGAGCACGAACGGCGGCGCGCGAAGCGGGAGGACCGGACGCGGGAGCGCCACCCCCGGATCGGCGGCCTCCTGCTGAAGTTCCCAGACGCTCCCGAGCACGAGAAGGCGTGGGCGACCGGCGCCACGGGAGAGGAGGTTCTTGCACAGCTTCTGCACAAGCGCTGTCCCGACGTGCCGGTCCTCCACGACCGGCGCATGCCGCGCAGCCGCGCCAACATCGACCACCTGGCGATCGCGTCCTCGGGTGTCCACGTCATCGACGCGAAGCGCTACAAGGGCAAGATCGAAGTTCGCAAGCCTCTCTTCGGCGAAGAAAGGCTGCTGATTGCCGGGCGCGACAAGGCCAAGTTGGTGGAGGGACTGAAGCGACAGGTCGACGCTGTGCGAACCGCCCTCGACTCTGCCGGCTCAAAGACGGTTCGCGTCCACGGCTGCTTCTGCTTTGTCAACCCGGAGGGCCAGTCCAGCGGAAGCGGGATCCCACTTCTGCGGACGCTGAGCATCGACGGCCTCCCGCTCTACTACCCCCGCAGGCTGGCGAAGCGGCTGAACCGTGCCGGCGACCTCAGCGCCGACGAGACGTTTGCGCTGGCGAGGACGCTCGCCGGCATGTTTCCGCCGGCCTGAGCGGCTACCGCGGAGCGGAGGCCTCGAGCAGTGGGGGCCCGGCTCAGGGTAGGTGTCGGGCATCCCGTCGGAGAGGGCGGCCAGGAAGGCGTCGCGGATGCTCGCCCTGGCGGCAGCTGTAGTCAATCCCTCAAGAGGTAGCGTCCCGGGCATGGCTGCTACGACTGCGAGCGACTCGGTGGGCGCTGGGACATGAGCGGGACGATCGCCGTGTACGGGGCGACCGGGTTCACCGGGGGGTTGATCGCCCGGCGGCTGAAGGAGGCGGGGGCTGACTTCCTGATCGCGGGGCGGAGTCGGGAGAAGCTCGAGCGGCTCTCGGGGGAGCTCGGGGGCGTGCCGGTGCGGGCCGTGTCGGCCGACGACGCGGCCGGGCTGCGCGAGATGCTGGAGGGGTGTTCGGCGGTGATCGCCTGCGCGGGGCCGTTCACCCTGCACGGGGAGGCCCTGGTGGCCGCGGCGGCGGATACGGGGACGCATTACCTCGATACGACGGGGGAGCAGCCGTTCATCCGGATGGTCTTCGAGAAGTACGGGGCGCGGGCCGAGGAGACGGGGGCTGCGCTGGTCTCGGGGATGGGGTTCGACTACCTGCCGGGCGACATGCTCGCGGCGCTCACGGCCGAGGGCATGGGGCCGCTGGAGGAGATCGTCGTCGCCTACGCCGTGCACGGGTTCGCGCCCACGCAGGGGACCTCGCTCTCGGCGCTGGAGATGATGCGGGCCGACGACGTCGTCTGGGCCGACGGCGGCTGGCGGCCCGGGCCGCGCAGCGCCGACGGCGGCCGCTGGCGGTTCCCCGACCCGATCGGCGAGCAGCGGATGCTGCGCTACCCGGCCGGCGAGCAGATCACCGTCCCGCGGCACGTCGAGACGAAACGGGTGCGGACCCTGCTCAACGGCATGGTCGTGCCGCCGCGGCTGATGCCGCTCGCGGTCGGCGCCTCCCCCCTGCTCGGCGCTGCGATGCGCACGCCGCTGCGCAGGGCCGCCGGGGCGCTGATCCGCCGCCTGCCCGCGGCGCCGAAGGAGGCCGACCGGGTGAAGTCGCGCTTCACGCTCAGCTGCGAGGCCCGCGGCGCCGCCGGCGCGCGCCGCGGCGTCGTCCGCGGCAGCGACGTCTACGGCCTCACCGCCGCCAGCCTCGCCCACGCCGCGACGCTCTGCGCTGACCCCGGCTACGACCGCCGCGGCGCCCTGGCGCCGGCCCAGGCGTTCGACCCGACGTCGTTCCTCGCGGCGCTGGGCAACTCCGGCCTCTCGACCGAGGTCGAGCCGCTGCCCGCTTCAGCCGATCGTTGACTCGGTGAACGTCGACCATAACGTTTCGGCCCCTAAACGTTAGAGACAGACCGCGACCCTAACGTCGTTGTAAGGGTCCGATCATCAATCCCCACGAATATGGAAATTACAGGCACATGTTTATGAACCACGCAGCGTTTGCTGCCGTCTACGCGGGCACCTCGCGGGAGTCGAGGTGGGCGGCGACCTTGCGCTTTACGCGCTGCAGGGCGTTGTCGACGGTCTTGGTGTCGCAGTCGAGGCGCTCGGCGGTGGTCTCGTAGGAGTGGCCGTCGAGGTAGAGGGAGAGGACGTTGCTCTCGAGGTCGGAGAGCACGCCAGTGGTGCCGGAGAGGCAGGAGACGAGGCTGGAGAGCTCTTCGGTGGCGATCACCTGGTTGACCGGGTCGGCGACGCTGGGGCCCGGGAGGATCTCGTCGAGGGTCGTGTCGGAGTCGCCCGCCGCGGTCGGCGTCTGGCTGAACGAGACGTACTGGTTGAGCGGCGTGTGCTTGTTGCGGGTCGCCGTCTTCACCGCGGTGATGATCTGGCGGGTGATGCAGAGCTCCGCGAAGCTGCGGAAGCTCGACTCGCGGTCGGTCCGGTAGTCGCGGATCGCCTTGTAGAGGCCGAGCAGGCCTTCCTGGATCAGATCGTCGCTCTCCCCGCCGAGCAGGAAGTAGGACGAGGCCTTGAGACGGACGAAACCGCGGTAGCGACGCACGATCTGGTCGTAGGCGTCGGTGCGTCCCTCCTTGGCGAGGGCGACGAGATAATGCTCGTCAACCTCAACTTGAGGGTTAGTTTTGGGGATGGGCGACGATAGAGCCACAGATCCTTCTCCTTTTCGAGACGAAGGGTCGTGACGCCTGTACCTCCCCTGGTGGCGCCGTATTGACGGGCCAAAGCTCAGACTCAAGCTGAGCTTCACCCTTATTGGCGGGGCATTCTTACCGCCGGGCGGAGTTCTGTCAACCCCAAATTGCGGATTCTTTGCAACTGCCGTTGCAGGTGCTATGGCTTCCTACCGCTGGCGGAGGGCCTCGAAGAGCAGCGCGGTGGCCGCGGCGGAGACGTTGAGCGACTCCACGCTGCCGCGGCGCGGCAGGGCGACGAGGCCATCGCAGGCCGAGGCGACGCGGGGGCGGAGCCCCTTCCCCTCCCCGCCGAGCACGAGCACCGTCGAGCCATCCAGGTCGACGTCCCAGGGCGCCTGGCCCGCCGCGGCGTCGGCGCCCCAGATCCAGAAGCCCGCCTCCTTCGCCTCCCCCAGCCAGTCGGCGAGGTTGCGCACGCGGGCGATCTCGAGGTGCTCGACCGCGCCGGCCGAGGCCTTGCAGGCGACCGCCGTCACCTCGGCCGAGCGCCGCTCGGGGATGACGACCCCCGCCGCCCCGGCGAACTCCGCCGAGCGGCAGACGGCGCCGAGGTTGCGCGGGTCCTGAACCTGGTCGAGCGCGACGATCAGCGCGTCGGGACGCTCCAGCAGCGCGCCCGGGTCCGCGTACGGATAGGGCTCGACCTCGGCGACGACCCCCTGATGGTCCGGCGACCCGCACAGCCGCTCCAGCTCCTCGCCGGAGACCTCCGGCGCCCGCCAGACCCGCCGCACAGCCCGCCTCCCCCGCTCAGCCTCCTCGACCGGCCGGCGGCCGTAGATGATCTGGCCGGCCATCAGCCCTTGGGCACGAGCTTCGCGCCTTCGGCGCCGTCCCGGACTTCCCAACCGAGCTCCGCCAACCGATCCCGAATCTCATCCGCGCGTTCGAAGTCCTTGGCCTCCCGAGCCTCCTCCCGCTCCAACAAGAGTTCCTCCGCCTCGACATCGCCACGCTGCTCAACCTCCGCGAGCGACTCGAGACCGACGATCGCAAGCATGTCGCGCAGCGCCTCGGGTGCTCCAGCGAGCTCGCGTCGGTTCCCCTCGGCAACCAGGTCAAAAACCTCCGCCATCGCACGCGGCGTCTTGAAATCGTCTGCAAGCGCATCGAGAAAATCGCTTCTGCGCGCCGCCACAAAGTCGCTCTCGTCGGCGGGACGGGTCTCAGCGGGTGGATGATCGCGAAAGAAGTTCCTGATTCCCTCGGTGCGAGCAACCGCCTGCTCCAACTGAGCCGATCCAAAGGCAATCGGCTGCCGGTAGTTGCCTGAGATCAGATAGTCGATGACAGCCTCACTGCCATAACGATCCAGCGCCTCAGACAGCTGAAAGATGTTGCCCTCCGACTTGGACATCTTTGCCGCATCGGTCTCGATCATGCCGTTATGCATCCAGACGCGTGCAAACGGACGATCCGCTGCCTCCGATTGAGCTATCTCGTTCTCGTGATGGGGAAAGACGAGATCCGATCCACCCCCGTGGATGGCAAATGAAGGCCCCAGCTCAGCCTCCGCCATCGCAGAGCACTCGATGTGCCAACCAGGCCGCCCGCGACCCCATGGCGAGGGCCAAGAACTGTCCTCGCCCTCCTTACGGGCCTTCCAAAGTGCAAAGTCGAGGGGGTTCTCCTTGAGCGATGCAGAACCTGCCTCCTCCCCTTGATCCATGTCCTCAGTCCGGCGATTTGAGAGTTTTCCGTAGGAGGCAAAGCTCCTTACGCGAAAGTAGACATCGCCGCCTGACTCATAGGCGTGCCCGGATTGAATGAGCTCCGAGATCAAGTCGATGATTCCGCTGATCGTCTCGCTGGCGAGGGGCTCGGCATCCGGACGACCCAGGCCAAGTCGATCGGTGTCTTCGAAGTAGGCGGCAGTCATCCGCTTGGCGAACTCTTCCGATGGCTCATTGGCTTGCCGCGCCGCGTCGTAGATCTTGTCGTTGATGTCGGTGACGTTGATTACGAGCTTGGTCTTGTAGCCCTCGACCTTGAGGAATCGAGACAGCAGCATGAAGACCACGAAGGGTCGGGCATTGCCAATGTGTATCCGGCTGTAGACAGTCGGTCCGCACGCATAAATGCCGACCTCCTCATCACGAGGTAGAACCCGCAACTCGCCGGACAACGTGTCCCGTATCTGAACGTCTCGCATGACGCCGGATGCTAATCGGCATCTCCCGCGGGAGGCGGCGGGTGGGGGTGTCCGGGTGGGGCGGCGTTAGTTTTTCGCTTGACCCTCAGCGAGTAGCGCAGCCTCCACGCGCGAAAAACCTAGCCCCGGCCGGACACCCCCAGCCGGCGACAGGACCCGCGGGCTGACCGCTTCCGTCCCTAGAACGTGCGGTAGCCCGCGCCCGAAGCCGACGCCTCGTTGCGCGACCAGCTCGGCGCGTTCTCGTCGGCCGCCGCGAGCACCTCGCGGCGCGCCCGCTTGGCGCTCGCCTTGATCTCCTCCTCGGCCGCCTGGCGCAGGCGCTCCTCGCGCTGCTCGGCCTGGCCGCGGATCCGCTCCGACTCGGCCTGCAGCTGCTCCTCGGCGCGGGCGCGGGCCTTCTCGACCGCCTCGCCTTCGACCTTCTCGACCAGCGTGCGCACCCGCTCCTCGGCTTCGCGCCGCACGTCCTCGGTCCCCTGCATCACCCGCTCCTCGATCTCGGACTCGAGCCGCACGGCGAGCTGGTGGGCCTCCTCGGCCCGCGCCTCGGCCTCGGCTGCGCGCTGCTCGGCGGCGGCGACGCGCCCGTCGGCCTCCGCCTGCGCCTTCTCCAGCACCTCGCGGGTCCGCTTCGAGGCCTGTTCTTCGGTCCGCTTCACGGCGCGCGCCACGACCTCGTCGGTCTTCCCCCGCTCTTCGGTCAGCTGCGTCGTGAACGACTCGCGGTCCGCTTCGCCGCGCTTGCGCGCCCGCTCGAACGCCTTCTCGGCCCGGTCGCGGCCCTGCTCGGCCCGCTTGACGCGCGACTCGGCGGCGCGCCGCCTGTCGCGCTCGGCGACGATCCGCTCGCGCCCCTGCTCGCCGATCTTCGCCAGCGCCTCCTTGGCGCGCCGCCTGACCTCGGCGACCTCCTTCTCGGCCCGCTCCGCCGCCTCGGACCCGACCTTCTCCGCCCGCGCCTCTGCCTCCTCGGCGCGCTTCTCGGCCGCGCCGCAACGCTCCTCGCTCTTGCGAACCCAGAGGAGCGCCTGCTCGGCGACTCCCTGGATCTCCCCGCGCGCCTCCGCGACGGCGTTCAGCTTGATAGCCGGGTCACCCATCCGTCCGCAAACTACTACCCGACCCGGAGGCCACACCACCCGGGCAATCCTCATAAACCCGCAATTAGCGAGGAGTGAAGGGCGATCCCGGTAGGGGTGGAACGTCTTGTACCTTTTTGTCGACTGCCCCGGGCGACAGCCCTACCCGAAATCCTTCAAAAAGGTTAAGTGGAACCCCTGCCGGGATCGCCCTACGCCGACTTCTCGGTCTCCCGGGCGTGCAGGTCCTTCTTGAGCACCTTGCCGGTCGCGTTCCTCGGCAGCTCCTCCATGAACTCGACCTCGCGCGGCGCCTTGTAAGCGGCGAGGTGCGCCTTGACGTGCGCCTTCAGGTCGTCGGGCGAGACCTCGAGGTCGCCGGCCAGCACGACGAACGCCTTCAGCCGCTGGCCGAATTCCTCGTCCTCGACGCCGATCACCGCCACCTCCTCGACCGCCTCGTGGTCGGAGAGCAGGTCCTCGACCTCGCGCGGGAAGACGTTCTCGCCACCGGAGACGATCATCTCGTCGTCGCGGCCGTCGACGAACAGCCGCCCCTCGGCGTCGAAGTGGCCGACGTCGCCGCTCGAGAGCAGGCCGTCGATCTCGTCCTTGCCGCCGCCGCCGGTGTAGCCCTCGAAGGACATCTCGTTGCCGACGAAGATGCGACCGACCTCGCCCGGCGCCGCCTCGCGCCCGGCCTCGTCGTAGAGGCGCACGACGGTGCCGCGCGGCGGCCGGCCGGCCGTGCCCGGCGCCGCCCGCAGTTCCTCGGGCGTCGCGATCGCCCCCCAGGAGACCTCGGTCGAGCCGTAGAGGTTGTAGATGTTGTCGCCGAAGCGGTCCATCCAGGCGAGCGCCAGCTCGCCTGGAAGCGCCGATCCCGAGAGGGCGACGATCCGCAGCGACGAGAGGTCGTAGCGGTCCAGCGTCTGCGCCGGCAGCTGCAGGATGCGCTGCAGCATCACCGGCACCACCGCCAGCACCTGGCTGCGGTTCTCCTGCACCGTGAGCAGCGCGTCCTCGGGGTCGAAGCGCCGCCGCAGCACCATCGTCGAGGCGGTCGGCAGGCTCATGATGAAGTGCAGGAAGCCCCAGGAGTGGAAGAGCGGCGCGGCGATCGTCATCGTCTCGCGACTGCGGTAGGGGATGCGGTCGAGCAGCGCCGCAATCGCCATCAGGCCTTCCGGGCTGGAGCGCTGCGCCCCCTTCGGCGTCCCGGTGGTCCCCGAGGTGAGGATGACGAAGCGCGGCTTGTCGGGCGGCGGCCTGCGATCGCGCTCCTCGCCGGCGGCGATCAGCGAGTCGAGCGTCGGCCCCTCCGGCGTCCCGTCGGCCCAGGCGACGATCCGCTGCACGCCTCCGTCGACCCCCTCCAGCAGCTCGGTGAACTCCTCGTCGTGGACGAGCGCCTTCGGTCCCTCGCGGCGCGTCACCTCGACCAGCTGCGGCCCGGCGAACATCGTGTTGAGGTAGAGCGCCGCGGCGCCGAGCTTGGCGGCCGCCAGCGTCGCCTCGACGAAGCCGCGGTGGTTGCGGCACATGATCCCGACCCCGTCGCCGTAGCCGATCCCGATCCGCGCGAAGGAGTCGGCGAGCGCGTTGGTGCGGCGGTGCAGCTGCTCCCAGGTGAGCGAGCCGCGCTCGTCGATCAGCGCCGTCGCCTCGGGGTGGTGGATCGCCGCCGTGGCGACGCCGGTCGCCGGCGATGCGCCCCAGCGCAGGAAGGTGGCGCCGATCTTCAGCGCCCTGTAGGGCCAGATCGGCTCGAGGACGCCCGCTTCGCGCAGCACCCGCAGCTCGAACGCTTTGTCCGAGGCCGTGCGCCGCGCCGCCGCTGCGATCGATCCAAGGCCCATCGACGCCGAAGCCTATGCCCTATTCGCTATCGACCGAGGCCACGGCGATGCAGGCGATTCCCTCGCCGCGGCCGATCCAGCCCATGCCCTCGTTGGTCGTCGCCTTGACGCTGACCCGGGCCGAGGTGGCGTCAGCGAGGATGCGCTCCATCTGCTCGCGGTAGGGCGCCAGCCGCGGCGCCTCGCAGACCAGGGTGGCGTCGACGTTCTCGATCCGGCCGCCGATCGTGCCGACCACCGTGCGCAGCATGTCGACCGAGTCGGCGTCGCGCCAGCGCTCGTCGTCGTCGGGAAAGAGCGTGCCGACGTCGCCCTCGCCCGCCGCCCCGAGCAGCGCGTCGATCACCGCGTGGGTGAGCACGTCGGCGTCGGAGTGGCCGGCGAGCCCGCGCTCGTGCTCGATCTCGACCCCGCCCAGGATCAGCGCCCGGCGCTCGGCGAAGCGGTGACTGTCGTAGCCGATCCCGACGCTCACGGTCTACCCCTCGCCTACCCGCGCCGCCAGCGGCTCCAACCTGCGCTCGCGGCGCTCGAAGACGGCGATCTCGTCGACGCCGAGCCCGGCGAGGAAGTCGAGCGCGCGGTCGTAGCCGAAGCCGACCTGCTCGGGCAGGTGGGCGTCGGAGGAGAGCGCGAACGGGGCGCCCGCCTCGACGCAGAGCTCGGCGAAGGCGCGCGCCGGGTAGAGCTCGCCGACGGGCTTGCGCAGCCCGGCGGTCGAGAGCTCGACGGCGACCCCACTCTCGGCGATCGCCGCGACCGCCGGCTCGTAGTAGTGGCGCGGGTCGCGCTCGGGCAGCGGCCGCCCGCGCCCCCAGACCTTGACCAGGTCGGGGTGGGCGAGGATGTCGAAGAGGCCCGCGCGGGCGCACTCGGCGAGCGCCTCGAAGTAGCGCCGCCAGACCTCGTCGGCGTCGCCCGTCCCCTCCCAGACGTCCCAGCCCTCGTGATCGACCGCCCGCTCGCCGACGAAGTGGACCGAGCCGACGACGTAGTCGAAGTCGCGCGCGCCGAGCAGCTCCGCGGTGCGCTCCTCGGCCCCGGGCACGAAGTCGCACTCGACCCCGAGCCGCAGCCCGGCGCCGCGCGCGAACTCGCAGTAGGCGTCGAGGTCGTCGCGCGCCTGTTCCTCCCAGAAGGGGTGGCGCCAGAGGTCGAGCGCCTGGACGAAGCGGTAGACGTGCTCGGAGACGCCCAGCTCCTCGATCCCCGCGGCCTCGGCCGCCTCGCGGTAGCGGGCGACGTTGGCGGCGGTGAAGTAGCGCTCCGCGGTCGTATCCGGCTCGTCGGGGCGCAGGTGCAGGTGGTAGTCGGTCAGCATCGGGGCACCACGTTACCCTCGCGCGGCAAATGATCCACCTGCGGATCGTCGTTCCCGGCCCGAGATCAGAGCGCGTCGTCGGCCTGCTCGAAGCCGGCCCCTCCGTCTCCAGCCTGGCGCGGCTCGACGGCGCCTCGCACAAGCCGCCGGGCGACCTCGTGCTCTGCGACATGGCGCGCGAGGACGCCAACTTCCTCGCCTTCATGGTGCTCGCCGGGGTGGCGACGCTGCTGGTCCAGAACCGGGTCTTCCAGCGCCGCCGCGCCCGCCACCTGCACGACAGCTCGCGCGCGCTCGCCGGACTTCCCACCACGCCACGGCCCCCGGGTCCACGATGAGCCGTATCCACCAGCTCGCGACCATGCTCGGCGCCTTTGCGCTCGGCACGGCAATCGGCGCGATCGCGGGCGCATCGAGCTTCGGCATCGCCCTCGGGGTCGGTCAGCTCTTTTTCGCCGCGACCCTCGTGTGGGTGCTCCTCGCCCGGAGGTCATCCCGGTAGGGGTGGAACGTCTTGTACCTTCTTGTCGACTGCCCTGGGCGACAGCCCTACTTCAATCCTTCAAAAAGGTTAAGTGGGACCCCTGCCGGGATGACCTCGGAGCAATAACTCCGCCACACGAAGGTCCAACGGCGTCGTCACCTTGAGGTTCCCGGGAGACGACGGGTGGATCAGCACTCGTCCCCCGGCCGCCTCGACCATCATCGCCTCGTCGGTTGCGCTCTCGACCCGGGCGGGGTCGGCCCGCAGCGCGCGGCGCAGCGCGTCCACGCGGAAGACCTGCGGAGTCTGCGCCGCCCACAGCTCGCCGCGATCCACGGTCCCGGCGATGCAAATTGCTGCTTTGTCCCCACCATCGTGGGGAAAAGGCAGCAACTTCCCTTCCGGCCCGCCTTGCGCGGCGCGCTTGATCGTGTCGGTGACGGGGGTCGCGGCGATCGCGCCGTCCGCCTCGGGGTCGGCGACGAGGGTGGCGATCACGCCCTCGATCAGCTCAGGGGTGACGAGGGGGCGCGCCGCGTCGTGGATCGCGACCAGCTCGGTGCCGACCGCCGCCAGGGCGTTGGCGACCGAGTGGGCGCGGGTGGCGCCGCCGTCGACGACGCCGAGGTCGTGGCCGCCGAGGTCGTGGACGTGGCCCGGCGGACAGGCGACGACGATCGAGCGCACGCCGGCGGCGGCGCGCATCGCCGCGACCGACCACTCGACCAGCGGCCGGCCGGCCAGCGGCACGAAGGCCTTCGGGCCGCCGGCTCCGAGCCTCTCCCCGGAGCCGGCCGCCGCGATGACCGCGGTGACGGATGCTGCCTGCGAAGCGCTACGCGGTGGCGGCGAAGCGCTCCTCCAGCAGGCCGTCGAGGTACTCCTCCGCGCCCTCCTCGTCCTTGTCGAGCGCGTACATGAACTCCGAGGCGAGGATCTTCTTCGCCCGCGTGTACATCTGCTTCTCGCCGGTCGAGAGACCCTTCTCCATCTCGCGGATCGCCAGGTTGCGGACGACCTCGGCGAGCTCGAAGACGTCGCCGGTCTTGATCTTCTCGCGGTTGTACTTGAAGCGCCGGTTCCAGTTCTTCGGCATCTCCGACACCTCGTCGGTGAGGACGGATGTGACCTTCTTGATTTCCTCCTCGTCGATGACCCGCCGCAGGCCCGCCTTGCCGGCGTTCTCGCAGGGGACCATCACGGTGAGCTCGTTGTGGAGGATCTTGATCGTGAGGTAGTCACGCTCCTCGCCCATCAGCTCACGCGCTTCTTTCTTCATCACCAGGCCGGCGCCGTGGTGCGGATAGACGACCTTGTCGCCCTCCTCGAAGTCGCACACGTACTCGACTTCCTCGACGCTTACCTCGGTGGTCTCCTCTAGCTGGGGAATCGCTCTGCTCCTTTCGATTTCGCGACGGCCTCTGCCGGCCGTCAACTCTGCAAGTACCTGTCGACCAGGTCGACCTCCTGGAGCCTGCGCAGGCCCTCGCGGATGTCCTTGGCCCTCGTCTCGCCCACGTCCTCGACCGCCTCCAGGTCGGCGTCGGAGGCCGCCAGGACCTCCTCCAGGCCGCCGAGCTCGCGGATGATCTTCTGGACGACGAGCTTGGGGATGCGCGGGATGCGCCCCATGATCCGGTAGCCGCGCGGGGCGACCGGGAAGTCGAGCGTGTTGAGCTTGCGGTCGTAGCCGAGCAGCTCGGCGAGGCGGCCGAAGTCGAGCACGTCCTCGTGCGGCATGCGGGCCAGCGACTGCAGCGCCGTGGCCAGGTTCTGCTCGGTGTCCTCGACCAGGTAGTCGCGGATCAGCGCCGTCTTGTCGGCGGCGACGCCGACCATCGTCTCCTCGAGCTGCATCTCGATCAGCCGGCCCTCGGTGCCTAGCTCGACGATGTAGCGCTCGACCTCGACCGCCATGCGGGTGGTCAGCTCGGCGCGCTGCAGGGCGGTGAGCGCGTCGTAGAGCACGCCGCCGCCCTCGAACTCGAGCACGGTCAGCCGGTTGGAGACGTGTTCGAGCCGCTCGCGGTACTTCTCCAGCGTCGCCAGGCCCTGGTTGGCCTTGGCCAGCACGGCGGGAATCTCCTGCAGGATGTACTTGGTGCCCTCGACGTAGAGCGAGACGACGTCGCGGCGCTGCGAGATCGCGACGACCAGCGCCCTGGTCTGCTTGGAGACGCGCTCCGCCGTGCGGTGGCGGGTGCCGGTCTCGCCGGAGAGGATCGTCGGGTCCGGCATCAGCTGCACGTTCGCCCAGGCGATCTTCGTCGCCTCGGCGTTGAGCACGATCGCGCCGTCCATCTTCGCGACCTGGTACAGCATCGCCGGCGTGTAGTCGATGTCCAGCCTGATCCCGCCGGAGAGCAGGTGCGAGATGTCGCCGGGGTCGCCGACGACGATCAGCCCGCCGGTGCTGGCGTGGACGATGTTGTCGATCCCTTCGCGCAGCGCGGCGCCCGGGGCGACCACGTCCAGAGCCCGCAGGAGCCGGGGATCCTGGCGTTCCGCTAACTCGTGAAGCTCATCGCCAGGCGCCGGGGACATCTCCAATAGGATGGCAAATTCCGCTCTGGAATGCGGTCTGGCTAATCCCTAGTGGAAAGGTCGGAACGGACGTTGTCAAGCGAAAGAGTCACACCCGAGATAATCGCGGCCCGGATGAGGCCGAATGACACTGCGCGAGACGTCCCCTCCCCGAGATCCCGCGTAGCGCTGCTACGCGGGACTCGTCTCGTGACCGTCTCGCTTGGTCATCGACCTCCCCGGTCTCGCGCTGATCTCGGATGTGACTCTTAAAAATGGGAAAGATGGCGATGACGATGGCGCGCATCGAGATGAGTCTGCCCTGGATGTGGGTCTCGAACGAACGTCCAGGTGAGGACCGCGCCCACGGCGCATAGTCCCACGAGGACCCAGGTCGAGCCGCCCACGGCGTCGGCGAAGGAGCCGTGGGCGCCGAGCAGGGCGTGGAAGACGGCGCCGACGACGGCGAGCGCGACCGTTCCCGCCATCACCCGGTCCATCGCCAGCACGCCGGAGGCGATGCCGACCTTGTCCCCCGGCATCGCCGCCATCGCCGCAGTCGACATCGGCGCGTAGACGAGGCCGAGAGCGACGCCGAAGGGCAGGTAGCCGGCCAGCAGCAGGGCATAGGAGCTGTGCGGGGCCGTCCGCGTGAGGGCGAGCAGGCCGAGCGTGCCGAGCGCCATGCCGGCGGTCATCAGCCGGCGGGCGCCGAAACGGGCGATCAGGCGGCCGGAGAAGGGCGAGATGAAGATCATCGGCGCGGTCACGGGCAGGATCATCAGGCCGCTGAGCACGGCCGAGTGGCCGCGCACGTCCTGCAGGTACTGGGGCTGGAAGAACATCACCGTCCAGTAGGCGCCGACCAGGGCGAAGGCGGCGGCGCTGGCACCGAAGTAGGGACGGTTGCGGAAAAGCGAGAAGTCGACGATCGGCCCGGCCACGCGGTGCTCGATCCGCCAGAAGGCGTAGAGCAGGGCGAGCCCGGCTGCGCCGCAGGCGGCGACCGCGCCGGCGCTCCACTCTTCGGCCTGGACCAGCGCCAGGACGGCGGCGGTCAGGCCGGCCGCCAGCGCGACCAGGCCGGCGACGTCGATGCGGCGATCGGAGCCGGGATCGGTCGACTCCGGCGCCGCCGCCCACATGATCGCGATCCCGGTGAGCGCGATCGGCAGGTTGATCCAGAAGATCAGCCGCCAGTCGAGGTCGACCAGGGCGCCGCCGACGAGCGGACCGACGCCGAGCGCGACGGCGGATATGCCGGCCCAGATGCCGAGCGCCCGCGGCTGCTCGGAGGCGGGGAAGGCGTTGCAGACGATCGCCAGCGAGAGCGGCAGCATCGGCGCCGCCCCCAGCCCCTGCAGCAGGCGGCCGCCGATCAGCGTCAGCTGGTCGTCCGCGGCGCCGGAGAGGACCGAGCCGAGCGCGAACAGCGCCATCCCGATCAGGAACAGGCGCCGGCGCCCGAACTGGTCGCCGAGCCGGCCCGCGGTGATCACGAAGGCCGTGATCACCAGCAGGTAGCCGTTCATCACCCACTGCAGGCCGGCCGAGGTCGCGTGGACGTCGTGGCGGATGCTCGGCAGCGCCAGCGCGACCACGGTCGAGTCGAGCATCAGGATGAACAGCCCGAAGCAGGCCCCGGCCAGCGTCCACCAGGGCCGCGTCCGCTCGTCGATCCGCCACATGCGGCGCGAACCTACCCCGTCCCCCGGATGCCGACGGGCCTCAAAGTGTCCAAATGGTCCACTTTGAGGCCCGTCGGCGGGCTGTTGTCAGGGGATCGAGACGCTGCGCTCGCAGCGCGCGCCGGTGTCGACCCCGCGGGCGCCGTTGCAGAAGTCGCGGTCGGGGCCGCCATTGAGGAAGTCGTCGCCGCTGCGGCCGAACAGCACGTCGGCGCCGGAGATCCCCCAGATGCGGTCCTCGCCGCGCCCGCCGTCGAGCACGTCGCGGCCCGAGCCGCCGTAGATCCGGTCGTCGCCGTTGCGGCCGCGCACCACGTCGGCGTCGGCGCGGGCGATGACCAGGTCGTCGCCGGGGCCGGCGGTGATCACGTCATCGCCCTTGCCGGCGCAGACGATGTCGTCGCCGCCACCACCGATGATCCGGTCCGACCCGTCGAGGCCGACGATCACGTCGTCACCCGGCGTGCCGACCAGCCTGTCGTGCCCGCGCGTGCCCAGCACCGTCACCTGCCGGTGCCCGCACATGATTCGCGAGCGCCCCCATTCGGGGTGCCCGTCAAAGGCCGCCGTCGCGAACATCAGCGTCGGCGAGCTGCCGTCGCTGCCCATCGTCCAGACGTCGGCGCTGCCGCCGGCGCTCTTGCGCTGGAAGGCGATCCCCTTGCCGTCGGGCGAGTAGGCGGGATGGGTGTCCGCCGCGGGATCTTCGGTCAGCCTCACCGGCGCGAGGCCGGAGTTCGCGGTCGACATCGCGTAGATCTCGGCGTTGCCGTCGCGTTCGCTGCTGAAGGCGAGCCATTCGCCGCTCGGCGAGATCGACGGGCCGGTGTCCTCGCCGGCCTGGCTGGTCAGCCGGGTCTGGTGCGACCCGTCGGCGTCCATCGCGTAGATCTCCGCGTTGCCGTCGCGCTCGCTGACGAAGTAGATCCGCTTGCCGTCCTGACTGAAGACCGGTTCGCGGTCGGCGGCGGCGACGCTCGTGAGCCGCGCCTGGCCGCTGCCGTCGACGTTCATCGCGTAGATCTCCGCGTTGCCGTCGCGGTCGCTGACGAAGGCGACGTGCTGCCCGTCGGGCGAGTAGGACGGCTCGCTGTCCGCGGCGTCGTCGCTGGTCAGCCGGGTGACGTCGCTGCCGTCGGGCTTCATCGAGTAGATCTCGTAGTTGCCGTCACGGTTGCTCTGGAAGACGATCCGGCCGCCGTCCGGCGAGTAGGACGGGTTGCGCTCGTCGGCGGTCGAGCCGGCGGTGATGTTCCTCGCCCCGCCCGCGCCGAGCGTGTAGATGTCGTAGTCGCCGCCGCTCTCGCTTTCGAACGCGATCCGGCCGTTGCCGCCCGGGAACGCGGCCTGCGCGGCGGGCGTGAAAACGAGCATTGCAAGCACCAAAAACAGTGCTCTCGTGGGCGTTGAAATCAAGTCCGATCCCCCCTCGATCGAGGCTTTTCCAGTCCTTGGTCTCTACCCGCAACACGGTCCGTCACCCTTTTGCAGCGGTCCGGGCAGAGCCGATCCCGGCAGGGGTGGAACGTCTTGTACCTTTTCGTTGAGCGCTCGCGGCGACAGCTCAACCCCGATTCACCGAAAAGGTTAAGTGGAACCCCTGCCGGGATCGGCTCCTACGCAACCGCCGTCAGGTCGCGAGCCGGGTCGATATTCCACCGCGATCCGACCTCGACCAGGTCCTCGCTCAACGCCCAGCGGTCCGGCCGCTCGTCGCCCTCGTGTTCGGGGCTGGCGCCCTTCAGCGCCATGCAGCCGGTGTTGTCGCCGACGGCGCGGATCGCCGCCACGTCCTCGTCGCTCAGCCGCTGCTCGGCCGGCAGCGCCGCCAGCTCGGCCCGCTTCTCCTCGACCGGACGCGCGCCCTCCCCCGCCTCCTGGATCAGCGTCGGCACAGCGCACTCGACCGCCGGGTGGGCGAGGTTCCACTGGCAGGCGAGCTGGATCGGCGTCAGCCCGGCGCGCTCGGCGATCGGCAGCACGCGCCGCAGCCGCTCCAGCCCGGCCTCGATCCAGCCCGCGGGCCGGAACGCCCGGTGGTCGCCACGGGCCAGCTCCATTCCCGGCCGCAGGTCGCCCCAGAAGAGGCCGCCGTAGTCGACAACCCGCGTGATCACGCGGACGTCGTTGCGCGCCGCCGCGTCGAGGCAGAGCTCGCCCGGCCAGGACTCGAAGGGGTTGAGGATGATCATCGCCCAGTCGATCCGCTCGCCGAAGCGCTCGATGCAGTCGATCAGGTCGAGGGTGAAGCCGTTGGCCGGTCCGGGTGCGACGCCGATCCGCCCGGCCAGCCCCTCCTCGCGCAGCGCCGCCATCGCGTCCCAGACCGCCTCGCTCGAGTAGCCGGTGCGGTCGGGGTTGTGCAGCAGCAGCAGGTCGAAGCGCTCGGCGCCGAGCCGCTCGAGGCTGCGCTCCGCCGCCATCCGCAGGTAGTCGCCGTACTCGCCGGGCCCGCGCAGCCTCGGGTCGGTGAAGCGCGGGAAGCCCTTCGGCCCGTCGCGCTCTCCCTCGTAGAAGTCGTGGCCGATCGCGCCGACCAGCGAGTAGTCGTCGCGCGGGACGCCGTCGAGAGCGCGCCCCAGCAGCGAGTCCGCCTCCCCCTGCCCGTAGACATCGGCGGTCAGAACGGTGTCGATCCCACCTCCCGGCCTCATCAGCTCTTCCAACCGCTCGGCGGCGATCGCCTCTCCGAAGCGCATGAAGCGCCCGCCGCTCCAGGTGCCGATCGCAGTCTGCCCAGGGTCACGCATCCCGTGAACCATAGAACGCAACTCACGCGGGTGGCGCGGTAGGTGTGGGTGTTCGGCCGGTGAGGCCGCCAACACCCCCACCTGCCGCGACAGGACCCGTGTGCCGTCAGCCCTCGTCAGCCGGGGGAGGCGTCTCGTCGCGAGGATCGCCTTCCTCGCCGCCCGGCTCGTCCTTCTTGGCGCCGGCGGCGACGCCGACCTTCTCGGGCTCCGCCTTCTCGACCTTCTTCTTCGCCGGCTTCTTCGGCGCGACTATCGTCAGGCTCAGCGGCCGGTCCTCCTCGTCGCCGGAGGGGTCGCGCTCGACCAGCACGGTCGAGCCGGTCTCCATCTCGCCCTGGCGCAGCACCTCGTCGGCCAGCGGGTCCTCGATGTAGCGCTGGATCGCGCGGCGCAGCGGCCGCGCGCCCATCGACGGATCCCAGCCCTTGTCGACCAGCAGGTCCTTCGCCTCGTCGCTCAGCTCCAGTTGCAGCTCGTGCTCGGCGACCTGGACGCGGACGCGGTTGATCATCAGGTCGATGATCTCCTTGACCTCCTCCTTGGCCAGCTTGTGGAAGACGATCACCTCGTCGATCCGGTTGAGGAACTCCGGCCGGAAGACTTTTTTCAGGTCGCCCATGATCCGGTTTTTCATGTCGTCGTAGGACATGCCGGTCTCGTCGGCGACGGTGAAGCCGATCGAGGTGTTCTTGGCGATCTCCGAGGCGCCGATGTTCGAGGTCATGATCACGATCGCGTTGCGGAAGTCGACCGTGCGACCCTGGGCGTCGGTCAGCCTGCCGTCCTCGAGGATCTGCAGCAGGATGTTGAAGACGTCCGGGTGCGCCTTCTCGATCTCGTCGAGCAGCAGCACGCTGTAGGGCTTGCGCCGCACGGCCTCGGTCAGCTGGCCGCCCTCGTCGTAGCCGATGTAGCCCGGCGGCGAGCCGACCAGGCGGCTGACCGCGTGCTTCTCCATGTACTCGGACATGTCGATCCGCACCAGCGCTTCCTCGTCGCCGAAGAGGAACTCGGCGAGGGTGCGCGCCAGCTCGGTCTTGCCGACCCCCGAGGGGCCGAGGAAGATGAACGAGCCGGCCGGGCGCTTCGGGTCCTTGATCCCGGCGCGCGAGCGGCGGATCGCTTTCGAGACCGCGGTGATCGCGACCTCCTGGCCGATCACCCGCTTGTGCAGCTCCTCCTCCATGCGGATCAGTTTCTTCGTCTCGGCCTCGGTCAGTTTGAAGACCGGGATGCCGGTCCACATCGAGACGATGTCGGCGATCTCCTCTTCGCCCACGTCGGGGCGCTCGGCCGAGTCGCCCTCCGACCACTCGTCTTCGAGCTGGCGCTTGCGGGTCGTCAGCTGGCGCTCGGCGTCGCGCAGGTTGGCTGCTTTCTCGAACTCCTGCGCCTCGATCGCGGCCTCCTTTTCGCGCCGCGTCTTTTCCACTTCCTCCTCCAGGTCGCGGTAGACCGGCGGCGCGCTCATCGACTTGATGCGCATCCGCGAGGCGGCCTCGTCGATCAGGTCGATCGCCTTGTCGGGCAGGAAGCGGTCGGAGATGTAGCGTTCGGCGAGCTCGGCCGCGGCCTGCAGCGCGTCGTCGGTGATGTTGACGCGGTGGTGCTGTTCGTAGCGCTCGCGCAGCCCCTCGAGGATCTTCACCGTGTCGGCGACCGAGGGCTGGTCGACTTTGATCTGGGCGAAGCGGCGCTCCAGCGCCGAGTCACGCTCGAGGTACTTGCGGTACTCGTCGAGCGTCGTCGCGCCGATCGTCTGCAGCTCGCCGCGCGCCAGCGCCGGCTTGAGGATCGAGGCGGCGTCGATCGCGCCCTCGGCGGCGCCGGCGCCGACCAGGTTGTGGAGCTCGTCGATGAAGAGGATGATGTCGCCGCGCTGGCTGATCTCTTTCATCACCTTCTTCAGCCGCTCCTCGAACTCGCCGCGGTACTTCGAGCCCGCTACCAGGGCGGCCAGGTCGAGCGTGTAGATCTGTTTGTTGCGCAGCAGCTCCGGCACCTCGCCGTTGTTGATCCGCGCCGCCAGGCCCTCGACCACGGCGGTCTTGCCGACGCCGGGCTCGCCCAGCAGCACCGGGTTGTTCTTCGTGCGGCGGGAGAGGATCTGCATGATCCGCTCGATCTCGGTCTCGCGGCCGATCACCGGGTCGAGCTTGCCCTCCTCGGCGAGCTTGGTCAGGTTGCGGCCGAACTGGTCGAGCAGTTTCGAGCTCTTCTTGCCCGAGCCCTCGGGCTGGCCGCCGCCGGGGCCGCCGGCACCCTGGCGCCGCCCGCCGGGACCCGACAGCATGCGGATCACCTCGTTGCGGATCTTGTCCGAGTCGGCGTCGAAGTCGAGCAGGATGCGGGCGGCGACACCCTCGTTCTCGCGCACCAGGCCGAGCAGGATGTGCTCGGTGCCGATGTAGTTGTGGCCGAGCGAGAGCGCCTCGCGCAGCGCCAGCTCGAGCACCTTCTTGGCGCGCGGGGTAAACGGGATCTGGCCGGAGGTGACCTCCTCGCCGGAGCCGACGATGCGGACGACCTGCGAGCGCACGCGCTCGGTCGTGATGTCGAGAGACTCGAGGACCCGAGCCGCCAGGCCCTCCTCCTCGCGCAGCAGGCCGAGCAGGATGTGCTCGGTGCCGATGTAGTTGTGTTTCAGCGTGCGGGCCTCTTCCTGTGCCAGGACGACCACCTGCCGGGCCCGCTCAGTGAATCTCTCGAACAAAGGCTTCCTCTCTCGACCCTCTACAGGTCAAACGCGATTTGCGGTCGGAAGTACCGGGGGCACCCTTCGGTTATCGGGAAGCGCCCATCTGCCCCTTGAACGATACCGAGACGGCCCGCTCGGCCACGGGCGACCGATTGCCGCTCGTAGCGGCTTTTTCGCCCCCATTCAGCGACTTGCCGTAGAGGTTTGTACCGCTATCCGGCAAAAAGCTCTACGGCGGGGGTGGGTCGGCTCTCCGGCGGGGGTGGGTCGGCTCTCCGGCGGGGGTGGGTCGGTCAGGAGCGCATCGCCGGGAAGAGGACGACCTCGCGCAGGCTGCGGGCGCCGGTGAGCATCATCGCGAGGCGGTCGATTCCGAGGCCGACGCCGCCGGTCGGCGGCATCCCGTGCTCGAGCGCCTCGACGAACGCCTCGTCGTAGGGCTGCGCCTCCTCGTCGCCGCGCGCCAGCTCCGCCGCCTGCTGCTCGAAGCGGCGCCGCTGCTCGTCCGGGTCGTTGAGCTCGCTGAACGAGTTGGCGATCTCGATCCCGCCGACGAAGGCCTCCCAGCGCTCGACCAGCCCGGGCTCGGCACGGTGCGCCTTGGCGAAGGGCGAGAGCTCGACCGGGTAGTCGACGACGAAGGTCGGCTGCACCAGCTCCGGCTCGACCGCCCGGGAGAGCAGGCCGTCGACCAGCTTGCCCCAGCCCTCGGCCGGGTCGGGCTCGCCCTCCATCGCCGCGGCGAGCGCGTCGCGCGTCGGGTGTTCGGCGACATCGATGCCGGTGCGCTCGCGCACCGCCTCACGCAGGGTGACCCGGCGCCAGGGCGGCGCCAGGTCGATCTCGACCCCGTCGCGCTCGACCACGGTCGTGCCCAGAACCCGCTCCGCCACCTCGGCGACCAGCAGCTCGAGGTCGTGCGCGGTCTTCTCGTAGTCGGCGTAGGCCTCGTACCACTCGAGCATCGTGAACTCGGGGTTGTGCTTGTGCGAGACGCCCTCGTTGCGGAAGTCCTTGCCCAGCTCGTAGACCCTGTCGATGCCCCCCACCACCAGCCGCTTGAGGTAGAGCTCGGTCGCGATCCGCAGGTAGAGGTCGCGGTCGAGCGCGTTGTGGTGGGTGGTGAACGGGCGCGCCAGGGCGCCGCCGTAGAGCGGCTGCAGGACCGGCGTCTCGACCTCGGCGAAGCCGTGCTCGTCGAGCCAGCGGCGGGTCTCGGCGATCGTCCTGGTGCGGATCAGGAAGGTGCGCCGGCTCTCCTCGTTGGCGAGCAGGTCGAGCTCGCGCTGCCGGTAGCGGGTTTCCACGTCCTCCAGCCCGTGGAACTTGTCGGGCGGCGGCCGCAGGCTCTTCGCCAGCAGGCGCCAGTGGTCGATCGCCAGCGAGAGCTCGCCGCCGCGCCGCGTCGCCAGCGCCGTGCCCTCGACGCCGACGAAGTCGCCGAGGTCGAGCTCGACCAGCGCCTCGAAGGCCTCGGGGCCAAGCCTGTCGGCGGTCGCGTGCAGCTGGATCTGGCCGCTGCCGTCGCGCAGGTCGAGGAAGGCGGCCTTGCCGTGCCCGCGCCGGGCGACCAGCCGGCCGGCGACCCGGTGCCGCGAGTCGGTCTCCATCCCCGCCGCCAGCCCGGCGTGCGCCGCCCGCACCTCCGCGATCTCCTCCCGTTCCTCGAACGAATGGGGAAACGGATCGATCCCGGCCTCCCGGATCCTCTCCAGCTTCTCCCGCCGGTCGCGAAGAACGTCGGACAGCTTCTCGTCGCTCATGACCCGAGCCTATATGCGGACCGCAGAGGCGATCCCGGTAGGGCCGGAACGTCTTGTACCTTTTCGTCGACTGCTTCGGGCGTCAGCCCAATCCCGAACCTTCAAAAAGGTTAAGTGGAGGCCCTACCGGGATCGCCTCTACGCAGACTCGATCTTCGTGATTTTGAGTTTCTTCTTCGGCCCGCGCGGCGTCTCGACCTCGACGATGTCGTTGCGCTTGTGGCCGAGCAGGGCCTTGCCGATCGGCGACTCGTTGGAGAGCTTCTGCTCGGCCGGGTTGGCCTCGGTCGAGCCGACGATCTGGAATTTCTGCGAGTCGCCGCTCTTCTGGTCCTTGACGTGGACGACCGAGCCGAAGCTGACCTCGTGCGTATCGACATCCTTCTCGTCGATCACGGTCGCCCGCCGCAACCGCTCCTCGAGCTGGGCGATCCGGCCCTCGAGCAGCGCCTGCTCGTTCTTGGCGTCGTCGTACTCGGCGTTCTCGGAGATGTCGCCGAACTCGCGCGCCTCCTTGATCCGTTCCGCAACCTCGCGCCGTTTGGTGGTCGACAGGTACTCGATTTCCTCTTTGAGCTTCTCGAGCCCTTCCGGGGTGATTACGGCTTGACGAGTCACTTTGCGCTCGACCTCTTTCGGGTTTCGCTGGCTTGGCTGTCTGCTTGGCGCTAGACGTCTCTCTAGACCAAAAATGCCCGGGAAACGACGCCTGGGAGCGCCGCACCTGGGCCGGAAGTCGCGGGATTATAGCGAGGGCGCCGGCTCGGCACTCAGGGGTTTTTGGGGGGCTTTCGCGGCGGCGATCAGCTGCCGCGCGCGCGGCAGGTCGGCGCTGCGCTGGAGCTCCCGCGCGACCTCCTCGGAGGCGCCGATCGCCTCCGCGTACCAGGGGTAGAATTTGCGCAGGTAGCGGGCGGCGCGCTCGGCCCCCAGGTGCTCCTCGGCGCGGTCCACCGTCCACAGCAGCTCGGCCACGACCTCCTCGCGCGAGGGCGGCGCGGTCCGCTTCCCGGTCAGCTCCTCGAACAGCCACGGGTTGCCGAACGAGCCGCGCGCGATCATCACCGCGGCGGCGCCGGACTCGCGGTGGGCGCGGCGCGCCGACTCGGCGTCGTCGAGCCCGCCGGAGACGATCACCGGGACCTCGACCCGCTCGACCAGCTCGCGGGCCAGCGCGTAGTCGGGGCTGCCCTTGTGCTTGATCGTCGCCGGCCGCGGGTGGAAGCCGATCGCCGCCGCGCCGCCCTCCTCGGCCAGCCGCACCGCCAGCTCGAACCCCGTGCGGTCGCCCGGGCGCAGGCCGGAGCGCAGCTTCGCCGTCACCGGCAGCCCGCTGCCCTCGCGGGCGCCGCGCAGCAGGGCGAGCGCAAGCTCGTGGTCGGAGAGCAGCTCGACCCCGGCACCGGTCTTGCGCACCTTGCGCACCGGGCAGCCCATGTTGATGTCGATCAGGTCGGCGCCCGCCTCGGCGGCGATCGCCGCGGCCGAGCGCATCACCTCGGGGTCGTGGCCGAAGAGCTGCACCGAGACCGGGTGCTCGTCGGGATGGATCCGCATCAGCTCGCGCAGCGTGCGCTCGTTGCGGTAGTGCAGGCCGAAGCTCGAGATCATCTCCGAGACGGCGAGCCCCGCCCCGTGGCGCTTCGCCTGCAGGCGCACGAACCAGTTGCCGATCCCGGCCAGCGGGGCGAGCAGGACGCGGTTGGAAATCGCGACGCCGCCGATGGAGAACGGCGAGGTCAATGGTGGCTGAGCCGCCCGCGGACGCGGGAGGGAGGCCCCCTCCATATCCACATCGTTCGGGCCTCCCGGGCGCCGGGGAGACGGCGTTGTATGTCTAGGCGTTCCGTTCATGGATGAGACGCAGGCCCTTCAGGGTAAGCATCTCGTCCACCTCGTCGATCGTCTCCGCGAAGGGGACGATCACCCGGGCGAGGCCGCCGGTGGCGAGCACGTCCGCCTCGCCGAGCTCGTCTTCGATCCGCCGCACGACGCCGTCGATCATCCCGGCGAAGCCGAAGACGAAGCCGGACTGGATCGCGGCGCGGCTGGAGCGGCCGATCGCCGTCTCCGGTTCCTCCAGGTCGATGCGGCCGATGCGCGCCGCGCGGTCGATCAGCGCGGTCAGCGAGATCTCCAGCCCGGGGCCGATCGCGCCGCCGAGGTAGTGGCCCTCGGCGGAGACGGCGTCGATGTTGATCCCGGTGCCGAAGTCGACGACGACGCAGGCGCCGCCGAAGCGCTCGTGGGCGGCTATCGAGTTGACCAGGCGGTCGGCGCCTACCTCGAGCGGGTTGTCGATGCGGATCGGCATCCCCGTCTTCACCCCGGGGGCGATCGTCAGGCAGCGGGCGTCGAGGTAGCGCTCGGTCATCTGCTCGTAATGGACGCCCAGCGGCGGCACTACGGAGGAGACGCAGACGGCGTCGAGGTCGGCGAGGCTCATCCCGCAGAGGCCGAAAAGCGCGGCGATCTTCTCCGCCAGCTCGTCCCCGGTCGCCCCGGAGCGGGTCTGGAAGCGCCAGTGCTCGACCAGACGCTCGCCGTCGAAGGCGCCGAGATGCGTCTGGGTGTTGCCGACGTCGACCGCGAGCAGCATCTGAGCGGCGAGTCTATGATGGCTGACCGTGGAGGCGCGGCTCTACGTCATTCCCGGCTCGCATCCGTCGATGGCGGCACGGCTGATGCTCGAGGCAAAGGGCGTCCCCTACAAGCGCACCGACCTGATGCCCGTCGTCTCCAAGGGAGTCCTGAAGGCGCTCGGCTTTGCGGGCGTCACCGTGCCGGCGATGAAGCTCGACGGTCGCAGGATCCAGGGCACCGGCGAGATCGCCCGCGAGCTCGACCGGCTGCGGCCGGAGCCTCGGCTGCTTCCGGAGGACGCGAGCCGGCGCGCGGCGGTCGAGCAGGCCGAGCGCTTCGGCGACGCCGAGCTGCAGCCGCCCATGCGGGCGATCCTCTGGTGGGCGCTGCGCAGGGACAGGGCGCCGCTGCGCAGCTACTCCGAGGGGGCCAGCCTGGGCATCCCGATCGGGCTGGCGCTGAAGACGGCGGCGCCGATCGTCGCCCTCTCGGCGCGCTTCAACGAGGCGACCGACGAGAACGTGCGGCGTGGCCTGGCGGCCCTGCCGGCGATGCTGCAGCGAATCGACGACTGGATCGAGGCGGGCGTGCTCGGCGGCGAGCAGCCGAACGTCGCCGACTTCCAGATCGCCCCCAGCCTGCGCCTGGCGATGACGCTCGACGACCTGCGCCCGGCGATCGAGTCGCGTCCCGCGGGACAGCTGGCGCTGCGCCTGGTCCCGGACTACCCCGGCCACTGCCCGCCGGTCCTGCCGCCGGCCTGGCTTCAGCCGCTGCGCTCAGAGACCGCGGTGGCGTAGGCGGCGTCGGGGCACTCCCGCCCGGACAAATGCCGGTCTAATTAGACCGGCATTTTGAGTATCCGCCCGTTCGGGAGTGCCCCGACACCGGCTTCAGAGCGTGCCGAGCTTCTGGACGAGCTGACCGGGGCCCAGGTTGGCGAGCACGGCGGCAAGACGCGTCCCGTCCGGGAGCTCGAGGGCGCGCTCCAGCTCCAGCAGGGGCTCGAGCACGAAGCGGCGGCTCGTGACCTCCGGGTGCGGCAGGGTAAGGCGGTCGGTGGCGAGCTCCAAGTCGCCTAGCAGGAGGAGGTCGACGTCCAGGGGGCGGGGGCTGTGGCGGGGGGCGTCGAGGGTGCGGCCGCGCTCGGCCTCTACCGCCTTGCAGGCGTCGAGCAGCTCTTCGGGCCCCAGGTCGGTGCGGATGCGGATCGCGGCGTTGAGGAAATCGGGCTGGTCGAGCAGCTCGCCGACCGGCTCGGTCTCGTAGGCGGAGGAGACCGCCTCGACCTCGACCCCCCGCTCGCCCAGCAGCGCGATCGCCGCCCGCAGGTGCCCGGCCCGGTCGCCGACGTTCGAGCCGAGCCCCAGGTAGCCGGTCAGCGTTCGTTGTTTGTCGGGCATGGGCAGACAAAGGGCGAACGCGCGGAGCTAGGACTCCTCGTCGCCGCCCTCGTCGTCCTCGTCGGCGGTTCGCTCCTGGGTCACCTCGACACCGACCTCCTGGATCGAGAGCGGCAGCGGGGGCTCGGGCTTGGAGGCGCGGACGCGCACCGACTCGCAGCCGTAGCGCTCGACCAGCCGCTGGCCGACGACCTGGGCGAGGCGCTCCAGGGTACGGTAGCTGCGCTCGGTCGCGGCGAGGGCGACGATGTCGCAGACCTCGGCGTAGTCGACGGTGTCCTCGATCCGGTCGGTGAGCACCGCGTCGCAGTCGGGGACGTCGAAGGTGAGGTCGAACTCGAGCCGCTGGCCGACCTCCTGCTCGGCGTCGCTGACCCCGTGGTGGGTGTAGATCGAGACCCCGCGCAGGTCGACCTCGACCCGCGACTCGATCCCGTTGTCCGTCGGTTCGTCCATCGGCGATCCATAGTCTCCCGCTTCCGTGGTTCCTCGCGTCGCCTATGCGCGAATAGCGAACCAGGGGATGCTCAGCGTGGGGAGAGGATCGCGCTCGCGACCATCAGCGCCTGCGCCGCCTCGGCGACGTCGTGGACGCGCAGCACGTCGGCGCCCTCGGCGGCGGTGAGGACCGAGGAGGCGATCGTGCCGCCGAGCCGCTCGCCGACCGGGGAGCCGTCGATCTTGCCGATGAAGCTCTTGCGCGACGTGCCGACCACCAGTGGCCGGCCGAGCCCCCGCAGCTCGCCGAGCCGGCGCAGCAGCTCGAGGTTGTGGTCGAGGTTCTTGCCGAAGCCGATGCCGGGATCGAGCCAGATCCGCTCCTCGGCGACGCCCGCGTCGATCGCGGCCTCTATCCGCTCGCCGAGGAACGCCTTCACATCCTCGACCACGTCGTCGTAGCGCGGTTCCTCCTGCATCGTCCGGGGGTCCCCCTGCATGTGCATCAACACCAGCGTCGCCCCCCGCTCCGCACACAGCTCGCCGATCTCCGGATCCCGCCGCAGCGCCGTCACGTCGTTGACGATCGAGGCCCCCGCGTCCAGCGCCGCCTCGGCCACCGCCGCCTTCGAGCTGTCGATCGAGACCGTCGCCTCTGCGACGAGTCCGGCGACAACGGGCTCAACCCGAGCCAACTCCTCGCCCACACTCACCTCCTCAGCCCCAGGCCGAGTCGATTCCCCCCCCACGTCAAGCAGGTCCGCCCCTTGCCCCACAAGCTCCACCCCATGCCCGATCGCGGCGGCCGGATCCAGGTACCTGCCCCCATCCGAAAACGAATCGGGGGTGACGTTCACAACGCCCATGAGCTTCGGCTTCATCATCAAACGCCACCTCCTCCGCTTCGCGTCCGGGGGTGGCGTCTACGCGCCATATCGGCGCCGCTCGCAAAGAATCAGATCGTGATGCTCGCTAATTGGTTGCACAGGCGAAGTATTGCGACGGATCAACGGGAGGACGCGGGGTGCCTCTCGAACGGGCGGATACTCAAAAACGCGGTCTAATTAGACCGCGTTTTGTCCGGGCGAGAGGCACCCCGCGGCCTCCCACGCCGATGGCCCTCAGCTGGCGTCGCCGCCGGCGAACCCCGGCCGCGGCCGCGGATTGGGCCTCGCGCCCTCGCGGGCCGCCCGTTCGGGCTCCGGCGCCGGCTCGGCCGGCTGCGAGGGCTCCTCGTCGTCGACGAACACCTCGCTCTCCGGCTTGCCGTCGAGCAGGGCGACGAACTGCTCGGAGTCGATCGTCTCCCGCTCGAGCAGGATCTTGGAGATCGTGTCGAGCTCGGAGCGCTTCTCGTTGAGCAGGTCCTTGGAGGTCTGATGGGCCGCCTCGACGATGCGGCGGATCTCGTCGTCGATCTCGCGCGCGATCTCGTCCGAGTAGTCGGGCTCGGAGGAGAACTCGCGGCCGAGGAACGGCTGGCCGCGATCGTGGCCGAAGACGCGCGGGCCGAGCCGCTCGGACATGCCGAAGCGCATCACCATCTGCTTCGCGGTCTCGGTCACCTTCTCGAGGTCGTTGGAGGCGCCGGTGGTGATCTCGCCGAAGACGATCTCCTCGGCGGCGCGCCCGCCCAGGGTCATCGCCATCGTGTCGGTCAGCTCGGCGCGGCTGGTGAGGAACTTGTCCTCGGTCGGCAGGCTGATCGTGTAGCCGAGCGCCTGGCCGCGGCTGATGATCGAGATCTTGTGGACCGGGTCGCAGTTGGGCAGCAGGTGGCCGACGATCGCGTGGCCGAGCTCGTGGTAGGCGGTGATCAGCCGCTCCTTCTCGCTCATCACCCGGGTCTTCTTCTCCGGCCCGGCGATCACCCGCATGATCCCCTCCTCGAGCTCCTGCATCGAGATCTCGCGCCGGCCCTGACGGGCGGTCAGCAGCGCCGCCTCGTTGATCAGGTTGGCGAGGTCGGCGCCGGTGAAGCCGGGGGTCTGGCCGGCGAGCGCGTCGAGGTCGATCTGCTTGCCCAGCGGCTTGCCGCGGGTGTGGACCTCGAGGATCTTCTTGCGGCCCTTGCGGTCGGGGCGGTCGACGACGACCTGGCGGTCGAAGCGGCCGGGCCGCAGCAGCGCCGGGTCGAGGATGTCGGGCCGGTTGGTCGCGGCGATCAGGATGATGTTGTCTTTCATCTCGAAGCCGTCCATCTCGACCAGCAGCTGGTTGAGCGTCTGCTCGCGCTCGTCGTGGCCGCCGCCCATGCCGGCGCCGCGGTGGCGGCCGACGGCGTCGATCTCGTCCATGAAGATGATGCAGGGCGAGTTCTGCTTCGCCTGCTCGAAGAGGTCGCGGACGCGGCTGGCGCCGACGCCGACGAACATCTCGACGAAGTCCGAGCCGGAGATCGAGAAGAACGGCACCCCGGCCTCGCCGGCGACGGCGCGGGCGAGCAGCGTCTTGCCGGTGCCGGGCGGGCCGTAGAGCAGCACGCCCTTGGGGATGCGCGCGCCCAGCGACTGGAATTTCTTCGGGTTCTCGAGGAATTCCTTGATCTCCTGCAGCTCCTGCACCGCCTCGTCGACCCCGGCGACGTCGCGGAAGGTGATTTTCGGCGCGTCGACCGACATCCGCTTGGCTTTCGATTTGCCGAAGTTCATCACCCGCGAGCCGCCGCCCTGCATCTGGTTCATCAGGAAGATCCAGAAGCCGAAGAAGAGGACGAAGGGCAGGATGTAGGTGAGCAGCGAGAGGATGCTCGAGCCGCCGGTGCCGTGGACCTTGGTCTTGACTTCGTTCGCTTCGAGCTGCTTGATCAGGCTCGCTTCGGCGTCGGGCGGGTAGCCGGTGGAGAAGCTTTCGTCGTTCTTGCGCTTGACGTCGAGGGTGCTGTCCTTGACGTTGACGTTGACTTCCTTGATCTGACCGCTTTCGATCAGCCCCGTCTTCTGCTTGATCAGTTCGTTGTAGGAGGGCGATTCCGTGCTCGGGCCGGGGCTGATCACGCGCTGGGCGACGAACGCCAGGATGACCACCAGCAGGATCGGGAAAGCCGCGCTCTTGAAGAAACGCCTCATGAGGAAAATTCAGCGTACCAGGGCGGTTTCAGCGGTCTCGCTCGATTCGTCGGCCGGGGTCACTCGTTCAACGCGGCGACGTGGTCGAGGTTGCGGTAGCGCTGCGCGTGGTCGAGCCCGTAGCCGATCGCGAAGCGGTCGGGGATCGGGAAGCCGACGTAGCGCGGCGGCCTGACCCCCTCGCGCAGCCGGTCCGGCTTGACCAGCAGCGCGCAGGCCTCCAGCGAGGCGGGCTCGCGCGCTTCCAGGTTGCGCTTCAGGTACTGCAGGGTGAGGCCGGAGTCGATGATGTCCTCGACGATCAGCACGTGGCGCCCTTCGATCGGCGCGTCGAGGTCCTTGAGGATGCGCACGACGCCGGAGGAGTCGGTCTGCGAGCCGTAGCTGGAGACCGCCATGAAGTCGATCTCGCAGGCGACGTCGACGTGGCGCATCAGGTCGGCGAGGAAGATCACCGCACCCTTCAGCACGCCGACCATGAACAGGTCCCGCCCGGCGTAGTCCTCGCTGATCTGCCGCCCCAGCTCGGCCACCCGCCGCCGCAGGTCCTCGCCGGAGACGAGCGTCTCCCCGATCGCCGTCTCGCTCATCGCGAAATCACGCGCGCAGTCTATGAGCCCCGCCGCTCTCAGGGGCGCTCGGCGCGCAGGACGCCGCGCTCGGCGACCGCGCGGACGCCGCCGCCGAGGTCGAGCATCGCGACGCCGGTGCGACGCAGGGCGGCGACCTGCGCGGCGTGGCGGGCGGCGCCGGCGACCGGGCGGCCGGCGGCACGGTCGGCGAGCCGCTGGACGACGAGGCGGCGCAGCGCCGGCGGCAACGCGGCCAGGCGCTCGAGCTCGATCGCGTCGCGGGGCGCGCCGTCGGAGCCGTCGAGCTCGGCGGCGACCAGCGCGTCGAGCACCTCGGCCTCGTCGCGCAGCAGCTCCGCCGTGCGCAGCACGTTGCGCGCCGCCGCCGGGTGGACCTCGGCGAGCGCCGCGGCGAGCCCGTGGCGCACGCGGTTGCGCGCGTAGGCGGCGCCCTCGTTGCTGGGATCGTCGCGCCAGGGCAGCCGCCGCCGTTCGCAGTAGGCGGTCGTCTGCTCGCGGGTGAAGCCGAGCAGCGGGCGGACCAGCCGGCCGTCGCGCGGCTTCATCCCCAGCAGCGCCCGCCGGCTCGGCGAGGAGGCGAGCCGGTAGAGGATCGTCTCGACCTGGTCGTCGGCGGTGTGGCCGGTGGCGATCGGGCCGTCGCCCGCCTCGGCCAGCCGCGCCGCCGCCGCGTAGCGCGCGTCGCGCGCCCAGGCCTGCAGGTTGCCCGGCCCCTCGGGCCGCCGCGGCCGCTCGAGCTCGAGCCCCACCCCGAGCCGCGCGCAGAGCGCCGCGCAGTGCTCCTCGTCCTGATCGGAGTCGTCGCGCAGCCCGTAGTTGACGTGCAGCGCCGTGACCCGCTCGGCGCCGAGCAGGCGCACCGCGAGGTCGAGCAGGCAGACCGAGTCCCTCCCCCCCGAGAGCATCGCGAACAGCGGCGAGCCTGACGGCAGCAGACCGCCCTCGCGCACCGCCTCGAGCATCGCCTCGTCGCTCAAAATCGACTTGAAGTGTAGGCTCAAATGCAAATCCTCATTTAACCGCTAACTAACTAGCGGTTACAGCGTAAATTGGCTTTTACTGGTAAGGTAATAGCTGTTATGCAGATCGATTCCCAACTGGCCGACGCGGCGGTGGTCGAGGAGTTGGGCCGCCGTCTGAGGCGGCTGCGCCTGGATCGAAATCTCACCCAGCAGGATCTGGCCGACGAAGCCGGCGTCTCGGTGGCGACCGTTCGCAATCTCGAGAGCGGCAGTCGCACGCAGCTCGTCACCCTGATCCGGGTCCTGCGCACGCTCGACCTGCTTTCCGACCTGGACCGGCTGCTGCCGGCGCGGAGGCCGAGCCCGATCGAGCTGCTGAAGCTCCGTGGCCGGGAGCGGCAACGGGCATCGTCACCGCGGACGGCGAGACCTTGAGCAGCCTGGCCGAAGTCAGGCTCTGGGGGAAGCAGGTCGGCGTGGTCGCGCTCGAAGACGGCGACCGGGCCGCGACGTTCGAGTACGCGCCGGGCTTCGTCGCGGACGGCGTCGAGCTCTCGCCTCTCGTCATGCCTGTCCGGGCTCGTGCGCGCTACCGCTTTCCGAGTCTTGCGGAGGAGACCTTCCACGGCTTGCCCGGGATGCTCGCCGACTCGCTGCCGGACCGCTACGGCAATGCCCTGATCGACACCTGGCTGGCGCAGCAGAGCCGCAGCGCCGAGAGCTTCAACGCGGTCGAGCGGCTCTGCTACGTCGGCAGTCGTGGCATGGGCGCCCTCGAGTACGCGCCGGCGCTCGGCCCCAGGCCGGCGAAGAGCCACCGGATCGACGTCGGCGCCCTCGCCGAGCTCGCCGCGCTGGTGATCGCGCATCGCGACGACCTCAGCGTGTCCCTCGAGGAGCCGGAACGCAAGGCGGCGCTGGGGGAGATCCTGCGGGTCGGCAGCTCCGCAGGCGGCGCCCGGGCGAAGGCGCTGATCGCCTTCGACGCCTCGACCGGCGAGGTCCGATCCGGACAGCTCGACGCCGATCCCGGCTTCGAGCACTGGATCCTCAAGTTCGACGGGGTCAGCGACAGCAGTCGCGAAATCGGCGAGCCCGACGGCTACGGGTCGATCGAGTGGGCGTACTCGCTGATGGCCCAGCGGGCCGGGATCGAGATGACCGAGTGCCGTCTGCTGGCCGAGAACGACCGCCGTCACTTCATGACCCGCCGCTTCGACCGCCTCGCCGACGGCTCGAAGCTGCACATGCAGTCGCTCGGCGCGATCGAGCACCTCGACTTCAACCTGGCCGGCGCGCACTCCTACGAGCAGGCCCTGTTCGCGATCAGGCGCCTCGGCCTGCCGATGAGCCAGAGCGAAGAGCAGTTCCGCCGCATGGCGTTCAACGTAGTCGCCCGCAATCAGGACGACCACGTGAAGAACATCGCCTTCCTGATGGATGCGACCAGCGAGTGGCGCCTCTCGCCGGCCTTCGACCTCGTCTACGCGTTCAACCCGTCGGGGGCCTGGACCGGGCGGCACCAGATGTCGCTCAACGGCAGGCGCGACGGGTTCACAGTCGAGGACTTCCGCGAGGTCGGCCGCACCGCCTCGATGAAGCGCGGGCGGGCGACCGAGATCCTGGCGCAGGTGCGGGAGGCGGTGCGCCTGTGGCCCGAGTTCGCCGAGCGGGCGGGCGTGCCCGAGTCGCGAGCCGCCGCGATCGGATCGACGCACCGGTTGGAGCTGCCGGGCGGCTGACCGCTATCCGCCGCGGCGGACGATGTAGAGCGGGGTCGCTGCCGGGAAGCCCTTGAGGTGGACTTCGCCGATCGGCTCGCAGGCGAGGCCGCGCTCGGCCAGCGAGCCGGTGACGCTGTCGGTGACCAGGACCTCGCCCGCCTGGGCGCGGCCGACCACGCGGTGGGCGAGGTTGACCTGGGTGCCGAAGTAGTCGCCGTCGCGGTAGACGGCGTCGCCGTGGTGGATGCCGACGCGGGGCCGCGGCCGGTCGGGGAAGCGCTCGAGCAGGCCGACCGCCCAGACGGTCAGCGCCGTCGGCTCCGGCGAGACGACCATCACCTCGTCGCCGATCGTCTTCACCACGGTCGCCTCGGGCGGCAGCGTCGCCTCGACCGTCTCGACGAAGTTCTCGACCACGTCGAGCGCCTCGCGCTCCCCCTCCTCCTCGGTGTAGCGGGTGAAGCCGGTGAGGTCGATGAAGCAGAGGGTCACCGGGACCTGGCCGAGCTCGGAGACGGCGGGGGCCGCGAGGTCGGTCTCCATGTGGCCGACCACGTCCTGCTCGAGGAAGAAGCGCAGGTAGCGCCGGTGCAGGTACTCGGTCAGCGGCCCCGCCAGCGGCAGCACGTCGCCGGCCATCTCGCCCATCTCCTCGGCGATCTCCAGCTCCGGCAGCGCGTCGCGGATCATCGGTTCGTGCACGTAGAGGTGGAAGAGCCGCACCTCGGCGTCGGCGACGCGCCGCAGCGACTGCACGTAGACGCGGATCAGCTGCAGCAGGGCGACCAGCGGCAGCCCCGCGGCGAGCACGCGGGCGAGGTGGCGCAGCGCCATCAGGTCGTCGTGGCCGAGCCGCCGCTCGCGCCCCAGCGGCGTGCCGAGGATGACGAGGATGCGTTCGATCAGCTCCGGCTCCAGGCCGGTCTCGCGGGCGGCGTCCTCGACCGTGACGAGCTGCTCGCGGTCGGGCAGCAGCTCCTCGACGAAGCCGAACGCGAGCCGCCCCTCGGCGCCCGCCCGCTTCAGCTCCTCCAGCGAGTGGCCGCGTTCGCGCATCCGCGCGACGACCCGCGCCTGGGCCGCGGCGGCGGCCGTCCAGCGCCCCCGCCGCACCGGCAGGACCCCCCGCGCGGCCCAGCGCTTCAGGGTGCCGGCCGGAACGCCGGAGCGGCGCGAGGCCTCGCTCAGGGAGATCCGTTCGTCGACCATCGGCGGCCCGAGGCTAAACCCAACGGTCTCCGAACGCCGAGCGGGGCGGCTCTCGCCGCCCCGCTCGGGTCGATCGTCCGTGCGCTGGCGGCGGCCTACGCCGGCACCTCCTCCTCGGAGTGCGCCTGCAGAACCTCCTCCCCGCCCTCGCCGGTGCGGATGCGAATCGCCTCCTCCACCGGCAGGACGAAGATCTTGCCGTCGCCGACCTCGCCCGTGCGGGCGTGCTTGAGGATCGTCTCGACGACGAGCGGCTTGTCTTTGTCCTCGACCACGACCTCGATCTTCAGCTTCGGGCGGACGTTGACGGTGAGCGTCGAACCGCGGTAGCGCTCGACGATCCCCTTCTGCCGGCCCGAGCCCTTGGCCTCGCTGATCGAGAGGGACGGAAAGCCCCGGTCGAGCAGCTCGGCCCTGATCGGCTCGAACGCCTCGTGGCGGATGAACGCCTCTATCTTCTTCATTTCTGAGACCTCCTTTCTACGATTCGGTCGCGGTCATCTGAGCGGGAGCGGGCACGGCGGCGCCGGCTCCCATCGTGCCCGGCAACCCGGTCGAGTACTCCGGCTGCGGGATGAACTGCTCCGGATACCCGTACATGCCGTGCGAGCTGATGTCCAGCCCCGCTTCCTCCTCCTCGTCGTCGACCCGCAGCCCGATCGTGCCCTTGATGAAGGCGAAGGTGGCGATCGAGATCGCGAAGACGACTATGAAGGTGAACAGCACGGCCAGGCCCTGGACGGCGAACTGGCCGAGGCTGGCGCTGAACGACGCGTCGCCGAACACCGAGTACCAGAGCCCCGGCGCCGCGCCTTCGCTGACCAGCCGCGCGGAGCCGAAGATGCCGACCGAGAGCGTCCCCCAGATCCCGGCCAGGCCGTGCGCGGAGAGCGCGCCGACCGGGTCGTCGAGCAGCCTGTCGATCGCCAGCACGGCGAAGACGACCAGCAGCCCGGCGACGAAGCCGATGATCGGCGCCGCCCAGAACTCGACGAAGCCCGACGGTGCGGTGATGCCGACGAGGCCGGCGATCGCGCCGTTGCCGGCCATGCCGACGTCGAGCGTGCGGCTCTTCAGGTAGACCGCCAGGGAGGCGCCGATGACGCCCGCCGCCGCGGCCAGCTGGGTGTTCAGCATGACTTCGCCGAAGAGCACGTTTTCGGTCCCGAAGGTCGAGCCTCCGTTGAAGCCGAACCAGCCGATCCAGAGGATGATCACGCCGAGGCCGACCAGCGGCATCGAGTGGCCCGGGATCACCCGCGGCTTGCCGCTGGCGTCGTACTTGCCCTTGCGCGGGCCGAGCAGCAGCAGCGCGGCAAACGCGGCGACCGCGCCGGTCAGGTGGACGACCGAGGAGCCTGCGAAGTCCATCACCGGCTTGCCGCCGATGTCGCCGAGCAGGCCGCCGCCCCAGACCGCGTGCGCGACCAGCGGGTAGATCACGGCGCCGAAGACGATCGCGTAGATCACGTAGGCGCCGAACTTGATCCGCTCCAGCGTGGTCCCCCAGACGATCGCCAGCGAGACCGCGCAGAAGGCGAGCCCGTAGAGCATCAGCATCGCGGTTTCTCCGTTCGCCGCTTCGCCCGCTATCGACTGGTCGAAGTGGTAGAAGAAACCGCTGGTGCCGAAGAAGTCGTTGCCGCCGCCTTCGGCTACGCCGTAGCCGATCGCCCACCAGGCGATCGTGCAGATCGCCAGGTTGACGAGGATCTTGGCCACGCCGGTGCCGGCGTTCTTCTGCCTCGAGAAACCGATCTCGAGGAACATGAAGCCCGCCTGCATGAGGAACACCAGGGCGGCGGCGACGGCCACCCAGGTCATGTTGAGTTCGCTTGCGATATCCAAAGCTGCCTCCTAGCCCGCCGTGGACATGCCTCCGGCGGTCGCGGTTGGACGACGTGCAGCCAAGGTATGGACGCCGCCGCGAGCCGTGTTTGGACGGCTGGAGCAAATCCGCGGGCCGGATTTCTCCGATTGGGAGAGTGCGCCGCCCGGGGCGCCGGGGGGCGGCTATCGTGCGCGCCGCCGTGCCGGTGCGCCTCAAACCGACCGCGCCGATCGCCGCCGGGGCGATCCTCGTCGGCGACCCCGGGCGCGCGCTGCTGCTCGCCCAGGAGCTGCTGGAGCAGCCGAAGATGAGCAACCACGCGCGCGGGCTCTGGGGCTACGGCGGCCGCACCGCGCGGGGCGAGGAGCTGACGATCCAGGCGACGGGGATGGGCGGGCCGAGCGCGGCGCTGGTGCTGGCCGACCTCGCCGGGCTCGGGGTCGAGCGGGCGGTGCGGGTCGGCACCTGCGTCGCCTTCGGCCCGGAGGGCCGCGCCGGCGAGCTGCTCACGGTCGAGGCGGCGCGCGCCGCCGGCGGCAGCGCCGAGTCCTTCGGCGTCGCGAGCGGGGAGGCGGTCGCGCCGGACCCCGCGCTGCACCGCCGCCTGACCGCGGCGCTCGGCGGCGATGCGCGCGGCGCGACGGTGGCCAGCCTCGACACGATGCCCGCCGAGCCGCGGGCGGCGGCCGGAGCGGCGGCGGCCGACATGCAGACGCTCGCCGTGCTGGCGACCGCGCGGCGGCTCGGCCTCGCCGCCGCCGCGGTGCTCGTCGCGACCGAAACCGAGCGGGGATCGCCCCTGGAGGCCGGGCGGCTGGAGGAGGCGGCGACGCTGGCCGGCAGGGCGGCTGCCGACGCCTTGTCTAACCCTCAAGTCGAAGGTTAAGCTTCAGTCTTCGGAGGCGGAGTCGGCGGTCGCCCGGCGGCGCTCGGCGGCGAGCTCGCGGCGCAGCCCGCCGACCTCGCGCGAGACCCGGTCGAGCTCGTCCTCGACCTCGTCGAGGCGCTGCGAGGTCGAGCGCAGGCGACGCTCGAGCCGCTCGACGTCGGCGGCCGAGGGCACGTTGAGCGCCGCCAGCGCGGCGTGCTGGGCCTCGGCCGCCTTCTCGCGGGCGCCGAAGGCGGCGGCGACGGCGTTCTCCAGCACGTGGCTGTCGAGCAGCGCCTGCGCCAGCTCGCCGATCGCCTGCTCGCTGCGCCTGCGCAGGCCCTCCTGATCGTCCTGGTACTCGCTCTCGAAGCTCACCCGCGACACCTTAGAGAATCGGCTCTGCCGCTTGCCCGCCGCGCCGTAACCGGTCGTTCGCCCGCCCGTCCGGCGCGGCTGAAAAGCTGCGGCGATCGGCATGGAACATTCGTTGATTAAGGGCATGTTGGGGGCCGGCGCGGCGCGTTGCGCGCGTCCGCGCGACTCAGTACCTTGGGCAGGCTGCATGCTTGGGGAGAGAGTCGTAGTCGCTACGGGCAGGGACCTGCTCGTGCACGCAGGGAGCGGGAACGCGAACGCATGAGACAGAAGCTCGCACTGATTATCGCGCTGGCCGGATTCGCGGCTGTCACCGCGCTCGGCGTCGGCATGGCGGGCGCCGACCCCTCGACCGGCCTCGGCGAAGGCCTGGCGACCCAGGGCCTCTCGACCACCCCGTCCCCGGCGACCCCCTCCCCGGCGACCCCCTCGAGCGAAGCGCCCGCCTGCTCCAACGGCGTCGACGACGACGGAGACGGGCTCACCGACCTCGAAGACCCCGACTGCGAATCGGCGGGCGACACGAGCGAGCAGGCCGAAGAAGCGAGCGCCGGTGAAGGCGGAGGCGAATCCACGGCACCGGCGCAGGCCGATGAAGCCACGGGCCCGTCCGGCGAAGGCGGCGCCCGGCCGCGGAGCGGCGCCACGCTGAACGCCTCCGAAGCGGCCGCGGCGCCGGCTGGGGGCGTCAAGCGCAACCAGCCGCTCGGCGGCGCGGGCGCCGGCGGCGGCACGAGCGCTCCGCCGGCGACCGCCGGAGTGCAGCCGCCGCGGGAAGGCGGCGACGGCGGCTCGCAGTTCGGCCAGGGCGGCGCGCCGACCGGCGCCAATCCCGACGCGACGATCGCGACCTTCGGCCCGGCGCCGATCGGCGTCCCCAACTTCGTCATCGACTCCTTCGAGATCCCGCCCTTCCTGCTGCCGATCTACCAGGCCTGCGGCACCCAGTACGGGATCCCCTGGCAGGTGCTGGCGGCGATCAACAAGATCGAGACCGCCTTCGGCACCAACCTCAACGTCTCCTCGGCCGGGGCGATCGGCTGGATGCAGTTCCTGCCCTCGAGCTGGCAGACCTACGGGGTCGACGCCAACGGCGACGGCCGCAAGGACCCCTACAACCCGGTCGACGCGATCTGCGCCGCGGCCCGCTACCTGCACGTCGCGGGCGGCAGCAAGGACCTCTACCACGCGATCTTCGCCTACAACCACGCCGACTGGTACGTGCAGGAGGTGCTGCTCTACGCCCGCGCCTACGGCAAGCTGCCGAGCGACCTCGTCGGCTCGCTCACCGGCCTGACCGAGGGGGCCCACTTCCCCGTCGCCGCCGACGCCCGCTACGCCGACGAAATCTCCGCCCGGGCGGCGCTGAGCAAGGCGACGCCTCAGCAGCGCGACGAATACGGCAACGCCGCGGACGTGATCTCCTCCTCGCCGACCCGGCGCGGGATCAACATCTACGCCCGGCGCGGCGCCCCGGTGGTCGCCGTCAACGACGGCGTGATCGTGAAGATGGGCGACTCGAAGCGGCTCGGCCGCCACGTGATCCTGCGCGACGCCTACGGCAACCGCTACATCTACGCCGGCCTCGGCGCGATCGTGCGCAAGCACCGCCGCGTCGTCACCCCGACCGGCAGGGAGAAGCGGGTCCCGGTCGACAGCCAGAACATCCGCCCGCGGCTCTACGCGCTGCCCGGCCGCACCAGGGGCGAGCGGCCCGCGGGCACCGCCGTCGACAGTGCCGCCGCCAGGGGCGCCGACGGAACCCTCAGGGTCGGGTCGAGGGTTATAGCGGGGACCGAGCTGGGGACGGTCGGCGGCCCGCAGGGCGGCGCCGACCCCCACCTCAACTTCGCCATCCGGCCGGCCGGCAAGGGCGCGCCGAAGATCGACCCGAAGCCGATCCTCGACGGCTGGAAGCTGCTCGAGGCGACCGCGATCTACCGGGCCAGGGGCAAGAACCCGCTGACCACCCAGCTGAACGGCGCCGGCGTCCTGCTGCTCCCCAAGGAGGCGCTGCAGCGACGGGTGCTCGCCGACAAGCGGCTCGAGATCTACGGCTGCGGCCGCACCGACATCGCCTCCGGCAGGATCGACCGCCGGGTGCTGGCGGTGCTCGAGTACCTGGCCTCGAAAGGCTTCTCGTTGCGGATCAGCGCGCTGGAGTGCGGCCACGGCTACCTGACCAGCTCCGGCAACGTCTCCGAGCACTCGAGCGGCGACGCGGTCGACATCCCCGAAATCAACGGCGTGCCGGTCACCGGCCACCAGGGGCCGGGAACGCTGACCGACGAGCTGATCCACGCCGTGCTCCAGCTGCAGGGGACGATGCACCCGCACCAGGTGATCTCGCTCGAGGACCTGCCCGGCGAAACCAGCTTCGCGATGGCCGACCACTACGACCACGTGCACATCGGCTACCGCCCGCTCGGCGGCGCCTTCGGCGAGCAGTTCAACGCCCTGCTCGGGCCGAAGCAGTGGCTGCGGCTGACCAAGCGGCTCGAGGGCATCCAGAACCCGAAGGTGCGCACGGCGCCCTCGCGGTTCGCGCTGCCCGACGGGTCGAAGGGCCGCTGAGCCAGCTCTTCGGATTCGTCCAGCTGGAGCTCCCGGGCGAGCTCGGCCTCGCCGACGGCCGCTACCTCGCCCGCGAGGGCTCCGGCGAGCGGGTCCTGGTGGTGGAGACGGTGGGCGCCCCGCCCCCGCCGCGACGCCGGCGGCGCAAGCCACGGGCGACCGACCCCGGTGACGAGACCGCGCCGCTGCCGCTGACCCGCGCGACCGCCGTGCGGGCGCACGAGCCGTTCGAGTCGAGCGAGGATGCGGAGCGCTGGCTGAGCGAGACCCTGGCCGACGAGGAGGCAACCGCCTCGGCGATCGCCGAGGCGCTCGAATTGCTCAACCGCGCCCTGCACGCGAACGCGGTGGCGTCCGCCGACCCGCTGAATCGCGAGCTGCGCGCCGAGCAGGCGGCGACGGTGCGGATCGGCCACGGCAGCGGCAAGGAGGTGGCGTCGGGGCGCTTCTCCAGCGCACGCGAGATCGACGTGCGCGGAGGGCGCACACGCCGCCGCCGCCGCGAAGAGGACCTGCGCCCGCAGGAGCGGGTAGCCGCCTTGCTCGGCGGCCGCGAACAGCTCGACGCCTGCGAGACCCTGCTCCTCCGAGCCCGCGCCGACCTCGACGCCGGCCGCAACCGCGAGGCAGCCCTACAGCTCCGCGTAGGCCTGGAGGCGCTGCTGTTAGAGCTCGACGGCGCCCTGTCCGATCCGGGCCATGAGGAGGACATGGCCAAACTGCAAGCGCGCCGCAGCGAGGCGGGCGACGCCGCGAACGAAGCCCTCCACGGCGAACTCAGCTCAACCAACCTAAGCTCAGTAAGGGAGCTGCTCGACCTCTGCGAGCGAGTCCTGCGGCGCCGCCGGGTGCTGAAGGGCTGACGCGGGGATGCCTCCGAACCGGCGGATACTCAAAAACGCGGTCTAATTAGACCGCGTTTTGTCGGGGCGGAGGCATCCCCGCGGCAGCCCGCCCCCTCACAGCAAGAGCCGTCTCGCCACCACGTCGTCGAGCAGCGACTCGGCGATCTCATGCGCTTCCTCCAGGACCACACCCTCCAGCGAGGGCACGCCGATCACGGTCAGCCCGGCGGCGCGGGCGGCGGCGACGCCCGTCGGTGAGTCCTCGAGCGCGACCACCCGCGGCCCGGCCTCGACTTCGAGCCTGCGGCAGGCCTCCAGGTAGGGGTCGGGCGCCGGCTTCGGCGCGGCGACTTCGTGGGCGCTGATCACGATGTCGAAGCGATCCTCGAAGCCGACGATCTCGAGCGAGCGGCGCACGAAGGCGAGCGGCGAGTTGGAGACCAGGCCGAGCGGCGTGCCGCGCCGCCTCAGCTCGTGCAGCAGCTCGCGCGCGCCGACCATCGCCTCCACCCCGTGCTCGAGCTCGGCGACGACCAGCCCGTTGAGCTCCTCGATCAGCGCCGCGCCCCGGCCGGGCTCCGCCAGCCGGCGCTCGAGGATGCCGCCGGCGATCTCGGCCGAGGTCCCGACCAGCTCGCGCTTGTGCGCCGGCGTGAACTCGAGCCCGCGCCGGTCGAAGAGGTCGCGCTCGGCCCGCGTCCAGACCGACTCGGTGTCGAGCAGCAGGCCGTCGTTGTCGAAGACGACCGCTGTCGGGGCGCTGATCGCGCCGCCGCCGTCCATCGCCGCGCCCACCTAGCCCAGCGCCGCCAGCAGCGCGTCCAGCTCCTCGTCGACCTCGCCGCCGAGCTTCAGCTCCGCGGCGTCGTCGTAGGGCGTGGCGCTCTTGGTCACGATCGCCAGCCTGCCGCCGGCCGAGAGGGTCAGCTCGGGCAGCGCGGCGACCGGGTGGACGACCAGCGAGCTGCCGACGCAGAGCATCAGGTCGGCGCTCGCCGCGAGCTCCTGCGCGCGGCGGATCGCCGCCTCGGGGAGCATCTCGCCGAACAGCACCACGTCGGGCTTGACCGCGCCGCCGCAGGCGGCGCAGATCGCTACCCCCTCGGCGTCGAACAGCGCCTCGACCTCCTCCAACCCGTACGAGGCCTCGCACCCGCGGCAGGTCGAGCCGGCGATCGAGCCGTGAACCTCGACCACCTCGCGCGAGCCGGCGGCACGGTGCAGGCGGTCGATGTTCTGCGTGATCACACCGTCCAGCAGGCCGCGCCGCTCGAGCTCGGCGAGCACCTCGTGCGCGCGGTTTGGCCGCTTGTCGCCGAGCGTCGCGAAGCGCGGCCGGTAGTAGGACCAGAAGCGCGCCGGGTCGCGCTCGAAGACGTCGATGTGGGCGACCTCCATCGGGTCGACGTTCGCCCACATCCCGCTCTCCGGCGTGCGGAAGTCCGGGATCCCGGAGGGCACCGACACCCCGGCGCCGGTCAGCGCAACCGTCCGCTCCGAAGCGCGCACCAGCTCCGCCAGCCGCGCCGCCGACGGGCCGATATGTCCGGTCCGACCGGACATATCGGCCCGTCGGCCGTCGGTTCTTACCTGCCGCTCCATTTGGGAGTGCGTTTGCCGAGGAAGGCGGCGATGCCCTCCTTGGCGTCCTCGCTGTCGAAGGCGGCGGCGAAGGCCCGCTTCTCGGCCTCGATGCCCTCGTCGAGGTCGCCCTTGTGCGAGGCCTGCTTGATCTGGCCGCGGGCGATCGGCGCCTGGCCGGCGAGCTTGCGGGCCCACATCAGCGCCGTCTCGAACAGCTCGTGGTCGGGGACGACGCGGTTCGCGAGCCCCGCCTCGAGCGCCTCGCCGGCGAGGATCGCCTCGCCGGTCAGGTTCATCTCCAGCGCCTTGTTCGGGCCGACCAGCCGCGGCAGCCGCTGCGTGCCGCCGAAGCCGGGGACGATGCCGAGCTTGATCTCCGGCTGGCCGAAGACCGCCGCCTCGGCGGCGATCCGCACGTCGCAGGCCATCGCCAGCTCGCAGCCGCCGCCGAAGGCGATCGAGTTGACGGCGGCGATCGTCGCCGTGCCGTCGGTGCCGAGGTCGCGCAGCAGCGCGTGGCCCTGGTGCAGCAGCTCTTCGCCCGCGGATTCGTCCATCGCGGTGAACGCCTTGATGTCGGCGCCGGCCGAGAAGACGACCGGGATCGAGGAGGCGACGACCATCGCGCCCACCGCGTCGTCGGCCTTGACCTTCTCCCAGACCGTGCCGAGGTCGCGGATCACGTCGGGCGAGATCGCGTTCATCGGCGCGTTGGCGAGCCAGGCGATCGCCACATCGCCGCGCGTCTCCAGCTTCACCGTCTCCGGCTGCTCGCCCTCGTCGGCCTGCGGGTAGGGGTAGAAGCCCTGGCCGGACTTCAGCCCGAGCCGGCCCTGAGCGACGAGCCGCTTCAGCAGCACCGGCGGCGCGAAGCGCTCGCCGTGCTTCTCCTCCAGTTGCTCGATCCGCTCGAGGATCGTGTCGAGCCCCTCGAGGTCGGCTTTCCAGAACGGCGGGAAGAGGCCTTTGCGCGGATCCAGCCCGGCGCCGGCCATCATCCCGAGGTCGATGTCGCGGACCGAGCAGACGCCCTCCTCGACCAGCAGGCAGGCCTCGATCAGGGCGCGGCCGGTGAACATCGCGACCAGCTCCTCGGTGTCGGGCTCGGCCTCGCCGGGGACGTTCTGCTCACCCTCCTTGAAGAAGCCCTCGCCGCCACTCTTGACGCCGAGCTTGCCGTCGGCGACGAGGCCGCGCAGGCCCTCGTGGACGTAGAAGCTCTCGCCGTAGGAGTCGTGCAGGTGCTCGGCGACGTGCAGCACGGTGTCGAGGCCGAGCAGGTCGGTGAGGAAGAAGGGCCCCATCGGCGCCGCTTTCGCGCCGGCGATCGCCTCGTCGATCGCCTTCAGCGAGAGGCCGCCGGTCTCCTGGGCCCGCCAGATCTCCCCCATCGTCGCCATCAGCACCCGGTTGACGACGAAGCCCGGGACCTCGCCGCAGACGATCGGCTGCTTCCTGATCGCCTGGGCGAAGTTGTAGGCGGCAGTCGCGGTCTCCTCGGAGCTGTCCTCGCTGGCGATCACCTCGACCAGCGGCATCACCGATGCCGGGTAGAAGAAGTGGAAGCCGACGACCTTGTCGGGCCGCAGCGTCGCTTCGCCGATCTCGGTGATCGAGAGCGAGGAGGTGTTGGAGGCGAGGATCGCGTGGCCCGGCGTCGCCGCGTCGAGCTCGCGGAAGACCGCCTGCTTGATCTCCATCCGCTCCGGCACCGCCTCGACGACGAAGTCGACGTCGCCGAACTCCTCGTATCCGGTCGTCCCGACGATCAGCCCCATCACCTCGGCGAGGCGCGCGTCGGCCTGCTCCTGGGTCAGCTTCTCCTTCTTGACCAGGCGGGCGAGCTGGCCCTCGGTGACGGCGCGGGCTTTCTCCAGCGCCGCGTCGACGAACTTCTGCTCGACGTCCTTGACGACGACGGGGATGTCGGAGGCGGCGATCGCCTGCGCGATCTCACCGCCCATGGTGCCGCCGCCGACGACGGCGGCCTTCGAGACGAACATTTCGGTGGCTTCCTCCGGTTAGTGGACCGGGAAAGGCTATAGCCGCGGCAGATCTTGCCGCCTTTTCCCCACGCGGCCGTGGAAAAGCCGGCAACCGACCTGCGCTCTACCCGCGGACAAAGGCGCCAGGCGACGTTTGTACGGCCGTACAAAGGCATCCGCGCGCCGCTCCCATTAGGCTCCTTTGGCTCTTTCAAACGACGCGAGGACAGACACAGCAGATGACGCGCATCCGCCAGCAGAACGTGACCGCAGCGCAGTGGACCTCCAACGGGGAGGCCCTCGGCGCGATCGACCTGACCCAGCCCGAGAACAACCCGTTCGGCGCCAACGTCTTCTCGGTCGCCGTGCAGCGCGAACGGCTGCCCGGCGACGTGTTCGAGAAGCTGCAGGCGACGCTGGAGCGCGGCGAGGCGCTCGACCCGACGCTCGCCGACGCGGTCGCCGAGGCGATGAAGGAATGGGCGCTGGAGAACGGCGCGACCCACTTCACCCACATGTTCCAGCCGCTGACCGGCTCGACCGCGGAGAAGCACGACTCCTTCTTCGAGCCCTCCGGCGAAGGCCAGGCGCTGGCCGGCTTCTCCGGCAAGGAGCTGGTCCAGGGCGAGCCCGACGCATCCTCCTTCCCGACCGGCGGCGTCCGCGCCACCTTCGAGGCCCGCGGCTACACCGCCTGGGACCCGACGTCCCCCGCCTTCGTCCTCGAGAACCCGAACGGGGCGCTGCTCTGCATCCCGACCGCCTTCGCCTCCTGGACCGGCGAGGCGCTCGACGCGAAGATCCCGCTGCTGCGCTCGATGGACGCGCTCTCGCGCTCGGCGATCAAGGCGCTGCGGCTGCTCGGCGACGACGACGCCCAGCGCGTCTTCACCACCGTCGGGCCGGAGCAGGAGTACTTCCTGATCGACGAGCAGTACTACTTCGAGCGCCCCGACCTGATCGCCACCGGGCGCACCCTGTTCGGCGCCAAGCCGCCGAAGGGCCACGAGCTCGACGACCACTACTTCGGCTCGATCCCCGAGCGGGTGCTCGCCTGCATGCTGGAGACCGAGCTCGAGCTGCGCAAGCTCGGCATCCCGGTGAAGACCCGCCACAACGAGGTGGCGCCGGCGCAGTACGAGATCGCGCCGGTGTTCGAGAACTCCAACGTCGGCTCCGACCACCAGCAGCTGCTGATGCAGACGCTGGAAGGCGTCGCCCGCCGCTACGGCCTCGTCTGCCTGCTGCACGAGAAGCCGTTCGCCGGCGTCAACGGCTCGGGCAAGCACAACAACTGGTCGATGGGGACCGACACCGGCGACAACCTGCTCGACCCGGGCGACACGCCGGCCGACAACATCCATTTCCTCTTCTTCTGCGCCGCGGTGATCCAGGCGGTGAACAAGCACCAGGGGCTGCTGCGCGCCTCGGTCGCCAACATCGGCCAGGACCACCGGCTGGGCGCCAACGAGGCGCCGCCGGCGATCATCTCGATCTTCCTCGGCGGCGAGCTGGAGAGGGTCTTCGAGGCGATCGCGACCGGCGAAGGCGACCCCAACACCCCGGCCTCCTTCCTCGAGCTCGGCGCGACGGTGCTGCCGAAGCTGCCGATGCACGGCGGCGACCGCAACCGCACCTCGCCGTTCGCCTTCACCGGCAACAAATTCGAGTTCCGCGCGCTGGGGTCGAGCATGTCGCTCGCCTTCCCCAACACGGTGCTGAACACGATCGCAGCCGAGGCGATCGACGAGCTCGCCGGCAAGCTGGACGAGAAGATCTCCGGCGGCAAGCCGATGCCCGAGGCCGTGATCGAGCTGGTCAAGGAGAGCTACTCGGCCAACAAACAGGTCTGCTTCGGCGGCGACAACTACGCCGAGGAGTGGCACGAGGAGGCCGAGAAGCGCGGGCTGAAGAACCTGCGCACGACGCCCGACGCGCTGCCCGAGGTGACCTCCGGCCAGACGGTCGCCGCGTTCGAGAACTACAACGTGCTCTCGCGCCGCGAGCTCGAGTCGCGCTTCGAGGTCTGGATCGAGCAGTACGCGATCCGCGCCAACATCGAGGCGGAGACGACGCAGTCGATCGCCAAGACGATGATCCTGCCGGCGGCGCTGCGCTACATGGCGCTGATCCGCGAGTCCGGCCGCGCCGAAGGCGTCGCGGGCGAGGTCGAGGCCGGCCTCGACGCGCTCGGCCAGGCGCTGGCCGAGCTGGAGGAGGCGAACGCCTACCCGGACGCGCTCGAGGGCCTCGACCTGGCGGTCCACGCCCGCGACAGGCAGCTCGCGGCGATGGGCCGGGTGCGCGAGGCGGCCGACACGCTGGAGAAGGTCGTCGCCGACGACCTCTGGCCGCTGCCCAAGTACGAGGAGATGCTGTTCATCAAGTAGGGGTGGGGCGGGGCGATCCCGGTAGGGGTTCCACTTAACCTTTTTGAAGATTTGGAATTGGCTGTCGCCCGGGGCAGTCGACAAAAAGGTACAAGACGTTCCACCCCTACCGGGATCGCCCCTCCTTGGCTGAGCCGGGAAGACCCGGGCCGCCGTGCAAGGGATTGAGGTCGGCCAAGAGCTCGACCAGCTGAGGCTCGGGGGCTTCGTCGTCGATGAGCACGGCCGTCCCCGGCCAGCCGTAGCGCAGGTAGCGCTCGTAGGCCTGGGGGGAGCTGCGGTCGGGCTCGTAGATCCAGGAGCCGGTGTTCCAGTAGCGGGTGCGGGGGTCGGCGCTCGAGCGCACGCCGGCCAGCGGCTGGTGGGTGTGGGCGAAGACGATGCGGTCGCTGCGCTCGCGCCAGCCGAGGTTGGCGGCTACCCGGGCGAAGGCCTCGAGCGCGTGCTCGGCTGGGTCGCTGGGCGAGACGACGCTGGCCGACGGGTAGAACGGGCGCGGCTCCTCTTCGCCGGGCGCCGCCCGCTCGCCGCGCAGGCGGCGCAGGCCGCGCAGCGGCGCCTTCAGCGCCGACTCCAGCCTGCCGGCGCGCTCGGCGGCGCGAAAGACGTTCTGCTGGGCGTGCGTCCCGTGCGGCATCTGGGCGGCGATGTAGAGCCACTCGGTGAGCAGGGTGATCACCGACTCGTAGTCCTCGATCGTCTTCGGCTCCTCCGGCCCGCCGGTGGCGATTCCCCAGAGCGTGCGGGTGAGCAACCGGCTGCCGCGCGAGCCGCTCAGCCGGGCGTGCGGGTCGAGGTAGTGGCCGTGCGTGCAGAGCACGCCGCCGAACTCGTGGGCGGGATAGGCGACCTCGACCTCGACGCCGGGCAGGCGCTGCGCGAGGAAGGAGCGGAAGAAGCCCGGGCCGGGGCGGCCGTCCGCGCCGGAGACGGCGAGCGAGTGCGCCTCGGCGAGGTCCGGCGGCGGCGCGCCGGCGGCCAGCGCCGCCTCGAGCCGGTTCTCGGCGTCGCGGTGGACGAGGTGGTGGTCGTGGTTGCCGGCGAGGAAGACGAGGCGCCCGCCCGGCAGCCGCTCGGCGATCAGCCGCAGGAGGCCGCCGGAGGCGTCGACCGCCTCGCCGACCGAGCCGAAGAGGAAGTCGAAAAGGTCGCCGAGGAAGATCAGCTCGTCGACGCCCTCCAGGGCGGGCGCCAGCCGTTCCAGGTAGGCGTCCTCGCGCAGCAGGTCGCGTCCCGTCCAGGCGCCGAAGTGGGTGTCGGAGATGACTAGCGCGCGCATTGTCTGAAAGTCATGGGGGCAATCCCGGTAGGGGTTCCACTTAACCTTTTCGAAGGTGCGGGGTCAGCTGTCGCCCGGGGCAGTCGACGAAAAGGTACAAGACGTTTCACCCCTACCGGGATTGCCCCTTGGGTAGCAGGAGTGCGCACGCCAGTCCTCCTAATAGAGCTGAAAAGGCGAGGATCGCGAAGGCGGTGGCGTAGGGGCCGGCGGTCGGGGTCGGGCCGGCGGCGGCGTGGATCACGACGCCGAGGACCATCGTGCCCGCGGCGGCGCCGATCCAGCGCACGGTGAGCACGAGGGCGTTGGCGTCGCCGCGCTCGTCGGCGCCGACGGCGTTGCTGAGGCCGGTCAGCAGCGAGGTGAACATCGGCGCGACGGTGACGTTGAGCGCCAGCAGGCCGGGCAGCAGCAGCGCGTAGCTGCCGTGGTCGGCGAAGACGGCGATCCAGGCGAGCGCGGCCGCCGTGAACAGGTAGCCGAAGAGCGCCGGGCGCCGCGGGCCGGCGCGGTCGGTGACGCGGCCGGCGAGGACGTTGAAGAGCGGCGCGGCGAACATCGCCGAGGCGAGCGCCAGCGAGGCGAGCAGCGGCCCCATCCCCAGCACATGCTGGAAGTAGGTCGCGCCGTAGATCAGGAAGCCCGTGATCACCACCTGGGCCGCGAACATCGCGAGCGCGATGCCGGCGAGGGCGCGGCCGCCGAGCAGCCGCACGTCGAGCAGCGGGTGCGCCGTGCGCAGCTCCAGCGCCGCGAAGCCCGCCAGGACGAGCAGGCCGGCCGCGAACAGCAGCAGCGTCGGCGGGGCGTCCCAGCCCCAGGCGAGCGCCTGCATCAGCGCCACCAGCAGCGCCGTCAGGCCGACCGTCAGCAGCCCGAGGCCGCGCGCGTCGAAGGGCTCGGCCTCGCCGGCGGCGCGGTTGTCGACCCGCAGCCAGCCAAGTGTCGCGAGGCCGGCGCCGAAGGCGGCCTCGGCGACGAAGATCGCCCGCCAGTCGATCGCGTCGGTCAGCAGGCCGGCCATCACCGGGCCGATCCAGAGCACGGTGACGCCGATCGCCGAGTACCTGCCGAGCGCGTCGCCGCGATGCGCGGCCGGCACCCGGTTGGCGATCAGCGCGGCGCTCGAGGGGTAGAGCGTCGAGGCGCCCATGCCGGAGACGGCGATGCTGACGACCAGCCAGGCGAAGCCCTGCGAGACCGCCGCCGAGGCGGAGCCGAGCGCGAAGACGGCGAGCGCCACCAGCAGCACCTGGCGGTGGCCGTAGTAGTCGCCGAGCCGGCCGCCGGGCGCGGCGAACAGCGCCAGGGTGAGGAAGAAGGCGTTGACGACCCACTGCGCCTCGGCCTCGCTGAGCTGGAGGTCGGCGGCGATCGTCGGCTGGGTCACGCCGAGCACGGTCTGCCCGAGGTAGCAGGCGAAGAAGGCGAGGCCGCCGAACCACAACGCCCAGCGACTGAGCCCCGCCGCGGCCGGCGGCGTCTCCGTCGTCGCTGGGGCCCAGGTCACGCCCGGGACAGTACCCGCATCTCCAGACCGCCCCGCGGCGAGAGCGTCGGCATCTGGCGCACGGTCATCGTGCGGCCGGGGAGCGCGTCGAGGCGCAGCCGCCGCAGCAGCATCGTCGCGACGAGCTTCACCTCGATCTGGCCGAAGCGTTTGCCGATGCAGATCCGCCGCCCGCCGCCGAAGGGGACGTAGGCGCCGCGCGGCAGCGCCGCCTTGCGCTCGCGGGTGAAGCGCTCGGGGATGAAGGCCTCGGGGTCGGGGAAGACCTCGGGGATGCGGTGGCTGGCCCAGGAGCAGTAGTTGACGTAGGCGCCCCTGCGCACCTCGTGGCCGCCGAACTCGAAGTCGCGCACAGCGCGGCGCGGGCCGATCCAGGCCGGCGGGTAGAGGCGCAGCACCTCGTCGAGGACCATGTCGAGGTAGGGCATCTCGCGCTCCAGCCGGTCGATGTCCGGGGCGTCGCCGCCGAGCACCTCGTCCTGCTCGGCGACCAGCCTCTCGACCACCTCGGGGTGGCGCGCGAGCTCGTGCATCATGAAGGTCAGGGTCGAGGTCGAGGTGTCGTGACCGGCGAACATCAGCGTCATCACCTGGTCCCGCACCTCCCTATCGGAGAACCCCTCCCCCGCCTCGTCGCGCACGGCGAGCAGCAGGCTGAGGATGTCCATCCGCCCGGGGTCCGGCGCGGCGCGGCGCTGGCGGATCTCGTCGTAGACGATCCGGTCGAGGATCGCCCGCGAGGCGATCATCTTCGACCAGGGCGAGCCCGGGCCGCGCAGCAGCCGCAGGTGGAAGTCGATGCCGTAGAAGCCGAGGGCGCGCTCGAAGTGCTCGGCCGCGGCGGCGCCCTTGCCGGCCTCGTCGGGGTCGAGGCCGAGCAGCGCCCGCATCGCGATCCGCATCGCCAGCCCGCGCATCCACTCGTAGAGGTCGACGACCGCGCCGGGGCGCAGGCGGTCGATCGCCGGGGTCGCCTCGGCGATCATCGCCTCCACCGCAGCCGCCACGTGCTCGCGGTGGAAGGCGGGCATCATCGTCTCGCGGGCGCGGTCGTGATAGGCGCCGTCGATCGTCAGCAGGCCGTCGCCGAGCAGCGGGATCAGGTCGCCGAAGCTGCCCTCGCGCCAGTGGAAGCTCTCCGGGTGGGTGACGGTGACGTAGTGGTTCGCCTCCGGCCCGAGCATGAAGATCACCGGGTGGTGGAGCAGGCGGACGCTGAAGATCGGGCCGTGCTCTTCGTAGAGCGAGAGCAGGATCGGCAGCGGGTCGCTGGCCATCTTCAGGGTGCGGCCGAAGTCAAAGTTCTGCGGCCCCGGCGGGTAGGAGCCGCCGCGCCGCACGCGCAGCTCGGCGCGCACGTCTTCGGCCAGCCGCCGGACCGGGTTCGGGCTCAGCTGCAGCGGCGGCTCGACGTGCGGGACTGGTTTGACGGGCGCCTCCGCGGGCATCCCCGCGATCCTAGCTGGCTGACCGGCCAGGGGTCGCCGTAGAGGTTTGTACCGCCATCCGGTGAAAACCTCTACGGCCCGGTCGCGGCAATCTCGTGCCGTAGAGGTCTTTACCGCCATCCGGTGAAAACCTCTACGGCGCAGGGTCAGGATGAGGCGGAGGCGGCGAGCTGGCCGCAGGCGGCATCGATGTCGCGCCCGCGGGTGAGGCGTACGGTGGCGGCGAGGCCGTGCTCGGCGAGCACCGCGCGGAAGCGCTCGATCCGCTCCGGCGAGGAGCCGTCGTAGGCGCCGGTCGGGTTGTAGGGGATCAGGTTGACCTTGTAGGCCCGGCGGTCGAGCAGCGCGGCGAGCTCGCGGGCGTGCTCGGGCAGGTCGTTGACCTCGTCGAGCATCACGTACTCGACGAAGACCTTGCGGCGGCGGCGCGCCCGCCAGCGCTCGCAGGCGGCGAGCACCTCGGCCAGCGGATAGCGCTCGTTGACCGGCATCAGCTGCGAGCGCAGGCCGTCGTTCGGCGCGTGCAGGGAGAGCGCCAGACCGATCGGCATAGCCGTTTCCGCCAGGCGGTCGATGCCCGGCACCCAGCCGACGGTCGAGATCGCCGTGCGGCGATGGGTGACGCCGAGCTCCGGCAGCCGCTCGCAGGCCTCGAGCACGGCGTCGACGTTCATCGTCGGCTCCCCCATGCCCATGAAGACGACGTGGTCGACGTCTTCGACGCGGCGGAAGTGCAGCGCCTGGTCGAGGATCTCGTCGGCGCTGAGGTTGCGGCCGAAGCGCATCTGGCCGGTGGCGCAGAAGCTGCAGGTCAGCGGGCAGCCGGACTGCGAGGAGAGGCAGACCGAGCGGCGGCCGTCGCGGTAGCGCATCAGCACCGCCTCCAGCGGCCGCCCGTCGGCGGTGCGGAAGAGCGCCTTGACCGTGCCGTCGTCGGACTTCGCCTCGGTCCGCAGCTCCAGGGTCGAGAGCGGCACCGCATCCGCCAGCCGCTCGCGCAGAGCGACCGGCAGGTTGGTCATCTCCGCGTAGGAGCCCGCCCCGCGCGCCACCCACTCCCAGACCTGGGAGGCGCGATAGGAGGGCTCGCCCGCCTCGGCGAGCGTCCGCGTGAGCAGGGCGCGATCCACCCCTCCAGTCTAGGAGGGCGGCGCGGACTCGCCGCTCGCCGGCGTCTGCTGGTCGGCCGGCAGCGGCGGCGGCATCTCGCTCGGCGAAGGGGGTGGCGGCTCCTGGCCCGGCAGCGCCTCGGCTTCCTGGCGCCAGATGTCGTTGAGCGACACCTGGATGTAGGCCCAGAGGGCCGGCGAGAGCAGCAGGTAGAGGATGATCGCGATCCAGCCGTTGAGCGGCACCCTGCCGGCCAGGCCGGACGCCTGCATGACCCGCTTGGTGCCGCGCCAGTAGGTGATCAGCGCGGGGACGACGATCAGCGCGCCGGGGAACAGAGCCAGCAGCGAGTTGGTCGGGTTCTGGCCGAGGTCGTAGCCCTTGGCCTGCCCGTAGTCGCGCAGCTCGCGGTTGATCCGGTACCACCAGACGAGGTGGTAGATGCCCAACGTGATCAGCGGCAGCAGCGCCGCCGCCCACGGGCTGCGGACCTTCACCTCGGACCCGGTACCGCGGATCTTCATCTCATAGGCCATGCGGGAACTCCGTTCTGGAGGGGGAGACAGTGGGGCGACCCTAACCCACCGCAGGTCGCCTGAAAAGGCGGCTTTCCCGCAGATCTCGGCGCGCGGCGCAATGGGCTAGCATGGCCTGCGATGACAAAAAATTGCGCCATCGGGGTTCTGGCGTCGAGTCGAGCGCCTTTCATCACTGATGCCGTGCGCAATTCTTCGATCCTGCGCACCACGCGTGCGCCTTCGCCAGAGAGGCTCGCGGCGTGGAGTCGATCCTCCTCATCGCTGGAGTAATTCTGGAACGCGCGGCCATAACTGCGGGCTTCCTGGCGGGGGTGATCGCCATCGGTGGGTTTCTGGGGCGAGCGCTGGCGGTTCTACGGACTGACCCTGAGGCAACAGAACTTCGACGCGCGACGATTGTCGGCAGTCTGATCGGCTTCGCGTTCGGCATCGGGGTCGTTGTCGTCGATGCGGTGGTGGGCTAACATGAACTCTGTGGACAAAACATTTCTCATCGGAATGCTGGCGTCAGCAGCCCTCGGCGGGGTGATTTGCGCGATCGCCTATGGCATTGGCGTCGATCCGGATGTCGGTGGAGCCATGATCGCGCTGGGTGCTGTGGGCGCCGGCTTGATCGCCGGCGAGGTCACGAAGCGCATGCCGCCGAAGCGACGACACTGAACCGACCTGCGGCTGGGTTTCCCAGCCCCGCTTCATCGGCCAGCAGGTCGACCTTGACGGCGTCTGCTGGTCCGCCGGCCAGACCGCTACGCCAAGGCCGCCCTCAGTCGTTCCGCATCGACGCCGTCCACTCGCACGACCTTGTCGCGCGACTTCCCTCCGCGCACGACGCTGACGCGTGAGGGCGCCACGCCGAGGCGCTTCGCGATCAGCTTGCAGAGCGCGCGGTTCGCCTTGCCGTCGACCGGCGGCGCCGTGACCTTCGCCTGCAGAACCCCGTCTCGTATCCCCGTCAGCTCGTCCCTGCTGCCCCGCGGTCGCAGCCTGACGTCGATTTGCGCGTGCTTCGGCATATTCGGTCTACATCCCGGCGCTCGAATGCCTTCGCGCCGACGAGGCTCGCGGCGTCGAGCGGCTACAGCCCCGCCGCGTCGGCGAGCAGGTCGGCCTGGGCGGGGTCGCTGGAGCTGGGGAAGAGGATCAGCTCGTCGCAGCCGGCCTGCTCGTAGGCGGAGAGGTACTGCTTCACGGTCTCCGGGTCCTTGGCGGCGGAGGCGGCGATCATGTTCGCGATGTCCTCGCCGAGCCAGCCGTAGTAGTCGGTCAGGTAGGAGCGGGCGTCCTCCTCGGCGCTGTCGCCGAGCGCGAAGTAGGCGAGCGCCATTATCTGCGGCTTGTCGTCGCGGCCGGCGTCGCTCCAGGCTGAGCGCACCTTGCCGGCCATCCTGGCGAATTCTTCCGGCCCCGAGCCGGCGGCGATCCAGCCGGCGCCATGTCGAGCGGCGCGGGCGAAGGAAACCTCGACGCTGCCGCCGACGATCAGCCGCGGGGCGCCCTCGCGCGCCGGGCCGACGTCGCCGCCGTCCCAGACCTCTCCGATCCGCTCCAGCATCTCGTCGAAGCGCCTGCCGCGCCCCTTCGTCTCGAGGCCGCTGATCTGGTAGTCGTCGTCGCGCCCCCCGAGCCCGAGGCCGAAGGTGAGGCGGCCCTCGGAGAGCGCGTTGACGCTGAGCGCCTGCTTGGCCAGCTCGACCGCGTTGGTGCGCAGCGGCGCCAGCAGCACCGTCGTCGCGAGGCCGATCCGCTCGGTGACCGCCGCCGCGGCCGCCAGCGCGGTCAGCGGCTCGTAGTTGTCGTAGGCGACGCGGTCGATCGTGCCGAGGCTGGAGAAGCCGCGAGCCTCGGCGCGGCGGGCGAACTCGGTCAGGTCCGGCGCGGGGGTGCCGGGAACGGCGTTCGGCAGTCCGATTCCTACGTCCATGGGGCCTCCTCGATCGAGTTTCGGTCGGCGCCCAAACCTACCCAACGGCGCCCGGCGGCAAACGACGGGCGGGGCTCCGACCGACCCGCGCGGCGGCTCAGCCGTAGCGCTCGCCGATCACGGCACGCAGCTTCGAGCGGTCGTGGGTGGCGTGGACGCGGCGCACCGTGCCCGAGCGCGAGCGCATCACCAGCGACTCGGTGCTGGCGCCGGCGCCGCGGTAGCGGACGCCCTGCAGCACGTCGCCGTCGGTGACGCCGCTGGCGGAGAAGAAGACGTCATCGCCCGAGCAGAGGTCGTCGGCGGTGAGGATGCGGTCGAGGTCGTAGCCGGCGTCGAGCGCGGCGCCGCGCTCCTCGTCGTCGCGCGGCCACAGCCGCCCGAGCAGCTGCCCGCCCATCGACTTCAGCGCCGCGGCGGAGAGCACGCCCTCCGGCGTGCCGCCGATCCCCCACAGCAGGTCGACCGGCGAGCGCTCGCTGACCGCCAGCAGGGCGGCGGAGACGTCGCCGTCGGTGATCAGGCGGATGCGGCCGCCCGCCTCGCGCACCTCCCTCATCGCCTGCTCGTGGCGCGGCCGGTCGAGCATCACCACGGTGACGTCGCCGACGCTGCCGCCCTTGCGCGCGGCGATCAGCTTCAGCGTCTCCGGCAGCGGCCGGTCGAGGTCGAGCAGGTCGGCGATCTCCTCGCCACCCGCCATCTTCTCCATGTAGACGCAGGGGCCCGGGTCGAACATCGTGCCGCGCTCGGCCAGCGCGATCACGGCGAGCGCGCTGGGCATGCCGAGCGCGCAGAGCCGCGTCCCCTCCAGCGGGTCGACCGCGATGTCGACCACCGGCGGGCTGCCGTCGCCGATCTGCTCGCCGTTGTAGAGCATCGGCGCCTCGTCCTTCTCCCCCTCGCCGATCACGACGACGCCGTCCATCGAGACCGAGTCGAGGACGAAGCGCATCGCGTCGACCGCGGCCTGGTCGGCGGCGATCTTGTCGCCCCGGCCGACCCAGCGCGCGGCGGCCAGCGCCGCCGCCTCGGTGACTCGGACGAGCTCCAGCGCCAGGTTGCGGTCGGGCTTCTGCGGCGAGGAATCCCCCATGCGGCCCGGACCCTATACGCAAACCGGTGCGCCGTAGAGGCTTGGCTCGCTATCCGGCACAAACCTCTACGGCGGGGGTCGGAAGGGTAGGGTGCGGGGTCGTGCAACGCTGGGGACTCACTTTGCCGCTGCCCGGAACGCCGCTGCACGCGCACGAGGAGCTGGTCAAGCGGGCCGAGGCGGCCGGCTACACCGACTTCTGGAGCGGCGAGACGAACGGGCCGGACGGGTTCACGCCGCTCTCGCTGGGCGCCGCCTGGACCGAGCGGGCGCGCCTCGGAACCGGGATCGTCGGCGTCTTCCAGCGCGGGCCGGCGCTGCTCGCGCAGGAGGCGGCGGCGCTCGCCGACGCCTCGGACGGGCGCTTCGTGCTCGGCATCGGCTCATCCTCGGACCGGATCGTCGAAGGCTGGAACGGGATCCCCTTCGAGCGGCCGCTGAGCCGGGTGCGCGAGACGCTCGAGTTCCTGCGCGCCGCGCTGGCCGGCGAGCGCACCGAGAGCGGCTTCAAGCTGGAGACGGCGCCGGCCGAGCGGGTACCGATCGTGCTCGCCGCGCTGCGCGGCAAGATGCTCGAGCTGGCGGTGCAGCGCGCCGAGGGCGCCTTCACCAACTTCCTGCCGCTCGGCGCCCTGCCGAAGGTGACCGCGCAGATCGAGGGCGCCCCGGAGGGCTTCGAGCTGCTCTGCCGCCTCTTCTGCCTGCCCGGCGAGCGCGAGGCGGTCGAGCCGCTGGCCCGCTTCATGTTCTCCTCCTACATCACCGTCCCGGTCTACGCCGCCTTCTACCGCTGGCTGGGCTACGGCGAGCGGATCGAGGAGATGATCGCCGCCTGGGAGTCCGGCGACCGCCAGGCCGCCGCGGCGGCGGCGCCCTGGGAGCTGATCGAGGACATGTTCGTCTTCGGCACCCCCGACGAGATGAGGCAACGAATCGAGTCCTTCGTCGCGGGCGGAATAACCCTCCCCATCCTCACCCCGATAACGACACCCGACAAACTCCCCGAGATAATCCAAAGCCTTGCCCCATAGGCGGTTGATTCCGGATTAACGTGCCCGCGGGGGCGCGACTGGCCAAGCTGGGTGGTGCACGCGACCGCAAGCGCGTAGCAGCGCTACGCGCGAGGATCGCGGGCGCCGATCCAGCGCCGCGCCAGGCGCGTCATCCGTGGGTGCGGGAATCCGGGATCACCCGCCTCTAGTACTCCACCTCCGCCCCCAACCCGAACGAGCGGTCGGCGGCCAGCTCGACGATCCTGTCGACGATCGGCTCGTGCCATCCCTCCTTCGCCGCCCGGGTGGCGACGGTCTCCACCGCCATGCCGACGCGGCTCGCGGTCGTCGCGGCGAGGCGACGCATCACTTCGAAGTCGAACTCGCACTCTTCGCATATTTCCGCCAGCTCGAGCAGATAGGACGTTTCCTGGTACTCCTCGGAGATCACCAGCCCGCGGTGGACCGGGTCGTCGTAGACGACGGTCGACGTCAGGTCGGTCAGCGGCGCCAGCCGCCACTTCGGCGCCGGCCCGTCGAGCTCGGTCTTGTCGCGGTCGATCAGGGCGTAGTTGCCGCCGTGCGCGTCGCCGTTGCCGAGGATGTAGTTGCAGAAGGCCGCGCTGAGCAGGTTGACGACTTCGTCCGAGCGGCTGACGGCGCTGAGCAGGCCGCTCACTTCGGCCCATCCGGGCGGCTCCGCGTCGCGGCCCTCCTCGCCCGGCTCGGTCGCCCCCGGCGGGATGCCCAGTGCCTGCGAGAAGGACTCGCAGTGCAGGCGCCGCGTGCCGGACGGGCCCTCGCCGACGATCCGGTCGTAGCGCGGCGAGACCAGGCAGCGCCGCCCGCCGATCTCCTCGACCGTCGCTTTCGCCACCGGCAGACCGACCTGCCGGCAGACGGTCATGCAGAACATCTCGTTGGCGATGTGGCCGGGGTATTCGCCCGTTTCGGGCTTGATCACGTGGGTGCTCGGCAGGCCGGCCGCCGGCCAGGCCCAGCGACCGCTCGCCGGGTCGCGGACGAGCGCCAGCTTCGGCCGCTCGCCGGGCAGGACGAAGCGCGGGCGCCCGCCCGCCGGGCTCTCGATTCCGGCCGCGGGACGGCCGACCGCGGCGGCCAGCCGCTCCTCGTCGAGCCACTCGATCGCCTCGGGGTCGGGAGCGCCCGGGGCGTTCGGGGCGCCGCCCGCGGCGAGGAAACTGACCGCGCCCGGGCAGTCGTCGCCGAGCGCCGCCAGCAGCAGGTAGCCGTCGATGGCGTCGACGTCGAGCTCGCTGCCCAGCCGGGCGCGGCGCGGGCCCTCCGGCAGCAGGCCTTCGACGTAGGCGCGGGTCGCTTCGGCGCTGTAGGGCTCCGACCGCGCCGGCAGCGAGCTGCTGAGCATGGTCCGGCCCGGGCCGATCCGCTCGACGACCTCGGGGTCGTAGGCGAGGCGGTAGTCGTTGTCGCCCGCCGGGAACAGCATCCCGACGCGCTCCCCGTACAGGTAGACGTCAAGGCTCACTTCGGGTCCTCCTCGATCATCCTCCGGGTATCCAAGGTCCAGGACCTTAAACCGAACCGAGGCTAAGCGCGTAGTCCTCGGCGGAGTCGGTGAACCAGCCGTCCGGTCGCAGCCCTGCGTCACGATAGACGTATTCGAGCCGCTCGCGGGTGAACTTGGTCGAGATCTCGGTCCGCATCTCCTCTCCCGCGGCGAAGCGGGCGGTCAGGTCGAGGCCGTCGAGCCGCACCGCCTGCTCGGCCAGCGAGCGCAGGCGGATGTCCATGCGCTCCGCCTCGGGGTCGTAGCGGGCGACGTGCTCGAAGGCGTCGGGGTCGAAGTCGCCACCGTACTCGCGGTTGAGCACGTGCAGCACGTTCTTGTTGAACTCGGCGGTGACGCCCTCGCGGTCGTCGTAGGCGGCCTCGAGCCGCTCGACCGGCTTGACCAGGTCGGTCCCGAGCAGGATCCGATCGCCCGGCTCCAGCAGGGCGGCGACGCGGCGCAGGAACTCGCGGCGCGCGCCGGGGTAGAGGTTGCCGACGGTGCCGCCGAGGAAGGCGACGAGGCGACCGTCGCCACCGTCCGGGATCCGCTCCAGGTCGTGCTCGAAGTCGCAGACCAGGCCGCGGATCGTCAGCCCCGGGTACTCCTCGACCAGCGAGTCCGCCGTCTCGCGGGTGATCTCCTCGGAGATGTCGACCGGCACGTAGGTGTCGAGGCAGCCCGCCTCGCGCATCGCGCTCAGCAGGTGGCGGGTCTTCGCCGCCGAGCCCGAGCCGAGCTCGACCAGCGTGCCGGGCTCGCCGGCGGCGGCGACGATCTCGCCCGAACGGCGCTCGAGGATCTCGCGCTCGGCGCGCGTCGGGTAGTACTCCTCGAGCTCGGTGATCCGCTCGAAGAGCTGCGAGCCGCGCTCGTCGTAGAAGTACTTCGGCGAGAGCTCCTTCGGCTTCGCGGTGAGGCCGAGGCGGATGTCGCGCGCCATCGCCACGCCGCCGTCGGCGCGCAGGCGGACCTCGATCTCAATCGGCTCGGCGGCGGCGCCGGGGCTCACGCGGCGTCCCTCGCACAGCGGAAGCCGGAGAAGATCTGGCGGCGCCGGGGCAGGTCCCAGTTGCGGAAGCTCGGACGCATCAGGTCGGGGTGCGTCGCCCAGGAGCCGCCGCGCAGGACCTTGTACTGGTCGCCGAAGAAGACCTCGGAATACTCGCGGTAGGGAAAGGCCTCGAAGCCGGGGTAGGCGACGAAGTCGGAGCTGGTCCACTCCCAGACCCGCCCGACCGCCTCCAGCTGGGGCTGGGCGACCTCCCACTCGTGCTCGGTCGGCAGCCGCTTGCCCGCCCAGTGGGCGTAGGCGTAAGCCTCCTCCCAGGAGACGTGGACGACCGGGCGGTCGGGCGCGACCGGGTCTCGACGCCCCATAGCCGTGTCGACCCACCCCTCCCCCTCACGCTCCCAGTAGAGCGGCGGCTCGGCCCCGGTCTCCGCGACGAACCGCGCATATTCGCGGTTCGTGACCGGCCAGCTGTCGATCTCGAAGGGCGCAAGCTCAACCGTGTGCCGCGGCCGCTCGTTGTCATAGGCGAACCCGGTCTTCGGCGCCCCGATCTCGTACCGGCCACCGGGCAGGCGAATCGTGGGAGCAGTGCGGGGCACCTCTCGAACGGGCGGATACTCAAAGCGCCGGGCCAACTGGCCCGGCGCTTGTCCGGGCGAGAGGTGCCCCGCGCTGCCCGGCTCATGTCCGGGCGAGAGATCGCCCACGGTCCCCAACGCGTCGGGCAGCTCGTAGCCCTCGACCATCTGCAGCAGCTGCAGCATCGTCTCGTTGTGCTGCTGCTCGTGCGCGATCAACAGCTCGTAGACGAAGCCGTCGCGCAGCAGCGGGTCATCCGCGTCGGCCGAGACGTCGACCTCCTCGAGCACCTCGAGCGCCCGCTCGCGCACCTCGGCGAGGTAGGAGCGCAGCTCGGCGTCGCGCAGGATCGGCAGCTCGTTGCGACCGGCGCGCGGGTTCTCGATCGCGTCGTAGAGCCGCCCGAGCTCGCCGTGCAGGGGCTCGCGGCCGCCGACCGTCTGCACCAGCCAGAGCTCCTCGAAGCTGGCGATGTGGCCGAGGTCCCAGGCCAGCGGGCTCAGCAGCGGCGAGTAGACGCGGTTGAGCTGCGCCTCGTCGAGCGGATCGATCAGCGCGTAGGTGCGGCGGCGCGCCTCCGCGAGCCGGTCCGCGATCGCTGCCTTTGGCTGGGGCTGTGCCGTCACCTCGGTGGCGATGCGGACACAGTAGCGAGGTGACGGCGGCAGATGTGACGAATCGATAAAAACCGCTGCCATGCGGATCGACGGCAGGGGGGCGCTGGTCGCCGGGGGCGCGTCCGGGCTGGGCGAGGCGACGGCGCGGGCGCTGCACGCCGCCGGGGCGCGGGTGACGATCGCCGACCTCAACGCGGAGCGGGGCGAGGCGCTGGCGGCCGAGCTGGGCGAGGGCGCGAGCTTCGTCGCGGCCGACGTGACCGACGAGGACGCCGTGTCCGCCGCGGTCGAGCGGACGGCGGCCGCCGGCGAGGACGGCCTGCGGGCCTCGGTCTGCTGCGCCGGGATCGGCTGGGCCGAGCGCGTCGCCCACAGGGGCGGGCCGCACAACCTCGAGCTCTTCTCCAACGTGGTCAAGGTCAACCTGATCGGGACCTTCAACGTGCTGCGGCTCGCCGCGGCGTCGATGAGCTGCAACGAGGCCGACCCGGAGGGCGAGCGCGGCGTCTGCGTCAACACGGCCTCGATCGCCGCCTTCGACGGGCAGATCGGCCAGATCGCCTACGCGGCCTCGAAGGGCGGGATCGTCGGCATGACCCTGCCGGCGGCCCGCGACATGGCCTCGCGCGGCGTGCGCGTGGTGACGATCGCGCCCGGGCTCTTCGACACGCCGCTGCTGGCGGCGCTGCCCGAGGAGGCGCGCGAGGCGCTCGGCGCCGGCATCCCCTTCCCCTCGCGCCTCGGCCGCCCGGCGGAATACGCGCAGCTGGTCGAGCAGGTCGTCGCCAACCCGATGCTCAACGGCGAGACGATCCGCCTCGACGGCGCGCTCCGCATGCCGCCCAAGTGATGTTGCTGCATTTTCCCCCTGAGAGTGGGGACAATGCAGCAATCGATGCTGCGGCTCAGCTCGTCCCGGCGGCCTCGGGGTCGCGCCAGACGCGCTTGCGCCAGGGCGGCGTGACGACGAAGCGGTAGGAGTCGCCTTCGGCGGCGGCGATCGGCTCCATCGGCACGAGGTGGACGCGGCGGCCCGAGACGATGCGATCGACGTCGCGGAGGTTTCCCGACGCGTTGCCGGCGTGGCTGCCGCCGGAGACGTAGAGGGCGTGCGTCTCCGGTCCCCAGCCACCGCGCGGCCGCACGCCGACCGCTTCGGCGGCTTCGCGCAGGGCGTCCGAGCCCAGGTCCGAGCCGGCGTTGGCGACGCTCTGCGCGTAGTTGTAGCCGTGATGCGAGGAGGCCCGCTCGTCGGCGTTGCCGCCGGCGCCGATGCGGATGTCGACGGATTCCCAGTCGTCGTGGTGATAGCCCTCGTCCTCCGCGACCGGCACGCCGCGCAGGGTCGCCGAGTCCGCGTAGTAGAGCCAGTACTGGATGTAGAGATGGCCGGCGCGCGGGCCCGAGCAGTCGGGCGCGGCCAGCGGCGGCGCGGCGTCTTCGCCCGGCGCCGCCACGGCCCCCGCCCCGCCGCGGCAGTCGACCACGTGCACGAACGCGGTCACGTGCTGCCCCTGGTCCGTCAGGTGCACGAGCCCGCGCGGCGTCCCGTCGCCGCAGGCGGTCGCGCGGCAGCGGCGGAAGTCGACCGGCAGCGCCCGCGACCCCTTCTCCAGCAGGATCGCCGGCATGTGCAGCCGCACCAGCCGCCCGACTTCATCCCCGTAGGTGGCGATCAGCGTCGGCTCGTCCCCGCACCCGTCGGCCATCGCCACCGCACACAGCATCCGCGAGGCCACGGCCCTTGCCAACCCGGTCCCCGGCACCCGCACCCCAACCGCCACAAGGACAACCATCGCCAGGCAAACGATGGCGATGAGCCCAATCCACTCCACGGTCACTTGCCCCCGCTCTCGCATGCATACCTAAGTCCTCAACTCCTCGATTTCTCCCCCCTGGGCCTGTCTCGGGGAGTCGGCGTGCGTGGCTGGCGCGCGCCGGAGCAAGCGATGCAAGGACGCAGTCGGCGCCCCGTGGCAGCGCCACGCAAGCCGGCGAGGACGCCGCAGCGCGCCGGTCCGCCGCCGCCAGGCATGCGCGGCGGCGAGTCGAGCCAGGCCCTTAGAGGTTGCCGATCTCGGCGGCTATTTCGCCCGCCGCCGCTTTGGCGTCGGCGAAGAGCATCGAGGTGTTCGGTTCGTAGAAGAGGTCGTTGTCGATGCCGGCGAAGCCCGGGCTGAGCGAGCGCTTGATCACGATCACCTGCTGAGCCTCGGAGACTTCGATGATCGGCATGCCGGCGATCGGGCTGTCGGGGTCGTTCTTCGCCGCCGGGTTGGTGACGTCGTTGGCGCCGACGACGACCGCCACGTCGGTGCGCGGCATCTCCGGGTTGATCTCCTCCATCTCCTTCAGCTGCTCGTAGGGCACGTCGGCCTCGGCGAGGAGCACGTTCATGTGGCCGGGCATGCGGCCGGCGACCGGGTGGATCGCGTAGTTGACGGTGACGCCGCGCTGCTCCAGCGCGTCGGCGACCTCCTTGATCGCGTGCTGTGCCTGGGCGACCGCGAGGCCGTAGCCGGGGACGATCGTGACCGTGTCGGCGTAGGCGAGCTTGATCGCCGCGTCCTGGGCGCCGATCGAGGTGTGCGGGCGTTCCTCGCCGTCGCCCCCGCCGCCGCCCGCCGGGGCGCCGCCGAAGCCGGCGAAGAGGATGTTGGCGACCGAGCGGTTCATCGCCGTCGCCATCTCCATCGTCAGGATCGTTCCCGAGGAGCCGACGAGCGTGCCGGCGACGATCAGCGCGACGTTGTCGAGGGCGAAGCCGGCCGCTGCCGCGGAGAGCCCGGTGAAGGCGTTGAGCAGCGAGATCACGACCGGCATGTCGGCGCCGCCGATCGGCAGCACGACGAGGTTGCCGAGCAGCGCCGCGGCGATCAGGATCGCGATGAACAGCCCCTGGCTCGGGTCGCCGTTGTTGATCGCGATGTCGACGCAGGCGGCGACGATCCCGATCAGCAGCGCGGCGTTGATCACCTGCTGGCCGGGGACGGCGAGCGGTCGCGTCGGGATCAGGTCCTGCAGCTTGGCGAAGGCGACGTTGGAGCCCCAGAAGGAGACCGAGCCGACGACCGCGGCGAAGAGCACCGGGATCAGCGTGTCGAGCGGGATGTCCTCGCCGAGCGAGATCCCGTGGCGGATCTCCGACCAGGCGATCAGCGCCACGGCGCCGCCACCGACGCCGTTGTAGAGGGCGACCATCTGCGGCATCTCGGTCATCTGCACGCGGACCGAGGCGATCACGCCGATCGCCGCGCCGACGCCGAGGCCGATCGCGATCAGCCCCCAGTTGCCGATCCCGTCGAGCAGCAGCGTGGTGACGACGGCGACCGCCATGCCGCCGGCGGCGACCATGTTGCCGCGCTTGGCGGTGGTCGGGTGGGTTCCCTGTTTGATCCCGATGATGAACAGGGAGAAGGCGACGATGTACAGCGCCGTGGCGGCGTCGCCGCCGGGCTTCAGCACGGCCTCGATCATTTCCCGGCCCCGCCCTCGCCGTCGCCCTTTGGTTTCGGCTTTTTGGAGAACATGCCGAGCATCCGGTCGGTGACCATGAAGCCGCCGACGATGTTGATCGCGCCGAAGGCGATGGCGATCGTGCCGATGACGTACTCGAGCGGGTCGTTCGCGTAGCCGACTACGATCAGGCCGCCGAGCATGACGATGCCGTGGATCGCGTTGGTCTGCGACATCAGCGGCGTGTGCAGGGTGGTCGGCACCTTCGAGATCACCTCGAAGCCGACGAAGACGGCGAGCACGAAGATCGTGATCTCGGTGAACAGGCTCATCGCTACTTGGCCGCCCGCTCGTTGCGGATCTCGCCGCCGTGGGTGATGCAGGCGGCGTCGAGGATGTCGTCCTCGAAGTCGACGTTCAGCCCGCCCTCCTCGGTGACGAGGAGACCGAGCAGGTTCTCGAGGTTCTTGGCGTAGAGCTGCGAGGCCGGGACGGGCATCTCGCTGGCCAGGTTGCGCGGGCCGACGACCTTGACGCCGCCCTCCTCGACCGTCGTCCCAGCCTCGGTCAGCTCGCAGTTGCCGCCGGTCTCGGCGGCGAGGTCGACGATCACCGAGCCCGGCTGCATGTCGCGCACCGCGCCGGCGGTGATCAGCAGCGGCGCCGGCCGGCCGGGGATCGCCGCCGTGGTGACGATCACGTCCTGCTTGGCGGCGTTCTCGCCGATCGCCTCGACGACCTTTTCGTTCTCCTCGTCGGTCAGCGGCCGCGCGTAGCCGCCCTCGCCTTCGGCGTCGGGGATGAAGTCCAGTTCGAGCGGGCGGCCGCCGAGCGAGGCGATCTGCTCCCAGGCGGCGCGGCGGATGTCGAAGCCGGTGACGATCGCGCCGAGGCGCTTCGCCGTCGCGACCGCCTGCAGGCCGGCGACGCCGGCGCCGAGCACCAGCACCTTGGCCGGCGGCACGGTGCCGGCGGCGGTGGTCATCATGCCGAAGAAGCGACCCGACTCGCGGGCGGCGATCAGCATCGCCGCGTAGCCGCCGGCGGCGGCCTGCGAGGAGAGCGCGTCCATCGCCTGCGCCCGCGTCGTCCGCGGGATCGCCTCCATCGCGAAGCTGGTGACGCCGGCGCTCGCGAGCGCCCTGTTGGTCTCCGCCGCGGTCCAGGGCGAGAGGTGGCCGATCAGAAGCTGCTTGGAGTCGAGCTTGCCGATCTGCTCGGCGGTCGGAGCGGCGACGCGGAGGACGACGTCGGCGCCCCAGGCGACGTCGGGGTCGACGAGCTCGGCTCCGGCCTCCTCGTACTGGGAGTCGGGATGGCCGGCGGCGTCGCCCGCGCCGCGCTCGACCAGCACGTCGACGTGCTCGTTGCGCTTCAGCGATTTGACCACGTCAGGGACGAGCGCGACCCGGCGCTCCCCATCGACGGTCTCTCTCGGCACTCCGATCTTCATCTGCGGCGGCGGACCTTATGACAACCGGTCAGGCCGGTGCATTGACGCCCGCGATGGACGCCAGTCGCTCGATCGTGTGCAGCTGCTGGTCGCGCTCGACGTGGACCGGCGAGACGTTCAGGCGGTCGATGCCGGCGCCGCGGAAGCGCTCGACCCGCTCGGCCACCTCGGCCTCGGTCCCGACCAGCGAGGTCGCCTCGACGATCTCGTCCGGCATCGCCGCGAAGGCGCCCTCGCGGTCACCGTCCTGGAAGCGCCGCTGGACCTCGTCGGCGACGTCGCCGAAGCCGAAGCGGTGCGCGAGGTCGACGTAGAAGTTGGTCTTGCGGCTGCCCATGCCGCCGAAGTAGAGGACGAGGCCGGCCTTGACCACGCTCTTGGCCGCCTCCAGGTCGCCGTCGATGGCGACCTGCAGCGAGGGGCTGACCTCGAGGTCGGAGCGCTGCCGGCCGCCCTTGGCGAAGCCGGCCTCGAGGTGCTCGCCCCAGGTCTGCTCGAAGGCGTCGACGCTGAAGAAGATCGGGATCCAGCCGTCGCAGATCTCCGCCGCCATCTCCACCGATTTGCGCCCGATCGCGCCGACGAAGACGGGGATGCGGGTGCGCTCGGGGTGGAAGTTGAGCTTCAGCGGCTTGCCCTCGCCGCCAGGCAGCGGCAGCTGGTAATGGGCGCCCTGATGGTCGAGCTTGCCCTCGCGGGCGACGATCTCGCGCACGACTTCGATGTACTCGCGGGTGCGGCCCCAGGGCTTCGCGTAGGGGACGCCGTACCAGCCCTCGGAGACCTGCGGGCCCGAGGGGCCGAAGCCGAAGAGGAAGCGGCCGCCGCTGAGCTTGTCGATCGTCGCCCCGGCCATCGCCGCCGCGGCGGGCGGACGCGCCGGCACCTGCATGATCGCGGCGCCGAGCTTGATCGTCTTCGTCTGCGGCGCCAGCCAGGCGAGCACGCTGACCACGTCGGAGCCGTAGGACTCGGCCGCCCAGACCGACTCGAAGCCGGCCGCCTCGGCGGCGGCGACGACCTCGACGGCGTCCTCGCCCGCGGGGCCGATGCCCCAGTAGCCGAGGTTGAGTCCGAGCTTCAGAGCCATCCGGCCCGAACCCTATTGAATGTGGGCGGAGATGGCCGCCACCGCCGCCGACACACCGGACGCCGCCGCGCGCGGCCTCGGCAGCGCCGAGGCGGAGAAGCGGCTGCGCGAGCTCGGGGCGCCGCCCGACGACTCCTCGCGCTCGGTCTCGAGCATCGTCGCCGGCAACGTCTTCACCCTCTTCAACCTGATCATCGGGGTCTTCTTCGTGCTGATCCTCAGCCTCGGCCTGATCGCCGACGCGGCCTTCGGCCTGATCGCGATCGTCAACTCCTACATCGGCATCCGCCAGGAGCTGAAGGCGAAGCGGACGCTCGACGAGCTGGCGGTGCTGGTCGCGCCGCACGCCAGGGTCGTGCGCGACGGCGCGGTGGTCAGCCTGCTGGCCGAGCAGGTCGTGCCGGGCGACGTGATCGCGATCGAGCCCGGCGACCAGCTCGTCGCCGACGGCGAGACGATCGCCAGCCGCGGGATGACGCTGGACGAGTCGATGCTGACCGGCGAGGCCGACGGGGTGCCGAAGGGGGCCGGCGACCGCGTGCTCTCCGGCTCCTTCTGCATCTCCGGCTCCGGCCACTACCGGGTCGACGCGGTGCGCGAGCAGAGCTACGCCGGCAGGCTGGCGGGCGAGGCGCGCGCCTTCCGCCACCCGCCCTCGCCGCTGCAGGACGAGGTCAACCGGGTGATCGTCGCCACCACCTGGGGGATGCTGCCGCTGGCGGTGCTGCTGCTGCTGACCTTCCAGCTGCGCAGCACCGACCTGATCGACGCCGCGCAGACGGCGACCGCCGGCCTGGTGACGCTGATCCCCGAGGGGATGGTGCTCTTGATGAGCGTCACCTTCGCGGTCGCCGCGGTGCGGCTGGCGCGCCGCGACACGCTGGTCCAGCAGATGAGCGCCACCGAGAGCCTCGCCGCGGTCGACACGATCTGCGTCGACAAGACCGGCACGCTGACCGACGGGCAGCTGCGGCTGCTCGGGATCGAGGTGGCCGAGGGCGGCGACGCGGACGAGGCGGGGGCGGCGCTGGGGCGCTTCGCCGCCAGCGCCGGCGAGCGCAACCGCACGCTGGAGACCGTCGCCGAGGCCTTCCCGGCGCAGCCGCAGCGGGTGGGCGGCGAAGTCCCCTTCTCCTCGAAGTGGAAGTGGAGCGGAATTACAATGGAGGGAACTTCGCTCCGGTCGCAGGAATCAGATCGTGATGCTCCCTCCGCGAAGTTCCCTCGTTCTACTTGGGTGCTGGGGGCCCCCGACGTCCTCATGGCCAGCGGTGCGCTGACGTTGCCGCCGGATCTGGCGCGCAAGCTCGAAGAGGAGACGGCGGCGGGGCGGCGCGTCGTCGCCTTCGCCAGCTCGCCCGAGACGCTGCCCGAGGACCCGGCGCACACCCCTCCCCCGCCGCTCACGGCGATCGCCCTGGTCGTGCTGGAGGAGACGCTGCGCGCCGACGCGGCGGAGACGATCGCGCTGATCCGCGACGAAGACGTCGACCTGAAGCTGATCTCCGGCGACGCGCGGGCGACGGTGACGGCGGTCGCCCACGCGGTCGGCGTGCCGGCGGACGCCGGCGTGGTCGAGGGCTCGGAGCTGCCCGAGGACCCCGAGGAGCTGGCGGCCGTCGCGCGGCGCAACACGATCTTCTGCCGGATCGCGCCGGAGCAGAAGCGGGCGCTGGTCGAGGCGCTGCGCGCGTCGGGTCGCTACACGGCGATGATCGGCGACGGCGTCAACGACGTGCCGGCGCTGAAGCAGGCGCGGCTCGCGGTGGCGATGGGCTCGGGCGCCCAGGTGACCAAGGGGATCGCCGACGTCGTCCTGCTCAAGGACCAGTTCGCCCGCCTGCCCGAGGCGGTCGGCGAGGGGCGGCGGATCGCCCGCAACATCCACCGGCTGGGCCGCCTCTACCTGACCAAGTCGGTCTACGCGGCGGCGCTGATCCTGCTCGTCGCGGTGCCCGGCTGGGCCTTCCCCTTCCTCCCCCGCCACCTGACGCTGGCCGCCTTCCTGACGATCGGCGTGCCCTCCTTCGTGCTCGCCCTGGCGCCCTCCGACGGGCCGCTCTACCGCGGCCGCCTGCTGCGCGCGCTCGCGGCCTTCGCCGTGCCGGCGGGGCTGGCGACGGCGCTCGGCTCGATCCTCTGCTTCTTCCTCGTCGACACGGTCTTCGGCGGCTCGCTGGAGGACGGGCGGACCGCGGCGACGACGACGCTGATCGTGCTCGGCCTCGCCTTCGTGCTGCTGCTCGAGCGCGGCCCCGGCCGCGAGCACATCGCGATCCAGAGCTACATGCTGGCGATGGTCGCCGGCCTCGGCGCGCTCTTCGCTCTGATCCTCGCCGCCGCCCCGGTGCGCGAGTTCTTCGAAATGAGCCTGCTCACCTCGGGCCAGTGGTTCCTCTCGCTGCTCTGCGCCGCGGCCGGTCTGACCATCGCCAGCGTGCTCTGGCGGCTGCCCTACATAGAAGGACTGGAAGCCCCCGGCCCGGAACCCGGCCCGGACTCCTGAGACGGGCCGGGACTCATGCACCCACATGGACCTCTGATCCCCGGCACGTCAGGCGTGGATGACGCGTAGGTCGCGCTCAGGGAAGGGCAGCGGGTCGGTCGTGCGGTCGAACTCGGCGAGCGCGCCGGGGGCGAGACCGGCGAATGCGCGGCGGACGCCCTGCGCGTAGTCGCGGCTGACGAAGGCGTCGCCGTCCGCGGCGCCGCGGCGGCAGCGCTCGCGGGCGGCGTCGAGGCCGAGGTAGGCGAAGACGCGCGGGGAGCCGGGAAGATGCCCCGGCCCACCGTCCGGCTCGAACGCCGCACTCAGCTCGACCCGCTCGTAGTTGACCTCGCGCGCGTCGAGCGCCTCGAGCCGCGCGCGGTCGACCGGCAGGGCGAGGCCGTTGACCGCGCAGCCCACTTCCTCGTATATGTCGAGATAGGCGACGCGGATCCGCGGCCGCTCGCCGGTCGCGCGGTCGACGAAGTGCTTGACCGCGTCGCCCCCCTCCCAGTTGTTCATCGCCACCCCCCAGCGGCGGCGAAAACCGCGCAGGCGGCCCGGCAGCGGCACGTCTTCGACATCGCTCGAACAGGCCGTCCGCAAGCCGACCAGCGAGGCGTAGCCGAAGACGTAGGTCAACTCGGGGGGAGCACGAACTGGCTGACTATGAGGTTCGCCGCGAGGCGCGGCTCGGCGCCGTCCCGGCGGCGCTCCATCCGCACCTCGATCACGACCGTGCTCTTGCCGGCGTGCAGTGGCTCGCCGACGGCGACGATCTCGTCGCCGAGCACGCCGGCGGCGAAGACGTTGAGCTTCAGCTCGATCGTCGTGAAGTTGTGGCCCGCGGGGATGCTGCGGAAGGTCGACCAGGCGGCGACCGTGTCGCCGAGCGCCGTCCAGACCCCGCCGTGGACGAAGCCGCCCGGGTGCAGGTGACGTTTGTCAACGACGATCCGCCCGCGCGCGTGCGTGTCCTCGATCTCCAGCGGCTCGATCCCCAGGTCCCCCGGAAAGCTCCCGGGCAGGAAGTTACGCACCGACTCCGGCGTGATCAGGCTGCTGGGATGCGGCGGCGCCTCGCTCATCGCAGCGCCACCCTACCGTGAGGTCGTCTGACCGAGCAGATCAAGGACGCAGTGAGCGTGGCGTGCCTGCGCGCGAGCGAGCGAGGACGCCGATATGCGCCGGTCAGCCGGCCTCACGACCGAAATCACCGAACGGCCGGTCGCGTTCCTCGACCGCCTGCTTGAAGCCGCCCGCGGCGGCACGGCGGACGAACTCGTGGCCCTCGGCCGTGTGGCGGGCGACGCCGTCGAAGAAGGTGCCGAGAAGCTGGGTCTGCTGCAGGCCCTGCGAGTAGAGCGACTGGTTGACCAGCATCTTCATCATCACCAGCTGGTTGACGGGCAGGCGGGCGACGCGCTCGAGCAGCGCCTCGAAGCGCTCGTCGAGCTGCTCCGGGGGCGCCGCCTCGGTCGCCAGCCCCCACTCCGCCGCCTGCTCGCCGCTCAGCGAGTCGCCGGTCAAGAGCAGGCGCTTGGCCCGCATCGGGCCCAGCCGCGCCGCCCACAGCGCCGTCGTCGGCGAGCCCCAGACGCGCGCCGGCGGGTAGCCGATCTTGGCGTCGGCGCCGATCACCAAGAGGTCCGAGCAGAGCGCCATGTCGGTGCCGCCGGCGACGCAGTAGCCGTGCACCTTGCAGACGACCGGCTTCTCGGAGTGAAAGAGCGACATGAAGCCGCGCACGTTGCGCCACATGAACTGGAAGTCGGTGACCGGGTCCCAGTTCGACTCGGGCGCGTGGTTGGCGGCGATCACGGCCGGGTCGAGCGGCGAGCCCGGAGGCGCCTCGAAGCCCTCCCCGAGGTCGCCCATGTCGCCCTCGGCCGAGGCGACCAGGTCGTAGCCGCCGCAGAAGCCGGTGCCGGCCCCGGCGAGGGCGATGACGTGTACCCCGGGGTCGAGGTTCGCCCGCTCGACGCAGGCCGCGATCTCAACCGGCATCCGCGGCACGATCCCGTTGCCGCGCTCGGGCCGGTTCAGCGTGATCCGCGCGACCCGATCGCCGGCCTCGTAGGTGATCGTATGCAGATCCATTGTCAGAACCTACTCGCGCCAAGCGGAGAGGGCGACTCGGGAATTCTGGGTGTGCGGCTGGCGAGCGCCGGACCAAGCGAGACAAGGACGCAAGGAGATCAGGTAGCAGCGCTACCTGATCGACTGAGGACGCCGTATCGCGCCGGTCCGCCGCCGCCAGACGTGCGCACAGAATTTTCGAGGCGCCCTCTCAGCCCACGCGTTCAACCACCATAGCCTTGCCCTGCCCGCCGGCGACGCACATCGTCTCGATGCCGACCTGGTGGCCGTCGGTCTCCATCACGTTGAGCAGGGTGCTCATGATGCGGGCGCCGGTCATCCCGAAGGGGTGGCCGAGGGCGATCGCGCCGCCGTGCGTGTTGAGCTTCTCCAGCGGGATGTCGCACTCGTCCATGATCGGGATCACCTGGGCGGCGAAGGCCTCGTTGAGCTCGACCACGTCGACGTCGTCGATCGTCATCCCGGCCCGCTCGAGCACCTTCTTCACCGCGCCGATCGGGGCGACGCCCATGTACTCGGGCTCGTTGCCGTAGGTGGCGGCGGTGACGATGCGGGCGCGCGGGGTCAGGCCCAGCTCCTTCGCCTTGGTGTCGCTCATCAGCAGCACCGCGGCGGCGCCGTCGTTGAGCGGGCAGGAGTTGCCGGCGGTGACGCCGCCCCCGCCGAAGGCCTCCGGCAGCTCGGAGAGCTTCTCCAGGGTCGAGCTGGCGCGCGGGCCGTCGTCCTTGGCGACCTCGGTCCCGTCCGGCAGCTTCACCGGGACGATTTCGCGGTCGAAGAAGCCGTCCTCCTGCGACCGCACGGCGAGTTCCTGCGAGCGCTGCGCGTACTTGTCCATGTCGGCGCGGCTGACCTCGTATCTTTCCGCGACGTTGACCGCGGTCAGGCCCATGTCGATGTAGGCGTTGGGCTGGCCGTTCTCGCCGATCAGGTTCGGGTTGCGGTCGTCGGCGCCGGCGGGCTCGGTGCGCTCGTTGAACTTGCTCACCCACTCGACCCCGGCGGCGATGTAGACGTCGCCCTCGCCGGCCTTGATCGCGTTGCCGGCGTGGCGGATCGCGTCGAGGCTGGAGGAGCAGTAGCGGGAGACGGTGACGCCGTTGACCTCGTTCGGCAGCTTCTCCGAGAGCAGGCTGATGATGCGACCGACGTTGAAGGCCTGCAGGCCCTGCGGCATGCCGCAGCCGCAGAACAGGTCTTCGATCTCGCTCGGGTCGACCTGCGGGTTGCGCTCGAGCAGCCGGTCGACCACGTATGCGCCGGTCTCCTCCGGGCGCAGCTGGGCCAGCGAGCCCTTGAAGGCACGGCCGATCGGCGTGCGGATGGTGTCGACGATTACTGCCTCGGGCATGCGGTGCTCTCCTTGGATTCTGGGGTGGGAAGTGCGGCCCGCAGGGTATTCGACCCCGCCGCCCGGCGCGGTTGTGGACTAGATTTGAGTGGATGTCCGTGGAGGGGGTGCACGCGTGGATCGCCGAGGTCGAGCGCAAGCTCGGCAAACGCACGCGCGTCTTCCTCGCCCTGACCGTGATCGCGATCGGGATCGCGGGCGCCTCGCTGTACCTGGCGATCGACTACCGCAGCAGCTCGGTCAGCGAAGCGGACGTGCGCGCGCTGCAGGAAGAGCTCGAAGCGCGGATCGACGCAGGCGGCGGCACGGCGACCGCGCCGACCGCGCCCCCGGCCGAAGAAGCGCAGCCGGCGCCGCAGGCCACGCCCACGCCGCCGGCCGGAGGCCAGGGCTCCCAGCAGCAGGGCGGGAAAGGGAGCGGCGGCGGTGGCGACTCCGGAGCGAGCGGCGGCGGTGGCTCTGGGACGAGCGGCGGCGGCGCCTCGGCCGGTCCCGGCAGCGCGAGCGGGGGCGCCGCGGACAGCGCCAAGCTGCAGGAACTGATCGAACAGGCGAAAAAGCGCGCCGAAGAAAACGAATAGCGCGCCCTTCGCCGCTTGTGACGATCCGCACCTTTGTGCCTGGGCAACGTCCCCCGGCTGCGTTACATTCGCCGCAATCCACCTCGCGCCCCGGCGCGAGCCTTGCCGAGAGCGGCATGAGCGAAAGGAGACCCCGATGCCCGAGGGTTACTGCGTCAAGGAGCGCAAGAAGGTCGAGATCAAGGACGCCCAGCAGGTGACGATGAAGAACGGTCGCCCCGCGATCCAGGGCGTCTGCCCCGACTGCGGCACCAAAATCTTCAAGATCGGGAAACTCGAGTAGCGCGCCGGGCGGCGCGAGCCGCCCGGCCCTAATCCCGCTTGCGCCAGGAGAGCGCGGGCGGGACCAGGCGGCGGATCTCGGCGAGCAGGCGGGCGGAGAGCTCGCCGGCGTCCTCCCCCGGGCGGGCCTGGCCGCCGGCGGGCTCGAAGAAGCGGGTGCGCAGGCGCGGCCGGCGGGGGAAGCCGGTCATCTCGCTGGTGCCCTCGATCGCGACGCAGACGAGGCGCGCCTCGGGCACCTCCAGCGCCAGGCGGCCGACGCCGCTGCGGGCTCGCAGGACCTCGCCGCGCGAGCGGGTGCCTTCGGGGAAGACGCCGATGCAGGCGCCGCCGCGCAATTCCTCGATCGCGCGCGCCAGCGCCTCCCTGTCCCCCACCCCGCGCTCGATCGGGATCTGGCCCATGCCGTTCAGCACCGGGGCGAGGCCGCGCACGTCCCAGAGGCTCGATTTGGCCAGGGCGCGGATCTGGCGGCGGCGGATCGCCGCGACGCCCACCGCCACCGGGTCCCAGTGGCTGTCGTGGTTGCCCACCACCAGCACCGGGCCGCTCGCCGGCAGCGCCTCCAACCCCTCGACCTCGAGCCGGCCCCACGCCGCGACCGCCGGGTGGCACGCGGCCATCGCTAGCCTGTAGGTGCGGCTGGGCTCGTTCACGGCGGGGAGTTCTACTCGACCGCGCCGCCACGGGCTCTCCGACGACCAGGTCCTCGCGCTGTAGATTGCCTAAGTGACGAAAGTCACAGCCCCTTCACACGCCCTCAACGGAGGCTAGACGATCACGTGTCAACTTCCACTCAGAAGCCGCTCGAGCTGATCCTCGCCCGCAATCTCATGTCGGCCCTCTCGACCCCCGCCTTCCTGGTCGACGAGGGCGGGCTGCTGGTCTTCTACAACGAGGCCGCCGGGATGCTGCTGGGCAAGCCGTGGGAGGAGCTGGGGACGGTCGGGGCCCGGGAGTGGGGCGCCATGTTCGGCCCCTTCGACGACGGCGGCGAGCCGATTCCCTACGACGAGCTGCCGCTGGTCAAGGCGGTGCGCGACGACCGCCCCGCCCACGCCGAATTCGAGATCCGCTCGACCGACGGCGCCGAGCACCGGGTCGAGGTCTCCGCCTTCCCGATCCAGACGCCGCACGGCTCGCGCGGCGCGATCGCCGTCTTCTGGCCCGCCGCGGGCGGCGCCTCCGCCGACGGGGCGGGCGCCTGAGATGCGCGTCAAGCTCTGGGGCACGCGCGGCTCGGTCCCCTCCCCAGGGCCGGAGACGATCCGCTACGGCGGCAACACCTCCTGCGTCGGCGTCACCCTCTCCGACGGCTCGCTGCTGGCGCTCGACGCCGGCACCGGTATCCGCAACCTCGGCCTCTCGCTGCCCGACGAGCCGTCGCGCCTGCACATCCTGCTCACCCACCTGCACCTCGACCACATCCAGGGGCTCGTCTTCTTCGCCCCCTGCTTCCGCTCGCAGACCGAGATCGTGATCTGGGGGCCGGCGTCTCCGGAGGCCTCGCTGCGCGACCGTATCGCCCGCTACATCTCGGCGCCGCTGAGCCCGATCGAGGTGCGCGAGCTGCCCTGCGACGTCTCCTTCCGCAGCACGCCGGAGAGCGAGTGGGAGATCGGCCCCGCACGGATCCGCGCCGCCTCGGTCTCCCACCGCGGGCCGACGCTCGGCTACCGGATCGACGACGGCCCCGAGTCGCTCGCCTACATCCCCGACCACGAGCCGGCGCTCGGCGCCGACCTCGAGACGCTGGAGGACGAGTGGATCTCCGGCTTCTCCCTCGCCGAGGACGCGTCGCTGCTGATCCACGACGGCCAGTACTTCGACGCCGAGTACCCCGACCACCTCGGCTGGGGGCACTCGTCGCTCTCGCACGCGCTCAGCTTCGCCCGCCGCACGGGCGCCGGGCGCACCGTGCTCTTCCACCACGACCCGCTGCACTCCGACGCCCAGCTCGACCGGCTGGGAGCGGAAGCGCGCGAGCGCTGGACGGCGGCGGGCGGCGACCCCGCGGCGATCGAGCTCGGCGTCGAGGGGGCGGAGCCGGCGGCGTTACGCTTGGTGACGAATGTCGCCACTCTGCAGTCGGACTGAGGCCAGGGCTCAGCGCTCTCCCCTGGTCCGCGGCGCGCTCTCCGTCGCCCGCCGCGCCCACGCCGGGCAGACGCGGCACACCGGCAGCGAGGAGATCCCCTTCGTCGAGCACCTGCTCGACGTGACCGAGCTGCTCGCCGAGCAGAACTACCCCGACGAGCTGCTCGCCGCCGGGCTGCTCCACGACGCGCTCGAGAGCAGCGAGCTCGGCGTCGAGGAGTTGCGCGGCCGCTTCGGCGACGGGGTCGCGGAGCTGGTCGTGGCGTTGACCGAAAACGCCACGATCGAGGACTACGAGGAGCGCAAGCGCGAGCACCGCGAGCGGGTCGCCGCGGCCGGCTCGCGGGCGCAGGCGCTCTTCGCCGCCGACAAGACCGCCAACGTCGCCGTGCTGCGCGAGGCCTACGCAGTGGTCGGCGAGGCCGTCGACGAGCAGCTGCCGGTCAGCCTCGACGCGAAGATCCTGATCTGGGAGTCCGACCTCGAAATGCTCTTCGACGGCTCGCCGGGCGCGCCGCTGGTCGACCGCTTCGCCGAGGAGATGGTCGGCCTCTGGGGCCAGCGCGCCGGCGGCGAGCGCCCGAGCGGGCGGTAGGCCGTCGGCGCACATAGGATCGCGGCCGTGGGGCGCCTGGCGGTCATTCTCGGCAGCGGCGCCGCCGGGCCCGGCGGCGCGGAGGTCGTGGCCGCGGCGGAGGCGCACGCGACGGTGCTGCGGCGACACGCCGGCGAGGGCGGCGCCTACGTGCTGCCGCACCGGATCGACCACGCCTTCAACCTGCGCTCGCTCGCCGGGGCGGGCTGCGACCGGGTGCTGGCGGTCTCCTCGGTCGGCTCGCTGGACGCCGGGCTCGGCGTGGGCGAGCTCGTCTGCCCGGACGACTTCGTCGCCCTGACGAGCGCCGTGACGACCTTCGAAGGCCCGCGCGGCCACATGCTGGCGGGGTTCGACCCCGGGTGGCGCGAGCGCGTGCTCGGGGCCTGGGACGCGGGCGGCGCCGGGCCGCTGCGCGACGGCGGCGTCTACTGGCAGACCGCCGGGCCGCGCTTCGAGACCCCGGCCGAGATCCGCCTGCTCGCCGCGCACGCCGACCTGGTCGGGATGACGGTCGCCTCCGAGTGCATCGTCGCCTGCGAGCTCGGCCTCCCCTACGCGGCGGTCTGCGTCGTCGACAACCTCGCCAACGGCGTCGCCGCCCGCCCCCTCTCCCCCGCCGAGCTGGAGCGCGACCGCGAGCGCAACGCCGCGCGCCTGCGCGACGACCTCGCCGCCGCGCTGCCGGGGCTCGCCAAATGAGCGCTGTGGACTTTTGTCGTCCCATGACACGTAAGAAGTCCACAGCGACGGTTTGCAGATGAGCGGCTTGACGGTCACGGGGGCTGTGCTGGACGGGACCACCGTCGGAGTGCGCTGCGTCGACGGGGCGATCGAGGCGATCGGGCCGGAGGTGGCGGCCCGCCCCGGCGAGCAGACGATCGACGCCGGCGGGATGCCGCTCGTACCGGCCCTGGTCAACGGCCACACGCACGCCGCGATGACCCTGTTCCGCGGCCGCGGCGGCGACCTGCCGCTGATGCGCTGGCTGCGGGAGAGGATCTGGCCGGTCGAGGCCAGGCTCGAGCCCGAGGACGTCTACTGGGGCACGCGGCTCGCCTGCGCGGAGATGATCCGCACCGGCACCGCCCGCTTCTGGGACATGTACTGGCAACCGGAGGCGACCGCGCGGGCGGTCGAGGACGCCGGCCTGCGCGCCCACATCGGCGGGCCGCTGTTCGACGCCGACGGGCGCACCGAGGAGACCAAGGCGCGCGTACTGTGCGAGCTCGACGCGCTGGCCGGTCGCGGCCCGCGGATCGAGGTCTCGCTCGCCCCGCACTCGATCTACACCTGCAGCGAGGGTCTGCTGCGCTGGGCCGCCGAGACGGCCGCCGAGCGCGAGATCGCCTTCCACACCCACCTCTCGGAGACCGAGCAGGAGGTCGACGACTGCCTCGCCGCGCACGGCGCGCGGCCCGCCGCCTATCTCGACCGGCTCGGCGCCCTCGGCGAGCGCAGCGTGCTCGCGCACGGCGTCTGGCTCGACGAGGCGGAGCTGGAGACGATCGCGGCGCGCGGCGCGACCGTCGTCGCCAACCCGGCGGCGAACATGAAGCTCGCCGTCGGCGGCGTCCTGCCCTACCCGGCCGTGCGGCGCGCCGGGGTCGCGGTCGGGCTCGGCACCGACGGCGCCGGCTCCAACGACGCGCTCGACCTGCTCGCCGAGCTGAAGCTGTTCGCGCTCTCCCAGCGCCACGCGGCCGGCGACGCGGCTGCCGCCCCCGCCCCGGAGGCGCTGGCGATCGCCTGCGGCGCCAGCGCCCCGGCCCTGCGCGATCACTCCCTGCCGGGCCCGGTGGCGACGGCGGCCGAGCTGCTCGTCCCCGGCGCCCCCGCCGACTTCCTGCTGCTGCGCGGCGACGGCCCCGAGCTCGGCCTCGGCGAGCTCGCCTCCGACCTCGTCTACGCGGCGAGCGGCTCGGTCGTCGACACGACCGTCGTCGCCGGCCGCGCGCTGATGCGCGGCGGCGTCGTCGAGGGCGTCGAGGAGATCGTCGCGCGCGCCGCCGAGCGCGCCGATCGGCTGGGAATCCGGTGATGGCCGCCGACGTGCTGAGCGAGGTCGCCCAGGGGCTGAAGCAGTCGCTGCTGATGGCCTACGAGGTCTGGTGGGCGCTGGTGCTCGGCTTCTTCATCTCGGCGATCGTCCAGGCCTGGGTGCCGAGCGCGCGCATCCAGGCGGGCCTCTCGGGGCGCGGGCCGAAGCCGGTGACGCTGGCCTCGGCGCTCGGCGCCGCCTCCTCGTCCTGCTCCTACGCGGCGATCTCGATCGCCCGCTCGCTGCTCGCCAAAGGCGCCTCGGCGACCACCGCGCTGGCCTTCCAGTTCGCCTCGACCAACCTGGTCTGGGAGCTCGGGCTCGTGCTCTGGGTGCTGATCGGCTGGCAGTTCGCGCTCGCCGAGTACGTCGGCGGCATCGTGCTGATCGTGCTGATGGCGGCGCTGCTGCGGGCCTTCGTCTCGCCGCGGCTGGAAGAGCGGGCGCGCCGCAACGCCCAGGAGGCACAGGGAGAAGGCGGCCACGACCACGGCTGCCACGCGCACGGCGGCGGAGACGGCGAGGGCGAGGAGGAGCGCTTCGACCTGCGCCGCCGGGTCGGCTCGCGCGACTCCTGGACGGAAGTCGCCGGCAACTTCCTCGCCGACTGGTCGATGCTGTGGAAGGAGATCACGATCGGCTTCCTGCTCGCCGGGTTCATCGGCCTGCTCGGCAACGACTTCTTCAACTTCCTCTTCATCACCGACGCGCCGGCGCCGATCCGCACGATCGAGAACGTGCTGGTCGGGCCGCTGATCGCGATCCTCAGCTTCGTCTGCTCGGTCGGCAACGTTCCGCTGGCGGCGGTGCTCTGGTCCGGCGGGATCAGCTTCGCCGGCGTGATCGCCTTCATCTTCGCCGACCTGATCGTGCTGACGATCGTCGCCGCGTACATCAAGTTCTACGGCCGCCCGTTCGCGCTGCGGATCGTCGCCCTGATGTTCGTGACGATGGTGATCGCGGCGCTGCTCGTCGACCTGGTGTTCGGCTGGGCGGGGCTGGTCCCGACCGGCCCGCGCCCGACCCGCAACGACATCTTCGGCTCAATCGAGCTCGACTACAAGCTCTTCCTCAACATCCTCGGTTTGGGAATCTTCGCGGTCCTGGCGTGGCTGTCGCGCTCGCGGCGGGTATAGGCTCGCCCTGAGTGCCTTCGCCTGAGGTCACTTCCCAAGGCTCGTCCGACGCCTCCGCGGTCCGCTACGAGAGGGCGACCAAGCGCTACGAGGGCTCGGCGGAGCCGGCGGTCGACGAGCTCGACCTCGAGGTCGCGGCGGGCGAGGTCTGCGTGCTCGTCGGCCCCTCCGGCTGCGGCAAGACGACCGCGATGCGGCTGGTCAACCGCACGGTCGAGCTGAGCGCCGGCGACGTGAAGATCGGCGGCTCCTCGGTGCGCGAGCGCGACCCGGCGCGGCTGCGCCGCGAGATCGGCTACGTGATCCAGCAGATCGGCCTCTTCCCGCACCGCACGATCGCCGAGAACGTCGGCACCGTTCCACGGCTGCTCGGCTGGGGACGGGAGCGGATCGACGCGCGCAGCGAGGAGCTGTTGGAGCTTGTCGGACTGGAGCCGGAGCTGGCGGGCCGCTACCCGGCGCAGCTCTCCGGCGGCCAGCAGCAGCGCGTCGGCGTCGCCCGGGCGCTCGCCGCCGACCCGCCGGTGATGCTGATGGACGAGCCGTTCGGGGCGATCGACCCGATCAACCGCGAGCGCCTGCAGAACGAGTTCCTGCGCCTGCAGGCGGAGATCCGCAAGACCGTCCTCTTCGTCACCCACGACATCGACGAGGCGATCAAGATGGGCGACCGGATCGCGGTGATGCGCAGGGGCGGCCGCGTCGCCCAGTACGCGACCCCGGCCGAGCTGCTGATGGACCCCGCCGACGAGTTCGTCGAGGACTTCGTCGGCGCCGACCGGGCGCTGAAGCGGCTGGCGCTGATGCGGGTCGCCGACATCGACCTCTGGGAGGCGCCGCTCGCCTTCGTCGGCCAGGCGACCGCCGAGGTGCGGGCGAAGCTCGCGGGCGCCGAGGTGCCCTACCCGCTGCTGGTCGACTCCGAGCGGCGGCCGCTGGGCTGGCTCTCCGAGCGCGACCTCGCGGCGGAGACCGTACCGGCGCGGCCCGACTCGCCGCTCGGCCCGCTGCTCGACCGCGACGACGTGATGCGCGACGCGCTCGCCGACCTGCTGCAGGGCGAGGCGCAGTACGCGGCGGTCGCCGACCGCGAGGGGCGGATCGCGGGGGTGCTCTCGATCGAGATCATCTCCGAGTTCCTCGGCTCGCCGGCGGCGAAGGCGGAGGAGCGGGGCGCGGCGGAGCGGCCGCGGTGAGCGTCGCCGGCCCGCTCGCGTCGCTGCCGCTCGCCGCCGCCGGCGAAGTCGGCGAGGGCTTCTTCAAGGAACGCAGCTCCGACACCCTTCCCTGCCAGGCGACGGACAAGCTCTTCTGCTTCGACTGGGCGAAGGAAAACATCGGCAGCTTCGGCACGCCGACCCTGCAGCACCTCGAACTGGTCGCGATCTCCGTCGCCGCGGGCTTCGCGATCGCCTTCGCCCTGGCGCTGCTCGCGCACCGGCGCCGCTGGCTGCAGCCGCCGCTGCTGGCGGCGACCGGCGTCCTCTACACGGTGCCCAGCATCGCCTTCTTCTTCCTCCTGCTGCCGATCACCGGGCTCGGCCGCGACTCGGTGATCATCGCGCTCAGCGCCTACACGCTGCAGATCATCTACCGCAACACGCTCGCCGGCCTGGCCAACGTGCCCGACTCGGTGCGCGACGCGGCGCGCGGCATGGGGCTGACCGAGCGCCAGATCCTCTGGCGGGTCGAGCTGCCGCTGGCGACGCCGGAGATCGTCGCCGGCCTGCGCATCGCCACGGTCAGCACGGTCGCGATCGCCACCCTGGCGGTGCTCGCGAGCGGTGGCGGCCTCGGCGTCAAGTTCTACACCGGCGGCAACCTCACCTTCCTCACGAGCATCGTCATCGCCGGCGCCATCGCGATCGCGATGGCGCTCGCCTTCGACGTGGTGCTGCTCGGCATCCAGCGCCTGCTCACCCCCTGGCGCCGGGCGGCGAGCGGATGACCGGCGCGCTGCTCCCGCCGCTCGTCCCGGCCTCGTTCGGCGGCGCGGTCGAATTCATCCTCGAGCCGCAGAGCTCGAGCGTCACCGGCGGAGCCAAGGTCGGCGGACTCGACCAGGTGCTCGAACTGACCGTCAACCAGCTCGAGCTGACCCTGCTGGCCCTGGCCGTCTCGATGCTCGTCGCGCTGCCGCTCGGCCTCTACCTCGGGCACCGCGGAACCGGCGAGCTGCTCGCGATCGGGCTCGGCAACGCCGGCCGGGCGATCCCCGAGCTGGGGCTGATCGCCTTCATGGCGGCGGCGATCGGCGTCGGCTGGCGCAACATCGTCATCGCCCTGGCGGTGCTCGGCGTCCCGCCGATCCTCACCAACGCCTTCGTCGGCATCCGCCAGGTCGACCGGGCGCCGGTCGACGCGGCGCGCGGGATGGGGATGAGCGAGCTGGCGATCCTGCTGCGCGTCGAGCTGCCGCTCGCGATCCCGACCGTGATGGCCGGGATCCGCGGCGCGACGATCGCGATCGTCGCCACCGCGACGATCGCGCCGCTGGCCGGCGTGCTGACGCTCGGCGACTTCATCATCAACCGCAACGTCTACGGCCCCGACGGGCTGCTCGCCGGGGCGATCCTCGTCGCGCTGCTCGCTCTGGCGCTGGAGTTCGCGCTCGCCGCCCTGCAGCGGGCGCTGACCTCGAAGGGCTTGAAGGTGAGCGCCGCCTGACGCGGTATGTGTCCACACGTCCATGCAACCACGAGAGAGGAACCTCCAGTGAGAAGAACGACCAACGGTGCGCGGGCCGCGGCAGCGCTGCTCCTCGCACTGCTCCTCAGCCTCGGCGTCGCCGCCTGCGGCTCCAGCGACGAAGAAGGCACCGGCGAAGAAGAAGGCGCCGGGGCGATCGTCTCCAACCCCGAAAACGCGAAGGTGAGCCTGACGATCGGCTCGAAGAACTTCCCCGAACAGGAAATCCTCGGGGAAATCTACGCGCAGGCGCTGGAAGCGGCCGGCTACACGGTTGAGAGCGCGCTCAACCTGGGCTCCGAAACCGTCGCCCACAAGGCCGTGCAGACCGGGCAGATCTCCGGCTACCCGGAGTACGCGAGCACGGCGCTGACGTCGTTCTTCGAAGTCGAACCGGAAGAAGTGCCGGCCGAAGCGCAGGCCGCGTACGAAAAGGCGCGGGAAGAATTCGAAAAGGAAGGGCTGACCTCGTTCCCGCCGACGCCGTTCGCCAGCGCCAACGCGGTCGGCACGCTGAAGACGACCGCCGAAGAACGGAACCTGAAGACGATCTCCGACCTCGAAGGACAGTCGGAAGAAATGACGCTCGCGGGCTCGCCCGAGTGCCGCCAGCGGATCGACTGCCTGGCCGGGCTCGAAAAGTACTACGGCCTCGAGTTCAAGTCGTTCACCCCGGTCGACATCGGCCTGCGCTACACGGTGCTGGAAAAGGGCCAGGACGAACTCTCGATCCTGTTCACGACCGACCCGCAGCTCGCGGCCGAGAAGGACAAGTTCGTGATCCTCGAAGACGACAAGGAAGTCTTCCCGGCGGGCAACGTCGTCTTCGTCAGCAAGCAGTCGACGGTCGAAGAAGCCGGGCCGGACTACGAAAAGACGATCGTGCAGGTGCAGAAGGGCCTGACGCTGCCGGTCATGCAGGAGCTCGACGCCCGGGTCGAACTCGAAAAGCAGTCGCCCGCCAAGGCGGCCGCCGCCTACCTGAAGGAAGCCGGCTACACCGGCTGAGCCGGGGCCGAAGACACCCCTGACGAGGTGTCCGTTCGCTGTTTGTCGCCCTCAGCGCGACAAACAGCGAACGCCCTCGTCTCCATCCTCGGAAACGACGCCCGCGCGGCCCAGGCGGCGGCCAGGCCCGCGACGCCGGCGAGGACCAGGGCGACGCGCGGGTCGTAGGCTTCGGATAGCCAGCCGCTGAGCGGGCCGCCGATCGGCGTCGAGCCGAGGAAGACGACCGAGTAGAGCGCCATCACGCGGCCGCGCATCGCCGGCTCGACCGCCAGCTGCAGGCTCGAGTTGACGCCGGCGGCGAAGGTGACGGCGGCGGCGCCGAGCAGCGCCAGCACCGGGATCTCCAGCGCCAACGCCGGCATCGCCGCGGCGAGCAGCGCGGTGAGCCCGAAGGCGAGCGCCGCGGCGGCGATCAGCCGCGGGCCGGCGCGCCCGCGCGAGCCGACGAGCAGCGCGCCGGCGACCGAGCCGACGCCCATCGCGCTGACCAGGGTCGCGTAGGCGCCCGCGCCGCCTTCGAAGCTGAAGGTGGCGAGCAGCGGCAGGACGACCTGGAAGTTGAAGCCGAAGGTGCCGACCAGCGCCATCAGCGCGAGTGGGATCGCGAGCTGCGGCGTGCGGCGCACGTAGCGCAGCCCGGCGCGGATCGCGCCCGGCTCGCGGCCGCCGGTCGGGGCGGCGTGCAGCCGCGCCGGGTCCATCGCCCAGAGCGCCGCGACCATCACGCCGAAGCTGGCGATGTTGACGGCGAAGCAGGGGACGACTCCGAGCGTCGCGATCAGCACCCCGGCCAGCGCCGGGCCGAGGATGCGGGCGGTCTGCACCAGCACGCTGTTGAGGCCGACCGCGTTGACCACGCGGTCGGGCCCGACCATCTCGATCACGAAGCTCTGCCGGGTCGGGTTGTCGACCGCGTTGACCGCGCCGCGCAGGAAGGCGGCGAGGTAGACCATCCAGGGCGCCACGACCCCGGCCGCGGCGACGGCGAGCAGGCCGGCCGCCGGCAGCGCCATCAGCAGCTGAGTAAGCATCAGCAGCCGGCGCTTGGCGAAGCGGTCGGCCAGCAGCCCGCCCCAGGCGCCGACCACCAGCATCGGCAGGAACTGCAGCGCCGTCGTCAGGCCGACCGCGAAGCCGCTGTGGGTGAGGCTGAGCACCAGCCACACCGAGGCGACCATCTGCATCCAGTTGCCCGACAGCGAGACGAGCTGGCCGACGAAGTAGAGGCGGTAGTTGCGGACCGAGAGCGACTCGAAGCTGCGCCTCACCGCGGCGCTCAACTCGTCACCCCGCGCTTCGCCGGCCGCTCGTCCTCGAGCATACACTCGAGGATCTCAGCGGCACGCGCGAGCGCGGCGACATCCTCTTCCGGGAGGTCGCGCATGCGGCGCGCCAGGTAGGCGTTCTTGCGCCCGCGCAGGCGACGCAGGCGCTCGCGTCCGGCCACGGTGACGCTGACTACGGCGCTGCGCCCGTCCTCGGGGTCGGGCGCCCGCTCGACCAGGCCGGCGTCGGCGAGCCCCCGCAGCGTGCGCGTCGCGGTCGGCCGCTTCACCCGCTCGACCTCCGCCAGCTCGCTCGGCGTCAGCGGCCCGTGCCGCTCGACCGTCGCCAGCGCCGCCGCCGCGGTCGGCGTCAGCTGCCCCGCCGCCCCCGCGGCCTCCTGCCGCAAGCGCCGCGAGGTCCGCACGATCGCCATCCGCAACCGCGCCGCGGTCTCGGTGAGCCTCGTGTCCGTCGCCTCCAAAATCATTAGCCTTGGTAATTAGTTTAGCAAACTACTCTCCCTCGCAAAGCGGCAGGGGCACAACAGGCGACTCGTGCTACACCCACCCTCCCTTTGTCACAACTTCTAAACAGAAGTGTCAAATGTGTGTGTCAATCGCCCTGATCCAGATTTTCTCACCCAATTTCACTGCTAGCGTCGCCGGCAGGAGGGTGTTGGGGACGGGTGTCCCCGGGCGACTGAGACTCGTCTGTCCGGCTAACCACTGGATCCGGTTCGATTCCGGCGCCCTCCGCATAGGCCGCGGAGCGGGTCGAAGGCTGGGGTGGTGCGTGCTAGCCTAGGAGCACGGTCTCAGTCGCTCGCGGGGTGGTTCCCCGCTTCACCCAGACTCGACCCGCTCCGGCGGGTCCTCAACGAAAGTGGTCGATCGGGGTCCGTTTGGACCTCGATCTCATTTGTAGGCAGATGAAGCGCGGCGTCGAAGTAGGCGCGGATGGACGCCGAGGGCGCAGCGGAGCCGGTCGAGTACGGGCCGGGGATGGACGCGCGCAGCGCGCGGATCGCGCGGCTGCTGAATCCGCCGATGCTGCTCGCCTCGGCGCTGACGATCCCGGCCGTGGCGATCAACGAGTCGCATCCCGGCGGCGCGCTGGAGGCGACCGCCAACGTGCTCAACTGGGTGATCTGGCTCGCCTTCCTGGTCGAGCTCGTGGTGATGCTCGCGGTCGTGCCGCGGCGGCTCACCTGGCTCAAGCACCACCCGCTCGACCTGGTCATCGTCTTCTTCACGCCGCCGCTGCTGCCGCCGGGGCTGCAGGCCCTGCGCGTGCTGCGGCTGTTGCGCCTGCTGCGGCTGTTGCGACTCGCCCAGCTCTCGCGCCAGGTCTTCTCGCTGCGCGGCCTGCACTACGCGGCGCTGCTCGCGGTCCTCACCGTGATCGCCGGCGGCGCGCTCTTCGTCGGCTTCGAGAAGCAGAACCAGCACCTCAACGCCTGGGACGGGATCTACTGGGCGGTGACGACGATGACCACGGTCGGCTCGAACATCTACCCGACGACGACCGGCGGCCAGATCGTACAGGTCGCCGTCGTCCTCGTCGGCATCTCCTTCGTCGCCCTGCTGACCGGCGCGATCGCGCAGCGCTTCCTCGCCGGCGAACGCGCCCCCGACTGAACCCTCAGTCGCCGCCGACCTTGGCCTCGAGCTCGCGCACCACGTCGGGGTCGCGCAGCGTGGTCACGTCGCCCAGCGACCGGCCCTCGGCGATGTCGCGCAGCAGCCGGCGCATGATCTTGCCGGAGCGGGTCTTCGGCAGGTCAGCCGACCAGATCACCCGCTTCGGGCGGGCCAGTTTGCCGATCCGCCCGGCGACGTGCTCGGAGAGCTCGGCGACCATCGCCTCGTCGCCCTCGTGGTCGCCCTCGAGCGTGACGAAGGCGCAGATCGCCTGCCCGGTGTCGTCGTCGCTCTGGCCGATCACCGCCGCCTCGGCGACCCTCGGGTGGGAGACGATCGCCGACTCGACCTCCGCGGTCGAGAGCCGGTGCCCGGAGACGTTGACCACGTCGTCGATCCGCCCCAGCACCCAGAAGTAGCCGTCCTCGTCGCGCCGCGCCGCGTCGCCGACCAGGTAGGTGTCCCGGCCGAAGCGCGAGAAGTAGGTCTCGACGAAGCGCTCGCGCTCGCGGTACAGCGTGCGCAGCATGCCCGGCCAGGGGCGGCGCAGGACGAGCAGGCCCTCGGCGCCGGACTCGACCGGCTCGCCGTCCTCGCCGTAGACCGCGGCGTCGACGCCGGGCAGCGGCAGGGTCGCCGAGCCCGGCTTGGTGGCGACGATCCCCGGCAGCGGGGTGATGATGATGTGGCCGGTCTCCGTCTGCCACCAGGTGTCGACGATCGGGCAGCGCTCGCCGCCGACGACCTTGTGGTACCAGAGCCAGGCCTTCGGGTTGATCGGCTCGCCGACCGTGCCGAGCATGCGCAGGCTGGAGAGGTCGTGGCGCTCCGGGTACTCCACCCCCCATTTCATGCAGGCGCGGATCGCGGTCGGCGCGGTGTAGAGGATCGTCACCCCGTAGCGCTCGATCAGCTCCCACCAGATGTCCTTGTCCGGATAGTCGGGGGCGCCCTCGAACATCACGCTGGTGGTCGCGTTGGCGAGCGGGCCGTAGACGATGTAGGAGTGGCCGGTGACCCAGCCGACGTCGGCCGCGCACCAGTAGACGTCCTCATCCGGCTTCAGGTCGAAGACGTAGCGGTGGGTGAAGGCGACGCCGGTCAGGTAGCCGCCGGTGGTGTGCAGGATGCCCTTCGGCTTCGCGGTGGAGCCGGAGGTGTAGAGGATGTAGAGCGGGTCCTCGGCGTTCATCGGCTCCGGCGGGCACTCGGCCGCGGCGGCCGCCATCGCCTCGTCGAACCAGACGTCGCGGCCCTCCCGCATCTCGCACTCGGCGCCGCTGTGCCTGACGACGAAGACCGTCTCAATCGAGTCGACCCCGCCCATCACCTCGTCGACCCGCGCCTTGACCGGCGCGGTGCGGCCCTTGCGGCGCGCGCCGTCGACCGTGATCAGCGCCTTCGCCTCGGAGAACTCCATCCGCTCGCGCACCGCCTCGGCCGAGAAGCCGCCGAAGACGACGTTGTGCACGGCGCCGATCCGCGCGCAGGCGAGCATCGCGACGACGACCTGGGGGATCATCGGCAGGTAGATCCCGACCACGTCGCCCTTGCCGACGCCGTGGTCGCGCAGCGCGTTGGCGAAGCGCTGGGTGTCGGCGAGCAGCTCGGCGTAGGTGAGGTCGCGCTCCTCGCCCTCCTCGCCGCGCCAGTGATAGGCGACGCGGTCGCCGAGCCCGGCGGCGACGTGCCGGTCGAGGCAGTTGGCGGAGACGTTCAGCTCGCCGTCGGCGAACCACTTGAAGAACGGCGGGTCGGACTCGTCCAGCGCCTCGCTCGGCACGGTGTCCCAGTCGAGCAGCTCCCTCGCCTGGCGCAGCCACCAGGCCTGCGGGTCGGCCGCCGCCTCCTCGTAGACCCCCGGGTCGGCGAGCAGCGCCTTTCCGGCGAACCCTCCCGGCGGCTCGAAGCGCTCGACCTCGAGCAGCTCGGTCAACTCCCGCTCCAGCGACGTTTCCTCTTCGACTCCCATCGTGCTCCTTCCGTGGCCGCTACGCTTGGCTTGAGGCAAACGCTACCCCTTCGACGATCCGAGGCGAACCGAACCCATGCTCTTCAGACAGATCATCCACGAGGATCTCGGCTGCGCCTCCTACCTGGTCGGCGACCCGGACGCCGGCGTCGCCGCGATCGTCGACCCGCAGTGGGACATCGACCCCTACCTCAACCTGGCCCGCCTGCACGGGGTGCGGATCGAGCACGTGCTGGAGACTCACAACCACGCCGACCACGTCTCCGGGCACGGGCGGCTGGCGCGGGCGACCGGCGCGACGATCCACGTCAGCGAGCTGGCCGAGGCCGAGTACGAGCACGACCCGATCGCCGACGGCTGGACGCTCGACCTCGGCGAGGGCGTGACGATCGAGGCGATCCACACCCCCGGGCACCGGCCCGAGCACACCTCCTTCCTGCTGCGCGACGCCGAGCGCGGCGGCGACCCGGTCGCCGTGCTGAGCGGCGACTCGCTGTTCGTCGGCGACGTCGCCCGGCCCGACCTCGCGGTCGAGCCGCGCGAGGGCGCCGCCGGGATCTTCCGCTCGCTGCACGAGCGGCTGCTCTCGCTGCCCGACGAGGTCGAGGTCTGGCCGGGGCACCTCGGCGGCTCGCTCTGCGGCAGCTCCGGCATCGACCTCAAGACCTCCTCGACGATCGGCTTCGAGCGCCGCCACAACCGGGCGCTCGGCCTGAGCGACGAAGCCGAGTTCATCGAGGACGCGGTGGCGAGCATCGGCGAGCGCCCGCCCAACGTCGAGCACATCGTGGCGCTCAACCGCGGGCCCCTGGTCGAGTCGATCGGCGCGCCGGCGCCGCTGACGCCGCGGCGCTTCGAGGCGGCGATCGCGGCCGGCGCCTACGCGGTCGACTCGCGCACCAACGAGCAGTTCGACGAGGCCCACATACCCGGCGCGATCAGCGCCTCCGGCTACGACACCGGCTTCGCGACCAAGGTCGCCCAGGTCGTGCCGCCGGAGGGCGAGGTGGTCGTCGTCGCGGCCTCGGACGGCAACGAGCTCGAGGCGGCGGAGCTGCTCGCCGCGGTCGGCCTCGCGGTGCGCGGCTTTCTCAGCGGCGGGATGAGCGCCTGGCGGGCCGAGGAGCGGCCGGTGGAGCGGATCGAGCCGATCGGGCCCGGCGCCCTGGCCGAGCTGCTGGAGGGCGAGGAGCCGCCGCTGGTGCTCGACGTGCGCGGCGCCGCCGAGTACGAGGAAGGCCACATCGAGGGCTCGCTGCACATCCCCTACGGCGAGCTCGCCCGGCGGCTCGACGAGCTGCCCCGCGACCGCGCCCTGGCGACGATCTGCAAGGGCGGCAAACGCAGCGGCCTCGCGGCCTCGGTGCTGCAGCGCGAGGGCTTCGACCCGATTCACGTCGCCTACGGCGGGGTCGGGACGTGGCAGGAGGAAGGGCGGCCGGTCGAGTCCGGCGCCGTCGTCGCCTGATCGGTTGGGGCGTTGTCGGGAGGGGATACCGGTAGGGGTTCCACTTAACCTTTTTGAAGGTTCGTCGTAGGGCTGACGCCCTGGGCAGTCGACAAAAAGGTACAAGACGTTCCACCCCTACCGGTATCCCCTCTATCGGGTGACTGTTCAGGTCGCCGGCGCTCAGGGCACGGCGGCGTTGGGGAGCCAGGGGTCCCGCTCGGCCAGACGGCCGAGGACGTCGAGAATGTCGTGCCCCTGCTTGGCGGCGGTGCCGAGGTAGGAGC
>Ga0210110_1000009_pt1 | contig 116905 bp, 109 predicted proteins | sample China_Galinas_PW_2_FD_184865 | JGI IMG/M metagenome (GOLD analysis project Ga0210110, IMG submission 184865) | Wetland microbial communities from San Francisco Bay, California, USA, that impact long-term carbon sequestration - China_Galinas_PWB_D1... | ecosystem: Environmental > Aquatic >... | reverse complement strand
ACTCCGAGGAACGCCATCGCCGACAACAACTGCGGCCCGATCGACACCCAACCTCTTCCACGCTCACCGTCACCGGGGCGCTGGCGCCGGTTCGAGCGCGATTTCGGCGTTACTCACCGATCTAGGTCTGAGGGCCTCGCCCGCCCGCCGGCCCCGGCCTGACCGCTCGCTACGCGGCCTTCTGCGCGACGACCGCGATGTAGTAGAGCGGCTCGCCGTTGACCGAGACCCGGTGGCGGTAGCGGTGGCGCGCGTGCTCGACCAGCTCGCCGCTCTCGAAGAGCCGGTCGAGCAGGCGGGAGAAGCCGCTGGAGTCGCCGTTCTCGAGGAACTGGTCGCGGATGTTGAAGGCGACCCAGCCGCCCGGGGCGACGAGGTCGTAGGCGGCGCGGAAGGCGTCGGCGGGGATGTCGCCGAAGCCGAGCGCGGCCACGCAGGTCAGGCAGTTGAACCCGTGCCCCTCGAGCTCCTCGCGCAGGGCCGGGTCGAGCTCGGTCAGGTCGAGCGCGTGGTAGGCGTCATACAGCCCGGGCCGGTCCCGTTCCGCGGCCTCCTTGGCCTCCTCGAGCAGGTCGACGCCGACGATCTCCTCGGCGCCGATGCGCGCCAGCTCCTCGGCGACCATGCCGTTGCCGGCTCCGAGGTCGAAGGCGCGCAGCTCACTCGGGTCTTCGCCCTCCCGATCCAGGGTCTTGCCGAGCAGATCGACGACGACCTGGGGCGAGCGGCAGCTCAGCACCTCGGCGAAGATCCTTTCGTAGAGCCCCGGAACGGAGTAGATCTCGCCGTAGTCGTGACAGCGGAGGCGCCGGCGCTCGCCATCCTCCTCGATCTCGAAGAACTCCTCGTCCTGGTCGAGCCCAAATGCGCCCGCACGTGGCAGATGAACTTTGAGGTCTTCCTCAGATAGCGTGGACATGCGCTCCTCTTGTGTCGTTAAGCCGCCGGCGGCGACCCCAGCAAGTGCGTACCACGCCGTGACGGGCGGACGCGGACTACGCCCGGTCGACGCGACTCGAGTCAAGGCCGCCGAGCGTCGCGCAGGCTATCGAGATTCGACAAGGCATGCGCCGCCGCCTACCTCTACCCGGCCCTGGGCGGCCGGCAAACATCGCAGCACAGAGCCGTTTCCCTGGTGAATGACGAGCGGTCGCCCGAGCCGCGCGCAGAGGCCGATCGCGGCCGAGCCGGTCGCCTCGTCCTCGGCGATCCCGGCCTCGGGGACGAAGGACCGCGCCCGCACGGTTCCCGCCGCCTCGTCGATCCAGGCCCAGGCATACGTGTTGGTTTCCGCCGCCGCGGGGTCGAGCGCGCGCACCGCCGCCGGCGCGCCCAGCTCGCGGTACTCGAAGGGCGGCGCCCACTCGGGTCGCGCTGCCACATAGGTGTCGCGGCCGGCGCGGCGCACGGCGACCTCGCCCGCCGGCGTGCGCAGCGCGTCGACGGGGGAGCCTTCCCGCGCCAGCAGCCAGGCGGCGCCGACGGTCGGATGCCCGGCGAACGGCAGCTCGACCAGCGGCGTGTGGATGCGGACCCGGCCCTCGGCCCGGTCGTCGACGAAGACCGTCTCGCTGAAGCCGAGCTCCGCCGCGACCTCCTGGCGCCGCGCCTCCGGCACCTCGCGCCCGTCGAGGAAGACGCCCAGCGGATTGCCCCACTCGCCGTCCTCGTTGACGAAGACCCGCAGCACGCGCAGACTCGACATCCACCGAGCTTAGAGTCCATCCGAAAACCCCCGCGCACGTCTGGCGGCGGCGGACGCTGCGCGTTGCTGCGTCCTCGGTCGGCCAAATAGCGCTGCTATTCGGCCTCCCTGCGTCCTTGCCCCGCTTGGTCCGGCGCGCGCCAGCCGCTACACGCGGGTTCTCGGATGGACTCTTAGCCCTGCGCGTGCGCCTTCAGGCGGGCACCGGGGGCGGAGACTCCTCCGCGAGGTCGGCGGCGAGCGCCTCGACGACGCGCGGGTCGAACTGGCTGCCGCTGTTGCGGCGCAGCTCCTCCAGCGCGTCGCCGGCGTCGACCGGCGAACGGCGCGGCCGTGGCTCGGTCATCGCGGCGAAGGCCACCGCGACGGCGATCACGCGCGCGCCGAGGGGTATCGACTCGCCGGCCAGCCCGTCCGGATAGCCGCCGCCGTCGAAGCGCTCGGCGCTGGCGCGGACCAGGCCGGCGACCGTGGCGAGCCCGGGCGCCGCGCCGACGATCCGCGCGCCCTCCGCGGTGTGGCTGCGGACCAGCGCCCGCTCGCCTTCGTCGAGCTTCTCCTTCTCCAGCACCCTGTCGGGCACCGCGAGCAGGCCGACGGCCTGCAGCTCCGCGGCGAGGGCGATGTCGTCGATCTCCTCGCGCTCCAGCCCGAGGCGGCGCGCCAGCGAGATCGCCCGGTAGGCCGTCACCCGTTGTTTCCCGCGGATCTCGGGGCGGCGCGCGTCGAGCGCCGCCATCAGCACGGCGTGCGCCTGGCGCCGCGCCGAGCGATGACGCCGCTGCCGGTGCGCGGCGAGCCGCCGGCCCGCGAGCTGGAGGGCCGCTTCCGGATCCGCCGCCTCGCCGGGGATCGTCACCTCCCCGTAGGAGCGGCCGGCCAGAGCTTCGGCCTCCTCGTCCTGCGCGCCGGTCGTCGCCAGAACCACCTCGGCAGGCTGCCGGTCGCCGATCGGGACGAGGACCGCGAGCCTGCCGGCGGCGACGCGGTAGGCGATCCCACCGAGCGGAAGGACCGCGTCGGCGAGGCGCCGCGCCGCCCGCCGCAGCACCTCGTCGCCGGCCCGGTAGCCGAGCCTGTCGTTGTGCTCCTCGAGGCCTTCGAGCTCAAGCAGGACGAGCACCCAGCCGCCCGCCGGGGCCACCGCCGCGGCGGCGATGTCGGCTTCCAGGCTGACGCGGTTGCGAAGCCCCGTGACGCGGTCGTTGACGGCGTCGCGACGTTGCCGCGCCAGCTCACGGGACTGCCGCCGGTTCGTTTCCAGCATCCGCGCGAAGACGGTCACGATCAACCCAAGGGTGAGCCAGAAGACGAGCGCCGGCACCCGCTGGTTGAGATGGTCGTAGACGAGCAGCGCGATGCTCACCAGGGCGAAGAGCAGCGGCCCGACGATCGAGCGCCAGCCACTCGGCCCCAGCACGGCGTTCCAGGCTGAACGAATCGCACTCACGCTTCTCATATCGGCATATGCGCGGTTTCGCGCAAGCCCGCCGACCGATCCGCCGCCGAGCGCGGGTCTACCGCACCGTGCAGTCGCGGGTCAGCGTGGTGACGATCCGCTTGCCGCCGGAGAAGAGAAACGTGCCGCGGGTGAACGAGAAGATCGCCCCGGGGAAGCCCCGCGGCGCCGCGCAGCGGGCGCTGAGGAAGCTGTACTCGCGGCCGCGGTACCGGTAGCGGCGCCGGAAGACGAGCGAGACGTCGGTGACGTAGCCGAGGTCGGAGGCGAGCCGCGGCACCGCAGTCGAGAGCTCGGTGCCGAACTTGCCGCGCTTCGGGTGGCGGACGGTGAAGGGGAGAACGATCGTCACGTTGGCCGGTTGGGACGCGTAGACGTGCAGGAGCACCGTCGGACGCCCGTGCGAGCGGCCGTTGAAGGCGAGCATCCGGCCGTGCACCGGCGACGGCTCGCGGCCCTGGAATTCGAGGTTCGCGTCGAAGCCGCCGTGCCCGACCAGGGCGCCCCGGCAGCGCCGCAGCGCGGTCGCCGAGTTCGTCGACTCGAGCTCCGCCGCGCGGCAGACCGGCAGGCCCCGGGTGGTGATGCGGCCGTAGCGGTTGACGCCGAAGGAGATCCGCCGCAGCCGCGGCGGGGCGCCGCCGCCGGTGGTCTTTATCGCCGTGTTCAGGTGGACGGTGACCGGCACGTCGCGGTCGCGCGGCAGCGAGCGGGGGGCGAAGCCGCCGCCGAACTTGATGAAGAGGCCGTCGCCGCCGAAGACCTCGGCGCGCGCAACCGTGGCGCCCGCGAGCGCCAGGCACAGCATCGCCCCAAGCAGAGTCCGCCTCACAGGGAGATTCTAGGCTCGGGCCCCGCCCGCTCGGTGGGGCTTCGGTTAAGGGTCCGAGCCCTACTTGGCCAGCACGCCCGACATCGCCCTGAGGCCGACGTCCATGCCGCGCCAGAAGGCGCCGCCGTGGAAGGGCTCGCCGCGGCTGAAGCGCCAGGGGACCGAGTGGCCGAGCATCTTCTTGCCGGCGCGCCAGAGCTTCGAGCTGCCGACCCGGTACTCGCCGTCGGCGTCGGGGCGAACCTCGACCGGGCTCGCCGGGTCGCCGGTCAGGCGCAGCGGCACCTGCGCGAACGTCGCCTTGTCGAACTGCTCCATCACGCACATGCTGACCGGGTCGAAGTCGAGCTCGGGCTCCGTGCCGAGCAGCTCGGCCGCCAGGTGGGAGGCCGCCGCGTCGGCCTGCAGGAAGGCGAGGAAGGCCTGCTTGACCGGGAAGTCGCCGGCGTCGCCGACGGCGAAGATCTCGGGATGGCCGAGCAGCCGGCGGCTGCCCAGCTCGGTCGCGAGGAAGCCGCGGTCGTCGGCCTCGAGGCCGGGGAACGGGGTGGAGGCGATGTACGGCGGGAAGGCGACCAGCAGGTCGTAGCCGAGCTGCTCGCCGTTGGCGTAGGAGACGGCGTCGGGGTCGACCCGCTCGACCGCCCAGCCGGTGTGCCCGGCGATTCCGCGCCGCTCGAACTCCGCCGCGGCGACCTCGTGCAGGCGCGGGCCGAAGGCCTGGATGTAGCTGCGCTCGAAGGTCGTCCAGCCGATCTCGACGCTCTCGCGAACGCCGTTGCGGCGCAGCCAGGTGTCGAGCATCAGGACGATCTCGTACAGCGGCCCGGCGCACTTGTTGTTCGGCGGGACGACGAAGAGCACCCGCCGCCTGCCGCCTTCTCCGTCGCCGAGCAGCTTCTGGAACTCGGCGTGCAGCCGCAGCATGTCCGCGGGGGTCCAGGGGCTGACCCCGTGCTCGCCGAGGCCGGGGATCTCCGCCGCGCGCATGTCGGCGCCGGTGGCGACGACGAGGAAGTCGTAGGAGATCGAGCGCCCGTCGAGCTCCACCTTGCGCGCGTCGGGGTCGATCCCGTGCGCCTTCGCCTGGATCAGCTCGATGCCCTTGCGTGCCGCCGGCTTCGCCAGCGGCACCTTGAGCTTCTCCGGGTCCATGCCGAACGGCACGTAGATCGAGTTCGGTTTGAAGAGGAAGTGGTCGCTGTCGGAGACGAGCGTGATCTTCGCCCGCTCGCCCGCCAGCAGCCGCAGGTCGAAGGCGGCCTCGAGGCCGCCGAACCCACCGCCGAGGACAACAACGTGACCGCTGCTCATGGCCACAAGGTCGCAGCGGCGTCGCGATCCCGCATCCGCGTCAACCCGCGCACCGGGCTGCGGCAATGCACGGATGCGTCGAGCGCTACTCGCCCATCGCCTTGATCACCAGCCGCTTCGGCCGCCGGCCGTCGAACTTCATCGATCTCCTTTCTTGCTCGCTCCCACGCCCGCCACCCGTTCCGCCCGCTGCCGGGCTTCTCCGATCGCCTCGCGGGTGGTGGCGATCGCCTCTTCGGAGGCGGCCGCGAGGCCCTCGCTGGGCTTGCCGCCGACGATGTCGCGGAAGGCGTTCTTGAAGCGCTCCGTGTGGCGGTCGGGCTTGAAGCGCTCTTCCGCCGCCGCCTGCTTCTCCGGGCTGCGCTCGCCGTAGCGGCGCCGCGCCCAGGCCGAGCCCGGCTTGCCCAGCCGCGCCGCGCCGTAGATCGCGATCGGGAAGAGGAAGAAGCCGATCGCGCCGTGCAGGACGCGCTGCTTGAGGAAGCAGATCGCGACCAGGGAGAAGACCAGCGCCGCGCCGACGATGCTGGCGATCGTCTCCTCGACCGAGCTGGTGTCGAAGCTGAACGGGCTGAAGCCGAGCAGGATCAGCATCATCCCCGCCGCCGCGATCACGGTGGCGTCGATCGAGGAGCGTCCCTCCTCGGCCCAGTAGACATCGTCGAGGTAGACCCAGAGGGCGAACTCGTCGATCGTCAGGCCGGCGCCGACGCCGAAGGCGAAGGCGCAGAGCTCGGCGTAGGGGCTCTGGCCGAGCGCCATGAAGCCGAGCGCGCCGGCGATCATCATCGTCACGATCCCGAAGACGAGGTGGTGCAGGTGCACGCCGCTGTCGCTGACCACGCTGCCCGGCCACCAGGGCACCTTCGGGCTGCGCATCAATCGCGTGCTCATGCGGATGAAGGCGAAGGAGAGGATGAAGCCGGCGAGCACCAGGAAGAGCCCCTGCTTCTCGTTGGCGAGGATCTGGTCGTTCCAGAAGTCGCTGAGGATGGAAGCGAAGGTCATCGGCTCGGATGCGAGTGTAGTCGCGGGCCGCTGCCCTCCTTCTCGCGGATCAGGTCGACGGCGAGCAGCACGCAGGCGATCGAGACGAACGGCGTGGCGACGATGTTGGAGAGCGACTCGGCCAGCCAGTCCGCCCACACGCTGTGGCCGAGCAGCGCCTGGGAGAGCTCGTCGGCGAGCGCGCCGAACCCCTCGCTGAGGATCTCCAGCGGCGCCAGCACCGCGAAGACCAGCCAGAAGCGGCCGCGCACGAGGCGGGCGCTGCGCGCCAGCGCCTCGCCGGCGCCGCGGCGTTCGATCTCGACCACGGCGCCGGCCAGGCCGAGGAAGACGAAGGCGAGCACGCCGGGGAGGACGAGCAGCGCCAGCCCGATCGCGACGGCGAAGGCGTAGACCAGGTCGACGGCGATCAGCCGGCCGTAGGCGAGCCGCCTGGCGATCTCCCGCGGCCGCGGCGGCCCGCCCGGCTCGCCCTCGTGGGTGAGCGAGACGGCGACGACGCCGCTGAAGAAAATCTCGCCGAACAGCGAGGTGCCGATCAGCGCCAGGACGAGGGCCAGGACGCCGAGCACGGCCAGGCCGCTGCCGAGGTCGAGCGAGTCGACCTCGATGTGGACGGGAATCGCGCTGAGCAACCCCAGCGGGACGAAGACGACGCAGGCGAGCGGCAGCAGCAGGCGCGCCCAGGACCTGTAGACGCTCCAGAGCTGCGCGTACACGGCGCGGACGCCGAGCCCGGCGCCCATCTAGCGTCGCCGCCGTCCCGAGGGCCGCCGCCCGCGCTGCTCGAGCTTCGACTGCGAGGACTGCGACGCGGGCACCCGCTTCAGCTCGCGCAGGTCCGGCTCCAGCAGCTCTTCGGCGCAGCGCCGGTGCCAGTGGTGGTGTTCGGTGCCGCCGAGCCGCAGCACGTACTGGACCACGGTGTGCTCGCTGCCGATCGGGATGTCGCCGTGGCAGCCGGGGCAGCGGTAGAGCTTCTGGCCGAAGCTGCGGATCAGCCAGACCTCGTTGCCTTCGTCGTCGTAGCCGCGCAGGCTCCAGCGCTTGCTGGGCCCGCCGCCGCTCATCGCCGCGAGAGCCAGGCGAAGCCGGCGGCCATCGCCACGTTGGCGACGCCGGCCAGCCGCAGGCCGAGCCTGGCGCCGGGACGGGAGACGGCCGGCGATCTCGCCCAGAGCGCGTCGGTGGCGATCTCGGTGCCGCGCAGCCAGGCCAGCGCCCACCAGTCGCGCGGCTCGCCGCGGCGCTCGGCGACCGCGTGGGCGGCGGCGAAGGTCAGCCAGATCGGGCCGCAGCGGCGGAACAGATGGGCGGCGTCGGGCGAGGGCTCGTCGTGTCCAAGCGCCCGCAGGGTCGCCCCGGGCGCGGCGATCGCGGCCGAGCCGAGCGCCAGGTCGAAGGCGATCATGTTGCGGTTGGTGAGGCGAAGGGCCTGCTCAAGAGTCATTTCCAGTCCCCATCCAACCAGATCGGAAGGGAAAGCACGGGGATCGGCGAAAGAGGCCGCCGTGAGCAAGACCGCAACGAAATCACCCCAGCTCAAGAGCCTGTCCGACTACATCCAGGAGCGCTTCGACGAGTTCTCGCGCTCGCAGAAAGACGTCGCGCGCTACATCGTCGACCACCTCGACGAGGCAGCCTTCCTCACCGCCGAGGAGCTGGCCAGGAGAGCGAGCACCTCCTCATCGACGGTGGTGCGCTTCTCCCAGGCCCTCGGCTTCGAGGGCTACCCCGAGCTGCAGCAGGCGGCGATCGAGGAGTACCGCAACGCGACGGTCTCCGGCGGCGCCGCGCCGAGCGCCGGCGGCGCCGCGCTGTTCTCATTCGACCACTCCGAGCTCGAGGGCTCGCTGGGCGCCGACTACTCGAACCTCGAGGAAACCGCGCGCAACCTGACCCGCGAGCAGGTCGAGGGCGCCGTCGCCGCGCTGGCCGAGGCGCAGCGGGTGGTGATCGTCGGGGTCGACCAGATGGCCTTCTTCGCCAGCTACTTCCGGCACATGCTCAGCCTGCTCGACATCCGCGCCGAAATCGTCGCCAGCACCGGCGGCGAGTCGTTGCAGCGGCTCGGGCGGATCGACGAGGAGACGCTGGTGATCGTGCTCTCCTGCGGCCGCGCCCACCCGCTGCTGCTGCGGGCGATGAAGCTGGCGCTGCACCGCCGCGCGCGCACGCTGGCCGTCTCCGACGCCTCGATGTCCGAGGTCGGCGAGCACGCCGAGCAGACGCTCTACTTCTCCTCCAACAGCCCCTCCTTCGCCCGCTCCAACACGGCGCTGATGGCGCTGATCCAGGGGCTGGCGCACGGTCTCTACGCGAGGGACGAAGCGGCGCACAAAGACCGCATCAGGGCCTACAAACTGAAGTGAGATAAACCGCCGCCTCCTCTGCTTCGCGTCCGGGGGTGGCGGCTGCGCGCCACATCGGCGCCGCTCGCGAAGAATCGGATCGTGACGCTCGCTAATTGGTTGGGTGGGGCGTCAGGTAATAATGCCGTCATGGCCGAGAGAGCTACGTTTCGGGTGAAGACCGGCCTCGCCGAGATGCTCAAGGGCGGGGTGATCATGGATGTGGTGACGCCGGAGCAGGCGCGGGTCGCCGAGGCGGCGGGCGCCTGCGCGGTGATGGCGCTGGAGCGCGTGCCGGCCGACATCCGCCGCGACGGCGGCGTCGCCCGCATGTCGGACCCGCAGATGATCCGGGGGATCCAGGAGGCGGTGACGATCCCGGTGATGGCGAAGGCGCGGATCGGCCACTTCGCCGAGGCCCAGGTCCTGCAGGCGCTCGAGGTCGACTACATCGACGAGTCCGAGGTGCTGACCCCGGCCGACGAGGTCAACCACATCGACAAGCTCGCCTTCGAGGCCCCCTTCGTCTGCGGCGCGACCAACCTCGGCGAGGCGCTGCGGCGGATCGGCGAGGGGGCGGCGATGATCCGCTCCAAGGGCGAGGCCGGGACCGGCAACGTGGTCGAGGCGGTGCGCCACATGCGCGAGATCGTCGGCGGGATCAAGCGGCTCGCCCAGCTCGGCCCGGAGGAGCTCTCCTCCGCGGCGAAAGAGCATCGCGCGCCGCTCGAAGTGGTGCACGAGGTGGCGGCGCAGGGCCGCCTGCCGGTGCCGCTCTTCTGCGCCGGCGGGATCGCCACGCCGGCCGACGCGGCGCTGATGATGCAGCTCGGCGCCGAGGGAAACTTCGTCGGCTCCGGGATCTTCAAGAGCGCCGACCCGGAGCGCCGCGCCCGCGCGATCGTCGAGGCCACCACGCATTTCGAGGACCCCGAGCGGGTCGCCGCCGCCTCGGAGGGGCTCGGCGAGGCGATGCCGGGGCTGGAGATCTCGGAGCTGGTCGCCGCCGACGCGCTGCTGCAGGACCGCGGTGCCTGAGCGGATCGGGGTCCTGGCGATCCAGGGCGGCTTCGAGCGTCACCTGGCGATGCTGCGCGGCCTCGGCGCCGAGGCCGTCGAGGTACGGCGCCCGGCGGACCTGATCGGCCTCGACGGCCTGGCGATCCCCGGCGGCGAGAGCACGACGATCGTCAAGGGGATCGAGTCGGCGGGGCTGGCGGAGCCGATCCGCGCCCACCACGAGGCCGGCCGGCCGGTCTTCGGCACCTGCGCCGGGATGATCGTCTGCGACGACGAGCACCTCGGCCTGCTCGACGTGACCGCCCGCCGCAACGCCTTCGGCCGCCAGCTGCAGAGCTTCGAGGCCGACCTGACGGTCGAGGGGATCGGCGCCGAGCCGCTGCGCGCGGTCTTCATCCGCGCGCCCTGGGTGGAGCGCCGCGGCCCCGGCGTGGACGTGCTGGCGACCTACGACGGGCACCCGGTCGCGGTGCGCGAGGGCTCCGTCCTGGCCTGCGCCTTCCACCCGGAGCTGACCGACGACTCCAGGCTGCACGCGCTGTTCATGGCAATGACGACGAGGGCGCGCGAAGCCGCGCCGGAGGGGGCGGGGACGTGAGAGACCCGAGAGCGGAAGGGCTGGCGAGGATCCTGGTCGGCTACTCGACCGAGGTGAAGGAGGGCGAGGTCGTCTCGATCGACGGCGACGGCGCCGCGGCGCCGCTGCTGCTGGCGGTCTACGAGGAGGTGCTGAAGGCGGGCGCCCACCCGATCGTGAACGTCTCGCTCGAGGGCCAGGGCGCCGCCTACTACCGGCACGCCTCCGACGCCCAGCTCGAATGGATCGCGCCGACCTCCGAGTGGCTGCTCGACAACGTCGACGTGCGGATTGCGGTCGGCGCCTCGAGCAACACGCGGGAGCTCTCCGGGGTGGCGCCGGAGCGACAGATGCGCCGCCAGCAGGCGACCGGCGAGCTGCTCGGGCGGGCGATGGAGCGCAGCGCGAAGGGCGAGTTCCGCTGGGTCTACACGCTCTTCCCGACCAACGCCTACGCCGCGGAGGCGGAGATGAGCCTCGCCGATTACGAGGACTTCTACTACGGCGCCTGCCTGGCCGACGACGACGACCCGCTGACCGCCTGGCAGCGCGCCTCGGCCGAGACCAAGCGGCTCGCCGAGTGGATCCAGGGCCACGAGGAGGTGCGCGTGACCGCGCCGGGGACGGACATCAGGATGGGGATCGCCGGGCGCACCTTCATCCCCTGCGACGGCCGCCACAACATGCCCGACGGCGAGTTCTTCACCGGCCCGGTCGAGGACTCGGTCGAGGGCGAGGTGAGCTTCCACCTGCCGGCGACGATCGGCGGCCGCGAGGTGGCCGGGGTGCGGCTGCGCTTCGAGGCCGGCAGGGTCGTCGACGCGAGCGCCGAGCGCGGCGAGGAGTACCTGATCGGCCTGCTGGACACCGACGACGGCGCGCGCCGGCTCGGCGAGCTGGGGATCGGCACCAACTACGCGATCGACCGCGGCACCCGCGAGGTGCTGCTCGACGAGAAGCTCGGCGGCACCGTGCACATGGCGGTCGGCAGGAGCTACCCGGAGTCGGGCGGCGTCAACGAGTCGGCCGTGCACACCGACCTGGTCTGCGACCTGCGCCTCGGCGGCAGGCTGGAAGTCGACGGCGAGGTGATGCAGGAAGACGGTAGGTTCCTTATATAGCGCCACCTCCTCCGCTTCGCGTCCGGGGGTGGCGCCTAACGGCCGTATCAGCGCCGCTCGCGGGAATCAGACTGTGACGCTCGCTAATTGGTTCTTCATTGCTTGGGCAACGGGGACCCGGCGAGCAGGAAGAACCAGGCGACGAAGACGGTGACGGCGAGCAGGACGGAGCCCATCATCACGGCCTCGACCACGGTGGTCGCGCCGGGGCCGCCGCCGGTGTCGCGCATGCTCTTCAGCCAGCTCGGCCGCATCGGCGCCAGGCGGTTGGTGCCGGTGACGTGCACGTAGAGGGCGTTGAGCCGGCCGATCAGCCAGGCGTCGAAGACGATCGTCAGCAGGATGCCGACGGCGACGAGCGCGTAGGGGCCCTCGGCCGGGAACTGCGTGTCGGCGACCTGCGAGCCGATCCAGATCCAGCCGACCGGGATCGCCGTCCACAGCGCCAGCGCGGCGAGCAGCATCGCGACGAAGATCGCGCTCGCGGTCATACCCCGGATCGGGCTGATCGCGCGCTGCTCGGTGGCCGTCTGCGGGCTCATCTCCCTGATTCATAGAATGGCAAACGCATGTCCGGACATTCCAAGTGGTCCTCGATCAAACACAAGAAGGGCGCGGCCGACGCCAAACGCGGCAAGCTCTTCACCAAGCTGGCACGGGCGATCACCGTCGCCGCGCGTGACGGCGGGCCCGACCCCGAGGGCAACGCGGCGCTGGCCACCGCGGTGCAGAAGGCGCGCGACGCCTCGATGCCCAAGGACAACATCCAGCGGGCGATCGACCGCGGCTCCGGCGTCGGCAGCGACGCGGCGGCGATCGAGCGGGTCGTCTTCGAGGGCTACGGACCGGGCGGCGCCGCGGTCCTGGTCGAGGCGCTGACCGACAACCGCAACCGCACCAGCGCCGAGGTGCGCCACGCCTTCAGCAAGCGCGGCGGCAGCCTCGGCGAGCCCGGCTCGGTCGCCTGGATCTTCGAGAAACGCGGCGTGCTCGCGGTCGACGGCGCCCGCTACGACGAGGACGACCTGATCGCCGCGATCGACGCCGGCGCCGACGACGTCAGCGAGGAGGACGAGCTGCTGCGCGTGCTCTGCGACCCGGCCACCCTCGCCGCCGTGCGCGAGGCGCTGGAGGGGGCCGGGGTCGAGATCCGCTCTGCCGAGGTCGCGATGGAGCCGAAGAGCACGGTCGAGGTGAAGGGCAACGACGCCAAGTCGCTGCTCGGCCTGATCGAAGACCTCGAAGAGGACGACGACGTCAACGAGGTCCACGCCAACTTCGACATCCCGGACGAGGTCCTCGCCAACTTCGCCTGAACCACCGCATCAGCGAGCATCACGATCTGATTCTTTGCGAGCGGGGTCGATACGGCGCATAGACGCCGCCCGCGGACGCGAAGCGGAGCAGGCGGCGTTTTGTGAAAGAGGCATCCGGGGCTTCTCCCAGAATCAGTTCCCATGCAAGTCGTGATGGGGATCGACCCGGGTGCGGCGAACCTCGGCTTCGGCGTCGTCCGGGTCGAAGGCGCCCGCATGGTCGCGCTCGACGGCGGCGTCGTGGAGACCGCGGCCGGAGTGCCGATGGAGCGGCGCCTGGAGCGGATCCACCGCGAGCTCAGCGAGCTGCTCGCCTGGCACGAGCCGGCGGCGATGGCGGTCGAGGACGTCTTCTTCGGCAAGAACGCGCAGACCGCGATGACCGTCGGCCGGGCCAGCGGCGTGGCGATGCTGGCCGCCGCCCAGGCCGGCGTCGAGTGCTTCTCCTACACGCCGCAGGCGATCAAGATGGCCGTCTGCGGCAGTGGCGCGGCCGGCAAGAAGCAGGTGCAGCGGATGGTCGGCACGCTGCTCGGCCTGCCCGAGCTGCCGACCCCCGACCACGCCGCCGATGCGCTCGCGGTGGCGATCTGCCACGGCGGCGGCGCCGGACACCGCGAGGCGGCGGCGCTGGCGCAGGGAGCGCGATGATCGCCGCGGTGCGGGGCGAGGTGATGGTGCGGCGGCCCGACCACGTCGTCGTCGACGCCGGCGGGGTCGGCTACCGGCTGACCGTCTCCTCGGAGACGCTGAAGGCCGTGCCGGCGACGGGCCGCGAGGCCTTCCTGCACGCCGAGCTGGTCTCGCGCGAGGACTCGCTGGCGCTCTTCGGCTTTGCCTCCGAGGAGGAGCGCGACCTCTTCTGCCAGCTGGTCTCGGTCAGCGGCGTCGGCCCGAAGGTGGCGATCGCGGTGCTCTCCGGCGGACCGGCGCGGGAGCTGCTGCGGGCGATCGCCGCCGGCGACGCCAAACGCTTCCAGGCGGCGCCCGGGATCGGCAAGCGGACCGCCGAGCGGATCATCGTCGAGCTGCGTGAGAAGGTCGCCGGCGCGATGGAGGAGGAGGTCCTGCTCGGCGCCGAGGGGGACGGCGACCCGCGGGCGCTCGCCCGCGACGGCCTGGTCAACCTCGGCTACGCGCCGCTGGAAGCCGAGCAGCTGCTCGAAGGGGTCGACGGCGGCGACGCCGAGCAGCTGCTGGCGCTGGCCTTGCGCAAGGCAGGCGGCGGGAGGAAGGCCGCGTGAGCGAGAAGCGGATCCGCACGCCGGGGATCGACGGCGAGGAGGTGGTTCCCGTGGACGCCGAGGTGCGGGTACACGACGCCCGCGCCGAGGCGCCCGACGAGGAACTCGACCGCTCGCTGCGGCCGCCGACGCTGACCGACTTCGTCAACCAGGAGCAGGTCACCGAGCAGCTCGGGATCTTCATCGAGGCGGCGCGCCGCCGCGGCGAGCCGCTCGACCACGTGCTGCTCGCCGGCCCTCCCGGCCTCGGCAAGACCTCGCTCGCCCACATCGTCGCCGCCGAGATGGAGGTGCCGCTGGTGCAGACCGCCGGCCCGGCGCTGGAGCGCAAGGCCGACGTCGCCTCCTTCCTCACCTCGCTGGAGCCGGGCAGCGTCTTCTTCGTCGACGAGATCCACCGGCTCGGCCGGGCGGTCGAGGAGACCCTCTACCCGGCGATGGAGGACGGCGAGCTGCCGGTCGTGCTCGGCCAGGGGGCCGGCGCCCGCACCGTCACCCTGCCGCTGCCGCCCTTCACCCTGGTCGGCGCGACCACCAGGGCGGGGCTGCTGACGACGCCGCTGCGCGACCGCTTCGGCGTCTGCCACCGGCTCGAGCACTACACGCCCGAGCACCTGGCGCTGATCGTCGAGCGCTCGGCCGGCATCCTCGAGGTCGAGGTCGACGCCGCTGGGGCGCGGGCGATCGCCGAGCGCTCGCGCGGCACCCCGCGGGTCGCCAACCGGCTGCTCAAGCGGGTGCGGGACTTCGCCCAGGTGAAGGGCGAGGGCCATGTCGACGCCGCCGTCGCGGCGGCCGGCCTGGAGATGCTCGAGGTCGACGCGGGCGGGCTCGACCGCAGCGACCGCAGCCTGCTGGAGACGATCGCCGAGAAGTTCTCCGGCGGCCCGGTGGGGCTCTCGACCCTCGCCGTGGCGATCGGCGAGGAGCAGGACACGATCGAGGACGTGCTCGAGCCGTACCTGCTCCAGCAGGGCTTGCTGAAGCGGACTCCGCGGGGTCGGGTGCTGACCGAGCGGGCCTACGACCACCTCGGCCTGGCGCCGCCCGAGCGAGCGCACAGCCTGTTCTGAGCGCACTCTCAGTAACCTGAGCCAGGGATGCCTTTCTTCATCTGCCCCAACTGCGGGAACAGGGAGTTGAGCAGCGACCGGACGGCGGGTTTCAGCACCCGCCCGAAGGGCTGCTCGAAATGCGGCTTCGGCTTCGTCTTCGAGCTGCTCGACGACTACTACCCGGCCCCCAACGCGGCCTTCTTCGTCTGCGACCAGGAGGCGCGGGTGATCGACGCCGGGCGCGGCAGCTTCGAGCTCACCGGGCTGACCGACGAGGACGTGATCGGCCGGCCGGTGAAGGAAGTCCTCGGCCTGCGCTGGATCGACAAGGGCGACGGCGGCAGGGAGGCGGACCGCGATGGCGACGGCGAGACCGACCCGATCGAGACCTCGCTCGAGTGGGGCGTGCGCTCGCTCGGGAAGAAGGTCTCCGTCAACGCCGAGGGCGACCTGCCGGCGGAGGCCGTCGCCGACGTGTTCCCGGCCTACGACGACGACGGCGGCCTGCTGATCGTGCTGACGCCGGAGGGATGAGGAGATGAAACGACGCCGCAACATCTTCGTCCTGCTCTTCGTCCTCGCGCTGATCGCGATCTCCGGGGTGGTGATCGCCAACCGCCAGACGCAGCTCGGGCTCGACCTGAAGGGCGGCGTGCAGCTCGTCCTGCAGGGCCGGCCGACCCCGCAGCAGCCGACGATCGACAGCGCCTCGATGGAACGGGCCGTGGACATCATCCGCTCGGGTTGCGACCAGCTCGGCGTCTCGGAGATCGAAGTCGCGCGGGTCGGCAACGACCAGATCCAGGTCGGCATCCCCGGCGCGACCAGCGTCGGCCAGGCGACCGAATGCGCGACCAAACCGGCGCGCCTGTACTTCTTCGACTGGGAACCGAACCTGATCGGGCGCGAGAAGGCGATCGGCGGCAACCCGGGGAGGGAACCGCCGAAAGGGCCGCTGAAAGAAGCGGAAAAGGAATGGAACGCCGCCGGGCGCAGCCCGTCGAAAGAAGAAAACGCGCAGCTGGTCTACGCCGGTGCCTACGCCAGCCAGTACAACGCGGCGAAGCTCGCCGCCGAACAGAAGCCGGTCCCGGACTGCGAAAACTGCAGCCAGCCGACCACCTACTACCTGTTCGGCAAGTCGCCGCCGCACAAGCTGATCGCCGGGCCGGCGTACAACAGGGAAGACCTCTACATCGACCCCAACGGGAAGAAGCGGCCGCGCGGCGTGGGCGAGGTCGTGAAGGTCCCGCAGGGGACGATCCTGATCGCCGAGAAGCCCCGCAACAGCAACGGGCAGACGATCGAAGACGCCAAGCCGGGGTGGTTCGCGTTCAGGGACGACCCGGCGCTCTCGGGCACCGAAATCACCAACCCGAAGGCCGAATCCCAGGAATTCGGCCCCGCCGTCACCTTCCAGTTCAGCGGCGGCGGCCGCAAGGCGTTCCAGGAAGTCACCCGGAAGATCGCCCAGCGCGGCCAGGCGCGGGCGGTCGGCCCGGCCTCCGGCGAACAGGCGGAAGCGCTCTCCGGCCGTTTCGCGGCGATCCTCGACAACGAAGTGGTGACGACGCCGATCATCAACTTCGCCGAAAACCCCGACGGGATCGACGGCCGCACGGGCGCCCAGATCTCCGGCGGCTTCAACAGCATCGGCGAGGCGCAGAACCTGGCCACCTACCTGCAGCGCGGCGCGCTGCCGATCAACCTCAACCTGATCAGCCAGAGCCAGGTCTCGGCGACGCTCGGCAGCGAAGCGCTGGACCAGGGGATCAAGGCGGGGATCATCGGCCTCTCCCTGGTCGTCATCTTCCTGCTCTTCTTCTACCGCTTCCTCGGGCTGATCGCGGCGCTGGCGCTGGGCGCCTACGGGGTGATCTTCTTCGCCCTGATCAAACTGATCCCGATCACGCTGACGCTGCCGGGGATCGCGGGCCTGATCCTGACGATCGGCGTCGCCGCCGACTCCAACATCGTGATCTTCGAGCGGATCAAGGAGGAGGTGCGCGCCGGCAGGCCGATGGCGAGCGCGATCGCGGCCGGCTACCGGCGCGGGATCGCGACGATCGTCGACGCGAACGTCGTCACCCTGCTGACGGCGTTCATCCTCTTCGTGCTCGCGACCGCCGGCGTCAAGGGCTTCGCCTTCACGCTCGGCGTCGGCACGATCGTCTCGCTGCTGACCGCGGTCGTCTTCACCCAGGCGCTGCTGCTCAGCATGAGCCGCTCGCGCCTGCTGCGCTCGCCCAGCGTGCTCGGCGCCGCCGGCGGGCAGCGGGTGCGCTGGCACTTCGACTTCATGGGCGCCAGCCGCTGGTTCTTCACCGCCTCGGGCGTGATCCTGATCGTCGGCGCGCTGGCGCTGGCGACCGACCAGCTGAACCTCGGGATCGACTTCGAGTCCGGCACCAGGGTCGAGGTGGCGCTGCAGAAGCCGACCGACGAGGAAGGCGTGCGCGAAGCGCTGGAGAAGGCGGGCATCTCGAGCGAGGAGGTGCAGCGCGAGAGCAACCCGGGCCTCGGCGACAACGCCTTCCTGATCCAGTCGAGCACGCTGAAGCCGAGCCAGATCAACGCGATGCAGCGCGAGCTCGACAGGGAGTTCGGGATCGCCGAAGACGGCTTCGACAGCACCAGCGTCGGGCCGACCTTCGGCGCCACCGTCGCCAACAGCGCCCGCAACGCGCTGATCTTCTCGATGCTCGTGATCTGCGCCTACATCGCCTTCCGCTTCGACCCCAAATTCGCCGTGCCCGTGCTGATCGCGCTGTTCCACGACGTGCTGATCACCGCCGGCGTCTACTCGTTGACCGGGAAAGAGGTGAGCAGCGGCACGGTCGCCGCCTTCCTGACGATTCTGGGCTACTCGCTGTACGACACGATCATCGTCTTCGACCGAATACGCGAGAACATGCCGCGGATGCCGCGGGCCGCGTTCTCGCAGATCGTCAACCGCTCGATGAGCGAGGTGCTGACCCGCTCGCTGGCGACCAGCTTCACCACGCTGCTCGCGGTCGTCTCGCTGCTCGTCTTCGGCGGCGCGACGCTGCAGGACTTCGCCTTCGCGATGCTGGTCGGGATCGTCTCCGGAACCTACTCGTCGATCTTCATCGCCTCGCCCGTGCTGACCGCCTGGAAGGAACGCGAGCAGGGCTTCGCGCGGCGCCGCGACCGGATCGCCGAGGTCGAGGGCACGGTGCCGGCCTTCGCCGACGACGTGGCGCTGGCGAGGCTGAGCGAGGACGACGAGACCGACGCCGAGCGGGCGGAGGAGCTAGCCGCGGTCGCGGTGGCGGAGCGCGGCGGCGACAACGGCGGCGACCCGGCGCCGGAGGCCAAGCAGCCGCGCTCGGAGGCCGAGCAGCCGGCCGAGGAGGAGCCGCCGGCGGCGGCCGGCGACCCCGAGGCCGAGCAGCGGCGCGAACGCAACGAGAAGCGCCGCGAACGGCGCAAGCAGCGGCGCAAACACGGGAGGAAGCGTTAGCCATGGCGCTCCTGGTCTGGTTCACGATGGGCATCGCCCTCTGGCACTTCACCGTCTTCCTGCCGGACCGCTTCTGGCAGGGGATCGTCGGCGCCTTCCTCGGCTCGGTGATCGGCGCGGTGCTCTTCGGCGCGATCGTCGAGCTGGCCTCCGGGCGGGGGCTCGGCAACACCGACGTGGTGACGGCGCTGACCGCGATCCCGGGTGTGGCGCTGGGCCTCGCGGTGGTCTGGTTCATCGGGATCCGCTCGGAACAGGCTCAGGCCTGAATTCGCCTGCATCTTGCGGTCTTTCCGGACCGCTTTGCCGCCGACTGCGCTCCTAGCTTGGAGGGATGTCGGAGGCACTGCTGGCTTACAGGGCGGAGCCCTACTCCTACGCGGAGGCGCGGGCCCTCGCCGACGAGCTCGGTCTGAGCGAGCCGGTCGCGGTGACCCTGGTGCGGCGCGGCTACCGGACTCCTGAGGAGGCGCGGGCGTTCCTCGCTGCCGAAGAGTCGCACCCGCCCGGGGCGTTCAAGTCGATGGGCGCGATCGTCGAGCTGGTGAGGACGGCGATCGACGCCGGCAGCCGGATCACGGTGCACGGCGACTTCGACGTCGACGGGGTCTGCGCGACGACGATCATGGTCAGCACGCTGCGCGAGCTCGGCGCGGAGGCCGACTGGCTGATCCCCGACCGGATCGCCGACGGCTACGGCCTGTGCGCTGAGAACGTCGAAAGGCTGGCCGAGCGTGGGACCGAGCTGCTGATCACGGTCGATTGTGGAATCACGTCGGTCGAGGAGGTGAAGCTGGCGAAGGAGCTCGGCATGGAGGTGGTCGTGACGGACCACCACCAGCCCGGGGACGCCCTGCCGGACTGCCCGATTCTGCACCCCGGTGTCGACGGGTATCCGTTCGAGGAGCTGTGTGGGACGGCGGTCGCCTGGAAGCTGTCGTGCGCGCTGCGGCCCTCCGACGATGACCTCGACCTGGTCGCCCTGGCCACGGTTGCCGATGTGGTGCCGCTGGTGGGGGAGAACCGGAGCCTGGTGCGGCGCGGGCTGAAGGAGGTCAAGCGGGCGCGCCGGCCGGGAGTCAGGGCGCTGCTGGAGGCGGCCAAATGCGAGCCCACGCAGCTCGACGAGGGGGATCTGGCTTTCAGGCTCGCCCCGCGGATCAACGCCGCGGGGCGGCTGTATCGCGCCGATGCGGGGGTGGAGCTGTTCTTGACCGACGACGAGGCTCGGGCGAAGGAGATCGCGGCGGAGCTGAGCCGGGCGAACAGCGAGCGGCGGGCGATCGAGCGGGAGGTGGATGCGGCGGCCGAGGCGGCGCGGCGGGAGCTGTCCGATGAGTTGCGCGAGGCGCCGGGGTTGGTGCTGGCGGGGGAGGGCTGGCATCCGGGGGTGATCGGCATCGTGGCTTCGCGGCTGGTGGAGCGGCATCACAAGCCCGTGGTCGTGATCTCGCTCGACGGCGAGGGGGGAGGGCGCGGCTCGGGGCGGAGCATCCCCGGCTTCGACCTGCTCGCGGGGCTGGAGGCGTGCGCCGAGCACCTCGAGGGCTTCGGCGGACACCGGGCCGCGGCCGGGCTGCAGCTGCGGGCCGAGAACGTCGAGGCCTTCCAGGCGGCCTTCGCGGCCCACGCGACCGCCGTGCTGGGGCCGGAGGATCTGCGGCGCACCGAGCGGATCGACGCCGTGGTCGGCGGTCCCGGGCTGGACCTGGAGCTGGCGGAAGAGCTGCAGCACCTGGCGCCCTTCGGCATGGGCAACCCGGGGGTGCGGCTGCTCGTGCCCTCGGCGCGGGTGCGCGACGTGCGCACGATGGGCGAAGGCAGGCACGCCCGCTTCAGCCTGCACAGCGGTTCCCACCGGGCGCTCGGCGTCGCCTTCGGCCGCGCCGGCCTCGGGGTCGGCGAGGACGACCCTGTCGACGCCGCGGTGCGGCTCGAGGTCAACCGCTGGAACGGCTCGGTCGAGCCCCGCCTCGTCCTGCGCGAGCTCTACCCGCGCGAGACGGTCGCCGCCGAAGCCGCCGACGGGGCCTGGTGGCGCCGCTTCGAGCGCGAGCTCGCCGCCGACCCCAGTGGCGACGGTCGTCATTTCAACCGCCATCCGAATGAAAAGGCGACCGCGGTCGGGGAGAGGGAGGTGGTGCGGCCGCGGAGCTCGCCTGCGGCGGTGGTCGGGGAGCTCGCCTCCGCCGGGGGCGGGGAGGTGCTGGCGGTGGTGGCCTGCGCGGAACGGCGGGCGGCGCTCGGCGGAGAGGGCGTGACGCTGGCGGATGCGGCCGTGCTGGAGGCCGAGCCGGAGCTGGCGCGGCGCTTCGAGCACGTGGTCTTCGTCGACCCGCCGCAGTTCGCCCACGTCGAGGAGCTGGCGAGCGCGGGGGAGGGTTATGTCCACCTGGCCTGGGGCGAGGCCGAGCACCGCTTCGCCCGCGCGATGCTCGACGAGCAGCTGGCACGCCGCGAGACGCTGGTCGCCGCGTTCCGCGACCTGCGCGACGCGGGCGCCGAGCTGGGCGGCGAGGAGCTGCTCGCGGCGCTGCGCGGCGGCGGGCGCTTCCGGCGCTCGCCCGTGACCGCCGCCCGCTGCCTGCGCGTGCTCGGCGAGCTCGAGCTGGTGCGGGGCGCGACCGAAGCGGGGGGCGGTCGCGTCGGGGTCGTATCCTCAGAGGGAACGGAACTGGAGCGCTCGGCGGCCTACCGCGCCTACGGCGCCCGTCACCAGGAGGCCCTGCGATACCTCGGACGACGAAAGAATCCCTAGAGCGGCACTCCCTCCTCGCGGACCTCTTCGCGGTGGTGGAGGAGTTCGACTCCGGCGCGGAGATCGACCGCGCCGCGCTCACCCGCGCCTTCGAGTTCGCCTGCGACCAGCACGCCGACCAGCGCCGCCAGTCGGGCGACGAGTTCATCACCCACCCGGTCGGCGTCGCCCAGATCTGCGCCGGCATGCGGCTCGACACCGAGACGCTCTGCGCGGCGCTGCTGCACGACACGGTCGAGGACACCAGCGCCAGCCTCGAGCAGATCGGCGCCGAGTTCGGCGAGGAGGTCGCCCAGTTGGTCGACGGCGTCACCAAGCTGACCGGGATGACCTTCGAGAGCCGCGACGAGCGGCAGGCCGAGAACTACCGCAAGATGATGGTGGCGATGGCCACCGACGTCAGGGTGATCCTGATCAAGCTGGCCGACCGCCTGCACAACATGCGCACGCTCGGCGCGCTGCCGAAGCAGAAGCAGACGGCGAAGGCGCGCGAGACGCTGGAGATCTACGCGCCGCTCGCCCACCGGCTGGGGATCCACGCGATCAAATGGGAGCTCGAGGACCTGGCGTTCGCGACCCTGCACCCGCGCAAGTACAGGGAGATCAAACAGCTCGTCGCCCAGCAGCGCGACGAGCGCGAGGCCTTCGTCAACGAGGCCGGCGAGTTCCTCGGCCGCGAGCTGGGCGACGTCGGGATCGAGGCCGAGATCTCCGGCCGCGCCAAGCACTTCTACTCGATCTACACGAAGATGACCAAGAAGGGGCGCGAGTTCAACGAGATCTTCGACCTCACCGCGATGCGGGTGATCGTCGGCTCGGTCAAGGACTGCTATGGCGCGATCGGCGTCATCCACTCGCTCTGGAAGCCGCTGCCCGGACGCTTCAAGGACTTCGTGGCGATGCCGAAGGCCAACATGTACCAGGCGCTGCACACGACGGTGATCGGGCCGGAGGGCAAGCCGCTGGAGATCCAGATCCGCACGCGCGAGATGCACGACCTGGCCGAGTACGGGATCGCCGCCCACGTCGCCTACAAAGAGGGCGGCGCGAGCGACCCGCGGCGCGAGAAGATGACCTGGCTGCGCCAGCTGGTCGAGGCCGAGGGCGAGCAGGACCCGACCGAGTTCCTCGAATCGCTCAAGGTCGACCTGTTCGAGGACGAGGTCTTCGTCTTCACCCCGAAGGGCGAGGTGAAGAACCTCTCGGCCGGCTCAACCCCGCTCGACTTCGCCTACGCCGTCCACACCGACGTCGGCCACCGCTGCGTCGGCGCCAAGGTCAACGGCAACATCGTGCCGCTGCACTACCAGCTGCGCTCCGGCGACATCGTCGAGGTGCTGACGGCGAAGCAGAACCGCGGCCCGTCGCGCGACTGGCTGAAGCTGGTGCGGACGAGCCGCGCCCGCAACAAGATCCGCGCCTTCTTCAAACAGGAACGGCGCGAGGACGCCGAGAAGAAGGGCCGCGACGCGCTCGAGGGGGCGCTGCGCAAGCGCGGCCTGCCGATGCAGAAGCTGGTGATGTCGCCACTGCTCGCGCAGGTGATCCGCGAGATGGGCTTCCACAAGGCGACCGAGTTCTACATCGCGCTCGGCCAGGGCAAGATCTCCACCAAGGCGGTCGCCAACAAGTTGATGCAGCGGCTGAAGGAGGGCGAGTCGGTCGAGGAGCAGCCGCCGATCGGGCTCGAGGGACCGCGCGAGGACGCGGCTCGGCGCACCAAGGAGGCCTCCAACTACGGCATCCGCGTGAAGGGCGCCAGCAACGTCGCCGTGCGGCTCGCCAAGTGCTGCCGTCCGGTGCCCGGCGACAGGATCGCCGGCTACGTCTCGCTCGGCCGCGGGATCACGATCCACCGCGCCGACTGCAAGAACGTCAAGGCCCTGAAAAAGTCGCCCGAACGCTTCGTCGACGTCGCCTGGGAGGGCGAGAACGAGTCCTCCTACCGGGTCGAGCTGCAGATCGACGCCTACGACCGCACGCGGCTGCTCGAGGACCTCTCGCGCACCTTCTCGGAGGCGGGGATCAACATCCTCGGCGCCAGCTGCATGACCAAGCACCCAATGGTGAAGAACCGCTTCGTGGTCGAGGTCGGCGACACCGAGCAGCTCAAGCAGTGCATCAGTCGCCTGCGAAACGTGGAGTCGGTATTCGACGCCTACCGGATAACCCCCGCCGGTGGCAGCGGCGGCTGATCAGGCGACGACCGTCAGCGCGCCAGGCTCGACCGCGAGCTCGAGGCGCGTGCGCTCGCCGATGTAGTCGCCGTCGACCTGGATCGGGAACGGCCGCGCGATGCCGTCCCCGGTCTCCGAGACCGAGGCGATCGTCGCCTCGCTGACGCCGCCGAAGTGCTCGATGCGCCGGTGGCGGGCGGCGGGGCGGCGCTCGCTGAACAGGCGCGGGATCAGGGTCGGCATGTCGCGCTGCGCGGCGCGCTGCAGCACGGCGAGCGCGAGCCTGCCGTCGTCGATCGCGACCCCCTCGCAGACGCGGATCGGGCGGCTGGAGAAGTAGGTGAACGGGTCCGAGTTCTGGGTCAGCGCGGTGACCCCCTCCGCGGCCTGGCCGTCGACCTCGACCCGCAGGCGCACGGGGTTGATCATGTACTGGCGGTAGAAGGCCGAGATCGCCGCCCAGCTGAAGTAGTAGGGGCCGGCGGTCGACTTGAGCCGCGGGTGCGCGTCGACCCGTTTGACGACGGTCGCGTCGATCCCGGCGCCGCAGGAGAAGACGAAGTGGCGGTCGTCGACCCGGCCGAGGTCGATCCGCCGCGGCTGCCACTCGTCGAGCAGCGCCAGCAGGTGCTCGGTCGCGTCGACGACGTCGTTGGGGATGCCCAGCGTGCGGCAGACGACGTTGGTCGAGCCGCCGGGGAGGACGGAGACCGGCACGTCGGTGCCGGCGAGCCCGTTGGCGACCTCGTTCAGCGTACCGTCGCCGCCGAAGGCGACGACCAGGTCGTAGCCGTGGTCGCGCACCTCGCGCCCGATCTCGGTCGCGTGGTTCTGCGCCTCGGTTGCCACCGTCTCGACCTCGTAGCGCCCCTGCAGCGCGTAGACGACGAGGTTCTTCAGCCGGTCGGAGACCGTCGTCGCGTACGGATTGACGATCAGCAGCATCCGCTTCTTGGCGCTGCGCCTACCCGGTCGTCTCATACCTGACCACGTCGTCGTCGTGGACTTCGCGCACGCGGCCCTCGTTGAGCAGCAGGTCGGCGTGGCCGATCACCTCCGAGAGGGTGAGGTAGGCCTGGGTGACGGCGACGTTGCCCCAGATCGCCTGGGCGATCTCGTAGCCGGTGCGGGGGCGCTCGGCGATCAGATCGTAAATCTTCTCCTTGCGCCGCTCGTGCTTGGCGAGGCGGTCGTCGATCAGCGCGACGTGGTCCGTGATCGGCTCGCCGTGGCCGGAGAGCACGATCTCGGCCGGCATCTCGCGCGTCTTGCGCATCGACTCGATGTAGGTGACGAGCGCCTGCGGGCGCTGCCCGGAGCCGTCGAGCGGTCGCGCGATCAGCGGGTTGGAGGAGATGTGGGCGATCAGGTGGTCGGCGGCGATCAGGATGCGCCGCTCGGCGTCCCAGAAGACGGTGTCCGAGGGGCTGTGGCCCGGGCGGTGGAGGGCCTGCAGGACGCGGTCGCGGAAGGGCAGCGACTGGCCGTCCTCGAGCGGCCGCGTCACCTCGGCCCTCGCGCCCCAGCCGCGGAAGCTGCGGGAGACGCTCTGCAGCGCGAAGGCGACCTCCTGGGGGATGCCGTTGCGCAGCATCAGCTCGACCGCGAACTCGTCCTCGCGCTCCGATTCCTCGCCGAAGCCGGCGAGCCGCTCGGCGGCGAGGCCGAGCGCCGCGACCTGCGCGCCGGAGTGCTCGACGACGATCTCGACCAGGCCGAGGTGGTCGATGTGCTGGTGGGTGAGGATCACCAGCTCGAGGTCGTCGATCGAGTGGCCGCGGGCGGCGAGCTGGGACTGCAGCTCGTCGAGCGCCTTGCCCGAGTTGGGGCCGGTGTCGATCAGGGTCAGCGGCTCGTCCTCGAGCAGGTAGCAGTTGACGCGCCCGACCGCGAAGGGGGTGGGGATGCGGAGCTGGTGGATGCCGGCCAGCGCCGCCTGCTCCAGCGCCTCGTCCGGAGTCAGCATGGGCGGCGTCCGGGGGCGGCGGAGCTAGGCTCGAATGAGGGCAAGGATCTCATCCCTCTTGGCCTCCATGTGCTCGCGCGAGACCAGCGACTCGAGGTTGAGCCGCAGCAGCGGCTCGGTGTTGGAGGGGCGCACGTTGAAGTGCCACTCGGGGTAGTCGACCGAGATCCCGTCGAGCCGCGTCTGCTCGCCGTCGGCGTAGCGTGCGGCGATCTCCTCCATCTTGCCGATCTGGTCGCCGACCTCGGAGTTGATCTCGCCGGAGATGAAGTAGCGCGAGCGGAACTCGGCCATCAGCTCGGCGAGCGAGCGGCCGTCTTTGGAGAGCAGCTCGAGGATCAGCAGCGCCGGGATCGTGCCCGAGTCGGCGCACCAGAAGTCGCGGAAGTAGTAGTGGCCGGAGACCTCGCCGCCGAAGGCCGCGCCCTCCTCGCGCATCCGCTGCTTGAAGAAGGCATGGCCGACCCGCGAGAGGTCGGAGCGGCCGCCCTCGGCGGCGACCAGGTCGGGCACGGCGCGGCTCGAGCGCGGGTCGTAGAGGATCGTCGCCCCGGGGTGGGCGGCCAGTGCCGAGCGCGCCAGCAGCGCGCAGACGAAGTCGCCGTCGCAGAAGCTGCCCGCGCCGTCGATGAAGAAGCAGCGGTCGGCGTCGCCGTCCCAGGCGATCCCCAGGTCGGCGCCGCTCTCGCGCACCCGTCCTTCGATCAGCTCGCGGTTCTCCGGCAGCAGCGGGTTCGGCTCGTGGTCGGGGAACTCGCCGTCGGGCTCGAAGTACATCTCCTCGAGCTGGAGCCCGAGGTCGCGCAGGGTCGGCCCGACCATCGGCCCCGCCATCCCGTTGCCGCCGTCGACGACGACCTTGAACGGCTCGACCGCGTCCGGGTCGATGAAGGAGCGGACGTGGGCGCGGAACTCGTCCCAGACGTCGACCTCCTCGAACGAGCCGCCGCCGGGGCCCGAGCCGAGGCCGGCCTCGATCTCGCGCCGCACGTCGCCGATCCCGGCGTCGCCGGAGAGCGCCAGCGCCCCCTCGCGGATCAGCTTCACCCCGGTGTAGGCCTTCGGGTTGTGCGAGGCGGTGACCATCGCGCCGCCGTCGAGCTCGCGCGAGCCGACGAGGAAGTAGAGCATCTCGGTCGCGACCATCCCGGCGTCGAGCACCGTCGCGCCCTCGAAGATCATCCCGTCGCGCAGCTCCGCCGCCATCGCCGGCGCGGTCAGCCGCATGTCGCGGCCGAGGCCGATCCGCAGCTCGCCCGGCTGCTTGCCGCGCAGGCGCGCCAGCACGCGGGCGAAGGCCCGGCCGATGTCCTGCGCGGTCCGCTCGTCCATCTCGTCGCCGTAGAGGCCGCGGATGTCGTAGGCCTTGAAGATCGACATCAGAAGGCTCCTTTCAACGCCGCGTAGCTCTGCTCCAGCGTCTGCGGCATCACTTTCGTGTCGGCTATCACCGGCATGAAGTTGGTGTCGCCGCCCCAGCGGGGGACGACGTGCAGGTGGATGTGGTGCTCGACCCCGGCGCCCGCGACGCGGCCCTGGTTGAAGCCGACGTTGTAGCCGTGCGGCTCGTAGACCTGCTCCAGCCGGGTCATCGCCCGCTGCGCCAGCGACATCATCTCCGCCGTGGTCTCGGCGGGCAGCTCCTGGATGCGGCCGATGTGCTCGTAGGGGGCGACCATCAGGTGGCCGTTGGTGTAGGGGAAGAGGTTGAGGATCACGAAGCTGCGCTCGCCGCGGTGGACGATCAGGCTCGCCTCGTCGTCTCCCAGCGCCGGCTTGGCGCAGAAGATGCACTCCTCCTCGTTGTCCTTGGACGCGTCCTTCACGTAGGCGAGGCGCCAGGGCGCCCAGATCCGATGATTGGCCACGGGTGCTGGAGGCTATAGCCAACCGCGCCGGCGGAAGTAGGCGACCAGGCCGGCGAGGATCGCGACCATGCCGCCGAGCAGGATCCAGAAGCCGGTCAGGTCGTGTTCGCCGGGCACGCCGACGTTGGCGCCCCAGAGGCTCGCCAGCAGGGTCAGCGGCAGGACGATGACGCTGATCGAGGTGAGCACGCGGAGGATGTCGTTGACGCGATGGGAGATCACCGACTCGTTGGTCTCGGCCAGCGCCTCGACCACCTCCTTGTAGTTCTCCAGCATGTCCCAGATCCGCTCGTGCGCGTCGACGATGTCGTCGAAGTAGATCTCCAGGTCGAGGTCGGTCGCCAGGTAGCGCTGCTTGACCTTCTCCAGGTCGCGCAGCACCGGCCGCTGCGGGCGGATCACCTTGCGGAAGTTGATGATCTCCTGCTTGACGTTGGAGATGTCGCGCACGACCTCCTCCGAGCGGCCCTCGAAGATGCCGTCCTCGAGCGCGTCGAGCTTGTTGCCGATCTTGCGCAGCATCGGGAAGCAGTAGTCGAAGCTGTCGTCGACCAGGCGGTAGAGCAGGTAGCCGGAGCCGCGCGAGAAGAGCTGCTCGCGCAGCTCCTCCTTGGCGCGGCAGCGCTCGAACAGGTACTCGACCGGCTGCAGCGGCTGGTTGGGGATCGTCACCACGTAGCCCGGGCCGACGAAGAGGTCGAGCTCGCCGGCGCCGAGCCGGCCCGCCGCCGGGTCGAAGATCGGGAAGTGCAGGACGATGAACAGGTACTCGTCGTAGACGTCGATCTTCGGCCGCTGGTTGCGCGAGAGCACGTCCTCGAGGTCGAGCGCGTGGAAGTCGAAGTGCTCTTCCAGCCAGGCGCGCTCCGGCGCCCCGGGGCGCTCGATGTTGACCCAGCGCAGGCCGGAGGAGTCGATCTGCTCGATCTGCGGGCTCCGCGGCTCAGGCGCGGCGGCCGCGCCCGCGAGGGGGTCGCGCCGGGCAGCCCGCCGTAGCCGTGGTTTCGGAAGGTTCGGCATCGGTCGGGCCCGTCGTCTCGGCGTGCTTGGCGTTCACGGTGAACGGAAGGTTAAACGCAAGCGCGCCTTCACCCTGCACGGGATCGCCCCTGGTAGTCTTGCTCTCACATAAGCGCCACATCCAGAGGGGTGGAGGGACTGGCCCTTTGAAGCCCCGGCAACCGCCCCGGACCCTCGGGTTCGGGAGAGGTGCCAAGTCCAGCAGGTCGCAGCGGACCTGGTAGATGTGGGGAGGCGTCCGATCGGACCTCTGCCCCACAGGCGGAGGTTTTCTTTTAGGCAAAGGAGACGTGAGATCGGATGTCAGTGGAGAGCTTGAAGTGCAAGGAGTGCGGAGAGGCCTACGAGCCGGGCGCCGGCTTCGCCTGCGAGCGCTGCTTCGGCCCGCTCGAAGTCGCCTACGACTTCTCGGGGCTGGACGCCGCCGAGGTCAAGCGGCGCATCCAGGCCGGCTCGCAGGGGATCTGGCGCTACGTCGACTTCCTGCCCTTCACCGGCCCGCCGCGCGACCCGCTCGAGCCCGGCCTGACGCCGCTGGTCAGGGCCGACCGGCTGGCCGAGCGGCTCGGGCTCGACGCCGAGCTGTGGATCAAGAACGACGCCGCCAACCCGACGCACTCGTTCAAGGACCGGGTCGTCGCGGTCGCCGTGGCGAAGGCGCGCGAGCTCGGCTTCGAGACCGTCGCCTGCGCCTCGACCGGCAACCTGGCCAACGCCGTCGCCGCCCACGCGGCCGCCGCCGGCCTCGAGTCCTACGTGCTCGTGCCGGCCAACCTGGAGGAGCAGAAGCTGCTCGCCACGGGCATCTACGGCACCAACCTGGTCGGCGTGCGCGGCAACTACGACGCGGTCAACCGGCTCTGCACCGAGCTCGCCGAAACGCGGCCCTGGGCCTTCGTCAACGTCAACCTGCGCCCCTACTACGCCGAGGGCTCGAAGACGCTCGCCTACGAGACGGCGGAGCAGCTCGGCTGGGAGCTGCCCGACCGGGTCGTCTGCCCGATCGCCTCGGGCTCGCTGTTCACCAAGGTCGCGCGCGGCTTCGAGGAGTGGACCGAGCTCGGCCTGATCTCGGGGGAGCAGCCGGTCTTCAACGGCGCCCAGGCCGTCGGCTGCAGCCCGGTGGCCACCGCCTTCGCCGAGGGCTGGGACGTCTGCAAGCCGCAGAAGCCGGAGACGATCGCCAAGAGCCTGGCGATCGGCGACCCGGCCGACGGGCCCTACGCGCTGGAGCAGGCGCGGCGCAGCGGCGGCGCGGTCGACTCGGTCGACGACGACGAGATCCGCGCCGGCATCCGCCTGCTGGCGGAGACGACCGGGATCTTCACCGAGACCGCGGGCGGGGTGACCGTCGGCGTGCTCGCGAAGCTGGCGGAGCGGGGCGCGATCTCGGATGGCGAGCGGGTCGTCGTCTACATCACCGGCGAGGGGCTGAAGACGCTCGACGCGGCACGCGATAGCTTTCACATGCACGAGATCGACCCCGATCTGGAGAGCTTCGAATCCGAGTTCGAGTCGCAGGAGGTAGCCGCCTGATGTCCGTCACCGTGAAGATCCCGACCCAGCTGCGCGCCGCGACCGGCGGTGACGCCGAGGTGGAGGTTTCCGGCTCGACCGTGGGCGAGGTGCTGGACGCGGTCTTCGACGCGCACGGCGATCTGCGCGAGCGGATCACCCAGGACGGCGACCTGCGTCGCTTCGTCAACGTCTACGTCAGCGGCGAGGACATCCGCTTCCAGCAGGGCCTCGACACGACGATCTCAGAGGGCGACGAGGTGACCATCTTGCCCGCTGTGGCAGGTGGTTGAGAGGGCATCCCGGCAGGGGTTCCACTTAACTTTTTCGATGGAGAGGCGGACGGCTGACGCCGCAAGGTGGGCGACGAAAAAGTACAAGACGTTCCACCCCTACCGGGATGCCCTCTAAGCCCCCCGTCGTCATTCTCTGTGGAGGCAGGGGGACCCGCTTGCGAGAGCGGACCGAGAACGTGCCAAAGGCTTTGGTTGAGATCGGGGGAATGCCCATTCTCTGGCACGTGCTCGGCATCTACATCGCCCAGGGCTTTCAGCGCTTCTTCCTGGCGACCGGGTATCTAGGTGATGCGATCGAGGATTTCGTCGGCAGCCAGGCGTGGCCCGAAGATGTCGCAGTCGAGTGCGTGGATACCGGGGTGGACACGCCGACCGGGGGACGGATTGCCGCTCTCGCAGGTCGCTTGGACGGCGACACGTTCTGCGCAACCTATGCCGATGGGGTCGCAGACGTGGACCTAGGTGAGCTCCTGGGGTTCCATCTCCAGCAGGGGCGCCTGGCGACGATGACTGTGGTGCGGCCGTGCCTTCAATGGGGTGTTGCCGAGCTTGGAGCCGACGGCGTCGTCGAGGGCTTCGTCGAGAAGCCGCGCAGCGAGCACTGGATCAACGGCGGCTTCTTCTGCTTCGAGCCGGGGGCGCTCGCCTATCTGGACGAGGACAGCGTGCTCGAGCGCGAACCGCTGGCCCGCATGGCGGACGACGGCGAGCTGCGAGCCCACCGCCACGAGGGCTTCTGGGACTGCATGGACACCTACAAGGACGCGGTGGTGCTGAACGACCTCTGGACGGTCGGCAAGGCCCCCTGGGCCGCCCATCTCCCCAGTGGAGATGTCGTGGCCCCTCCGGGGGACTCAAGGCTTCAATCGGCGGTTCGGAAGTGACCCGCGCGCTGGTCAGCGGCGCGCATGGGTTCGTCGGCTCGCACCTGGCGCGGGCTCTGCTGGAGCGTGGGGAGGGGGTGTGCGTGCTCGACCGGCCGGCGCCGCGGCTTGCCGACGTCGGCGGCGAGCGGCTCTCGGGGCTCGACCTGCTCGGCATCAGAGCTGAAGTCGAGCTGGTCGAGGCCGACCTGCGCGACGCGGAGGCGGTCGCCGCGGCGGTCGCCGGCGCCGATTCGGTCTTCCACCTGGCGGCGCAGACGATCGTCGGGGTGGCACGGGAATCGCCCCTGGAGACCTTCGAGGTCAACGTGCGCGGCGCCTGGAACGTCTTCGAGGCCTGCCGGACGCATGAGGTCCAGCGGGTCGTCTTCGCCTCCTCGGACAAGGCCTACGGGTCGAGCCCCGAGCTGCCCTACCGCGAGGACTTCCCGCTGCGCGCCGCCTACCCCTACGACGCGAGCAAGGCCGCGGCCGACACGATCGCGCGCAGCTACGCCAACGCCTACGGGCTGCCGCTGGCGGTGACCCGCTTCGCCAACGTCTACGGCGGCGGCGACCTCAACTTCTCGCGGCTGATCCCCGAGACCGTGGTCGCCGTGCTCGACGGCCGCGCGCCGGCGATCCGCTCCGACGGCAGCCCGGAGCGCGACTTCCTGCACGTCGACGACGCAGTGGCCGCCTACCTGGCGATCGCCGCGGCGCTTGACGAGGGGACGGCGGCGGGCGAGGCGTTCAACGCCGGCGGCGAGCGCCCGCACCCGGTGCGCGAGGTGGTCGAGGCGGTCTGCGCCGCCGCCGGCGCCGAGGTCGCGCCCGACTTCCGGGGCGCCGGCAACCCCGACGGCGAGATCGACCGCCAGTTCGTCGACTCGACGAAGCTGCGCGAGCTGACCGGCTGGCGCCCCCGGGTCGGGCTGGAGGACGGCCTGCGGCGGACGCTCGAGTGGTACCGCGACCACCCGCAGGCACGCCCCCACGTACCCGCCGTAGAGGTTTGACCCGCTATGCGATCGAAACCTCTACGGCGCCGGGGTGGGGAGGGCTGAGCCATGTGCGGGCGCTTCACGGTCACCGCGAAGGACACGAAGACGGTCGCCGACCGCTTCCAGGTCGAGCTCGAACGCTCGCTGGAGCGCAGCGCGGGCGGGTTGGAGCGGTTCAACGTCGCGCCGACGCAGGAGGTGCTGACCGTGCGCTCCTCACCCGAGCCCGAGGAGGCGGCGCGGGGCGAGCGCGAGGCGCGGCTGATGCGCTGGGGGCTGGTGCCGCGCTGGGCGAAGGACCTCAAGGTCGGGTACCGGATGATCAACGCGAAAGCCGAGAACCTCGAGTCGAGCCGCGCCTACGCGCCGCTGGTCGGCAAGTTCCGCCACCGCTGCCTGATCGTCGCCGACGGCTTCTACGAGTGGATGGTCGCGGAGGACCCGAAGCAGCCGCGCCAGCCCTGGCGCTTCACCGTCGACGGCGGCGAGCTGTTCGCCTTCGCCGGGCTCTGCACGCGCAAGGAGTGGGAGGACGGGGAGGAGCGCGGCGCCGCCGACGGCTGGCTGTACAGCTGCACGATCGTCACCACGACGCCGAACGAGGTCGTCGCACCGGTCCACGACCGGATGCCGGCGATCCTGCCGAGCGCGGAGGCCGAGGCCACCTGGCTGCGCCCCGACCTGAGCGCCGCCGACGCGATCGCGATGTGCGGCCCGCTGCCCGCAGGGCGGATGCGGGGCGCCCCCGCCAACCCGAAGCTGAACAGGGTCGGCAAGGGGACGAGCGAGGGGCCGGAGCTGCTGGTCGCGCCCTGAGGCTCAGCGCTCGGGCACGACGAGGACGGCGGCGCCGGGCGGCGGCTGCGGCGGGTCCGCCAGCAGCCGCCAGGAGGCGGCGGGCATGACGCAGAGCTCGCCGGCGCGCAGGTCGGCAACGGCGCCGGCGCCCTCGGCGCCGAGCCGCGCGGCGAGCTCCGAGGCGAGCTCGGAGGCGGGCGAGTCGCCGTCGGCGGCGAGGCAGACGCGGTCGACCCGCTCGGCGTCGCCGATCAGGATCGCGACCGGCGCCGGGATCGCCGCGGCGACGCTCTCCCCGGCGCCGCCGAAGGCCGACGCCGCTTCCGGGTGCTGGCCGACGAGGGCGAGGGAGGCGCGCTCGGCGGCGGCGGCGTTGACGATCCCTTCCGGCAGCGACTCGTGCACCAGCAGCGTCGGTTCGGCGTCGATGTCGGCGGCGAAGGCCGCCTCGCCGAGCTCGGCGAGCAGCGCGTGCCGGGACGGCGCCTCGTCCGGCGGGCTGGCGAGCAGCCCGTGCACGACGCCGCTGTCGGGGGCGGCGATCCGGCGGGCGAGCGAGAAGGCGAGCGGCGCCTGGGCCGGGTCCTCGACCGTGACCACCACCCGCTCGCCGAGGCGCCCGCCGTGCTCCGGTGGCCGCACCGAGGCGACGGAGCGCTCGACGAGCAGCGTGCCGACGACGATCGAGGCGAGGATCAGGATCAGCACCGCGTTGACCACCGACTGGTCGAAGAGGCCGATTTCGAAGCCGACGATCGTCGCCGCCAGGGCGGCGGCCGCCTGCGGGACGGTCAGCCCCAGCATCAGGTTGGCCTGGGCCGCGCTGTAGCCGAAGGCCAGCTTGGCGACGCGCGAGGCGATCGCCTTGCCGCCGATGCTGGCGAGGACGAAGAGGCCGCCGAGCTTCAGCGTCTCGCCATCGACCATCACCGCCGGGTCGAGCAGCATGCCGACCGAGACGAGGAAGATCGGGATGAAGACGGCGGCGCCGAAGAAGTCGATCCGCTCCATCAGCGGGCCTTCGTTGGGCACCAGGCGGTTCAGCGCCAGGCCGGCGAAGAAGGCGCCGACGATCCCCTCGACGCCGAAGCTTTCGGCCAGCGCCGCGGCGGCGAGGAAGGAGGCGATCGCGATCAGGTAGCGGACGATCCGGTCGGTGCCGAGGTGGCGGAAGGCGAGCCGCGCGAGGCGCGGCAGCACGAGCAGCGTGAAGGCGAGCAGGACGGCGAGGCCGAGCGCGATCTGCGCGGCGATCCCGGCGGTCGAGCCGCCCGCGACCTGCGACCCCGAGACCGCGGCGAGGACGGTCAGCGTGGCGGTGTCGGTGAGCACCGTGGCGCCGACGGCGGTGGCGACGCCACGGTCGGCGGAGAGCCCGGCGCCGCGCGCGGTCGGGTAGAGGAGCAGGGTGTAGGAGGCGAGCAGCGCGCCGAGCAGCAGCGTCGCCGGCAGGTCCCAGCCGAGCCCGAACCCGACCGCGAGCCCCAGCGCCATCGGCGTCGCGAAGGCGATCGCGGCGAAGCCGATCACCGAGTTGCGGTGCACGCGCACCAGGCCGAGGTCGAGCTCGACCCCGGCGACAAACATCAGGTAGAGCAGCCCCAGCTGCCCGAGCTCGGGCACGGTGGTGTCGCCGGCGCCGATCAGGTCGAGGCCGTGCGAGCCGATCGCGAAGCCGCCGACCAGCAGGCCGATGATCCCCGGGACGCGCGCCCGCCGCATCAGCGGCGGTCCGACGATCACCACCGCGAAGAGGATCAGGAACTCCCAGGCGGCGCCCTCGGGGGTCTGGACGGAGATCGCGGCGAGGCTGTCGGTCATCGCGAGGTGCGCAGCAGGGGAAGGGCGTGTTCGGCGTCGACCGCGTCGTGGCCGACCCATTCGTCGAGCAGGTCGCGGATCGTGCCATCGGCGGTGAAGGCGCGCATCGCCGAGTCGACCGCTTCGACGTTGGCCGAGCCCCGCGGCAGGGCGGCGGCGATCTCCTCGGCGCCGGGCAGTTGCGCCACCGCGTCGAGCCTGCCGTCGGAGTCGCCGGCGATCGCGACGGCGAGCGGCAGGTCGAAGAGCACGGCGTCGACCCGGCCCGCTTCGAGCGCGGCGAGCATCTCGTCGTGGTTGTCGAAGATTCGGGTCGCCGGCTCGGGCGCGATCCGTTCCGCGATCGTCTCGACGAAGGTCGTCCCCCGCACCGCGCCCCAGCGCAGTTCCTCGGCGCCGGCCAGGTCGGGGACCTCGGTGCCGCTGCGGACGACGACCGTCGGCGGCGAGTCGAGGTAGGGCGAGGAGAACTCCAGGCGCCGTTCGCGTTCGGGGGTCGGCGTCAGCAGCGAGAGGCCGATGTCGGCGCCGCCGAGGTCGCCGGCGACGATGCGGTGGAAGTGGACGATCCTGATCCGCACCCCGTCGAGGCCGAAGCGCTCGGCGAGCCGGCGGGCGAGCTCGTATTCGAAGCCGCCGCTGGGGCGGCGCACGGTGCCTTCCCAGAAGTCGGCGGTCGGCACGGTCGAGGTGGCGACGGTGAGCACGCCGGGGCGCGCCGGAGTGAACTCGCCCGCCGAGCCGGAGATCGAGCCGCAGCCGGCGAGCGCCAGGACGATCGCCGCGATCGGCCCTGCTGGGGCGAGACGGCGCAGCGTCGGGTCCCTATCCGTCCAGGGCGCCGGACGCGCGCACGGTCGCCGCGCCGCCGCTGTTTTCGAGCGTGCAGACGACGTGCGCCTCGGCCGCCCCGGTCGCGCGCCAGAAGCTGGCGAAGCCGAGGCTCAGCGCCCGGGACGGCCGTCCCTCCGGGAGCCCCCACTGCCATTCCTGGGATCGCGTCCGGTGATGCCCCCAGCTGACGACGACGCCGGGCGTCTCGGTGAAGGCTTCGAAGGCGTCTTCGAATTCGACCGAGGCGTATTCGGCGCCCTGGATCGGCAGCCTGATGCCGACGCTTCCCGGCACGTCCTGCTTGGTCAGGTTGTATTCGCCGCTGGAGCGGGGGAAGGCGCCGCGGCTGTTGACCGTGCGCCCGAGCTCGGACCGCGGGCCGCCGCGCATCCGGCAGCGCACGCGCGCCTGGCCGACCGCGGAGCCGGCGTCGATCCTCAGCACGGAGCTCGCCCGGTACACGTATTCCCCGTCGGCGTTCTCTTCGATCGCCCTCAACTCGCCGGCTTCGAGCCGCATCGAGCCGCCGCCGGGTATCGCCGCCGGCGCCGAGCCCGGGAACGTCCCGGTCCGCACCCATTCGAGCTTCACCGAAGACCCTCCCTTCGATTCCGTCGCCAGCAGCGCCGCCGCGACGGTCGCGATCAGCCCGACCACGACCACGGCGATCGCTCCGCGCGGCGGGCGGGTCTCGGTGATCGCGCTCCACATCGACGCGCCCGACAGGATTCGAACCTGTGGCCTCCGCTTCCGGAGAGCGGCGCTCTATCCAGCTGAGCTACGGGCGCTGGCCCCTTCAGCTTATCCTCGCGGGCAATGGACCTCTCGGTTGCCTTCCTTGGCACGGGCGGCGCTGTGCCCTCGGCGCGGCGCAATACGGCGAGCGTGCTCGTAGCGCGGGGGGGCGAACGGCTGCTGTTCGACTGCGGCGAGGGGACGCAGCGGCAGATGCAGCGCTCGCTCGGGCTGGTTCAGGTCGACGCGATCTACTTCACCCACTTCCATGCGGACCACTTCCTCGGCCTGCCGGGGCTGCTGAAGACGTACGACCTGACCGAGCGCGAGCGGCCGCTGACGATCTACGGGCCGCGCGGGCTGCGCGACCTGATCGGCAGCCTCGGCCGGGTGATCGGCCGGGTCGGCTACAGGCTCGAGCTGGTCGAGATCGGGCCCGGCGACGCGATCCCCTGCGAGGGCGCCGAGGTGCGGGCCTTCGCGGTCGAGCACAGCGTGCGCGCGCACGGCTACGCGCTGGTCGAGGCCGAGCGCCCCGGACGCTTCGACCCCGAGGAGGCGAAGCGGCTCGGGGTCAGGGAAGGCCCGGCGTTCGCCGCCCTGCAGCGCGGCGAGCCGGTCGAGTCGCTGAACGGCGGCACGGTCGAGCCGGGGCAGGTGATGGGCGAGTCGCGACCGGGTCGGACCCTGGCGATCACCGGCGACACCGCGCCCTGCCACGCCACGGTCGAGGCCGCGCGCGGGGCGGACCTGCTCGTCCACGACGCGAGCTTCTCCGAGGAGGAGGCGCAGCGCGCCGCCGACACCGGCCACTCGACGGTCGGCCAGGCGGCCGCGGTCGGTCGCGAGGCGGAGGTCGAGCTGCTCGCCCTCGTCCACATCTCCTCGCGCTACCACGTCGGCAGGGTGCTCGACGAGGCGCGCGAGGTCTTCGCGCCGACCGTCGCCCCGCGCGACTTCGACCTGATCGAGATCCCCTTCCCCGAGCGCGGCGCCCCCGAGCTGGTCGCCAACGGCGCCCGCGAACGCCCCGAGCCGCAGACGGTCGAGTAGCTCAGCCGGCGGCGAGCGCCGCCACCGCCGCTGCGATCGCCGGCGCCTGGTCCTCCTGGAGGAAGTGCTTGGCGGGGAGCAGGGTGGGGCTCTCGACGCCCAACGCCCGTTGCAGGGCAAGGCGGTGCGGCTCCCTGATCATCCTGTCCTTCTCTGCCCAGACGACCTGTCTCGGGCAGCCGGCGGCCGCCAGGCCTTCGAGGAAGAAGCGTTCCTTGGCCTCGGTCAGCTCGAAGCCGCGCATGATCTCCAGGAACGCCCGCCCGCCGTCGCCGCGCTTGAGCAGGGCATGGTGAGCGTAGGCCTCGGCCCGCGGAACCGCTGCGCGGTCGGCGACGCCCTCGAGGTAGAAGACCTCCGCAAACGCCGGCCCGACCATGCCGCGCAGCCAGAGCTCTCCGACGCCGCGGATCGAGAACGGATGCATCGGCCAGGGCCGGTGGAAGCGCGCCGCATCCACCCAGGTGTTCAGCGCGGTCAGCGAGAGCACTCGCTCAGGGTTGCGAATCGCCCACTCGAGCCCGACCGGGCCGCCCAGGTCGTGCACGACCAGGTGGCAGCGCTCGATCCCCAGCGCCTCGATCGCCGCTCCGGTCCAGCGCGCCAGCCCGCTCCACGAGTAGTCGAACCCCTCCGGCCGCCCGGCCAGCCCCAGCCCGGGAAGGTCGAACGCGACCCCGCGCAATCCCCGACTCGCGAGCTCCGGCACGACCTTCCGGTACAGAAACGAGCTGACCGGCACGCCGTGGATGCAGACCACCGGATCGCCCCGTCCCTCTTCAAGCACGAAGCTTCCAACGCCGGCGGCCTCGAACCGCCTGCCGGCGTTTTCGTGCCTCGAAACCGCCTCTTGTACAGCAAGCTTCACCAGCGAAGAGTCGCATGAAGGGACGGCCGGCCGTCCCCCGCCGCCCCTGTTACTCTCAGCCCCGTCCTTTAACCCGGTCCCGCGAGGCCAGGAAGGAGCAACGAAGTGAGCGAGAAGGTCGTGCTGGAGCGCGACGACCTGCGGCGGACGCTACGGCGGATCGCCCACGAGATCGCCGAGGCCAACCCGGAGGCCGAGCGCTTGGCGATCGTCGGTATCCACACCCGCGGCGCCGTGCTGGCCCGCCGCCTGCACGCCCTGGTCGGGGAGCTGACCGAGGCCGAGACTCCGATCGGCGACCTCGACATCTCCTTCTACCGCGACGACGTCGGCGCCAAGGCGCCCGCCGAGCAGCCGGTCGTCCACGCCTCGCACATCGACTTCGACCTGAGCGGCCGCACGGTCGTCCTCGTCGACGACGTGCTGTTCACCGGCCGCACCGTGCGCGCCGCGATCGACGCCCTCTTCGACTACGGCCGCCCGCAGCGGGTGCAGCTCGCCGTGCTCTGCGACCGCGGCCACCGCGAGCTGCCCTTCCGCCCCGACTTCGTCGGCAAGAACCTGCCGACCGCGCGCGGCGAGCGGGTCAACGTGCGGCTCGAGGAGACCGACGAGGTCGACCGGGTGACGATCGCCGAGCAGGCGGAGGTCGTCGCATGAAGCACCTGCTGGCGATCGAGGACCTCGACCGCGCCGGGATCGAGGCGATCCTCGACCGCGCCGAGAGCTTCGCCGAGGTCGGCCGCCGCGACATCAAGAAGGTGCCGACGCTGCGGGGCCGCACCGTGGTCAGCCTCTTCTACGAGTCCAGCACCCGCACCAGCGCCTCCTTCGAGCTCGCCGCGAAGCGCCTCTCCGCCGACCTGGTCTCGATCAAGGCGGCGGGCTCGTCGGTCGACAAGGGGGAGTCGCTGAAGGACACCTGCGCGACGCTCTCCGCCTACGACCCGGCGGCGATCGTGATCCGCCACCCCTACGCGGGCGCCGCCCAGCTCGTCGCCGGCTGGAGCGAGGCGGCGGTGGTCAACGCCGGCGACGGCAAGCACGAGCACCCGAGCCAGGCGCTGCTCGACCTCTTCGCCCTGCGCCGCCGCCTCGGGCCGGTCGAGGGCCGGCGGATCTGGATCGTCGGCGACGTGCTGCACAGCCGCGTCGCCCGCTCCAACCTCAGCGCCTTCCGCGCGATGGGCGCCGAGGTCACGCTCTGCGGCCCGCCGGCGCTGATCCCGCGCGGGATCGAGCAGCTCGGCTGCGCGGTGACCCACTCGCTCGACGGGATCGGCGAGGCCGACGTCATCTACGCGCTGCGCCTGCAGCGCGAGCGCATGACAGAGAGCTTCGTGCCCTCGATCCGCGAGTACGCCGCCCACTTCCAGATCGACTCCCGCCGGCTCGGCCGCAACCAGCTTCTGATGCACCCCGGTCCGGTCAACCGCGGCGTCGAGCTCTCCGGCGAGGCGATCGACTCGCCGCAGTCGCTGATCGGCGAGCAGGTGGCGTCCGGCCTGGTCGTGCGGATGGCGATCCTCTACGAGCTGCTGGCGGCCGGCGGCGAGCGGCCGGCGCCCGCCGAGCAGGCCCCGACCCCGATCGGACAGCCCGCGTGAAGATCGGCGAGACGCTCGACATGCGCTCCGGCGAGGGCGCCGAGGCGGTTCTGCGCGGCGTCACCGTGCTCGACCCGGTCGCCGGGATCGAGGGCGTCCACGACGTGATCGTGCGCGACGGCCGGATCGCCGAGCTCGCCGCCCCCGGGGCCGCCGCGGAGGGCCTCGAGGAGGTCGACGCCGCGGGGCTGCACGCCTTCCCCGCCTTCTTCGACCCCCACGTCCACCTGCGCGTGCCCGGCCAGGAGCACAAGGAGGACATCGAGACCGGTAGCCGCGCCGCCGCCGCCGGCGGCTACTGCGGCGTGATCGCGATGGCCAACACCGAGCCGCCGGTCTCGACTCCCGCGGACGTGGAGGCGCTGCGCGAGGCCGCCCGCGAGTCGGCCTCGGTCCCGGTCGGCTTCCTCGCCACGGTGACCCGGGCGATGGCCGGCGAGGAGCTGACCGAGATGGCCTCGCTGCGCGACGCCGGGGCGCTCGGCTTCAGCGACGACGGCTTGCCGGTCCGCAGCGCCCGCGTGCTGCGCCGGGCGCTCCAGTACCAGCGCCTCTGCGGCGGCACGATCGCCCTGCACGAGGAGGACCCCGAGCTCTCCGGCGAGGGCGTGATGCACGAGGGCCCGGCCTCGGCGGGACTCGGCCTGACGGGGATCCCCTCGATCTCCGAGTCGACGGCGATCGCCCGCGACGCCGCGATCGCCGGCTACGAGGGCGGCCGCATTCACGTCCAGCACCTCTCCGCCGCCGAGTCGGTCGAGGCGGTGCGGGCGGCGAAGGCCGCCGGCGTGCGGATCAGCGCCGAGGCGAGCCCGCACCACCTCTGCCTGACCGACGAGGAGGTGCGCTCGCTCGACCCCCACCGCTTCAAGATGAACCCGCCGCTGCGCGCCGAGAGCGACCGCCAGGCGCTGATCGCCGGGCTGGTGGAGGGCACGATCGAGTGCGTCGCCACCGACCACGCGCCGCACGCCCCGGAGGAAAAGGACCTGCCGTTCGAGCAGGCGGCGATGGGCGTGACCGGGCTGGAGACGGCCTTCGCCGCCCTGCACACCGAGCTGGTCCTGCCGGGCACGATCGAGCTCGCGCTGCTGGTCGAGCGGCTCGCCGGCGGCGCCGCGCCCTTCGGCCTCGAGCGCCCCAGCCTCGCCCCGGGCAGCGAGGCGAACATCGCCCTCTGCGACCTCGGCGCCGAGTGGACGGTGGGCGAGCAGGGCTACGAGAGCCGCTCGGCCAACTCCTGGTGCGCCGGTCGCAGGCTGACGGGGCGCGTCGTGATGACCCTGGCCGGCGGCCGGATCGCCTACCGGCTGCGCAGCTTCAGCCTCGAGGTCGCCCGATGATCACGCGAGTTTCCCGTCCGACTCATGGCGACCGGGAGGAACCACGCGACGGCTACCTGCTGCTCGAGGACGGGACCCGCTTCGACGGCCTCGCCTGCGCGCACGACGGCGAGGTCACCGGCGAGGTCGTCTTCAACACCGCGATGACCGGCTACCAGGAGTCGGTCACCGATCCCTCCTACGCCGGCCAGATCATCGTCTTCACCTATCCGCTGATCGGCAACTACGGCGTCTCCGCGGCGGCGATGGAGTCCGACCGCGCGCACGCCCGCGCCGTCGTCATGCGCGAGCCGAAGAACGGCGAGGACGTCGCCACCGCCGAGGGCGGCTGGCTCGACTGGCTCGGCGACCGGGGCGTGCCGGGGATCGGCGGCGTCGACACGCGCGCCCTGGTCCGCCACATCCGCGACAAGGGGGCGATGCGCGGCGGCGTCTTCTCCGCCGCCACGCCGGAGGCGCAGGCGCGCGAGCGGGTCGCCGCCGAGCCCGCCATGGCCGGCGCCGACCTCGCCCGCACGGTGACCCCGACCGAGCCGGTGCGCTTCGAGGGCGAGGGCCCGCACGTGGTCGGCATCGACACCGGGATCAAGCTCAACATCGTGCGCGAGCTGCGCGGCCGCGGCGCCCGCCTCACCCTGCTGCCCTGCACTTCGAGCGCCGAGCGGGTGCTGGCCGAGGAGCCCGACGTCGTCTTCCTCGCCAACGGCCCCGGCGACCCCGGCGCGCTCGACCGCGTGGTCGAGACCGTGCGCGAGCTGGTCGGCAAGAAGCCGCTGTTCGGCATCTGCCTCGGCCACCAGCTGCTCTGCCGCGCGGTCGGCCTGGAGACCTTCAAGCTGCCCTTCGGCCACCGCGGCGCCAACCACCCGGTCAAGGACCTGGCGAGCGGCCGGATCGAGATCACCTCGCAGAACCACGGCTTCGCCGTCCGCGGACCGGGCGGCGAGCCGCGGATCGAGGCCGACGAGCCGGTCCGCTGGGAGACCGACTTCGGCGCCGCGGAGCTCTCCCACCTCAACCTCTACGACCGCACGGTCGAGGGCTTGGTCCTGCGCGACGTCGCCGCGGCGACCGTCCAGTACCACCCCGAGGCCGGCCCGGGGCCGCGCGACGCCCGCCACCTCTTCGACGACTTCCTGGAGCTTGCCCATGCCTAAGCGCACCGACATCGAGAAGATCCTGCTGATCGGCTCCGGGCCGATCGTGATCGGCCAGGCGGCCGAGTTCGACTACTCCGGCGTGCAGGCCTGCAAGGTGCTGCTCGAGGAGGGCTACGAGGTCGTGCTCGTCAACTCCAACCCGGCGACGATCATGACCGACCCGGAGTTCGCGACGGCGACCTACGTCGAGCCTCTGCTGCCGGGTCCGGTCACCAAGATCATCGAAAAGGAGCGGCCCGACGCGCTGCTGCCGACGCTCGGCGGGCAGACCGCGCTCAACGTGGCGATGGCGCTGTACGAGGACGGCACGCTGGAGCGGCTCGGGGTCGAGCTGATCGGCGCCGACAACGAGGCGATCCACCGCGCCGAGGACCGCGAGGAGTTCCGCCGCACGATGGAGCGGGCGGGCCTCGACGTCCCCTGGTCGACGACCGTCGGCAGCCTCGCCGAGCTCGACTCCGGGCTCGCCGACGGCAGCATCGGCCTGCCGGCGATCGTCCGTCCCGCCTACACGCTGGGCGGCCAGGGCGGCGGCGTGGGCAAGACGGACACCGAGCTGCGCCAGGTCGTCTCCGAGGGCCTCGCCGCGAGCCCGATCAACCAGGTGCTGGTCGAGGAGTCGGTGCTCGGCTGGGGCGAGTTCGAGCTCGAGGTGATGCGCGACCGCAACGACAACGTGGTGATCATCTGCTCGATCGAGAACGTCGACCCGATGGGCGTGCACACCGGCGACTCGGTCACCGTCGCGCCGGCGCAGACGCTCACCGACGCGCTCTACCAGGACCTGCGCGACCAGGCGATCGCGGTGATCCGCGCGGTGGGGGTCGAGACCGGCGGCTCCAACGTGCAGTTCGCGGTCGACCCGGCGAGCGGGCGCGTCGTCGTGATCGAGATGAACCCGCGCGTCTCGCGCTCCTCGGCGCTGGCCTCGAAGGCGACCGGTTTCCCGATCGCCAAGATGGCGGCGAAGCTGGCGGTCGGCTACGCGCTCGAGGAGATCCCGAACGACATCACCCGGGCGACGCCGGCCTCCTTCGAGCCGACGATCGACTACGTCGTCACCAAGATCCCGCGCTTCGCCTTCGAGAAGTTCCCCGGCGCCGAAGGCCGGCTCTCGACCCATATGCAGAGCGTCGGCGAGGCGATGGCGATCGGCCGCACCTTCCGCGAGTCCTTCGCCAAGGCGATGCGCTCGCGCGAGCTCGACTCGCCGGCCGAGCCGCCCGCCAACGAGCTGGCGCTGCTGGACGCGCTGGAACGGCCCTGCGCCGAGCGCTTCGACCTCGTGCTCGAGGCGTTCCGCCGCGGCTTCGACGTCGAGATGGTGCACCGGCGCTGCCTGGTCGACCGCTGGTTCCTGCGCGAGCTGCGGGCGCTGGCGCTCGAGGGGGACGGGACCGAGGGCCTCGCCCGCGCCTACAAGTCGGTCGACACCTGCGCGGCCGAGTTCGAGGCGGCGACGCCCTACTACTACTCGGCCCACGAGCGCCCCGGCCCCGGTGGCGCGCCGGTCTCCGAGCTGCGGCGCGGCGACAACGACTCGATCGTCATCCTCGGCGCCGGCCCGAACCGGATCGGCCAGGGGATCGAGTTCGACTACTGCTGTGTGCACGCGGCGATGACGGCGCGCGAGCTGGGCCGCGACGCGGTCATGGTCAACTGCAACCCGGAGACCGTCTCCACCGACTACGACACCTCCGACCGCCTCTACTTCGAGCCGCTGACCGCCGAGGACGTGCTCGCCGTCTGCGAGCAGGAGCGGCCGGAGGGCGTGATCGTCCAGTTCGGCGGCCAGACGCCGCTGAAGCTCGCGCGCGAGCTCGAGGCCGCCGGGGTGCCGCTGCTGGGCACGCCGGTCGACGCGATCGACCTGGCCGAGGACCGCGGCCGCTTCGGCGCGCTGTTGCGGCGGCTCGGCGTCGAGCACCCGCCCTTCGGCACCGCGCTCTCCGCTGACGAGGCGCTGGCGATCGCCAGGCAGGTCGGCTTCCCGCTGCTCGTGCGGCCCTCCTACGTGCTCGGCGGCAGGGCGATGGAGATCTGCTACTCCGACGTCGACCTCGACTCCTACCTGGAGGCCAACGTGCGGGCCGACCAGCAGCACCCGCTGCTGCTCGACCGCTTCCTCGAGAACGCGATCGAGGTCGACGTCGACGCGCTCGCCGACGGCAGCGACGTGCACGTCGCCGGGATCATGCAGCACGTCGAGGAAGCGGGCGTGCACTCGGGCGACTCGGCCTGCGTGCTGCCGCCGCTCTCGATCGGCGAGGAGATGCTCGAGCAGATCCGCTCGACGACGCGGCGGATGGCGCTGGAGCTCGGCGTCGTCGGCCTGATCAACATCCAGTACGCGATCGCCGGCGGCCGCCTCTACGTGATCGAGGCCAACCCGCGCGCCTCGCGCACCGTGCCCTTCGTCTCCAAGGCGACCGGCACGCCGCTGGCCAAGGTCGCGGCGCGGCTGATGCTGGGCGAGAAGCTCGCCGAGCTCGACCTGCCGCAGCCGCCGAGCGGCCACGTCAGCGTCAAGGAGGCGGTCCTGCCCTTCGCCCGCTTCGCCGGCGTCGACTCGGTGCTCGGCCCGGAGATGAAGAGCACCGGCGAGGTGATGGGGATCGCCGCCGACTTCCCGACCGCCTTCGCCAAGGCGCAGGCCGCCGCCGGGGTCGTGCTGCCGACAGAGGGGACCGTCTTCATCACCGTCACCGACACCGACAAGCCGGCGGCGACGCAGATGGCGGCGCGCTTCCACGACCTCGGCTTCGAGCTGATCGCGACCGGCGGCACGGCTCAGTCGATCTCCTCGATGGGGGTGCCGGTGACGCGGATCAACAAGCTCGGCGAGGGCTCGCCGCACGTCGTCGAGCTGATCCAAGAGCGCCGCTGCGACCTGGTGATCAACACGCCGACCGGCTCCGGCGCCCGCGCCGACGGCCAGGCGATCCGCACGGCCGCCGTCCGCCACAACATCCCCTGCGTGACGACGATGACCGGCGCCTCGGCGGCAGTGCGGGCGATCGCCGCGCAGCAGAAGGGCGAGCCGGCCGTCCTCAGCCTGCAGGAAGTGCATCGCACCGCCGCCTCCTCTGCTCCCGCGGATGTCAAACAAGGCTGATATGGAGGGACATCCGCTCCCGCGTCCGGGGGCGGCGGGAGCCGGATGAACCGGCAATCCGCACCTTGGGGACGGAGACTTTGCGCGGTGGTCGACAGCCGCGCCTCCGGCGGCTACCGCGTCTTCTCGCTGCTCGACCGCGACGGCCCCGAGCCGGCGCCGGGCCAGTTCTACATGCTCGCCGCCGAGTCGCACTGGGAGCAGCGCGGCGGCCGCCCCTTCCTGCCGCGCGCCCTCTCGGTCGCCGACCTGTCTTCCCCTGCAGCGCGTTCGTCTTTTGTCGACGACAGCCCGACAAACAGCGAACGCGGGGGAGTGCAGCTCGATTTTCTCATCGAGGGGGTCGGCCCCGGGACGGACCGGCTCTGCGAGCTGGAGGTGGGCGAGCGAGTGTGGCTGAACGGGCCGCTCGGCAACAGCTTCTCCATGCCCCGCGAGCTCTCTGCCGGCGCGGCTGGCGCGATCCTCGTGGGCGGCGGCATCGGCATCGCCCCGCTGGCCATCTGGCGCAAGCGCCTGGCCGCTGCCAACGTCCCGGCGCGGGTGCTGCTCGGCTTCCGCGACGAGCGGCACTCCGGCGGCCTCGACGACCTCTTCGCCTGCTGCGAGGTCGCCCTCGCCAGCGACGACGGACACGTCGGCCACCACGGCCACGTCACCGACCTGCTCTCCGCGATGCTGGAGGGCGACGACGCCAAAACTGCGGTCGTCTACGCCTGCGGGCCGCCGCAGATGCTCGACGCGGTGGCAGCTCTCTGCAGCTCTCGCGAAGTCGCCTGCGAGCTGGCGATGGAGTCGCCGATGGCCTGCGGCTACGGCGCCTGCTACGGCTGCGCGGTCCCCAGGGGCGACGGAACCTACCTCCGCCTGTGCGTGGACGGACCGGTGGTGCGCGCGTGACCGAGTTCTGCGGCCTCGACCTGAAGCACCCGGTCGTCAACGCCTCGGGCACCTTCGACGCGATCGCCGCCCGTCGCGTCTACGGCGACGCGCTGCTCGACGACTTCCCCTTCTCCGCCTTCGTCTCGAAGACGATCACGCTCGAGCCCCGCGCCGGCAACGCGCCGCAGCGGATCTGGGAGACCCCCGCCGGGATGATCAACTCGATCGGCCTGCCGAACAGGGGCCTGGAGGGCTTCGTCGCCGAGGACCTGCCGCGGCTCGCCGAGCTGCCGGCGCCGCTGATCGTCTCCGTGATGGCGACCGGGCGCGAGGACTTCGGGCGCATGGTCTCGGCGCTCGACGGGCGCGAGGAGGTTGCCGCCTTCGAGCTCAACGTCTCCTGCCCCAACGTCCACTCGGGCCTGATCGTCGGCGAGCAGCCGGCCGAGACCCTGGCGCTGCTCGAGGCGCTGCGGCCGCTGACCGCCAGGCCGCTGATCGTCAAGCTGACGCCCAACGTCGCCGACCCGGCGGCGGTCGCGGTCGCCGCGGAGGAGGGCGGGGCCGACGCGGTCTCGCTGATCAACACCGTCAAGGCGAGCGGCGGCCCCGTTACGGGCGGCCTCTCCGGCCCGGCGGTGCGGCCGATCGCGATCGCCCAGGTGAAGGCCGTCGCGGCGGCGGTCGGGCTGCCGATCGTCGGCATGGGCGGGGTCTGCAGCGGCGCCGACGCCGCCGAGATGATCGCCGCCGGGGCGACCCTGGTCGCCGTCGGCACCGAGAGCTTCCGCGATCCCCGGGCGGGAAGCCGCATCGCGGCCGAGCTCTCTGGGATCCTTGAGCGAACGGCCTACCCTCAACCTTAACTCAAGGTCTAGGTGAATTTGGGGAAAAAGGCCCAGGTTTCCCTTGCGCCCCCGTGAGCCGCGGCTATACTCGCCGCCCAGATGCCCGCCCCGGTCAAGACCTCCGCAGCGGCCCCCGAGAGGTCGCTGGACCAGCGAATGGACGCCTTGCGGCGGGCAAACGGCATCCGCACCGCCCGCGCCAAGCTGAAGAAGGACCTCAAGGCCGGCAGGGCGAGCATCAACGCGCTGCTGCTCGACCCGCCCGAGTACGTGATGACGGCGAAGGTCTTCGACATGCTGCTCGCGGTTCCCAAGTACGGCCGCGTGAAGACCAACCGGATCCTCAACCAGTGCCGGATCTCCCCCTCGAAGACGATCGGCGGCCTCTCCGAGCGCCAGCGCGCCGAGCTGGTCAATCAGCTCCGCAGGTAGCGAAGCCGACCGGCCCGCCGGTCAGTATCTCCGGCCTGTGATCGCGGAGCGACCAAGCGTCCATATCTGATTCCTCGCGCCGGGAGCGAAGCGGAACTCTGACCTATGGCCAAAGTCTTCGTCATCACCGGGCCGAGCGGGGTCGGCAAGGGGACGCTGATCTCGAAGCTGCTCGAGCGCGTGCCCGACCTCGAGCTCTCCGTCTCGGCGACGACCCGGGAGCCGCGCGAGGGCGAGGTCGGCGGGCGCGACTACCACTTCCTCACCCCGGCGGAGTTCGAAGCGCGGATGGACGCCGACGACTTCCTCGAGTTCGCGACCTACAGCGGCAACCGTTACGGGACGCTGCGCTCCGAGGTCGAGCGGCGGCTCGCGAGCGGCCGCTCGGTGGTGCTGGAGATCGAGGTGCAGGGCGCCCAGCAGGTGAGGGCCGCCGAGCCGGACTCGGTGCAGATCTTCATCGCGCCGCCGCGCCCCGCCGACCTGCGAGAGCGCCTCGAGGGGCGTGGCACCGACTCCGAGGAGGCGATCGACACCCGGCTCGAGACGGCGGAACTGGAGCTCGCCGCCCAGGGCGACTTCGACCACCGGGTCGTCAACGACGAGCTGGAGCGTGCGGCGGCCGAGCTGGAGGGGATCGTGCGTGGCGAGCTCGGCCTGCCTGTACACTCCGCCGCCGGATGATCAAACCACGTGTCGACAAGCTCCTCGAGCACGCCGACTCGCACTACGCGGCGGTCGTCGTCGCGGCGAAGCGGGCGCGGCAGATAAACAGCTACTTCCACAACCTCGGCGAGGGCGGCTTCGGCGAGTACCCGCCGCCGATGGTGGAGACCCGCAGCGACCGCAACTACCTCTCGATGGCGCTGGAGGAGCTCGCCGAGGGCAAGCTCAAATACGAGTACCGCTCCTAGGAGCGCTCCCATGGCGAGAATCCTGCTCGGCGTAAGCGGCGGCATCGCCGCTTACAAGGCGCTGGAGCTGGCCCGCCTCGCCACCGTCGCCGGCCACGGCGTGCGCGTGCTGATGACCGAGAACGCGCAGCGCTTCGTCGGCGCCGCCTCCTTCGAGGGGATCGTCGGCGCGCCGGTGCTCCACTCGGAGTTCGAGCGCGACCCGCTCGGCGGCGCCTTCCCCGGCGACCCGCGGCCCGCCCACGACCCGATCGGCCACCTTGAGGTCGTCGCCAACTGCGACGCCTACCTGCTCGCGCCGGCGTCGGCCAACACGATCGCCAAGCTCGCGGCCGGGATCGCCGACTCGATGCCGACCACGGCGTTCCTCGCCTGCACGGCGCCGCGGCTCGTCGCCCCGGCGATGAACGACCGCATGTACGCCGACGCGGCGACGCAGGCCAACCTGGCGACCCTGCGCGAGCGCGGCGTCGAGGTCATCGAGCCCGGCGAGGGACGGCTCGCCTCGCGCGGCGAGCACGGCAGGGGGCGCCTGCCCGACCCGGCCGAGCTGCTGGCCCGGGTCGAGGCGACCCTGCCCGCCGGCGAGCGTCCCTGGGACGGCCTGCGGGTGCTGGTCACCGCCGGCGGCACGCGCGAGCCGCTCGACTCGGTGCGCTTCCTCGGCAACCGCTCCAGCGGCCGCATGGGCCTCGCCCTGGCCGCCGCCGCGAAGCGGCGCGGCGCCGACGTCACCCTGATAGCCGCCAACGTAGCCCTACCCGAGCCCCCCGGCGTCCGCCGCATCGACGTGGAGACCACCGCGCAGCTCGCCGAGGCGACGGCCTCGGAGTTCGCCAACGCCCACGTGCTGCTGATGGCCGCCGCTCCCGCCGACTTCCGCCCGGCGGAGATCGCCCCGGGCAAGCTGCGGCGCGAGGGCGACCTGGACCTGCGCCTGCAGCCCACCACGGACATCCTCGGCGGCCTCGAAGCGAGCAAAGGCCAGACCGTGGTCGGCTTCGCCGCCGAACACGGCAACGACGTCGAGCGAGCCCGCCAAAAGCTCACCCGCAAGGGCCTCGACCTGATCGTCCTAAACGACATCTCAAACCCCGAGATCGGCTTCGACACCCCCGAGAACGCCGCAACCCTGATCAGCTCCACCGAAGAGGCCCATCTCTCGCAGGCCCCCAAGGACGTAATAGCCGAGCAGATCCTCGACCACGTAGGAGCCCTGCGAGAGAGCATCGCCAACGCTCGATAAAGGGGGGAGGGGGACCCTCTCGAACGGGCGGATACTCAAAACGCCGGCCTAATTAGGCCGGCGTTTGTCCGGGCGAGAGGGTCCCCCTCCCCCCGAACCACCGAGCCCACGCCCAAAGCGGGCTATACTGACGACAGCTTTTTCGTCCCTATCCGTGTACGAGAAGTGGGCCTCGCCCACTTTTTTTTCGTCCCGAACCAGGCATGACAGACCTCAAGGACAGCATCCAGCAGCAGCTGATCGAGCTCGACTCCGAGCTCGACCTGGTCGCGCTCGAGCAGCCGGAGACCGAATCGCTGCGCCTCTTCATCGACCACCCAGGGGGGGTCGACCTGGCGCTCTGCGAGCGTGTCACCAGGCACCTCAACCACCTGCGGGCGGACTACGCGCTGGAGGTCTCCTCCCCCGGCCCGAAATACCGTAAGGAGCAGCCGTGAGCAAAGAGATCGTCGAAGCAATCAAGGGCCTCGAGCAGGAGAAGGGCATCTCCGCCGACAAGCTGATGGACGCGCTCGCCGACGCCCTGCTGTCCGCTTACAAGAAGACGCCGGGGGCGGCGAAATACGCGCGCGTCGACCTCGACCACGAGACCGGCGACTTCCGCGTCTTCGAGCTGATCCTGCCGGCCGAGCTGGAGGAGAAGCTGCTCGCCGAGGCGGCCGAGGCGCAGGAGGCCGAGGAGCGCGAGATCGACCCCGAGACCGGCGAACCGAGGGAGCCCGAGGAGCCCGAGCTGGACCCCGAGATGATCGCCCCCTACGAGGAGCAGATCGAGACCCGCGACGTGACCCCCGAGGACTTCGGCCGGATCGCCGCGCAGACCGCCAAGCAGGTGATCCTGCAGCGGATCCGCGAGGCCGAACGGATGATGATGTTCGAGGAGTACCAGGACCGCGTCGGCGAGCTGATCACCGGGATCATCCAGCAGTCCGACAAGCGCTACACGCTGGTCCAGCTGCGCGAGCGGGTCGAGGCGCTGCTGCCCAAGTCCGAGCAGGTCTACAACGAGCGCTACGACCACGGCATGCGGGTCAAGGCGGTGATCACCGACGTCTCGGATTCGACCAAGGGCCCGGCGATCGTCGTCTCGCGCCGCAGCCCGGAGCTGATCAAGAGCCTGTTCGAGATGGAGGTGCCGGAGATCGCCGACAAGCTGGTCGAGATCGTCGGCGTCGCCCGCGAGCCCGGCTACCGCTCGAAGATCGCGGTCGTCTCGCACACCGACGGGGTCGACCCGGTCGGCGCCTGCGTCGGCCCGCGCGGCTCGCGCGTGCGCATGGTCGTCTCCGAGCTGCGCGGCGAGAAGATCGACATCATCCCCCACAACGACGAGCCCGCCCGCTTCGTCGCCAAGGCGCTCTCGCCGGCGCGCGTGCGCGAGGTGATCGTCGACGACGAGGAGCGCCAGGCGACCGTGATCGTCCCCGACGACCAGCTCTCGCTGGCGATCGGCCGCGACGGCCAGAACGCCCGCCTGGCGGCGCGGCTGACCGGCTGGCGGGTCGACATCAAGTCGGAGACCGAGTTCGCCTCCGAGGAGGAGGTCGAGGAGTACGCGGGCGAGGAGCAGTCCGACGGGCACTGCATGGCGGTGCTCTCCAACGGCCGCCGCTGCCCCAACGCGGCGATCGGCGACTCGCACTACTGCGGCCTGCCGACCCACCAGGCGCTGGCCCGCTTCGAGACCAACCAGATCGCGGTGCTCTCGCCGCTCGAGGAGGCCGAGGTCGCGATCCTCGCCGACCCGGAGGCCGACGACGGCCAGGTCTCGGAGATCGTCGCCAAGGCGGAAGCGGAGTTCGAGGAGCCGGCGGAGGAGCCCGAGCCTGAGGCGACGAACGGGGAGACCGAGGGAGCGGAGGAGCCGGAGGTCGCAGAGGAAGAGGTCGCAGAGGAGGCTGAGCAGGCCTAGTGGCTAAGAAGCGCGTCCATGAAATCGCCAAGGCTCACGGTGTGAGCAGCAAGGAGCTGCTCGCTGCGCTGAAGAAGGCCGGGGTCGAGGCGAAAGCCGCTGCGTCGAGCGTCGAGGAGGGCGATGCGCTGAAGGCTCTCGGCAACGGGGCGGGGGGCGGAGGCGCCCCCGCCGCCGCGAAGCCGAAAGCCGAGGCCGAGCCGGCGCCGTCGAAGAAGGCCGCGAAGCCGGCTGAGAAATCCGCGCCCAAACCCGCCGCGCCGGCGAAAAGGGCGAGCGGGGGGAAGAAACGTCGCGTCGTGATCGACTCGCAGGCCTCGCGCCGCGACCAGATGAGCGGTCCGCCGCCGCAGCGCCCGCCGCGCCGCCGCGGCGGCAGGCGCCGGCGGCCGATGCTCGAGGAGCCGCCGCCGAAGGTCGAGGAGGGGCCGGTCGAGCCGGAGGCGACCAAGGTCAACTCGGGCGCCACCGTGCGCGAGGTCGCCGAACTGCTCGGCCTGGGCAGCGCCGAGGTGATCAAGAAGCTGATGACGATGGGGGAGATGGCGACCCTCACCCAGACCCTCACCGACGAGTCGATCAGGGCGATCGCCGACGAGTACGACCGCAAGGTCGAGATCGTCACCGCCGCCGAGGAGGAGCCCGCGGCGCCCGAGTTCGAGGACGCCGCCGAGAGCCTCGTCGACCGGCCGCCGGTGGTGACGATCATGGGCCACGTCGACCACGGCAAGACCTCGCTGCTCGACGCGATCCGCGAGACCGAGGTCGCCGCGGGCGAGGCCGGCGGGATCACCCAGCACATCGGCGCCTACCAGGTCCACCACGACGAGCGGACGATCACCTTCCTCGACACGCCCGGCCACGCCGCCTTCACCGCGATGCGCGCCCGCGGCGCCAAGGTCACCGACGTCGCCGTGGTCGTGGTCGCCGCCGACGACGGCGTGATGCCGCAGACCAAGGAGGCGATCGACCACGCCCGCGCCGCCGACGTGCCGATCCTGATCGCGGTCAACAAGATCGACAAAGAGGGCGCCCAGCCGGACCGGGTGCGCAACGAGCTCGCCGCCGCCGGCCTGACCCCCGAGGACTGGGGCGGCGACACGGTCTACTGCGACGTCTCCGCCAAGACCCACGACGGGCTCGGCAACCTGCTCGACATGATCCTGCTCGTCTCCGAGCTCGAGGAGCTCGGCGCCAACCCCGACGCGCCCGCCTCCGGCACGGTGGTCGAGTCCCAGCTCGACCCCGGCCGCGGCCCGGTCGTGACGATTCTCGTGCAGCGCGGCACGCTGGCCGTCGGCGACGCCCTGGTCGCCGGCCCGCAGTGGGGCAAGGTGCGGGCGATGCAGGACTTCACCGGCGCCCGCGTCGAGCGGGCCGGGCCCGGCATGCCGGTCGAGGTCCTGGGCTTCGACGGCGTCTGCGAGGCCGGCGAGCCGGTGCGCGCCGTGGAGGGCGAGCGACGCGCCCGCCAGCTCGCCCAGGAGCGCGGCAACCGGCTCAAGACCGAGGCGATGGCGCGCCGCCAGGCGCGCAAGGTCAGCCTCGAGGAGGTCTTCTCGCGCGCCCAGGAAGGCGAGATCAAGGAGCTCAACATCGTGCTCAAGGCCGATGTCGCCGGCTCGCTGGAGGCGCTGCAGGACGAGATCGCGAAGGTGCCGCAGGAACGGGTCGGGATCAACGTCATCCACTCGCAGACCGGCGGCATCAACGAGTCCGACGTGATGCTGGCCTCGGCCTCGGAAGCGATCGTGATCGGCTTCAACGTGCGGCCGCTCGCCGACGCGCGCAAAGCGGCGGAGCGCGAGGGCGTCGACATCCGCACCTACTCGGTGATCTACAAGATCACCGAAGACCTGCGCAACGCGATGGAGGGCATGCTGGAGGCGGTCGAGGTCGAGCAGACGCTCGGCGAGGCAGAGGTCAAACAGACCTTCAAGGCCTCGAAAGTCGGCCGCATCGCCGGCTGCGTCGTCAACGAGGGCAGGGCCACCCGCGACGCCAGCGTGCGCCTGGTCCGCGAGGGCACCGTCATCTGGAACGGCCGGCTCGGCTCGCTGCGGCGCTTCAAAGACGACGTGCGCGAGGTCGAGCAGGGCCAGGAGTGCGGCGTCGTGCTCGAGGGCTACGCCGACGTCAAGGAGGGCGACGTGCTGGAGTTCTTCGAGACGAAACAGGTCGAGCAGACGCTGGAGTAGGATGGCCGCTCCTCGCATGCGCCGCATCAACGAGGTGCTTCGCGAGGTGATCGGCTCCGCCATCGCCACCGAGCTCAGCGACCCTCGGATCGGCTTCGTCACCGTGACCTCGGTCGAGACCAGCCCAGACCTGCGCAGCGCCAAGGTGCACGTCAGCGTGCTCGGCGACGAGGGCGCGCGCGAGGCGGCGCTGCAGGGCCTGCGCTCCTCGCACGGCGTCCTGCAGGCGAAGGTCGCGGCGGAGACGCGGATGAAGCGCACCCCTACCCTGAGCTTTCACTACGACCCGACGGTCGAGCGGGGAATGAGAATCTCGGCGCTGCTCGAAGATGACGAGGAGGGCGATGAGCGAGGCGACTGACATCGGCACCACGGCGATCGAGCGGGTCGCGGGCGAGATCCGCGACCGCGAGCGCTTCCTGCTGACCGCCCACGAGGGCCCCGACGGCGACGCGCTCGGCTCGCTGCTCGGCATGCACTACCTGCTCGGCCAGCTGGGCAAGGACTCGGTGATGTTCCTCGCCGCGAAGGAGTTCCCGCTGCCGATCGAGTACCGCTTCCTGCCGCTCGAGGAGGTCTTCCACGAGCCGCCCGCGGACATGGCCGACCGCACCGTCGTCTTCCTCGACTGCGGCAACATCGACCGCATGCCGGTCGAGTTCCTCACCGCCCCCGGGCGCTTCAAGATCAACATCGACCACCATCACGACAACACGCTGTTCGGCGACGTCAACCTGGTCGAGGTCGACGCCTCCTGCACGGCCGAGATCGTCTACGAGCTGGCGGTGCTGCTGGGGGCCGAGATCACGCGCGAGATGGCAGCGGCGCTCTACGTCGGCCTGGTCACCGACACGGGCAAGTTCATGTACGAGAACACCAACGCGCGCACGCACAGGATCGCCGCCGAGCTGATCGACGCCGGCGTCGACGTCGACGAGACCTACCGCCGCCTCTACGAGCACGTGCCGCTGGAGAAGCTGCGCCTGCTCTCGCGCGCCCTGGAAGGGATCCAGCACCACTGCGGGGGCAGCCTCGTGCTCGCCTACGTCAGCGCCGCCGACTACGAGGCGAGCGGCGCCGGCGAGGAGATGACCGAGGGGATCATCGACCACCTGCGCTCGGTCGAGGGCGCCCGCGTCGCCGTGCTGATCCGCGAGCTGGGCGACCGCGGCCGGGCGGCGCGCAAGGTCAGCCTGCGCTCCAGCGACGGCGAGGTCGACGTCTCGGCGATCGCCCGCGTCAACGGCGGCGGCGGCCACAAGCGCGCCGCCGGCTTCTCGACCGACCTCGAGCTCGATCAGCTCGTCTCCTTCCTCCGCGCCGAGGTCACAGCCCAGCTCGACCCCTCCTAGCCCCGGTGACGGTGCTGCTCTGCGACAAGCCGGCGGGGATGACCTCGCGCGCGCTGGTCGAAGCGGTGCGACGCGAGCGCGGCTGCGGCAAGGCGGGCCACGCCGGCACGCTCGACCCCTTCGCCACCGGCCTGCTGCTGGTGATGGTCGACGATTCGACCCGCCTGCAGCGCTTCCTCACCGGGCTGCCGAAGACCTACCTGGCGACCGCGCGCCTGGGCTGGCGCTCGAGCAGCGGCGACCCGGACGGCGAGCTGACCGAGACCGGGCGCCGGCCCGGCTCGCTCGAGCTGCCGACCGGGACGGTGCGCCAGCGCGTGCCGATGACCTCCGCGGTGCGGGTCGGCGGCGAGCGCCTCTACCGCAGGGCGCGCCGCGGCGAGAGCGTCGCCACGCCGCCGCGCGACGTCGAGATCCACCGGGCGGAGCTGCTGGGGCGCGAGGGCGAGCTCGCCCGCTACGAGATCGAGTGCTCGAGCGGCACCTACGTGCGCACCCTGATCGAGACGCTCGGCGACGCCTACTGCGCGGCGCTGCGCCGCACCGCGATCGGCCCCTTCCGGGTCGCCGACGCGGGGGCCGAGGTCTCGGCCGAGCGGGTCGGCGAGCTGATCCCGGCGGCGGCGGAGGCGATGCGGTAGTGGCGCAGATCGAGGTCACGAGCCTTCCCGACGCCGAGCCGCGTCCCCGCCACGTCGCGATCGGAACCTTCGACGGCGTCCACCTCGGCCACCAGGCGGTGATCGACGGGGCCGACACCGTGCTCACCTTCGACCCGCACCCGCTCTCGGTGATCCACCCCGCGGCGCTGCCGAAGCTGCTGATGCCGTTCGGGGTGAAGCGCGACGTGATCGAGGGGCTGGGGGTGCGCGAGCTGGTCGTCATCCCCTTCGACCGCGGGTTCGCCGAACGCTCCGCCGAGGACTTCATCGAGCACGTGCTGATCGAGCGGCTCGGCGCCCGCGAGGTCTCGGTCGGCGAGAACTTCCGCTTCGGCGCGAAGGCGAAGGGCGACCCGGAGATGCTGGCGGGCCGCGGGGAGTTCGAGACGCGCGTCGTGCCGCTGGTCGAGGTCGACGGCGAGACCGTCTCCTCGACCCGCGTCCGCGCCCTGGTCGCGGCCGGCGACATGGTCGGCGCGCGCCACTGCCTCGGCGCCCCGTTCATGGTCGAGGGCACGGTGGTCGAGGGCGACCAGCGCGGCCGCGAGCTCGGCTTCCCGACCGCCAACATCGTCCCCGACGACCACCTCGCCTACCCCGGCCACGGCGTCTTCGCCGGCTTTGCCGACGGCGTCCCGGCGGCGGTCAACGTCGGCGTGCGGCCGACCTTCGACAGCGGCCGCGGCGTGCTGATCGAGGCCTACCTGATCGACCGCGAGGAGGATCTCTACGGGCGCACCCTGCGGGTCGCCTTCCTCGAGCGCCTGCGCGGCGAGCGCCGCTTCGCCTCGGTCGAGGAGCTGGTCGCCCAGATGAGGACCGACGTCGAGGACGCGAGGCGGGTCTGTGCTAGCTTCACGGCCGCATGAGCCTCACCAAGGAGAAGAAGAGCGAGCTGATCGGCAAGCACGGACGCGCCGACGGCGACACCGGCTCGGCCGAGGTGCAGGTCGCCCTGCTCACGGAGCGGATCAACGAGCTGACCGAGCACCTGCGCGGTCACGCCAAGGACCACCACTCGCGCCGCGGCCTGCTGATGCTGGTCGGCAAGCGCCGCCGCATGCTGCGCTACCTCGAGCGCACCGACCTCGAGCGCTACCGATCGCTGGTCGCCGAGCTGGGCCTGCGCAGGTAGTCCTGCTGTAACCTCCCGCGGGACAGAGAACGAGAGTTCTGAACGCAATGGGTCGCCATCCGGGCGGCCGGAGGTAACAACTTAGATGAGCATGTTTGACGTAAGCCGCGTGTCGGCGGAGATCGGCGAGGACCAGATCTCCTTCGAGACGGGCAAGCTGGCCAGGCAGGCGAGCGGCGCCGTCGTGGTGCAGTCCGGCGACACGCTGGTCCTCTGCACGGCGACGATGGGCAACCTGCGCGACGTGGACTTCCTGCCGCTCACCGTCGACGTCGAGGAGCGCATGTACGCCGCGGGCAAGATCCCCGGCTCCTTCTTCCGTCGCGAGGGCCGCTCGGGCGAGAAGGCGACGCTGACCGCGCGCATGATCGACCGCCCGATCCGCCCGCTCTTCCCCAAGGGCTGGCACTACGAGACGCAGCTGGTCGCGACGCCGCTCTCCGTCGACCACGTCCGCCCCTACGACATCCTGGCGATGAACGGCGCCTCCGCGGCGCTGGCGATCTCGCCGATCCCGGTCGCCGCCCACGTCGGCGCCGTGCGGATCGGCAAGCTGGAGGGCGACTTCGTCGTCAACCCGCCCGAGGAGCGGCTCGAGGAGCTCGACCTCGACCTGATCGTCGCCGGCACCGACGAGGCGATCCTGATGGTCGAGGCGGGCGCCGACGGCGTCAGCGAGGCGGAGATCCTCGACGCTCTCGACATCGCCCACGCGGAGATCAAGAAGCTCTGCGCGGCGATGCAGGAGCTCGCCGACAAGGCCGGCAGGGAGAAGCTCGAGGTCGAGGCCCCGAGCATCGACGAGGGCCTGCTCTCCGAGATCCGCTCCTCGCACGGCCAGGCGCTGGTCGACGCGATCGCGACCGAGGGCAAGCTCGAGCGCTACGAGGCGATCGACAGGGTCAAGGAGGAGGTCGTCGCGAAGTACGCCCCGGAGGGCGATGACGGCGAGAGCGACCCTGAGCGCAAGTCCGAGGTCGGCGCCGCCTTCGACGCGATCGAGAAGGACACGATCCGCAAGGCGATCGCGGTCGACAAGAAGCGCCCCGACGGCCGCGCCCAGGACGAGATCCGGCCGATCGAGACCGAGGTCGACATCTCCCCGCGCGTGCACGGCTCGGCGCTGTTCACCCGCGGCGAGACGCAGATCCTCTCCAACGTCGCGCTCGGCACCACGCGCATGGACATGCGGCTCGACACGCTCGGCCTGCAGACGACCAAGCGCTTCTGGCACCACTACAACTTCCCGCCCTTCTCGGTCGGGGAGGCCGGCTTCATGCGCGGCCCGAAGCGTCGCGACATCGGTCACGGCGCGCTCGCCGAGCGGGCGCTGGCGCCGTCGATCCCCGACGAAGAGAGCTTCCCCTACGTGATCCGCGTCGTCTCGGAGACGCTGGAGTCCAACGGCTCCTCCTCGATGGGCTCGGTCTGCGCCTCCTCGATGGCCCTGCAGGCCGCGGGGGTGCCGGTCTCGGCGCCGGTAGCCGGCGTCGCGATGGGGCTGATCAAGGAGGGCGACGACTACATCGTGCTCACCGACATCGCCGGCGTCGAGGACCACCTCGGCGACATGGACTTCAAGGTCGCCGGCACCGCCGACGGGATCACCGCCCTGCAGATGGACATCAAGATCACCGGCGTCACCTTCGACATCCTGCGCGACGCGCTCGCCCAGGCCAACGAGGGCCGGCAGTTCATCCTCGGCAAGATGGCCGAGGCGATCGACGGCCCGCGCGAGATGCTCTCCCAGCACGCGCCGCGGATCGAATCGATCAAGATCGACCCGGAGAAGATCGGCGCCGTGATCGGCAAAGGCGGCGAAACGATCCGCGCCCTGTGCGAGGAGTTCGAAGCCGAGATCGACGTCGAGGACGACGGCACGATCCGCATCTACGCGCCGACCGGGGAACTGGTCGAAGCGGCGGTCGGCCGGATCGAGTCGATGACCAAGGAGGCAGAGGTCGGCGATCACTACCCGTCGGCCAAGGTCGTCAAGACGACGACCTTCGGCGCCTTCGTCGAGCTGGTCAAGGGCACGGACGGCCTGCTGCACATCTCCAACGTGAAGCCGGGGGAGAGGGTCGACTCGGTCGACGACGTGCTCAGCGCCGGCGACGAGATCGACGTCACCGTGGTCGAGGTCGACCGCGAGCGCGGTCGCATCGGCCTGCGCCTCTCCGACGATCCCTCGGTGGCGGGCAAGTCGCCCGAGGAGCTGGCCTCGGTCGGCTCCGGCGACGGCGGCCCGCGCCGCAACGGCGGCGACCGCGGCGGCGACCGCGGCGGGCGCGGCCGCCGGCGCGAGCGCGAGCGGCGCCGTTAGTCAGTTGGCCGAAGCGAGGCTCAGCGAGCTCGGCTCGGGCGTCCGGGTGGTGACCGAGGAGGTTCCCTCGGTCCGCTCGGTCGCGCTCGGGCTCTGGGTGCGCACCGGATCGCGCGACGAGACGCCGGCTCAGGCCGGCGTCTCGCATTTCCTCGAGCACCTGCTGTTCAAGGGCACGGCGCGCTACTCGGCGATCGAGATCTCCGAGCTCTTCGACGGGCTCGGCGCCTCGGTCAACGCCGCGACCGGCAAGGAGACGACGCACCTGCACGCGCGCTTCCTCGACGAGCACACCGAGGCGGTCTTCGAGCTGCTGGCGGAGATGCTGCTGGCGCCGACCTATCCGGAGATCGACTCCGAGCGCGAGGTCGTGCTGGAGGAGATCGCGATGTACGAGGACGAGCCGCAGGACCGCGTCCACGACGTGCTCGCGGAGGCCGTCTTCGGCGAGCACCCGCTGGGCCGGCGCGTGCTCGGAGAGGCCGAGGTGATCGCCTCGGTCCCGGTGCCGGAGATCGAGGCCTACCGGGCGGGCCGCTACACCGGGCCGCACGTCGTCGTCGGCGCCGCCGGCCACCTCGAGCACGAGCGCATCGTCGCCCTCGCCGAGCGGCTGGTCTCACCGCCCGCCGGCGCCGACGGGACGGAGGCGGTCGCGAACGACGCCGCCGCCCGCCTGCGCTTCTACCCCAAGGACACCGAGCAGTACCACATCTGCTTCGGCGCGCCGGGGATCGTGCGCGATGACGAGCGCCGCTACGCGCTCGCCGTGCTCGACTCGATCTTCGGCGGCTCGACCTCCTCGCGGCTGTTCCGCGAGGTGCGCGAGAAGCGCGGCCTCGCCTACTCGGTCGGCTCCTACAACGAGCAGTACACCGACTCCGGGCTCGCGGCGACCTACGTCGGCACGCGCGAGGACAACGTCGACGAGGCCTGCGCCGTGATCGGCGCCGAGCTCGAGCAGCTGCGCTCCGAGCCGGTCTCGGCCGAGGAGCTTGCGCGGGCGAAGGAGAACGTCAAGGGCCGGCTAGTGCTCTCCTCGGAGTCGACCGCGGCACGGATGTCGCGGATCTCGCGCGCGACCCTGTTCGGCCTGCCGATCGAAGGCCTCGACCAGATGCTGGCCCGGGTCGACGCGGTCAGCGTCGAGGAGCTGAGCGAGCTGGCGGCCGAGCTCTACGGCCCGGAGCGGCTCTCGGCCGCCTGCGTCGGCCGCGACGAGGAGTGCTTCCGGGCTGCGCTGGCGCCGGTCTCCGAGGCGCTCGCCGCATGATCCGGGTCGGCGTCTCGGGTGCCGCGGGGAAGATGGGCAGCACCGTCTGCGACGCCGTCGAAGCGGCCGAGGGGATGGAGCTGGCGGCGAAGGCCGATCCGGCGCTCGGCGTCGCGCTGGAGGCGATCCTCGGCGAGGTCGACGTGGTCGTCGACTTCACCACCCCCGATACCGCGCTCGCCAACGCGAGCGCCTGCCTGCGCGCCGGGGTCCACGTCGTCCTCGGCACCACCGGCTTCGAGCTCGAGGCGCTGCGCGCCCTCGCCGAGCCCGCCGAGGCGAACTGCTTCGTCGCGCCCAACTTCGCGATCGGCGCGGTGCTCTTGATGCAGGCATCGCAGACGATCGCCCGCCACATGCCCGAGTGCGAGATCGTCGAGCTGCACCACGACCGCAAGCTCGACGCGCCCTCGGGCACGGCGAAGCGAACCGCCGAGCTGATCGCGGCGGCGGGCGGCAACGTGCACGAGCCGATCCACTCGGTGCGGCTGCCCGGCTTGGTCGCCCACCAGGAAGTGATCTTCGGCGGCGAGGGGCAGACGCTCTCGCTGCGCCACGACTCGATCGACCGCGTCTCCTTCATGCCCGGCGTCGTTCTCGCCGTGCGCCGGGTCGCCGAGCTGCCCGACCGGCTCACGGTCGGGCTCGAGAAGCTGCTGTAGGTTCAGGGCCGTGAACGACGAGCTCGCACGCCTCGACGCGACCGCCCAGGCGGAGCTGGTCCGCAGCGGCCAGATGACCGCCGCGGAGCTGGTCGAAGCGGCGATCGCGCGGATCGAGGCCGCCAACCCGCGGCTCAACGCGGTGATCCACGAGCTCTTCGAGGAGGGCCTGGAGGCGGCCCGCGGCGAGCTTCCCGACGGCCCCTTCAGGGGCGTGCCGTTCCTGCTCAAGGACCTCGGCGCCGCCTTCGCCGGCCAGCCCTTCCACATGGGCATGAGCTACCTGAAGGAGCGCGACTTCCGCGCCCCGGTCGACACCTTCCTCGCGCAGCGCTTCCGCGCCGCCGGCCTGGTGACGATCGGCAAGACGAACACGCCTGAGCTGGGCATCCTGCCGACCACCGAGCCGCGCGCCTACGGCCCCACCCGCAACCCCTGGGACACCGGGCGCTCGGCGGGCGGCTCGAGCGGCGGCTCGGCGGCGGCGGTCGCAGCCGGCATGACGCCGATCGCCCACGCCAACGACGGCGGCGGCTCGATCCGGATCCCAGCCTCGAACTGCGGTCTGGTCGGCCTCAAGCCGAGCCGCCAGCGGATCAGCGAGGGGCCGCTGATCGGCGACATCATGTCCGGCCTGACCTGCGAGCTGGCGGTCTCGCGCTCGGTGCGCGACGTCGCGGCGATCCTCGAGGCGGTGCACGGCCCGGCGCCCGGCGACCCCTACGTCGCGCCGCCGCCCGCGCGTCCCTACACCGAGGAGGTCGGCGCCGACCCGGGCGCGCTGCGGGTCGCGCTGTGGACGGAGACGATCGTCGATCAGGACCCCGACCCCGAGGTCGTCGCCGCGGCGCGCGGGGCCGCGGGGACGCTCGAAGGCCTCGGGCACACGGTCGAGCAGCCCGACATGGGCATGTTCCAGGGCCTGCCGGTGGTCGAGCCCTTCCTCACCCGCTGGGCGGCCGGCCAGGCGCAGGTGCTCGACCAGCTCTCGATGCTCGGCGGCGCGCCGATCGGCGCCGGGGACGTCGAGCCGCTGACCTGGGCGCTGGCGCAGATCGGCCGCGAACGCAACTCCGGCGAGTACCTCGCCGCCGTCGGCCAGCACCAGGCGCTGAGCCGCATGCTCGCCGGCGTGTACGAGGCGGGCTTCGACCTGCTGCTGACGCCGACTATGGGCGAGCCGCCGCCGCCGCTCGGCAGCTTCGACGACTCGGGCGCCGACCCGATGGACGCCTTCCACCGCGCCTTCATCGACGGCTGCTTCACCGCCGCCTTCAACGCCACCGGGCAGCCGGCGATCTCGCTGCCGCTGCACTGGACCGCCGAGGGCCTGCCGGTCGGCGTGCAGCTCGTGGCGCCGCTGGGGCGCGAGGACATGCTGCTGCGCGTCGCCGCGCAGCTGGAGCAGGCGGCGCCGTGGGCCGACCGCATACCCTCCGCCTCATGAGCGAGCTCCGCGGAGTCATCACGGCGATGGCGACGCCCTTCGACCGCGGGGGGCGCGTCGACGAGGCGGCCGCCCGCCGTCTGGCGCGCCACCTGATCGAGCACGGCTCGCACGGAGTCGTCGTCGCCGGCTCGACCGGCGAGGCGGCGACGCTCGACGACGGGGAGCACATCGCGCTGCTGGCGGCGGTGGTCGACGAGGTCGGCGGCGAGGCGAGCGTGATCTGCGGCACCGGCACCAACGACACGCGCCACTCGGTCGAGCTGACCAGGGCCGCCGCCGAGGCGGGGGCCGACGGCGCGCTGATCGTCACCCCGTACTACAACAAGCCGACCTTCCCGGGGATCCGCGCCCACTTCGAGGCGATCGCCGCCGCCGTCCCCGGCCTGCCGCTGATCGCGTACAACATCCCCTCGCGCGTGGTGATCAACGTCAGCCCCGCGGAGCTGGCGCGGCTGGGTGAGATCGAGGGGGTCGTCGCGGTCAAGCAGGCCAACAACGACGACCTCGCGCCGGTCGAGGGAATCGACCTGCTGGCCGGCAACGACGAGGTCTTCCTGCGCACGCTGGAGCTCGGCGGCGCCGGCGGCATCCTCGTCGCCTCCCACCTCGTCGGCGAGCGCATGCGCGAGATCTGGGACGCCGCCCAGGCCGGGGACCTCGAGCGCGCACGCGAGATCGACTCCCGCCTGCGGCCCGTCTATGACGCGATGGGCCTCGTGACCAACCCGATACCGCTGAAGGCGGCGCTGGAGATGACCGGCCTGATCCCGCACGGCGGCCTGCGCCTGCCGCTGGTCGAAGCCGACGCCGAGCAGCGGGCGGCGGTGCGCGCGGCGCTCGACGCCGCCGGCGTGGCGGTGAGCTCGTAGCCGTGGCGGGCAAGCTGAAAGTGCTGCCGCTCGGCGGGCTGGGCGAGATCGGCAAGAACATGACCGTGATCGAGTACGACGGCCGCATCGTCGTGGTCGACACCGGGCTGATGTTCCCGACGCCCGAGATGCTCGGGATCGACCTGGTGCTGCCCGACTTCGCCTACCTGCGCGAGCGCGCCGACGACATCGAGGCGATCGTGCTCACCCACGGGCACGAGGACCACGTCGGGGCGCTGCCCTACGTGCTGCGCGAGATCGGCATGCCGCCGGTTATCTACGGCGGCCTGCTGACGATCGGCATGGTGCGCTCGAAGCTCGACGAGCACAAGCTCAAGGACGCCCCGCTGGAGGAGCTGCCGGCCGGGCAGCAGGTGAAGGCCGGGCCGTTCGAGCTCGAGCTGGTCCACCTCTCGCACTCGATCCCAGACATGCGCGGGGTGATCGTCGGCACCGAGCTGGGCAAGGTGTTGATGACCGGCGACTACAAGTTCGACCAGACCCCGGTGGACGGGCGGCCGGCCGACATCTCGCGGCTGGCCGAGCTCGGCAGCGAAGGCCTGCTGCTGCTCTGCGGCGACTCGACCAACGCCGACCGGCCGGGCGTCGCCCCCTCGGAGTCGAGCGTCGGGCCGGCGCTGCTGGAGACCTTCGGCGGCTGCGAGGGGCGGATCGTCGTCACCTCCTTCGCCTCCAACATCCACCGCGTGCAGCAGGTGATCGACGCGGCCGTGGCGCTCGACCGGCGCGTCGCCCTGGTCGGCCGCTCGATGCGCAAGAACTTCAACATCGCCTCGAATCTGGGCGTCGCGAACGCGCCCTCGGGCCTGTTCATCCAGCCGCGCGAGATCGAGAGCTTCCCGGACGAGAAGGTGATCGTGATCTCGACCGGCAGCCAGGGCGAGCCGCTCTCGGCGCTGCGCCGGATGGCGAACAACGACCACCGCGACGTCGAGCTGCACTCCGGCGACACGGTGGTCTTCTCCGCGACCCCGGTGCCGGGCAACGAGCGCGCGGTCAACGAAACGATCGACCGGATCTACGAGATCGGCGCCTCGGTGGTGACCGCGAAGGACGCGCCGATCCACGCCTCCGGCCACGGCTGGCAGGAGGAGCTGAAGCTGATGCTCAACCTGACCAGGCCGCGCTACGTGCTGCCGGTGCACGGCGACTTCCAGCGCCTGCGCCTGCACGCCGCCCTCGCCGAGTCGGTGGGCGTCCCGGCGGAGAACGTCTTCCAGGGCCGCAACGGCCTGCCGCTGGAGGTCGACGCCGGCGGGGCGCGATTCGGCGCGGAGGTGCACGCCGGGGTCGTCTACGTCGACGGCCTCAACGTCGGCGAGCCCGACGACGTCGCGCTGCGCGACCGCCGCGAGATCTCCGCCGACGGCATCTTCATCGTCGTCGCGACGATCTCGGCCGAGGACGGGGCGGTGGTCGCCGACCCGGAGGTGATCGTGCGCGGCGTCGCCCTGCCGGACGGCGAGCAGGACCTGGTCGAGGAGCTGGAGGACGTCGTCGAGGACTCGCTCGAGGACGCGGCGGACGCCGGCACGCGCGAGCTGCACCTGCTGCAGGAAGACCTGCACGAGGCGATCGCCAAGCTGCTCTACAAGAAGCTCCGCAGCCGGCCGATGATCCTGCCGGTCGTCGTCGAGGTCTAGCAGCAAAAAGGCCCGCCGGTCGCGTTGGGGAGAACCGGCGGGCCCTTTGTGTCTCGTCCAGCGGGAAAGCTATGGCGTCGCGCTAAAGCCGGTCTAAAGCGGGATTGATTTCTTGCTCAACGTCGCTGCGGCGGAGCGGCAGGCGGACGCGGAAGAGGGCGCCGCCCAGGTCGGACTCGCCGACCTCGGCGCTGCCGCCGTGCGATGCCGCGACCGCCCGCACGATCGCCAGCCCGAGGCCGCTGCCGCCGGCGGCAGCGGTGTCGGCGGGCCCCTCGCCGCGGACGAAGCGGTCGAAGATCTGCCCGCGCAGCTCCTCCGGCACGCCCGGGCCGTCGTCCGCGACCTCGACCACGGCGTCGCGGCCCTCGGCGCGCAGGCGCAGCTCGATCGTCGACCCGGGCGGCGTGTGGCGGGCGGCGTTGTCGAGCAGGTTGAGCACCGCCCGGTGCAGCTCGTCGGGGTTGCCGTCGACCGGCAGCGGCCGATCGCTCAGCACCCGCAGCTCGCGTTCGCCGACCGTCGGCGCGACCTCGGCGGCGGCGTGGCCGGCGGTCTCGGCCAGGTCGCAGCGGGTGCGGGCGCCGATCCGGCCGGCGTCGGCGCGGGCGAGCAGCAGCAGGTCGCCGACCAGGCGCCGCATGCGGCCCGAGGAGCGCAGGGCCGAGTCGACCATCGCCCGCTCGTCCTCCCGCGCCGGCGCGGCGAGCGAGTCCTGCAGCAGTTCGAGGTTGGCGAGGATGCTGGTCAGCGGCGTGCGCAGCTCGTGCGAGGCGTCGGCGACGAACTCGCGCTGGCGGCGCAGGGCGGATTCGCGCTCCGAGCGGGCGGCGTCGAGCGAGCGCAGCATCTGCTCCAGCGTGCGCGCCAGCTCGCCGACCTCGTCGTCGGCGCGCGGCTGCGGCATGTGGCTCGACGGGTCGCCGGTCTCGGCGATCTCCCGCGCGGTCGCCGTCAGCGAGGAGATCGGGCGCATCGCGCGCCGGGCGATCGCCACGCCGGCGAGGCTGGCGAGCAGGGTGGCGCCGATGACGCCCGCCGCGATCAGCAGCCAGAGCCGGCCCACGGTCGAGTCGACGTGCTGCTCGTCGCGCCCGTACTGGACGTAGCCGGCGATGCGGCCGGTCTGGCCGCTGCGCAGCGCGACGGTGATCACGCGCATCTCGCCGACTTCGCGCACGCCGGGCGACGGCGGGCCCATGTCGGCGGCGCCGGGGCTGGCGTCGCGCTGCTGGCCGCGCGCGTCGTAGATCCGCACCGAGGCGTCGTTGGGGCTGACGAAGGAGGCGAGTTCGGGCTCGCGGACGATCAGCGTGTTGGTGATCGTGTCGACGATCCGCACCTGCGAGGCGAGGCTGCTGACCGCGCCCTTCATCTCGCGGTTGAAGTCGTCGCGCACGCGCTGGGCGACGAGGTTGCCGACGATCACGCCGAAGAGCAGGAGGATCGCCAGGGTCAGCCCGGCCGAGACGGCCGCCAGCTGCCAGCGAACCGGCCAGTCACGGGGGCGGAGCGCGACGCGGCGGCGCATCAGCCCTTCAGCACATAGCCGGCGCCGCGCTTGGTGTGCAGGAGCCGGGACTCCTCGCCCTCCTCGAGCTTGCGCCGCAGGTTGGAGATGAAGACGTCGATCGTGTTCGTCGCCGCCATCGGGTCGTAGCCCCAGACCTCGTCGAGCAGCCGCTCGCGCGAGACCACGAGGCGCTCGTTGTGCATCAGGTATTCGAGCAGCTCGAACTCGCGGTTGGTCAGCTCGATCTCGCGCTCGCCGCGCTTCACCTCGCGCGTGTCCGGGTTGAGCGTCAGGTCGCCGACCTGCAGCGAGGCCGAGCCGCGGGGCGGCCGGCGGCGCAGCAGCGCCCGGATCCGCGCCAGCAGCTCCTTGCGCTCGAACGGCTTGACCAGGTAGTCGTCGGCGCCGCTGTCGAGCCCGCCGACCCGGTCCTCCGTCTCCGCCCGCGCCGTCAGCATCAGGATCGGCACGTCGCTGTCGGCGCGCAGCCTCCGGCACACCTCTACCCCGTCCATGCGCGGCAGCCCCAGGTCGAGCACGACCACGTCGGGCACGAAGCCCGCGGCGACGTCGAGCGCCTCGACCCCGTCGCCCGAGGTCCGCACCTCATACCCCTCGTTGCGCAGCGAGCGGCGCAGCACGTCGGCGATCTCCTCGTCGTCCTCGACGACGAGCACCCGCCCCCCGACCCGGTCGCCCCCGTTCGCATTCGCAAGCATCGCAACGATCTTAGCCCGGCGATCCCACCACTCCCGTTGCTTTTAGGGCGAATTTATGGATCGCCTACGGCCCCGCCCGCGCCAGCAGCCCTTCCACCGCCAGCCCCCGGTCATAACCGAGAGAAGCGAGGCCTCGCAGGCGATCCGCCGCGCGGACTCCGCGCAGACCGCCGGGCCGTCCTCGATCGCACACTCTGCCTCCTCGGGGCCGCCCGCGAGCGCCGCCGCCTCGGCGTGGATCACCACCTGGTGGCGCTCGGGGGCGGGGCGGGGCGCGGAGCCGCCGGCAAGCGAGCGCTCGGCGAGCTCGGCCAGGGCGTCGGCCCTGCTCACCCTGGGGTGCTCGCGCCCCCCTGAAGGCGGTTCCGGTTCCCCGGAACCGCCTCGGGAGCACACTTCGTGGGCGAGTTCGCGCTCGTGTATCGCCTTCTTGCCGGCCTCCAGGGCCTTCAGGAAGAGCGCTCCGTCTTCGGGGGAGAGCCTTCCGCGGAGCAGCAGGCTGCCGTCCTCGTCCCATTCGGTGGTGAGGAAGCGCTCGGCGTGGGCGGCCTGGGCGTCTTCGACGGAGACCGCCCGCCTGTATCCGCGCACCAGGCGCTCCAGCTGGGACGCGGTGGCCCAGCGGGCCATCTCCAGGAGCTCTGCCTCGATCTCGGGCGTGGCGATCCTGGTGATCGCCCGCACCTTGGAGTAGCTGAGCTCGCCGCGGGCAAAGCGGGCCTTCACACCGTCCAGCCCCTCCAGGGCCCTCGCCACCCGCACGTGTTCGCGCGCCGAGCGCGGGTCGATCGCGCAGCGCCAGGCGATCCAGGCCCCGCAGGAGTGAAAGCCCCAGGCCGTATGCGCCTCGCGGCGCTCGAACTCCGCCACGAGCTCCAGCCAGCGGCACATCGCCGCCGCGATGTGCGCGGCCAGCTCGCCGATCTCGCGCTCCAGCCACTCCGTGGGGGCTTCGGCCAGACCCGGTCCACCGGGTTCGGCCGTCTCCCGGCGATCCCCGCCGATCGGCTTCCTCTCTCGCGCTCCTCCCTCTACGAACATGTGTTCGATAGTACGGCTGTCGTCGGATGCCTGGCGACACCCGAAAAGCCGCAAATTGCGGACGGCTCAAGGCGGTTCCGCGGGGCCGGGCGAATCGCAGCAGCGCTTGAGAAATTGGGCGCCAGGCGCTTCTTCGCCGAGCAGGACCGCCTCGGCAGGGTAGTCGAGGCAAATGTCGAGTGGGTCCAGCTGCACCCCGGTTTCGGATATGAGGAGTTCGTCCGCGGCCTGCGCCTCGAGGGCGATCGCACGGTCTACGCGCCGGGGCTCCTCATGCGACTCGTGGAGCGCATGGCCAACCGTGACGAGGAGGAAAGACTCCCGGTCGTGCTCGTGCTCGACGAGATCAACCGCACCGACCTCAGTCGCATGTTCGGCGAGGCGTTCAGCCTGCTGGAGAATCGAGGCAGCTCGGCCGTGCTGCCCGGCATCGACGCCGATGAGGAGCCCTGCTCGGCCGGGAAAAGCCCTGGCGACCGGAGCTGGCCGGCGAGCTCCTCCCGCAACTACGTGCCACGGTCGGCGCGAACCCCCCCATGCCGTCTGCGCATGAGGTGCGCGGCGTGCGCTACGCGCCGATCACGCGGGCCTACGAGCCGGTGGCTCAACTCTCGATTGAGATCGCGCGGCGCCGCGGGACGCTGACCTCGGGCGGCGGCAATGACACCAGCGGGGTGCTGATCGACGTGGCCGAGCTGTGGGAGTTGTTCCTGCTTCACTGCGCGCGTCAGGCGTTCGGCGAGGGCCGCGTAGAGCACGGTACGTCAGCGTCGGCGTCCACCTTCCTGCTCACGTCGAGCATGGAGCCGTCAGCGCGGATCGGGAGACTCAAGCCGGATCTGGTGATCGACGACCGGCACGGTCGGGAATGGGCCGTCGTCGATGCGAAGTACAAGCGACTGAGGGACTCGCGAGAGCGGCCTCACGGCGTGGATCGCGGCGACCTCTATCAACTCGTCGCCTACCTGGCCGGCCATGACGTCGGCCGAGGCGTGCTTGTGTATCCGCCCGCCGACGCCGACGAGGCTCACGCGGCGAACCTCGGTCCCTGGCGCTTGGAGGCTGGTCAGGTCGTAGATTTCCTTCGCTTCCCGGCGAAAGAACCGGACTGCATCCGGGCGTTCGCATCGCTGGGGCAGTAAAGGCACAGCTCCGTGCGTGTTTCGGGCGCAAGGCGCGTGTTCTGAGGCAATTGCCATCTGCCGCGCTTGCCATGATCGGCGTCTTCGATGAGCGCGACCGCCGCAGTCCACCTCCATGCCCACAGCGAGTACTCGCTGCTCGACGGTGCCTGCAAGATCGAGGCGATGGCGGCGCGGGCGGCGGAGCTCGGGCAGCCGGCGCTGGGACTGACCGACCACGGCGTGATGAACGGCGCCGTCGACCTCTACAAGGCCTGCGACAAGCACGGGATCAAGCCGATCGCCGGGCTCGAGGCGTACCTGGTCGACGACGTCGAGGCGGTCAAGGAGAAGCCGAAGTACGAGCGCAACCACATCACCCTGCTGGCCGAGAGCGACGCCGGCTTCGCCAACCTGGTCAAGCTGACCTCGGCCGGCTTCCTCAAGGGCTTCTCGCGCGGCAAGGCCAACGTCGACATGGAGCTGCTCGCCGCCCACGCCGAGGGCGTGATCGTGCTCACCGGCTGCCTGCAATCGCGCTTCTGCCGCCGCCTGGTCGAAGAGCGCGAGGACGACGCCCGCGCCCACCTCGACGACCTGATCCAGGCCTTCGGCCCCGAGCAGGTCTACTTCGAGGTGCAGAAAAACGGCATCTCCGAGCAGGAGAAGGCGAACCACGGCATCGCCCGCTTCGCCCGCGAGCTGAACCGGCCGCTGGTCGGCACCGCCGACGTCCACTACCTGCGGCGCGAGGACTTCGACAACCACGCGGCGCTGCTCTGCGTGCAGACCAAGTCGACGCTCGAGGCGCCGAAGATGAGCTTCGACACCAACGAGTTCTACCTCAAGAGCAACGACGAGATGGCCTCCTCCTTCGCCGAGTGGCCGGAGGCGGTCCCGACCACGCTGGAGATCGCCGAGCGCTGCGAGCTCGACATCGAGCTGGGCAAGCTGCTGCTGCCGCGCTACCCGACCGAGGACGGCTCCGAGCCGGAGGAGATGCTGCGGCGGCTCGCCGCCGAGGGCCTGCGGGCGCGCTACGGCGACCCGCCGCCGGCCGCGGCGGTCGAGCGGATGGAGTTCGAGCTCGGCGTGATCGAGGAGATGGGCTTCTCCTCCTACTTCCTGATCGTCTGGGACTTCGTCCGCTACGCGAAGGAGAACGGCGTCGCGGTCGGGCCCGGGCGCGGCTCGGCGGCCGGCTCGATCGTCTCCTACGCGCTGCGGATCACCGACCTCGACCCGCTCGCCGAGGGGCTGATCTTCGAGCGCTTCCTCAACCCGGGCCGCAAGTCGATGCCCGACATCGACATCGACTTCTCGGTGCGCGGTCGCGAGCGGATGATCCGCTACGTCGCCGACAAGTACGGCCGCGAGTCGGTCGCCCAGATCATCACCTTCGGCAAGATGGCGCCGCGCGCGGCGACCCGCGACGCCGCCCGCGTGCTCGGCTTCGACTACGGCGCCGGCGACCGCCTGGCGAAGCAGATCCCGGAGCCGATCATGGGCCGCAGCCCCTCCTTCGAGGAATGCCTGCAGCCGGGGCAGGAGCTGAGGAAGACCTACGACGCCGACGCCGACGCGAAGCGGATCGTCGACGTCGCCCAGGGCCTCGAGGGGATCATCCGCAACAACTCGATCCACGCCGCCGCCGTGGTGATCGCCGACCGACCGCTGCACGAGGTCGTGCCGCTGCAGCTGGCCGAGGACCGCAACACCGCCGAGAAGGGCGAGAAGCAGTACAAGATCGTCACCCAGTACTCGATGGGCCCGGTCGAGGAGATCGGCCTGCTGAAGATGGACTTCCTCGGCCTGCGCAACCTCGACGTGATCGAGGACGCGATCGAGATCATCGAGCGCTCGCGCGGCGAGCGGCTCGACATGGAGCGGATCCCGCTCGACGACGCGAAGACCTACGAGATGCTCGCCCGCGGCGACTCGACCGGCGTCTTCCAGTTCGAGTCCGAGGGGATGCGCGACGCCCTGCGCAGGGTGGGGCCGACCGAGTTCGCCGACATCGTCGCCCTCGGCGCGCTGTACCGGCCGGGCGCGATGGCCTACATCCCCGCCTACGCGAAGGGCAAGAAGGACCCGTCGAGCGTGCGCTACCCCGACCCGCGCCTGCGCGCGATCACCGAGGAGACGCACGGCTGCGTCATCTACCAGGAGCAACTGATGGAGATCGCCCGCTCGATGGCCGGCTTCTCGGGCGCCGAGGCGGACGACCTGCGCAAGGCGATCGGCAAGAAGAAGCGCGACCTGATGGCGACGATGAAGGGCAAGTTCATGCAGGGCATGAAGGAGTCGGAGACGGCGCCGAACGTCGCCGCGGACCTCTGGAAGCTGAACGAAGCCGCCGCGGACTACTCGTTCAACAAGTCCCACGCCGCCTGCTACGGGCTGATCTCCTACCGCACCGCCTACCTCAAGGCCAACTTCCCGGCCGAGTACATGGCGGCGGTGATCTCCTCGGTGATGAACACCAAAGACAAGGTGCCGTTCTTCGTCAACCGCTGCGCGGAGATGGGGATCGAAGTGCTGCCCCCTGACGTCAACTCCTCCGACCACAGCTTCGTCGTCAGCGAGAAGGCGATCCGCTTCGGCCTCGACGCGGTGAAGAACGTCGGCCACAGCGCGGTCGAGGCGATCCTGCGGGCGCGCGAGGAGAAGCCGATCGACTCGATCTGGGACTTCTGCGAGCGGGTCGACTCGCGCGCCGTGAACAAACGGGCGGTCGAATGCCTGATCAAGTGCGGCGCGCTGGACTCGACCGGCGCGACCCGCAGGGGCATGCTGGAGGCGCTGCCGGCGGCGCAGTCGGCGGGGCAGAAAGCGCAGGAGGACGCGCAGCTCGGCCAGGGCTCGATCTTCGACTTCGGCGACGGCGCCGCGGGCGGAGGAGGGGAGGCGGCGGCGAGCTCGCACCACCGGCCGCCGATCTCGGCGGCGGAGTTCGAGCGCCGCGAGCTGCTGGCGATCGAGAAGGAGACGCTGGGCACCTACCTCTCCTCGCACCCGCTGACCGAAGTGCGCGACGCGCTGCGCGCCCGCGTCGACTGCGGCCTGGCCGAGCTGGCCGGCAAGCCCGACGGCGCCTGGGTGACGGTCGGCGGGATCGTCGCCGACAGCAAGAAGATCCGCACCAAGAGCGGTACCCAGATGATGTTCGCGACGCTCGACGACGTCGAGGGTCAGGTCGAGATGCTGGTCTTCAAGGCCGAAGAGGCGGAGAGCGCGGGGGCGATCGAGAACGACGCGGTGGTCCTCGTGCGAGGGCGGATCGACCACAAGGAGCGCGGCGAGACGAAGCTCGTCGTGCAGCAGGCGGAGCGCTTCGAGCCCGACGGCGAGGAGATCGCCGCCGCGACGGCCGCGGCGGCCAAGCCGGCCGAGCCGCTGCGGCTGACCGTCGACGTGGGCGAGTTCAGCGACCCCGACAGCCTGGTCGAGGAGCTGCGGTCGCTGTTCGAGCACCATCGCGGCGACGCCGCCGTCTCGGTGGTGCTCAACGGCAGCGGCCCTCCGCGCGAGCTGCGCCTCGGCGGCGAGATCCGCGTGCGCGCCTCCAGCCTGCTCGCCGAGCTCGGGCACGTCCCGGGGGTCGAGGCCCTGGGCGCGGACGCGCTCGCTGCCTAGACTCTGTGCATGCCCGTCACGCGGCGGAAGACCGGCGAGTGCCGCCAGTGTCGCTCCTTCTGCGACAAGATGGTCGAGCCGCGCGGCTGCGTCGAGATGGGCTGCCGCTACCTCTACAGCGTCGTCGACGGGCTCACGGGCGTGCAGTACGTCGGCTGCATGCAGGGCGTCTTCGGCGCCAGGGTGGAGCTCGACGCGGTGCTGCAGCCGGGCGGCTTCGGCGGCGTGAAGATGACCGGCGCGGCGCTGCCGCACTGCCCGTTCGAGGTCGAGCGCGCCTACTCGGGCGAGGGGCCCGAGTACGACTGCGTCAACCGGCGCTTCTTCGACTGCGCCGACGGCGGGCCGGAGGGCCTGCGGGCGTTCGACCTGCGCGATATCGCGTCGGAGTCCCCGGGCGTCTAAGTCGACACGATTCGGTGTAGAATCGCCGCATGAGCGATTCTTCAGCGGTGGCAGAGGCGGAGCAGGCTGTGGCGGAGGCGACGGAGGGCGGCGACTCCGAGGGCCCGAAGTTCACCCTCGAGCTGAACCAGGACCAGCAGGACATCCGCGACTGGGTGCACGGCTTCGCCGAGGGCGTCGTCCGGCCGGCGGCCGCGGAGTGGGACGAGCGCGAGGAGACGCCCTGGCCGGTGATCCAGGAGGCCGCCAAGATCGGCCTCTACAGCTTCGAAGCGCTGGGTCAGTTCTTCGCCGACGAGACCGGGCTGACGATGCCGATCGCCAACGAGGAGCTGTTCTGGGGCGACGCCGGCATCGGCATGGCGATCATGGGCACCTCGCTCGCGGTCGCGGCGATCTTCGGGCAGGGGACCCCGGAGCAGATGGGCGAGTGGATCCCGCAGTGCTTCGGCACCGCGGAGGAGCCGAAGGTGGCGGCCTTCTGCTCGTCTGAGCCCGACGCGGGCTCAGACGTGTCGGCGATCCGCACGACCGCCAAGTACGACGAGGCCAAGGACGAATGGGTGCTCAACGGCCAGAAGGCCTGGGCGACCAACGGCGGCATCGCCGACGTCCACGTGGTGATCGCCTCGGTCGACCGCGAGCTCGGCTCGCGCGGCCACGCCGCCTTCGTCATCCCGCCCGGCACGGCGGGCTGCGAGCAGGGCGCGAAGGTGAAGAAGCACGGCCTGCGCGCCTCGCACACGGCCGACGTCCACCTCGACGACTGCCGCGTCCCGGGCGCCTGCCTGCTCGGCGGCAAGGAGAAGCTCGACGAGCGGCTGGCGCGGGTGCGCGAGGGCAAGAAGTCCAAGTCGCAGGCGGCGATGCAGACCTTCGAGGCGAGCCGGCCGACCGTCGGCGCCCAGGCCGTCGGCATCGCCCGCGCCGCCTACGAGTACTCGCTCGAGTACGCCAAAGAGCGACGCCAGTTCGGCAAGGCGATCGTCGAGAACCAGGCGATCGGCTTCGCCCTCGCCGACATGAAGCTGGAGATCGACGCCGCCCGGCTGCTCGTCTGGCGCGCCGCCTGGATGGGCCGCAACAACCACAAGTTCGAAAACGCCGAGGGCTCGATGTCGAAGCTGAAGGCCGGCGAGGTCGCCGTCTGGGCGACCGAGCGCGCGATCCAGATCCTCGGCGGCAACGGCTACACCCGCGAGTTCCCGGTCGAGCGGATGCACCGCGACGCCAAGATCTACACGATCTTCGAGGGCACCTCCGAGATCCAGCGCCTGGTGATCAGCCGCGCGATCTCAGGCGTCCACATCAAATAGGGGTCGCTCCCGAAATCATCGCGGCCCGGATGAGGCCGAGTGACGCTGCGCGGCTGCGGCCCCTCCTCGACGTCCCGCGTAGCGCTGCTACGCGGGAGTCGCGTCGTGACCGCCCCGCTTGGTCATCGACCTCCCCGGCCACGCGCTGATTTCGGTCGCGACCCCTTTTCCCGAAATTTGATTCCTTCTCGTCTGAGCCGCTTCGCGGCCGTGACTTCTTTCCTGTCCGGGCCCTTCTTTTCGGGACCGGGGGTCTCCAGGGTCGCGGGCAGGCCGTTGAAGCGGGGCTCTGAGAGGAAGGCGCGGAGGCCGGCTCTGCCCATCTCGCCCTTGCCGATGTTGGCGTGGCGGTCGCGGCAGGAGCCGAGCGGGGCGGCGGCGTCGTTGACGTGCAGGCAGCGCAGGCGGCCGAGTCCGACCTTCTCGTCGGCCTCGTCGACGATCTCCGCCAGCTTCTCCTCGTCGGTGACGTCGTAGCCCTGGACGAAGAGGTGGCAGGAGTCGAGGCAGAGGCCGAGGCGCTCGCCGGCGCCCGCCAGCTCGATCAGCTCGGCGGTCTCGTCGAAGTCGCGGCCGAGCAGGCCCTTGTGGCCGGCGGTCTGCTCGAGCAGCAGCGGGCAGCGCTCGCTGTCCTCCAGGGCGGCGGCGATGACCTTGGCGGCGCGCTTCATCGAGGGGCCGTGCGGCTCGCCTTTCTGCGCGCCGGGGTGGAGGACGACCCCGGCGGCGCCGATCCCGTCGCCGATTCGCAGGGCGTGGGTCAGCGAGGCGAGCGACTTCTTCCGCAGCTCGTTGTCCTTGGAGGCGCAGTTGATCAGGTAGACGGCGTGGATCACCACGGCTTCGACCGGCGAGTCGTCCATCGCCTCGCGGAACCCGGCGAAGTCGTCCTCGCCGTACTTGGTCGGCCGCCACATGCGCGGGCTCTGGTTGAAGATCTGGATCGACTCGCAACCGCGTTCGGCGCCGCGCCCGATAGCTTTCGCCAGGCCGCCGGCCGTCGACACGTGCGCACCGATCAACATCTTGTCCGAAGATTCCGCCATCCGCCTGAGGTTTGCCCCGTCGCCCACCGGCGTGTTGCACATCGGCGGCGCGAGGACGGCACTCTACAACTGGCTGGCGGCGCGGCACGCGGGCGGCTCGCTGGTGCTGCGGATCGAGGACACCGACCGCGAGCGCTCGACCGAGGAGAACGTCGAGCAGATCCTCGACGCGCTGCGCTGGCTCGAGCTCGACTGGGACGAGGGGCCGCTCTCGCAGGCCGCCCGGGCCGAGCGCCACGAGAAGGCGCTGCAGCGACTGCTCGCGAGCGGCGCCGCCTATCGCGACCACGCGACCGCGAAGGACGTCGAGAGTTGGAAGGCCGAGCACGGCGCCGACCGCGGCTACCGGGGCGAGCCCTGCGACGACGAGAGCGCCGCGGTGCGGTTGCGGGTGCCGGACGAGGGCGAGACGGTGGTCGAGGACCTGATCCGCGGCCCGGTCAGCTTCCCCAACCGCAGCTACGACGACTTCGTGATCGCCCGCGGCGACGGCTCGGTCCTCTACAACTTCGCCGTCGCGGTCGACGACGCGGAGATGGAAATCACCGACGTGGTGCGCGGCGACGACCATCTCTCGAACACGCCGAAGCAGCTGCTCGTGCTGGCGGCGCTGGGCTTCGAGGCGCCGCGCTACGCGCACCTGCCGCTGCTGCACGGCCCCGACGGCCGCAAGCTCTCCAAGCGCCACGGGGCAGCCTCGGTGCAGGAGCTGCGCGAGGCCGGCTACCTGCCGGCGGCGGTGCGCAACTACCTGGCGCTGCTCGGCTGGGGCGCCGACGACGACGCGACGCTGATCCCCACCGGGGAGCTGATCGAGCGCTTCCAGGTCGCCGACGTCGGCCGTGCCGCGGCGATCTTCGACGAGAAGAAGCTGCGCTGGGTCAACGGCCGCTACATGCGCGAGATGCCGCTCGAGGAGTACGTGCGGGTCGTCGCCGCACATCTGCGGCGGCCGGTGGACGAGAGGCTGCGCGCCGCCTGCGAGATCGTGCAGGAGAAAGCGCAGACGCTGGCCGAGGTCTGGCCGCTGATCGGCTTCCTCTTCGAGCAGCCGCGGACCGACGAGAAGGCCTGGCGCAAGACGATGAAGGACGAGGCGCCGGGCGCCCTGCGCGCGGCCCGCGAGGCGCTCGCCGCGGTCGACGGCTTCGACGCCGCCGCCGTCGAGGTGGCGCTCTCGCCGCTGCCCGAGCGCCTCGGGCTGAAGCCCGGCAGGGTCTACCAGCCGATCCGCGTCGCGATCAGCGGCGGCACCGTCTCGCCGGGCATCTTCGAGTCGCTGGCGGCGCTCGGTCGCGACGTCTCACTGCGGCGCATCGACGCTGCGCTTGTGCGCCTTGACGCATAATCGTACTTAGTATTTCGTAGGCGAACGCTAAACCGTGCGTCCTTTGCTGCCGATGACGGTCGCGGAGCGAGCCGGGCATGGCAGCGAACGCACAGACCAACGGGAAGGCCCACGGGGCCGACGCCGAGCGCGGGGGCAACCCCGCGGCGCCGGGCGCGCGGCTGGCCGCCGCCTTCGAGGCGGTGGAGAAGTTCCCGGCGCTGATCGAGTCGCGGGCTCGCGTGATGAGGGCCGCGACGGCCGAGACCGCCCGCGTCGGCGAGCTGATCGAGGCGGTCGAGGCGGACGTCGCGCTGACGATCTCCGTGCTGCGCTACGCCAACCGCTCCGGCGTCTCCGACCCCGTCGGCGGGGTGCCCGCCGCGGTCGACGTGCTGAAGCCCTCCGGCGTGCTGGCGATCGCCGGCACCGCCCCCGTCTTCGACTTCTTCGAGTCCAACGGCGGCTGGGATCTGCGCCCCGAGCAGTTCCGCGTGCACGCGCTGGCGACGCAGCAGGCAGCGGCGCGGATCGGCCGCGAGATCGGCTGGCCCGATCGCGACGAGCTCGTCGTCGCGGCGCTGCTGCACGACATCGGCCGGCTCGTGATCTCCAAGCTGCACCCGGGCCGACGCACCTACTTCGACGCCTCGGGGCGCACGCCGGAGCAGCGGATCCGCGAAGAACGCGACCAGCTCGGCATCGACCACGCGCTGGTCGGCGGCGTGCTGGCGCGGCGCTGGAACGTGCCGCAGCGGATCGCCGTCGCGATCGAGCGCCACCACGCCGAGAACTCGGAGGGCCTGGCGGCCCTAGTCGCCACGGCCGACATGGTCGCCCACTACGCGCAGGGCGAGGCGATCACCCCCGAGCGCCTCCGCGTCGCCGCCAAGCGCTGCGGCCTCGGCGCCGACGGGCTTCGCGAGCTGCTCTACGAGCTTCCCTACCCGCGCGAGCTCGACTCGCGGGTGAGCGAGCCCTGCCCGCTCTCCGGCCGGGAGCTGGACGTGCTGCGCCATCTCTCGGAAGGCATGGTCTACAAGCAGATCGCCGGCGAGATGCAGCTCTCGGTCTCGACGATCCGCACCCACCTGCACAACGTCTACGGCAAGATCGGCGCGGTCGACCGCGCGCAGGCGGTGCTCACCGCGCGCGACCGAGGCTGGATCTAGCCCCTAATCGATCAGGCACTCTCTGAGGGCTATCGCGACGGCGTGGGTTCGGTTCTTGGCGCCGAGCCGCGCCAGCATGTTCTTCGTGTGGGTCTTCACCGTTTCCTCGCTGAGCCCCAGCTCGCGCGCGGCGGCCGCGGTCGACCCGCCGTCGGCGAGCAGCTGCAGGATCTCCCGCTGGCGCCTGGTCAGCTTGCCGCGGCTGCCGCTCGGCGGCACCGCCGGGTCGACGAAGCGCCCCTGGTCGAGGGCGGCCCAGGCGGCCTTCGCCATCTCCGCCGTTCCCGCCGTGCGGGCGACGTAGGCGCTGGCGCCCGCCTGCAGGGCGGCGCTCGCCAGATGGCGCTCCGGCCGCTCGCCGTGAGCGACGATCCCGGTCGCCGGCGCCGTCCTGTGCAGGGCGCGGATCGCCCGCTCGCCGTAGAGCGCTTCGCTGTCGCCGTCGACCACGCCGCGGCGCAGCTCGAGGATCGCCACGTCGACGCCGCCGACGTCGCGGAGCAGCGCCAGCGCCTCGTCGCGGCTGGCGCTCTCCTGGATCTCGAAGTCACCGGCCAGCGCCTCGCGCACGCCGAGGCGGACCAGCGGCTGGGCGTCGATCACAAGGCATTGTGGGCGCTCGCTCGGGGGAACCGCACGATCCTATACCCGACGAAGTCCGCATCGTGCGGTAGAAAGGACCGGTGATCTCGATCACCTCGAAGTCGCGCTACGCCGTCGTGGCGATGGCCGAGCTGGCCCGCTCCGGCGAGCGGCCGCTACCGATCAAGGAGCTGGCCGAGCGCCGCGAGATCCCGGAGCAGTTCCTCGAGCAGCTCTTCTCGACCCTGCGCCGCGCCGGCCTGCTGACCAGCCACCGCGGCATGCGCGGCGGCTACACGCTCTCCCGCCCGCCCGACGAGATCACAGTGCTCGAGGTCGTGCAGACGCTCGACGGCAAGGTCGGCCAGGAGGCCGACGAGGCGGGCGGCATCTGGGCCGAGGGCGTCACCGCCCTGCGCAAGGTCTTCGGCCAGACCACGATCGCCGAAGTGGCGAGGCGCGAGGCCGAGGAGGCCGGGAGGGGGATGTACTTCATCTAGCCGGGGCCGCAGCGGCATTGGGATTCCGCTTGTTCAAGCGAAACCGAGTCCGGCTGAATCCGGCTACCCCCGGTCCCACTGGCGCACGACTGGCGCACCAGTGGCGCACGGAGACCGACTTCCGTCCGCGCCGGGCGAGGGGCTGTCCGCCGCCCGGCTACCATTTGGGACGTGACGACCCGCGAGAAAGCCCATGCCGTTCTGGACCACCTGCCCGAAGATCGGGTGGACGCGGCGTTGGCGGCGCTTGAGGCGGTGGAAGGCCGCGATACCTCAGTGGAGGCGATCCTCGCCCGCCACGGCGAGGAGCGCCTGAGCCCGGAGGAGTTCGACCGGCACTTCGGGTCGTTGCCGACCGACGCCGAGGGCTGATCGTGGCGCAGGCCAAGCCGGAGCCGGTCTTTCCGGTCGGCTTCGATGAGGACGCCCTCGCCGAGGACCTTGAGCGCCTGTCCGAGGGCGCGGAGGAAGCGCTGGACGCCTTCCGCAAGGAGCTAGGACGCGAAGGCGGCCTCCCGCAGTCGCGGCTCAAGGCATGCCACGACGAGGGGCAGGACGGAACAACGCTCGGCGGCTGCGTCAAGACATACATTCCCTGGCCGGACGGCCGCTTCGGTGCGGTCTTCGTCGCCGTGAAACACCCGCAGCGTCCGTTGGCCCTGCGCGCCTTCGCCTTCGGTGTCCGGCATCATCCACCGGAGTCGAATGCCGAAACTGTCTACGAAGTCGCACATCGCCGGCTCGGCAAGCAGGTTTCGTAGAGGCGTCATGGAGTGCATGGACCGAAAGAGCGCCGGCCTCGTGGAATCAGGGATGTGCTCCATCCGATGAGGATCGGGGCTGAGGCATCCGGGGTCGTCGGCGGGACGCCGTTGGTGGCGCTGCGGCGGCTGGGGGAGGGGCTGCCGGGGGAGGTCTGCGCGAAGCTCGAGTACTTCAGCCCCGGGGGGTCGGTGAAGGACCGGATCGGGGTGGCGATGATCGACGCGGCCGAGCACGAAGGGCGGATCGAGCCCGGCAAGTCGGTGATCGTCGAGCCGACCAGCGGCAACACCGGGATCGCCCTGGCGATGGTCTGCGCGGCGCGCGGCTACGAGCTGATCCTGACCCTGCCCGAGGGGATGAGCCGCGAGCGCACGAAGCTGCTGCGCGCCTACGGCGCCGAGGTGCGCGAGACGCCCTCGCTGGGCGGGATGAGCGAGGCGGTCGAGCTGGCCGAGGAGATCCGCGAGCAGCGGCGCGGCTTCATGCCGCAGCAGTTCTCCAACCCCGCCAACCCGGCGGCCCACCGCAAGACGACCGCGGAGGAGATCTGGCGCGACACCGACGGCGAGGTCGGCGCCTTCGTCGCCGGGGTCGGCACCGGCGGCACGATCACCGGAGTCGGTCATCTGCTGCGCGAGTGCAGCCCGGAGACGCTGGTGGCCGCGGTCGAGCCCGCCGCCTCACCGGTGCTCTCGGGCGGCGCGCCGGGCCCGCACAAGATCCAGGGGATCGGCGCCGGCTTCGTGCCGGAGATCCTCGACCGCTCGGTGATCGACGAGACGATCGCAGTCTCCGACGAGGACGCGCTGGAGACGGCGCGCCTCGCCGCGAGACGCGAGGGGGTGCTGGCGGGCATCTCCGCCGGGGCGAACATCAAGGCCGCGCTCGAGGTCGCGGCGCGGCCCGAGATGGAGGGCAGGCGCGTCGTCACCGTGGTCTGCGACTCGGGCGAGCGCTACGTGTCCCTACCCTTTTTCGCGCCATGATCAGGCGAATCGTGCAGGAGGTTCGAGCGGATGTCGAGGCCGCGCGCGATCGCGACCCGGCGGCGCAGGAGGTCTCCGCCTTCGAGATCCTCAGCGGCTGGGCCGGCGTGCAGGCGCTGCTCGCCCATCGCGCCGCCCACGCGCTGCGCGAGGCCGGGGTGCCGCTGGCGCCGCGGGCGATCGCCTACGTCAGCCGCATGATCACCGGCGTCGAGATCCACCCGGCGGCGCGGATCGGCCCGGAGCTCTTCATCGACCACGGCTCGGGCGTGGTGATCGGCGAGACGGCGCAGATCGGCCGCCGCGTGACCCTCTACCAGGGGGTCACGCTGGGCGGGACGGGGTTTCAGCCCGGCAAGCGCCACCCGACGCTGGGCGACAACGTCACGGTCGGCTCCGGCGCCAAGCTGCTCGGTCCGATCGCGGTCGCCGACGGCGCCAAGATCGGCGCCAACACGGTCGTCGTCGAGGACGTGCCGCCCGGCGCGACGGTGGTGGGCAACCCCGGCCACCCCGTGAAGGTCGAAGGCAGGCGCCCCGAGGGGCCCGACGCCGACTGGATCCACCTGCCGGACCCGATCGCCGACGCGATCAAGACGCTGGCCGAGCGGATCGCCCGGCTCGAGGAGCGGATCGCCCAGCTCGACGGCGGCGAGGGCTCCGACGGCGGCGGCGAGGAGATCCGGCCGCGCACCGGGCGCTCGTCGGCCGGGGGGTGAGCGGGGCGGCGTCGGCCGCGCCCATCTTTATGCTCGACCTGTGCTCCAGGAAGCCGAACAGGAAGGCGTGTCCGACGCGCCCGATGCCGGCGTCCCGACCGAACCCGGCGCCGATCGCGCCGAGCGCCTGCTCGCGGAGCTGAACGAGCCGCAGCGCGAGGCGGTGCGCCACGGCGAGGGGCCGTTGCTCGTGCTGGCGGGCGCCGGATCGGGCAAGACGCGCGTGCTCACGCACCGCATCGCCTTCCTGCTGGCGACCGGCCAGGCGCGCCCCGGCGAGATCCTCGCGATCACCTTCACCAACAAGGCGGCGAACGAGATGCGCGAGCGGGTCGAGGCGCTGGTCGGCCGGGCGACCCGGGCGATGTGGGTGACCACCTTCCACTCGGCCTGCGCGCGCATGCTGCGCGCCGACGCCGAGCGGCTCGGCTACTCGCGCGGCTTCACGATCTACGACGAGTCGGACTCGCTGCGGATGCTCAAACGCTGCATGGAGGAGCTCCACGTCGACCCCAAGCGCTACCCGGCGCGGGCGATCCGCTCGCAGATCTCCGGCGCAAAGAACCAGCTCGTCGACGCCGACGCCTACTCGCAGGCGGCCGGCAGCGTCTTCGAGGAAACCGCGGCCGGCGTCTTCAACCTGTACGAGAAGCGCATGCTCGAAGCCAACGCGATGGACTTCGACGACCTGCTCGTGCGCACCGTCAACGGGCTGGAGCTGTTCGAGGAGGCGCGCGAGCGCTGGCGCCGCACCTTCCGCCACGTGCTCGTCGACGAGTACCAGGACACCAACCACGCCCAGTACCGCCTGTTGCAGCTGCTCACCTCCGAGCACGGCAACCTGATGGTGGTCGGCGACGAGGACCAGTCGATCTACGGCTTCCGCCACGCCGACATCCGCAACATCCTCGACTTCGAGCGCGACTTCCCCGAGGCCGATGTCGTCGCGCTCGAGCAGAACTACCGCTCGACGCAGACGATCCTCTCGGCCGCCAACGCGGTGGTCGAGAACAACCGCGAGCGCCGGCCGAAGCGGCTCTGGACCGAGCTCGCGGGCGGCGAGCCGCTGCGGCTGCGCGAGCTCTCCGACGAGCACGAGGAGGCGCGCTGGGTGGCGGGGGAGATCGAGCGGCTGGGGGAGGACGAGGGGGTGAGGCGCGAGGAGGTCGCGGTCTTCTACCGGACCAACGCGATGAGCCGCGTGCTCGAGGACACGCTGGTGCGCTTCGAGCTGCCCTACCAGGTGATCGGCGGCACCAAGTTCTACGAGCGGGCCGAGATCAAGGACGCGATCGCCTACCTCAGCCTGCTCGCCAACCCGTCCGACCTGGTCTCCTTCCAGCGGATCGTCAACTCGCCGCGCCGCGGGATCGGCGATACCAGCCAGGGCCGGCTCGCCGCGCACGCGAACACCACCGGGCTGCCGATCTGGGAGGTGGCGGAAAGGCCGGAGGAGGTGCCCGGACTGGGCGCGGCGGCGATCAAGGCGGTCTCGCGCTTCCACGAGACGATGGAGGACCTGCGGGCGCGGGCCGAGCGGGGGTCGGTCGGCGAGCTGCTGGAGGCCGTTCTGCGCGAGAGCGGCTACCTGGAAGCGCTGTCCGCGGAGCGCACGGTGGAGGCGGAGGGCAGGGCGGAGAACCTCGAGGAGCTGATCGGCGTCGCGCGCGAGTTCGACGTCGAGCGCGAGCGCGAGGGCGGCGGCGAGGTGACGCCGCTGGAGGAGTTCCTGCAGCAGATCTCCCTCTACACCGAGCAGGACGGCCTGCGCGACGACTCGGCGATCACGCTGATGACGCTGCACAACGCGAAGGGGCTGGAGTACGGGACGGTCTTCATCGTCGGCTGCGAGGACGGCGCCTTCCCGCACATGAAGGCGCTCGAAGAGGGCGGCGAGGAGGAGGAGCGGCGGCTCTGCTACGTCGGCATCACCCGCGCCCGCCGCCGCCTCTACATGACCTGGACGCGCGAACGGCGGCTGTTCGGCCGCGCCGAGCACAACCTGCCCTCGCGCTTCGTCGACGAGCTGCCCGAGGAGCTGGTCGAGCGCGGCTCCAGCGCGGTCGGCGCCGCCGGCTCCTGGGCAGCCGCGTCGTCGGCGTCCGCGCCCGCCGATCCCGGCGCCGCTCTTGAGCTGCGCACCGGCGACGACGTCGTCCACGCCAGCTTCGGCGACGGCGTGGTCACCGCGGTCGAGCCCGGCGGGGTCGTCGTCGTGCGCTTCTCCGGCGACGGAGCGGAGCGCAAGCTGATGGCCGACCACGCCCCGATCCGCAGGCGGTAGCCGGGTGGCCGCGCGCGTCATCGACGGCAAGGCGGTCGCCGCGCGGGTGCGGGAGCGGGTGCGGGCCGAGGTCGCCGCGATGGCGACGCCGCCGGGGCTGGCGACGATCCTCGTCGGCGACGACCCGGCGTCCGCCGTCTACGTGCGGATGAAGCGCGAGGACTCGGCCGAGGTCGGGATCGAGTCGTTTCACCACGAGCCGGGCGGCGACGTATCGCAGGCGGAGCTGGCGGCGCTGATCGCATCGCTCAACGCCGACGAGCGCGTGCACGGGGTCCTCCTGCAGCTACCGCTGCCGGGCCACCTCGACCAGGACCCGCTGATCGCCGCGATCGACCCGGCCAAGGACGTCGACGGGCTGACGCCGCTCAGCGCCGGCCTGCTGGCGCAGGACCGGCCCGGGGCGTTCGCGCCCTGCACGCCCTCCGGGGTGATCGAGCTGCTGCGCGAGGCGGGCGCCGAGCTGGAGGGCGCGCACGCCGTGGTGATCGGCCGCTCGATCCTCGTCGGCAAGCCGCTGGCGGCGCTGCTGCTGCGCGCGAACGCGACCGTCACCCACTGTCACTCCCGCACCCGCGACCTCGGCGCGGTCTGCCGCGAGGCCGACGTGCTGATCGCCGCGGCCGGCAGGCCGGGGCTGGTGACCGGCGAGATGGTCAAGGAGGGGGCGATCGTGATCGACGTCGGCACCAACAGGGTCGACGGCAGGCTGGTCGGCGACGTCGAGTTCGACACCGCCGCCGAGCGCGCCGCCGCGATCACCCCGGTGCCCGGCGGGGTCGGCCCGATGACCCGGGCGATGCTGCTGGTGAACACGCTCGCCGCCGCGCGGGGGCGGGTGTAGGGTCGTGCGCGTGGCAGCCCGCAAGCTGAGCCTCGGCGAGAAGCTCTCCGCCGCCTCGGGGGTCCTGCTCTTCGTCGCCATGTTCCTCGACTGGTTCGGCGCCGAAGTCGCCGGGGTCACGGGCTTCTCCGGCGACATCGCGGGCGGCGGCGGCAGCTGGACCGCCTGGGACGCGCTCGAAGTGATCCCGGTCTTCCTGATGCTGGCGATCGTGCTCGCGCTCGGCGTCGCGCTCGTCCGCCTCACCGACGCCGACCTCGAGCTCTCGGTCTCGCTCAACGCCTTCGTCGCCGCTGCCGGGGCGCTGGCCTTCCTGCTGATCCTCTACCGGATCGTCTTCCCGCCCGACTTCGGCGTCCCCGGCGTCGCCGTCGACACGACGCTGAAGCTCGGCGTCTTCCTCGCGCTGATCTTCGCCGCGGGGATCGCCTATGGCGGCTGGAGCGCGATGCGCGACGAAGGCCTGACCTTCGACGACACCGCCGAGCGGCTATCCAAGTAGCCCGCGCGCTATCTGCTTCGAGAAGGCGACGATCGTCATCATCGGGTTTACCCCCACCGACGTGGGGAAGAGCGAGGCGTCGGCGACGTAGAGGCCGTCGACGCCGTTGACCGAGCCGTCCGGCGCGCAGACCCCCTCGCGGGGGTCGGCGGCGATGCGGGCGGTGCCCATCGGGTGAAAGGCCTCGAGCCGCAGCTCCGAGGGCCTGAACGCCGTCGCCTCGAAGTCCGCCAGCTCGTGCGGCCGCAGCACCGGGACGCGGGCGATGTTGGGGTAGACCTCGGTCGCGCCGGCGGCGAAGTGGATTTCGGCGGCGCGGGCGATGCCGAAGGCGAGCCGCCGCGCGTCCTCGGCGCTCAGCGCGTAGCGGGCGCGCAGCGAGCCGTCGCGGGCCGTGCCCACGCGGCCGGCCGACTCGTCGGAGAGGTGGACGCCGATCGAGCCGATCCGGTCGAAGCCGAGGATCGATTCCTGGTGCTCGCGGCCGGAGCCGAGCAGCCAGGCGCCGCCGAAGGGAAGGGGGGTGAAGGTCGCCTCGAGCAGGATCCGTTGGGGCTCCCACTCGTCGACGTAGTAGCTCTGCATCACGCCCTCCCAGCCGCGCACCTCCTCCTCGTAGCGGGCGCCGATCCAGCAGGCCGGGTGGATGTGGAGGTTGCGGCCGACCTGCCCGCCGCCGAGCCCGGAGCGCAGCAGCAGCTCCGGCGTGCCGAGCGCGCCGCCGGCGACGATCGTCGCCAGCCGTGCGCGCACCGTGTAGCCGTCGCAGCGCACGCCCGCGGCGCCACCGTCCTCGACCAGGACGCGCCGCGCCTCGACCCCGGTGCGCAGGCGGGCGCCGCCGGCGACGGCACGCGGCAGGTAGCTGACGTGCATGCCGCGCTTGGCGTCGATGCGGCAGCCGTAGGGGCAGGAGCTGCACTGCACGCAGCTGCCGGCGTTGCGCGAGATCGGCCCGCCGCTCGCCCCCAGCGCCGCGGCGCCCTCCATCGCCAGCTGCCCGTTGCGGCCCATCCGCTCCGGGTCCAGCGGCGTCACCCGCAGGAACTCCTCGGCCTCGGCGAAGTCGGGGTCCAGCCGCTCGGCCCACTCGACGCCGTAGCGCTCGCGCCAGTGCGCCAGCACCGGATCGGGGGCGCGGAAGCAGGTGCCGGAGTTGATCACGGTCGTGCCGCCGGCCGTGCGGGCGACCGGCACCGGGATCGGCGGCCTGCCCTCGGCGATCGTCAGGCCGCCGTCGCGGTACAGCGAGGCGATCGCCTCGAGCGGGTCCGCCGGGTAGCTCTCGCGGTCATAGGCCTCGCCGGCCTCGAGCACGATCACGTCGAGGCCCGCCTCGGCCAGGGTCGCGGCGGCGACCGCGCCGCCGGCGCCCGAGCCGACGATCGCGACGTCGCACTCCTCCTCGGGCCCCCGGGGCGCGGTGTCGCCGAGCGGGCCGGCCGGCTCGGGCAGCGTCCCGTCGGCGAGGCGGCAGCTCGTCTCCAGCCCGAGGCGCGCCTCGACCCGCGGGTCGATCGCGTAGCCGATCGTGGTGAAGGTCTTCGCCATCAGCAGCAGCTCGTGGTGGAGCCCGGAGCGCGCGCCCTCCATGCGGCGCAGGAAGTCCTCGCGCGCCGCCGTGTCGAGGCGGCTGAAGCGCCAGGGGAAGGGCAGCCACTCGAAGGCGCGCAGGCCCAGCCTGATCCGCAGCCGCAGGCGCGGTGAGAGCGCCTTGAGGAACTCGGCGACCGGCCCGGAGACGTCGACCTCGCGCTCGGCTGCGGGCAGGCCGTCGAGCGCGGGCGCCATCGCCGCGCAGATCGCGCTCAGGGTGCGCTGCTCGGCGGCCGACAGCCCCGGCGCGCGCTGTCAGCCCGGCGCCGGAGAGCGTTCGACCCGGCCGCTCAGCGACCACAGCCAGAGCGCCAGCAGGGCGAGCGAGCCGTCGACGAGGAAGTTGAGCAGGTAGATGAAGACGTGCTCGCCGACCAGGAAGAAGGCGAGCGAGGCGAGCGAGGAGGCGGTCTTGCCGGCGGCGAGCACCAGCAGCAGCGGCCGGTAGCGGACGACGTCGGCCTGGGCGACCAGGCAGATGCCGGTGATCACGACCATGTAGGCGAAGGCGAGCGCGAGCCAGAGGTCCTCCTGCGTGTGCGGCGCCCTGGTGTCGTTGCCGAGCCATTCGCCGACGTCGGAGATCACGTCGAGCACGCCGCTGGGGACGGCGATGAAGAGAATGCCGACGACGGCGAAGCTGAGCGCGAGGGCGCGCAGGCTCAGGACGACGAATGCCTCTGCTCGGTCTCCCCGCATCGTTGGGCGCGGACAATACTGGCTGCCCAGCCAGGGCGCGGGCTACGGGGCAGGGGGTTCCGCTTAACTTTTTCGGTGGATCGGAGTTGGGCTGACGCCCGCTGCGCTCGACGAAAAAGTACAAGACGCTCCACCCCCTACCCCGCATCCCGCGCTTGCTTCTAGGCCTCTTACAATCACGCGCGTGATCGAGCGAAAACAAGTCCTGCATGTCGCGAAGCTGGCGCGGCTGCGACTGAGCGAGGCCGAGGTCGAGAGGATGGCCGGGGAGCTTTCCGGGATCCTCGAGCACGTCGATCGAATCGGGGAGCTCGAGCTGGACGATGTGGCGCCGACCTCGCATGTGGTCGAGCTGGAGAACGTGCTGCGGCCGGACGAGCCGCGGCCGAGCTGGCCGCGCGACGACGTGCTGGAGCAGGCGCCCGATCCCGCCGACGGGGCATTTCGGGTTCCCTCCCCGCAGGCAGAGGACTGATGTCGGAGCTGCTCGAGCTGAGCGTCGCGGAGGCGGCGGGGAGAATCGCGGGCGGCGAGCTCTCGCGCGTCGAGTACTTCGAGGCGTGGCGGGGGGCGGCGGCCGGGGACGAGCTGAACGCCTACCTGTGGAGGGCCGAGGAGGGCTCGGCGGACGGGGACGGCGCGCTGGCCGGGATTCCCGTCGCGGTCAAGGACCTCTTCTGCACCGAGGGGGTCGAGACGACCGCCGGGTCGCGGATCCTCGAGGGGCACCGGCCGCTCTACACCGCCACCGCGGTGCGCCGCCTCGCCGAGGCCGGCGCCGGGGTGCTCGGCAAGACCAACATGGACGAGTTCGCGATGGGCTCCTCGAACGAGAACTCGGCTTACGGGCCGGTGCGCAACCCGCACGACCGCGGGCGCGTCCCGGGCGGCTCCTCGGGCGGCTCGGCCGCGGTCGTCGCCGGCGGCCTCGCCCCGTGCGCGATCGGCACCGACACCGGCGGCTCGATCCGCCAGCCCGCATCGCTCTGCGGGATCGTCGGCCTGAAGCCGACCTACGGCGCGATCTCGCGCTACGGGATGATCGCCTTCGCCTCCTCGCTCGACCAGTGCGGCCCGCTGACCCGCGACGTCACCGACGCGGCGCTGCTGCTCGGGGCGATGCAGGGCGGCGATCCCTGCGACTCGACCTCGGTCGGGATCGAGGGCGGCGTCCGCGCCCCGCGCGGCGAGGACCTGAAGGGCCTGCGCTTCGCCGTCCCCGCCGACCTCGCCCATGACGCGATCGAGCCCGGCGTGCGGGCGGTCTTCGAGGCGACGCTGAAGCGAATCGAGGAGCTCGGCGGCGAGCTCGCCGAGACGCCGCTGCCGCACGCCGAGCACGGCATCTCCGCCTACTACGTGATCGCCCCGGCCGAGGCCTCCTCGAACCTCGCCCGCTACGACGGCGTCCGCTACGGGATGCGGGTCGAGAACGAGGGCGACGTGGTCGAGATGTACGAAGCCACCCGCGCCGCCGGCTTCGGCGACGAGGTCAAGCGGCGGATCATGCTCGGCACCTACGCGCTCTCCTCCGGTTACTACGACGCCTACTACGGCCGCGCCCAGCGCGTGCGGACGAAGATCACCGAGGACTTCGCCGCCGCCTTCGCCGGGTTCGACTTCGTCGTCACCCCGACCTCGCCCTCGGTTGCCTTCGGCCTCGGCGAGAAGACCGACGACCCGCTGGCGATGTACATGAACGACTTCTTCACCGTGCCGATGAGCCTCGCCGGCATTCCGGCGATCTCGATCCCGGCGGGCACGGCGGAGCCCGAAGGCGGCGGGCCCGCGCTTCCGGTCGGGTTCCAGATCGCCGCGCCGGCCTTCGCCGAGCAGCGGCTGCTCGACACCGCCTACGTCCTGGAGCAGTCCCTTGGCGCCTGAGCTGGAAGCCGTAATCGGCCTCGAGATCCACGTCCAGCTCTCGACCCGGACGAAGATGTTCTGCGGCTGCGAGCTCTCCTTCGGCGACGAGCCGAACGTCCACACCTGCCCGATCTGCCTCGCCCACCCGGGGGTGCTGCCGGTGCCCAACGAGGAGGCGATCCGCTACGCGCTGAAGATCGCCGCGGCGCTCGAGTGCGAGGTGACGCCGCGCTCGATCTTCCACCGCAAGAACTACTTCTACCCCGACAACCCGAAGGCCTACCAGATCAGCCAGTACGACCAGCCGCTCGCGGTCAACGGCATGTTGGGGGGGATCCGCATCCACCGCGCGCACCTGGAGGAGGACGCGGCGAAGACGATCCACCTCGGCGAGTCCGGCCGCATCCACGGCTCCGGCGCCTCGCTGGTCGACTTCAACCGCGGCGGCACGCCGCTGGTCGAGATCGTCACCGAGCCCGACCTGCGCGGCGCCGCCGAGGCCGGCGCCTGGGCGCGGCTGCTGCGCACGACGGTGCGCCAGCTCGGCGTCTCCGACGTCAACATGGAGGAGGGCAGCCTGCGGATCGACGCCAACGTCTCCGTGCGCCCGGCCGGCAGCGAGGAACTCGGCACGAAGACCGAGTTGAAGAACATGAACAGCTTCCGCTTCCTCGAACGCGGGATCGAGGCCGAGCTGGCGCGCCAGCGCGAGCTGATCGGCGAGGGGGGGAGGGTCGAGCAGGAGACGCTCCACTTCCACCCCGAGGACGGCAGCCTGCACCCGCTGCGCTCGAAGGAGGAGGCGCACGACTACCGCTACCTCCCCGAGCCCGACCTGGTGCCGCTGGCGCCGACCGAGGCGATGCTGCGCGAGGCGCGCGAGTCGCTTCCGGAGCTGCCGGAGGCGCGGATGCGGCGCTACGAGGAGGAGCTCGGGCTCTCGGCCGAGAACGCGGCGCAGCTCGCGGGCGACCCGGGCGAAGCCGCCTACTTCGAAGCGGTCTGCGCGGCGGCCGCCGGAGTCGAGGCGCAGACCGTCGCCAACTGGGTGACGGGCGAGCTGGCGGCGGCGCTGCGCCAGGCGGATGGCGGCTCGCGGGTCGCCCCCGAGGCATTGGCGGCGCTGGTCGCGATGGTCGGCGAGAGGAAGATCTCCCACGGCAGCGGCAAGCAGGTGCTGGCGACGCTCGTCGACGAGGGCGGCGACCCGGCGGCGATCGTCGAGCGCGAGGGCCTCGCCCAGATCTCCGACAGCGGCGAGCTCGAGTCGATCGTCGCCGCGGCGGTCGAGTCCAACCCCGACGCCGCCGAGCAGGTCCGCTCCGGCAACCAGAAGGCGATCGGCGCGATCGTCGGCGCCGTGATGAAGCAGACCAAGGGCCGCGCCGACGGCGGCGAGGTCACCCGCCTGATCAGGGAGAAGCTCGGGGCCTGATGGCCTGGAATGTCGTCATCGCCGGGGGTGGATTCGGTGGGGCGATGGCGGCCCGGGAGCTGGAGCGGATCCTGCCGAAGCAGTCGGCGCGGCTGGTCCTCGTCAACGACGTCAACTTCATGCTCTACACGCCGTTCCTGCCGGAGGCGGCGGCGGGGACGCTGGAGCCGCGGCACGTGGTCACGCCGCTGCGCGAGATCCTCGGGCGGACCTATCTGCGATTGGGCGCCGTGTCCGGGCACGACCCCGCGCGGCGCACGGTCGAGCTGCGCACGCGCGACGGCGAGGTGGAGCGGCTTTTCTACGACCAGCTGCTGCTGGCGCTCGGCTCGGTCTCGCGGGTGCTGCCGATCCCCGGCCTCGAGGAGCACGCGGTCGGCTTCAAGACCCTCGCCGACGCGATCTGGCTGCGCAACCATGTGGTCGAGACGCTCGAGGCGGCGAACGCCAGCGACGACCCGGCGCGGCGCGACGAGCTGCTGACCTACGTCTTCGTCGGCGGCGGCTACGCGGGCCTGGAGGCGCTGGCCGAGCTGCAGGACTTCGCCGCCGACGCGATGGACGCCTACCCGCGCGCCCGCCTGCACGGGATGCGCTGGGTTCTGGTCGAGGCCGCCGGCCGGGTGCTGCCCGAGATCGATCGCGGCCTCGCCGACTACGCCCTGCGCCAGCTGCGCGGGCGCGGCATCGACATCCGCCTGCAGACGACGCTGGAGGAGGTTACCGCCGACCGCGCGCGGCTCTCCGGCGGCGAGACGCTGCCCACCCGAACGGTCGTCTGGACCGCCGGCGTCGCTCCGCACCCGAGCCTGCGCAGGCTCGGCCTGCCGCTCGACGAGCGCGGCCGCGCGCCGGTCGACGAGCACCTACGGGTGCGGGGCTCCGACTCGGTGTGGGCGATCGGCGATTGCGCGGCGGCGCCCGACCCGAGTGGCGGCCTCTGCCCGCCGACCGCCCAGCACGCTGTGCGCCAGGGCCCGGTCGCGGCGCGCAACATCGCCGCCGAGCTGGGGATCGGCGAGCCCCGCCGGTTCGAGTACCGCAGCAACGCCTCCTTCGTCAACCTCGGCCGCTACAAGGCGGTGGGCCGGGTCGGCGGGCGCAAGTTCCGCGGCTTCCCCGCCTGGTGGATGGCGCGGACCTACCACATGAGCCAGATCCCGGGCATCGCCCGCAAGGCGCGCGCGGTGCTCGACTGGACGGCAGGCCTGCCCTTCCGCCGCGACCTCGCCGAGGTCGGCTCGATCGGCCACCCGCAGCGCCTGGGCGCGACAATGGACCCGTGGGATTCGAATACCTCTTCATAGCGGCGCTGTTCGGGCTCGCCACGGCGATCGTCGGCAGGTCGAAGGGGAGCTCGTTCTGGCTCTGGCTGCTGATCGGCACCGTGCTGCCGCCGTTCGGCCTGATCGCCGTTGTGCTCTACCGCCGCGAGAAGGACGAACCCGAACGCCAGTGCCCGACCTGCGGCAAAGCGCTGAAGCTCTACGTCCAGGTCTGTCCCCGCTGCGGAACGGACCTCTATCTCCCCGACCCCGCGGCGGTCCGCCATCCGGGCGTGAGGTGACTACCGCAACCAGGTGCGGACGATCGCGTTGGCGAAGCCGAGGCCGTAGCGGGCCACCGCCGGCTTCTTCGAGTGGCCGTGCAGGCGCTTGGCGACCGTCACCGGGATCTCCTTGGCGGGGACGCCGCGCTTGATCGCCTCGATCATGAACTCGGAGGTGTGGAACTGCTCCTGGCGCAGCACGAGCTGCGGCAGGACCGTCGTGCGGACCGCGCGATAGCCGTTCGAGCAGTCGCTGACCCTGGTCCGGGTGATGAAGGAGACCAGCCGGTTGAAGAAGACGATCCCGAGCTCGCGGGCGAAGGCGTTGCTGTCGGCCTCGCCGAGCACGCGGGAGCCGTGGGCGACGTCGACCTCGCGGTCGAGCACCGGCTTGACCAGGCGCTCCATCTCCGCCGGCAGGTGCTGGCCGTCGGCGTCGAGGGTGACGACGATCTCGGCGCCCGATTCGACCATCAGCCGGTAGCCGGTGCGCAGCGCCGCGCCGCCGCCGCGGTTGATCACGTGGCGGGCGACGACCGCGCCGTGCTCGGCGGCGACGTCGCCGGTCCCGTCGCGCGAGCCGTCGTCGACGACCAGCACCTCGCTCTCGACCCCGCAGACCTCGCGCGGCATCAGGTCGAGCACCTGGCCGACGTTCTCGGCCTCGTTGTAGGCGGGGACGAGGATCGCGATCTTGCCGCGGAAGCGCTCCGGCAGGCCCGCCTGGCGGAACTCCTCCCAGGCGAGCCCCTCGAGCACGGCGGAAAGCTGGCGCGCGTTGCGCGCGGCCTGCGCGAGCGCCCGCAGGATCAGGATGAAGAGGATGAAGATCGAGAAGACGGCGAGGCCGAGGATGCGCCCGCCGTTGCCCTTTTCGAAGGAGAAGGCGGAGAGCAGCTTGTCGGTCAGCTCGGTGCCGGAGACGATCGCGAGACCGAGGCCGGCGAGGAGCAGGATCAGCACGTCGACGTTGCGCAGAGTGCGCCGGCGCAGGACCGCGTAGGCGACCAGCGCCGCGGCCGCGACCAGGCCGGCGGCGCGCAGCGCCGTCAGCTCTGAGGGGAAGATGCCTGCGTAGAGCGCCATTCGCGACGGGAGGATACGGCCGCGCCCAGTCGCGCCAGCGCGACGCCGGCAAGCGGGAAGATCAGCGTCATCAGGATCTCGTTGCGCCGCGGGGCCGCCAGCGAGACCGCGCCGACCGCCGTGACGAGCACGAGCGGGGTCGCCATCGCGACCAACTCCCACCAGCGTCGACGCGTCCCGAGCACGACGAAGCCCGCCAGGCCGATCAGCACCAGCAGCACCTGGACGACCCGCCCGACGCCCGATTCCATCGCTTCGCCGATCCCGGCGCTCCACATGCGCCAGACCTTGCGCACGCTCATCGCCAGGTAGCCGAGCGGGTCTTCGCCGAAGAACTTGGAGAAGTTCTGCTTGCCGATCTTGCCGAGGGCGCTGTCGCGGGGAAGGTCCGGGTAGCGAGCGGCGACCCGATTGAAGAGCGGCGTCGGGTTCACCCGTTCGAGCGCCTCCGAGTGCGGCGGGAGGTCGCGACCCAGGTAGCGCTCGGCGAGGCGCGCCTTGACCCGCTGGTATTCGCCGTCGGCGGGCAGGAAGGTGCCGACGTAGAGCGCCTTGCCGCCGCCGGTCGAGATCGGCACGGTGCGGTGCAGCGTCACCTGGTTGTGGATCGTCCAGGGGACGATCGGCAGCAGCGTCGCGACAAGCGCCAGGCCGGCCGCAGCGAGGCCGGGCCGCCAGCCCGTTTGGCGGCCGACGTAGATCGCTGCCAGGAGGACGAAGGCGATCGCGACCGGGAGGTAGTCGGGGCGGATCAGGGCGGTGAGGCCGAACAGGAGGCCGGGCAGCAGCCAGGCGCGCAGGCGCTCCTGCTCGCTCGCCCAGAGGAATGCGAGCACAGCGGCGGGGAGCGTGAATATCGCCGGGGGCTCGCTGTAGAGAGCTCCCGTCGAGTGAATGAACGGCGGATAGACCGCAACTCCGAAAGCGGCGATCAAGCCGGCGGGGCGGCAGTTGAGGCGGCGGCCCAGCAGGTAGACGGTGACGATGGCCGCGAGGCCGAGGAGAAGCTCGACTATGCGGGCGGTGCCTTCGCGGGGGCCGCCGGTGGCGAAGAAGGAGGCGGCGTAGAGCAGTGGCGCGCCGGGCGACCAGTCGCTGGCGTCTTCGACCAGGCGGCCGCCGTAGCTGCCTTCCTCGTACAGCGACTTGGAGAGGGCGTAGTAGGCGTGGGCGTCGTCGCCGGGGACCGGCAACGGCTCGACCACTCGATAGGCGCGCAGGCCGAAGCCGAGGACGAGAATCGACGCCAGCAGGATCAACGTGATCCTCCCGTGGCGTTCAGGCAGTCCCCGGCTCCAGTGGCGGATCGCGCTCAAGGGTCGTCCAGGCTATCTGGCGGGTTTCCCGTCCAGCAGACCGGAAACTCGCCAGGCGAGCCAGCCGATCCCAACCCCGGCGAGCGCCGCGAGCAGCGGCAGCGTGACCAGCGCCCGGCGCGGGGAGGCGACGAGCAGCAGCCCGATCGCGGTCGCCGCGAGCAGGACCGTTCCCAGCAGAGCGGCCTCCCAGCGCCGCCGATGGCCGAGGATCCCCAGGCCCAGCAGCCCGAAGGCCAGCAGCAGCCAGTGGAACACCGCCCAGCCGGGCGCGTGCATCACGTCCCGGGGGCCGTGCCCCCAGATCAGCCACAGCTTGCTCGCCAGGAACCCCAGGTAGGCGACCGGGCGTTCGCTTACGTCGTCCCAGAGCCGTTCGCGGCCCATCCTGGCCAGGGCGGCGTCGGCTTCGGTCCCCGGATACCGCTGGTGTGCCAGCGCCGCCAGGATCTGCTCCAGACGAGCATCTCTTGGAAGCTCTTGACGAAGTTCAGGGTGCCGCTTCAGCACCTCTTCGCCGACCCTTTCCGGGTCCCCGCCGGAAGGCATGTAGGCCCCGGCGAACAGCACCTGCCCACCGCCGGTCGAAATCGGCACGAACCGACCCAGCGCCACCTCGTTGCGCACCGTCCAGGGCACGACGACGATCGCCAGTCCTACGAGCATGATCAGCGCCTGCCCAAGCCCCGCCCGCCACCCATCCCTCCCACGGCGCGCAAAGATCACCACAGCTACCGGGAACGAAATGGCCAGGTACTCCGGCCGAACGAGTGCCAGCGCGCCGAGCAGCAGGCCAGGTGCCAACCAATATCGCGCGGGTGGCGCGGTAGGAGGGGGTGTTCGAGCCGCTGAGGCCGCTAACACCCCCTCCTGCCGCGACAGGACCCGCGCGCCAGGAGCATCGGCCCACAACATGGCGAGCACTGCACCGGACAGGAGACTGGCCGCCAAAGGCTCGCTCATCAGCATCCCCTGGTACTCGAGTAGGGCGGGGTAAATCGCGACGGCGCCGGCGCCGATCAGTCCCGCCAGCGGTCCCGAAAGTCTCCTCCCGATCAGGTACGTGAAGAGCACGGCGAGCGCGCCGAGGGCCGCAAGCACGAGCCGCGCCATCCGTTCGTGTACGCCGCCGGTCAGCGCGTAGACACCGCCGACGAACAGCGGCAGCCCCGGCGAGTAGTTGCTCGCCGGCTGCGTCGCCTCGCGCCCGAGCGTGAAGCCGTCGCCCCGATCCAGCTCCGCGGCGATGCGCGCGTACGCGGCGGCGTCGTAGACGGGCGGCCGCCCGTCCCAGGCCTCGCCGACCCGCAGCCCGAGGCCCAGCAGCAGGATCGCCACCAGCGCCACCAGTCCCGCCCGCCCCCCGTTGCGCGCCGCCAGTTCGCTCACCGCCCGGATGCTATGTCGCCTCTCTCCGCTACTCTGCCGCGACCTATGGCGCGCCTCCTGATCCTCGGCGGCGACGGCTACCTCGGCTGGCCGACCGCGCTGCGCTTCTCGGCCCGCGGGCACGAGGTCGCGGTCGTCGACAACTTCAACCGCCGCCGCTGGCACCGCGAGCACGGCACGGCCTCGCTGACCCCGATCCGCGAGCTGGACGAGCGGATCGAGGCCTGGCGCGAGGTCTCCGGCAGCCAGATCCGGCGCTACGTCGGCGCGGTCGAGGACGGCGACTTCCTCGAAGAGGTGGTCGCCGAGGTGCGCCCCGAGGCGGTCGTCCACTACGGCCAGCAGGCCTCCGCCCCCTACTCGATGATGTCGCGCGAGCGCGCGGTCGAAACCCAGCACGCCAACGTGATCGGCAACCTCAACCTGCTGTTCGCGATCCGCGACCACTGCCCCGAGTGCCACCTGGTGAAGCTCGGCACGATGGGCGAGTACGGCCAGCCCGAGATCGACATCGAGGAGGGCTACATCGAGATCGAGCACAAGGGCCGCAGCGACAGGCTGCCCTACCCGAAGCTGCCGGGCTCCCTGTACCACTGCTCGAAGGTCCACGACTCGACCAACATCCACTTCGCCTGCCGCACCTGGGGCCTGCGCGCGACCGACCTCAACCAGGGCGTGGTCTACGGCGTCGAGACCGAGGAGACCGCTAAGGACGAGCGGCTGATCACCCGCTTCGACTACGACGAGATCTTCGGCACGGTGCTCAACCGCTTCTGCGTGCAGGCGGTGGTCGGCCACCCGCTGACCGTCTACGGCTCCGGCCACCAGACGCGCGGCTTCCTCAACATCCGCGACACGCTCAACTGCGTCGAGCTGGCCGTGGCCAATCCCGCCGCGGCCGGCGAGTTCCGCGTCTTCAACCAGTTCACCGAGCAGTTCTCGGTGCTCGAGCTGGCCGAGCTGGTCCGCCACGCCGGCGAGCACCTGGGCTACGAGGTGACCGTCGACCACGTCGAGAACCCGCGCGTGGAGAAGGAAGAGCACTACTACAACGCGATGCACACCAAGCTGCTCGACCTCGGCCTCGAGCCGACGCTGCTCAGGGAGGAGCTGATCGAGTCCGTGCTGCACGCGATCGAGCGCTACAAGGAGCACGTGATCGAGAGCTCGATCGATCCGCGCACGCGCTGGAACCCGGCCGGCGGGGTGAAAACCCCAGCAGGCCAGGCGTAGTCCCGCTGGTAGCATCGCGGGTCCTATGCGAGCCGCCGACGCGCTGATGGAGAGCCTCAAAGCCGAGGGCGTGGAGAACATCTTCGGCATCCCCGGCGGGGCCAACCTGCCGACCTACGACGCGCTCGTCGACGCCGGCTTCCGCCACATCCAGGTGCGCCACGAGCAGGGCGGCGGCCACGCCGCCGAGGGCTACGCCAAGGCCTCGGGCCGGGTCGGCGTCGCCTTCGCCACCTCGGGCCCGGGGGCGACCAACCTGGTCACCGCGATCGCCGACGCGATGATGGACTCGGTGCCGACGGTCTTCGTCACCGGCCAGGTGCGGACCGAGCTGATCGGCACCGACGGCTTCCAGGAGGCCGACATCCTCGGCGCGACGCTGCCCTTCGTCAAGCATTCCTTCCAGGTCACCGACCCGCGCCAGATCCCCGAGTACGTGCACGAGGCCTTCCACGTCGCCTCGACCGGGCGGCCGGGGCCGGTGCTGCTCGACGTGCCGCAGGACCTCTCGCGGGCCGAGATCGAGTACACGCCGCGCACCGAGCCGGTCGAGCTGCCCGGCTACAGGCCGATGGGCAAGGGCAACATCAAGCAGGTGCGGATTGCCGCCAAAGCGCTCGCCAACGCGAAGCGCCCGATCTTCTACACCGGCGGCGGCGTGGTCAACGCCGACGCCTCGGCGGAGCTGCGCGAGCTGGCCGCGGCAGACCGCTTCCCCGTCACCTCGACCCTGATGGGGCTGGGCGCCTACCCGGCCTCGGGCGAGCGCTGGCTGGGGATGCTCGGCATGCACGGCACCGTCACCGCCAACTGGGCGATGGACAACGCCGACCTGATCGTCGCGATCGGAGCCCGCTTCGACGACCGGATCACCGGCAAGATCACGGAGTTCGCGCCGCAGGCGAAAGTCATCCACATCGACATCGACCCGGCGGAGATCTCGAAGAACGTCGGCGCCCACATCCCGATCGTCGGCGACGCGAAGCTCGTGCTGCCGGAGCTGAACCGCGAATACCGCGCCCTGCAGACCGACCCCGGCCGCCTCGACCCCTGGTGGAAGCAGCTGCGCGAGTGGCAGGAGCGGCACCCGCTGCGCTACGACCCGGGCAGCGGCGGCCAGATCAAGCCGCAGTTCATGGTCGAGGCGATGCACCGCGCCACCGGCGGCAAGGCGGTCGTCACCTCCGACGTCGGCCAGCACCAGATGTGGGCGGCCCAGTACTACGGCTTCGACGAGCCTCGCAACTGGATCAACTCCGGCGGGCTCGGCACGATGGGGTTCGGCCTGCCGGCGGCGGTCGGGGCGAAGGTGGCCCGTCCCGGCGAGGACGTCGTCTGCCTCGCCGGCGACGGCAGCCTGATCATGAACTGCCAGGAGCTCGCGACCTGCGTCGCCGAAGACATCCCGGTCAAGGTCTTCCTGATGAACAACGGCTACATGGGCATGGTCCGCCAGTGGCAGGAGCTGTTCTGGGACCGTCGCTACAGCTCGGTGCAGATGGGCGAGAGCCCCGACTGGGTGAAGCTCGCCGAGGCCTTCGGCGCGACTGGCATGCGCTGCGAGGACGCCGGCGAGCTCGAGGGCCAGATGCGGCAGGCGCTCGAGGCCGAGGGGCCGGTGCTGCTCGACGTGCGGGTCGCCCAGGAGGAGAACTGCTACCCGATGATCCCGCCGGGCGAGGCCGCCCGCGACATGGTCGAGGCGCCGAAGGCGGTGCAGTGATGGAGGCCGGGACCCCGCAGGCGGTGCGGCTCGAGGACCTGCACGTGCCCGGGCAGTTGAGCGGGCGCAAGCACATCCTCTCGATCCTGGTCGAGAACAAGCCGGGCGTGCTGGCGCGGATCGCGGGGCTCTTCTCCCGTCGCGGCTTCAACATCGACACGCTCGCCGTCGGGCCGACCGACGACCCCAGCGTCTCGCGGGTCACGCTCACCCTCGACGGCGCGGTCCACCCGATCGACCAGGTGACCAAGCAGCTGCACAAGCTGGTCAACGTGCTGAAAATCCGCGACATGGAGCCGGAGGAGACCGTCGCCCGCGAGATGGCGATGTTCAAGGTCTCCGCCGCGGTCGAGAGCCGCGCCGAGATCATCCAGTTCGCCGAGATCTTCCGCGCCAAGATCATCGACGTCTCGCGCCGCACGCTGACGATCGAGGTGACCGGCTCGGCCGACAAGATCGAGGCCTTCGAGCGGATGATCCGCCCCCACGGGCTCATAGAAATGGTGCGGACGGGTGAGATCGCGATCGCTCGGGGCTCAGACTGAAAATGACGGCCCCAGACGCCGGCAGGCGGTGTCCTCAGTCGCCTGAATAGCGCTGCTATTCAGGTTCCCTGCGTCCGTGCCTGCCGACCTCTGGAACTCGTCATTTTCTAGCCTGAGGCCCGCGATCGAACGCGCTCTCACCCGTGACAAAAAGACTCTCGTAAGTTTTGCGACCTCTGTTGATTTTTCTGATCCATGTGCGGTCGTATTTGCCTCACGGCTGGCGACGGATCACTGGTTCTGTTGGGAGCAGCCCGACCGGGAATTCGCACTCGCGGCCGTAGGGGTCGCGCATGAGGCGACGTCGCGCGGGGAGGGACGCTTCGCGGACGTCGCCCGGGAGTGCCTGGCGCTCAACGAGGGGGCGGTACTGGAGGAGCCGGCCGGGCTGCCTTCAGGGGCCGGGCCGGTGTGGACCGGGGGATTCGCGTTCGATCCCGACGGCGCCGGGTCGTCGGCCTGGTCGTCCTTCTCGCCCGCATCGCTGATCCTGCCGGAGCTGTCGCTCTGCCGGGTCGGGAACGACTCCTACCTGACCGTCAACCTCGTCGTCTCGCCGGGTGACGACGCCGACGCCACGACGGAGCGGCTCGCCGCCCGCCTCGCCGGCCTGCGCCGCGACCCGATGCCGCTGCTCGACCCGCATCTGACCGAGCGGCCGGAGATCCGCAGCGTGCTGCCGCCCGGCGAGTTCGAAGCGGCGGTCGAAGCGGCGACAGAGCGGATCGGGGCGGGGGAGATGAGCAAGGTCGTGCTCGCCCGCGAGGTGACGGTCGAGGGCGCCCGGGCGCACAGCCCGGCGGCGGTCTTCGGCGCTCTGCGCGAGCAGTTCCCCTCCTGCTTCTGCTTCTGCGTCGGCACCCCCGAGGCATCGTTCCTCGGCGCCAGCCCGGAGCTGCTGATCCGCCGCTCGGGCGCCGGCGCCTCGACCGTGGCGCTGGCCGGCTCGACCCGCCGCAGCTCCGACCCCGCCGTCGACGACCACCTCGGCGAGCAGCTGCTGCGCAGCGACAAGAACCGGCGCGAGCAGCGGATCGTCGCCGAGCGGATCGTCCGCAAGCTGCGGCCGCACGCCGTCTGGGTGCAGACGGCCGAGGAGCCGGGCGTGGTCAAGGTCGCCAACATCCAGCACCTGGCGACGCCGGTGATCGCCCAGCTCGCCGAACCGCACTCCGCGGTCGAGCTGGCCGGCATGCTGCACCCGACTCCGGCGGTCGGCGGCGAGCCGTGGCCGGGAGCCGCACCCGCGATCGAGAGCCTCGAGCGCATGGACCGCGGCTGGTACGCCGCCCCGGTCGGCTGGATGGACGCCACCGAGGACGGCGAGTTCTGCGTCGCCCTGCGCAGCGCCCTGCTGCGCGACCGCGAGGCCCGCCTCTTCGCCGGCGTCGGCGTGGTAGCAGGCTCCGACCCCGCCGCCGAGCTAGAGGAGACCGAGGTGAAGCTCCAGGCGCTGCTACCGCTGCTCGCCGAGTAGTGGGCCCCGCACCGCCGTCGAGGTTTTGTCCGCTATCCGGTGAAAACCTCTACGGCGCTCGCGACGGCGGCGGCGATTCGGCGGTGCAGATCGACGTTTGCCCGTCGGTTGGTCCTGGCCTCGATCAGGCCGGTGCCGGCGGCCAGCGCGTCGGGGAGTTCGGCGAGCGAGTCGATACGGCGGTGGGGGAGGTCGAAGAGGGCGGCGGCCTTGGCGACGTCGACGCCGCGGGGGGTGCCGAGCAGGGCCTCGAACTCGGCGTCGTCCAGGGCCTGCTCCTGGGGGAGGAAGTGGAAGATGCCGCCGCCGTCGTTGTCGATGACGACGATGCGGACCGGGGTGGAGGCGTCGCGCAGGGCGGCGAGGCCGCCGATGTCGTGCAGCAGGCCGAGGTCGCCGGTGACGATCGTCGTCGGCCTGTTGGTTGCCTGCGCGGCGCCGATGCCGGAGGAGACCAGGCCGTCGATCCCGTTCGTGCCCCGGTTGCAGAGGAAGGTGGCATCGGCCTCGGTCGACGGCAGGAACGACTCCTGGTCGCGGATCGGCATGCTCGACGCGGTGTAGACGAGCTCGCCGTCCCCGTAGGCGGCGCCGAGGGCGAGCTGCAGGCCCGGCTCCGTGATCGTGTCCGCCGCCGCGAGCTCGGCCTCGATCGCCTCGCGCGCGGCGCGCTCGGCCGACAGCCACATCGCCGGCGGCGGCCGGTCCTCGCCGAGCCGCGCCGCCCAGCCCGCCGCCAGCTCAGTCGGGTCGGCGCGCAGCAGCGCCGCCGCCCGGCGGGTCGGCTCGTACCAGTCGCCCAGCGGGTCGACGACGATCTCCTCGGCGCCCGACTCGGCCAGCCAGGAGCGTAGCGGCTTGCTGGTCGGCAGCTCGCCGAAACGCAGGACGAGGTCAGGCGAGGCGGTTCCGCGGAACCGCCCGTCGCGCAGCAGCAGGTCGTAGGCGGTGACCACGTGCGAGCGGTCGTGCGGGCCGCAGCGGATCTGCGAGGTCGGCTCGGCGAGGATCGGGTAGCCGGCGGCGCGGGCGAGGTGGGCGAGCGGCTCGCGCAGCTCCGGGTCGAGCTGGCGTCCGGCGACGATCACGCCGATCTCCGCCTCGGCGATGTGCGCCGCGACCTCGTCGAGCAGGAACCGCGAGGGCTCCTCGTCGAGCGGCGTCACGGCGGTCAGCGGTCGATCCTCGCCCCGGCCATCGAACGCGAGCGGGTCGGTCGCGGTGACGGCGCCCTCTTCCGGCAGCGGCGCCAGCGGCTCGCGAAAGGGGAAGTTGAGGTGCACCGGCCCCGGGCGCGTATCGCCGCGCGCCGTCGCGTAGGCGCGGCAGGCGGTCGCCCGGTAGTGCAGCAGGCCGTCGTCGTCGGCCTCGTGGGTGCCCACCTCGCAGAACCAGCGCACCGAGGAGCCGTAGAGCTTCAGCTGGTCGATCGCCTGCCCGGCGCCGACACCGCGCAGCTCCGGCGGGCGGTCGGCGGTGAGGACGAGCAGCGGGATCGCCGAGCGGTCCGCCTCGCAGACGGCCGGGTGGTAGTTGGCGGCGGCGCTGCCGGAGGTGCAGAGGATCGCCACCGGTGCACCCGTCGCCTGCGCGGCGCCGAGCGCGAAGAAGGCCGCGGAGCGCTCGTCGACGATCGCCGTGGCCTCGATCTCGGGTTGCCGCCAGAGCGCCACCGCCAAGGGCGTCGAGCGCGAGCCCGGAGAGATCACCGCGCGCCGCAGCCCGCAGCGGGCGAGCTCCTCGGCGAAGGCCGATGCGAGGGCGGTGTTGCGGTTGGTCGGGTCCACGTCTGGCGACTTTTACGCCCTATAGGGGGCAAAAGGCGCCACGGCAGGCTAGAGACGGTGCGCTTGCAGCGCCTCCTCGTCGATCTCGACGCCCAGACCCGGGCCTTCCGGAGGATGGAGCAGATCGCCGCGCAGCTCGCACCCGACCGCGGCGATCGTCGCGGCGAAGAGGCGCTGGGTGGCCAGACCGTGGGCGAGGCTCTCGCCGGCGTCGCGGCCGAGGTCGCCGAGCGACTGGGCGACCTGCGCGGCCGCGGCGATGCCCACCGGCCCGTCGAGCGCGCTGGTCACGTAGGCGGGCAGGACCTCGGCGATCTCCAGCGCCTCCTCCGGACCCCCGACCTTCGAGAGCTTGATCCCGGTCATCGCGAAGGCCCCGGCGCTCGCCGCCCGCTCGGCCTCGGCCCTGCTCTCTACGCTCTCGTCGGCGGCCAGCGGGACCGGCGTCGCGGCCGCCAGCTCGGCGGCCTCCTCGAGCGTCGCCACGGGTTGCTCGGCGAGCTCGATCTCGTACGGCTCGATCTCCGCCAGCGCCCGCTTCGCCGTCTCCAGGTCCCAGACGCCGTTGGCGTCGACGCGGATCCGCGCCCGCGGCCCGAGCGCTTCGCGCACCGCGCGCACCTGCGCCGCGTCGTCGCCCGTCCCCAGCTTCAGCTTGAAGGTCGAGAACCCGTCGGCGGCCCAGCGTTCCGCGTCCGAGACCACCGCCGCGGGGTCGCCGGCGACGAGGGTCGCGTTGCAGCGCACGGGCTTGCTCCCCCCGGCGCTGTCGTCATTTCCGTCAGGGGGTGGGCGAAATGACGACAGCGGAGCAGGGGGCGGATCCGAAGCGGCGCGCCGGCCGCGCAGGTCGAGCAGCGCGGTGAGGGCCGCACACCGTGCCGGCGCGGAAAGATCCGTCGTCGCCGCGCGCAGCGTCGCCTCGTCGAGCTCGTGGCGCGCGCCCAGCCCTTCCAGCTCTTCGACCACCTGCGCGAGCGTCTCGCCCCCGCGCAGCGACAGCGGCACCGCTTCGCCGAGCCCCTCGAGGCCGTCCTCGTCCCGTAGCCGCAGCAACACCAGCTCGCGCCGCGGGAGGCTGCCGCGCGCGGTGGCGTACGGCTCGCGGAACGGCAGCGCGTAGGGGACGACCTCGAGCGAGGCGATGTGCATGGAGCGTATTTATCAGGCGCCGCCTCCTCTGCTCCCACGAGTGCCTGAAGAACCAGATATGGACAGGCACTTGTTCCCGCGTCCGGGGGCGGCTACGCCGCGATCAAGAGGCCCACCGTGACCAGTAGGCTGAAGGCCCCGAGCAGCGCCCCCGTGGCGGCGAGCGCGGCGTTGAGCGAGGGCCCGTCGGTGCGGTTGCTCATCGTCCGCATCGGCCCGATCGCCATCGGCAGCGAGACCAGCGCGATCAGCGGCCAGGCGCTCGTTTCGCTCGCCAGCAGGGCGATCGGCAGGACGACGTAGGCGCCGAGCACCAGCAGCCTGTAGAGGGCCACGGCGCTGCGCCGTCCCATCCGCACCGCCATCGTGTTCTTGCCCGCGCGGCGGTCGGTCTCGAGGTCGCGCACGTTGTTGACGACGAGGATCGCGGTGGCGAGGAAGCCGATCGCGATCGAGAGCCCCAGCGGCAGCGCGTCGAGCCGTTCGACCTGCACGTAGTAGGAGCCGTTGACGGCGACCAGGCCGAAGAAGAGGAAGACGAAGACCTCGCCGAAGCCGGCGTAGCCGTAGGGCCGCGGCCCACCGGTGTAGAGGACGCCGGCGGCGATCGAGAGCGCGCCGATCAGCAGGATGACCAGGCCGGCGACCGCCGTCAGGTAGACCCCGCACGCCACCGCCACGCCGAAGGCGACCCAGGTCGCCGTCAGCACGCGCTGCGGCGTCACCAGCCCGGCCGAGGTGACGCGCACCGGGCCGAGCCGGTCGACCGTGTCGGCGCCGCGCTTGGCGTCGGAGTAGTCGTTGGCCAGGTTGGTCCCGATCTGGATGAAGATCGATCCGATCAGCGCGGCGAGGAAGGCGCCGGCGCGCGGCAGGTGCCCCTCCGACTCGACCGCGATCGCGGTGCCGACCAGCACCGGGGCGATCGCCGCCGGCAGCGTGCGCGGCCGCGCCGCCATCAGCCACAGCCTCATGCGCGCCTCGGGAACTGCGCGAAGTCCGGCTCGCGCTTCTGCTTGAACGCCTCGCGGCCCTCGGCCGCCTCCTCGCTGCCGTAGAAGAGCAGGTTGGCGTCGTGGGCGAGCTGCTGGATCCCGGCGTAGCCGTCCTCGTGCGCGTTGAAGCTCGCCTTGACCAGCCGCAGCGCGAAGGGGGAGAGGGCGAGCATCTCGCGGCACCAGGCGACGGTCTCGCGCTCCAGCTCGGCGAGCGGGAAGACCGCGTTGACGAGGCCCATCTCCAGCGCCTCCTCGGCGTCGTACTGGCGGCAGAGCAGCCAGAACTCCTTCGCCTTCTTCGTCCCGACCAGGTCGCGCAGCAGCGAGGCTCCGAAGCCACCGTCCCAGGAGCCCACCCGCGGCCCGGTCTGGCCGAAGACCGCGTTGTCGGCGGCGATCGTCATGTCGCAGCAGACGTGCAGGATGTGGCCGCCGCCGATCGCGTAGCCGGCGACCATCGCGATCACCGGCTTCGGCAGGCGCCGCATCTGCACCTGCAGGTCGGTGACGTGGAAGCGCCCGATCGAGGCGCCCTCCTCGACGTAGCCGGTGTCGCCGCGCACGCTCTGGTCGCCGCCCGAGCAGAACGCCCGCTCGCCGGCGCCGGTGAGCACCACGACGCCGACCTCGGGGTCCTCGCGCGCCAGCTCCAGCGCCGCCGAGATCTCGATCAGCGTCTGCGGCCGGAAGGCGTTCAGCACCTCCTGGCGGTCGATCGAGACCTTCGCGATCCCGCCGGCGGTCTCGTAGCGGATGTCCTCGTAGGAGCCGGCGGGCTTCCACTCGACCGGCGCGTAGAGGAGGTCGTCGGGCGGTGCCTGCTTGTGACGTTTGGGCATGATGGGCACGATATCCGGCCGATGACGATATGAAGCTCGACGACTGGCTCGCCCAGAGATCCCAAAGCTGCCCCGAGCGCACCGCGCTGATCGCGGACGACTCCGAGGTGACCTACGCGGAGCTCGAGGCGGAGGCGACCTGGGTGGCGCGGCGGCTCGAGGCGCACGGGGTGCGGCGGCGCTCGGTGGCGGCGCTGACGATGCAGCCGCGCCGCGAGCAGGTCGTGCTCACGCACGCGCTGATGAAGGTCGGCGCCGTGCTGCTGCCGCTCAGCCCACACCTGGCCCCTGCCGAGCGCGCCGCGGTGATCGCCGCCGAGGAGCCGACCGTCGACCTCGGCGACCCCGGCCAGCTGACCCAGACCGAGGCCGACCTGCCGCTGCTCGGCGAGCACGACATGGACGCCCCCTGCTGCCGCGTGCTGACCAGCGGCAGCACCGGCGCCCCCGACCCGGTCGAGCTGACCTACGGCAACTTCCTCTGGAACGCCGTCGGCTCGGCGTTCAACATCGGCGTCGAGCCGGGCGACCGCTGGCTCTGCTGCCTGCCGCTCAGCCACATCTCCGGCCTCGGCATCGTCATGCGCTCGGTGATCTACGGGACCACCGCGGTCCTGCACGACGGCTTCGACGTCGACCGCGTCGCCGCCGCCCTGCGCGACGACGAGATCACGATCGTCTCGCTGGTCGCCACCCAGCTCACCCGCCTGCTCGAAGCCGGCGCCGACCTCTCCGGGCCGCGGGCGATCCTGATCGGCGGCGGCCCGGTCCCCCGGGAGCCGCTGGAGGAGGCGATCGCCCGCGGCGCCACCGTTGTCCAGACCTACGGCCTGACCGAGGCCTGCTCGCAGGTGACGACGCTGGCGCCGGGGGACGCGCGTCGCAAGCTCGGCTCGGCCGGCCGGCCGCTGCTGACCACGCACCTGCGGATCCGCGACGGCGAGATCCTCGTCCAGGGGCCGACCGTGGCGCCGGGCCGGCTCGACGCCGACGGCTGGCTGCACACCGGCGACCTCGGGCGGATCGACGAGGAGGGCTTCCTCTACGTCGAGGACCGGATCGACGACATGATCGTCAGCGGCGGCGAGAACGTCGTCCCGGCCGAAGTCGAGCAGGTGCTGCTGCGCCATCCCGAGGTCGCCGACGCCGCCGTGGTCGGCCGCGAGGACCCGGAGTGGCAGCAGGCCGTGACCGCGGTGGTCGTGCTGCGGGACGGATCCGAGGCGACCCCGGACGAGCTGCGCCGCCACTGCGCCGAGTCGCTGGCCGGGTTCAAGGTGCCGAAGCGGGTCGAGCTCGCCGCGGCGCTGCCGCGCACGCCCTCGGGCAAGCTGCTGCGTCGCGCCCTCCGCTAGCCTCACCGGCCATGAGAACCGACGACATCTTCTACGACAAGGACGCCGACCTCTCGAAGCTGGAGGGCAAGACCGTCGCCATCCTCGGCTACGGCTCCCAGGGCCACGCCCACGCGCTCAACCTGAAGGACTCCGGGGTCGACGTCGTCGTCGGACTGCGGCCCGACTCCTCGAGCCGCGCGAAGGCCGAGGCGGCCGGGCTCGAGGTGCTCGACATCGCCGAAGCGGCGAGCCGCGGCGACGCGGTGATGATCCTGCTGCCCGACGAGAAGCAGGCCGAGGTCTGGGAGGCCGAGATCGCCGACGGGATCGCCCCGGGCAACCTGCTGCTCTTCGCCCACGGCTTCGCGATCCACTTCGAGCAGATCGTGCCGCCGCCCGGCGTCGACGTCGGCATGGTCGCGCCCAAGGGCCCGGGCCACCTGGTCCGCCGCCAGTACGAGGAAGGAACCGGCGTGCCCTGTCTGATGGCCGTCCACCAGGACGCCACCGGCGACGCCCACGACCTCGTTCTCGCCTACGCCGCCGCGATCGGCGGCGGCCGCGCGGCGATCATCGAGACGACCTTCAAGGACGAGTGCGAGACCGACCTCTTCGGCGAGCAGGCGGTGCTCTGCGGCGGTGCCTCGGAGCTCGTCCGCGCCGGCTTCGAGACCCTGGTCGAGGCGGGCTACGACCCGCGCCTCGCCTACTTCGAGTGCCTGCACGAGCTCAAGCTGATCGCCGACCTGATGTACGAGAAGGGGATCCAGGGCATGCGCTACTCGATCTCCAACACGGCCGAGTACGGCGACATGACCCGCGGCAAGCGCGTCATCGGCGACGAGTCCCGCGCGGCGATGAAGCAGATCCTCGGCGAGATCCAGTCGGGCGAGTTCGCCAAGGAGTGGATCGCCGAGAACCGCGCCGGCGGCGAGAACATGTCGCGCATGCGCGAGGAGGGCGCCGAGCACGAAGTCGAGGAGGTCGGGGGAGAGCTACGGCAGATGATGCCGTGGATCGAGACCGAGTTCTGAGCTAGGCGCCCGGAGGGCCGTCGCCGCCGAAGCGGGACTCCTCGCCGGGGGGCAGCTTGCCGTCGCGGCCGACGTAGCCGTCCTTGCCGCCGATGACGATGTAGACCGCGTCCTCGGAGTCGCTCAGGTTGCGGACCTTGCGGATCGTCGTGGGGTTGACGCGGGCGACGCCGCCGGGCTCCAGCTCGAATACCTGGCCGTCGCCGAACTCGATCGCGATCTTGCCGCGGTGCAGGAAGTAGAGCTCCTCCTGTTCCTCGTGCAGGTGGCGGCCGGTCTCGTACGACGGAGGGATGACGATCGCGTTGACGCCGAACGCGGTCACCCCGAGGCCCTTGCGGATCTTGCGGAAGCCGTATCCCTCGCCGAGATCGGCGAGGTTGGAGACGGCATAGCCGTTGTCGTCCACCGCGCCCCGTTCCCCTGTCTCGGCCATCGCCCCGATCGTACGCGACCCCCGCGGGCGGTGACAACTCGGTCCACCGGCGCGGGTCAATAACCTTGGCCGCCGATGGCCACCTCGACCTCGATCCAGATTCCGGCGGAGCTGAAGCCCGCCGACGGCCGCTTCGGCTGCGGGCCCTCGAAGGTGCGCCCGGAGGCGCTGGCGACGCTCGCCGAGCAGGCCGACCTGATGGGCACCTCGCACCGCCAGGCGCCCGTCCGCGACCTGGTCGGCCGCGTGCGCGACGGCCTCGCCGAGCTGCTCGGCCTCCCCGACGGCTACGAGATCGCGCTCGGCAACGGCGGCACGACCGCCTTCTGGGAGGCGGCCGCCGCGTGGCTGGTGCGCGAGCGGGCGCTGCACCTCACCTACGGCGAGTTCTCGCAGAAGTTCGCCAAGGCGACGGCCGCGGCGCCGTTCCTCGGCGACCCGATCCTGGTCGAGGCCGAGCCCGGAGACGCGCCGGCGCCCGTCGCGGACCCGGCCGCCGACGTGATCGCCTGGGCGCACAACGAGACCTCGACCGGGGTGATGGTCGACGTCCGCCGCCCCGAGGGTGTGGGCGAGGCGCTGGTGCTGATCGACGCCACCTCGGGCGCGGGCGGGCTGCCGCTCGACGCGAGCCAGGCGGACGCCTACTACTTCGCCCCGCAGAAGGCGCTCGGCTCCGACGGCGGGCTCTGGCTGGCGGCGCTCAGCCCGGCCGCGATCGAGCGGGTCGCACAGCTCGACGGAGCGACCGACCGCTGGCAGCCGGCCTTCCTCTCGCTGCAGACGGCGATCGAGAACTCGCGCAAGAACCAGACCTACAACACGCCGGCGCTGGCCACCCTGATCCTGCTCGCCGAGCAGGTCGAGTGGATGCTCGCCAACGGCGGGCTGGACTGGTGCGTGCGGCGCACCGGCGCCTCCTCCAGCCACCTCTACGGCTGGGCCGAGGCCGCGGACTTCGCCTCGCCCTTCGTCGCCGACCCCGCCAAGCGCTCGCTCGTCGTCGGCACGATCGACTTCGGCGAGCGGATCGACGCGGCGGCGCTGGCCGCGACCCTGCGCGCCAACGGCGTCGTCGACGTCGAGCCCTACCGCAAGCTGGGCCGCAACCAGCTGCGCGTCGGCATGTTCCCCGCAGTCGACCCGGCCGACGTGGAAGCGCTCACCGCCTGCGTCGACTGGACGATCGAGAACGATCCCGAGGTCACGCGGTGAAGGTCCTCGTGCGCGAGAAGATCGCCGACTCCGGCGTCGAGCTGCTGCGCCAGAGCTTCGACGTCGACCTCGGCCTGGAGATGTCCGAGCAGGATCTGAGCGCGGCGATCGGCGACTACGACGCGCTGCTCGTGCGCTCCGCCACCCAGGTCACCCCGGAGCTGATCGAGCGGGCCGCGAAGCTGAAGGTGATCGGCCGCGCCGGCACCGGCGTCGACAACGTCGACATCCCGGCCGCCACCCGGCGCGGCATCGTCGTCGCCAACGCGCCCGAATCGAACTCGGTCGCCGCGGCCGAGCACACGCTGGCGCTGATGCTCGCCCTCTGCCGCAACGTGCCGCGCGCCCACGCCTCGCTGACCGGCGGCGCCTGGGAGCGGCCGAAGTTCAAGGGCACCGAGCTCTACGGCAAGACCCTCGGCGTGATCGGCTTCGGCCGCATCGGCCAGCTCGTCGCCAAGCGCGCCCAGGCGTTCGACATGGACGTGGTCGCCTTCGACAAGTTCGTCTCCGCGGAGCGGTTCCGCGAGCTCGGCGTCGAGGGCGTGGACGAGCTCGGGGACCTGCTCGGGAAGGCCGACATCGTCACCCTGCACGTGCCCAAGACCCCGGACACGATCGACCTGATCGACGCCGAGGCGATCGCCGCGATGAGAGACGGCGCGCGGGTCGTCAACTGCGCGCGCGGTGAGCTGGTCGACCTCGACGCCGTCCTCGCCGGGCTCGAGTCGGGCAAGCTGGCCGGCGCCGCGCTCGACGTCTTCCCCGCCGAGCCCTTCACCGAGCACCCGCTCTTCGGCCGCGACGACGTCGTCGTCACGCCGCACCTCGGCGCCTCGACCGCCGAGGCGCAGGACCGCGCCGGCGTGGTCACCGCCGAACAGGTGATCGCGGCGCTGAACGGCGGCGTCGTCACCAACGCCGTCAACATCGCCGCCGTGCGCCCGGAGGCGATGGAGGCGCTGGCGCCCTTCGTGCCGCTATGCGAAAAGCTCGGCCGGCTGGCCCAGGGCCTCGGCGACGGCTCGATCGGCGGCGTCACGGTCGAGTTCCGCGGCGCCGTCGCCGCCCACGACACCCGCCTGCTGGGGATCGCCGTGCTCGTCGGCATCCTCTCCGGCCACACCGAGGAGCCGGTCAACCTCGTCAACGCGCCGCAGATGGCCGAGGAGCGGGGGATCGACCTGGTCGAGACGAAGGAGAGCGGCTCGGAGGACTTCACCGAGCTGATCACCGTGCGGCTCGGCTCCGGCCCCGACGCCGTCGAGGTCGCCGGCACCGGCGTCGGCCCGCGCAACGAGCCCTACCTCGTCTCGGTCTGGGGCGAGAGCTTCTACCTGCCGTTCGCAGACCACCTGGCGGTGTTCCGCTACGCCGACCGCCCCGGGATGATCGGGCGGGTGGGGTCCCGCTTCGGCGAGGAGGGCGTCAACATCATCTCCGCCGCGGTCGGCGCCGAGCCCGGCGGCGAGGAGGCGGTGATGGCGCTGACCACCGACGCGCCGGTCCGCGCCGAGACGATTGCCAAGATCCTCGAGCTCGACGGCTTCGCGGTCGGGCGCTCGGTCGACCTCTGAGCCGGCGGCGCGCCGCAACGTAGGGCGCTCCGCGGTGTTCCCTGGAGTAGACGCCTCGACCAGATCGACGGCGGGGACTCTGCGATGAAGAGGATCGTGCTCATCTCGTTCGCCCTCCTGGCGCTGTTTGCGCCGGCGGCCGGCCATGCCTCGTCGAAGGCCTACACGGTGCTGCTCGCCGGCGGCGAAGAAGCGAACACGATCGGTATCTGGCTCAGCCGCGACGGGCGCCAGTACGTGATCGACTCGCTCGTGCAGCTCGAAGTGGGCGGCGAAGTCTGCGCGCATCCGGGCGAAGACCCCTACCAGCTGGTCTGCGACGCGCCGTCGATCGCGGGCTTCGAGGTCAACGCCGGCGCCGGCGACGACCGGGTCCACGTCGTCTCCTCGGTCACCGTCCCGGTGACGATGCGCGGCGGGGCGGGCGACGACGTGCTGATCGGCGGCTCGGCCGCCGACAGGCTGATCGGCGGCCGGGGCGACGACCGGCTGGCCGGCGGGCGCGGCGACGACCAGCTCTACGGCGGGCCCGGCGACGACGTGCTGCGCGGCGGGCCCGGCGACGACCTGCTCAACGGCGGCTCGGGCAGGGACGTGCTAGCCGGCGGGCCCGGCGAAGACCTCATCCGCCGGCACCACACGCACAGGCCAGGCGGTCGCCCGGACGTCGTGCGCTAAGCTGGGGCAGCGAATGACGCACCGGCCCGACAGCCTGGCGCTTCTCCTTCTCCTCCCCCTTCGGGGGGAATAGCGCTGGGCGGCGCGAGAGCCGCGAGAGACAAGGTCATTCGGAAGAGCTGGAGAAGGAGGTAGCAGTCCGATGAGTCCCGCAGCAGACGCGAACCGCGTCCACATCTTCGACACCACCCTGCGCGACGGCGAGCAGTCGCCGGGGATCTCGCTCAACACCCAGGAGAAGGTCGAAATCGCCCAGCAGCTGGCGCGGCTCGGCGTCGACGTGATCGAGGCCGGCTTCCCGATCACCTCACCCGGCGACTTCGAGGCGGTCGAGGCGATCGCCCGCGGGGTCGAGGGGCCGGCGATCTGCGGCCTCGCGCGCACCCACAAGGCCGACATCGACGCGGCCTGGGGGGCGATCCGCGACTCCGCGCGGCCGCGCATCCACACCTTCATCTCGACCTCCGACATCCACATCGAGCACCAGCTGCAGACCGACCGCGAGGACGTCAAGGGGCAGGCCCGCGCCGCAGTCGCCCTGGCGCGCTCCTACTGCGAGGACGTCGAGTTCTCGCCGATGGACGCGACCCGCGCCGACGTCGAGTTCACCGCCGAGGTCTGCGCGATCGCGGTCGAGGAGGGGGCGACCGTGGTCAACATCCCCGACACGGTCGGCTACACGACGCCCGAGGAGTACGCGGACTACTTCCGCCGCCTCTACGAGCTGGTCCCCGGCCTGCGCGAGGTCGAGACCTCGGTCCACTGCCACGACGACCTGGGCCTGGCCGTCGCCAACTCCTACGCCGGCGTGCGGGCCGGCGCCCGCCAGGTCGAGTGCGCCGTCAACGGGATCGGCGAGCGCGCCGGCAACTGCTCGCTGGAGGAGATCGTGATGCTGATCCGGACGCGCGGGGACGTCCACGGCCTGACGACCGGCCTCAACACGCGCGAGCTGGCGCGCACCAGCCGCATGGTGTCGCGCCTCACCGGCTACCCGATCCAGCCGAACAAGGCGGTCGTAGGGCGCAACGCCTTCGCCCACGAGTCCGGCATCCACCAGGACGGCGTGCTGAAGGAGCGCACGACCTACGAGATCATGGACGCGACCGAAGTCGGCCTGGAGTCGAACTCGATCGTGCTCGGCAAGCACTCGGGGCGCCACGCGCTGCGCGACGCGCTGGAGCAGCTGGGCTTCAGGATCGAGGGCAACGCGCTGAACGCCGCCTTCAAGCGCTTCAAGGAGGTCGCCGACCGCAAGAAGCAGGTCACCGCGCTGGACCTGGAGGCGATCGTCTCCGACGAGATGCGCGAGCGGGCGGACGCGCACGAGCTGGCCTGGTTCGAGGTCGAGGCGGGCTCGCGGCGCGAGCCGGTCGCCCGGGTCGCCGTCACCCTGCCCTCGGGCTCCGAGGCGGTCGGCGAGTCCGGCGGCGACGGCCCGGTCGACGCGATCTTCCGCGCGATCCAGAAGGCGACCGACACCGAGTGCGAGCTGCGCCAGTACACGGTCGAGGCGGTGACCGGGGGGGAGGACGCGCTCGGCGAGGTCAGCGTGATGCTGCGCGCCGCCGGCCGCCTGGCCACCGGCCAGGGCGTCGCCACCGACATCCTCGAGGCCTCGGCGCGCGCCTACGTGCGGGCGCTGTCCAACGCGCTCGAGGGCGCGGCGATCCGCGAGGCCGAGGCGGCGACCGCCGAGGCCGCGGTGGAGCGGACGCCCGGCCCCTAGCCGCCGTCGAGGCGGTGCGCGAGGTCGATCTCGAGGCTGGCGATCGCCAGGTAGAGGGCGGTCGCCACGAAGGCGGCGAGCAGCCAGGCGGCGACGCCGGGGATCAGGCCGATCAGCACCGTGGCGCCGAAGGCGGCGCCGATCGCGAAGACGTGGATCATCCCGGCCTTGACCAGGTCGCCGCGACGCGTCGGCAGGGTGCGTGGCGCGAAGCGCTGCGAGAGCAGGGCGAGAGCGGCGAAGCCGGCGATCGCGCCGACCACGAAGAGCAGGATGTCGAAGGTGGTCGGCGGTCCGTGGCTATGGGAGATGATGCTGTGGCTGGAGAGGACGGTGAGCGTGTAACCGTAGGGCACAGCGCTGCCGCGGACGACCGTCGCCAGCGCCTCCAGCGACTGCTGCCCCGACCTCATGCCGCCGGCGCCGGGGTCTGCCGTCGCGGCCTGCCCTCGTCGCCGCCGCCGCGCCGCGCCCGCTCGACCTTCATCCGCTGATCGTAGACGCGCAGGATGTCGCGATGGGAGAGCCAGCCGACGACCCGCTCGCCTTTTTCGTCGAGCACGGCGAGGCCGGCACTCTCGGTTTTGACCAGCGTCGCGGTCGCTTCCGCCAGCGACTCGGTCGGTTCCAGCGTCGGCAGCTGCCGCGCCAGCGAGCCGGCGTCCGCCTCGCCGGCTTCCTCGCTCAGCGCCTGCTCGAGCTCGTCGTCGAGCAGCACCCCGACGAAGGCGCCGGACTCGTCGACCACCGGCAGCGTCGGCTCGTCGGTGGCGCTGAGCCGTTCGATCGCCTCGGCCAGCGACGCCCCCGCGGGAACCGGCTCGGGGGTCGGCCGCATCGCCTCGGCGACGGTGATCGCTTCCATCGGACTGGCGGGGCGGCGGCGCAGCAGGTCGACGCCGCGGCGTGCCAGCTTCAGCGTGTAGATCGAGTCCGGCGACATCCGCCCCGCCAGCGCCGTCGCGATCACCACGGCGAGCATCAGCGGCAGCATGATCCGGTAGTCGCCGGTCAGCTCGAAGATGATCAGGATCGCCGTCATCGGCGCCCGCGCGGCGGCGGCGAAGACCGCGCCCATGCCGATCAGGCCGTAGGCGCCGGCCGGGCCGGCGACTCCGGGCGCGATCGCGTGCATCGCGATGCCGAAGGCGGAGCCGAGCATCGCCCCCATGAACAGGGAGGGGGCGAAGACGCCGCCGGAGCCGCCGATCGAGAGCGTCAGGCTGGTCGCCAGTACCTTGGCGCCGAGCAGCGCCAGCAGGAAGAGCAGCGCGTAGTTGCCGGCGATCGCGCTTTCCAGCACCTCGTAGCCGACCCCGTACATCTGCGGGACCGCGAGCAGCAGCAGCCCGAGCAGGACTCCGCCGGCGGCCGGGCGCCAGGACTCGGAGCGGCGCCAGAGCCGGTCGGCGCGGTCCTCCATCTCGTAGAGGAAGCGGATGAAGAAGACGCCGACGACGGCGGCGAGCAGGCCGAGCACCAGGTACAGCGGGTAGCCGGCGACGGAGCCGACGCCGACCTGGGGCAGCGTCAGGAAGGCTTCGGAGCCGAAGGCGGCGCGGCCGATCACGTCGGCGGTCACCGAGGCGACGACGACGGCGCTGAAGGAGCGGGTCTCGAAGTCGCGCAGGATCACCTCGAGGGCGAAGAAGACGCCGGCGATCGGGGCGTTGAAGGTGGCCGAGATGCCGCCCGCGGCGCCGCAGGCGACGAGCAGGCGCATGCGGGCCTCGGGCGCCCGCGTGATCTGGCCGATCGTCGAGCCGAGCGCGGAGCCGATCTGCACGATCGGGCCCTCGCGGCCGACCGAGCCGCCGGAGCCGATGCACAGCGCCGAGGCGAGCGACTTGACGACGGCGACGACGGGGCGGATGCGGCCGCCTTTGCGGGCGACGGCGAGCATCACCTCGGGCACGCCGTGGCCGCGCGCCTCGCTGGCGAAGCGCTCGACGATCGGGCCGTAGAGCAGGCCGCCGACGATCGGCACGAGGGCGACGAACCAGATTCCCAGCCCGGGCACGAGCGGGTTGGCGACGTGCCCTTCGACGCCGTAGCTGTCGTGGCCGGTGAAGACGTAGGTGAAGCCCTCGATCAGGTAGCGGAAGGCGACCGCGCCGAGCCCGGCGCCGAGGCCGACGGCGAGGGCGAGGGCGAGAAGGCCGCCGGGACCCCCCATCCAGGCGCCCAGCCGCGCCCGCCCGCTGGTCGGTAGACGTGGCCAGGGGGCCCATGCGCGGCGCTGTTCGCTCACTTCCCTCAGTTATATCAGGCGAGCGCTTACAGTCGTACGTGATAACGTACGACGATGGCCGTGGCGACCGCTCCGATGCCGCTCTCCAAGGCGCCGAGGATCGGCCCGCGGATCCGCGCGCTGCGCGAGGCGATGGGGCACTCGCTGCGCGACCTCGCCGAGCGCAGCGGCGTCAGCGCGCCGATGCTCTCCCAGGTCGAGCGTGGCGAGACCAGCCCGACCCTGGCGGTCGCGGAGAAGATCGCCGCCGGCCTCGAGCTGACCCTCTCGCAGTTGCTGCGGCTCGACGAGGGCGAGCACGTCTCGGTCAGCCGAGCCGGCGAGCGGCGGCGCCTGCAGCGCGGCGGGCACAGCTTCGAGGAGCTGACCCC